>OHMU01000001.1_pt1 | contig 608245 bp, 383 predicted proteins | sample 1569441 | NCBI WGS metagenome assembly OHMU01 (sample SAMEA3879527, study PRJEB24766) | human gut metagenome | biome: human-associated habitat; feature: feces | place: USA | collected 1985/1987 | reverse complement strand
ATTTCAATAAACCGCTGGGATGGACATCGTTCAAGGTTGTGGGACATGCGCGTTATCACATCTGCCGGCGGATGAAAGTAAAGAAGTTGAAAGTAGGCCATGCCGGTACGCTCGATCCTTTGGCAACAGGGGTGATGATTGTCTGTACGGGTAAGGCTACGAAGAGAATAGAAGAGTTCCAGTATCATACGAAGGAGTATGTCGCTACCATTCAATTGGGTGCCACTACCCCCTCTTACGATTTGGAACACGAGATAGATGCCACTTACCCTACTGAGCATATCACGCGGGAGTTGGTGGAAGAAACGTTGAAGACATTTATCGGTGAGATACAACAGGTTCCCCCCGCCTTTTCGGCCTGTATGGTAAATGGCAAACGCGCCTATGACCTGGCACGTAAGGGTGAAGAAGTAGAGTTGAAACCGAAATTGTTGGTGATTGACGAGATAGAGTTGCTGGAATGTAATCTGCCGGAAATTAAGATCCGTGTGGTATGCAGTAAAGGTACTTATATCCGTGCCTTGGCCCGCGACATTGGTGAAGCGCTGAACAGTGGCGCCCATCTTACGGCTTTGGAACGTACCCGTGTAGGTGATGTCCGGTTGGAAGATTGCCTAGATCCGATGGATTTTAAAGAGTGGATAGACGCTCAAGAGATAGAAACAGAAGAATAACTTAAAGAAAGAATAGATATGAAACTGTCGCAATTTAAATTTAAGCTTCCGGAAGAGAAGATTGCTTTGCACCCTACAAAGTACAGAGACGAGTCGCGCCTTATGGTGCTGCATAGAAAGACAGGTGAGATTGAGCACAAAGAATTCAAAGACGTTTTGAACTACTTTGATGATAAGGATGTGTTCATTTTCAATGATACGAAAGTATTTCCTGCCCGTTTGTATGGCAACAAGGAGAAGACTGGTGCCCGTATTGAAGTGTTCCTTTTGCGTGAGTTGAATGAAGAACTCCGTCTGTGGGATGTGTTGGTAGACCCTGCCCGTAAGATCCGTATCGGCAATAAGCTGTATTTCGGTGATGACGACTCTATGGTAGCTGAAGTTATCGACAATACAACGTCTCGTGGCCGTACGCTCCGTTTCCTCTATGACGGTCCGCACGATGAGTTTAAGAAGGCTTTGTATGCGTTGGGCGAAACTCCGCTGCCTCACAGCATTATCAACCGTCCTGTAGAGGCGGAAGATTCGGAGCGTTTCCAGTCTATCTTTGCCCGTAATGAGGGTGCGGTGACGGCTCCTACTGCGAGTCTGCACTTCAGCCGTGAGTTGATGAAGCGTCTTGAAATTAAAGGTATCGACTTTGCGTATATCACGCTACATGCCGGTTTGGGTAACTTCCGTGATATTGATGTGGAAGACCTTACGAAGCACAAGACAGATTCTGAACAGATGATTGTGAACGAAGAAGCTGTCGGCATTGTAAATCGTGCCAAAGACCTGAACAGACAGGTTTGCGCTGTAGGTACCACTGTGATGCGTGCCATTGAGAGCACTGTAAGCACAGACGGTCACCTGAAGGCATACGAAGGATGGACTAACAAGTTTATCTTCCCTCCCTATGACTTTACAGTAGCCAATGCGATGATTTCCAACTTCCATATGCCGCTTTCCACGTTGCTGATGATTGTTGCCGCTTTCGGTGGCTACGATCAGGTAATGGAGGCGTACAATGTGGCTTTGAAGGAAGGTTACCGTTTCGGTACGTATGGGGATGCGATGTTGATTACGGATAAGTAATGCACGTTTATTTCAGTTTAGGAACCAACCTCGGTGATAAGGAGCAGAATCTCCGTCTTGCCGTGCAACATATAGAAGAGCGGATAGGGAAGATTGTTTCCCTGTCCGCTTTTTATGCTACTGCCCCGTGGGGGTTTACTTCTGATAATGCTTTCCTGAATGCTGCCGTTTGTGCGGAGACTTCACTTCCGCCGTTGGAGATACTTTCCATAACCCAGTCCGTTGAACAGGAGATGGGGCGTACCCATAAATCGGTGAACGGAGAGTATAAAGATCGTGTGATAGATATTGATTTGTTGATTTACGGAGATCTTATTCTTGACACCCCTATCCTGAAACTTCCCCATCCGCTGATGCAGGAACGCCGCTTTGTGATGGAGCCGTTGGCGGAGATTGCGCCCGATGTGATACACCCGGTATTGGGAAAGACACTGGGGGATATCTATCGTGATCTGACTGATTAATAACCGGTTTCCTACAATGAAGAATAGATACCGTAACTTGTTCTTGCTTTTCGGAATACTCGCCATTGTCATCATGCTTTGTACAATGGATATGGATTATTCCGACATTTGGGAGAACGTGAAGCGCATAGGCTTTTGGTTTCCTGTAATCATGTTGTTGTGGTTCTTTGTCTATCTGATAAATACCTGTTCATGGTATCTGATAATCAGGGACGACCGTCAATATAGCGTCCCTTTCTGGAAGGTCTGTAAGTTGTCGATCACAGGTTTTGCCATAAATTACGCTACACCCGGCGGACTGATGGGCGGTGAACCGTATCGGATTATGGAACTGACTCCTTATGTAGGCGTAAGTAAAGCTACGTCTTCGGTCATTCTATATGTGATGATGCACATCTTTTCTCACTTTTGGTTCTGGTTTCTCTCCATATTCTTATATATCTTCCTGTATCCTGTGAATACCTTTATGGCAATATTGCTCACTGCAATAGGGGCATTTTGTCTGTTGGCTATCTATTTCTTTACCCGTGGATATAAAAATGGGATGGCGGTGAAGACTTTCCGGTTCTTACAGAAGGTACCCTTTATCAGGAAGTGGGCGCATAGTTTCGTTGTGAAGCAAAAAGATACTCTGGAACAGATTGATAGTCAGATAGCCTTGCTGCATAGCCAACATAAGATAACTTTCTATAGTTCTTTGCTATTGGAACTTTCGGCACGCATACTCTCCAGTCTTGAAATATACATTATTCTAAGCGTTTTCACACCGGACGTTAACGGGTGGGACTGTGTGTTGATACTGGCTTTCTCCTCTTTGTTCAGTAATCTGATATTCTTCTTTCCGATGCAGCTGGGCGCACGCGAAGGTGGTTTGGCATTGGCTGTGGACGGGTTGCACATGTCTCCGGCATTGGGCGTTTATGTGGGACTGATTACCCGCATACGCGAATTATTATGGATAGCCATCGGAATGGCTTTAATAAAGATCGGTAATAAGAAGTAAGCTGCCTTTTATCTGCTAAAAAGAGGCAGTACACGGATTATCATAGAGAAAAAATCTATATCTTTGCTCTTGAAGTATATAACCTGTAGTCTAATGTCCAGATATTCTGTTTCTATCTTATTTTGTCTTTTTATTTGTTCCGGTCTGTGGGCTACGGTCAAAGTGGACGATGATGCCCTGCTTTTAAAACTGGATAAGATGATCGCGCATCGTGAGGTTTACCAGCAAAAAGTGGAAAAGGAAATAGCAGACATTCGCCGGACGCTGGATTATGCGGAAGATGATAAACTCAGGTTTGATATATTAGGGAATCTGTTCACTAAATATCGTTCATTTCGGATTGATACGGCTATGATTATCGCAAAGGAGAGACTGCAACTGGCAGAAAGTCTGAAGGATGAAACGCTAATCAATCAGGGGCTGATGAACATAGCCGATGTAATGAACAAAATGGGAAAGCATGAGAATGCGTTGATTATGCTTGGCAAAGTGAAACGGACGGAAGATGTAAAAAAGGATACTTATTTCTATTATCTATACCACACCATTTACTTATCCTGCTATAATGATGCCATAGATGAGCCCGGCAAAGAACTTGCCTGGCAGCAGATAAAGGCTTATAAAGACACGCTGATTGCGATTAGCGAACCACATTCTTCCAGCTATGTTACCAATAAATGTGGTCGGCTGAGTATGTCCGGAAAGTGGGATGAGGCTATCCGGCTGCTGGAAGATTATTATGGGCAAAGTGCAGAAGATAATTCGGACAGAGCGAGAATGGAGTATCTTCTGGCAGAATTGTATTTGGGGAAACAGGATACTTTGCAGGCAAGGCATTATCTTATTCTGGCTTCATTGACTGATATTGCCAATGCCAAGAAGGTGTATATGTCTTTGCAGCATCTGGCAATACTTCTCTTCCAGGAAGGAGACATTGCAAGGGCTTATAATTATATTTCATGTTCCCTGGAAGATGTGAACTTCGGGAAAGCCCGCTATCGCTTTATTGACATTGCCGGATATCTCCCCATCATTCAGGCCGCTAATGATGCGCGTATTAAGGCTGATGAGAATCGGGTGCTCTTTTCCCTTCTGATACTCCTGATATTGGTAATAGCCCTGGTTGTCGCTTTCTTCTTTATCCGTAAGAAGAATACCAAACTGCTGAAGGTGAAGCAATCGCTGGCCGAACAGAATCTGCGCTTGCAGGAAATGGCTGGGAACCTCACCCGGATGAATGAGCAGATTCAGGAATCAAATCATATCAAGGAAGAATATATCGGGTTGCTGTTCAATATATGTTCCGAATATATCTATAAGCAGGAGAACGACCGCAAGGCATTACTGAAGATTGCAAATACAGGTTCTATGGCGGATATATCAAAGACACTCCGCGGACAATCTTCCACTTCCGATGATTTCAAGCTTTTCATCAGTAAGTTTGATACTATATTCCTTTCCATCTTTCCTAATTTTGTGGAGTCGTTTAATGCTCTGTTGAAGGAAGAAGAGCGCGTGCAGCTGAAGGAAGGTGAACTGCTGACGCCTGAGTTGCGTATATATGCTCTCATACGTTTGGGTATAAATGATAATTCCAAGATTGCCAACTTCCTTCATTATTCACTTCAAACGGTTTACAACTACCGGATGAAAATGCGGAATAAAGCGATCATTCCGGGCAAGGATCTGGCAATTCAGGTACAGAAACTGTAGTTTTACATCTCCTTTGATCTTACTTTTTCTCTTTTACTCTTATTTGTCAATATGTTGATAAATAAGATGTTACTTTCTGTTCTCTTCTTTATTTACTTACTTTTCCACTTCGTGTAGTTGTTCTGCTATACCATTGAAATTACTTTTGCTTCGTATCGTATGAGACACGCGATACCTTTGTTACACGTATAATAAACTAATTTAAAACTATTATGAAAAACAAGAAGAATCCGGAAACTTTTGGAAGTAGATGGCGGTATGTTTGGGTACTGTTTGCTTTGGTTTTCAGTGTGAGCGTTGCCGCACAGAAAACGGTTGTAAAGGGCAATATCCTCGATAAGGATAATCTGCCTATTATTGGAGCTAATATTTTGGAGAAAGGAACGTCAAACGGAACGATCAGTGATGTGGACGGTAACTTCACTCTCTCGATCACAAATCCTAAGGCTACATTACTGATTACCTATATAGGGTATAAAAACGTGGAGATGCCTGCTTCTGCCAACATGAAGATCGTGATGACGGAAGATAGCGAGATGCTTGAAGATGTGGTTGTCATCGGCTACGGAAGCGTAAAGAAGTCGGATGCAACAGGCTCGGTAACAGCCATTAAGCCGGATGATTTTAATAAAGGACTGCGCACGACCGCTCAGGATGCCCTGGTGGGTAAAGTACCGGGAGTAAACGTAGTATCCAGTTCCGGTGCTCCAGGCACAGGCGCCACGATTCGCATCCGAAGCGGTGCTTCGCTTTCCGCTTCCAACGATCCGTTGATTGTGATTGACGGTGTACCGGTTGATAACTCTACTATCGAAGGTGGTGGCAATGTGATTGGTGGTATTAACCCCGATGATATAGAAACCTTTACGGTGTTGAAAGATGCCTCGGCTACGGCTATCTACGGTTCGCGGGCTTCGAACGGTGTGATTGTAATCACTACGAAGAAAGGGGCTGATACCAATTTGCGCTTTAATTATTCAACGAACCTGTCGGTAAGTACAGTTACTGAAACGCTGGATATTCTTTCTGCCGATGAATTTCGCCAGTTTGTTCCCACTGTATCCGGAGTACCGGCTTCTGTGACCTTAGGCACGGCATCGACCGACTGGCAGGATGAAATCTATCGGACGGCATTCGGACAGGAACACAACTTTTCTGTATCGGGTAAAGTGAAGCAAAATGCTCCTTATCGCCTTTCGGTTGGATATACCAATCAGAACGGTGTCATACGTACCAATAACTACGAGAGATTTACATTCAACGGAGGTATTTCGCCCAAGTTTTTTGATAATCATCTCACGGTTGATCTGAACCTGAAAGTGTCTTATGAGAATAATAAGAAAGTCGATGAAAGCGTCGTAAATAACGCGCTTCGCTATGATCCTACACGTCCGGTTAAGACCGGAAGTGCCACTGCGGCTACTGATCCGGGGTTGGGATATTTTATCTGGATGAACGGTAATTCTCCGATGGCCATCCAGACGGATAATCCGGTGGCGCAACTTGACTTGCAGGACATCCGCAATAAAGTGACACGCTCTATCGGTAATGCATCCTTCAACTATAAGGTACATCATTTGGAAGATTTGCAACTGAACATGAACCTGGGATACGATGTCCTGACCAGTAAATACTCGAAGGAAGTGCCCGAACTGGCGGGAATGATGTACACCTCTAACATGAAGGATGGTACAGGTCTTGTCTATGACTCCAAGCAGAACAAGCGGAATTATCTGCTGGACTTATACGCTAACTATTCTCATGTTTTCAATGAGAAGCATAACTTCAGTGCCATGGGCGGATACGGCTGGCAGCATTTCTGGAAGAAGTTTGATGCTACTACCTTTTCTCCGGAGGGCAAGGAACTCTTCTCTCCCAATCATTATGAATCGGAATATTATCTGCTTTCGTTTTACGGTCGTCTTAACTATTCGTATGATAACCGCTATATGATTACAGCTACGTTGCGTTCGGATGCTTCATCCCGTTTTGCAAAAGGCAATCGTTGGGGATTGTTCCCTTCCGTGGCATTGGGGTGGAAAATCAGCCAGGAAGCTTTCCTGAGAGATTCGGATATTCTGTCTGACCTGAAGTTGCGTCTGAGCTACGGACAGACCGGACAACAGGATATTCTGAACGACTATCCTTATATGACAACTTTCACAGTATCCTATCCTGAAGCTTGCTATCAGTTCGGAGATAAATGGTATAATACGTATCGTCCGAATGGTTATGACTCCGACATTAAATGGGAGACTACCGAAACTTATAACATCGGATTGGATTACGGCTTCCTTAATAACCGTATCTATGGTTCTGTGGACTATTACCAACGCCACACCAAGGACTTGCTGAATACGATTCCTGTGATTTCGGGAACCAACTATTCTTCTGTGATTACCACGAATATCGGTGAAATGGATAATAAAGGACTCGAATTTTCCATTAATGCAGTGCCGGTACATACCAAAGACTGGAAATGGACAGTAGGCATGAACTATACCTGGAACGATTCAAAGATTACAAAACTGAATGTAGTGGATTCGGAAGCCAACTTTGTACAGACCGGAGCCATTTCGGGCACCGGTAAAACAGTACAGGTATTCATGGTAGGCGAACGCCCTTATACTTTCTATCTGGCAAAACAAGCTTATGACGACAATGGCAAGCCGATAGAAGGCCAATATGTACAGCCGGACGGTTCCGTATCGGCAACAGAAACAAAGTATGCCACCAACAAGAGTGCATTGCCGGAATCCTATCTGGGCTTCAATACCCAACTGAGCTATAAGAACTGGGATTTCGCTATCAGCGGGCACGGAGCTTTCGGCAATTATGTCTATAACTACATAGCTGCCGACCAGTATGTACAGTCTGTTTACAGCGACCAGGGAAACTTCTCGAATATCCTGAGCAGAACCAAAGCTACAGGTTTCCAGAACCAGCAACTGTATTCGGACTACTTCCTGGAGAAAGGAAACTTCTTCCGGATTGACAATATCTCATTGGGTTACACTTTCAAGAAACTGTGGGATCAGTCAAGCTCTTTGCGGCTGACTTTCGGTGTTCAGAATGTGGCTACCTTTACCGGTTATTCGGGCATCGATCCGGAAATCTACAGCGGTATCGACAAGGAGATATATCCCCGTCCGCGAGTATTCTCATTAAGTGCTAATTTAACTTTCTAACGGATTAAAAAAACTATGCGATATGAAAAAGATAATTGCCTATTCATTCAATCTACTTTTCTTGGTCACGTTTCTGGCTTCGTGCCTGGGTGACCTCGATACCATGCCACTGGATAATAACCAGTTAGTGAGCGACCAGGTATATAAGACCAAGGACGGCTATACAGGCGTGCTGGCCAAGTGTTATTCATCTCTGATCCTGACAGGACAGCAGGGTGGCGATGGCGGCAATGGCGACCTGGAAGGTGCCAATGAAGGATATTCCGGTTATGTGCGTCTGTTGTTCTACTTGCAGGAGATGAGTACGGATAACTTCCTGATGCCTTCTTCTTCAAACGGTCTGCGTAAGTGCCTGAACCTGCAATGGGATGCCTCCAATGCTTCTGTTGTCACCTGGACTTACCAGCGGCTTTATATGAGCATTGCTTACTGTAACGAGCTGCTGCGCGAATGTACCGAAGGGAAGTTACAGGATAGAGGACTTTGGGAAGAAATGAAGGACGAATACATTGGTTACAGAGCCGAAGCACGTTTTATACGCGCATACTGCTATTCCATGCTTTGTGATTTGTTTGGTTCCGTGCCCTATGTGGATGAACATACAGGTGTGAAGGAAATTCCGGTTCAGTATACCCGTAAGCAGATATTTGAATATGCGGAAAGTGAATTGCTGGCTGTTGAGAATGAACTGAAAGCTCCGGGAGAAAACGAATACGGACGGATTGACCGTGTAGCCGACTGGTTCCTGCTGGCACGTATGTATCTGAATGCCGAGTCCTGGATTCATGAAAATAAATACCAGGAGGCATATACGTATGCGAAGAAAGTAGTTACAGACGGACACTATCCGCTGGCTTCCGACTATCGTGAAATCTTCCTGGCGGATAACAAAACCTGCAAGGAGATCATCTGGGGGTTGGTGCAGGACGGACAGCGTGCCCAAAGTTCAGCCGGAACAAACTTCTACGTAAAAGCTTTCGTGAATGGTCCGATGGACGAATTGTATAAGACAGGAGTCGGTTCGCGAGGTTGGGGTAATGTTCGTGCTAAGATGACACTGGTAGACGCCTTTGATGCGGATGATGTGGCGTTTGATGTCAATGATACCTGGGGTAACGGAAAGAAAGATAAACGTGCCCAGTTTATGACCGCCCTTCCGAATCAGGTGAAGGAAACCTGGGACTCGGAACTGAATATGACCAGCACCTTTACCTGTGGTTATGGTTATATCAAATGGAGAAATGTAACCAAGGATGATCAGCTCTGTGCTTCGGGCGATGCTTATACCTCTATTGATTTCCCGTTGTTCCGCACCGCCGATGCCTACCTGATGGCTGCCGAAGCTATCTTGCGTGGCGCAAATGGTACGGAAACGGAAGCATTAGGCTACGTCAATGAAGTCCGGTCCAGAGCGTATATGTCCGGTAAATATGCGAAGAGCGGTGTCCGTTCGGATGTATCAGGAGAAATCGGCCTCAATGAGCTTTCTTTGAACTTTATCCTGAGCGAGCGTCAGAAAGAACTGGCATCCGAGCTGACCAGGCGCACTGACCTGATCCGTTTCGGTAAATATACGAAAGGCAATAACTGGGACTGGAAGAACGGTATCCGTCTGGGAGGAGATGTGGACGACAAGTATCAACTGTTCCCGATACCGGAAAGCGAATTGACCAACAACCCGGCGTTGAATCAGAATGACGGTTATAAACAATAAATGAAGAATAGAATGAGACTGAAACAATTACTGTTATGTGGTATGATGTGGATGTGCTGTGTTCCTCTTGGAGCGCAGACATCCAAAGAAGAAATGTTTTCTACTATTGAGAAAACGGGTGGAGTCTATTGGGCCTATCCACTTGATTTTGCACCGCAAACCCGGGCTCCCAAAGGATATAAACCATTCTACGTAAGCCACTATGGACGGCATGGTTCCCGTTATCTGATTGGCGACCGTGATTATAAATGGCTGGTCGACCTTTTTGAAGAAGCACATCGTGAGGGTGCACTTTCCGACTTGGGAGAAGATACCCGGCAGCGTTTGCTGAAGGTGTGGGAAGAAGCGGAAGGCCATGGAGGTGATCTGACCCCATTAGGTGTCCGTCAGCATCGTGGAATTGCAGAAAGAATGTATGCCGCATTTCCCGAAGCCTTTAAGGGCAATCCTTCCATTTCTGCCCGTTCTACGGTTGTGCTGCGTTGTGCGATGAGTATGGTGGCTTTTGGTGATCGTTTGAAGGAACTGAATCCCAATCTGCGCATTTCTTATGAAGCCAGCCATAAGTATATGGACTACTTGAATTACCATACGGACGAATCCAATCGCTTTACTTCTTCCACTGACGGTCCGTGGGCTGAAGAATACAGAAAGTTTGAAGATGTTCACACCAATCCCGACCGGTTGATTGCTTCTTTATTTAAGGACAAGCGTTTCATACTGAAGAAAGTGAATCCGAAGGAAGTGATGTGGGGTATGTACTGGGTGGCGAGTGATATGCAGAATGCAGAGACGAAGGTTTCCTTCTATGATCTGTTTCAGCCCCAGGAGCTGTTTGATTTGTGGCAGTGTATCAATTATCGTTTCTATGTGGGCAATGCAAATCATGCCGACGGGAAAGGGATTGTTGTAGCCAATGCGAAATCATTGTTACGGAATATTCTGGATAGCGCCGATGAGGCTATTCAGAAAGGAGGCATAGCCGCTACCCTTCGCTTCGGGCATGATGGCAATGTGATTCCTTTGGTGGCATTGATGCAGATAGAGAATTGTAACGTTGCCGTAGATGATCCTTACGAGGTGTATAAAGTGTGGAGTGACTTTAAGGTAGTCCCTATGGCCGCTAATGTGCAGATTGCCTTCTTCCGGAATGAAAAAGGAAGTGTGGATGATATTCTGGTTAAGATTCTGCATAATGAGCATGAAGTACATATTCCGGTACAGACCGACCAGTTTCCTTTCTATAAATGGAGCGATGTGGAGAGTTACTACCGGAACTTATTGAAATAAAGCACAGTTTTAAAGTTAACAATATTGAAACTACTAAATGGGAAGTGTGCCGATGGGATATCGGTACACTTCTTTTGCTAATATAATGTTAATGCTTTCCTGTTTATATGCTATTTCATAAGAAAACCTTTATCTTTGCACCCGAAAATGAAATGTGGAAAGATTTGAGTAGCTTGCAACCACAGAAAAAAATGCTAAAACACATCCTTTTCTGACGATGCTCCGAGCATCGGGATATGCATGTCTACTCACCACCAGATCCCCGCTTTTCATTCTTTAATTATTCATTCTTTAATTTAGAAGTATGGGATATTTATTCACATCCGAATCGGTGTCAGAAGGACACCCCGACAAAGTGGCCGATCAAATATCGGACGCTGTGCTTGACAAACTGTTGGCTTACGACCCCAGTTCGAAAGTAGCTTGCGAAACTCTGGTAACTACCGGACAGGTGGTACTGGCTGGAGAAGTGAAAACCAAAGCGTACGTTGATCTGCAACTCATTGCGCGCGAAGTAATTCAGAAAATCGGCTATACCAAAGGCGAGTACATGTTCGAAAGTAACTCGTGCGGTGTATTGTCCGCCATTCATGAGCAAAGCCCCGACATTAACCGTGGTGTAGAACGTCAGGACCCTATGGAACAGGGTGCAGGCGACCAAGGCATGATGTTCGGCTATGCTACTAACGAAACAGAAAACTACATGCCTCTTTCGCTCGACCTGGCACATCGCATCTTGCAAGTGTTGGCCGACATCCGTCGTGAAGGTAAAGAGATGACTTATCTCCGTCCGGACGCCAAGAGTCAGGTAACTATTGAATACGATGATAACGGTACGCCTGTCCGCATCGATACAATTGTAGTTTCTACCCAGCATGATGATTTCATCCAGCCTGCCGACGACAGCGAAGCTGCTCAGCTGAAAGCGGATGAAGAAATGCTTGCCACTATCCGTCAGGATGTCATCAATATCCTGATGCCACGTGTCATTGCTTCTATTCATGCAGAGAAAGTACTTGCATTGTTCAATGACCATATCACCTATCATGTTAATCCTACCGGAAAGTTCGTTATCGGCGGACCTCACGGAGATACCGGTCTGACGGGACGCAAGATTATCGTAGATACCTACGGTGGTAAAGGTGCTCACGGTGGTGGCGCTTTCTCCGGTAAGGACCCCAGTAAGGTAGACCGTAGTGCCGCTTATGCAGCCCGTCATATTGCCAAGAACCTGGTGGCAGCCGGTGTGGCTGACGAAATGCTGGTGCAGGTGTCTTATGCTATTGGTGTGGCTCGTCCCATCAATATCTATGTCAATACTTATGGCCGCGGCCATGTAAATATGAGCGATGGTGAGATTGCGAAGAAGATAGATGAACTTTTTGATCTTCGTCCGAAGGCTATTGAAGATCGCCTGAAGCTTCGTAATCCGATTTATCAGGAGACTGCCGCTTATGGCCATCTGGGTCGTGAGCCACAGATTGTTACCAAGCACTTCAAGTCTCGTTACGAAGGTAATAAGGATGTAGAGGTGGAACTCTTCACTTGGGAGAAACTGGATTACGTGGACAAGGTGAAAGCCGCTTTCGGTCTGTAATCTTTCTCTGGTTTTGTAATCAGCGTAGCTTTACAAGCTATTTATATAGAAGCCGTCCTGCTTCCTTTCGTGTGGCGAAAAGAGGGGACGGCTTTTTATTGTTCTCATTTTAGTATAGAGCTGTTTCTTGTAAATATGCTGTTTTGTTTGTTACTAACAAATAATTTCATAGCTTATTGGCAAATGATTTCATTTGTTGTCAGCAAACGAATCTTTTCCTCTGGTTGTTTTTAAGGGGACAGAACGATTGTAGGGTGGGCTGGCAAATTGTTTTCTATTTATTGATGTTTTAATCAAATTGATGTTGTTTCTTTATTTTATGTGATTATAGGTATTTCTCAATTTTGCATTATAGAATATTCTATGAATAAATAAGGAATGTAAATTCGTTATTCTTGCATATTCTTACATGTTTCCGGGCTTCTTATGCAGAAAAGGGTTACTACTTATGGACCATAAGGTTACTACTTATAGGTGATATCATTACTACTTACGGTCAAAAGGGTTACTACTTATGGGTAATGCACTTATTTGTGCCGGCAATTCTCCTTATATTTGTGTTTTTAGGGTAGTGTTTTACTCTAAAAGAAGTGTAAGTATTTCGATATGTTATTAATAATCTGTGGCTTGCTGAATTTCGTTTGTTTCTTTTTACCTCCAAGGTCAGTTGTTCGGGAATAATGCATTCTCAGACAATTAGAAATGCAAAGTGTCAAAATGATAATGGGCTACTATTTATGTTTCAACAGTTTACTTTCTCATTGGCTTTTTCCATGATTTGTTACTATCTTTGTTGTATTGAAACGAGAAGTCTAAAATAGCATGAAAAAACTGTTACCTGCTTTCCTGTTCTTCATATCATTTACTATTCTGCTGGGGGCATGTAGAAGAGGTTCTCATGCAGTCAGTTCTATTCTGTTATTGGCTGATTCGTTGATGCAGTCGCATCCTGACAGTTCGCTGCAATTGCTAGAAGCTATACCTGCACCGCAGAAGATGGGGAAAACAGACAGGGCATGGTATGCCTTGCTGCTTACGCAGGCGAAGTATAAGAATTATGTGTCGCTGGAGAATGATTCTTTAATACAGGTAGCTGTGGATTATTTTGAAAAGAACAGTGATAGAGAACAATTGGCAAAATCTTATTTTTATAGCGGGTGTGTGCATCGGGAGCAAGAAGACATACCTACTGCGATAAATTTATATTTAAAGTCATTGAGAACTATGCCACAAGGAGGTGACTCGGTATTTTTGTCGATGGTATATGGGCATTTGGGAGATTGCTATGGAGAACAATATTTGAATTCTGCTGCGATAGATGCACATAAGAATGCTTATGCTCTTTGCGGTACCGCGCATATTGATCGGGCTTTGTATGCCTTGTTGAAGATAGGAGACAATTACCTGATAAAAGATGATTCTGATAGTGCTTTCATTTATTATCAGCAGGCGAAGCTTTTGGCTGATTCTTTGCAAACTTCTGCCTTTAAACCTCTTGTTTATAAAAATATAGCCGCTCTCTATAATGAGAGAGGAGAATATGAAGAGGCGAATAGTTATATCTCAGAAGCAATGAGAGACATAGAAGTGGAGGAAAGTCTTTATTCTATTTATTTCTTGAAGGGTGATATTATGAATCATTTGAATAAAAAAGATTCGGCTCTTTATTATTGGAATCTGGCTAAATATTCCTTTGATATTGAAACTAAAGCCTCTGCTTTTGATAGACTATTTGAATTAAACAAAGAGCAATCCCGCTGGCGAGAGGCTGCTTTGTGTGCCGATTCTTTCATCGTTTACTTTGATTCTATTCAAGCGAGTGCGTATCGAGCCGAAATTGGTGATTTGATGGACAATCATCAATTGGAAATCCATAAATACGCATTGTTGAAAGAGCATCAACTTGCAAAGAAAAAGATGATTTACTGTTTTTGGGGCTTATTTTTAGTATTGGCATTAATTTATATGTGGAGGGATAGGTGTCGTAAGAATAAGTATATAGCTCTGCAAAAACAATTGAATGAGAATCGTGCGGAAATAATGATGCTGAGTGAAAGCTCTGCACCAATTGAAGAAAAAAGTGCAGAATTGCATGATCTGAAAGAAAAAAACTTGCAGATTTGTATTTCATTATTCGAAGCAACTGAGGGGTATAAGAAATTGAATGAGTTGAAAAATATGAAGCCTGGTAAACGCATTCTCAAAATTCAGGATTATAGGGAAAGGATTATTGGTGATATCCGGGAATCATTCTTAGATGTTATGAATAATTTGAGGGAGAATTGCCGTTCATTAACTAATGAAGATTTATTTTATTGCTTGCTGAACCTGCTTCATTGTCCCAAAGATTTGCTTTTAGGTATAATGGATGCTTCTTCAGATGCTATAAAAGCAAGAAAACACCGGATTAAGGATAAAATGGATACTGTTCTTTTTGATAAGGTGTTTGGTTCTGATAATCAAAAACTTATGTGATTGACTCTATAGAGTGTTACTGTAAGTCTACATGAGTTTGTTACCTCTGTTACCTTTTTTTTCTTGATTTTCATAATAAAAATTTAGTTATTTGGAGCATTAACCAATTAATCTTATATATTATGAAAACAAATTTTTTATTCTTGTTATTGATAGGGATTTTATTATCAGTTCAGGTTTGGGCAGAATCTCAATCTATGAGGAAACGGATTATATTAAAAACTGCTACGAATACTTCTCAAGGCACTCCTCGTTCTGTAGATCCGGCTTCATGGATTATCGCTTGCTATGATGTTGAAGATAGTAAATTATTTATTGATATTCCTGTCCCATGTGGCACTTTAACTGTGAGCGTATCAGATTCTTTGACCGGTGAAATGGCTTACTATCAGTCGTACTTTGATGAAAGTTGTATAGTAGTAGACATGTCCGGCACGAAAGTGGGAGACTATGTGTTAGAGATTTCTATAGGAGAAACCTTGTTGTTGGGAGGATTCAGTATTGAATAAACACTACACATCATGAAGAATGACAAACGAATATTTAAACGGATAGCTGTCATATTCCTGCTATTCGTGGTTTTATCTATGTGGGCAGCCGCTGATGCATACGCCCAAAATAAAATCAAATATACCTATGACAGTGCCGGTAATAGGTTGTCTCGCCAAAAGGAAATTGTGGTTCAGACAAGGGGTGCTTTGAGCGATGAAGAAGAACCATCGGTATATGAAGAAGAACTTTCAGAAACGAAAGTTACTATTTATCCCAACCCGACAAAGGGAGTACTCAAAGTTGATATCTCAGGAGTTGAAAAGTTTGAGAACGCCCAAATATCTCTCTATGATCTTACCGGAAAGTTGTTGCAGCAGTGGGCGGGTATATCCCAGTCCAATACAATTGATTTATCCGAACGGACTCCAGGAATGTATATCATGCAGGTTGCCTACAATGGTAAGATTAGCAGCTGGAAAATAATTAAAGAATAAGATAACCTTAAAACACACTCCTCCATGAAAACACATTTATCATTGATATTTTTTATCGTGTTGTTCTCATCCTCTGTTCATGCACAACAGGGAAATACTAGATCATATCCAATTGAAGTTGGGACTTATAATTCTGAATTTGATTATTCTGATTCACAAAACACGGAAGATTTTACAAACAATTATACGGGGCGACCTTCCAATGATGTTTTTTATAAATTTACTATAAATACTAGGATGAAGGTCATCATGAAGCATTGCGAATCAGAGCTTTCTGATACCTATTTGAGCCTTTTGGATGCTTCCGGAAAATTAATTGACTATAACGATGATGCTGACTTCTCCATGGGCTGTGGCGGTGGTGCTGGAGAGGCTTATTTATCAAAGATACTGGATGCCGGCACGTACTACGTCGTGGCAGAAGGATATGAAGAGAACGGAGTTATTACTACTCAAATAACCGGGATATTTTTATCTTCAGAAGGGGATAGTCGACAGAGTGCTATTGACACCGGTACTTACAGCAAGAGTTTTGACTATTCTGATACACAGAATATGAGTCTTTTTTCTAATCAGTATGCAGCCGGAGAACAAGAGGACGTTTTCTATAAGTTCACATTAACCCGTAAAATGGCTGTAATAATAACTCATTGCGGATCAATGGTCTATGAAACTTGCGCCTATCTGTTGAATGCCGCGGGAGGTGTTATCGCTTCCAATGATTATTACTCAGATGATGGTCGCTGTTCTTCATCCTCTCATGCCTTTATACAGAGAACTTTAGAACCGGGCACCTATTATATAGTATCGGAAGGATATGATACAGCAGAACTTATTACCACCAATATTACCGGATATGCCTCGGAAGATTTTGATTATCCGGACATTCCCAACACATATAGTGCGGAACCGGAAGCCGTTGGCTCTCTTGGTGGAACTTTTGATGTATCGGCTACTGGAGCTGCTACGTATTCAATTCCTATTAAAATTCCGCAAGGTGTAGGAGGTATGCAACCTACGCTTGTTATCGTTTATAATAGTCAGGCGGGAAATGGAATGTTGGGTTGGGGATGTAATTTGTCGGGAATGTCAGTTATAACTCGCGGTCCGAAGGATATGTATCATGACGGTACAGCCAAGGCATTGACTTTCTCCGCCGATGAGGCCTATTATCTGGACGGCAAACGCTTGGTTTATTCTTCTGGCACTATAGGGCAAGAGGGAGCCGTATATTATCCGGAATCCGATCCTTTTACTAAAGTGATTGTTCATGGCACATACACTACTTCTACAGCTAATACATGGTTTGAAGTACAATCTTCTACCGGGCAGATATGTTATTATGGAAATACAACCGGTGCCCGACAAAGCTACACAGCCGGTAATTCCCCCAGAATCTATGCATGGTATCTGGATTACGTGGAAGATCCGTTGGGTAATTACATGAATTATACCTATAATAAGTGGAGTTACTGCATGTACCCCAACACTATAATGTATGGAAATAATAAGAATGGGAGTACCGGTTTACAGAATACGGTTACTTTCAGTTATGAAACTCGCTCCAATGATCCACAGCTATTTGTTATTGAAGGCGTAAAAGGAACCATGGATCGTAGACTGAAAACCATTACAAGCAAAACGGGAAGTTCGGTTTACCGTGTTTATGACTTGCAATACAATACCACCGGTGATGCTTCCGGTACTAAATATTCACGTCTGACAAGTGTTACGGAGAGGAATGGCGCCGGCGATGTTATGCAACCTGTTAAGTTAAACTGGTCTTATTTGCCTTCCCTATATAGTATTCCTGTTTCTCCTCAGGTGAATGCTGCTTCTGTTTATCCAGCAGTCGCATTTTCTGAACAGCAATTTATTGCTGGTGATTTCAATGGAGATGGTTTGACGGATATGATGGGAATCTCTCCTGTAAAGATACCGACAGGTACGAATTCTTGGACTTATGATACTTACGCTTATATATATTGGGCTTCGCTGGACTCTTCTGGAAATGTCCGATTTGTCGATGGAACGAATTATCGTCTTGGAGCAAGTTTTCAATTGTCTGACATGCAAGAGTACAAAGCGGGATCGTCCGTCATCGATTTTGATGGAGACGGTCTGAATGAATTTGTAGTACCACATGTAAGCATCAATGATCATTGGAAGCAAATAGCTTTTTATGTTTATGGAAACACGGTTCAGGGGGCTTTCGGATATAACTTACAATACAGCAGCGAAATGCCCGCCTATGCTACTGGTGATTTAAATAATGACGGAAAAGGAGATATTGTTTTCATAGAAAAGGGACATAGTGGTAACAGGTATCCGGGTGAAATTATTGGGCATAATTCAGGAACATCTTTATATCGCACGGCATTTAATTTGACTTTACCTTCTAGTCCTGATAAGGTATTTGTATCTGATCTCAACGGCAACGGGTTGGAAGATATGATGGTAATTTATAGTGGAGGTTATACCATCTTTTGGAATCAGGGTAACGGAATAACAGGAACCACCTTTTCGGATGCTAAGAAAACTACGGGAACCAATGTTTCTAAAGTGTGGATGATTCGTTCCGGTGATTTCAATGGCGATGGTTTAATGGATATCCTAATGAACAGTACCGGTGAAAGTAGTTGGTATTTTGCTTTGAATAATGGCAATGGAACTTTTACTAAGTCGCAGGCATGCACATTGGGGCTTTACGATCAGAGCTTTACTTCAAAAGATGATTCAAGGTTTGATTGCCTTATATATGATTTCGATCTTGACGGGAAATCGGATGTGGTGATAACCAAGGCCATGTATGATAAGAAGAGCGCTATATTTCAAGGTTCTTGGGGCGAATTCAATAAAACTTATACCTATTGGATGCATTCTACAGGAAGCGCGCTTACCATAGTGCGTTCGGCGACTTCTAACAGAGATGAAGATGCCCTCTCATCCCGTTATCTGGTGGGCGACTTCAACGGTGACGGTCAGGTGGAACTGATGAATTATGGTTACAATTGTTATAATAGTAGCGATGCAAACAGAGACCCTGTATGGCGATTATACCCTAATAGTAGTTACAATACAGACAAAGGTAAGGTAACTTCTGTTACCGGTGACTATGGCAGTGTGACGAATATTACTTATACCTCCCTTGTCAATGGCGGTATCTATACCAAAGGTACGGGTAGCAGTTATCCTGTTGCCGATTATACTTTGCCTTTGCATGTAGTAAAGAAAGTAAATTCGGATAATGGTGCGGCAGGCAGAACAATGACAACTAACTATCGCTACAGTGGCCTTAAAATGCATTTGCAAGGAAAAGGGCTGTTGGGAATGTCTTCCATGATAGCTGAGAATACGACGTTGGGAACGGTTTCTGAATCTGGTGTAAAAGCATGGAATACTTCCTTCTATATACCATCTGCTACCTATACTAAAAATACCATAGACGGCAGTACGGCTGAAACTAACACTACGCTGACTATTGTGGATAAAGGCTCCAGGAAATACTTTGCTTACCCTTCATCTACTACAGAGAAGGATCTGGATGGCAATATGATTACTACCACCCGTCAGTTCAATACTACCTATGGTTACATGACCCAGGAAAAGGCAGACTATGGTAATAACATGTATCGCACTGTTCAATATGGCAACTATACCCTTGCCGGAAAAACCTATCAGCCCCAGCTGATCACAAAGGTACAGAAGCATACGGACGACTCGTCGACTTTCACGCAGAAGATGGAAATCACGTATGATACCTCTAAAGGATATAAAACGAAGACTGTTGAAAATTATGGTTCCTCTTTGCCTTTAACTACTGAATTCACCTACGATACTTGGGGAAACGTGAAGACGGAGAAAATCAGTGGCTCTGGAGTTTCCGCCCTTACCAGCAACTATGATTATGATACAACGAAACGTTTTATCGCTAAAACTTCTACTAATCCGTTGTCATCCATTATTGCTTATACATATGATACTTGGGGAAATGTCCTGACGGAAACTGACGAAAGTGATACTTCCAATAAGTTAACAACTAGGCATACGTTTGATGGATGGGGGAACAGACTGTCTACTCTTTTTCCCGACGGTACTAAGAGAAGTTATCTGAGTGGTTGGAATGTCAATTCAAGTAAACGATTCTTTACGCTTGCCCAAGCTACGGGAGAGCCCTGGATAAAAACCTGGTACGACAATCAGGGGCGTGAGGTATTGGTAGAAACAATCGGTCCCCAAAGTATGTCCATTAAAGAGGCTACGACTTATAACAACAAAGGGCTGATCACTCAGAAAAAGACAGAAACTGGCAATCTTACCACGACGGAGAACTATACGTATGATGCTCGTGGGCGAGTGCTGACCCAAACAAGCAGTGCAGGGAGATCCGTTTCTTACGCTTATGGGAACCGTACAGTATCGAGTACCACAAACGGGAAAACTTATACCCAAGTCTATGATCCCTGGGGTGGAGTGAAATCCGTGACCGATCCGGTTTCCAGCATTGCCTATACTTATAAGTCACTGGGAAAACCTCAAAAGATAGTCACAGGTGGAGCTACTTTCACTATGACTTATTATGACACGGGCAAGCAAAAGACGTTGACCGATCCCAATGCAGGTACCATAACCTATACGTATGACGCTGCCGGACGATTGAAAACTCAGGTTGACGGGAAAAGTAAAACCACGACAAATACCTATGATGTGCTGGGGCGTATGTCCTCTTCCGCAACGGATGGTGTAACTACGACCTATACCTATGGAACGTCCGGCAACAACTTGCTGCGTCTGACAAAGGAACAGACGGGTAATAATTACACGACTTATACGTATGACAATTACGGTCGTACGAGGACTGAGACACGTCAAATAGAAGGAACAGGTGCTTTGGCATTTACTTACTCTTATAACTCACAGGGGCAACTGAGTAATATTGCCTATCCTGGATCTTTGACCGTCAGTCGCAACTATGACGCTTATGGCAATCTGCGACAGGTGCTGGCAGGTACGCAAAATATCTGGGAACTCACGGGAGCTACCGGAACTGTCACTACTACCAAACTTGGCGGTACATTGATTTCTACCGAAACCCGTAATTCGCAAGGCTTACTTAGTAACCTGAAAACGATGAAAGGCACTACGTCGCTGCATAATATGAACTATGTGTTTGATGGTGCTACAGGCAATCTTACTTCGCGTACGGGTATGATTGGGCAAACGGAAACCTTCACTTATGACAGTGCAGATCGTTTGACTGTTGTAAAGCAAGGTAGTTCTACAGTCATGAACATGGGTTATCATGCCAATGGTAATATTGTTTCTAAAACAGGCTTGGGTTCATACAGTTATGACAAACCTCATGCGGTAAGTACCGTTGACAATACCGGTGGCCTGATTTCCGAGAATAACCAGACCATTGCGTATACTGCATTTGATAAAGTTTCCTCTATCAGTGAAACGGTCGGTTCGAACAATTACCTGTTGAACATCACGTATGGTCCTGATCGCCAACGTTGGAAATCTACGTTGAAGACGAACAATGCGGTTGCACGTACGACTGTATATGCGGGCGATTATGAGATGGTCACCGAAGGCGGTGTAACGAAACAATTATATTATCTTGGTGGCAATAACGGTTTGGTAGCGGTATATGTGAAACAATCCGGGCAGCCTGATAAGATTTATTATGCCCACAAAGACCATTTGGGCAGTGTTGTGAAGTTGACCGACAATGCGGGTACTGAGGTTTTCAAGGCTTCATACGATGTCTGGGGCAGACGTACGGTAGCTAATAATACCTTCAAGTTCCACCGTGGCTATACGGGACATGAACATCTGGATGAGTTCAAGCTGATAGACATGAATGGCCGTATGTATGATCCGTTACTGGCTCGGTTCTTGAGTCCTGATCCGTTTGTTCAGATGCCTGATTTCTCACAAAATTTCAATCGATATACTTATTGCTTGAATAATCCGTTAATATATACGGACCCGAGTGGGGAGTTTTGGCATCTCATCATTGGTGCGGCTATCGGAGGAGCAATAAACTGGGTTGCCAATGGTGCGGATTTAAGCTGGGAAGGATTGTCCTATTTTGCTACAGGTGCCGTTTCCGGTGCATTGACCGCTGCTTTTCCCGGTGCCGCTATCGGCATTACGGCCGGTGCCGGTGCTGCCAATTCTGCGATTGGTCAGGGTTTTAACAATGGGTGGAACAATATCAATCTGCAGCAAGTTGCATTTGACGGTATAATGGCCGGTACGATGGCTTACGTTGGTGGTGAAATTGCAAGTAAGTTCGCCGGTCCCGTTCAGAAACTGACGGAAAAGATATCGTCTCCGATGCTTCGGGAACTGATAGTGCATGAAGCTTCCGGTCTACCTTTCGGTACAGTGATGGGTGGGATAATGGCTGTAGCTGATGATGACCCCAATACCTCCTTCTTGGACGGAATGTGGAGCGGTGCCAAAAAGAGCTTCGTGACAAGCGGATTATCGGCAGTTGGGAGTGCGGCGAATTATTCTTTGGATAACAAAGTGGGCATGCTTACAGGGATTCCCAAAGGAGGCGAGGTAAGGGTTGGACGTTGGATGTCTGAAAATGAGTATAATATAATGAAGAAAACGGGACGTATGGTGGAAGGACCGGAGGGATTGACATTTGTCGCAACTGGAGGATCTGATGCTTTTCAAGGAGCCAAAGTAGGTTCTGTATATGTTGAGTTTAAAGTACCTAAGAATAGTCTAATACAAGGCGGAAAACCTAATTGGTATAAAACTGTTGGTCCCAGTGCTAAGGGAAGTCAAATACGTGCTTTAAACAAACAAGGTGGTCAAATGTTGCCTAAAGTACGTAGTTTATCACCGATATTGAAAATTAAATAATAAGACAATGAAAGATTTAGGATGGGTTCAGAAAAATCTGATTCCACATTTAATAGATTATACTATTGAATGTAACTATTATAGCGAAGGCGATTTTGGTTCTCTTTATGCGATTACCTTTGAATCATCCCAAAAAGGAGGATATATTCATTTTTGGGGTTCAGGTTGGTTTGGAGTCGATGTTTATGATTATGAAAAAGATGAAGAGGTTCTTAATGTTTTATTAGAAGATAATGAAATAGAGGAACAGGATCAACTTCTTGAAAAACTGAAGAAAATATTATTACCAGACATGGAATAATATAGGTTGAGTGCAACCCGTCCAACCGGATATATCATCCGGTTGGACGGAAAACATTGAATATTTAAAATCATACTCAAATACAAATTTTATGATACGGAATAAACACATCTTAGGTTTGATGCTGTTGCTATTTGCAACTGCCTCTTTTGCTCAGAGCAGATATGCTCTTTCATTTTCCGATTACATGGATGGAAAGTTTACTGCATTGGAGAATCTCACTATTGAATCCAGGTCTAAAAGTAAGAGATTTTGGAATGGAGGTGCTGATTTTAAACCAGAGACAGGTAATAAGGAGACGGATAAGTTATTAAAGAAAGATGTAAAGTATATCATACATCAGGATACCTTGTATGTAAACTGCCGCCAGTTAAGGTATCAGGGATGTAAGTTTGGCAGCTGGTATGCGCCTGGTTTTCGTTTTGGTACCGGTAGGATTTGTTTCATCAGCACTAAGATTGGCAAGGAACAGACGAGTGAAGCTGTCACTGCCGGCATACTCTTTGGTGCTATAGGTGGGGCGATCGTAGCATCTAAGCAACTGAAAAATAAGGCTTGTTATCTGATAGAGTCTGACGATAAAGAAGTGAAACTTATTACCAAAAACAATATGAGGACTATTTTGCTGAATTATCCAGAGTATTCGCAAGAGTATAACGCTCTCCCGGAGAAAGAGAAAGAATCGGCTGCTGTAATCATAGAATTTCTTGTGAAGACCAATTTACTAATGAGATATTAAAAAACTGTTAGATGAAGATTATGAAATATATATTGTTGACGTTTGCCTTGTTTTACTTGAATGTAAGTATTTGGGGACAAGAGAAGAGCATTGGTATTACGCTTGAAGATGTGGCCGGAATGAAGGAAAAGGAAAAAGAACAGGAGAAAGCTATGCGAACTCCGAGAAATACGTTCATTGTCAATTTGGGTTATGGTTGGATAACGAGCAGGGTAGAAATGCGTTCGGGCACTTACAAGTGGAAAGGAGGTCCGGAGTATAAAGTGGCGTACAACTGGGTTGGTAAAAAGGGTTATGGATTCGGACTGGAGTGTGCAGCTTTCAGCACTGATTTTCCTGAAGAAACTGTGACATTGGGATATGTGGCTCCTTCCTTAGTTTATTGTCAGAAGATTGATGAGAAATGGATAATCAGAGGAACTGTGAGTTTTGGGTATGCCTGGAATGGTGCAGGCAGAGACCGATTCTCGGGGATAGCAGCCGAACTAAGTTGGGGAGTAGAGTATATGTTGAATAGAGTGATAGGGCTGGGACTGGGTGTGGAATGGTGGCGAGCTTCTCTCACTCGTCCTGATGACTTCAGTTCTGCGGTAATTGTGATTGATAGTGAACGTCATGGAGTAAATCGTTTGGGAATTCAAGGTGGACTGAGATGCTACTTTTAAATCGTTTTCTATAATCGGTGGTTATGTCTTTTTAACCAATCATATCTTACAGTTCTTTCAGCCCTTGTCAACTGCCCTGTTCATCGGCCTTCCGGCTGAAAGTATTTCCTGAAAGGAAAGATTCTTTGCTTTCAGCTTTCAGCCGATATTGTAATCATGAGATTCTTCATGCTTAATAAATGCTATTTCATTAGAAACTTTAGTATTGGAAAATTCACGTATTTCACTGTATTGGATCTATAGATGGAAGGTGTTGGATCTATAGATGGGAAACGCTGGATATATAGATGCGTCATTGAATTTTATTAGATAGTATTTTTCAGTAAATATCATTGCTTGTTTTGGGGTAAAAGAAGCAATGATAACCATTAAAACATTGCTTCTTTTCCTGCGCGTTTTTATGCACAGTGACTATTCTCCTTGTCAACTTGACCCTTGTTTCACTAAAGAAGTATTGGCTGAAAGCTGAAAGCAAAGAATCTTTCCTTTCAGGAGATACTTTCAGCCGAAAGGCCGATGAACAGGGCAGTTGAGGAGAGCTGAAGAGCTGTAAGATGAAAAACAACTTTTCTTGCTGAAGTAGGTTTGTTACCACTGTTACCATATAATATTTTGTTTTTATGTGAAAGTTGTGGTTATTTGAAGCGTCAATAAAATCTTATATCACATGAAAACAACATTTCTACTTTTAAGAATTCAAACATCTAAACGGATAGTTGCCATATTTCTGCTATTCGCGGTTTTATCTATGTGGGCTGCTGCTGATGCATACGCTCAAAACAAAATCAAGTATACTTACGACAGTGCCGGTAATCGGTTGTCTCGCCAAAAGGAAATTGTGGTTCAGACAAGGGGAGTCTTGAGCGATGATGAAGTAGAGCCTTCCATATATGAAGAAAAACTTTCGGAAACTAAGGTGACAATTTATCCCAATCCTACCCGTGGTATGCTCAAAGTTGATATTTCAGGAGTTGAGAAGTTTGAGAATGCCCGAATATCTCTCTATGATCTTACCGGGACATTGCTGCAACAATGGGGCAGTATATCTCAGTCCAATGCGGTAGATATATCTGATCGAACTCCGGGGATGTATATCATGCAGATAGTCTATAATGGTAATACCAGTAGTTGGAAAATAATTAAAGAATAACCTAAAGCTAATACGCTATTATGAAGAGAAGAATATTTTTTATCTTGGTACTGTTATGTACCTTATCAGGATATGCCCAAATCTCAGTAGGCCGGGATTCTCTTGTTATAGATCCATTAAAAGATGAATTCATGCAAGAAGCTGATGAAGACGGACTGTATAAAATCGTGACAGAAGTCAATGAGTTGTCGTCGGAAGACAGTGCCGTCCGAAGTGAAGTTCTTTCGTTAGACGCCCCTCTCTTGAAGCCCCCGTTGAAACCATTAGATCCATTTGAACCGTTAGAACCGTTAGATCCTCTTTTGCCGGCGCCTCCATCCCTGCCCGAATTGCCAAGCACGGTAGAGATAGACCGGGCAAAAGCAGTAGGTGAAATACCTATTCAATCGAGAATAGAAAATGGCTCACTCACATACAGTGTACCTATTGAAATATATGGAGGGAAAAACGGACACCAACCCGCTCTTGCCTTATCTTATAATAGTCTGATGGGGAATAGTATTGCCGGATACGGGTGGTGTATAGGAGGATTATCCTATATATCTATTTGTAATTCAAACTATTATTATGATGGAAGCAATGCAAAACCGGCTAGTTTAGATAAGAATTCTGCCTATTCATTAGATGGGAGTCGGCTTATTAAGATATCAGAAACGTCTTCTCAAATCGATTATCAGACAGAGCACGGCAATGTGAAAGTTACATTTTATGCACCATCAGGAAAATACTATTTTGATGTTTGGTATCCGGATGGAAAGAAAGTAACTCTTGGATATCCCACCAATACATCGGCACAAATTACTTACCCGATTACTAAAAGTGTAGATGCATTCGGAGGGTATATTGATTTTACTTATCTGTTGGATAATAACGTCTATTATGTCACCGAGATCAAATATGGCAGCAATTCTACTCAATATGGTGCTGTAAAGTTTACCTATCAGACAAGAAGCGATGTTCAATCTTCTTATATAGCGGGGCGGCTGATGAAGGATAGTAAGTTATTGTCGAAGATAGATACATATTATCAATCATCAATGCTTCTTAGTACTTATACGCTGAGTTATGACACAAGTATATATAGCTTCTTGTCTAAAATCAGTCTTAAATCGAATGGCAAAGAAGTTAATCCGCTGATGTTCTATTATGGAGGTGAGTCTGACGAAAGTCGTTTCCAGACAAGCACGGCTTTTCTTGAAACTTATTTTGCTAACAGTAAGGCTCCTGATCTTATTCTGCATAAGGGTAAGTTTAATTCTCTTACCCGGAGTGAAGGACTCGTTGCCTATCCTAATTTTGAATCTTATGGTATAACCGCTTATGATAAAAAAGGAAATTACCAGTATGGAAGTAAATATGATCCTGCACAGAATCTGTTGGTTTATAAGAATCTCGGAGATTACCTCTGTTCACCGGTAAAGATTCAGGCAGGTAATGGATTCCAGAAATTATATCCTGTTGATATAGATGGCGATGGAAATGATGAGCTGGTTAGAATTAATTATTGGTTGCATGATCAGAACAGCGCCAAAGTAGATATTACTACCTATGATAAGAATATGACAGCCCGGAATGCATCCTTCTTATTAGAAGGAACATTTGCAGAAGGCAGCAGGCAAAGTGCTGTTCCCAGATTATTCATTACCGGAGATTTCAATGGAGATGGGAAGATGGAATTGGTTGCCGTTTCGGGTAACAAACTTCCGAAGGGGGAAACCAGGACATGGTCAAGAACCACTATGTTTAATCTGGAATTGAGGACTAAGATATATGATCAAACTCCATTCTTATTTGATTATTTTAAAGATGCGCTTTTTGCTGTCGACTATAACGGGGACGGGAGAACGGACATTTGCCTCATAAACGGAATTGGAACTTATATTTACTCATATCAGGGAGGTGCTTTTGTGCAGATTGCATATACAAGCGGCATTAAGAGCACAGATATATCGGGTGCTTCCAAAAGAGAATTGTTGGTTGAAGATATTAACGGTGATGGGCTCACCGATTTTCTTTTAGGTCCGAAGAAGAATGATTACTGGATTGAAATGAAAAAACGCCCTTGTGGTGAATGTAGTGGCTGTAGAGGTGAGATTATTGATGATCCGATAATAAAGGATCCCTTCCTCCCTAATAATGGTGGTAAGGTTGATAGCGATAAGGCTTTTGAATTTACCACTCCGTGTATCAGACCCATTTCTTATCCGGTAACTCACTATAATAGTACGTATAAAACCTGGACTGCTTTATTGGCAACCGGTAGTGGATTTGTAAGCAGCACATTTGAGTTTTTATCTAATTCCGATACCAATTATCAGTTTCTGTTTCATGATCTGAATGGTGATAAACTTCCCGATTTAGCTGTAAAATCCGGAACTCAAATCAGTGTACATCTGAACCAGAACGGTAAACTGAATACTGTGGCCGAATCTGCAAAAGTGACTGTAGATTCTGATTCTCATTTTATAACAGGAACTATAGGAGATGGTTATAGTTGTAGGACCAGCCAATTGCTAAGTATAAAGGATGCCACTGTCACTCCAATCTCCTTTACACGTAATGATGCCCGGGGAAGAATGCTGACCGGCATGATTAACAGTTATGGGGTAATTGAGAAATTTGATTATGAAAATCTTACTAATGGCAATATGTATTGGACGACATCTGGTTATAGTACAACTTTCCCGTACAATAAATTATATATGAACATCAATGTTGTCAGCAATACATATTCTTTTTATGGCAATACGTATTTGTCTTCTAAATCATACTATTACAATGATGCCGTTACACATCGCCAAGGATTAGGATTCAGAGGATTCAGGAAAATTACAATGCATGATAATATGAAAGGGACTCAGGTTGAACTGACTTTTGATCCAATGAAGTTTGGAGTTATAACCCAGTTAGTTAATCCTATGTCTGAAGCTTCTTATTATTATACTGTATCTATTGCCTCAAATAAGGTAGCCAAGATAGCATTGAGCAATAAAACAGAAAAGGATAAATTAAAGAACACAACTGTTAGTTCTAATTACATTTATGATACTTATGGTAATGTGACCCAAGAGACGGTTACTTACAGTGACGGCCTTATAGTAATAACCAACAACTCTTACCATAACACAAATGATGCTTCTACTTACAGGATAGGTTTTCTGTACGATCAAGTAACCACAAAAACGAGAGATGGCTCAACATGGGTTGACAGGAAGTATATACCTGTATATTCTAATCAGCTTCCGGTTGTAAAAGTACACTATGCAAATAATAAAGCGATTTCTCAAGTCAGCTATTCATATCAAGATGGGTTGGTATCCCAAGAGTCTTTAAGAGAATATGCGTCGACTACCAATCTAATTACAAAGTATGAATATGATTCTTATGGGAGAGTAATAAAGAAAATAGATCCTTTGGGATTGATTGAAACATATACATACAATTCAAAAGGGCAACTGTCCTCCATGAAAAATCATAAGAACCAGGAAACCAGCTTCAACTATGATGATTTTGGCAGAAAAGTTAAGAGTGTCAAACCTGATGGTGTCATAGAAACGACTTCGTTTTCATGGGCTACTTCTCCGGCTTCAGCTTTATGGCTTTCCACTGTTTCCGTTACAGGTTCTCCGGCATCTCAAACTTATTACGACGCTTGGGGTAGGGAAGTAAGAACAGGAAAACAACGTTTTGATGGGAATTATGTTTATACAGATAATGTATATGATGAGAAAGGAAGTTTGGCTAAAGTTTCCATGCCATTTAAAGGGAGTACGCCCGCACAATGGAACGTATATACTTATGATGCTTATGACAGGGTTGTATCATTGAAATATGCTTCGGGCAAGGAAGACACATTTTCGTATTCCAATACGAGTATTACCTCAGTGGTGGACGGCGTATCAAAAACAGAGAAATATAATGCTTCCGGAGATATAATATCAGTTACCGATCCCGCAGGTACTACTACTTATAATTATAGACCGGACGGGCAAATGATTAGCGTAGTTGCTCCGGGGCAGATTACAACTACATTCGGGTATGATGATTTTGGAAGACAAACTACAATGAACGATCCGAGTTTGGGCATTATCCGATATGCTTATGACACTATGGGAAATGTTGCCCAGGAAACTGACGCCAATGGAAATGTCACGAAGAAAACTTATGATAATTTCCATCGCCTGATTAAAAAGGAGGTTGCCGGGCAGACAATAAACTACGGCTATAATGCTGACAACCTCATAGAATCTGAGGTAAGTTCAAACGGGACGTCCAAAGCCTATACTTATGATGCTCTGATGAGGCTAAATACTCTGAAGGAAACGAATGTGGATGGAAAGTGGCTCAAAAAAACATTTACTCACACCAATGGGTGTATATCGGATCTGACGTATGCCTCCAATATCGGTAATATTGTGACTGAAAACTATACATATTCTTATGGTAATCTTTCGGAAGTGAAACTTAATAACTCGACATCTATCTGGAAGTTAACTTCTGAAAATGCGTTAGGATTGACGACCGGTGTAAACACAGGAATTTTAACCCGCACCTATTCTTATGACGCGAACGGGGCTCCAACAGGTAGAGTAGTTAAAAATGGTTCTACAGTTATTCAGAATTCCGGATATAACTTTAATGCCAAGACAGGTAATCTGAACTGGAGAAAAGACAATGTAAGGAACATTCAGGAAAACTTTGGTTATGACAATCTGAACAGATTGACAAGTTTTGCCGGAAAAACGGCTACTTACAGTAACAATGGAAATATAACCAATATATCTAATGTAGGAACTTTTACTTACAATGCCGAAAAACCTTATGCTATAGCATTGATTACTCCTTACGGCACGGAAGTTCCACTTCGGGAACAACAGATTACTTATAATGTTTTAAGAAGACCGGAGACTATTACTGAAAATGGTTATGTAGCAACATTTACATATAATGGGGAAGGCAATAGAGTCAAAATGAATCTGAAGAAGAACAATCAGGTCCAACTCAATAGATATTATTGGGGAAATCAATATGAATTCGAGACAGGAGTTGCGGGTTCAAAGGAAATTCTGTACCTTGGCGGCGATGCGTATTCAGCGGCGGCAGTGTATGTGAAAGAAGGTTCAGGGGCTTGGGTTGTTTATTATCTGTGCAGGGATTATCTGGGCAGTATAACTCATACCGTTAATTCTTCAGGTGGGTTGAAGCAGGAGCTAAGTTATGATGCATGGGGGAGGTTGAGGAATCCTGCTAACCAAACTTTATATGCGGTTGGTGCGGAACCTACGTTATTCTTGGGCAGAGGTTATACCGGGCATGAGCATCTGACAGCTTTTGGTTTAATTAATATGAATGCAAGGCTTTATGATCCGGTTATTGGTAGATTTCTATCTCCTGATCCGCAGTTGCAGGAACCGTATTCGAGCCAGAATTATAACAGATATTCTTATTGTTTGAATAATCCGTTAAAATATAATGACCCCAATGGAGAGTTCATTTTTGGTATTTTCAATTTTGTGAAAGATTTATTTGTAAATACTTTCATAAAGTCCTGGTCGAAAGGCATTAACGCATGGACTAAAAAAGAGAATTGGCGTTCCACAATTAATGCCTTTAAACTTGATCTTGGTTTGTTTAAGGGAGGTTTCTGGGATGTGGTGTCAAGACTTACATGGCAATTAGCGCAAACAGGTTTGGGTAATTTGGTAAACCAAGTTCTGAATACTTGTTATCTCGTTAATGAAGTGAACTACTTTGATGGTGCGGTAGTGATTGATTCTAAAATAGATGTGGGGGGAATGACATTAAGTAATTACATATTGGGCCCTCCGGGCTTCAAACCTGATTTTAGAGACCATTTGTTTGTACATGAGTATGGACATTATTTGCAAAGTAAAAAACTTGGGCCTGCATATCTGTTTGTTGTAGCTAAGCCAAGTCTTTTAAGTTCGACATTTGATAAGAATAACCATGGTAATCGATGGTACGAAACTCATGCTAGCAAATTGGCGGCAAAATATTTCGACAAGAAATATGGTACGGGGGCAGAGGCGTATCAGAATTACTTGAATGAAGGAAAAGATCCCTATAAACAAGAAGATATTTTTAATGTGGATGTGTTCAAAAATGGAGGTAGTCCTGCGTATAATCATCCAAGAGGACGTTCTTATAAAGAACCTCATCCTGCCAAGCCTAAATGGAATGGTTGGCAAGACATATTCTTTTTCTAAAAATGCAGGTCAACTAATTAAATAAATAGAAGATATGAAGTATTTAAAATTTTCACTAATTGCTTTAATCCCTTTTATTTTATGGGGATGTCCAGACAGAGATATACCATTCGATTCAACTGTTATATTTATAAATAACTCGGATAAGACATTGCTGGATTATTGTAGAGATAATTATTATCCTGATACTACAATACAGGTTGAGGGTAATGTTTTTGATGATAGAATTAAAAAATTCGCTATAGCCCCCCATTCGGTTCGTAGAAAGCAAACTAGTTGGAGGTATGAAATGAAACAGCCATATTCTACAGGTGTCATGACAATCTTTCTTTTTGACATGGCTGTCGTTGACTCTGTTCCTTGGGAGAAGATCCGTGAAGATTATCTTGTAGCAAAAAGGTATGAGTACACTCTTGCACAGCTTGATAGTTTGAATTGGACAATCGTATATCCCCCTGAAGAGTGAGTATTATTTATTTTCAGTATGGTTTAGAATAAGAGATTTTATCACTATCATTCTAAATTTGTATACGAAATATAGTAAATTCTTGAACAAAAAAGATGGAAATATGAAACTGATAAGCAAACTACTACTAATATTGTTAGGATGTTCTTCCTGCGACCCAAATACGCATGAATTTGGCTTCGAGGTGTATAATCAATCGGATAGAGAAATAGATGTGTGTTTAAACATGTGGTATCTGGGTATCCAAGATATTTTAGTACCTGCCTATCAAGACTATGATGCTACATCCCAATATAATTATGGATTTACAACCGTGGAAAAGAAATCAGTAAATTTATTTATAGTACCTGGTTCAATTACTGCAGAAGAGATTTTTAGAATGTCTAATGATACGATACGCATATTTATTTTTGATGCTGATACGCTTGCAAAATATTCTTGGGAGGAAATAAGTCGTAACTATAATATCTTACAACGATATGATTTGACGCTAAAAGATATGGAACTTTTAAAACATGATATCTATTATCCTCCCACTCCCGCTATGCGTAATATAAAAATGTGGGCTCCTTATAGCGAGTAGGCTTTTCTGAACGCAACTGTGATGAGTGTTGATGGAATTTATTATAATAATCATCGAGTAAGATAGATATGAGACGAATGAGGATAATAGTATTGTTATGTGCATGCATCCTTCTATGTGCATGTCCAAAACAGCCGATTCAGCGTTATATAACGTTGGTAAATAAATCTGGTAAAGAAATAGTTTGTCAGCAATTGTGGTGTGCTACTATAACAAATGCTGACACTTTGTATGAATGTAGAATTCCGACGCAAGGCATTTTAGCTAATAGTTCATATCTCTATGAAAGCAAATACGGATGGGAGTCAGACCTTGGATTCCTTCCGTATATACAGTATTTGGTATTGGATGCAGAGAAGTTCCATGAGTATCGTTCTGCTCCTTGTGACACTATTCAGAAGTATGTTCCTGTTTTATATCGTTACCAACTCAAATTGGAAGATTTGGAACAGATGAACTGGACAGTAGTTTATCCCCCTGAAGGTGAGAACTGAAACATTAAACTAATACATAAAATATGAAAAAACAAATCATTCTATTAGCAATCAGCATCTTGGGAGCATTCTCTCTTCATGCTCAGGAGATAAACGAGGGTCTGGTACAACCCAAACAAGAGGTTATCTCACAACCACGTAAGGGCACGGACTGGAATAAACAACCTATCGGTTACGTTTTTGCAGGTGCAGGCATAGGATATATTCCATCGGTAGAAAAGGTTGAGGGACTGGCTGCTTCTAATTACGTTACGGGACTTGATTGGAGAGTAGGAATGTCTCGTTACTACAATCGTTGGGGATGGGGAGTACTTGTACAGCAATTTCGTTCCAAGCAATCAGTTGCTTTCTATGATGGTGTACGTGGTATGGTTATGGATGATATAGGGCGGCTATTGTATATTGCCCCTCAATTTACCGGTCGATGGATTTTAGGAGAGAAACTAACCATTTATGGCGCAATCGGTTGGGGGTGGCTGCGCTATAAAGAGACAGTGAAAGGAAGCGGATTGGGGGAACTCAGTGGTACAGCCAATGCTTTAGGTGGAAATTTCACAGTGGGTCTTGAATATCGTTTGAGTTCGGTAGTAGGTATGAGCGTAGATCTCGGTTTAATAGGAGGCGAAATTGGGAAACTAAAAGTTGACAATACTGGGCTGCAGGCAGCAATTGATGAGACATATACCGGCAAAATGGATGTCACCCGCCTATATGCAACGGTAGGGGCACATATTTATATCTGGAAGAAAAAGAGATAACGTCTTCTATCTGGATACCGGGTTGCTTTATTTGATGTTTAATCATGCCATGCAAAACATTTTCCTCAACTAAAAGGTTATTAATATGGTATGGTAACAAAGATACTATTTATTTATAATTTGTCATTATCTTTGTAGTCATATCATATTAATGATGTCATTGAGTTAGGAAGCTACACTTTTGAATTGATTAAGAATGAGTAATATTTTGAAAAAACTATTCTCCATATTGGGGAACGATGAAAGTAAACCGGACTTTCAGACTTGCTGTACCCCTATGGAGGTATTTGATAAACAGAAAGTAAAAGCCATTGTAAAACAGTGGCTTTTGTTCATTGCTGAATACGAAACCCTGCCTAATGACATCATTGCATTGAACTTCAACTTGTGGGAAGCTGTCGAAGAAAATGGGCAGAGCTGCTATACACTCGAACTGACAGGCTCTAAACAATATGACGCGGAAAATGATGACTGGGCTTGTGAAGAAGATTTCGATCCGAGAGAAAGGAACTGTGACGCTTTGCAACTTTCCAGCGAAATCCCGTGGGAGGAAGTACTGAACGGCCTGGTGGAAGTTCTGAAAGAGTTAAAGAAAGAACTGAAAGTAATAAGTCTTTTTCAGGTGAAACATATAACAGTTGGGTTTGCGGAAGGCGATCTGATAGTTATAAAATAGAAACCTTCCGCAATGTGCTGTAAACAGACCTGATTCTAAGGTCGTGCTACTTGAAGAATGAACTGGGCGTTTGCTTATATTGTTTCACAAAGCAACGGGTGAAGTACTTGGGATCATTAAATCCCACCCGGTAGGCTATTTCTGATACAATGACGTTATTGGTGCTACTCTCTAATATTTTCTTGGCAATCTGTAGCCTGTATAATTGGATGAAACGTACCGGCGGAAGTCCGGTGAGTGATACGAATTTCTTATAAATCACTGTATAACTGATGTTCAGCCTTTCTGTCAGATCCTTTACACCGAATTGAGGATCAGCATAGTTCTTTTCCAGAATATTCATAACTTCGTTCATGAACTGCTGGTCGGGCTGTCCCACTTCCAGCAGGATAGGATTCAAGTCTTGTTCTACGAATTTCTTCTGACGCAAATCCCTGTTCTTCAAGATGGAGTCTATGTGGGCTAATAATACGGATTGTTCGAAAGGCTTGGTGATATATCCGTCTACTCCGTTTTCATAGCTTTCTATCCGGGCAGTCTCACTTGAATTTGCCGTGAGAAGCAGGAAAGGAATGTGACTTAAAAGCTTGTCCTCGCGCAGTCTTTTGCAGAAGTCGGAACCATCGCATACGGGCATCATTAGATCGGATACAATAAAATCGGGCACGATATTCTGGGCTGTCTTATAGCCTTGCTCACCGTTGTTTGCTTCAGCGATATTGTATTTTTCTTTCAGCATATTCTTGATATAATGACGCATGTCGGGATTGTCTTCTACCAATAACAAAGTCGGCTTGCTCCTGTCTATAGGAATGAACGGCTCGATTTTGTCTTCAACGGGTACGGGCTCTTTATATTCCTCATGAATTTCATTCTCCGCTGCGTCCGCCAGCGTAATGGGGAAATATAATCTGAAAGATACACCTTCTTTTTCCGAACTCTTGACTTTAATCGTTCCATCTAATAGGTTGATAAGCTCTTTTACGATGTGAAGTCCGATGCCCGTACTGCTCTGTCCGTAGTTTGTATATTTGTTCTGTTCGGGTATCCGGTAGAAACGGTTGAATATTTTGTCTATTTCGTCAGGAGCTATTATGCTGCCACTGTTGGTGACGGAGATAAACTGTATGAGTTTGTTCGATTTGTCGATGAATTGGTTGGCATGCAATGTGATTTTTCCTTTATCGGGAGTATGCTTGATGGCGTTGGATAATAGATTGAACAGTATCTTATGCAGGTTTTCCTTATCAGAATAGATATGGTCACTCTTCAGACGGTATATCTTTTCAAAGCTGATGTTTCGTTCTTTCATCAGGTTGGAAAAGTCGGTTATTGTTGTGTTCAGGAACTTGCTGAAGTTGAATTGAGAGTAATTGAGCGTTAAGTTCTGGGTATCGATCTTGCGCAAGTCAATCAGTTGGTTGACCAGTGAAAGCAGGTATTGAGCGTTCCGGTTGATAATCTGTAAGTCCTCTTTTTCTTTGGGATCGGTGGTTTGCCTGACAAGCTGGCTTGCCGGTCCTTGTATCAGGGTCAGGGGTGTCTTAAACTCATGTGCGAGGTTGGTGAAATAGGATAGCTTCTCTTTGTTGATAGCCTCCATCTGCTCGGACATGCTTTCTATCTTTTCTTTCAGAAGTTTCTGGATATGTTGTTGCCTTGCATTATACCAATAGATGATATAAAGCAGAATGGACACTATCAATATAGCGATAAGTGAGTAGAACCATCCTGTTTTATAGAATGGGGGATGTACAATAATGCTGAGACAGGTGGCTTCGGTAGACCAGGTGTTGTCGTGGTTGGTGCATCGTATTTCCAGCGTATATTTTCCCGGCGGCAGATTGGTGTACTTGGCGTTTCTCTTTACCAATCCTGTGTTCCAGTGCTCCTCCAGTTCATGAATGCGATGGAAGTAGAACACCTTCTCCTGTTCGATATAATCCAGGCAGCTGAATGTGATTTCAAAGGAATTCTGTGGTGGATATAAATGCAGTTCCTTGGTTGTTGAGATACTTACGGGCAGATTGTCGCTGTTCAGATAAGGTATCAGCTGGCTGCCGTTACAGACAACGCTGGTGAGGGTTATCGTCCGTTGCTTTTGCTTGGGCAGGTTTACCAGTGGGCTGAATGTTACGAAACCATCGATAGTTCCCAGTAACATATTGTGATTGATGGTCTTACAGCCGGATCTTTTATAGAATTGGGGTACCAGTAATCCGTCTCCTTCGTCGAACTTGAAGGCCCGTTTGGTATTGATATCGAAGAAGTAAATGCCTTTTAGGGTACTGATCCATAAGTTCCCGTTCTCATCGTCCAGAATGTTCGAGATGCTGGTGTCCGAAAGACCGCAGCGTACGGCATAGTTCTTGAAGGTATATTTTTCGTTGTTACCGTTGTCTTCCAACAGGTAGATGCCATTTCCGAGGCTACCCAGATAAATCTCCCCTTTTTTAGTTTCGAATATACAAGTGATCTTTTCATTGATTTTGCTTTCGGGATCATCCAGTTTGTGCTGATAGTATATACATTCGTAGGTATTCCTGGAATTTTCCAGGTCGATGACGTACACGCCGTTTCCGCCAATCCATAATCTTGACTGTGAGTCGATGAAGATTGTATTCATGTTATGAACGGGTTCCTTGGACTGTGTGTAGAACTTTAGCCGATTGATAGCTCCCGTAGAGAAATCGAGTGTATTGATATGGCTGCCGCTGCATATCCACAGTGCATTCCGGGCAGAGTCCAGGGCTATGTCATGGATGTCATCGGAGGTCAGGGAGGAATTCAAACTGTTGTAATGTTCGAATACGGGATGTGACAGATTGTTTTTATCCAGTTTATCCAGCCCTCCGCCTATTGTTGATATCCAGTAATTGCCATGCAGGTCCTGAATGATATCCGAGATGTTGTTGTGAGCCAGTGAGTGCGGATCTCCCGGGTTGTGTTTGAAGAGCGAAAAGGAGTCAGCACCTTTCCTCTTAATGGCAAGTCCGCCATCTACAATTCCTGCCAGGATGTTTCCCTCTTTGTCTTCGAGCACTGTGCTGATGATGTTGGGTACTCCTTTCTCATACCCTTGCAGTGAATAATTGAAAGTTATGCGTTGCGGAGCCATGATATTAATTCCGCCGAAGTCGGTCCCTACCCAGATATTATCATTCTTATCAACAAATATCCGGTTGACGATATTATCATTCAGGGACCGGGCTTGTATGCCTCTGCTGAAAGTAACGAATTGGTCATTTCGCTGGTATATGTTCACTCCGTTTCTGGTTCCGATAATGATGTCGCCTGATGAATTTTTATCAATATCTGTGATGAAGTTGGAGGAAATGCTGTGAGGATTATTGGGATTATGCTGATAGAGTATGCAGAACTGATTCTGGGTGTTATAGCAGTATAAGCCACTTTGGGTACCGATCCACAGATAGTCACCATACGAAAACAGGCGGTTGAAGATTAACTGTGAAGTATCTAAGTTTGTAATTACGGGGATATTGCTGTAATCCTGTTTGCCCGAAGGAGTGAAATGCAATAAACACTTGTCGCCTCCCGCCCAGATATCACTACCGTGTTTTACGATGGTTTTGATATCCACATCTTTCTTCAATATCCGGATATCTTTTATCTGCCTTTCTTCGTTCAGAATGATGTAGGCCAGTCCGTCACTTTTGCCTACCCAGAGATTATTGAAATCGTCGACAAGCAGGGCCTGAACGGGAGAGTAAAGCACATTATTGTTCTTACCGGAGTATTCCTTATAGAAATTGAGATTTTCGTGAAGGAGATCAATGCTCATGATGCCGGCTTCGGAAGCTACCCACAAATAGTTGTTGTCGTCTTCGTCAATGTCATTGATGTAATTACTTTCAATAAACTGATACGGTTGCCTGGGAGCTGTGGAGTAGTGTTTCAGTTCGTAACCATCGTAACGGTCGAGCCCGTTGGAGGTTCCGAACCACATGAATGAGTTGTGATCTTTGTGTATGGTTCGGATAGAGTTGTCGCATAATCCGTTCCGGATAGTAAGATAAAGGTAATTGTATTGGTTTGGATTATCCTGGGCAAGCGCTAAACCCTGCCCTTGCAGGAAGCAGAGCAGGGTTGTGATTAGCGCTATTGTCTTCGTATACTTCATATCCGGCATGGAGATTTAGTTATTGAAAACTGATCCAGTCGATTTCAACTTTACCGCTTCCTTTTAGAGACACGTATAAATCGTGGATACCGGTCTGAGCGGAACGAACCGGGGATTCAATATTTGTCCATTTATCGGTTTTGGGAACTTTTATTTCCGAGATAACCGGACCATTTGTTCCGTTTATACGTATTTGCAGTGTTCCTCCGTTGTCCGAGGTTACTCTTGCTTTCACTTTCCGGGGGGTACTCTCTCCGAAGTTCACCCGGTTGTACTGCACCCATGCACCGTTTTTGCTCAATAAAGTTTTCCAGCCTTCGAATTTGTTTGCCTGGTTCAGGTAATCGATGGCCGCTCCCTGATTGCTTAACCGGCTGTAGCGATCCAGTTGAATTTCTTTCCGGGCGTCTGTTATGCCCACTCCGCGCAGGGTAGGGGTTACTTTTTGGATAGTGCCGTCCGGGTTGAAGAATAAGGAATCGACCCGTGCCGATCTGTTTTTATCGAATTCGGGGGAGTAATCGTTGTGGTGATAGAACAGGTACCACTGGCCTTTGTATTCCACCAATGAGTGGTGATTGGTCCAGCAATCGGTTGGTGATTCATCCATAATGATACCCTTGAACTCAAAGGGACCCATGGGATTGTCTCCCATCGCATAAGCCAGAACTTCCGTTTTCTCCTTTACCCAGGGGAATGTGAAGTAATATTTTCCGTTGCGTTCAAAGGCGAAAGGTCCTTCTTTGAATCCTTCGGGTAATCCTTGAATTTGTATGGGTTCTGAGGCGAGTTCAAGCATATTGTCTTTCAGTTTTGCTACTGACATTCCGCGGCCTGACCAGTATATGTAGGCTTGCCCGTCTTTATCAATGAGCACGCAAGGGTCGATGCCATTGACTCCTTCAATGGGAGTGGCCTGCGGGGTGAAAGGGCCGTAAGGCTTGTCGGCTATGGCAACTCCGATGCTGAAACCGCGTTTGCCTTCGCCTTTAGGGGTAGATGGGAAGTAGAAATAATATTTCCCATTCTTGTATACACATTCGGGGGCCCACATGGAATAGGAGTCAGGAGCTACCCAAGGTACATTTTCCTGGCTTAGGATCACTCCGTGGTCTGTCCAGTCAACCAGATTGTCTGACGAGAAAACATGGTAATCTGCCATACAGAACCATTCTTTCAGACGCTCGATGGGGCTCGGAATGTCATGTGAAGGATAGACATACATCTTGCCTTCAAAAACTTTGGCGGTGGGATCGGCAGTGAACTGATCCGTAATAATGGGGTTCTGAGCTTTTAATGTACCTATTATTACCAGAAATGCGGATAATAAAAATAGTCTTTTGTTTTTCATAAGCTAATTGTTTTTTAGTGCGCACGGACTGTTATTTCTTTATCCGGACACAAAGATAAAATAAAAATCCGTTGGCGGAATTAATTTCTTTCTATCGGGTTATGAATCAATTCACCACAGATTAACACAGATTCTCACAGAATTTTATTTCTCTGATTTTTAATTAATTAAACTCTGTGAGAATCTGTGTTAATCTGTGGTGAGCAAATTCATTACTATCCCGTAAAGTGACTTTGACGGATTGCAGATCCCGGGCTGCGGAACTCGTTCCATAGAATAACTCGTATTCACCCGGTGCCACACGCATGGTATTTGTAGAAGGATCAAAACATTCGAATGATTCGGATGGCAACTCTATCTTGACATCCTGTTTGGCTCCTGCTGCGAGTTCTACACGTGCATAGGCTTTTAGGGACTTTAATGGTCCGTCAGCATCATCTGTTTTGCGTATGTAAACCTGTACGACTTCAGTTCCGGAGCGCTTGCCTGTGTTGGAGACCGGTACAGTCAAGGTCAGCGACTCATCTGTACGGAGTTGGGTTTTGTTACAACTGGCTGTACCTACGGCGAAATCCGTGTAACTTAATCCGAATCCAAATGGGAACAGAGGGTCGGACATATACCGGTATGTACGTCCTTTCATGGAGTAATCCTCATAGTCGGGAAGTTGTTTCGTACTTTTGTAGAAAGTGACGGGCAGCTTGCCAGAGGGGTTATAATCACCAAACAGCACGTCGGCTACAGCATATCCACCCAGTTCTCCTCCATACCATGCCTGGAGAATAGCGTCGCAACTTTCCGTTTCGGGCAGCAATGCCATAGACGATCCGGAACAATTGACAAATACTACTTGTTTTCCGGCATCTTTCAGAGCTTTCAGGAAGTTTCGCTGTACGGCGGGTAATTCTATATCCGTACGGTCACCCCCTTTGAAACCGGGAATATTCACGGGCATTTCTTCCCCTTCCAGTTGTGGCGAAATGCCACCTACGAAGACCACTACATCTATGCCTTTAAGTTTCGAAATGCTTTCACTGTAATTGATCGGGAATTCTTTGCCGAGGTTGAACTTCAGGTTTGCAGCCCAGTTTTCTACTTGTGCATAGAGTATTTCTATCTTATACTCTTTCCCTTTCTCCACTTGTAGCATGGTGCGGGTATCGGTGGTTCTCCAAGTGCGCCGTTTAGTCATCGACTTGCCGTTTACCAATAATTCAAAGTAACTGCAACCTTCGAGATTGAGGAGAATTTCGCCTGATTCCTTCGGGGTTAATACGGTTTCGTATTTGGCAGAGAACTTTTCAAGATTCACTCCCGGGCCGAAAGTATGTAATCCGTATGTAGTCACGTTGATAGGCTGGGTGGTACGGAGCGAAGAGACAGGCTCTCCCTGGCGTTCCGGATTGTTCCAGAATGTAGCTTTTATGCCGGGTTTCCCATCTATGCTGCATTGGTCAAGATAGGATTCCAATGTTTGGTCATTCACCAGGTCACAGCCTTTCATGTAGACGATCTGATTCTTTTTCAGTTTACTTTTGAAGCCGTCCAGGATGGTAATGGTCTGATTCGGAGTTCCGTTGTAGTTGCCCCACAGCATAGGTTTGTCATCAGCGTTAGGACCGATAACCGCAATCTTGCGGATGGATTTACTTAAAGGCAATACATTGTTTTTGTTCTGTAAGAGTGTCATTGTCTGGCGTGACATATTCAGTGACAAATCTTTGTGAGCCTTACAGTTGACTACCGACATCGGTATTTTTGTCCAGTTCACTAATGACGGGTCGTCCATTTCTCCGAGTTCAAAGCGTCCTTCCATCAGGCGGAGCACATGTTTGTCCACTTCTTCTTCCGTTATCAATCCTCTGGATACGGCTTCCGGCAGTTTCTGATAAGCATATCCGTATCCACATTCCACATCTGTACCTGCCATGGTTCCTTTGACGGCTGCATGTACGGCATCGGAGGAACTTTTGTGGGAAGTCCAGAAGTCGGCAATGGCTCCACAATCGGAGACTACGAGATATTTGAATCCCCACTCATCACGGAGTATCTGTTGAAGCAGACGGGTGTTTCCACAACAAGGATCATCGTCCAGGCGCTGGTAGGCACACATCACTTCGCGTACATCGGCTTTTTGTACCAGTGCCTTGAACGCAGGCAGGTAAGTTTCCCACAGGTCGCGGGGACTGACGTTGTTCAGATTGGCGGTATGACGGCTCCATTCCGGACCGCTGTGTACGGCATAATGTTTGGCACATGCAAGTAGTTTGCGATACTTCTCATTTTCAGGTCCCTGCAATCCTTTTACCACTGCAATACCCATTTGTGAAGTCAGGTAAGGATCTTCCCCGTAAGTTTCCTGACCACGTCCCCAACGGGGATCACGGAAGATGTTTACGTTGGGAGTCCAGACGGAGAGACTGTGGAAACGGACGTCCTCCAGTCCGTTGCGTACGCGCTCGTTGTGCTTGGCACGCATTTCATCGGAGACTGCATTGAAGATTTCGAATACCAGTTTGTCATTGAATGAAGCGGCCATTCCTACCGGTTCGGGGAAGACTGTTACATTTCCCTGATTGGCTACCCCGTGAAGGGCCTCACTCCACCAATTGAATTTCTTTATTCCCAGGCGTGGAATGGCTTCCGAATCATCACACATCAAGAGCGCTTTCTCTTCTAAAGTCAAGCGTTTCACTAAATCCTTCGCTCTTTCTGCCGGACTTAGTTCGGGATTCTGATACGGCAATGTTTGTCCCCACCCCGATAGGGAGAATAACAAACCACAGGTTACTAATACCTTTTTCATAATAATGTTGTTTTCATGGTATAAAATTATGTTTTTATTTCTTGGTTGCTAAGGATGATATTTCCCCAGTATTTTAATTTCATCTCCTGAAATATCGGCTTCGAACAGTGTGGGTCTTCGTGGGCCTGGGTTCTCGGAGTCGAGGCTTTGGTGATGCAGGCACATCAGCAACTTTCCATCGAATGTACGGAATAACATACCATGCCCTGAATTATTAGGTATCAGAGGAGCATTGCACTGAACCCAGGGGCCGGCAAGTTTACCCGACCCGGAATAAGCCACTCCCTGCGCACAACGGCTGTTGCTCCAACTGGACCACAACATTCCTAAACGTCCCGTACCTGTCCGGAACAGGAACGGACCATCTGCCACATAACCTTCCAGCGCCATGCCGAAAGTGAGTTCACCTATCGATTTCATTTCTCTTGGCCATGGGGCATCGGATGCTCTGAAAAGGGTAGTAGCGGTCCCCATTGATTCTGACAGGTCCGGAGCAAGCTGGATGTAGTTGATCATTCCGTTTACGGTTTGCATCCATTCGTGACAAAAGACCATATAAGGCACTCCGTCTTCTTCCCAGAAACTACCGTCGAGTGTAGACCAGTCTTCCGGCAGATAGTCCGTGTCGCTGATGGGGTGGTAGGGACCTGCTGCTTTGTCGGATGTAAGGATATGGGTGGCACGACGTTGCACATTGTATCTGTTGGGTACAGTGTCTACTATGATCTTGGGATTGGTAAAGGTGACGAAACAATAGTATTTACCTTTATATTTATGGAGCTCCGGGGCCCATATCCTTGGAGCGGTTCCAATCCAGGAAGTTGTATCCACAGTAATGTATTGATAGGGGCCTGTCCACATCTTTAGATTCGTGCTTTTCCATAAACTGCCGCCACTTCCAACCAGATAATACATCTGTGTTTCTTCATCGGCCAGGATAAAGGGATCGCTTAACTGCAAAGAGTCAAAGGAAGTGGTGTCTATCTTATCTCCTTCCTTGCCGCCGATAAATGTATATTGCTTTACCGGTTCCGGGCTCTTAGTCTGGTTACAGGCCGCCAGACTAAGAACGAGCAGAGCTATTGTGAAGTGAAACAGTATCTTCATTGTTGCAAGTATTGTTAAAACTACATCTGTATTATCTGAAGCATTATCATTTGAATATTAAGCCTGCAAATTGATGCAATGAACGCCGCCAGGTGAGCCATTCGTGGGCTGTACCGGGAGACTCGTAATAGATATGGTTGATGTTTGCTTGAGTCAATGCATCATGGAATTCTGTTACATTTTTAAAGCGTGCGGCTTCTTCGGTTCCCAGGCTGATATACAGTGTTTTCACTTTTTGATTGAAGGCTTCGGCGTCAGCAAAAACGCCGTTGTAGGCTGTATTCAGTTCATTGCTGTTCATCCTTCCTCCGCCACTGAATCCACCGATATGGGCGAATTTATCTAAATGGGCCAGCCCGATGCTTACAGCCTGGAAACCTCCCATTGACAAGCCGGCTATGGCACGGTGTTCCCTGTCGGGCAAAGTACGGTAGTTTTTATCAATCATGGGTATCAGTTCATTGATAACCACCCGTTCAAAAGTATTGAAGTTGAACCTGCCTTTTTGTCCCGTTTCTTTTTCTTTGGGGTCTGTAGCATATCCTCTGTCCATGACTACCAGCATAGGAACGGCTTTTTGGCTGGCAATCAGGTTATCCAGAATGTTGTCTGCCTTTCCCTGGTTCGACCATCCGGTTTCGTCTTCTCCGCTACCATGTTGCAGATATAGTACGGGATACTTCTGAGTGTTGTTCTCGTCATAACCTGCCGGAGTATATACAAGGCACTTTCTCCATGCCTGAGTGATGTCGGAGTAGTACATCTGTGTGCGGATTTCACCGTGTGGAACGTGCTGAGGCAAATAGTAATCCACTCCTTCCTCCGGAATTTCAATGCCGCTTGACATCCGGCCACATCCGTAGAACAATTCGCTGGAAGGATCGGCTACGGAACACCCGTCTATCTCCAGGAAATAATAGTGGAAACCGGGCACTTGGGGATCGGAGGTTACTTCCCAAATACCGTCTGCATTCTTGGTCATGGGATATTTCTTCATTAAGTCCAGTTTTACCGAGTCTGCATCGGGAGCATTTACCCTGACGGTTACTGATAAGTCCGGATTTACCACCGGATAACTGATACCGAGGATATTGGTCGATGCCGATACCGGGGCAGTTGCTTCTTTTTCTTTGGGTTTCTGTGCACATCCGGTAATCAGGGAAGCGATCAGAGTTGTATATAAGATGGATTTCAGTTTCATAGTCTGATTATTTAAAGATAAGAGGTGTAAATTGATAGAGACAGCGCCGCCAGGTGAGCCATTCGTGAGCTGTGCCGGGTGACTGATAGAATAGGCTGTTGATTCCCTTCTTACTTAGTGCTGCATGCAGAAGTTCGGCATTGGGACCTTCTTCTTCACCGATTCCCAGCCAGATGAACTTGAAATCTTTATTGAATGTGACGGGATCTTTGAAAGCGCCTTCGTAGAGTGCGTCTATATCCGTATTTTTGTCTATGGGCAATGCTCCGCTGAATGATCCGATGTAAGAGAATAAATCCCGGTGGTGCAGGGTGGTTTCCAGAGTTTGTTTACCTCCCCATGACAAACCCGCCATGGCACGGTTCTCTTTGTCCGTTAATGTGCGGTAAGTCGAATCTACAAGTGGAATTACATCTTTTACCATCATGTCTTCGAAGGCGACGAATGCGTCTACCGATGAGCGGGCATTCGGCTGTTGTTCGGGATATTTGTTTCCTGCATATACGGCATATCCGCAGTTCATCACTACAATCATCGGTTTGGCTTTTCCGCTGGCTATCAGGTTGTCGAGGATGGCACCGATACATCCTTGGTTGGGCCAACCTCTTTCGTCTTCGCCACCTCCATGCTGCAAGTACAGGACGGGGTAACGCTTATCCGGATTCTTCTCATACTCGGCAGGGGTATATACGTACATTCTGCGCCATTCGTCGCATACTTTTGAGTAGAATCTGCGGGAACGGAGTGCTCCTTGCGGTACCCCTTTCTGCGGTAAGTAGAAATCTACTTTTTCCTCGGGCACTTCGAAGGCACTTGCCTGGCGGCTCATCCCGAAGTAGGAATAGGTTGAGGCGTCAGTTACCTGCAAGCCTCCTATTTGTACCGAGTAATAGTGGAAACCGGGCACTTGCGGAGAAGAGGTGAGTTCCCACGTTCCGTCCTGTCCTTTTTGCATTTCGTAGGGACGGTCGAGAACGATTTGTACGCTCTTTGCATCGGGAGCTTTTACTTTGAAAGTCACAGTTCGGTCGGGGTTCACCATAGGATATTGGGCATTTGGAATATTGGTAACTGAGGGTATTCCCTGCGCCCACATCGTCCCTGTGATAATGGAACAAAATATCATTGCGCTTCCCGTCCTGATAATTGCTCTTGATAATTTCTTTCTTTTCATTGTTCGTCTTTTTATACTTTTCAAAAAAAACTATTCAAATATTAATGATAACCGCAAAAGTAGTATGTAACCCTCTTAAGGAGGGGTATAAAACTGTTTTTGAGGAGGACTTTTCTTGCTGGTAGGGCATTTATGTAACACTTGTGTTACATTTGCAGGACACAAGTGTTCTGTTTGTTCAACACAAGTGTTCTACAAATGAAATGCAAGTGGCCTGTAAATGGAGGACCGGAGACCTTATTTCAGCAGGCTGTTGACTGCATTCACCAGGTAGATGTAGCTTGCTGCCAGATCTATTACATACTCATTCTCGCTCCAAAGAAAAGGATAGTCCTCCCTGTTCTCGGGGAAGTCCGGTTTCAATATCCTGATGCCCGGCACCACACCTCCGGGGATGAAACTGAAGTCGGCCCGGTTGCTCCCGTAAGCTACCTTTTTGGGCTGTGCGCCTACTCCCGAAACAAAAGACAGATTATGGCACGGATGGCAACCGTACAGATAGTTCAATCCTCTGTATATGTATTCCGGGTTTATCAGCTCGGGATACGAACGATGGAGCAGGTAGTTCGTAATACACGCCTGAACAATGTTTCTGTTGCCTGCCCATCCGGCAGTGCTGATCCTTACTCCATACGGATTTTCTTTGTCTACTTCGGCAAGTTCTCCGGCATAAGCTTCTACCAGGGGCCTTACTTGCTTCTTGAACGCATTATCCATGAAAGGAATCATTTGTGCAATGACAGAGGCATTCCGGTTGAATTGTTCCAAAAGGGTGGGGAGCAGTTCGTTCATTCTTGTCTTGTAACCTTCATAGTCCGTTGAGCGCCAGAGCTCAAAAGCAGCTCTGCATTCGATGGATTTCATGAATTCAGGATTGCTGAATCGTCCGCTATACGTTTGTTCTTCGGGATTTGCCTGGCGGTTGTGTTCGTCGTCCCAGATGAAGCGGGCCACTCGCAGGGCTTCTTTGCTCAGTTCCGGATTGTAATCTTTCAATGCACGCGAAGCGGCTGCCAGCGAAATGGCTGTGCCATAATTCATGTGCGGTGTCCGGTTGGTGAATGCCCAACGGTCATCGGGAGTACCACTTGTACGCCCGTCGGTTTGCAGACTATCCAGGCGAGGGTTATAAACCAGGTTATCTGTCTTGTTTACCGCATCTCCCAAATGGCGGTACTGATATAAATGAGACTCGTTGATTCCCGGAATGGCATACCCTATCGCATTCACCTGCGCTACTAATTGTAGAACGCCGTGTTCAATCTGTTGCAATACATCGGGTTTGCCGTCGGGTACGTGTATTTCCGTATAGCGTGTCTTTTGGTTAATGGTGGTTTCATCGCGGTTTACCCCAAAGCTCTCCCACAAAAGGGCGAAAGCCTGTACTACGGCATGTTGTGATCCGGTCTGGATATCGAAGTCTCCTGCATCGAACCATCCGCCGACGTTCAGGCCGGGGATATGCTCCAGTGGTTTGTACTTGTTGCCGGTGGTCGGTCCTTGTCTCCAACCGTCCCAATGGATGCGGTTGACGGGAGCTTGCAGGGCATCATCCAGATGCGCGGCGCCATGCCATACGCGATAGGCTTCGCGGACAAACATATGATCCATCTGTACAGGGAAGAATACGTCCAGTGTCGGGAACCATGCTTTCTGAAACACATCTGTTGCGATGGGGAAAGGTGCTGTGCGCTGGTCGCCATATTCCAGTATGTAGATGCCAGGTTCTGTGACAGAGGAGAAATCAAATTGAAGGTAATTGTAGCGTGTGTACATTCCCCAGGTTTTGGGAGTGCCGGACAGGGCTTTGCTGAGGCTGCCGTCACTACACACCTTATATAAAGAGACGGTAGAGAGTGGCTTGTCATTTTTATCCAGTTCCACTACGGCCACTTTCTTTTGTGTAGGGTGGTAACCTACTTGTGAGTAGCTCACTACGGGTTTGCGCACCCAGTCGGATTGGGTCTCCGCTGTGATAAACCATTCGGCTATCTTGCCGGTTTTTCCTGCCGGAAGCAGGGTACGCACAACGAAGTTTCCGTTCTGTTGTTTGTTCCTTCCGTCAAACAATGACAGGTTATTGTCATCGGTGGTGCGGATGGTGATGTGTTTCAACGGTTCGTCCGGTGCAATGTCTATCAGTTTGCCGGTGGCCATGGGAGTGGGTTCCACTTCACCGTTGATGGTAGTCATAAAGTCGGCCGGAGAAGTGGGGAACAGACCGTGCTTGCCGTCTATTATGTAGGAATGACCGAAGAAGACCGGGGGCATGAATTCCATATTCAGTCCAGCTATGCCATGCAATGCTTCGGGTAAAGGTTTGTCTACGTTTACGCTAAGGTAGAAACCGCCGTCACGGGCTTCGCCTGTCAACTTGTATTCGAAGTTGTATTCGGGATATTCCAGTATGACGTCGATTCGGTTATGTTCTTTATCCGGCATACGCTCGACGAACTTTGGCAACTTGTCCCATTGTCCGGGTGTCGGATTCATGCGGACATCTCCGTTGGTAGCGGTGCGGATGCCGTGATGAATGATTTCTACGGCACTGATCTTGGAATCATCGAAGGTAGCATCGTATAGGTTGCTGAATACGAAGAAGTTCAACCCGCGTGTTTCGAAGTAGTTAGAGTCATTTAATGCCAGATGTCTGTTGCGGGAAAAGGAGGTACTTTTCCCGCAACAGGTGAATATCAGGCATCCCACTACTCCCATACAAAGAATGATTGCTTTTAATTTCATACTATTCATTTTCGTAATCGGTTCACTTATCAAATAATTAATCATGCGAATCAGGAGTTGAATTGATTCATATCTTTTCGGTTATGAATTAATTCACCACAGATTACACAGATTCACACAGATTCTATTTTACTGATTATTAGATTAATAAATCTGTGTGAATCTGTGTAATCTGTGTAATCTGTGGTGAGTCTTATTCATTCCTATACCGTTATAAATCAAATTCAACCCCTGATTCGCATAAATAACTAATCTTTAATTATTTGCCCATCCGTTAAGCTGATGAAGTTCTTTGTTTAAGTCTATAACATCTTTTGGGAATGGGAAGTATTCATGTTTACCCTTTACGAAGCCATAAGAGCTTGTAGGTAAATTTTGATCTACTGATAAAGGATGAGTCAACTCAGCACGTAGATGATGTTCTTTTCCATAGTATGGTGTACCTTGGATGAAGAAGTCGTCATACAGTTGCGGAACCTGGTCAACGACAGCATCCTGACACTCTTTAGCAATGCCCCAACGAACGATGTCGTGAAAACGGCAAGTCTCGAACCAAAGTTCGTACTGCTTTTCATCGCGAAGAGTCTGAGTTGTGAGTTCTGTTTCAGGAGCTTCTGCACGTTTCTGAATAGCATTCAGATATTTTTTACCTTCATCCAAATTACCTGTTTCAAGACAAGCCTCTGCATAAAGCAGATACGCTTCTCCCAATCTGGCGATACGGAATGATGCAGAGTTATGAGTGTCGCTAATAGTCATATTGCGGTCGTTAGGAGATTCTATATTCTTGACTTCCATATATACACCATGTGCGAACAGGCCTTCTGTACTCTTGATACCCCGTTTTGGATCTTTTTTCTTGTCGGCAAGAGACATCTCATTTCCGTCAGCATCGAAATCCGTTTCCCAACCGCAGAGTTTAGAATCGTATAAGAATTCGTCCGGAGTGAGGAATGTAGCTTTGCGACGCGGACCGTCACCGTCATTTTGATACATCTTTTCGGCAAACTTCCAGTTGATGGCACCACCGCCCCAACCATCGTTAGCGCCGCAGATGGATGCGCGAGAGCCTAAGCGGTCATAACGCCAGTTCAATACGTTGTTTGTCATCCAACGGCCACGTTGGATATTACCCCAAAAACCTTTATCAATGTTACCGAAGCAGTTCGCCTCGAAGATTTTTTCTTCGCAGCCGTTACCCTCTACATGGAACAGGTCACGGAAACGATTTCCCGGAACAAGTGCATAGTTGGGAGATTCAACCAAAGGCTTAAGATTTCTCTCTGCACGAGCCATATCGCCGGCGAATACGGCGGACTTACCCGCTACGAAATATGCAAAACCTTTTGTTACTTTAAAAGCACCTTCTACATCATTAGGACCTTTACGTGAGTCAAGATCATTTACAGCTTCTTCACACTCGGAAGCGCACCACTCAAGCAGAGATTTCTGGCTTTCGACATTTGTAGGTTTGTCATCGGCACCCAGCAGTTTGTCGACTTTTGGAGGACGCTGGAATGTGAGAGCCGCCATCATGTGACAATAAGCGCGTAATACGCGAGCCTCTGCGACACAACGGGCCATAACCGTACTTGCGGCCGGATCTACATATGTTATTACAAGGTTACTTGCATAAATAGACTTATAGTAACGCTGATATAATTCTTTAAGAGGAGCGTTGCCTGTATCATAGCGGAACTCATCGAATACACGCATATCCATGTGGTCAGCATAATTTGTACCGGCAGAGAAAACATCATCTGCTGAATAATTGAGTAAAGTGAACTGCGGCTGATAGATTCCGGCAGACGAACATACATTGTCAAGGAACTGCGCATAAGCGGCAGTCATAGCATCAACAGCATCTTGATCGGTTTTATAGAAGTTTTCAGTAGAGCTAACAGCCTTCTGCTCGATGTTCAAACGACTTTCATCGCAAGATGTGCAGAACAGTGCGGCACATACCGCAAACGAATATATATATTTTTTCATTTTCGTCAGTATTAATGGTTGGTTTAGAATGTTACATTAAGACCAAATGTCATCTTGCGCATTGTAGGATATGCACCGGCATCAAGACCTACATTATTACCACTTCTTGAAGCAATTTCAGGGTCAAGACCCGGATAAGATGTAAATGTGAAGAAGTCATCAAGTGACACGTAAGCACGAAGGTTCTCTATAAATACCTTTTTTGTGATAGACTTTGGCAATGTGTATCCTAATTGCAATTGCTTAATCTTGAAGTATGATCCGTCAAATACAAGAGCAGAAGATGACCAGTAGATTTTATCACCTGCAATTGTGTTAAGACTGGGCATATTACCTTTCTTGGCTTCATCGTAGAAATGCTTGGAGATATTGTTGTAGCCTGTACGATACATACCGTAGTAGACATCGTTTCCTACCGTACCTGTACCGAATACCGAGAAGTCGAAACCCTTGTACTCAAGATTGATTGTAATGCCGTATGTAAGATCAGGAATACCTTTACCGATATTGAATTGATCTTCGTCACCCGGAGTTAATGTCTCATTGCCTTCTTTATCAAGATAAAGAGGCTGTCCTTCAGAGTTCTTACCTGCATACTTGTAACCGCGCATATACCATACCGGCATACCTTGTTCGAAGTTGGTGTATATAGTACTGTTTGCACCTGATATACTTCCACCGGAGATACGTGTGATACGATCATCAAGGTAAGTTACTTCATTCTTCAATGTTGCAAAGTTACCTGATACTGAATAATTCAACCTGCCTATGTTGCCTTTATAAGTTGCTTCAAACTCAAAACCTTTGTTCTGTACCTCACCTGCATTGATCATCTGTGAAGATACACCTGTCTCAGGCAGACATGGAGCGTCTACAAGAAGGTCTTTGGTAGTTTTCTTATAGTAGTCCATGCTGATTGTCAAAGCATCGTTGAATAAACGTAAATCAAGACCGAAGTCCAACTGATCGGAAGTTTCCCAAGTAAGGTTAGGATTAGCCAAACCGCTTGGCATAGAACCATTTGTAACAGTTGTACCGTTGCTATATTGATACCACTGGCCACCTGTTGCAATAGAAGAAGAATATTTATAACCGCTAAGTACGTTGATATTACCGTTACGCCCCCAAGATGCACGCAGCTTGGCAAATGAAACAATGTTATCAGGAACTAAATTTTTAAAGAACTTTTCATTGCTGAGTGTCCAGCCTGCTGATAATGATGGGAAGTAACCCCAACGTTTATCTGCTGGAAGTTTTGAGGTATCGAATGCGTCAGCACGGAAATTGGCTTGCAGGCTATAGCGATCGTCATAAGTATATCCTAAACGGCCGAAGTATGAAATGCTTGAAGACTTACCCGGTGTTCCACTGAATGTACGGGAAACTTTATCTGATACAAGTACACAATCCAAGTAACGGAAATTTTCTTCGTATGAAGAAAGCAATTCTTCACCTGACGCACCTGCCGTTGTGCCGTTACTTTCGCTTTGGATGTATGACATACCTGCCATTGCCGAAATGCTGTGCTTGCCGATTGAAGTCATGTAGTTGGCAAAGTTCTCCCACTGATAGTATAGGCCGTTGCTTGTAGTCTGGCTAATAGAGTACTTGGTATCACTTACACGACCGGTAATATAGTAAGGTTCTGCGTAGCTGTAAGTATTGCCCTGAGTAATGCGAGTACCAAAACGAGAAGTAAATGTAAAGCCCTTGAATGGGGTCAGGTTTGCGAAGAACGTACTATGTACATTGATACCGCCATTTTTATTGTTAGCATTCTTATCACGCTGTGCAAATGGAGTGCCGCCGGCAAGTTCTGTATTAAAGTATGAAGTAGCATACATACCCCTATCATCGCCGTAGAAACGATAGTTTGTATCAGAAGTTCCATTCTGAACTGCGTCATAAACAGAACCTGTGGCAGCGAGATATTGACTGCGGTCTGTCCAGTGTGTAGGAGTCAGAGGATCCATTACAAGAAGCATTTCAAAAGCAGAGCCGTAACCATATTCTGATACGCTGCCTCTACGCCATTTCTCTATAGAAGTGTTGGTACCTACCTGCAACCAGGGTTTTATTTTATAATCAGCATTAATCTGAGCGGTTAAGCGTTCGTAGTAGTCGTTTTTGCCTTTTACGATACCATCTTGATTAACGTATGTGAGGTTTGCAAAATACTGCCCTTTGTCATTGCTACCCTGGAATGAAAGAGAGTGCTGCTTGCTCCAAGAAGTTCCCATAAACTCGTCGAACCAATTTGTATCAGTATTTTGATCCCAATTATAGTCGCGAATAGCATCCGACATGGCAGCCTCGACGTTATATCCTTGCATGCCCATCCAGTCCTTGAATTCTTCCGCATTCAGTAATTGTGGAACATGTCCAAGTTGGTTCATAGTATAACGTACATTATATGTGATCTTGCCGGTACCTTTTCCTCCCCCATTCTTGGTTGTGATAAGTACTACACCGTTACCTGCTTCAGAACCATAGATTGCTGCGGATGCGGCATCTTTCAATACTTCCATAGACTCGATCAAGCCTGGATCAAGATACTGGATGCTTGAAACCTTCAAACCATCTACAATCAAGAGAGGACCAATATTTCCGGAATTGGAGGAATAACCACGTACACGGATTTCAGCACCGCTACCCGGAGCACCTGATGAATTCAAGATTTGAATACCTGCGGCTTTACCTTGAAGGGCGGCGGCAGCGTCGGTTGTTGCCAAGCCTTTAAGGTCTTTAGAGTTAACCGAGGCAACAGCACCTGTCAGGTCACTCTTGCGCTGAACACCATAACCTACAACCACAACCTCATCAAGCACTTGGGTATCTTCTTCCAAACGAAAGTTGATTACGCTACGGCCATTGACTTTAACAGTCTGCGTTTTGTAGCCTATAAAAGAAGCGGTAAGGGTAGCATTACTGTTACTTACCTGAATAGAGTAATTACCATTGAGATCGGTAATACGACCGTTGCTGGTTCCTTCTTCAAGAATAGCCACACCGATCATTGGCTCAGAATCATTGGCTGAGACAACAGTACCCTTGATTTGGATTTGCGCTGATGCTGATATGCACGTAAAAAACACAAGCACAAGCATAAACAGAAAAGGAATCTTCTGAATTTTCTGGACTACATTTTTCATCATAATTAGTTTAAGAATTAATAATTGCGTTTTTTATTCATCATTAGCTACCGCTACAATAGTTCTCTAGCCATCATCATACATACATTTCATAGTTTTTAATTATTTAAGATTAATATAAAAAGGCAATTCATTTTTTAATTTTGAATCGGCAAGACAACTGCTGAGTCGCATTATTAATTCAAACTGATTGCCTGAGCCGATTCGTTATTTTTGAGTGGAATTACCCGGTAATAGTACTTTAGAGTAATAGGGCTTGTTCCTAATGATCGCGGAAATTCCATTTGGAATTGTCGCTGTTCATATCGAATTCGCCGAGAGAAGGAGTGCTGTCACCTACGGATACCAGAACCAATTCCTTGTCAGTTCCCGGCACTTCTTTGGGCATGATCCGGTAGGTGCCGTCTGTCAATTGGTCGATTCGCCACAGTTGCTCGGGGGCCCCCGTGAACTCAGGCACTGTCACGACTTCCGCATCTGCCGTGGCGGCCAGTGCGCGATTGGTTCCTTCAATCACAATTTTGTAATAAGGGCCACCCAGATATCCGCCTCCATCGGGTACGGCAGTAATGGTCCACTTCTGATGAGGACGGAACATATAATCACCGATTCTTACGTTGATTTTTCCTTGTGGCCAGGTCCCGATCACATCTTCCAACGTCTGCGATTTCAAAGGTACGACGGGCGTGTCATCTTTTTCCCAGAAGCGGTGTCTGGTATATTCCATACGTACAAAATCAACGGCAAGTTCAAGGGCATACCCTCTACGTTCGGATTCAATCTCATACGTTCCCTCTTTGAAGACCTCGCCGGCAACGGGCCAGCCGTTCTTCCATAAAAGCGGGCGTATGCCCAGTACACTGCGGCCACCCCGGTCGAAATCGGCTTCAAAGTGGCATGACATCTTCTCTACTCCGTCGGCTACTTTGAAAAGCCCGAAGTGTCCTGGACCGGTTTGGCGGTTACCTGCGGCAATCACCATCTTGCCACCGCCTTCCAGCATTTTTCTTCCCATATTATCGACATATGGCCCCGTCACTTTACGCGAACGGCCGACAACAATATTGTAGGTAGAGTTCGGGCCATCGCAGCAAGTGCCGTGTGTTCCCAGAAGATAATACCAGCCGTCACGATAGATCAGATCGGTTGCTTCACAGTCAATGGCGATGTCGATTTCTTTGTTGCCCTCCATTCGTTTGCCGGTTGCGGGGTCGAGTTCTACAAGCCTGATAAAACCGAAATACGTGCCGTAAGACAACCACAAGCGTCCGTCTGTCGGGTCGAGCAGAAGTCCGGCATCAATGGCATCACAATCTTCATCATTCACTGAGGAGGCAACTTCTATAGGCTCCGTATATTTAAAATCCGGAGAATTGGGGTCTAAGGTTTTATTCCACATGGTTAATACTTTACCGCTGTGTCCTCCACCGAGTCCTCCTCCTGTGGCACTGTAAGCAATCAGGTAGCGGTCACCGATTTTCACGGCATCGGGCGCGGCGCCTCCGCCGGGTCTTACTCCGCCACCGTTCCATGTCCAGCCGTCTTCAGATATCAATCCGCCTCCACCTGTGCCGAAAGTATAATATTTACCATCGCACTCCATGATAGTGGACGGGTCGTGGATGTATGGAGTGCCGATTTGTGCAATTGCTTTTTCAGATGTCAATACAAACATCAGGGCTGCCGTGCCCAGAAGTATAGCTTTTGTTTTCATGATCATTTATAGCTGATAGTAATGTTGTTAACGGGTGTTCCATTCTCATTGAGGAAGCGAACACAGAAATCACTCATTCCGGGACCATTGATGATGGCTCCGCGAATGATGTTCTTGCCCTTCTTTAAAGTCAGCCGGCGCGAAAGGCAGTCATCCTTGACCATACGTCGGTCGCCCGAAAGAATAGCAGCCTCCTCACCGTTCAGCCACCACATGGATGCGGAGTTGGAACCTACTGACATCCGGATGTTCTCCATGTCTTCGGGACATTCTATGACTGTGACTGCCCAGAACAGCACGCCGTACACTTGTTTCTTCAGGCCGGAGGCGAAACGGAAGAGCTTCACGTTGAACAGCTTACTGTCGAGCGCGTGCCAGGTTAGCTTTTGTTTGCCTACTTTCACTTTATCCCCGTCTTTGGGCAGAACGGTGAATTGATTGGGGAAATACTCGGTTGCAAATGCTTCGCGAATGTAACTGTCGGTAAAGACCGTGTTGGAACGGTTGGGCTTGTCGATGGGTTCCAGCAACAGCCAGCGCTGGATAAAGCCCTCACTGTCGGGTGACATCGTATTCGTGGTTGCCGGAGAAAAGTAGTCTGACAACCGGGGGGACGCTTCATTCTTTTGAGCATAGCCATGTAAACCCATCATAGCCGCGATACAAGCCGCCAACAATGATTTTCGATGGAAGATATTCATCGTTATAGTCTGTTTTATTGATTATACATTATTTCGTTTTAAATAATAGAGGAACAAACTCTTTCAGACATCTGCGCCAGGTCAGGAACTCGTGGGCAGTGCCCGGAGACTCATAATAGATTGTATTGATTCCTGCGGCCTGCAAGCCGTCACTGAGGTTCTTGGTTCTTTCGGGATGTTCTTCCGAACCGATGCCCAGGAAGAAGACGTGTACTTTGTCGTTGAATGCTTTACGGTTTTTGAATACCCCGCCGTACACGGTATCGAGTTGCTTCAGATCGATGCTGCCTGCTCCGCTGAATCCGCCGATATAGGCAAACTTATCCAAGTTGTTCAGGGTAGTGTTGAAAGTAAGAAGTCCGCCCCAGGAAAGTCCGGCCATAGCACGGTTGTCCCTATCAGTCAGTGTTCGGAAATTGGATTCGATATGAGGAATGATTTCATTCACTAAGATAGCAGGAAATTCTGCACCGAATCTTTTTCTTGCACCGTCAGGAGTTTCACCCGGATTGGTCTTGAACACCTCGATATTGCCATTGTCCATGACTACGATCATTGGTTTGGCTTTACCTTCGGCAATCAGGTTATCCATAATGAAATTCATCTTGCCCTGGTTTGCCCAACTCGTTTCGTTTTCTCCCATACCGTGTTGCAGGTAGAGCACCGGATACTTCTTGGTAGGGTTCTTGTCATATTCCGCCGGAGTATAGACGATACATCTGCGCCATTCTTTGCGGATATCAGAGTAGTACCAGCTTTGGCTGATCAGCCCGTGAGGCACGTTCTTGATGGAATAGTAGTCCACACCTTTCTCCGGGATTTCAATACCGCTTACCCATTTGCCCATACCGAAGAACGGTTTGCCATTGGGATCGGCGGCACTTACTCCGTCTATTATAACCTGATAGTAGTGGAAGCCTATTACTTCAGGTTCTTTTGATACGAGCGACCAATATCCGTCTGCCTCTTTGGTCATTTCACCTCGGAAACTGATTTCTACTTTCTGGGCGTTGGGAGCGTGTATTCTGAAGTGCACACGTCTGTCCTCACCTATGCGGGGATAATCAGCCCCGTTGATGTTATGCTCATTGGGAGTGGTTCCTACCGGAAAATCTTGTTGCTGGGCATTCATAGTGAATGGGAACACTAACAAAGAAGAAAAAATAAGTTTCAATACATTTTTCATAAGCATTAGAATAAATTATATATAAAATTAATGATTCAGTGAATTTGTCTATTCAGTGGATGTTGAGCGTAAAATTACTATGCTAATGCTTTGTGCTGGATTACTATTTTGCTTTCGGGGAGGATTTTTTTAGGAGGATAAGATTAATCCGCCGGATAGAAAGAAAAATCCCCTTCCTGATATTGAATAGGAAGGGGATTATAACCCGTCTTTTGCCTTATGTGGAAGGAAATTGGACTCGTAGTCAAGAAAATACATTTTCTGTTAAGTGGCACAAAAGTTTCTTACCTGTGGCACAAAAGTTTCTTGCCTATGAAACAAATGTTTCTTACCTGTGAAACAAAAGTGCCTCACCTGTGAAACAAAGTCACCTTAACTGTATGCCTTACGCTTGCGATGTCTCCAGCATATTAATCAGTTGTACCCGCTGGATAGAGAAACTATTGCTTTCTTTCTGTACATACTTCAATAATTCAAGCCCATCCTGATGAAGCTTGGATTTCCGCAGCAAGTCGTCGGCTTCCATATCATCAGATATCTTCAGCATAGTCATGGCGGCAAGTTCTATTTTTCCCATTTCGTTGGGATCGCCTTTATACCGGTCTACCAGTTCTTGCGTATCCATACTTAACAGCTCATCGGTAGGGAAACCTAATATCTGTCGGGTCAGACCGTCATATTCAGTCCATTCATTCCAGCGATACTTCTTTTTCTTGAGCAGGGCGTTCACAATCAAAGAAATGATCTCTTGAATCATTCGTATCAGGTAATCTTGTTTAATCATAATTATCTATGTTTTTAATAGGTAATGGTAAATCCGGTTAATTGTTTCTCGGAGCTTTGACAATTCCGGCTTTTTATAAAGCAGTACTTTGTGCTCACAAAATTAGTGATATTTTTAAGATATCGCTGAAAATCCATACCTTTGTGCGCATTAATAATATAAGGTATAGCAATTTCCATGAATAAGATAACTTCCGTATGCGTATATTGTGCTTCGAGCACCAAGATTGATTCCGCTTATTTTGAAGCAGCCCGCGAATTGGGTACTTTGTTGGGACAGCGCCACATCCGTCTGATAAATGGTGCGGGAGGCATCGGACTGATGAGTGCTACCGCTGATGCAGTGCTGGCGGCAGGCGGAGAGGTGACCGGTGTTATTCCTCACTTTATGGTGGAACAAGGCTGGCAACACAAGGGGCTTACGGAGATGATAGAAGTGGAAAACATGCACCAGCGCAAGCAAAAAATGGCGGATCTGAGCGATGCTGTCATCGCATTGCCCGGTGGATGCGGCACTTTGGAAGAATTACTGGAAATTATCACTTGGAAACAACTGGGTCTCTACCTGAATCCTATTGTCATCTTAAACACTAACGGCTTTTTCGATCCCCTCCTGGCTATGTTGCAGCGTGCTATGGACGAAAACTTTATGAGACAGCAGCATGGTACCATCTGGCACGTAGCAAGCACTCCGCAGGAAGCCGTCGAACTGATTCATACCATACCTGTCTGGGATAGTTCCATACGTAAGTTTGCGGCAATATGATCGGGCTCCTGTTGACATGGATAGCGGGCTTTGAGGGAATACCCATTCCTTATTCTCCTAAGTTGGACGATGGGATCACAGTGCTCCTGTTGTGCTGCTTTTTCATGTCAGCCTATGTATTGTCCCGCAGTCGCAAGTTCCTGGTGCAGTTGGTGAAGGACTTCCTTCTCAATCGTGAACGAACCAGCATCTTTGCCGCTACCACCGCTACGGATATGCGCTATATGCTGTTGTTGATTCTACAGACTTGTGTGTTGGCTTCCGTCTGTACTTTCAACTATTTTGTTGATGTCAGGCCGGAGTTGGGCGAACGCGTCTCTCCTTATGTTTTGCTCGGGGCATATCTCGCACTGGCTTTGCTTTATCTTTTCTGGAAGTGGGTGACTTACTCCTTTCTGGGCTGGATTTTTTTTGACGCGAGTCGTACCGGTCTTTGGATGGAGTCCTATTCTACTCTACTTTACTATCTTGGATTTACCCTTTTCCCGTTTGCTTTGTTCCTTGTTTACTTCGATTTAAGTCTTCAGGCAACTGTGATAATCGGTTTATTTTTGGTCTTTTTTACTAAAATATTGATGTTATATAAGTGGATAAAGCTTTTTTGTGGCAATTTATATGGCATTTTGCTTTTAATTTTGTACTTTTGTGCCCTTGAAATCATACCTTGTTTTATCATGTATCGAGGTGTGTTACAACTAAATGATTATTTGATAATAAATTTTTAGGACGTTGAAAATTAAGAAAGTACTTGTGTCGCAGCCGAAACCGGCATCAGAGAAATCTCCTTACTACGACATCGCCCAGAAGTACGGTGTGAAAATTGATTTTCGCCCGTTTATTAAGGTGGAAAGTGTATCTGCTAAAGAATTCAGACAGCAGAAAGTGTCTATCCTGGATTACACAGCAGTTATCTTCACATCGCGTCATGCTATTGACCATTTCTTCCACCTGTGTACAGAATTGCGTGTAACCATACCGGAAACTATGAAGTATTTCTGTGTGACAGAAGCTGTTGCATTGTACATCCAAAAGTATGTGCAATACCGTAAACGTAAGATCTTCTTTGGTAATACCGGAAAGTTTGAAGACTTGTTGCCTTCTATTGTTAAGCACAAGACCGAAAAGTATCTGGTTCCGATGTCGGATGTACATACGGATGAGATTAAGAATCTCTTGGATAAAAACAAGATACAGAACACAGAAGCTGTTATGTATCGCACAGTAAGTAATGATTTTACTTCAGAAGAAGAGTTTGATTATGATATGTTGGTGTTCTTTAGTCCTGCAGGAGTGACTTCTTTGAAGAAGAACTTCCCGGACTTCCAACAGAAAGAAATCAAAATCGGTACGTTTGGCTCCACTACTGCCCAGGCTGTACGTGATGCCGGACTCCGCCTCGACTTGGAAGCTCCCAGTGTACAGGCGCCTTCTATGACGGCCGCGCTGGATATGTTCATCAAGGAGAATAACAAAGGAAAATAATTTTAGAGTTACGAGCTACAAGCTACGGGCTACAAATGTCATGCGGAAGCAGTATGCCATTTACAGCTTAAACTTGTAGCTCGTAACTTATTTACTGCGAACTACTTGTAGCTCGTAGCTTGTAACTCGTAGCTAAGAATGCTTAATACCCTGCACAAGTCCGAAAGGCTGGATAAGAAGAAAGTCATCGACAAGATGTTTTCAGGCGGCGCACGTTCGTTTTCCGTCTTTCCTCTGCGTGTGGTATATCTGCCGGTAGAGGAGTTGGAAGCGCCTGTTTCCATACTTGTCAGTGTGTCAAAGCGTCGTTTTAAACGTGCGGTAAAACGTAACCGTGTAAAACGCCAGATACGTGAGGCATACCGGAAAAATAAACATGGATTATTGCAGACGCTTCAGGATGAAGGACGGCAACTTGCTGTGGCTTTCATTTATCTTTCCGACCGGTTAGTCGATTCGTTGGAGATAGAGGAAAGGATGAAGGTTGCGCTGGCGCGTATCACGGAGAAGGTATTGGCGGATGTTGCCGTTCAGAAAGCCGGAGAAAATGCTACGTCTGCTGAGAAAACCGGTAGTGCGGGGCAGTCATGAAAAAGCTGTTTTCATACTTGCTGTTGCTTCCCATCTATTTCTATCAGAAGTGTATTTCACCCCTGACTTCCCCTTCATGTCGTTTCACTCCTACCTGTTCGCAATATGCCGTTGAAGCGATAAAGAAACATGGACCGTTCAAAGGGCTGTATCTGGCAATCCGGCGTATTTTGCGCTGCCACCCTTGGGGAGGTTCCGGATATGATCCCGTTCCATAAAAAAAACTATTTTCTGTACTATTCGCATGATAATTCCTGTTGATATACATACACATCGGCGGCCCCTAGTGCCTGGAACGGCTATTGTGAACTGTTTCCCCAAATCGTTTGTTCCGCAAACGGAAGGCTGGTATTCTGTGGGAATACATCCGTGGTATATCGCTTCCTTCGCAGCTTCCCTGAATGACAGTAAGGCCCGTTTTGAAGAATTACTGGATCATCCCCAGGTGTTGGCTGTGGGTGAGGCCGGATTGGATAAATTGGCTGAAGCACCTTTGACTTTGCAGATAGAAGTGTTTGAATATCAGGCACGTCTGGCCGAGGAGGCGAATAAACCGTTAATCATTCATCTGGTGAAAGCGGTAGATGAACTTTTGAAACTGAAACAGAAGATACAACCGGTGAAACCGTGGATTATTCACGGGTTTCGTGGAAAAGCGGCTCTTGCAGAAGAATATCTCCGACATGGTTTTTATCTTTCTTTCGGAGAGAAATATCAGGAGGAAGCGTTGTGTATAATGCCGTCTGAACGGTTGTTTATCGAGACGGATGAAAGTACGGTATCTGTCGATACGCTTTATGAACGGGCTGCCATCCTCCGTAAAACTCCCCTTGAGGAACTCAGGAGAACGATTCGTAAGAATGTGAGCGAAATCTTTTTTAGGCAATAAGAGTTGTTAGTTCAGATAAAGAGTCGTACTTTTGCAATTACAAAGTATATCAAATATTTAAATAGTTAATCATTCGATGAATTTTGTAGAAGAATTGAGATGGCGTGGCATGCTCCACGATATGATGCCTGGTACGGAAGAACTTCTGGCTAAGGAACAAGTGACCGCATACATAGGTTTTGATCCTACGGCGGACTCATTGCACATTGGACATCTTTGCAGTGTAATGATACTGCGTCATTTCCAACGTTGCGGACACAAGCCGATGGCACTGATCGGTGGTGCTACGGGTATGATTGGTGACCCTTCCGGTAAGTCGGCAGAGCGTAATCTGCTCACAGAAGAAATACTGCAACGCAATCTGGATGGTATGAAGAAGCAGTTGAGCAAGTTTCTGGATTTCGAATCCGATGCTCCTAACCGTGCAGAATTGGTGAATAACTATGACTGGATGAAGAACTTCACTTTCCTTGACTTTGCCCGTGAAGTAGGTAAGCATATCACTGTGAACTACATGATGGCGAAAGATTCTGTAAAGAAGCGTCTGAACGGTGAGGCTCGTGACGGTTTGTCTTTCACGGAATTCACTTATCAGTTGTTGCAAGGCTATGACTTCCTGCATCTGTATGAAACCAAAGGTTGCAAACTGCAAATGGGTGGTTCTGACCAATGGGGTAACATCACGACAGGTGCCGAACTGATTCGTCGTACCAATGGTGGCGAAGTGTTCGCTCTGACCAGCCCGCTGATTACGAAGGCTGACGGCGGTAAGTTTGGCAAGACTGAATCCGGTAATATCTGGCTTGATCCCCGATATACTTCTCCGTATAAATTCTATCAGTTCTGGTTGAATGTGAGTGATGCTGACGCAGCACGCTACATCAAGATATTCACTTCACTGTCAAGAGAGGAAATCGAAGCCTTGACAGCTGAGCATGAAACTGCACCGCACTTGCGTGTTCTTCAGAAACGTCTGGCAAAAGAGGTGACTATTATGGTTCATTCTGAAGAAGACTATAATGCAGCGGTGGATGCGTCTAATATATTGTTCGGCAATGCAACTTCCGATGCATTGAAGAAGTTGGATGAAGATACCCTGCTGGCTGTATTCGAGGGGGTTCCTCAGTTTGAGGTTTCCAAGGATGCTGTGTCTGCCGGTGTGAAAGCTGTCGATCTGTTCACAGATAATGCAGCTGTTTTTGCCTCCAAAGGTGAGATGCGTAAACTGGTGCAAGGTGGCGGTGTTTCTCTCAATAAAGAGAAGCTGGAAGCCTTCGACCAAGTGATTACTTCTGCTGACCTTTTGGATGAAAAATATCTGCTTGTGCAGCGCGGAAAGAAGAATTACTACCTGATTATAGCCAAATAAAAGGCAAATTAGTAGCAAATAAGAAAAAAGGCCCCGAAATATTTGGATATTTCGGGGCATACTTTTATCTTTGCACCGCTTTTTAACAGAAAGTGCATAAGTTTGGACTATGGTGTAATGGTAGCACAACAGGTTTTGGTTCTGTTTGTCCAAGTTCGAATCTTGGTAGTCCAACTAAAAGAAAGCCTTGGAAGAGAAATCTTTCAAGGCTTTCTTTTTAATATAATCATCCTGATAGATCTTTTTTTGTATTATTTTCTGTTAAAGAACTTCCATTTTCTTCCATTTGAACAATATTGCTACATAATTGGTACAAAAACACAATGATTTGACGTTTTCTTTTGCTACATTTGCATCGTGTACGTAAACGAAGTATGCCAATAACCGATTATTATCAACTTTAAAACGTAATAGAATTATGAAAACGAACTATGAAATTCGCTATGCAGCGCATCCCGAAGACGCAAAAAGTTATGATACCAAGCGTATCCGTCGTGATTTTCTTATCGAAAAAGTCTTCTCTGCTAACGAAGTAAATATGGTATATTCCATGTACGACCGTATGGTTGTAGGTGGTGCAATGCCCGTGGGCGAAGTGTTGAAACTGGAAGCTATTGATCCGTTGAAGGCTCCTTTCTTCCTGACCCGCCGCGAAATGGGTATCTTTAATGTAGGCGGTCCCGGTGTGGTAAAAGCCGGTAACGCTGTATTCGAATTGGATTATAAGGAAGCTCTTTATCTGGGTTCGGGCGATCGTGAAGTAACTTTCGAAAGCAAGGATGAAAAGAATCCCGCCAAGTTCTACTTCAACTCACTGACTGCTCATCGCAACTATCCCGATAAGAAAGTGACGAAGGCTGATGCCGTAGTTGCTGAAATGGGTAGCCTGGAAGGTTCCAACCATCGTAATATAAATAAGATGCTGGTGAATCAGGTATTGCCTACCTGCCAGTTGCAGATGGGTATGACGGAACTTGCTCCGGGTAGCGTATGGAATACGATGCCGGCACATGTGCACAGCCGTCGTATGGAAGCTTACTTCTATTTTGAAGTACCCGAAGAACATGCAGTTTGCCACTTCATGGGCGAAGTTGACGAAACCCGCCACGTATGGATGAAGGGTGACCAGGCTGTATTGTCTCCCGAATGGTCTATCCATTCTGCTGCCGCTACTCATAACTATACCTTTATCTGGGGTATGGGTGGTGAAAACCTGGACTATGGAGATCAGGACTTCTCTTTGATTACCGACCTGAAGTAATAAATTGAGTAAACCGAGACTTTGAATCGTAATTAGAAACAAGTTATTAATAAACCTAAGTAAATAAATTATGGTAAACTTTTCATTAGAAGGCAAAGTAGCACTTGTAACCGGTGCTTCTTACGGAATTGGCTTCGCTCTGGCAACTGCCTATGCACAAGCCGGTGCAAAAATCGTGTTCAACGACATCAAACAAGAATTAGTGGACAAAGGTCTGGCTGCTTACAAAGCTGAAGGCATCGATGCTAAAGGTTATGTATGCGACGTGACAAATGAAGAGCAGGTGAACGCTATGGTTGCCCAGATTGAGAAAGAAGTGGGCGTGATCGATATTCTGGTAAACAATGCAGGTATCATCAAGCGTATTCCGATGCATGAAATGTCTGCTGCTGAATTCCGTCAGGTGATCGACGTAGACTTGAACGCTCCGTTTATCGTATCCAAGGCTGTTATCCCTTCTATGATAAAGAAAGGTCACGGCAAGATTATCAACATCTGCTCTATGATGAGTGAATTGGGTCGTGAGACCGTGTCTGCTTATGCTGCTGCCAAGGGTGGATTGAAGATGCTGACTCGTAACATCGCTTCCGAGTACGGTGAATACAACATCCAGTGTAATGGTATCGGCCCGGGTTACATCGCTACTCCGCAGACTGCACCGCTTCGCGAACCGCAAGCTGACGGTTCACGTCATCCGTTCGATGCATTTATCGTTGCTAAGACTCCGGCTGCGCGTTGGGGTACTCCTGAAGATTTGATGGGTCCTGCCGTATTCCTGGCTTCCGACGCTTCTGATTTCGTAAACGGTCACGTACTCTACGTTGACGGTGGTATCTTGGCTTACATTGGCAAACAGCCTAAATAAGTATATGAATAAATAATGGGAAATGGATAATTGATGCTGTCAGTTATCCATTTTTCCCATTTTCTATATCTTCATAATCCATTATCCGTTTTTCAATTATCAATTGATTAAGCAATATGAAAAAGTTATTCCTTTTACTGGCAACAGCATTCGTATGTTTTGCCTGCACCAACACTAAGGATGTAGTTACCGTAACGGTAAGCAATCCTTTGGCAATGGAGCGTTCCAATGAAATGGTTGAGGTGGCTATGAGCGACATCGCCAACCAACTGAAACTGGCTGACACAGCACAGATTGTGGTTCTGAATGCTGACGGACAACAAGTCCCCTATCAGATTACTTATGATGAAAAAGTGATTTTCCCTGCAAGCGTAGCTGCTAACGGTACGGCTGTTTATACCATTCAGGCAGGCACGCCTGAAGCTTTTGCAGTAAAAGCTTGCGGAAGATATTATCCTGAACGTGTGGACGATGTAGCTTGGGAAAATGACCTGGTTGCTTTCCGTGCGTATGGTCCTGCTTTGCAAAAGACTGGCGAACGTGCTTTCGGTTATGATGTTTGGACGAAGTACAATACCACCGAACCGGTTGTAGAAGCCCGTTATGCAGGTGAGCTGAATCCGGAGACTAAAGCAAAGATCGCTGAATTGAAGAAAACTGATCCGAAAGCTGCACAGGAATTGTATCAATCGGTATCTTATCACGTAGACCACGGAAACGGTCTGGACTGCTATAAAGTAGGTCCTACGCTGGGTGGCGGTACTGCTGCTTTGATGCCCGACGGTGAAATCGTTTATCCGTATTGCTACGCTACACAGGATATTCTGGATAACGGTCCGTTGCGTTTCACTGTGAAGCTGGTTTACAATCCGCTGACTATCAAGGGTGACTCAACAGTGATTGAAACACGTGTTATCACGCTGGATGCAGGCTCTCACTTGAATAAGACTGCGGTTTCTTTTGATAACCTAAAAGAGACTACTCCCGTGGCTACAGGTATCGTGTTGCACGAACCGGATGGTGCTGTTGTAGCTGATGCTGCTGCCGGCTATATCACTTATGTGGACCCTACGGACAATGTGAATAATAATAACGGTAAGATATTTGTAGGTGCTGCTTTCCCGACTACAGTGAAAGAGGCAAAATCGTTGCTCTTCCCTGAAAAGGAAAAGAATGAACTGCGTGGTGGTGCCGATGGCCATGTATTGGCTATCAGCGATTATGAACCGGGTTCAGAGTATGTTTACTACTGGGGTGCTGCCTGGGACAAGGCTGACATCAAAACTCCGGAAGCATGGAATGAATACATGGCAAACTATGCTCAGAAGGTACGTAATCCGTTGACGGTGACAATTAAATAAATCTCGTCTTGAAATAGTAGAGTCCCACTGAGTTCAATCAATTTGAAATGAACTCAGTGGGACTCTGTGTTATTCTGTGATGAAACCTTATAGCAATTTAAACTCGTATCCTTCCTCTTCCAGAAAATCCAATGCCCGCGGCAGTGCATATTGCAGGTTGCCGTTATTCCAGGACTTCAGTGAGTCGTGGAAAGTGATAATAGACCCGTTCCGTGCATATCTCATCACATTGGCAAGTACTTGAGGACCGCGCAATTTCTTACTGTAGTCACGCGTAACCAAATCCCACATCACTATCTTATAATGCCGTTTCAAGGTGAAATACTGTCCCCAGCGCATGTGACCGTGCGGTGGACGGAAGAGATCTGTTTTCATCAGTTCATTCGCCTTGTCCGTATTGGCAAGATAATTGTCGGACAAATATTCGAATCCGCGGATATGATTGAATGTATGGTTTCCGATGCGGTGGCCGCCATCTACTACCATTTGGAATACATCGGGATGCTTGCGTATATTGTCTCCCACCATGAAGAAGGTGGCTTTGATGTCATGTTTATCCAATAGTTCAAGTACCCATGGGGTTACTTCGGGGATGGGACCATCATCAAAAGTCAGGTAGACGGATTTCTCGTTCGGATCCATTCGCCAAATGGCACCGGGATATAGCTTTCGGACAAACTCGGGAGGCTGTTCTATAAACACGGTTATTAGTGATTAACGATTAGTGATAAGTGATTAGTAGTTAGCGGTTAGTGATAAGTGATTAACGGTTAGTGTGCGATGTTACGGCACAGCCGTTAATCACTAACCGCTAATCACTATTTCTTATTTCATACGGTCAACGCACATCTGATACAATTCGTTCAGCTTGCTGTCATATATCGGAGCCAGTTCGGAATTATACTTCTGCATAAGCTTTACTTCTGAACTGAGGATAGGCAGCTGATAGTCGATGATTTCACGGCTGGACATAGCAAAACGTTGTTCATCCAGGCTCAGATACCAAGTGAGGTATTCCACAGCCTTGTCGGCAAGTGCCTTCATAATGCTGTCGGCTTTTTCCGTTTCGCCCAGTTGATAGTATGCTTCTGCCATTTGTACGGCACCGTTCTGCCAGTCGTACGGCACATTGTAGGCAGGAATCATCTTCTCTGCGTAGTCCAATGCTTTCTTGGCCTTGTCATTCTTGCCTTCACGTATCAACTGACCTACGAGTTGTGAGAAGATACGTCGGTGAGAATAGCACATACGCATGGCGTTTTCATCAATATAGATACCTTCCTTGTCGATGCCACCGAACTTGAACTTGTTCATCAGGTTGTCATACATCTTTTCGCTATCCAGTTTGACGCCTGTCTTGTCGGTATCGAACGGAGTGAAGCGATAGGTTAGGCCTTCCTGTATGAAGTGATTACCCATGCCGAGGTGGTTCTCCGTACCTACGCTGACTGCCATGTAGATAGGACGTTCCCAATTGGCTTCTGCCAGCATTTCAAGCATCATCAGTTCGCTCTTATAAAGGGCGCGTTTGCCTTTCAGTGAGATGTGCATGTAATCGGGGATACTGTCGCCCGGTATCATCATGCCGCTACGGCGTACAGCTTCCTTATCCACCTTCAGTACAATGCTGTCCGTAGGAATTACTTTGAGATCTTCATTTTTGCTTCGTACCCAATATTTCAGGATGTTCTGTAATTCGTACGGGTTTTCACCGAACTCTTTCTTCACATTTACCAGAGCTTCCGGGTTGCCGTTCAGTGCCTGCTTTTCAGCTTCGGCATAGAGGGCGTCGATGCTCTTCTTGTAATCGGCCTGTACAGGAATGTATTCATTGGTTCCTTCCACGTAATCCATACGGTCCCAAGTGATGGGCAATGACGGAGAATCGTAAGCAGGACGCTTCATCTGGTCGATATACCAATCTGTCTGTAAGTAACTGAGGTTACAAGTACGTGCATCCGTGCGGAATCCTTCTGTTTCCTGATTGTACCACAAGGGGAATGTATCATTATCACCGTTGGTGAAGATAATCGGATTGCCGGTTTCTTGCAGAGACATCAGATAGTTCTGGCCGAAGTCACGTGCCAGGTAGCGGTCGCTGCGGTCATGGTCGTCCCACGTCTGGCTTGCCATCTGTATGGGCACGAACAGGCAGACAACGGATGCCAGTGTTGCGGCCGGAAGTTCCTTCATCTTGGCGTAGTGTTGCAACAGGCGGATAATACCTGCCACACCCATACCTATCCAAATGGCAAAGGCGTAGAATGATCCGGCGTATGCATAGTCGCGTTCACGCGGCTGGCTCGGTGTCTGATTCAGGTAGAGCACAATGGCGATACCCGTCATGAAGAACAGGAAGAACACTACCCAGAATTGTTGAATACCCTTCTGTCCGCGGTATGCCTGCCATAAAAGGCCGATGATACCGAGCAATAAAGGCAGACAGTAGAAGACGTTGTGGCCCTTATTGTTTTGCAGTTCCTGCGGCAACAGACTCTGGTCACCCACCAGGAAGTTGTCAATGAACGGGATGCCGGTGATCCAGTTACCATGTTCTATTTCTCCGCTGCCTTGCAGGTCGTTCTGGCGTCCGGCGAAGTTCCACATGAAGTAGCGCCAGTACATCCAGTTGAGCTGGTAGGTGAAGAAGAACTTGATGTTTTCCCATTGTGTGGGCATGTTCACCATCACCATTTGTCCGCACTGATCATAGGGAACGTCTTCGCCCTTAATGTCCACCCAGGCTTGATATTCCCTGGCGTGCTGACTGCTGTACATACGCGGGAAAAGCATATTCTGCGCGTATTCGTATTCGATACGTCCGGGGATTTCAATATAGCTGTCCTTTTCATCGGGAGTGGCTTTTTCCTTGCGGATAAATTTGGTTCCGTTGTACGAGATACGCGGTTCGCAATAGCCATCTTTTACATCGAGGGCTACTTTGGAAGAGAATGCCTGTCCGTAGAATAACGGGCGGGTTCCGTATTGTTCACGACCCAGATATTCACCCAGCGTGAAGATGTCTTCGGGTGAGTTCTGATCCATGGGGGTGTTGGCTGTAGAGCGGATCACGATAATGGCGTAGGAAGAATATCCGATGACAATCATCATGGTACACAACAGCGAGGTGTTGAGCGTACGCGCAGAAACACGGTATTTCTCTTTCATACTTGCCTGCATCTTCGGGCTGAGGTAGAAGAACAGGAAGGCGATAACAATAATACCTATAATAACAGCGCTCGTTCCGTGTCCGTAGAAGGGAATACCCAACAAGGCAATTGTCAGTACGAAGGAGACGGACATGCGCATCTTGTTCTTTTCCGTGTAGCTTTCGTATACTCCCCAGATGATGGAAGCTGCCAATACAATGATGTAAACCATTACACCGCTGTTGAAAGACATTCCCAGTGTATTCACGAAGAACAGTTCGAACCAGCCTCCTACTTTTACAATACCCGGTACCATGCCATAAAGTACGGCGGCAACCAGAATGCCCGAAGCGAGCAATGCCAGTAATGAACCCTTGGCATTTGCGTTGGGCACTTTCTTGTAATAGTAAACCAGTACGATGGCAGGCAAGCAGAGCAAGTTCAGCAAGTGTACGCCGATACTAAGTCCCGTCAGGTAAGCGATGAGGATAAGCCAGCGGTCACTGTGAGGTTCGTTCGCCACATCCTCCCATTTCAGTATCAGCCAGAATACAACGGCTGTGAAAAGAGAAGAGAATGCGTAAACTTCACCTTCGACGGCACTGAACCAGAAGGTGTCACTGAATGTATATGCCAGTGCACCTACCAGACCGCTACCCATGATGGTAATCAGTTGTCCGCGGGTAATATTATTCTCATCTGTAACAACAAGTTTGCGCACCAGGTGCGTGATGCTCCAGAACAGGAACAGGATACAAGCGCCACTCATCAGCGCACTCATATAGTTTACCATTTTGGCAACGGTGCTCGGGTCGGAGGCAAATTGTGAGAACAGGTTGGCTACCAGCATGAAGAAAGGTGCTCCGGGCGGGTGTCCTACTTCCAGTTTGTAGCCGGTAGTGATGAACTCCGGGCAGTCCCAAAAACTTGCAGTCGGCTCAATAGTCATGCAATAGACCGTAGCTGCAATGAGGAAAGTAATCCAACCCACAAGGTTGTTTACGGTTCTGTACTGTTTCATTCGGAAAGAATTCGTTATGTTTTTAAGTTATAGCTCTGTATTTTGGTATATACGGCCGCAAATATAGTGATTTAACTGCTAAATGCGTGGAGGTAAGGCATATTTATTAGGATAGGTTAAAAGATATACATTGATTTTTTGTAGAGAAAAGTTTCAAATATTATAGCTCTGATGTTTAATGTTCGCAATTGCAGCATCCACATTCGTCTCCATGTTTATGCTCTGCCAATATACGATGGGGCAGTGCTCCGTGCCCTAATAACTCTATCGGACAATTGAAGTTCCGTTCCAACCATTCCTCACTTATCCCCGTGTCGGGATGATAATCCAGTGTTTCATTCACACAGGCGATGGACTTCACTTGTTGCAGTACTGTGCCGATATCATGGCTGACAAGAATGATGGCGCAGTCGTGGTTAATCTCTGCCAATAGTTCGTAAAGGCGGGCTTCGAAACGCTTGTCGATATAGGTACTGGGTTCGTCTAGGACAACGAGTTGAGGATCGGAGATGATGGCACGCCCCAGCAAAGCACGTTGCAATTGTCCGCCGCTTAGTGCACCGATGGCACGTTCTTCCAATCCTTCCAATCCCATGCGGGCAATCACTTGGCGGGCTTTCTCCCGATGTGCTGCGGTGAAGCGTGAAATAAGTGACTTTTGCGAGCTGAGTCCGGAAAGGATTACTTCTTCCACTGTAATGGGAAACTTACGATCTATACTGTTGTATTGTGGCAGATATCCCATTTTGAGTGCTCGTCCACCTCTATAAAGAATTTCCCCTCCAGTAGGTTTCAACAGACCAAGTATACATTTGATGAGAGTTGTTTTTCCGCCGCCATTAGGGCCGATGATGCCCAGAAAGTCCCGGTCGTAAACGGTGAGGTTTACGTTGCGTAATACCGTGCGGCTGTCATAGCCGGCACTGAGATTCTTTATTTCAATAAGAGGCGTACCCATTTGTTTACTACTTGACGATGTCTTTAGTTCTTAACGACCAATTCCTTGGCAATGTTCAACATTTCTTCTTCCCAATCGTAAGAAAGCGGATTGATAGGGATTACCTTCGTTCCCGTCTGTTTGGCAATGATCTCCGCATTGCGACGGTCAAATTCAGGTTGTACGAAGATAACACGGACTTTCTCCTTTTTACAAGTGTCTATCAGATTCTTGAGGTGGGAGGGAGAAGGTTCTTTACCATTTTCTTCGATGGAAATCTGATGCAGACCGTAGTCGCGGGCAAAGTAAGATAATGCCGGATGATAAATCATGAAAGCACGGTCCGCATTGGGAGCCGACAGCATGTGACAAATAAGGCTATCGGTATGTTCAATCTGGTTGCAGAGACTTTTGTAACGCTCCATATAGACTTCTTCATTGCCTTTGTCGATGGCGCACAGTGCATTTACGATATTTCCGGCAATAATCTGTGCATTATAGGCAGAACTCCAAACGTGTGGTTCCACACCCAAAAGATGCTGATGCTCATCGTCTTGGATGGAATCGTGGGCGTGAGGTTCATCGGCATCGTGATGATGATGGGCGTGTGAGGAATCATAAATCAGGTCGATGCCGCGGGAAGTATCGAAGAATTGCAGGTGCGGAGCGTTATCCGTCAGCTTGTCCATCCAGGTTTGTTCAAAACCGATGTAGCCGATCCGGAAGTAGGCTTTGCTCTTGGCAAGATCTACGAGTTGCTGGGGGGTAGGGTCGTAGGTTTCCGGACTACTTCCTTTGGGAACCATGCTGATAACGTTGAAGTTATCGCCTGCAATGGCTTCGGTGAAATAGCGTAATGGCTCAATAGTGACAGTGATGACAGGCTTATCGCCTTCACTCTTATTATTTTGGACGCTGCTGTTTTTGCAGGATGCGGCGAGCAAGGCAGCTAGGATGTACAGGAATGTTCGTTTCATTATTATATTTATGGTTTTTATAATTGATTACTCTTTATGGTTTCTCTTTCGTTGCCCTCAGTATCTCCCGTTTTCCCCCCGGAGGTCCCGGAAGGCGCTCCACACGGAAGCCCACAGCTTGCAACATACGGCGGATGACACCTTTGGCGCAATACGTCGTCAATATTCCCCCTGTATTCATATAAACGTAAAGAGAGCGAAATAATTGCTCGTTCCACATTTCTGGTTGCTTTTCAGGGGCGAAAGCATCGAAGTAAACGAGATCAGGATTTAGTGATAACCACTTATCACTAATCGCATCCATCTTTATCTTCCGCAGGGTGAAGTGCGGGGATATTTTTACGTCTTCTTCCCACGGGGCGGTGTGCAGCTGCTTGAACAGCGGGTTATTGCTATATCCTAGTGCATCGACTTCTTCCCAGGCAAGGGGATAGAGCTCGATACCGGTATAATGTACGGGACGCGCATCCTGTTCGGCGGCTTCCAGTGTGAGCAAGGCATTCAGTCCGGTGCCGAAGCCTATCTCAAGAACGTGCGGTTGCGGTGCGGCAGAGGCTTTCAGCCCCATGTTGATAAAGATATGCTGCGACTCTGTACGCGCCCCTTTCACCGAATGATAATGTTCATCTAGTTCGGGCACAAACAGCGTTGCGCTTCCATCTTCCGTACGTTCTATAATTCGTTTCATAACTTAAAACATAGATATTACTCCCTGCAATGCCAGCAGCATCACGGCATACCGTATCAGCTTTCCGGCAAACATGGACGAAGTAGTCAGCCATACATTGCTGCGCATGAAACCCAGTGCAATGGCAATTACTTCGCCCACAAAGGGCAGGAATGCGAAAAAGCCCATCAATGCTCCTTTACCTTGAAGGAAAGTCTGCATCTTGTCTACTTTTTCTTTTTTTACTTTGAAATATTTCTCTATCCAGACTACGTTACCCAGACGCCCCATGTAGTAGCACGTCATACCGCCAATCGTATTACCCAACGTGGCGAAGAGTACACACATCACCGGACTGAGCCCTACCTTTACCAGTGCTATCATCACCAGTTCCGAACTGAACGGAACGATGCTTCCTGCCAGTAAGGCGGAGATAAATAAACCGAGATAGCCCCAGTCTATCAGGAGTTGAACCAATGAGTCTACAAAAGCATCCATACGTTAAATCCGAATAAGAGTATAAGCCCGGTAAGGGCACAAATGAAAAACACATTAGAAGCCCGACTGTTCGTCAGTACCACGAAATGTCCTGTCAGGATGCTGACGCCTATCAACAGCAAGGGCAGGAGGTGAAACGTTTGTGCCGGTTGCAACAGGATATAGACGAAGATGCAGAACGTCAGGAAAATAAGGAAATGCAGATAGCTGCGGGTACGTATCTTATCTTCGTAACCTGCCACCAGGCAGTGAACGGAGCTTACTATGAACAACAGGAACAAATAGCCCAATGTAGCGATTTCCCATAATGGGAAGTTCCATAAAGTAATGGGATGGAACGTCACCAGTTCGATGAATGGCTGATAGAATAATTCTATTTCACCATAGAAGTAGGCATGTCCAAACAGGAACCAATAGGGGAGCGTCCAGCCGATCAGACCTCCGAAAAAGCTCTTAGGAGTGAGTGCCTGGAAACTGTATGCACCGATCCAGAAAATGGGAATGAACAATGTCAGTTGCGGGAAGAACAGACTGCCCGCCCCGATAAACAGGAACGAGTAGAATAGGATGCCCGCCGGACGTGGATGTTGATAGCCCTTGAACAAGAAGAACAAGGATATCAGAAACGCTGTCGAGGCAATGTCTCCGGCATATAACTGGTGCATGACAGGACAGACAGATATCAGCAGGAAGTAAATGGCTGTCTGCACGGATGCCCGCATACGGATAATGGCGAAGGTGTTGTTCAGTTCTATCAGGAAGTAGCCGATTATACCGTAAAGTAGAAAGCTTAGGGGCGCACTTGCCCATGTCGGAATCCAATCGCTGTAGATGGTTTCCCACAATGGATAATTGCTTTTCATCACTGGAATCTCGGGTAATAAGATGGAAGTCAGTACCCAGCAGAACAGTGATAGAAAGATAGCAGCGGGGAGGGTGAAGCGCCCCGCTGTAATCCGGTTCTGTAATCGTTTACTTCGTATCATTATAATAAAGGTGGTAGGGTGATTAGAGATCGAACCCGATGTCGCGGCGGAAATACTTTTTGTCGAAGTGGATCATATCCGCTACTTTATAACTTTTGGCAAGGGCTTCCTCCTTGGTTTCACCATACGAACATACGGCAATCACGCGTCCGCCGTTCGTCACCACTTGTCCGTCTTTCATTGCGGTTCCGGCATGGAAGAGGATGCTGTCCGTGGCTACCGCTGCTTCAAACCCGGTCATCACTTTGCCTTTTTCGTAAGCTTCGGGGTATCCACCGCTGACAAGCATGACACAGGCGGCTGTACGTGGATCCATTACCAATGTCTTGGTGTCGAGGTTGACATCGCGTACACCTTCCAGAAGTTCTACAAAGTCACTTTGTACACGCAACATGACGCTTTCCGTTTCCGGATCGCCCATACGGACGTTGTATTCTATCACCATTGGTTCACCTTTCACACGGATCAAGCCGAGGAAGATGAAGCCTTTGTAAAGGATGTTTTCTTCCTGTAATCCGCGGATGGTAGGTTCGATGATGCGGGTACGTACCTTTTCCATGAATACCTCGTCGGCAAAGGGGACAGGAGTTACACTTCCCATGCCACCGGTATTCAGGCCTTTATCGCCTTCACCGATGCGTTTGTAATCTTTGGCAACAGGCAAAACCTTATAGTTCTTGCTGTCTGTCAGCACAAATACGGAGCATTCTATACCGCTGAGGAATTCTTCGATAACAACTGTGGCGCTGGCCTGGCCAAACATACCGCCGAGCATTTCTTTCAGTTCCCGCTTGGCTTCTTCCAGTGTGGGGAGAATGAGCACACCTTTTCCGGCGCATAGACCGTCGGCTTTCAGCACGTAGGGAGCTTCGAGAGTTTCGAGGAAAGCAAGGCCTTCGTCCAGATTAGCAGCAGTGATGCTTTTGTAACGGGCGGTGGGAATACCGTGACGTTCCATGAAGCCTTTGGCGAACTCTTTGCTGCCTTCCAGTTGCGCACCTTTAGCTGTAGGGCCGATGATGGCAATATGTTGAGTGGAGGCATCTCCGGTAAAGCTGTCGTAGATACCTTCTACCAACGGATCTTCGGGACCTACCACGATCATGTCTATTTTTTGTTCTAAAGCGAAGGCTTTCAAGGCAGGGAAATCGGTTGCCTTGATGGATACGTTCTCGCCTACCGTACTGGTGCCGGCATTACCGGGGGCGATAAAAAGTTTCTCTACTTTCGGGCTTTGGGCTATTTTCCATGCCAGGGCATGCTCGCGGCCACCACTTCCTAATAATAATACTTTCATCTTTATATTTCTTTTAATTGTAATCACTTATTTCCTAAATACTCTTCAAAATAACGGGTTATCTTTTCATGCAGATGTACCCGGTCACGTCCCCTGACATTGTGCTTATGTGTGGGATAGATAAACAGGTCCGGATATGTGCGTGCATCCACACAAGCCTTTATGAACGAAAGTGTATGTTGAGGTACACAAGTATCGTCATGATCATCATGGATCAATAGCAGATGTCCTTTCAGATTGCCGGCAAGGTTTTTCAGGTTGCACTCTTTGTACCCTTCCGGATTACTCTGTGGGGTATCCATATAGCGTTCTCCGTACATGATTTCATAATATCCCCAGTCGATGACCGGACCACCTGCAACGCCTACCTTGAATATCTCGGGATAGCGGAGCAGCAATGCCGTAGTCATGTGACCACCGAAACTCCAGCCGTGCACACCGATGCGGTTGCCATCTACGTAAGGCAGACTTTTCAGGAATTCCACACCTTTCACCTGGTCTTTTCCTTCTTCAATGCCAAGATGTCGGAAGGTAGCATTTTCAAATTCCAGTCCGCGGTTGTCACTTCCACGGTTGTCGAGGCTGAACATGATGTAACCTTTGTTGGCCATGTAGATATCCCAGCCACGTGCACCGTTCTGCCAACCGCCGGTGACCATTTGGGCGTGCGGTCCACCGTATACATAGACAATGGTGGGGTATTTCTTGTTCGGATCAAAGTCCGCAGGTTTCATGAGACGATAGTAAAGATCAGTCACACCGTCGGCAGCTTTGATGGTGCCTACTTCGATGCTCGGCATGGTGAAGTCCTTGAATGGATCTTCTGCTGTCAGCAGATTGATGCTTTTCCCGTTTTGTGTGGCGATGAGGTTGATGCTGCGTGGCACTTCAGGGCTGGAATAGGTATCTATGAGGTAACTGCCGCTTGCACTCAGTGTGCCGTGGTGTATACCTTCCGGTGTGCCCAGCGGGCTACGTTTGCCTGTTGCTATGCTTACTTTGAAGAGGTTGCTTTGCAACGGGGAATATTCCGTGGAAGCTATGATGATTTCTTTCTTTCCACTGTTGAAGCCAAGCACATCTTGCACAAGCCAGTTGCCGGAAGTCAGTTGCTTGACCAGCTTACCGTCTGTGCCATAGAGGTACAGGTGGTTGAAGCCGTCGCGTTGGCTTTGGCAGATAAACTTGCTGTTGTCCCACGGCAGGAATACGATGGGGTGCTGGGGTTCTACGTATTTGGGATGTGTCTCTTCAAAAAGAGTTCCTATCAGTTCGCCTGTTTCTACGCTGTACTGGCATAGCTTGGCATGGTTCTGATCACGGTTCAGTTCTATGAGATAAAGGCTTTTGGCATCCGGTGCCCAACTTATATTGGTGAAGTAACGGTCGGTAGGATCACCTGCATTCAGATAAATTGTCTTCTGCGTTTCGGGATTGTAGATGCCTACAGTTACTTTGTGGCTCGTCATACCTGCCATCGGGTAACGTACATTGTTCAATTCGCCCACCCGTGCGGTGATGTCCACTAACGGATATTGTGTTACCATGCTTTCATCCATGCGGTAGAAAGCGAGTAAGTCACCTTTCGGACTCCAGTAAGTTCCTTTGCTGATGCCGAACTCGTTACGGTGTACGCTTTGTCCGCATACGATCCCTTCCGGTTCGTTGGTTACGGCGCGATCGTTAACATAAAGATTATTATTCAGAGTGTAAGCAATATGGCCGCTTACGGTATTATAATCCTCATTGGCTGCCTTTTCCGGCAAGGCTTGCTTGCTGATGATCTTATCTGCTTTCCAGTCGTAAATGATATAATTACCGGGCAGGTTGATAAGCAACTGAGTCTTTTCAGCCCAGGGCAGGCTCACCTGATATAAATGACTCAGTTTACCCAGTTTTTCCTGTTCCAGTGCCTGGTTGATTCTCTCACGCGTCAGGAGTAGGGTTTCCTTTCCTGTTTTAGGGTTCACTGCAAACAAAGAGTCTATTTCGGGCTTGATGCACGTGTCTCCCCACCATTGCAGTCCGTACAGGCTTTTTGCAAAGCGATAGGTTTCTCCGCCGGGGATCAGGTCTTCCAGCGTCGGTTTCTTTAAATCTTGTGCCATAACATTCGTTGTGAAGAGAGCGGATGATGCCAATAATATCACTCCCATCCATTTACTGATTATCTTCATGTTCATAGTCTTTTGTTAGTCATTCTCTTTTCTAAAACCTTTCACTTCTATTCTGCCCATTGGTGTACTTTTCACTTGTACAGCGGCACTCAGCTTGGCAAAGGCAGAGTATCTAACACCTCCTTTGTTTGAGGTGAAAATTTGGCACCTCAAACTGTCTCTCAGCAACTTACTCTCCCTCTTCCCGCTTTCTTGGTTTAAACTCCCTTTTCGGCTTGAACTCCCCGCTTCCCCCCGGACGACGTTCTCTGTCAAACGGTTTTCTTTCCCTGTCTCCATCCTTGCGGAATTCCCTTGGCTTGAATTCCCCTCTGGGCCTGTCTTCTCTCGAACCAAACTCCCGGGGGTTACTGTCTCTTGGTCTGAATTCCCTTGGCTTGTCATCTCTGGATCTGAATTCTCCTGGTTTGCGGGGTTCTCTCGGTCTGAATTCACGTGATTCTCTTGGTCTGAACTCCCGTCCTTCTTTCGGTTTGAAGCCTGATTCTTTAGAGTCTTCTCCCTCTTCACTTTCACCTTCCTGTTTCTTGAATTCCTTGTATTTACCGTCGAAAATCTCGTATTTACGGAATTCACATTCCAGTGCACCGTTGAACAGAGGTATTTTGGCAGTCGGTTTCAGTCCTATCTGGTCGAAGCACTCTTCACGATAAGAGAGCACCCATGCCGTGTTTCCGGTGAAAGCGTGTTTCAGACGCTCGCCTATCATCTGGTATAGTCCCAGCAGATTATTGGTAGAAATACGTTCCCCATAAGGCGGGTTGGTGATAATCATGGACTTTTCCGCCGGCTGTTCAAACTGCTGGAAGGGCTGCAACTTCAAGACAATGTCTTTCGATACACCTGCTGCCTTGATGTTGTGCGTTGCTATTTCGTTAGCCTGCGGATTATTGTCGTATCCGTATATCTTATGTGTAAACTCACATTCCTGACTGTCATCGTTGTAAATCGTATCGAATAAATCCTGGTCGAAATCATTCCACTTCTCAAAAGCAAATTCCTTACGGAATACTCCCGGAGCAATGTTACGTGCAATCAGTGCTGCCTCAATGGGGATGGTACCCGAACCACACATCGGATCAATCAAATCACATTCTCCTTTCCAGCCCGTCATGAGGATCATTCCGGCAGCCAGTACTTCGTTCAACGGAGCCTCTACCGCTTCCTGGCGATAACCGCGGCGGTGTAGTGACTCGCCCGATGAGTCGAGCGAAAGCGTACACGTGGTTTGTGCAATGTGTATATTAAGCAGTACATCCGGGCGGTTGATTCGTACGGACGGACGTTTGTTGAATTTCTCGCGGAAATAATCTACAATGGCATCTTTTACTTTATAAGATACAAACTTAGAGTGACGGAATTCTTCGCTGAACACAACGGCATCTACAGCAAATGTTTTCTCCACATCCAGGATGTTTTCCCAGCTGATAGCTTTGATTTGTTCATAGACTTCATCAGCATCTTTGGCAGTGAAGTTTTTGATCGGTTTCAGGATACGGATTGCTGTGCGCAAGCAGAAGTTTGCCTTGTACATCATTTCCTTATCTCCACTGAAAGACACCATGCGCCGGCCTATTTCTATGTCGTTTGCCCCTAATGCAGTCAGTTCTTGTGCTAATACTTCTTCCAGACCTTGAAAGGTCTTGGCAATCATTTGAAAGGATTCCATCTGTTTATTATTGATTTTACGATTTACAATTTTACGGTTGAAGCTGCTGTAACTTCTTCTGTATCTATTGTTTCTATTGATGATTACTATTCTCTTAATATCCCTTTTACGGAACACTTGTACTTCTCGGATGTAACGCTTGTGTCTCTCTTCCGAAACACTTGTGTTGCTCAGCCGGAACGCTTGTGTCCCTCAACCCGGGCGCTTGTTTGCTGACTGCCGGTTACTTTTTGGCTTTAGTCTGTACAATTCTTGCTCCGGCCGGAACGTCTTCCGTCACCCAGATATTACCACCTACCGTGGCACCCTGTCCGATAGTGATACGTCCTAAAATGGTGGCATTGGAATAGACGATTACATTGTCTTCCAGTATCGGGTGGCGTGGGATACCCTTGATCGGTTTACCGTCCGCATCCAATGGAAAGCTCTTGGCACCCAGAGTTACGCCTTGATACAACTTCACGTTATTTCCGATGACGCACGTCTCCCCAATTACCACACCCGTTCCGTGGTCTATGGTGAAGTGGCTGCCGATGGCGGCACCCGGGTGAATATCGATTCCTGTTTCGCTGTGAGCCATTTCAGTGATGATACGCGGAATAAGGGGCACACCGAGTTTCAGTAACTCATGCGCAATGCGGTAATTGCTGATGGCACGTATGGCGGGATAACAACTGATTACTTCTCCGAAACTGTATGCTGCCGGATCTCCATTGTAGGCGGCTGCCACATCAGTGGCCAGCACACGGCGCATTCCCGGCAAATTGCTGATGAATTTAGCGGCAATCAGTGCCGCTTCTTCACGCTGAAGTTCAGTGCAGCAGGTACATTCTCCGTTTCCGGTGAAGCAAAGCCCTGCAAGTACCTGACCGGTCAGCAAGTCGAACAAGCGTTCGATGTTTACGCCGATGTGATATTTGATGGTGCGGCTGTTGACTGTGGAATTACCAAAATAACCGGGGAAGAGGATGGCACGCGATAGCTCTACAATATCTTGCAGTGCCCTGGCCGAAGGCAATGGAGTGCCGTCCGTGTGCTGATGAAACAGTCCTTTGTAAGATGAGCTTTCCGATAGTTCATCGACTGCCTGTGTCAAAATGTGAGTAAAGTTCAATGGACTCATTGGGATATCCTTTTTATAATAAGGTGGGTACAAAGGTAACTATTCTCAGCGAAAATCCCTCATTTATAGTATGAAAATCCCACAAATATGGTATTTCCTATGAACCGTTAACCCTCTATCTTTGTCATTTAGAAAGAAGAGTATAAATTAAAACCCAATATGTTATGAAAAAGATAGCAAAACAGCTCACGGATCTGGTGGGCAACACTCCCCTGATGGAGCTGAGTAATTACAATAAATCAAAGGGGCTGAAAGCCCGTCTGATCGTGAAACTGGAGTCATTTAATCCTGCCGGAAGCGTGAAAGATCGCGTGGCACTGGCAATGATTGAAGATGCCGAGACTTCCGGTTTGCTGAAACCCGGAGCGACAATCATAGAACCTACCAGTGGAAACACCGGAATAGGACTTGCATTTGTGGCCGCTTCAAAAGGTTATAAGTTGATTCTCACCATGCCCGATACCATGAGCGTTGAGCGTCGCAACTTACTGAAAGCCTTGGGTGCCGAATTGGTGCTTACGCCCGGTGCCAATGGTATGAAAGGGGCTATTGCCCGTGCTGAAGAACTGAAAGCGGCTACACCCGGTGCGGTGATTCTTCAGCAGTTTGACAACCCCGCAAATCCTGCCATGCACGAACGTACTACAGGACAGGAGATCTGGCGGGATACGGAAGGTCATGTTGATATTTTTGTTGCTGGTGTAGGGACTGGCGGAACGGTAAGTGGAGTAGGCGCCGCCTTGAAAAAACATAATCCGGCTGTAAAGGTGGTAGCGGTAGAGCCGACCGACTCTCCTGTACTTTCGGGAGGTGCTCCGGGAGCACATAAGATACAGGGTATCGGTGCCGGTTTTATTCCCAAGAACTACAATCCGGCAGTAGTGGATGAAATATTGCAGGTAACAAATGACGATGCTATCCGTACAGGACGCGAGTTGGCGCAGAAAGAGGGCCTGCTGGTAGGTATATCTTCCGGGGCGGCAGTCAGTGCAGCCACTCGTCTGGCACTTCTTCCGGAGAATAAGGGGAAAACTATTGTTGCATTATTGCCGGATACAGGCGAACGGTATCTCTCAACGTTGCTATATGCATTTGATGAATACCCGCTGTAGAATATAACTTAATTTAGGGTTCGCAGGCGGAAATATGTTCATTCCGGTACAGTAGTGAATCAAATGCTGAGCAATACTATCTCAATTCTCCTCCTCCCGGGAGGAGGAGTACCCGAAGGGGGAGGTGGTAGGTAAGAAAAGAATTCCTTATTGATATGATTCATAGGTATTTCTTACTTTACCTACCACCCCGCCCTTTGGGCACCCACCCCCTCCGGCTCCCCCGTTATCGGGGGAGAGCAACCTCCGATGGATGAGGGGAATTGAAATACTCTATTTATATTGGAAGACCCATTTAATTCATATCCCTACAGAAATGAATAAACATATCATTCCTTGTGATTGTACCAGTCTTCATATCCGGATTCTCCTTTCACCCATTTGGTGAATCCCGGATATTCTCCTTCCGAACCGATTGTTTTTGTTTCTGTTACCGGAACGAAGTTGTGTATCGGGATATCCATAGCAAACGGATATTTGCCGTCACGATGGATGTAGTAGGCATCATCATGTGTGTAGTTCAGACTCTTGTCGGCATAGTCCGTAGGCATTTGCTTGGGCAGATGCACTTCCTGACGGTTGTTTGCTCCCGGCTTGTAGTGTACTATGATATACGGATTATAGGCTTTGAGGTCCTGCTTGTTCAGGCTGCCGCTAAAAGTGCGGGTTACTATGAATTTTTGCTTTTGTACCTCTTTTGCATTCGGGAACACTACAATGGACTGTACTTCCGGTTCATATACAGCGCCCTCAGGTAATGCTAATTGTCCAACCTGAGCGGCATTAATCTGATATGCAAAGGCATTCAGGAATTGGGCGCCATCCCATACAGGAGTAAATGTATCTTTTATTTCTGTCACGACGTTGTTTTTGTCGAAGGTCACAGCACGGGAATATTCAATAATTACATCATTCATGTCATAATCTCCGCCGCTGGGCCAGATGTCTTCAAAAAGTAAGGTTCCTGCGTGAAGTTCGGTAACTGGCTTATCGTCAACAGGCGGAATCACAGGGCGTTCGGGATCGTAGATAGATCCTTTGGGATCTGCTTCAATGTAGAATAGCATATCTTCGTAACTCTTATCTGTTCCGTCCTCTATACCGTATATTACGCGCTCGGTTTCGGAGTCCGTAATGGCGACAAAGCTGGATTTTCCATTGCTGTTCCATGCCTGATTAGAGTAAATATACCCCAGATTGCCCATGTATCCCGGTGTCAGGTTCACATCGTTCGGGGTATGATCTTTGCCATAACCGTTGCCATAGCCATTAGATATCAGGAAATATCCGATTGTATAACCGGCTGGAAACTTATCCGTAATTGTCCCGTCTTCTTTTTCAAACAGTAACTTTACTTTGTTTCCTAATGCCAGAGGTGCGTCCAGTCTTCTGTAGAGCCACTGTGGGCTGGTGTTTGCGGCTGGCGAAGCATATTTTTCATTCTCATTGTTCAGCATGACGAAAGGTACATTTCCTGTAGTTGATGCATTCGGAAAAATGATGAACTTCTTGACGGCGTCCGGGGATATGGGTACTTCTCCCTGTGGGTAATAATAATATCCGATGGTATTCTGATTCCAGGCATTTTCTTCCATGAAAGTGAAATAGATAGCTGCCTCTGTAATGGTAGAAGTCGTTCCATCTTCATTCTTGGCATATTGTGCAATGGTAGTATTTACGTGTGTCACATCTGTAATGAATTTACTATTATCCATTGTGGTGTTATTGGGGCGTTCATCCTGTCCGTTCCAGAAGGTGCGTTGAATTTTCTTAATCCAGCTTGCATCCAGTCCGGCGTTCAGTAAATAATCCGTTGGAGCTGTAATGCAACCATGTTCACCCCATTGGCAAAGTGAATACATCTTTTGTCCTTGATCTACCACGTAGACAGGCCCCTCACCTGAACTTACCGAACGGGTTCCAAATGCTGTGATTCCTCGGGTTTCCGTGTAAGTATAGTTGACGCTTCCATTCTCCACTTTTAGGGTTTCACAGATGGGGAGTCCCCAGTTGTTGGGGCAGAGATACAAGGTAGTGGCATCTTTAGGTAAAGTCATTTTGCTGCTTCGACGTCCGGATTTGTCTGCATAAATTTTGAATTTAGCTTCAATATCACGCTTCGTATAAGAGCCGTTCTCCGATACTTCATAAGGAAACTCAGTGTAGATTTCAATCAATGCATAGGCTCCCAGCGAACCGAGATCTACATTCAGGCCTACATCCGCACGTGTAGTGAAATCAAAGTACTCTTCTGCTGTTTTAGTACTGTTCTTCCCGTTGTTAGGGTTGTACACATCATCTACGCAACTTGCCATCCACAGGGTTGCACTAAAAAGGACAAAGGTTTTAAAAGTGGTTTTTCTCATAATACATAATGTATAGTTGTTATTAGACGCCCCAAATCTAAGTACAATATAGATTAGCATTATTAGTAAATGAGTAGATTCTGCAAGTTTCCCTCCGCAACCGTTTGCGATAATCCTCTCATTTACATAGATATAGTGAGAGGGGTATAATTAGAGTTGCATTTGATGATATATTACTGAGGGGAGGTGTAGTTTCTTTGTTTTTTAGGGCTACACCCTTTCACCAAAAGGGTGTAGCTATTTGTAGTAAAGGGTGTAGCCATCCGGGGTAAAGGGTGTAGCCATCTTGAAATGGGTTTATAACTACTCTGAGGTGACCTCGCTGGGTCGCAGCCCGAAGGATCTGCAAGTCATTTTGCCTATTTTTACTTCCCAAACCTTTACGTTGCGCACGGCAGGTTCGCTGTATTTAAATTCATCGCTTGTATATTGCCGCATGATTATATCAAGTACCTCTCTTTTTTCATCCATATCTTCGATGAAACGGACGTTTCCGTGGCATATCACGCTGCGCGACTTCATGCTGTAACTGCATGCCACCTGCCGGTGCATATACACCAGCTCGTGTCCTTCGCAGAAGGTGATGCAGACACGAGGATGTCTTTCTGCCATCGTTACTTTGCTGCCTTCGGGACCGGAGTGCAGATAGATAATTCCGTCCCTGTAAGCAAAGTTCATGGGGACTACGTAAGGGTTGCCTTCCAGATCGGTGATGCCCACCGTGCAGTAAGGACATTTGCGAATGATTGCTTCAATTTCCGTCAGTTCGGTGATTGCAATTGTCTTCATAGGGCTGAATGGGTGTTTTATTCGGTGCAAAGGTAATCATTTTATTGACAAACCCCAGTCGTCTGTTGAAGAAGCGTGCGAAAAGTCCTACGATCAATGCGGCAATGATTGTACCTTCGCGTACACCTTCTATGCTTCCTGCTATCATCAGAGAAGCTGCACAGGCAAGGAGTGCCAGTGTGGTATCAAAGCCGATCTTGGTAATTCCGAATTCTTTTCCCGTGCGCAGAGTAATGGCTTTCACAAAGGCTTCTCCGGATAGCATCACTACATTGGCAATTACCTCCATACTTACTCCCAGGCCAAGTATCGCACAGCCAGCTATCAGTGATAGAATCTGCGAGGCATAGCCCGTAGGAGTGAATCCTCCCAATAATGCCATCGAGCAATCTATGAAGAAACTGAAGAGTATTGCTACGGGAATTTGTAGAAACTGCTCTTTTCTGAAGTCCCTTTTCAGAAGCCATATTTGTCCGGCTATCAGCACGGCATTCAGCAGAAGCGTGAACTGTCCCAGTGTGACGGGAAATTTTAAACTCAGTGTGTAAGGAAGGCTCGATATAGGTGAGGAGCCCAGATTTGCTTTAATAATTAAACTAATACCAAACGCATTTACAAATAAGCCCGCAATGAAAAACAGATACCGGGCTGTTAATTCTCTTTTTGCCATATTACAATCTTTTTTTCTTAAGTTCATCACTGTATGGTTATGAGTTAAATGATAATTCCAATATTAAGTAAATAGAGTATCTCAATTCCCCTCCTCCGCCGGAGGAGGGGTGCCCAAAGGGCGGGGTGGTAGGTAAAGCAAGAAATACCTATGAACCATATAAATAAGGAATTATTTTCTCACCTACCACCTCCCCCTTCGGGTACTCCTCCTCCCGAGAGGAGGAGAATCGAGATAGTATTACTTTATCATTTTATTCATTACTAATACGTATATATCCAATCTTTGATGAGCAAATAACCGAAATTATTAACCGCTGCAAAGTTACGGCTTCTATTGCCTGTCTCACGGTTCAAAAATCGAAGCGAATTGTTCAAAAAGTGGGATTATTTTGTTCCTAAGTTCCTTTAAGACTATATTTGTACTTCAAAAATAGAACTTTATGAGTGAGGAATACCAGTTTCATACCCGGCAGAAATCCGATTTGTTTTCTTATCCTTATCGGATGGAGAGAGGGGAATTGCTGTTTTGTCTGCAAGGAGGAGTACAGCTTTACATTAACCAGCAGAAGTATGCTTTAGCTGCCGGAAGTGTAATTCTTGTTTTCCCTGAACAGATTACGTTTTATAAAGATGCTACAGATGATCTTGAACTGGCCGTTTTTGCTTTTTCCGCCCAGTTCCGACATGAGATTTTCTATTCATTGCCTTCGGATAAGGTATCCTTCATGCGTGAGCATAATTATAGTTCATTCCGAGACGAAGAGTGGGATGGGATATGCAATCATTATCTTAAACTTCTGCAACAGAAATCTGTGGACAGTGATAATATGTATCAACGTGAGCTGGTGATTTACTGTTGCCGGATGCTGTTTTATGAGATCTGTAATCAGTCGGAGCGTCTTTACCGGCAAACGAAACCGAATCATTTGCGTTGGCGGTTGAAGGACCGCTTTATTGCGTTAGTGATAGATTCGTTCAGGGAACAGCGTTCGGTGGATTATTATGCGGATAAGCTTTGTGTCACTACGCGGCATCTGAGTAAGACGATTCAACAAACGGTGGGATGCACAGCGAAAGAATGGATAGACGATTACGTGATACTTGAGCTTAAAGTGACACTTCACTCTACAGCACTTTCCATACAGGAGATAGCTAATCAGTTTAACTTCCCTGATCAGTCCTATCTGGGGAGATACTTCAAGCATCATACAGGAATGTCGCCCACGGCTTACAGGGAGAATTATGGTGCATAGGAAAACGAAAATTTAGGCACGGATTACGCGGAATACACAGATTTCTTTCATTAATCAACAATTCTTGATCCGTGTATTCCGCGTAATCCGCGCCTTTTATTCTACCAGCGCAAAGTCCAACTGTTTCTTTTCCAGATTGGCCCGTGCTACCTTAATCGTGATTGTATCGCCCAAACTGTAGGTACGGTGCTTACGGCGCCCGCGCAGACAGTAGTTCTTCTCGTCGAACTCGTAATAGTCATCGCCAAGGTCGCGGATAGGTATCATACCTTCGCATTTGTTTTCGTTCAGTTCAACGTACAGTCCCCATTCCGTAACACCGGAAATTACACCATCGAACACTTGTCCCAGACGTTCCGTCATAAATTCTACCTGTTTGTATTTGATGGAAGCGCGTTCGGCGTTGGCTGCAATTTGTTCCATATTGCTGGAGTGGTCGCAGAGATCTTCGTATTTGGTTGCGGAAACGCTGCGTCCGCCATCCAGATACTTCGTCAGTAAGCGGTGTACCATCATGTCCGGAAAACGGCGGATGGGTGAGGTGAAATGCGTGTAGTATTCGAATGCCAATCCATAATGTCCAATGTTGTGCGTGGAATAACGTGCTTTCTGCATGGCACGGATGGATACGGTTTCAATAAGATTCTCTTCCTTCTTGCCCTGAATATCGTCCAACAGATGGTTGATGGATTTGGAAACATCTGTCTTGGTCCCACCGGTACGTATCTTGTAGCCGAAGCGGGCGATGAATTGTGCCAGGTTATCCAGTTTCTCCGGGTCTGGAAGGTCGTGGATACGGTAAGGGAATACCTTGGCCTTCTTGTTTTTCGGTACGCGACCGATTTTTTCTGCTACGGTGCGGTTGGCAAGCAACATGAATTCTTCCACCAACTTGTTGGCATCTTTGGAAACTTTGAAGTAGACGCTGATAGGTTTCCCTTTTTCATCTATCTCAAACTTCACTTCGTAACGGTCGAAGTTGATGGCTCCGGCTACAAAACGCTTCTGACGCAGCGCTTTGGCAATGGTATCCAGCATGAGGATTTCTTCTTTGAAGTCTCCTTCTTTCGTTTCTATTACTTGCTGTGCTTCCTCGTAAGTAAAACGGCGGTCGGACTTGATTACTGTATGTACTACGCGCGAGTCTTTCACATCTCCCTTTTCGTTGATGTTGAAGATAACGGAGTACGCCAGCTTTTCTTCGTCGGGACGCAGGGAGCAGATGAAGTTGCAAAGACGTTCGGGAAGCATCGGGATGGTACGGTCTACAAGATACACGGATGTAGCGCGTTTTTCGGCTTCCTTGTCGATGATGCTGCCTTCGGTTACGTAATGGGTAACGTCTGCGATGTGTACACCTACTTCCCACAAGCCATCTTTCAGTTTGCGGATAGAGAGAGCATCATCAAAGTCTTTGGCATCCTTCGGGTCGATGGTGAAGGTAGTCACATTTCGGAAGTCCTCGCGTTTGGCAATTTCTTCATCGGATATTTCAGCGGGGATTTTGTCCGCAGCTTTTTCTACAGAAGAGGGGTAGACATAAGGCAGTCCGAATTCGGCAAGGATGGCGTGCATCTCTGTGGTGTTGTCGCCCGCTTTGCCCAGGATGTCGATGACTTGCCCGATGGGGTTTTTCGCCTTGTCGGGCCATTCCACTACTTTCACGATGGCTTTGTCTCCCGTCTTTCCGCCTTTCAGCTTTTCTTTGGGGATGAAGATGTCATTGGCAAGCGTACGGTTTTCCGTCACCAGGAAGGCGTATGAACTACCTACTTCCAGTGTGCCTACAAAGGTGTCGTTGGCACGTTCCAATACTTCTATCACTTCTCCTTCGGCTTCGCAGCCACGGCGTTTGGCGTAGAAGGAAATGCGTACTTTGTCATTGTTCATGGCGTGTGCCGAATTACGCTCGGCCACGAATATCGGGTCACCTCCACCTTCGGGAATGAAAGAATTCTTTCCGTTGCTTTTACGCTGGAAAGTGCCTGTCATTTCCACTCCATGATTGTTCAGTTTATATTTGCTTTTCTCTACTTCGGTGATGTAATCATCCAGTAGCATATCGCTTAGAATATCCCTACACAGCATCTTCAGAGGATGCGTGGTAAGGTGGAGTTGTTCGAATATGTATTTCAGGGACAGTACTTCGTCGGGTTTTGAATGGAAAAAATCCATCAGTGCACTCACAAGCTCTTTCTTTTTCATACGCTTGCCGGCTTTCTTTTCTTTGTTTTTAGCCATAAGTTTTCTTTCTTTATGAATGTATTTTGCAAAGTAAACAAATAATCGGTTAGATTGGTTGAAAATCATTTAAATTCTGATAGATTCCTTATGAGGTGAGCGGGACCGTTATGCTATACTATTAAAAACAAAGTGCACCTCAAAGCCTTTTGTCGGGCTTTGGATGCACTTTATGAAAGACGTATTCTCTTTTGTGTGTTAGAGAGAGAATTTAGTTAAGAATTGAGCAAAGGAATTTTTCATTTTAAAGAACGTACGACACGGAAACCGATCTGACCAAACCATATGTCACCTCCGGGATAACCCATGTCTGTTTTGATGTGAGCGCCCAAGATACGTGCATTGGTATTAGAGCAGTTCGTATCATAAGTAGAGAAGCAGCCTCCGCGCGAATAAACCAGGCGCTCCTCATCTCTGGGCTTCTCAGGACCCCATGGGTCAGTTTCCTCAGCATCACTGATATATCCTAACTGAAGAAGCCATTCACCGGTATATTCTTCAACATTTCCTGACATATCATAGATTCCCAAAGAGTTGGGTTTCTTTAATCCTACCACATGGAGTTCGGGTTCTTCCCCTACTATAGAGTTCTCTCCATACCAACCTACTTCATCGAGGTTGTTGCTACCTGCATAGTAATAGGGTTGGTTCTCGTTGTCGGGACCGCCTTTGGCTGCGTATTCCCATTCAGCGCTGGTAGGCAGGCGATAACCGTTGGCTGTTTTATCGCGAGTTACATCAGCCTCATATAGTTCAGTGTTGGTAACATCCCATAATTCATTTTTGAATGTGTACACCGGTTTGTAGCCTTTGCGTTCGCTCAGTTTATTGCAGTAAAGCATGGCTTCATACAATGTCACGGTATGTACGGGCAACAGGTCTTTTTTCTTGTTGACTGACGGGTTATAGCCCATAACATCCTGGAACTCACGTTGTGTCACTTCATAGCGTCCTATTTCAAAAGCCGAGATATTTACTTTATGTGCATTGGTTTTATCTGCGTACATACTGCTTAAGTCACGGCCAATGATAAATGAGCCAGCGCTTACGGTTACCATATCAAATGTGGTATAGTTGGGATTGTCCTCATCGTTTCCTCCGCTGGGTGGATTGACACCACCGGATTGCAGCGTAACAATGGCCATGTATGTTTTAACATTTTTCTGGTCGGAAGAAACGACAGTATATTGTACAGCGTCAGTGAAGTCTTGAACTGTACCACTGGCAGGAGTTACGGTAGCTCCTTCCGAAGGTACAACAACAGGTTTTAGTGCAGTGACATCCGTACCGGCCGGCATAGTAATTGTAATGACAGGATAATCTATTTTAGAAGATATTTGTCCTGGAATGATAAAGGCTGTGATGTCTGCAGCAGCAGGTTCTTCCTCTTTCTCTACACCTTTCTGGGTGATGATAAGCATGTAAGTATCCAGCACTTGGTCGCCAAAAAGTGCGGATATTTCTATTGTGGTCTGGCGTGCATTTTCTGCATTGTTTTTGGCTACAGATAAAGAGAGGCGGTTTTTGCTGCACGTAGCCAAACACCACATTTTGTCGGCAGCCGGGACGGTAGCTTTCAGAGCAATGCCATCCATATCTGCTCCGGCAGCGTCGCCCAGTGTGATGCTGCTTGTGAGGGTACCTTCTTTAGATATTGACAGAATGCCGTTTTCTTCATCGAAAGACAGGATACCTTCACTAAAAGCAGACATCGAAGCTGTTAACTCAATGTGAGGAACGGTTTGTTTGTCGTCATCATCGGAACAGGCAGTAAATGAAATGCTGCATAATAGGACGACAAGGAAGTAGTAAAATTTGTTTAAGTTCATAAAAGTGTATTTTAGTTGTTATTTAATGGTTCTTACTACGCGGAAACCGATGGTGCTATCCGTTGTTGTAGGATCCATTCTATCGGTATAGTATACTTTTCCTTTGGTATCATATGTGGAGTAATAGCCACCCCTGTAGATTTTTGAGTCATTGAGATTCTCGGCAGGACCAATCGGATCCGTTTCCGGTTCCAAAGGATATTCATAACCATAAGGTACGCCGTAGTCGTAGCACCATTCACCGACATTTCCACTCATGTCATAAATTCCTAGTTGATTGGCTTTTAGTTGGGCAACTTCGTGCAGTGAAGCATTACCACCGATGGCTGAATTATCTTGCCACCAACCTACTTCACTATAGTTATCACTGCCAGAAAAGACTGTTAAATTCTTGCAGCCTTCATTACCTCCCTTTGCGGCAAATTCCCATTCTGCTGAAGTCGGAATTCTGTAACCGTTGGACACAGTGCCCGGATCATAGATATAGTTTGGAATTTCTGTGACTCCTCCGAACCAAATGTCTTCTATTCTGATGGTACCTTCTTGTTTGTAAGCGGGAGTCAGCCCTTCTTTTTCACTCAGTTTGTTGCAGAATTCGCAGGCTTTAGACCAATCTACTTTATTTACGGGATAATTGTCTCCTGTGAACTTCTTGTCTGAAGGATTTTCACCCATAATTTCTTTATACAGTTTTTGAGTGATTTCGGTCGCAGCGATATAGAAACTGCTCACGGTGACATCATGTGTATAACTTTGACTATAGCCTTTTCCTTCTCCGAACTTGAAGGTTCCTCCTTCCACTACTACCATGTCCATGCTGCTGTTGAATTTGGCTTGCTTTACACTTAGGTGCAGAGAGGATATTTCTGTTTCTTCTGTTTTGCCTGTTGCGGCAATGGTAAGTTCTGCGGTATTGTCCGATTTGGCAGCAGTGGGAGATATGCGGATATTCAGTGTTCCTCCGGTTAAATCAGCGGTGAACCATTTGGCGCCTTCAGGAACGGTTAGCGCATATTCTATATCAATAGTCTGGTCCTCCAGAGTAGTACCTACCGGTATTTTCACATCACCGCCGACATAAGAAATATCGAGTATGCCTCCTTCCAGTTTAGTGTTGGCAGGTGCAGTCATCTGATCTGTTTTCAAAATAACTTCTCCTTTTGGAGTTACCTTAGCACCCTGGTTGATTGTCAGTTCCAGTGGAGCGATCTCGGTACCGGTAGCTACTGCTGTCAGCGTTGCAGTGGTGGAGCGACCTTGCGCATCTTTGGAAACATTGATTTCAATGTTCAGTTTATTGCCGGCAATAGTAGCTTTACACCATGCTGCATCTTTGGCAGGAACTGCAACCGTATAAGTAATGTCAAGTTCGTAATCTTCTAGGCCACAAGTCAACGGAATAGAGAAAGTACCTCCTTTACCATCTACAGTAAGCGCATTCTGGGTTACAGTCGCCCCTTCGGGGGAAGTCATGTTTTGGATACTGAGTGCGATGTTACCTTTCAGTGGATCATCGTCATCACTACAGGAAGTGAACATTATGCAACCGGCAATCAATGCCAGGCATGTGTTGAGCAAATGATAAACTTTCATACTTTGTGAAATTTTGATTAATACTATAGTTATTTGTATCGTAGTTAATTAGCCATTGGATAATATTGTACAGCTCTGTATGCTGTGAAATAGTTTTCCGGATGATCGATATCAGTGAATTTAATCCAATTGGGTGATTTCTTGTCATCAGATGTCAATGTAAAGGTGCGTTGGATATCATTGCCGAACGGTGTGATCAACGCATTGAATTTAAAGTCTGTATAGTAGGTCTTTCCGATGGTTGAACCTTCTTCGGAGAACTTCAGAGAAATTTTGTCTTCTCCAATCAGTTCGTAATCGAAACCCAGATAGCCATGTCCTTGAGCGCAAATGAATTGGAAGGCATAGTAAGTACCCAAAATATTAATCTCGTTGCCTAAATAGCAATAAGTTATATCATCATTATTAGCTTCGAGTGCTTCGCGGGATATATCCCATAAGGCCTGACCGTAAGGACTGAATCCACTGTAGGTAAAGAACCAGTTGCGACTGAACAACATTTCGTTGACAGAAGGATAAGTAGGGATGAATGTGCCTGTAGCATCATTGGAGGGAATGAATGTACCATCTTCTCCTAAGTCCGGATTTAAGATCAGACCTTCGATGACATTATTACCCAATTGTACAGGCTGATAGAATTTACATCCTGTCAGGGTGATGATGAACGGTTGATATTCAGTGATCGTTTCTTCCCCTTTCTTACGATAGATACAGAGCGTATGTCCTGTCAGGCGTGTTTCTAAAGACTGTTCTTCATCTTGGTAGAGTAATCGGTAATATTCGGAGAACTCTTTGTCTTTCTGTTTGATGTCCTTCAGGTAGTCACTCCATTTTAGACCAGTAGACATGGGGGTCATCGTCATGTACGAACCGCTCTTTTTTCCTTTCAGCCGGATGATTTGTTCATCGGCTTGTAATATGGTGAATTCAAAGTCTCCTTCCAGTCCATAACCGTCTCCCATCCCTTGGTTGTTGGAGGGATCGGAGAAAAAGTGGAGTATTTCGTTATAAGTGTCAAATGAAAGTACGCATCCTGCACTTTGTTTCAGGGTATAGGTACTGACTGCTGTTTTGTCTGCGCCTGCGGTTTCACTGGCTACGGTAACTCGGTAACCCGGCTGGAAGTTAAGCAAGACATTGAAACCTCCATAACTTTGCGTAGAAGAGGGATAATACTCCATTAACCAACCATTGGGTGAGCTGAGTAGAATTTCTTGTACTGTTTCTATTTCTTCCTCAATACGGTTGGCGGAAGTGTCGTCAAAAATCGGATCTATTTTGGGCGCACATGAAAAGAGTAACCCGGTGGCGAGAATTGATAATATATAATGTGTCAGTTTCATACTAAATTCATTATTAAAGGTTTTCTAAATCAACTTCAGACAATGAGCCGGAGCGGCGTTGTACGATGTCGCGCAACTTGTCAATGTCAATGCCCCAACTGTCTTTTAGATATTTTCTCACGATATCAAACTTTTTCTGCAGTTTTATTTTGCCGAGGGCTCCACCGTTATTCAGCACGTTTTCCCAGTAATCGGCATCGTGGGTTATATAATTGGAAATAATCTCTACGAAATCTTCATCAGGTGAGAAACTTGCGTAGCGGGTTATGAATCCCATAGTGTTGGCAATCTCGTCACTCTCAAGATTTAACCAACTTGGTCCCTGGTAATCGGTTGAGATCAGGTTGAAGTCTGTAGAATAATTCTTTGTTTGATGCAATATATGTGCAAATTCATGATGCATGGTTTTAAAGAACCAGGTATTCAGAAAATCAATGTTCGGATTATTGACATCCAGTTCGTTTACATTATACAAAGTGATTTTCAAACCACCTTCTGCCGTTCCCAGTACCACTGAACCTTGGCTGTTGTATGCTTTTGAACCGATCAGCTGAATCATTCGCGGACAATAAGTCTTGATGAATGTTTCTCCGAGTAATTCGTTATAGGAATCTATCCAGAGATACTTGGTCAGTTTGGCCATGGCAACACATTTGTCGTATTCGGCAGGAATCAGATTGTACGTATTGTCTGATTCTTTGTCAATATATTTGTAGTTGAACTGAATGTTGTACGGAACGATATAGTTGAGCAATAGCCAAGTATCGAATGCATTTCGTTCGGGAGATTCAGTATTGAAAATGCTGTGACTGTCCAATTTGTCTTCGTTGCATGCTCCCAATACAATGGAAGCGGCAAATAATAAAGTATAGATATATTTTTTCATGTTTCCTCCTTATTTTAGTTGTTTCTCGGGTTGGCTTCCAAGCCTGCCGCAATAACCTCTTGCGGTATTTGAATGGCGCGACGCAGGTCGTCCACTAGTAATACGTCGTCTGCTTGTCCGTCTCTGTTGTGTGATATTTCGATTCCGTATCGTTTTATATCATTCCAGCGAAGGCCTTCGTGGACAGTGATGATACGGCGCATGTGCAAAAGGCACTGAATCAGATTCTCCGTATCACTGTCGGGGATTGTAAATCCTTGCGGATTGATTTTTTTCTTGATAGTTCTATCGTCTTCAGACTTCAGATGTAAGGGCATATATTTTTTTGCCGTGTAATAATTAATCAGTTGTTCTTTTGTGAAACTTTTGCCCGTCATGGAGCTCATCAATATGTTGATGTCTGCTACGGCTTTATCAGCTTCGGGAGCCTGTTTCAGCAAATAAGCTTCTGCACGGCATAATAATAATTCGTCAATGGAGAAAGCTACATTTACCAGATGCAGAAAACCGATGCCTGCTGTCTTATCGGTATATTCAAAGTAGCCGTTCATTTTTGGGAAAGAATATTTCTGTTCAAATCCCCAAATACCGTTTGACATGAAGAGTTGGTTGTATGCACCCCATGGACCCGGTAAGATTTCATTGAGCAGGATGTTATAAGCATTACCATAACGTAGCCCTATTCCGTAAGGCCCATGTACATAAGGCCAGGAAGTCTGTGCGGTAATCAACATTAGGTTGCATGGTTCGGTATGTGCGATATAGCTGTTGCATCTGAGTTCGAAATCCGTTGCAAGTTCGCTGAAGCTTTTCCAGTTGCGGACATCATTTACCGGGTTGTCACCAAGTACAGTACTGGCATATTCTATTACTTTGTCGAATTTCAGATAATAAAGATTGAAACGGGCAGCAAAAGCGTAAGAAGCACGTTTGTTGAAGTGGTATTTAGGAACAGAGTATACTTCGTCGTTAATCAAGGGTAATCCTTCTTCAATATCTCTGTTGATGTTTTCATACATCTGGCTCAGGGTACCTCGTTCTATTCCGTCAGGCATCACTTCTGTTTCGGGTACCGTGGTGTAAGGTATCCCGAGTTCCTGATCCGCAGTTTGCGGGTTATATGGCATACAGAATAGGTTGGCAAGCTGGAAGTGAGCGTACGCACGGCATAGTAGCGCTTCGCCTTTCTGTGGATTCAGGTTTTCCGGGTTTCCCATCAGTTCAATGGCATGTAGGGCTTGATTGGCCGAACAGATGGCATTATAATGTGCGTCCCATATATATTTGGGTGCGTCAGTATCCTCGGAAGTCATGTCATTCCATAAATAGGCATCCCGTTGTATCTGTCCGTATATGTCATACAACGCACCGTTGTCTTTGGCATTGTCGGAAGCGAGTTCGGAGATGAGAATAGTTGATACTTCCGGATAAGCGGATACCAGTATATTGGTGATTTTCTGTTCAGAATCTATTTCTGTTCTGTCATCAGGTATAGTATCCAGAAAGTCATTACAAGAAGCCAATGCAAATAAGGAACCAGCCAGTAATATATATGTTCTTATATTATTCATATCAAGTCGTTTTTTTAATTAAATACCTAATCTTAATGTCAAAGTGAACTGTTGTGGAACAGGAGAGGCCACACCACCGGTATTGAAAAATTCAGGATCTTGTCCGTTCAACTTTTTGTCCGAATAGATGAGAAATGCATTCGTAGCTTGAAGCTTTAAGGACAAGTCACTGACTCCTGCTCTAACTATCAGTTTTTTAGGGAAATTGTAGGTTAAAGAAATTTCTTTCATCCGGATAAAGTCCCCTTTGGCTATACGGGCCGTAGAATAGTTATAGGCGTTATAAGCATAGCTCAGATAGGGATCCTGCTGATTGGCGCGTTTATCGGCAATTACCGGGATATCGGTATACTTTTCATCTCCGCCTTTAGTCCAGCGGTTTATGAATTCTCTGGGCATAGCATCCAGATCACTGTACTGGTTGTGGAATACAGGATCTAGTCTGATTACATTGCCGAAGGAATATGTGATGAAGAGGTTCAGCAGGAAGTTCTTATACTTGAAACTGTTTCCAAAACTTCCGGTGATGGTCGGATCGGTTGGACCTTCGTAAATAAGGTGGTCTTTTTTAATTCGTTCCTGAAAGTTAATGTTGCTGACTGTCAGGTTTCCATCTTCGTTGATGAAGGTAGGATAGCCACTCTCATTCAATCCACGGAAATCCATGGAGAAGAGAGAGCGGACAGGATAACCTTCCAATGCAAATCCGCTTCCACTGATCATTTCGATTACCGAAGAATTGGATTGAAGGTCGGTTACTTCATTCTTGGTATTTGAGAAGATAAAATCCGTATTCCAACTGAAATCTTTTTTCTTGATGTTCTGTGTGGACAAAGTGAATTCAATACCATGTGATTTCATACTGGCTACATTGGCCAGTTTGGTGAGTTGTCCGCCCGTTCCTTTGGTATTGATGATACCTATCAGGTCGTAATTGTTACGTTTGTACCAGTCGACGGCCAGATTAATGCGGTTATTCAGAAAACCTATTTCAGCTCCGATATTCAACTCATGCTTTTTCTCGTAAGTAAGTTCCTGGTTTTCTATATTTACAACTCTCAGGCCGGACTCTTTGATGGAAGTGAATGGACGCCAAGTGTTGTAACTTTGAATGATAGCACGGGAGTTACTGGCCGAAGCCGGTCCACGGTCAGCAGTCAGAGAGTAGGAGGCTTTCAGGGTCATATTTGAAACGTAGTTGAGCAGAGGTTGCCAGAACTTTTCTTCATGGGCATTCCAAGCGGCTGATAAATTCCAAGTGGGAAGCCAGCGAGCCGATCTGCTTTTACCCAGTTTATTGGAGCCTTCGTATCGTAACGTACCGTTCAGGGTATATTTCCCTTGGTAAGAATAAGTTGCCGTACCGAAGAATGACACTTCGCGTTGACGGGTTCTTTCTACGGTATAGTATTGGGCGTTTTCTTCACTGCCTTGTTTGAAGTACTGATATTCGTAGGCCGGAAGCATTCCCATTTCATATTGCATACCGACTCCGTTGAACCAGGTTCTTTGACGGTTTACGGCATTGACTTCCATACCTCCGAAGAAATTGAAGATGTGATTTTCGTTATACACGTCATTGTAGCTGGCTGTTCCACGGAAATCATAACTATCCATTGAGTATTTGGTTTCTCTGTAAAATCCGCCCACTGGTAGCACGGACACCGGCAGTGTGTTGGCATTTTCCGGATCGGTATAAAGCCATGGATTTGCCTGCCGCATCGTAGCATCATCCATAGCGCGGAAAGCCCATGCCTGATTTGAATAATCTTTGATGGTGTGTGACTGTGTAGTCATAGAAGTTTTGTAGGCTCCCAAAGCAGATAACTCGATTTTATTAATAGGTTTCCATTTCAGTTCTCCCTGGAATTTGAGATCGGTTACGTTTAAGTCAATGTAATTGTTGTTCAGCTCATGCAGAATGTTGAAAGGCGCATAGTTACGTACATAATAAGCATCAGGGTCGAGTGTACGTGAGGTGTTCAGGGCATAACTATACGGGTTGATGTCAAAGTCGCGTTTCACTTCTCCGCTGACAGGGTCGACAGAAGAGCTTAATGTTCCCGGAGCTTTCTGTTTACGGTAAGAAGCATTGCTGATCAGATTGAGTGATAAGGATTTACTGATATGGTATAGTGCGTTTACATTAGCAGTATAACGCTTTACTTCGCTTTTATTAGTCCATCCCGGATCATTCATGATGCTTAATGAAGTGTAGTAAGATGCTTTTTCAGTACCGGTAGAGAAACTGATGGCGTGGTTTTGTGAGATGCTGCTGTTGAACAGGAGATCGAACCAGTTTGTATTTCTGAATTCTGCTTCCTGTAAATACTGGTTACGTGCCTCTTCCGTATTCATCAGCCCGTATGAATCGGTTTTTGCATCGTAATCGTTGATCAGATGATACATTTTTCCATATATACCACTATTTGAGGCCCGGTACATATCGGCAAGATTTAAATATCCCGCATTGTCCAGCTCTTTATAAACACCCATCTGTTCTTGCGAATTCAAAATATTGAAATGCCTATAGTTGGGTTTTAATCTCATTGTGTATTCTCCGGTATAGGTGATTTTGCTGCTTCCGGCTTTTCCTTTTTTAGTGGTAACAACGATTACCCCCGCCATAGCCCGGGCTCCATAGATAGAGGTGGCAGAACCGTCTTTTAATATCTGGAAACTTTCAATGTCATCTGCATTTAATCCGGCAATGGCAGAACTGATGAGAGTGACGGCATCTCCCGAAGACAAATTATCTGCGTCTACTTCGGTTACATCTTCCATAATGACTCCATCCACTACCCATAGCGGTTTGGAGCTACCGTATATGGAAGTTGCTCCGCGTACGCGGATTTTAGGGGCGGTACCGAAAGTTCCTGATACGTTCTGGACGGATACACCGGCGGCACGCCCTTCCAGTGCACGGCTGATTTCGGGTATACCATCCAGCTTGATATTCTCAGCTGAGAGTTTTGTGGCGGCACCCGTAAATAACCGTTTATCCATTTTCTGCATACCGGTAACTACTACTTCCGACAGTGTCTGTACATCAGACACCAGTGTGATGTTCATTTTAGGAGAAGCCTTTACTTCTTGAGGCACCATACCAATATAGGAGAACTGCAGGATTGAATTGCTGGCTACTTTCTCGATATGGAATCGTCCGTCAATGTCTGTCAGTACTCCCGTTTTGCTCCCTTTGATCAGAATGGTTGCGCCAATCAATGGTAATCCGTCGTCTTGTGAAATAACGGTTCCTGTGACATCAAAAATCTTAGGCTGTTTGGAGTTCTTGGAAGTGATAGTGATAAATTGATCCTCAATATGATACTCCAAAGGCTTATCGTTTAGGATGATCTCCAGTATCTCTTTAATTCCTTTGTTCTTGGCAGAACCGGATACGGTATACTTTTTGATATCGTCATACGTGAACAGGATTTTATATCCCGATACCTTTTCCAAACGTTTCAATAAAGAAGGCAGACGTTCATTATTGAACTCAATTGTAATCTCTGTTTTAGGTGTAGTTGTTTGTGCATTTGCTTGGGGTGACAAGAGGCAAATACATGCAATACAAGTGATAAATAAATACCATTTTCTTCTCATATATTCTAATTTTATAACACAAATTCTTTTTCGTTATATTATTAGTTCGTATGAGAATAAAAAAAAGACACCCCTTTTGCTGAATTTTCTTAGAAAAAAGTGTTATTTTGTTTAGTTATCGTCTTATTGGATGTTTTTATGATACGTATTTTAGTCTATAACTATTGTATTGTTTCTTATGGTGGCTGTTACCTTTTTCATTTGATTAAGTAACTTTAAGGTATGCTCCAACTGCTTCGCACGGTCAGAAACGAAATGCATTTTATATTTCATTGCATCTGGGTTTCTGAATTCGATGTTTACGTTGTACCATCGCCCGATATTTTCCATAATATCTTTCAAAGTAACATCATCGAAATAGAAAAAACCGTCTTTCCAATAGATATATGAATCTAAGTCCACTTCGGTCATAATGAAATTTCCGTCAGGTTGCAGGTGGGCATCTTCTCCGGGAATCAGACGTGTATAGGCGTTATCTTTTGTATTGCTGACTTCTACCTTTCCGCTAATCAGAACAATATGAGTGTCTTCCGGTGAGTAACTTCGTATATTGAATTCTGTTCCTAATACTCGGGTTTGTACATGAGGTGTTTTGACGATGAACGGATGTTCTGTGTCTTTGGCAACTTTAAAGTATGCTTCTCCATTCAGGGTTACTGTGCGTTCTTTTCCTACGAAAGTGGTAGGGTAAACGAAATGAGTGTTGGCATTTAACCATACTTCGGTGCCATCGCACAAAGTAATTTTGAAGGTTTCTCCTCTGGGCACTGTGAGGGTATGTGTGTGTAATACTACATCTTTCGTTTTAGAAGGATAGCTAAGTTCTTTAGAAGCGGATTGCGTTTTTTGAGGAGTATTGGTCTGATGTTCTGCCAGTACAATTTTTTCTCCATCTCCTTTATCTAAAATCACTTGTTGGGGTGAGTTGTCGGCAGTGAATACGATAACGGGCGCCGTGTTTGTTATCTCCTGCTGATGACTGATGTAATGATAAATCCCGATGCAAAGCACAATGGAAGCAGCAATACTGATACTTGTTTTCCAGAAAGTATGTATCTTTTGTTTTTGATGTCTTTTTTTGAAGCGGGCAAGTTCGGCTTCTACATTCAGTTGCATGTCTCTTTTTCCGGCATGCAGAAAAAACTGGGTGTCTAGAATATCTTGGGCTGCCTGTCTGCTTTCCTTGTCCAGAAGCATCTCCTGTAATTGTTCATCTGTGATATCTGTAGAAGGCTCCATAGCATCCATTGCCTTTTCAATAGGGGCTTCTAACTTTATGTGATCAATTTCTTTACTCATAGTGTCATTGGTTTTTGGTATATTATTTTATATCGTTTTTGCCTTACAATCAGACACCCTCTTTATGATTTATTAAACATTCTTTACGTATCGTTTGTAGCGCTTTCACAATATGCTTCCTTACTGCACTTACGCTGATATTCAATTCTTCGGCCACTTCCTGATATTTCTTTTTTTCTACATAGCATTCTTCTAAAATATGTTTGGTATGTGGAGTGAGTTTCTGCATAGCTTTCTGAATGGCCAACATTTTCTCGTCCCATTCTTGATAATCGGTTTCTACATAATCTTGGGTAAGGTTAGTATATAATTGTACGAACTGCTGATGCACATTTTGATGTCGGAGATAATCAATACTTTTATTACGCACATATGTATATAAATAGGACTTGACCGTTACTTTGTTCACTTTGCCATAGTTATTCCACAGAAACTCGAAAGCATCGCTTACGATGTCTTTACTAGCCTCTATATCGTTTATCAGATGATAAGCATAATAATATAGTTGAGGATAATATTCTTTGAAAAGAATATCAATGCCGGTTTTATCTTTCACTCGTAAAAGTATTGAATAGTAAATAAATCGATGTGCAAATAAACAAATAATAATTGAGAAATGCAATATAGCTTTTATTTTAGTATATTTGCGGCAAATTTTTCTTAATCAGTAAGTATGAAATGAGTGCAGAAACTGCTTCTCTGTCTCGGGAGAAGGAAATATACAAAGTAACGATTGTCGGTAGTATTGCTAACTTTGTGCTACTTGCCTTTAAGTTTGTGGCAGGTATTCTAGGCCATAGTGCTGCTATGTTGGCAGATGCAGTTCATTCTTTATCTGATTTTGTGACGGATGTCATTGTGCTCGTGTTTGTCCGTATTTCCAATAAACCTCAGGATAAAGATCATGATTATGGACATGGGAAGTATGAAACGTTAGCCACCGCTATTATTGGAATTCTATTATTACTGGTGGGATTCGGCATTTTGTGGAATGGTGCTTTTTCTATTTGGGCTTTTATGAAAGGAGAACAACTGGAGGCACCTGGAATGGTGGCACTGATAGCTGCTCTTATTTCTATTTTGCTGAAGGAGATATTATATCAATATACAGTTATTAAGGGGAAGAATTTGAATTCACAGGCAGTAGTAGCCAATGCCTGGCACCATCGGAGCGACGCTTTTTCGTCTATAGGAACGGCTATAGGTATTGGAGGTGCAATCTTGTTGGGCGAACATTGGCGGGTACTCGATCCGATAGCTGCTGTGATTGTCAGTTTCTTTATAATGAAGGTAGCTATTCAACTGTTGATTCCTTGTGTTGACGAGTTGCTTGAAAAGTCTTTGCCGGATGAAGTGGAGAAAGATATTGAGCAAGCATTGCTCTCTTTTCCCGGAGTTAGTGAGCCGCATCATCTCCGTACGAGGCGTATCGGTAGTTATTGTGCGATTGAGGTACATGTGCGCATGGATGGAGGGATTACGTTGGAAGAAGCTCATACTACGGCTACGGCTATTGAACATAAATTAAAAACAATGCTTGGCGAAGGTACGCTGATTAATATTCATGTAGAACCCAAGAAGTAATGGAAAGTATATTAATAACAGGAGCCAGTGGATTTATCGGAAGTTTCATCGTGGAAGAGGCGTTGAAGCGGAAGTTCGGCGTGTGGGCGGGTATCCGTTCGAGCAGCAGCCGGGAATATCTGCGAAACCGTAAGATACACATTCTGGAACTGGATTTTGCACACCCCAATGAATTACGTGCGCAGCTTTCCGGCCATAAGGGAACATATAATAAGTTCGATTATATCATCCATTGTGCCGGTGTCACCAAATGTACCGACAAACGGGAGTTTGACCGGGTGAATTATTTGCAGACGAAATACTTTGTCGATACTCTTCGTGAACTGAATATGATACCGAAGCAATTTATCTATATCAGTACGCTGAGCGTGTTTGGCCCTGTTCATGAGAAAACTTATCAGCCGATTACGGAAGAAGACTCCCCTATGCCCAATACTGCTTACGGGCTGAGTAAACTTAAAGCGGAGCTTTATTTGCAAAGTATTCCCGCTTTTCCTTATGTCATCTATCGCCCCACGGGAGTGTACGGTCCGCGTGAAAAAGATTACTACCTGATGGCTAAGTCCATCAAGCAGCACACGGACTTTGCTGTTGGCTTTCGCCGGCAGGATCTGACATTTGTTTATGTGAAAGATATTGTGCAAGCTGTATTCCTCGGTATTGAAAAACAGGCATGCCGACGCGCCTATTTCCTGGCAGACGGACAGGTGTATCGTAGCCGCGCTTTTTCCGACCTGATCCGAAAAGAATTGGGTAATCCGTTTGTAATTCGGGTGATATGCCCATTAATTATATTGAAAGTTGTATCTTTGCTCGCTGAATTCTGGGCGGTGCGTAGCAAGAAGCCCAGCACTCTCAATTCTGATAAGTATAACATAATGAAACAACGCAATTGGCAATGTGACATCGGCCCGGCTGTAAGAGAGTTGGGATTTGCACCTCAGTACAATCTGGAACAAGGTGTAAGGGAGACTATTGCCTGGTATAAGAACGAGGGATGGCTTTAGATTTATTTAAAAAGGTAGAAACCCGGAAGGGGTTATTTGCAGTTGAGAAGATAACACTTATATATAATTTGTTGACTTCGATTTTGATCTTGTTTCTTTTTCAGGAAATGGATCATCCGGTGCAGATGTTGATTGACCGCTCAATGATTGCGGGCATGACGTTTTTATTGATGTATCTTTACCGGCTGGCACCCTGTAAGTTTTCCGCCTTTGTGCGTATTGCTATCCAGATGTCCTTGCTTTCCTATTGGTATCCCGATACGTTTGAGTTCAACCGGATATTTCCGAATCTGGACCATGTGTTTGCTTCAGTAGAGCAGTGGATGTTCAACGGGCAGCCGGCGGTATGGTTCTGCCTCCGTTTCCCGCATATGTGGGTAAGTGAGCCGTTCAATATGGGATATTTCTTCTACTATCCGATGATTTTGATTGTGGTAGTGTGGTATTTTATTTATCGTTTTGAACTTTTCGAGAAGTTGTCGTTCGTGCTGGTCACCTCTTTCTTTATCTATTATCTGATTTATATCTTTGTTCCGGTGGCAGGTCCGCAGTTCTATTTCCCGGCTATCGGCGATGATAATGTGGCGCAGGGTGTGTTTCCTTCCATTGGAGATTACTTCAATCATAATCAGGAGTTACTGCCCGGACCGGGATACGATCATGGATTCTTTTACAACCTGGTAGAGGGTTCTCAGCAAATCGGTGAACGCCCTACAGCTGCTTTCCCCAGTTCGCATGTGGGAATTTCCACTATCCTGATGATTATGGCGTGGCGTGGTAGCCGCAGGTTATTTGCCTGTCTGTTTCCCTTCTATGTACTGCTTTGTTGTGCCACGGTGTACATTCAGGCGCACTATTTGATTGATTCGATTGTAGGATTTGTTTCTGCTTTCGGACTGTATGTGATGGTGACGTGGATGTTCAAGAGATGGTTTGCACAGCCGATGTTTAAGTAAAGTAGGATCTATATATCCTACGTGTCCCATCTATATATCCTACGCATCACATCTATATGACGGACGTGCAGCATCTATATATCCTACGCCACCGATATATAGATGCTAAAAGAACAAAAAACGAACCCGTCTGAAATTGCATTACTTGTTTTGGATAACGACAATGGTTGTTCAGATGTTATTCAACACGGGTTCCGGATTCCTAATCTCATACCGCTCTATTAAGTCTTTATAAAGCATCACGAAGAAATATTCTTGCAAGATACGTTCCTTCAATAGGGGGTAAGAACAACTTCCCTAATCCACTTGAACGAACCATGTTTGTTTGATTTTTAATTTGTCCGCAATTTAATGGGATACTAATGATTTAACATATGGGATAAGGTGCTGAATTTTCAGGATAAATGGTTGGAATGATGGATTAAATAGGATAAAAGCATTTATTATTAATTGATCCGGGGAGGTGGCTTAAATAAATATTTCACTTTCGGAAATGTTTTTTGAGAGAATTATCTTACATTTGTATCAAGTCTTGCCGGTTATAGAGATGACTGACGGATGAGACTTAGATGGTGAGAAAAAACGCAAGAAGCGAAAGTTATTATCCTTTCTTCTGGAATCTGGAAAATTCAAGGGCATCAAAGGATAGTAGCAACAGTTTCTTCACGTCTACGTTATATACATAGGCGTGAGGACTGTTGTCTATCTATAGATGCCAGGCATTTTCCAGAGCCTCAGAAGATATGATAGAGCCAACAGTCCTCCGCTTTTTATATAAAAACCTCCGCCGGTGGGGACAGACGGAAGAAACTGAAAAACACAATGACAAACAGAAAACTTATAGGATTGTTGTCGATAAAATTACTTTTAGCGATATGCTTTTCCTTTATTACCATTACTTCAGAGGCACAAAACAAAATTCAGGTGACCTCGTTCCGCTGTATGGAGACAGATGTTACTGCACGGGTTACGGCACCGCGTAGGGATCAGAATGGAGAAGTATGCGCACTTATCCGAATTGTTACTACCGAGAAAGACTTAATGTTTGAACCGGATGCATTGGGTATAGTTGCCCGTGAAAACAAACCCGGTGAAATCTGGCTTTATATTCCTAGAGGAGCAAGGCGCATATCTGTTATGCACGACAAATTCGGAGTTCTCCGCAACTATTTCTATCCGGATATTATAGAGAAAGCCACTGTCTACGAAATGGAAGTGCAAGTAGGGGATGATATGCAACAGACCTTGGTGAGCACTAATACCCAACTTATCGTCATGCGTCCTGATCCTGCAACTTCTGATATTTATATTGATGACGAACGGGTACCTACCGAAAATGGACTGTTTACGGCTACCATGAAGAAAGGCACTCATACTTATCGTGTGGAAGCTCCGATGTATGCACCTGAAGCCGGTGTGCTTGATTTGGGAAGTGATCAGAAGATTATGAGTGTAACTTTGAAGCCACGTTTCGGATATCTGGAGATTTTCTCTTTACCCGAGCAGGATGTGAAAGTTTATATAGACGATGCACCAGTCGGCTTAACTCCTTATAAAAGTGATCGTATGCCACTTCAGAGCTACCGAATACGCATCGAGAAAGATTTCTTTTTCCCTATAGACAGCACTGTCATCATATCCGCAGGAAAAACCAGTAGTCTTACGTTTAAAATGAAATCTACCATTAAGCCAATCGCTCCCCGACGGATGCTGATTATGGCTGATATGGGATATCAATCTTCACAAATTTCCTATGGAGGTATGATTGGTTTTGTCCGCGAGAACGGTGCCTATATCCGTTTTCGTAGTGACTTTGGCTCTGTTTCAGCCGATTTGGAGTGCGATGAAACGGGATTTCTGACGTCCGGAGGTGAAGGTAAACCTTACTATAAGCCTGGCGTGAAGCATAAATCGCGAATGTCAGTGGTTGCCGGATACTTACGCCATGTGTGGAAACCACTCTATCTTTATATAGGCGCCGGGTATGGTAACCGGACTTTTGCCCGAGAAACAGTGGATGGAGAGCTGGTTAAAGACATTGATCGTTCGACAACAGGAGTTGTCGGTGAACTCGGTGCCATCCTTACCATAGGGAAATTCGCCGTTTCTGCAGGTTATCACACCATTAACTTTAAACACCACGAACTTGGCGCGGGAGTAGGTATCATCTTTTAAATATTCATCAATTCACTATAATAATGAAAACAAAAGTTCTTCTTTATGTCAGTAGCTTGCTATTGCTGTTTGTCGGCTGCTCTAAAGATTCCACACCGGAAAATGAGATGCCTTCATTGGCTACCGGAGATGCGACGGGCATCGGCCGGAAGAGTGCTACGATTTCAGGAAGTATTTCCATTCCTGAAAGTTCTGAAGTTAAAGATTGCGGATTTATGTATTCCACCGTATCAACACTGCCGGATGCTGAGTCAAAAACAGTCAGTATCACCCTGAAAGGTTCCTCAAACACTTACGCTACGACTTTGACGGATCTTACGCCTAATACGAAGTACTACTATTGCTTGTATGCCAATAGTGGATATACTAAAACGAGAAGTAGTGTGCGCGATTTTACTACTGCTGCGGATGGTATTCCGGCGTTGGAAGCGTCAACTTCCATTTCCGCGACGGAAACGTCTCTTACGCTGGCAAGTAAGATTGTAGATGATGGCGGTAGTAATATTCAGAGATTCGGCTTTGCTTATAAAGAAAGCGGTACTGGCGATGCGGAAAAATTAGTGGAAGCTACCCATAAAGAGAGCGACGGCAGATATACTTTTACTATAACCGGACTGATCGCAGAAACAAGTTACGATATACGTGCATTTGCTACGAATACGAAAGGAACCGGATATGGTGGACCGATTACACTGGTAACGTCTGCGCCTGAAACTCCACTTCTTCAAGCTGAAGCGGGCGAGCCGGGAAGTACCTTTATTGAAGTCAGTGCCAATTTGAAAAATGAGAATGATTTGACTGCCGGCATTACGGAGGTCGGTTTCTGCTGGAGTAAAGAGAAGGAAGAACCTGGCATGGAAGACAATAAAACAATCAGTCAGTTGAATGAGAAAGGATTTAGTAGCGTTATCAAGGAACTGGCTCCTGAAACGAAATATTATCTTCGCGCGTATGCCATCAATAAGCGTACGAAAGTTGGATACAGTAATGTGATAACCTTTACCACTGCCAAATCTGTGGAACCTAAGCTGGACGTAACTACCGCTGTTACGGTTGAAGAAACTTCAATTGTGCTGAAAAGTAAGATTACAGACAATGGCGGTCATAACATTATTAAATTTGGTTTTGCCTATAAGGTGGAGAATGAAGGAACTGAAACGCAAAAAGAAGTTCCTGTTTCAGAGTTGAAAGAAGATGGCAGTTTCCAGTTTACTTTAACGGGACTTTCATCGGAGACAACTTATGAAATCAGGGCGTTTGCCGTGAATAGCGTAGGTACGGGATACGGTGGGGGTTGCACCATTACGACTTTGGCGCAGAAAGCTCCGCAGTTATCTTTGGAAACGGGTACTCCCGGAGCACATTCGGTATCGATGACGGGCATTGTCCAAAGCGCGGGAGGGACTTCGTCTGTTGTTCGCGAAGTTGGTTTTTGTTGGAGTACTACTCCCACTCCCACCATTGCGGATAACAAGAAAATGGTAATACTGGATGGAGTGTCATTTTCCACCGTTATCTCTGAACTAAAAGCTGAAACGAAATATTATATCCGGGCTTATGCCGTCAATGAAGCTAAAATAGGGTATAGTGATGTTGTAGAAGTGACTACTGCGGTATCTGATGAGCCGGATATAGACGATAATGTATCACCTGATAAAAATAATTAGTTTATGAAACGAGTAAAATATATAGTAGCATTTGCTGTCATTCTGATATTGGCAGCTTGTACAAATAGTGATGTTCTTGATAATGCTTCAAACAGTCCCTCTCTTCTCACTAAATCTGATGATTTAGAAGCATTTGAGGTTCACTTGGAAACAGCCGGAACTTTGTCGGATAAATTGGGTGACAAAAAAAGTACGGTACAGAAATTGACTGTATCCGGCCCTATTGATGCGGATGATGTTAATACTTTCCGTAGTATGCCTAAACTGCTCGTTTTAGATATAAAAGGGGTTGAATTTATAGAAACGAGTAAAATGTATCATACTACTTCCGGTACGGGAAGTTCACATAAAGTTGAAAAAAATAAAATAGGTGAGTTTATGTTTACCGGTGCCGAGGCCAGTTGTAAATTTATATCTGTTACAATACCTGATAATATAACGGCTATAGGTAAAGGCGCTTTTTTTTCATGCCCTATTGAAAGTATTTCATTGCCGGATGGATTAAAAACAATAGGTGCCCATGCTTTTCAGGAAACTTATCAGTTATCTTCTGTTGTCATTCCGAATACAGTTACTGCGATAGGGGAAAGGGCATTTTTCAGTAGTGCTATAAAATCAGCTAATATTCCTGAAGGAATAACTTCAATACCTGCTGAGTGCTTTTATGGATGTGTGAACCTTTCTTCGATAGTTATTCCAGAAAGTGTGATAACGATAGGATACGATGGTTTTTCCAGCTGTTATTCTTTAGAATCGGTACAACTACCTAGTCATTTGGAAAAAATAGAAGGAAATGCTTTCTCCATGTGTGCTTTTAAGACGATCTTACTTCCTGAAAGTCTGACAAGCATAGGGGATAATGCTTTGGCCTATGGTACTCTTGAAAAGATAGTATTACCAGGTAAGTTGGAGAAATTGGGGAATCAGGTGTTTAGGCAATGTGCTTTAAAAGAGCTCACTATTCCCAGCTCTGTTACTGATTTAGGAATAGAAATTGTTATGGGTTGCCATGAAATCACCGCACTTTTTCACGAAGGTAAAGCCGATTTGCATGGACCTTTTGGAAGCTATGGCGAGAACGGTAATTTAAATTGCTTGGTTTATCTCTCAGATCCTGAAACCAGTACAACCAGTGAGTTAAGAAATATAATTATTAATGGTGTTGCTTCTTCGATTGTACTTACGGATAAATTTCCATTCCGCTGTCCACGAGAGTTCAAAACGCAGAAAATAGCATATACAAAATCATTCAATGAGCAAACGGCGTGGAGTCCGATGCCTGGACAAGCTGGTGGCTGGGCAGGTATATCTCTTCCATTCACAGTGATGAACATAATTCATAAAGATGGCAGAATATTGACGCCTTTCAATGCCAATGTAGAGGATGCAAAGCCTTTCTGGTTACGAAAACTTACTGGTAATGGGTTTGAGGATGTTATTTCGATTGAGAGTGGAGAACCATATATTATTGCAATGCCTAATAATAAAAAGTATGCTGAGGAGTATAATATAACTGGTGAGGTTATTTTTAGTGCCCAAGATGTGGATAAAGGGATAACAATTCCGGTGACCTCTTATAAGAATGTAGAAGGCCCTTTATTCAAATTAAACTCTAGCTATGAAACTCAGAGACAAAGTTCTTCCATATATGTACTCAACTCTTATGACAGAGTAGATGGATATAATTTTGGTGGGGTTTTTGTCAGGTCTTTACGAGATACTTATCCTTTTGAGGCCTATGTTACAGATAAAAGTATATCAGCCCAAGCTCCAGATATGCATAGTATAGGCAGTGGTACTAAGACAAGAAGCACTCATACCGTCGGCAATAAACCGGATATAGATGATATGTAAGATTATTCTTATAATAGTGTGAACTCAATATAATTAAAATAGTGTAGGTTGCCCGTCCTTGATAAATTTATATCAATGACGGGTTTCTTATTTAATACGAGTCCTTCTGTGACCGAGTATGTTTGTTCTAATAAACAGTCAGCCCTTGCTTTGTTTGTGCTGACAAAGCAAGGGCTGAGGAAACAATACTAAGGTCCGTATCGTTTTATTTCACACTTTTTGTAGTTGTTCCCGGTGGAACATTATCGTCTCCTCCCGGTGTAGTGCGTTCGGTACGGAAAGTAGTGTAATAACTATATCCCACTCCATTCTTATTTTTGGCATAAGCACGTACATAATAGTAAGTATATGCTTTCAAACCGGTAAGGTTGACGGTGAAAGTTTTACTCTCCTTATCCAAAGTGGCCTTCACATGACTATCCTTATCTATGGTTGGTTCTGAAGTGTTTTCACTCCAACAGAAGCCTACTTCACTGATTTCAAGTTCTTCGCTTCCGTCGCCGCCATCACTGGCAATCTTGCCTTCCATGGTGGCAGTGGTGCTGCCTACCGAACCCTCTTTTACCGATGCGCTGGTATTCGGGGTAGAAGAGGTGGAAGTAAAGAAGTTGGTGGCCGAACTATAGGATGTGCCTTTGGCATTGGTGGCATAAGCACAGATATAGTAGCGTTTCTGGTAGGTTAATCCTGTCAATTCGGCGGTGAAGGTGTCATCTGTAGACTTGGATACTACTTTGAAGACATCCTTTGCGTCTATTGTGGGGCTGACTACTGTGGTGGAATATACAAATCCTTTTTCAGTGATTTCAAGGCCACCTTTATCAGAAATAACAGCTTGGGCAGTGGAATGATCGTCGTGGACGGCAGTCATTGCCATGTTCACTACTTCAGGAGCTTTTGTCAAGGCAGTGGTAAACTCAAAGGCGGGACTGTAGCCGGTGCCGTTTACGTTTTTGGCGTAGGCACGTACGTAATATTTCTGCCCTTTGGTCAGCGAGGTCAGTTTCAGGCTGAAGTTGTTTCCTGTCCCTTCGGCTTTCATTGACTCGTCGTTTTCAAGGGTAGGGGTCGAGGAGGTACTACTCCAACAGATTCCTTTTTCTGTGATATCACGTCCGCCATCGGTCTTAATAGTGGCACTTACGGTTGCTTCCGTTTCACCTACTCCGGCGACTTCGGAGATGGCGACGGTAGGCTCATACGTACGCCCCAAGGTGAACTGGGTAGTTTCGCTGTAGAATGTACCATCGCGTGTTGTGGCATAAGCGGTGGCATAGTAAGTAGCGCCCTCGTTCAGATCTTTCAGGTTTACACTGATAGCGTTTCCTTGACTGCTATCCACGGTGTGTTGCCCATCGGTTGCCGGTTTGGTAGAGAAAATACTGTAACAGATACCTTTCTCCGTAACTTCTACACCCGAAGGCACTGTGATGGTACTGCTTAAAGTGGCAGAGGTTACTTCGATCTTGCTTGCTTCGGGCTTGGTCAGGGTAGCTACCTGTTTTTGTTCAGTCTTGAAGGTGAGGATGTTGCTATATCCCGTACCCTTCTCATTGGTAGCATAAGCGCGCAGATAGTAAGTCGTTTCGGGGTTCAGATCCTCTATGACTTCACTGAAGTTGGCTGTTTCACTATTGCCGGTCACTGTCTTCAGGTTTTCGATGGTGGGTACCTGGCTTTCAGTACTCCAACAGAAACCATATTCGGTCAGCTTGAAGCCTCCGTTGGTGCTGACGGTGGCCGAAGGCGTGGCGGCAAAAGCCGTAACGGTGCCCATGCTGCATGTCAGTTGAGGAATCTTCAACTCTTCGGTTGTGAAAGTGACGGCCTCTCCATATCCGGTTCCCGCCTTGTTGATGGCGAAAGCTCTGACGATGTACTTGGTTTTGGCTTGCAGGTCGGAAATCTGGACACTGAAAGTTTCGGCTTCCAAGCTGACGGACCGGGTTTTGTCAGACGTGGTTGGCTCCGGCATACCTTCTTGATAAACTTTGTAAGCAAACCCGCGTTGTGTAACGTTTTGTCCTCCATTATCGGTGATGTCGCTGCTTAGTAATGCTCCATTTTCATTGATGTTGGTGGCGATGGTTGCTGCCGGTACGGGGGCAGTACTTGAGAGGGTCTCAAACTTAATTACTTCGCCTTTGGCTATGCTGCCTCCACTACGGGCACAAATGCTGTAACAGTATTCATTTCCCGGAGTTAATCCGTCAATGGTACAGACGTATCTGCCTTCCGTCGTATTGTCCGGGGTGGCTGTAAATTCTTCCGCATCGACTAAAGTATTTCCTTTGGCAAAAAGGAAGAATACCTCTGCTTTCGCAACGCTGTTTGCATGTGGCACAACGCTACCGGAGAGAATGGCCTCGAAACGGGTCAGTTCTGCGGCGCTGTTGGTCACCAGCGTGGGCGGATATGTCTGCGGCTCTTTGTCCTCACTGCAACCTATCAGGCAGAATAGAAGCAATAAAGGGAGAACCACGTTCTTTATCTGATTTATTTTCATTGTAATTCGCTTGTTTAGTAGGTTAGAATACAAATCCCAGACCGGCGGTTGCTTCGTGATACTTGAAATTTACAGTGTGGAAACCTGCCGAAATGCAGAACTTGCCGAAACGCAGGATACCACCCAGTTCACCGGCTACACCTGTGGCTGAGTTATCCATATCTTTCACCTGTGTGCCTTCAGCATATTCTTTGTCACCTATTGTCATTGGAGCTGCCAGTTCGTAGGTCAGTGTGCGAGTACCGTATCCGGCACCGGCATAGAGATAGAACTTCTTGCCCAGTTGACGGAAGTAACCGCCTGTGATAGACATGCGTGATTTGTTCTTCGTTCCTTCTTTATAGAAAGGAGCGGTAGCTTCTTCGCTACCTGTTATGATGCCGTTCTCATCGCATTCCAGTTCACCGCTTGCCGAACCGAAGTCGCTACGGAAACCTACATAGAAACCGTTCTTACGTCCGAATCCCAGCATAGCACCAAAGGTGGTTCCATTAGGATTGTATCCGGCCTGAAGCATGACGAGAGTATTCATCGGCACTTTAGGCTTGATAGTAGATTCCATGTGGAAGGTGGGGCGCACGGTTTCACCGGCGGTCACGTTCAGTAGGGTGTCGATGGGGAAGTAAGTTTGCTTCTCGATGCGTACTTTGTATTCCTTGATGGCCATACGGTCGCTGCGGTAAGGGGTTTTGCCTACCAGAACGCTGTCGATATAAACGTCGGCATCCTGTTCGGGCAGTGAGAAGATTTCTACGTAGCCGAACTTGGGTTTCAGGGTGACACTCTTGATTACCTGTTCGCTGCCCAATGTAACGATTCCGGCATCCGGTTGATACATGGGAGCTTCTACACGGTAAGTATGTTCGCCTTTGGGCATGGTTGCAGAGAAGAGTCCGTTTTCGATAGGCACTTGTTCATCATCTACATACACGTTGGCGTTGGCAGGTTCGGGACGCAGTACGAAGAACTGCATGTTGTTTTCTACAACGGGCTTATCTTCGCTGTCTCCGGTGTTCAGCACCATTTCGTATACGGTGCCTTTTTCAATGATGTCCGGGTAGAAGTAGTTTCGCAGGATACCCAGTTGATCATGCAGGATAGAGATACGACGTGCGCCACGGGGAACGTAAAGCCAGATTTCTCCGATTTTGTTCTCACGTGCCGTGATGCCGAGTGCGTCCGGTTCAAACATCAGGTCCTTCACGTTGGTCACGATGCGGATCAAGGCGCAGACCTCACCGTTCTGGTCTTTCTTTGGGGCGGTTACGCGTGCCGTGATGTCCGTTTCCATTCGGTTGAACGATGCTACGGCTATTTTGCTTTGTTGCGCCAGTGCGGCGGGGCAGCAGATCACTGCTACCACTACCGCTGCCAGCCAGCATTTCAGTTTGTTTGATTTCATTCTATTGTTCGTTTATTCACGTTTTTATTTCGTTCTCAATTCTCTTGGTTATCGTCCGATAACGACTTTCTGACCTTCCAGCAAGTAGATGCCACTGTCCAGTCCGTGCACCTCGTTCATGCCTTCGCGGGCTTCAATGATGCGTACGGTACGTCCGGTAACGTCGTAGATGTTGATGGTACGGTCAGCGTTTGTGTTGATGTAGAGGACGCCGTCACGGCTGTAAGCTTTTGTTGCTTTTTCCGGAGTGGCGAATGGAATGTCTTCGATGCCGGTGATAGTGCCATCACCACCGCCGATACTGTAGAGCATGGGGGCGCTGGCTACTGAGGTCTTGCCTTCGTTAGTCACAAGGTAGGCTTCAAAGGGGTAGACGGCAGGATCGCTTGAATAGTGTTCACTATAGTTCTTTATGAATACACTACCAGCGGGATAATTCTTTTCGTCGGCATTGTAATAGTTGTTTTCATTCAGCACATATACCGTATCGTGCTGCATCACTCCCTCGTATGTGGGCACAAAGTCAAATTTGGTTCCTTTGCTGCGCTTTAAAGCACCGGCAGTAGGTTTCAGCGTGACACCGTTGGTGGCGTCGGAAGTGGTGAAGTTGACATATCCTGAGATGTTATTTTCGCTAGGATACTTTTCGTTGTTAGGCATACAGATTAAGTAGGCTTTGTGTGCCTTGATTTCTGTAGCAGCCTTGTATTTGCCATCAGTTCCCAGTTCATAGAGCCAGAAAGGCAGTGTTCCGGCAGTTTCCAAAGCTTTGCTTCCGAAAGGTGCCAATGCAACGGTGTCTTTCTCGTTGTAGCTGTTTCGTTCATAAAAAATCTCCTTCACGTCGAAAGGCAACACTATTGTTTTCCATCCAGCTGCTTCACCATAACCGCTAGTTGTGCTGAAGTACTTCCGGTAGTTGATCATCTGGGTCTTCATTTCTTTGTTTACTGAGAAACTATATTTTCTGTTTTCATTGGTATAGGCTATGTCAATACGTTTGGTCAGACCGTTATAGAAGATGTATCCGATGTCGTTGTTGTTGCTTACAGAACCGTTGGCAGGCAGGTATAGGTTGTCTATCTGTCCGAATTTGTCTCTGGGGAATTCAGCTGCGGAGTTCCAGTATACATCGGGCAGGTGCCAGTATCTGTTGTAAGAAGTGCCATCTTCATTTGTGATATATTCATTGCCATAGCATCGGAATGGAGTACCATCTCCCCATGCAAGAGCGGCATTAGGGGTGATATTCAGTGAGCCTCTGATTTCTGCGTCATAGAATGCGTTGGAATTAATTTTTGTTACGGTACTTGGTATTTCAACACAGTCGAATTTGGCATAGTAGAAAGCATTTTGTCCGATTTCAGTAACGGTGGCAGGCAGACGCAGTGTGTCGATGCGGCAATATCTGAGAGAATGCGAACCGATGGTAGTCAGTGCGGCGGGGAAGTTGATTTCTTCGATATAACAATAGTCGAAAGCACCTTCTCCCAGGCTTGCTACGGTTTCTGGCAGTTTCACTGTTCTTAGTTTGTTGTTGTTTGCAAACCAGTTGTTGATAGTAGTGAATTTGGTAGCAGAGAGATCTACGGTTTTCAATCGGTTACCGTAGAATGCGCTGTTACCGATTGTTGTCAGGCTGGCGGGGAAGTTGATCTCCTCAATAGGAGAGTTGTAGAAAGCACTCTCTCCAATTTCGGTAACGGTACTGGGTAGTTTTACAGTGCGCAGGCTATCTACATTGCTGAACCAACTGTCGATTTTAGTAAGCGAAGTGGCGGAGAGGTCAACGCTTCTGATTTTTCTGCAATAAAGGAAAGCATTGTCACCGATACTACTTAATGCAGCCGGCATCTTCAAAGATTCCAAAGACTGGCTGTTATTGAAAGCTCGCTGTCCTATCGTTTTTACGGTATTTGGGAAAGTTACCGTGCGCAAGCTGTCGCAAGAGTGAAAAGCGTAAGCTGGTATTTCTTCCAATTTGGTGGAGGAAAGGTCAATACTGCGCAGTTTCTCACACTCATTAAATGTATAGCTACCTAATATTGTCAATACTGCACCATTGAGATTGATGGATTCCAATTCTTTACAACCATAGAATGCACCGCTTTGATTATCGCTTATATAGACACTTTTCTGAAAGTTGTTGTATTCGTTGGGCAAGTTACCAGCATAATAACCATCACTACGAGAAGTGATTTGCGTCAATGATTTGGGTAGCTTGATACTTGTTAGTTTGCTATTGGCAAAGGTACCGTATTCAAGTGTTGTAATTCCTTCGGTCAGCGTGATGCTTGTAAGACCTGTACCGCGGAAACAATTGCTGCCTATAGTAGCCAGTGTAGAAGGTAAGGATATGGCAGTCAGCTTAGGACAATAAGCAAAAGCATCAAAACCGATTTCAGTTACTCCTTGGGGAATTGTGACGTTCTGTAAGAAGTTACAATGGTAGAATGTTTGTTCTCCTACTTTCGTAATGGATGTAGGTAATGTTACGCTTTTTAGTGTATCGCAGTCGTAAAATGCTCCTTGACCAATGCTTTTGATGGAGTTGGGTAGGGTAATGGTGCTCAAACTATCGCAGTTGAGGAAAGCGTAATCGCCAATGGCTTCCGGTGCGGCCCCTGCGGCGAATGCTATTTCCTTGATACCAGTGTTACTGAAACCTCCAATGGTTTTCATGGTGGTGGGGAAGGTAACTTTCTTCAATAACAGACATCCGTCGAATGAGTTGTTGCTCAAGCTCATCACTCCCTCTTTTAGGATAATTTCCGTCAGTCCGCTATTCTTGAAAGCACCTGGGCTGATGTTTTGTACACCGCCAGGGATGGTGACTTTTCCCAGAGAAGCGCAGCCGTTGAAAGCATAGTCTTTTATGTAGATCAATCCGTTGGGCAACGTAATATCTTTCAGTTTGGAACAATTGTTGAATGTGTACTCTTTAATTTCCGTTACGTTGGGTGAAAATGTGATAGATGCCAATTCTGCGCAACCATCAAAAGCATATTTCCCGATGAGGGTCAGATTGCGTTGCAGTGCTACACCGGTCAGACCGGTATTCTGGAAAGCGTATTCGCCGATGCTTGCCAAGGAGGCGGGCATTGTCAACTGTGTAAGAGAAGTGCAATCTTTGAAGGCATTATTGCCGATAGTTGTAATGCTCTCAAAAAGATTGATGCTCTTCAATGCGGTACAGCCGCTAAAGGCATTTGCTGGAATTTCAGTACCTACACTACCTTTGAGATTGATGTTGGTCAAGGCTGTGCAGTTCGTGCATTTAAAATCGTTGATGGTGACACCTGCCGGAATGGTGAGGGTGGTAAGTCCTGTGCAACCTTCCTGACTGCCAATTTCCGTCAGCTCATCGGGAAAAGAAAGAGTGGTAAGCCCTGTACAGCCCACGAATGCACTGTTTACCCGCTTCAGTGTAGAAGGCAAAGTGATGGAGGCGATGCTGCTGCAATTTCGGAACATTCTAACTCCTAAGTATTTAATACCTTCCGCTAATGTAACGTCTTTTAATTTCGGGCATTTGAAGAAAAGGTTGCTAAATCCGTTGCTCCAAGCACTACTGGTCCCGGAGATGTCGCCCCAACCAGTATAATGCACATCACAGTTTGTTGTTTTATTGGGATTGCCAAATGTGGAGGGGAGGGATGCACTTACCAAGTCTGTGCAATTGATGAATACATAGCCTCCTAATAGTTCTACTCCTTCGGGGATGGTAATGGACGCTAATTTAACGCAATTACCAAAAGCTTTGGCTCCTATATGGATTAATGATTCGGGGAATTCTATCTGTTTCAGATTAACGCATTGATAGAAAGAGGCGCAGCCAAAATCACTGTCATTTTCATCCGTATTGTGAGTCTTGGCATAGCTTGAGAGGCTTGTTTTATCAGCATTCCAGGGATTATTGTAATTCCACGAGCCGATAGACCATACATCTTTGGGCATCACAATCTTTTCCAATGCTGTCATGGCATAGAACATGTAGTCGCCTATAACGTCATTTTGGGTGAAATAGTCCGTTAGATAGTAGCTGTTTCCACCTTCTACAATGTTAGCGTTCTTTAGATTCAAGGTCTTCAGTGTACCACCCATGGCGCGTATTATCTGTATGTCGCTACCGTTTATGGGGCCATTCACGGTGAGTTCGGTCAGTGTGGTCAGTTCGCTGTCGCTGATCTTGCCGGACAGTGTTCCGGCTTCTGTCAATGTGACTTCTTTGGCTTGCAGGCTACAAATACCTATAAGCAGCATGCATACACATGCGTAGAAATGTTTCTTTAGTCTCATGATATATCTTTTTTATATTATTCTGAATAATGTTATTTGTTTATGCTCCTGCTTTTGGGTTCCGGTGTCGGGTTGTCATCTCCTCCGGGACCGGGTTTGTCGGCATCTTCAGTGGTGAAGTATCGTTCGCCGCTGTAGCCTGTACCTTTGGCGTTGATGGCGTATGCACGTACGCGGTAGGTGGTTTTACCTGTCAGTCCGGTCAGCTTGGTCTTCATGCCGGTGCCGCTGGTGGTAATCATGACCTTGGTACCGTTGTCTACAGTTACTTCCGTGCCATCATCCACTTTGTAGATAAACCCTTTCTCGGTAATCTTTAGGTTACCTTCATCGTTGATGCTGCAATTGAGCCATGCCGTCGTAGCGTATACCTCAGAGTAATTGAGGTAGCTGAGTTTAGGCTTGCGGGTATTGTCATCATCTCCCGGAGCGGGATTATCTTCTTCACCCGGAGGCAATTTAGCTGTATTGAAGTTGTTATGACCGACGGTAGTTTCTCCGTTCTTATTGGTCACATACCCATATACATAATATCCGCTGTTTTCCGTCAATCCGGTAATTGTCCCTGTTACCGTATTTCCTGTAAGGGTGCCCGGTGCATTGGTATATTCGCTTTCACCGGATTTTCTCCATTTGAAACCTTGTGCCGTCAACTCTGCACCTCCGGTATTAGTGACCTCAAAGGAGAAACTAAGGCTGTGCGCCTCACTCTTAGTACATATTAACTCTCCTAATGTAGCTCTACTGCTGCTGCCCGTCTCGAAAGAGAGTGCCTGGCTGTATCCTGTTCCCACATTATTAGTAGCGTACGCACGTATATTATATAAGGTATTATAGCTTAATCCCGTCAGTTGTGCAGTGAAAGCCTCTTTAGTGTCTTTTGATACAAACTTCAGCGAGTAACCGTCGTCTACACTTGGATTGCTGCCGGTAGAAACCACGAATCCACGTTCTTTAATCGTTTCTCCGTCACCGCCTAAGTTGGCAATGTTGGCACTGGCCTGCGCATTATCATCTTTGATATTAATCACATTCAGACCATTCAGTGTAGGTTCCGTATGTTTTGTTGTGGTAAACTGCTCTACGGTGCTATACCCTGTGCCTTTGGCGTTAGTAGCAAATGCGCGGACGTAGTAGGTGACACCACCCTGCAAGTCGCCAAGGTTGACGAGAATATTATTGTCAGCTTCCGTAGATATCGCTTTGGTGTCCTCCAAAGTCGGTTTGGAATTTGTGCTGCTGTAGCAGACCCCTTTTTCCGTTACTTCCAGTCCGCCATTAGTCGAAATGGTAGCTTTCACTTTGGCACCATTCTCCGTCAGGTCGTATACTCTGGGTTGTGCCACGGTAGGTGCGAATGTAGTTTCTGTATTGAACTGAATGTCACCGCTGTAGAACGTACCGTCACGGGTGATGGCGTAGGCGCGGGCATGATAAGTATCTCCTTCCGTCAGTCCGGTGATAGTGGCTGTTACTTTCTGCTCGGTGCTGCTGTCCGTAACTTTACTCCCTTCTACGGTAGGATTGGGATCTTTGCTGTAGCAAATACCCTTCTCCTTGATAACGCTTTCCGTTTCGTAGGCCATCAGTGAAGTGATGGTGGCGGTAGAAGAAGTCAGGGCGGTGACGGTGGCTTGTGTCAGCGATACTACCTGTTCTTTATCAGTGGTGAATTCTACGGTCGAGCTGTAGCCTATGCCTTTTTCATTCTTGGCATATGCACGCATGTAATATTTGGTACTGGCTGTCAGCCCTGTCAGCGTAGCAGAGAAACGTTGCGCTCCATCCATGGCCTGCACGCTCTGGCTGCTTTCGATGGTGGGCTGCCGGCTTTCGGTGCTATAGCAAAAACCGTATTCTTCCACTGTGAAACCGTGATCCTGAGTTACGGCACCCAGGCAAACTGCCTCGTAAGCAACCGCTTCTACTGGTTTATTGGCAAGGCTGCCGGTTCCATTCGCTATGACCATCGGAATCTTTTGTTGAGTGGTGGTGAACTTTACCGATTCACCGTAGCCTGTTCCTGCATCATTGGTGGCGTAGGGACGTACAATATAAGTGGTGTTCGCCGCCAGATCTGTTAGTTCTACTGTGAAGTCATCACCGAATGGCAGCTTGATGTTGTCGTCGAGGGTAGGTTCGGCGGCATTTTCAATATAAATGGCATAAGCGAAGCCTCGTACTGTAGGCTCGTAGCCGCCATTATCCGTAATGGTGGCGGTGAGGGTGGCGCTGTACTCGGTAACGTTAGTGGCCTCGGCGATGCTTAGTGAAGGCGGAATAGCGTCTTCGGTACTGAAACTGCTGCTCTTTCCCTTGATGACGGACTTACCGCTACGGGCAAAGATGCAGTAATAATACTTCTCTCCAGGCTTCAGTCCTTGAACCGCGGCAGTATAGTTGTTGCCGTCTCCCGGGGTAGCGTTGACTTCTTGTGCGTTGCTCAAGCTGGCTGATGTGGAATAAAGGAAGCCTATTTTCAGTTCTCCGGTACTACCGGGATGCTTCACCACCGTTCCTTGGAAAGTAGCTCCAAAACGGCTTAAGCCTGTAACACTGTTAGTAGTCAGTGTCGGTGAATAGACTGAAGGTTCTTTGTCCTCTTCACAACCCATCATGAACGGTAACAAGAACAATAGCATACATACATGTCTAACGACGTGCGCATGCCTAAATGCGTATTGTTGACCCATAAATTAAGTGTGTAAAATGTTGTTTAATGTTCTTCGTTACAAATATATGTATTATTTTGTCCAATAAACCTTTTTAGAGTCCAATATTTTAAAAGATGCAGGTAAATTATTTTGTTTGTAACGGAAAACCGTGACAAGCATTGGAGTGTCTGACTATTTTATTGCTTTCTTGCAGTGAAATGAAGATTGGAGGGATAATTGGGGGCTTTTAATAAGTTGAGCATTTGCGAAATGTGACTGAATACTCTATCTGTCGGATCTATAGATAGGACATATAGGATCTATATACGGGACGTGTAGCATCTATATATGGGACGCGCAGCATCTATATATCCTGCATGTCCGATATATATATCCTGTGCGTCCGCTGTTTAATGGGTTGGTTAGAAGTGACTCAAATCTATCAATCCGAAGTCCGGGTCCTTTTCCGGTTGCCACGTACGTACGTGGATCACTGGTTCCTTGGGATTGTTCAGGTCTACCATCAGGAACAGATACCCCGTATCGCCGTAGCTGGACGAGAAATAATCCTGCTTGATCTGAATACCGTAAATTTCACCTCCTACACCCGACTTGCGAACTTGGTTGTCGGCAAAGCGGAGGTTGATGAATTCCGAGCTACGGAAAATGTGCTGTAATTTCTTCATGTATTCCGACTTTGTCTGACGGGTGTATTTTACAGCTTGTTTGCTCATGGCCTGTCCTTCGTTGCTGGCAGTGTGTTTCAGTACTGAACCGGTGATAATCAGGGCATCATCAGAGAAAATACTGTTGATATAATCGTAGCGCTTCAAAGCATAAGCCGTCTTATAACTTTCAAGGAAGTTGATAAGTACGTTGCGTACGGTATCATTCCAGGATGTCTGGTTCATGATATCGTCTACGGCAGGTTTGTTGAGGCCGAAAGAGAGGCAATCTATCTTACCTTCTTTGTTCAGGGTGAACACTACATCTTCTACAAACGTGCGTTGGTTACTGAACTTGAAACTCATGGGAAGACTGCGGCAAGTTACTTCCCCATTGCACTCTAAGAATCTGAATTCCGGTTCGTTGATGATCTTGCCCTGTCCGTATTTGATGAGGCGGTTGAATATTTCGTATCCGCTTTCGGTACATAAGGATTGTATATCAGTGAAATTTCGTGTACGAATAGCCTTTTCCACTTTCTTCATAGTGTCGTCGTAGGCAGCGGATTCCATGGTGGACAGATAATGCATGCCGCTGTTTGTGGTGGTGGCACTGTCTGATTCTGCCATTAAGGCTTCTTCGGTCTTTTCTTCACCGGGTTTCGGCTCTTCCCCTTCCAGTTTCAAGGCGCAGTTGCGCATGGCTATGGGGTTGACGGTTCCCATCACTTCTGACAGTTCGTTGTCGATATTTGCTTCACCCTCAAACATATACTCGGTGCGGAGTTGCAGATTGCGGGCATTGGCAAGCACAGGAAGTTCCACGATACCTGTACCGTCTTTGGCTGAGAAGATATTGGACCAGTCGCGACCGTCGAAATACGTGTAATCGTAGTTGCGGGCGGGCTGTCCTTTGTAGAGCACTTTGAGATTGATCGTCTTCAGATCACCGTCCAGATGGGTGCTCTCCATGCTTATTTTCAGATTGGAGAAGATCTCGTTCATCTGTTTGGGAATCCAAGTGGTGAGTAAGAGGTCTTTGCCGTCCTCATCCTTCATGGTGAGGAAGTTGCCGTCGGGGTAGCTCTGGAGCAGGACGAGCGCCCAGTAGTAATAACGCAGGGCATCGGCCACCTGGGCTTTCTTTTCGGCACGGACGGCTTCCTGGGCAAAGTCCAGTATCTTTGTCTTCCGTCCGTCGAAGATACGTTGTATTTCGGCTACTTTGATATAGCGCATGACGACGGCTTCCGGTTCGTTTTGTATCACGATGCGGCGGGTATTGTTCAGTGTGGCACGCGAGTAGGTGTTGATGACGGACTTGAATGTCTCGTCCACAGTTGCCTGGTCATCCTTCATTCCGCCTTCGGTCAGTTGCTCGAACTTGGAGGATACGTTTGTGGAGATCTGGCTGATGAGTGCTGCCAGTGCTTCATTATCGGCTTTCTTCAGGGTAGCGGCGTTTCCCGTACCCCAGATGTAGTCTTTGCTGGTTTGTATTTCCTCAATGGATTGTCCTTTTGCGGCAAGGGCAATAAATAAGAATGTAACGATGATAAATGCGCTCCTTTTCATGTTGTTGCTTTTCATGTTGTTTCAATTCTTTGCAAAAGTAGAAACTTTTTTCTATAAAGCGGCATTTCAGTAAGTTATTTTTTATGCCTGTCAAAGGATGCTTGTAATTGTATTCTCTAATTGCATTCGATCCATACCCGAACCGTATCTGAGCCGTACCTGCTCCGTACCTTCTTCGGTCAAAGGTACCTTTATACGGAGAAACTACGGAGTTGGTATGGAGCAGATACGGCTCAGATACGGCTCGGATAGATTTAGAAAGTGTTTAGGAGTTATGCGGGTAAATGAAGTATGGGGGTGATATCGTCGAATATACGGAACAGTTCCTCTTTGGTCTCCGCCCTCAGCATGGCAATACGCGTCTCCCGGAAGTTTGGTATTCCTTTAAATAGCGGGCTTGCTGCCAAATGGCGACGTACATGCAGAATACCTCTTCTTTCATCCAGCAGATTGACGCTGTCCACTACCTCCTGGCGCAGCACACTCAGTTTCCAATCGGCACTCAGCGGTGGCAACTCTTCACCCGTTTCCAGATAATGCCTCACTTCCTTGAATATCCACGGGCGGCCAAAGCTGGCACGACCTATCATGATGGCATCCACTCCATAAAGATCGAAACATTCCTTTGCCCTTTGGGGACTGGTGATATCACCGTTGCCAATGATGGGAATATGCATACGCGGATTTTTCTTTACTTCACCGATAAGTGTCCAGTCAGCCTCACCGGTATACATTTGTGCACGGGTACGGCCGTGTATGGTGAGTGCGGCAATGCCACAATCCTGTAATTGCTCTGCCAGTTCCACGATAATCTTGTTGTTCGCATCCCAGCCCAGGCGGGTTTTTACGGTAACCGGTATCTTTACGGCATCTACCACGGCACGGGTAATCTCCAGCATCTTGGGAATATTCTGCAACATACCTGCGCCGGCTCCCTTGCCCGCTACGCGCTTCACGGGGCAGCCGAAGTTAATATCGAGAATATCCGGACGCGCCTCCTCTACGATGCGGGCGGCTTCCACCATGGTTTCGGTATCTTTGCCGTATATCTGTATGGCTACCGGCCGTTCCTCATCACTGATATTCAGCTTCTGTTCGGTCTTGCTGACGGAGCGTATCAGGGCATCGGCAGATACGAATTCCGTGTACACCATGTCGGCACCGAACTTCTTGCACATCAACCGGAATGCAGGGTCGGTGACGTCTTCCATCGGAGCTAAAAATATGGGGCGTTCGCCCAAGTCTATGTGGCCTATCTTCATGAATCGATTGAACTAAATGATTATTTCGCTGCAAAAATACGGAAAAAAGCCTACCTTTGTATCATTCATTTATTTAACTAATATGGAATTATGAGAAAAGGTTTGGTTTTAGTTGTGATGTGTGTAGCAATGTTGTTTGCTGCTGCACCTTCGGCTTCGGCACAAGCACCGAGTGATGAGTACAAGGCTACATTGGAAAAAATGCTGGAACTATCCGGTTCTATGGCGTCGGCAAAGGCTATGGTGCCACAGATGATTTCTATGTTGAAACAACAATCATCGGCATCGGTTTCTTTTTGGGATGGCTTTCAGAAGAAGTGGGAAGGAAAGTTTGGCAGTAAGCTGGCGGAACTTTACGCTCCTGTTTATCAGAAATATCTGACACTGGATGATTTGAAGAAAATTGTTGCTTTCTATGAATCGCCTGTAGGAAAGAAACTGGGCGCTTCTACTCCTGCCATGATGGCTGAGGGCATGCAAATAGGACAAAAGTTGGGCATGGAGATTGCCACTGAACTTCAACAGGAATTGCAGGCACAGGGAAAATAGTTACAAGTTACGAGCTACAAGCTACAAGGGGCTACGCTATATTCCGAAAGGTACTCGTAGCTTGTAACTTGTAGCTTATTAAATATATGATTTTATGGATTTAAAGGACTTTGAAATCATGGCCCCTGTCGGCTCGCGCGAATCACTTGCGGCGGCCATCCAGGCAGGCGCCGATTCCATCTATTTCGGTATTGAAAACCTGAATATGCGGGCCCGTTCGGCTAATACCTTCACTATTGAAGATCTTCGGGAAATAGCGCAGACGTGTGATGAGCACGGTATGAAGAGTTATCTTACCGTTAACACTATTATTTATGATCAGGACCTGGCATTGATGCGCACCATCGTAGATGCGGCCAAGTCGGCGGGTATCTCTGCGGTGATTGCGGCGGACGTAGCTGTGATGAGCTATGCGCGGCAGATCGGTCAGGAGGTACATCTCAGTACGCAACTGAATATCTCGAATGTGGAGGCCCTGCGCTTCTATGCACAATTTGCCGATGTTGTGGTGCTGGCACGCGAGTTGAATCTGGAACAGGTAGCGGAGATTTATCGTCATATCTGTGAGGAGAATATCTGTGGTCCCGGCGGAAAGCCTATTCGTATCGAAATGTTCTGTCACGGTGCTCTCTGCATGGCAGTGTCGGGAAAATGCTATCTTTCTCTGCACGAGATGAACCACTCTGCCAACCGGGGTGCCTGCATGCAGGTGTGCCGTCGCTCTTACACGGTGCGTGATAAGGAGACGGATGTGGAACTGGATGTGGACAACCAATATATCATGTCTCCCAAAGACTTGAAAACCATCCATTTTATGAATAAAATGCTGGATGCAGGTGTACGCGTGTTCAAGATAGAAGGACGTGCCCGTGGCCCGGAGTATGTACGCACGGTGGCGGAATGTTACAAAGAAGCCATCCGTTCTTACCTGGACGGCACCTTTACCGATGAAAAAATAGCCGCGTGGGATGAACGTCTGAAGACTGTATTCAACCGTGGCTTCTGGGATGGGTATTATCTCGGACAACGCCTCGGCGAGTGGACGAAGAACTACGGATCGGCCGCTACGGAACGGAAAATATATGTAGGTAAGGGTATCAGATACTTTTCTAATATCGGTGTTGCCGAGTTCCTGGTAGAAGCTGCCGAACTGAATGTGGGAGACAAGTTGCTGATTACAGGTCCCACTACAGGAGCAGTATTCACTACGCTCGATGAAGCTCGTGTAGACTTGAAACCGGTGCAAACCGTGAAGAAAGGACAGCATTTCTCGATGAAAGCGGACAAAATACGTCCCAGTGACAAACTCTATAAGCTGGTTTCTACAGAAGAACTGAAGAAGTTCAAGGGACTGGATATTGAGAAAACACGTGGATGATACACTTTTGATACAGTTATATTGAATATGGAAAAGTATATCTATGAGTTAGAGATGAAGGTGCGCGATTACGAGTGTGATCTGCAAGGCATCGTGAATAATGCAAATTACCAGCACTATTTGGAGCATACCCGTCATGAGTTTCTGCTATCTACCGGTGTCAGTTTTGCGGGATTGCACGAACAGGGAGTCGATCCCGTAGTGGCACGTATCAACATGGCGTTTAAAACTCCTCTGAAGAGCGGTGATGAGTTTATTTCCAAACTCTATATGAAGAAAGAAGGCATCAAGTATGTTTTCTATCAGGATATTTTTCGGAAGAGTGATGATAAAGTAGTCATAAAAGCAACAGTCGAAACGGTGTGTCTGGTAAATGGACGACTGAGTGACAGTAAGCTTTTTGATGAGATATTTGAGGCATACCTCTAATGTTTTCACCACAGATTACACAGATTAACACAGATCAAGAAGAATAATCTGTGTTAATCTGTGTAATCTGTGGTGAATTGAATTTGTACAACCATGAACAACGACGAACGAATTTGCAGTATAGCCCTCACGCTTTGCCCCGGTATAGGACATATCGGGGCAAAGCGTTTAATAGACGGTATAGGAAGTGCTGCCGGAGTCTTTTCTCAACGTAAAGAACTGCCTGAATTGCTACCCGGTGTGAGTCCTACTATAGTTACTGCCCTCGATAATCCTGCCGCTTTCCTGCGTGCTGAACACGAAATGGAGTTCGTGGAGAAGAATCGCCTCACTTGTCTGACTCTCAAAGATGAAGCTTATCCGTCTCGTTTGCGCGAATGTGAAGACGCTCCGATAGTCCTCTTCTTCAAAGGGCATACCGATTTCAATTGTCTTCGTGTCATCAATATGGTCGGTACTCGCAATGCCACAGAGTATGGTAAGCAATTCTGTGTAGATTTTCTGCGTGATCTTTCCTCTCATTATCCTGATGTGCTGGTAGTCAGCGGTCTGGCTTATGGCATTGATATCCATGCCCATCGCACTGCCTTGGCCAACAACCTTTCCACCGTGGCTGTCCTTGCTCACGGACTGGACCGTATCTATCCTTATGTTCACCGTAAAACTGCCATTGATATGCTGGATAACGGTGGACTCCTTACCGAATTCCTCACCGAAACCACTCCCGACCGGCATAACTTTGTCAGTCGTAACCGTATTGTGGCAGGTATGACTGACGCAACCATCGTTGTGGAGTCTGCCTCCAAAGGTGGTTCGCTGATTACGGCAGACCTTGCTGTAGACTATCATCGTGATTGTTTCGCTGTTCCCGGTCGTACAACTGATTCTTTGTCTATGGGCTGTAACCAGTTGATACGTGATAATAAAGCAGCTCTCATTCAGTCTGCCGATGACTTTATGCTGGCGATGGGTTGGACTACGGAAGAGGGACCCGCCAAACATGAAGGCATTCAACGCAGTCTCTTTCTTGAATTGACGGAGGAAGAAGAACTTGTGGTCGGCGTCCTTACACGTCTGGGCGACTTGCATATCAACGTATTGGTAGTGGAATCCGATATTCCGGTGAATCGTATGACAGCTCTGCTTTTTGAACTGGAAATGAAGGGCGTGGTGCGGGCATTGGTGGGTGGGGTCTATCATTTATTAACATAAGCCATCCCTTGGAATGATATTTTTTCATATCTTTGTTCCCACAACCAGTCATAATGCTATGAAGTACCTGTCCTTTTTTATACTTCTGTTTATTGGAGAACTGTCCGTAAGCGCACAGCACATGTTCTCCAGACAATTTCCATTCTTCAACCAACTCTCTTCCAATGAGATTTTCAGTATTCATCAGGATAGAGAAGGATACTTCTGGATAGGTACCACAAATGGTCTGGCACGCTATGACGGCTATCAGTTAAATACATTCCGCACAGACTATAAAAATCAGAATCTGCTGACTGACAATGGAATTACTGCTATTAATGACAATGATCTGTATGTATGGATCGGTACGTGGAAAGGGCTGAACCTGTATAATAAGCAGACCTGTCGGATTACTCCTTTCTCAGATGCACGGCTCCTGGATAAGGTGGTGGATGCTATAACAGTCGACAAGGATGGGAATGTTTGGGTAAGCGCCGGTGGAATGATATACCGATGCGATTCTACCGCGCATATTATAAAGGAGTATGAAGTTGGAAATATTCAGGAGGGATATGCTATTAGCAATATCTATGTAGATCAGCAAAAGCAACTTTGGGCAGTGGGATCACGGGGTATATTCAGGTATGAGCCCGAAACCGATTCTTTTTTCCGTTATCCGCCACTGGGTAACGGACATACCGCATATATTATGCATCAAGATAGTTCCGGTAACTACTGGATCGGTACATGGGGGGAAGGTTTGTGGCAATTCTTTCCCAATGCACAGAAAGGAGGACACTATAAGAAACATAATATAGCTGCTTCGAACAATAAAGAAACCGGTGTTGAATCCATTCTTTTCAGTATAGAGCAGGATGGTACGTTTGGCTATCTCTGGATGCTTTCGTATGCCGGGCTCCATGCGTTTAAATACACGGATGCGGGAATACTGGAAAAGGTGGATATAAATCATCTGGTTGATACGCACATGATGTATACCCGGATATGTAAGGACAGGGAGGGCAATCTGTGGTTGCCTTCGTATGATATGGCGTACACTATCTTTTTTGATAATTCGAACATTGACAATTATCTTCTTCCGCAATTGAAGGAAGAGATGGGATGGGATGCCAATGTCTTGAACCTTTGCCAGGGAAGCGACAGCACCATGTGGTTCAGGCAGGACAGGTATGAATTGTGTATGTACGATTTCTCACGGGATATGTTTGCCGGTACAGGCATAGGTGAGGTTAATACCATTATCAGATCTCTTCATAAACCCGGTGTCTGGGTCAACCTGAGTCAGACTCCGCATGTGATGAGGCTGACGCAACGGAACATGAAGGTGAGGGTAGAAGAAGACATTAATATAGGCGGAGTTACAGGATTGGTTGAGGATAAGGATGGTAATCTGTGGATATCCAAGTGGACGGATATAAATGTGAAACGTCCTGATAAAGATGACTTGGTAGTTTCGGGTAGTGACGTTCCGGTAATGACTTCTCTGTTCAATGATGTAAAGGGAGAAGTTTTAGGGTTGTCTCACGAGAGCAAAATCTATCGGCTGAGTTGTGCTGACGGGCGGATTACCTGTGAACTGAAAGACAGTATTTCTTCTCTTCTGGAAAAGGAAGAAGTGAACAGTGTCTGCATTGACCGGAAAGGACGGTTGTGGCTGAACACTACTTTGGGAAGAATATTGCGGTCTGACGAAACGATGCATAAGTTTGAAAATGTATCACTGGATAATGAGATAGATGATTGTACGGTATTAGGATTACTTTCCGATAAGAACAGTGTGTGGATTATCACCAATAAGAAAGTACTTCAATATAATATTGATTCGCAGACTTTTCAGCACTATTCTACTGCTGATGATAACATTATGGTAGATGTTTTCAGGTATAAGGCTATCAGCCTGGATGGTTGGGGCGGACTATATGTAGGCGGACATCGCGGATTCATACATATTCGTCCCGGTAATGCATCGGCGGTGAACAGGGCTCCCACGAGCTTGCATATCACAGATGTCAAAGTTGAAGACAAAAGTATCTTCTTCGGCAATGCGGAAGCCTCGGGAGAGAATACGATACATAAGATTTTCCTTGGTCCGGATGACCGGAATATTGAGATTTTCTTTTCTTCGCTTTTGTATTCGCTGAATGCGGGATGTCGCATAGCGTATCAGTTGGAGGGGGTGGATCATTATTGGATCTATTCGGATAACAACAGAAATTCCGCCTTCTATAACCACCTGCCGAAGGGAACGTATAAACTCCGTTTGAAGTTGGAATATGAGCGGGGTAAGTGGACTGAAGGCGAAGTATTGCTGACCATTGTGAAAGAGCCTGCCTTCTATGAAACCTGGTTTGCATATCTTGTTTATGTCATTCTCATCGGATTGTGCTTCTATGTGGTAATTCGGCTTTATATGCGTCGCATTAAACTGAAGAGTAAAGTGAGATTGCAGGAAGAACTGACGCGTACCAAGCTGACTTACTTCACCAATGTTTCCCATGAGTTGCTGACCCCGCTTACCGTCATATCCTGCATATCGGATTATCTGGATCAGAAGGTTCCTGCCGTGCGGCAACAGTCCGTCATGCTCAAGGCTAATGCGGAGAAGTTGAAGCGACTGATACAGCAAGTGCTTGATTTCCGCAAGATGGATGTGGGGAAACTGAAACTGAACGTTTCGGAAGGAGATATCCGTGAGTTTGTCCTGAACATCTGCCAGGTAAACTTCCAACCGCTTGCATTGAAGAAGAACATCACGCTGGATACTCGTTTTGAAGCGGAGGAAGCACATGGTTATGTGGATTTTGATAAGCTGGATAAGATATTGCATAATTTGCTGTCCAATGCCATGAAGTATACTCCTGAGAACAGGCGTATTACTGTTGATGTACGAGTAGTGAATGAAGCGGAACATCGGATATTGGTGTTGAAAGTGGAAGATGAGGGCGTTGGTATCTCTGAGAAAGAACTGGAACAGATATTCATCCGTTTCTATAACAGTAAGAAGAACCGGGGAATCGAGTCGAACGGAATCGGTCTCTCGCTAACGAAAGATTTGATAACCTTGCATCATGGCCTTATCACCGTGGAAAGCGTTTTAGGACAAGGCTCCTGTTTCACTGTAAAGCTGCCTGTTGACAAAGAAAGCTACTCTCCGGATGAATTGCTTGACGAGACGATGGTGTTGCAGACCGGTACGGATGATGTGCCCATGGAAGACTATGCCTCGTCTGATGAGGTGGATAAACCGGCTATCTTGTTGATTGACGACAATACGGAATTGCTGTTCGTTATGAAAGAGATGTTCAGGGAACGATATACTGTACTGACAGCCGCAGACGGGCAACAGGCCTGGGATAAGTTGAAGAATAATGAGGTGGATGTCGTCATTTGTGATGTCATGTTGCCCGATGCCAATGGTTGGGAACTTTGTGCGCGTATGAAGGGTGATTTGCGTTTCAATCATATACCTGTCATCATACTTACGGCTAAGAATGGTATTGAGGACCGTGTTGCCAGCTATGAAGCGGGCGCCGACGGATATATAGCCAAGCCTTTTGAGTTGAAGATACTTTTTGCCCGGGTGGATAACCTTATCCGATCTTCGAAGATGCGTCAGGCGGCTTTCCGTAAGGAGGAGAACCTGGATCTGGAAAGTCTGGCCTATCCCTCGGCGGATAAGCAGTTCCTGCAATCCATTATAGATAGCATCGAACAGCATTTGGAAGAGTCTGAATTCGACTTGGAACAATTGGCTGCGGAGAAGAATATGTCTAAGTCTACCCTTTACCGTAAGATAAAATCGATGACGGGAATGACCCCTTTGGACTTTATACGGAATATTAAGATGAAGCGTGCCTGTATGATGTTGTTCAACCGCTCGCATACTATATCCGAGGTGGCGTATGCTGTAGGATTCAACAGTCCCAAATATTTCACCCGGTGCTTCAAGGATGAATTCGGTGTGACGCCGAGTGAATATCTTCAGAAAAACACCCCTTAATTTTTAGTATATAGATGCTACATACAGGGGTAAAATCCTGTTATCAAGGGGTAAATTCGGGTCATGACAGAATCTCTCCCCTTCTATAAATGATTTCTGTACCTCCTTTTTCATAAGATATGAGTTGGTTTGTTGTCAGATACCCAAACTTAAATCAAAGCATAGTTATGAAGAACCTCAGTATCCGTCATGGAAAATCATCCGGAAACAAATCAGTACTATTACTTACTGTATTAGCATTAGGCACCGGATTCTCTTCTTTGTCTGCCCAGACAAATGCCGCAAGTGACCAGATAACGGCACAACCTGCTGCTGACCGCATTGTACCTTTCCGCCTTAGTGAACAAGGAGTAGTCCGCCCTGTGGAATGGGGATTGGATACAGCTTGGGAAGATGAGGGAAATATCCGCCGTGGCCAGGGATTTATGGAAACGGTAGATATAGTGCGCGTTTCTTTTCGCCCCACCGATCCCATTGTGGATGGAGATTTGGGAGCTGATCAGAAAGAACATATACAAACACGACTTGGTTTACTGGGCTTTGTCTCTCCTAAACCCAAGTTAGCTATAAATAGCGATCACCCTAAGATTGACGATTCTTATAAAGGTAACGCCCGGGCTTGGGCTCAGATGATGGATTTGCATACTCGTTATTTTCAGGATGCAGGATACGAGGTGATTTCAGTGGCTCCATTCAATGAACCGGATTACTCCTATACAGGACAAGGTACCCGGGAGGATTTCTACAAAATTGCTGTGGAGTTGAGAGCGAATCCCCATTTCGAGAATATTCGGATTTGTGGGGGAAATACTCTGAATTGTGATGAGGCACTGCCTTGGTATAACTATCTCAAAGAACAACTTGATGAGGGAAATACCCATCAGCTTGCCGGTGAGTTCAATGGTTACGCTGATTTCTACGAGACGGTTCGCAAGGATGGAAAAATGGCCATGAATGATGAGATGCACAACGTGATGGAGGCGATGGTGGGTCTGGAGTATGGGTTGCAGACCGGTATCTGGTGGGGAAGTGCGGAGTATGCCCGTGGTGAATTCTGCAAGATTAGCCGGGGTGGAGAACGACTGGCATATACTGAACATCGTCCTAATTGGACGGCAGCTTCTGTCTATCGGTCTAAAGATGGCAGTAAGGTTCAGGCTTTTGGAGGCGTTTCGGAACGTCAGGCTAAAACGACAACTTATCGTTTTGTATCCAAAGAGAAGGATGTGTTCTATGATGGTTATGGTCCGCAGCGTGAGTTCTACTTGGAGATGCCCGGAGGAAATTCTTATCAGGACGATGAACAGCGGAATGCCGAACGGGTGGTCAATATTACTTGGGGAGAAGATATTCAGCCGGTGATAGACGGGCAGTATGTGCTGATAAACCGGAGTACTCAGCGGGCAGTTGAAATAACCCAGGGCAACACGGCGGAGGGCACCAACGTGAAGACCGGAAAGTTTGACGCTTACAAGGCTTATCAGCGTTGGTATGTCCGTCCGGTTTCTAGCCGTATCGGTGGAGATTTCAGCTATTTCTGTATTACGTCTCCCATAAATGGGATGTCATTCGACATCTGGAATTGGTCGTTGGAGGACGGTGGGAATATCGCCATCTATGGTGCCAGTAATGGCAGCAATCAGCAGTGGGCATTGGAATATGCCGGGGATGGATGGTTTTATATACGCAGTCGCCATAGTGCCTTGTATTTGGAAGAAGGAGAGGAAGCTTTCAATGTGCAGCAAGGTACGAAAAAGGGAAGTAATGATGAACGGCTGCAATGGCGTCTGATACCTGCTTCGGCTTCTAAAATTGAAATCAAATCTTTAGCTACTCCAACCGGACTGACGACGGAAGGGCAATCTGCATCCGTTTTGTTGAAGTGGAACAAGCAATCCGATGCTACAGAATACACTGTGCTACGTTCCGAAACATCCGGTGGAGCTTACGAGATTATTGCGCGTAACGTAAAAGAAACCAGTTTTGTCGATCATAAGGCCTTAGCGGGGAAGAGTTATTATTATACGGTGAAAGCCAATGATAATTGTCTGAACAGTTCGCCGAAGTCACAGGAAGTAACTGCCACTATTACTGATGTGCATGCCTTGGTAGCACATTATGCTTTTGATGGAGATTTACTGGACGAGACGGCAAATTTGAATCATGGTGCATCCCTGAAAAAAGCAATGTTTACTGATGGAAAAATAAACAAAGCTGTACAACTTAACGGTTCAACGGAATTTCTGCAATTACCTACGGATATTGCCAATCATCAGAATCTGACTGTTTCTACTTGGGTGAAGTGGGATGGTGGTGCAGACTGGCAACGTGTCTTCGACTTTGGTAGCGGTGAAGATCAATATATGTTCTTTACTTATAGTTCCAATATACAGTCACTCCGCTTTGCAATGAAAAACGGAGCGGAAGAACAGGCGCTGGAAACCGCCTTACCCTCTCCCATACGCATTGACAATTGGGTACATCTGGCATTGACTATCGGAGATGCGGAGGTACGGATTTATGTGAATGGAGAACTGGCTGTTTCATCCGGGGATATTACTATCCGTCCGATGGATATCCGTCCCTGTCTAAACTATATCGGTCGTAGTCAGTTTGTAGCCGATCCGATGTTTAAAGGAAGTATCGATGATTTCAGAGTTTATAATTATGAGTTATCAGCAGAGGATATAAAGAAAGTAGCCCAGGGGGGATCGGTAGGTATCATTACTCCGCAGATTTCCGATGATGAATTGTTTATCGGCCCTTTACCTGCCGATCAGAAACTACAGGTTACTTATACACCTGCCCAGTCATCGGGTAGAGTATCTCTCAGTATTTATAATATGCAGGGAGTTCCGGTACTTTCTCATGAGACGGCTGGTTCCGGTGTTACTACGCTGGATGTATCCGGACTCCCTACCGGTCTATATCTGTTGAGGCTTGTTGATAACAACCGGTCAGTTACACGTAAGTTTGCAGTGAGGCATTAATAAGTAGGGTATAAAATCCTTTCATCAGGGTATAAAAACGTTTCATGAAAGGATTTTGCCCCTTCGATAACCTGTTTTTGTGCCTATCTTCTAATTAAATATCACTTGCTTTGCCCTTGGATAATTAAACTTAGATCATATTAGTATTATGAGAACAGTAAGCAAATTACTTCTTTCTTGTGTGATGTTATTCACATTATTGCCGGACGCTGTGCTTCATGCATCCGACCGGAAGACTCTTTTTGACAGTAACTGGAAATTTCATTTAGGCATCGTAGCCAATGCCGAACAACCGGAATATAATGATAGTCATTGGAGAGTTCTTGATCTTCCCCATGACTGGAGCGTTGAACCATTGTCTTTTCAAAAACAAGGCATTACTACCGGTCCTTTCTCTCGCATGAGCGAAGGTGACATCGATACGGGACAGACCGTTGGTGGTGAAGGTTGGTACAGAAAAGAACTCACTCTTGCAGGAAGCGATGCCGATAAACGTATTGTTCTCTATTTTGAAGGAGTATACAATCAGTCCGAGCTATGGATCAATGGTAAGAAAGCTAATTATAATGTTTATGGATATACCTCTTATCGTGTAGACATCACTCCTTATCTGAATGCTCCCGGTACTCCGAACGTGATTGCCATGAAAGTGGTGAACGCCGGACGTAACAGTCGCTGGTATGCCGGTTCGGGTATCTTCCGCCATGTATGGCTGATCAAAACAAATAAACTCTATCTGGATAAATGGGATACTTTCGTCAACGCTTCCGAACTTCAGAAGAAGGAAGCTGTGATTCAGTTCTCTACTATTGTACATAACGAGGGCCTGCAAAATCAATCAGGTAAAATAGGTATTAAAATATATTCACCTGCCGGAAACGAAGTGTTTTCTACTTCACAGGACGTGATACTCTCTGAAGGAACGCCGGTGGCAACATCTTTCTCTCTTAAAAAGCCCGAGTTATGGTCAGTGGATACCCCTGTGCTTTATACAGCGGAAGTATCCCTTTCCTCAGACGGAAAGGAGTATGATAAGATATCTGTTCCTTTTGGTATCCGCACCCTTTCTTTTTCTGCTGAGAAAGGCTTTCTGCTGAATGGTAAGTCGATGAAGCTGAAAGGAGGTTGCGTACATCACGATAACGGACTTTTGGGAGCCGCCGCCATCGACCGTGCCGAAGAACGGAAAGTGGAACTGATGAAAGCTAACGGCTACAATGCCGTCAGATGTGCCCACAATCAAGTGTCCGAGTATTTCCTTGATGCTTGCGACAGATTGGGTATGCTGGTGATTCATGAAACCTTTGACCAATGGCAGAAAGCTAAACGCGAGCAGGACTATCATCAGTTCTTTGATGAATGGAGCGACTGGGATTTGGCTGCGTCTGTCCGCCGTGACCGGAATCATCCCTCTATCATTATGTGGAGTATCGGTAACGAGGTGGAGCAACGTGCTGATGAACCTGAGGGAGACTTGATTTCCAAAAGACTGGTGAATACCGTCCGCAAGTACGATACATCCCGTTTCACAACCATCGGTTCCAATGACTTCTGGGACAGACGCCAGTTTAGTTGGGACAAAGATTCCTACCGGATCTTCAAGAATCTGGATGTGGCAGGCTACAATTATATCTGGTGGAAATATGAGAGCGATCATGCTGCCTATCCCGATCGCGTGATCTATGGTAGTGAGTCTTATCCGAAAGAAGCTGCCCAGAACTGGAACTTGGTAGAAAAGCATCCTTATGTAATAGGTGATTTCGTGTGGACCGCTATTGACTATCTGGGTGAGGCTGGATTAGCTCATGCCTTATATCTGAAAGAGGGCGAGCATGATACGCAGTTTATGGGTTGGCCTTGGTATAATGGTTGGTGCGGTGATATTGACCTTTGTGGCGACAAGAAGCCTCAATCTTATTATCGTGATGTGTTGTGGCGCGAGCGTCCCATTACTATGGCAGTCCATGCCCCTGTTCCCGAAGGCAAGAAAGAAGTGGTGAACGGTTGGGGCTGGCCCAATGAGTTGGTGAGTTGGAATTGGACGAGTTGCGAAGGAAAAGTGATGAAAGTAAACGTATACAGCCGTTCTCCGAAAGTGAAACTCTATCTGAACGACAAGCTTATCGGAGAAAAAGAAACGGGTAAAGAGAACTACACAGCTACCTTCGATGTGCCCTATGAACCGGGAACTTTGAAAGCGGTGAACTCAAAAGGTAAGGAGGAATTCGTATTAAAGACTGCCGGAGAACCTGCGGCTATCCGTTTGATTGCCGACCGCAGTAAAATAAAGGCTTGCAAGAACGATCTTTCCTACGTCAAGATTGAGCTGGTGGATAAAAATGGAAACGTAGTTCCCGAAACTTCTCTGCCTGTCAAAATCGAATGTATGGGCAAAGGAACTGTCATAGCAGGTGGAAATGCAGCCTATGCCGATATGGAAAGTTTTCGTTCACTTACTCCCAATACATTCCGGGGAAAGGCTATTGCCATTGTTCAGCCTGATGGAGAAAAAGGCGACATACAGGTGAAAGTCTCTGCAAAAGGGTTGGAAGATGCTTCCATAGTAATAACAACCTACTAAAAAGTGATAGTAAGATAAGTTTTGCGAAGAAACTGGCATAAACCTGCATAAGTACTTAGGTATACATTTTCTTGTATGTTATCTTTGCAGGGTTTATGCGATTTTTTCTGCCGCAGATATTATTATATACAGGTGCTATAAAACAAGATAAATATCAGAAAAGATAATAAAAGAAGCTAACTTAATTTTTTAACTTTAATCTAGTAAGATGATGAAATCAGTATTAGTAAGAAACAATCGGAGAGTCCTTGCCGGCCTGCTCGTTTGCACTGGTTTTATTTGCAATTATCCCTCTTCTGCCTTTGCGGAATCGGATAATTCTTCAGTGCAAATAACGACTCAAAGTACAACACCGCAGAAACGTACTTTGGTAGGAACTGTAGTTGACTCCTCTACCGGAGAGACTTTGATTGGTGTAAATGTGAAAGTGCAAGGTGAAGATGGAGGTACCATTACCGACATTGATGGTAAGTTCCAGATTTCTGTAACCAGCAAAACAGAGCTGATATTCTCTTATATCGGCTACAAAACACAGACACTGATGGTAGGTGACTTGGGTGTAATGACCGTGAAGCTTGCATCGGACAATGAAATGTTGGATGAAGTAGTGATTGTAGGTCAGGGTACACAGAAGAAAGTATCTGTGACAGGTGCCATTGCTACAGTGAAGGGAGCTACATTAAAAGCACCTTCCTCTTCATTGACCAGTTCACTTGCCGGAAAACTTGCCGGTGTGGTATCCATGGTGAACAGTGGTGAACCGGGTTCTACTTCCGAATTTTATATCCGCGGTATCAATACGTTCGGTGGTGTGGCTACTCCGTTGATTTTGTTGGATGGCATCGAAATTTCATCTGCCGACCTGAACCGTATCCCGGCAGAATCCATCGAAAGCTTTTCTTTATTGAAAGACGCTTCGGCAACTGCTATCTACGGTAACCGCGGTGCAAACGGTGTAATGCTGGTAACCACCAAGAAAGGGCAGGAGAATACGAAAGCTACTATCAATGTTTCATTGGAAGCTTCTTACTTCCGTCCGATAAATGTACCGAAATTTGCTGATGGTGCTACCTATATGCGGGCTTACAATGAAGCGGAACAGGCCAGAAGTTTGACCCCGATCACTTCTCCTAAGTATAGTGAAGACCAGATCCTGAATACAGAATTGGGTACTAATCCTTATGTATATCCCGATGTGGACTGGTTTGACCAGATATTCCGTTCGGGCAATTATAACCAACGTGCCAATGTGAATGTATCGGGTGGTGGTTCGCGTGTAACTTACTATATGAGCCTTCAGGCTAACCATGATACAGGTCTCCTCGATGCACCGGACTACTTCTATAATCCCAATATTAACCAGTGGCAATATAATTTTCAGAATAACATCTCCTATAAACTGACCAATACCACTACCATTGATTTGCGCATGATGGCACAGATCGGTAATATGCAAGGTCCTAACTATAATATAGGCAATGACTTGTACAAGAGGGTTATGCGTACCAATCCGGTGGAATTCCCCGCTTATTTTCCACAGCAGGATGGGGACGACGGTTTCATTCGCTTTGGCGGTGCAGAGATTAAACCGGGCGTTTTGGGAACCAATCCGTATGAATATATGATGAGTTCTTTCAAGGAAGTAAACTTCAATACCCTGAATACTTCATTGGCTTTGAATCAGGACTTGAGTGTTATTACCAAAGGATTGAGCCTGAAAGCACTGGTGAATTTTAAAAACTGGTCGGAAACTTCATATACCCGTAGTATAAAGTCTAATATATATAAGGTGAAAGATGGTTCCTATAATCCTGAAACCGGCGAATATGATTATCAGTTGTTGCAGACCGGAGATCAGTTCCTGAGCCAATCCGGCATTAGTCGTAATTCGGACCAGACTTTCTACTTCGATGCCCGTCTGGACTGGAAACGTAGTTTCGGTGATCACAACCTGACAGCAATGGCAATGTATATGATGCGTGAATATCGTAGCGATGTATTGCCGAACCGTAATCAAGGTTACTCCGGACGTGTGACTTACGATTACGCCAGTAAATATCTGGTTGAATTCAACTTCGGTTATAATGGTTCCGAACGCTTGGCTGCCGGTCAGCGTTTTGAGTTCTTCCCGGCTGTGTCAGCAGGTTGGGTAGCAAGTTCTGAAAAGTTCTGGGAGCCGATAAGCAAGTATATCAATCACTTTAAGATCAGAGGCTCTTACGGTTTGGTAGGTAGTGATGCCTTTGCCAGTGGAGCTCCACATTTCCTCTATCAGAATAATATCGGTATTGGTTCAGCACATAAGTTTTGGACCGGACTTCCTACGAGTGAGATCAGTAAACAAGGTCCCGGATTCTATGTATTAGCGGTGCAGGACGCAGGTTGGGAACATGTGAAGAAGTTCGATATCGGTTTCGACATGATGTTGTTTGACCAACTGAATATTACATTTGACTATTTCCATGACAAACGAGAGCGCATCCTGATGTCACGTGCTTCCTGGCCTTCGATGTTGGGATATTGGGGATCAAAACCCTGGAGTAATATTGGTGAAGTAGAAAACCAAGGTTTCGAGTTAAGCTTGAATTGGACGAAACAGTTTGGAAAAGACCTGACGTTAGACCTTCGCGGTAACTTTACCTACAACCAGAATGAATATAAATATGTGGATGAACCCAGTTATCCGTATGTTTGGCAAACCAATACCGGCAAACCATTGAATACTGTTAAAGGTTATATTGCCGAGGGATTGTTCGCAAGCGAAGAAGAAATTGCCAACTCACCGGACCAATCACAACTGGGTGCCAACATCATGCCGGGTGATATCAAGTATCGTGATATAAACGGTGACGGACAGATTACTACTGAAGACCAGGTGATGATTTCATCTTATGACTGGCATCCCCGTATTCAGTATGGCTTCGGTTTGAATATTGTCTATAAGAACTTTGATTTAGGTGTGTTCTTCAACGGTTCAGCTAAACGTAAGATAATGATCAACAGTGGAATCGCTCCTTTCCTTTCTGGCGGTGGAGATGGTGAAGAGGCTGAAACATTGGCCCGAAACCTGATGCAGTGGATTGCAGACGACCATTGGTCAGTAGACAATCCGAATCCGAATGCGGCATATCCCCGTTTGGGTTTGACCAAAGCCGATGTAACCAATAACGTTCAGCCCAGTACATTCTGGCTGCGCAATGGAAACTTCCTCCGCTTCAAGACGTTGGAAATCGGCTATCGCTTGCCTTATTGCCGTATCTATCTCAGTGGCGATAATCTGGCGGTATTCAGCCCCTTCAAATTGTGGGATCCTGAACTGGCATGGAATGCTTATCCGTTGTCACGCACGTTCAATCTGGGCGTTCAATTTACATTCTAAGAAACAATCTAATACATTATTGAAGTATGAAACTAACATATAAAATATCCCGAATGGCGCAGGTATTGATAGCTTCCTGTTGCCTGGTATCATGCAATTATCTGGATGTCATTCCGCCTGCACAGGCTGATTTTAAAGACACCATGAAAGATGAAGAAGCTACATTGTCTTTCTTGTATACTTGCTATGGCGGTACTCCGCGTTCTACTCCTTATCATTATCATGCTTTTGAGCAGTCAGCTGATGAGATTATTCAGCCTTATGCTTACTCCAACTGGCAGCAACAAGTGGCGTGGGGAACTATTTCTCCGGCATATTCCAACAGTTGGGGAGGTGATGATATGAATATCTGGATTCCCAGTTATAACTGGTTGGGGTATGTACACCATTTCCTGAGCCTGATTGATGACTTGCAACCGGTGGGAGTTACGGCAGAAGATAAGGAAGAGTACAAAGGTGAATGTTATTTCCTGGAGGCTTATTATCATTTCCGTGTGCTTCAGGCTTTCGGTCCCTGTCCTATTATTCCTGAGAAAGTGGACCCGAATGTTACCAGTTCAGACCTTCCCGGACGCTCACACTTCGATTACTGTGTGAATTTTATCGTGGGCAAGCTGGATGATGCAGCCCGTGCGCTTCCTGCAACACGTCCTAACAATGAATTGGGCCGTGCTACTTCTACTATGGCTAAGGCTTTGAAAGCCCGTATATTATTGTATGCCGCTTCTCCGTTGTGGAACGGTTCGTTCCCCAATCCGGAATGGAAGAATAAGAATTATGAGACAGACGGTTATGGTAACGAACTGGTAAGTTCCAGCTACGACCGCGAGAAATGGACACGTGCCCTTACTGCTTGTCAGGAAGCCTTGACTGCTGCCAAGGAAGCCGGTTATCAACTCTTTGACATTGAAACGGCAAACAAGAAAGCTGACCGTGACGGAATAGCTCTTCCTTTCATCCCGGGACGTGAAGAAGACACTGAGGAAAACCGTGAGTTTAAAGAACGTGTACGTATGTTCCAATATATGGTTACTGCCAACGAAGGCGATAATAACAAGGAGCTGATTTGGGCACAACGTATTGAACTGGATGCCCAGAATGGTGGAGAAGGTACGGACTGTCGTTTGCCAAACAAAGTGGTGAAGAGAAGTAACGGTGTTTATGTAGGAGGTTGGGCAGCTATGGCACCGACGTTGTATTCTGTACAGCATTTCTATACTGAGAACGGTAAGTTGCCGGCACAGGACCCCAATTTCTATCCTGAGGAAGAATGGTATACCCGTTTCTATGAAGGCGCTCAAAGCCCTGCTCTGGCAACCAATAATCTGGACGGTGAAGATGTGAAGAATGACATTATCAAGATGCACGCTAAGCGTGAAGCCCGTTTCTATGCATGGATTGTATTTGACGGCACTCAATACAGCTCGAAGATTAATAATGGCAATCCGTTGTGGATTAACCTGAAAAATACCAATACAAACGGATATAACACAAGTAATACCCGTAACTGTGCTGGAAGCGGTTATCTGTCGAAGAAGTTCATCGATCCCAACATCTATTTTGGCGCCGATGGTACCCGTCAGCACACAGCTCCCCGTCGTCCGTTGATTCGTATGGCCGAACTTTACCTGAATCTGGCAGAGTGCTATGCAGCGTTGGATAATGAAGGTGAAGCCCTTGCCAATCTGAATGAGATTCGTCGTCGTGCCGGTATTTCCGAACTGACTGGAAGTGATGTAACAGGCAACATGACTCTGACTGATTGGGTGCGCAACGAACGGTTCGTTGAACTCTTTGAAGAGGGACACCGCTACTATGACCTGCGTCGTTGGGCAATTGCTCCTCAGATGTTGAAAGCCGGTATGCGCTACGGTCTGGATGGTCTTCGTGTGAATCCGAGTTTTGAGGAATTCAACAAACCTACCTTGGTTAACCAACCGTTCAAGTGGGATGACAAACTGTATCTGATGCCCGTTTGGTCAAGAAGTGACATGGATGAGCTTTACAGTAACCCTCAGTTAGTACAGGCCCCCGGATATTAATCAATCTCTAATAACAAAGCTTTATGAAAATAAGAACAATATTGTTGATGGGCGGCCTGGTGCTACTGGGTGCCTGCAGCGAATCAAAATATGATTTGGACCAACTGGTACCGGAAGAGTACCATAAAATACTGTATGTGAATAATAGCGGTAAGCAGGATCTTACGTTGTATGATACGGATGAAGATAATAAGTATACTCTTTCCGTAGTTAAGTCCGGGAGTGATCCCAGTCTGACTGCCAGTGTCAAAGTCAGTGTGCTGACACAAGCGGAACTTGACGAGGAATATAGCGAACCGGAAGGAACGAATTATAAGCTGATAGGTGAGAACTGTTATTCGCTGGATGCAACCACGTTGGACTTTTCATCTGCCGACCGGTATAAACTGGTAAATATCTTCCTGAAACCTCAGAGTGTAAAAGCATTCATGGAAACTGATCCGGAAGCCGTATGGGTATTACCTTTACAGGTTACCAGTGAAACAGACTCTATCAATGCCGAAAAGAATGAATTGTTCCTGAAACTGACAGGAGTGATTACGCCTGCCATTGGCTTTGCCAATTCGGATGTAGAAGTGAAACTGTTGGATTATGGTTCTGTCTCTACATTTACGGAGAAAGTAAAATTCGGTCTTGATACAGATAATAAATGGGATTTGGAGTGTAAATTTGTAGTTGATAAGGAATATATTGCCGAGTACAATGCAGACAATGGAACTAACTTCAAGGTTCTGCCTGAAGGAACTTATACTGTTCCGGAGATGGTAACCCTTCCCAATGGCACTACGAATATGGAACTGGAAGTCACGATAAATGGTGACCAATTGGTACCGGGTGATTATATGCTGCCCGTTAAGATTGCAGAAGTTTCTCAATTTGAGATTTCTGCGGCGAAGGTGGTATCTCCGTTGGCTTTCCGTGTGATGGGACATAAACTGGATCGCGCAGGCTGGACGGCAGAAGCCAATACCGAAGAACTGACAGGTGAAGGTGCAAGCGGCAAAGCCGGATGTGCATTGGATGATAATCTTGCGACTTACTGGCACTCAACATGGCAGACAGGAAACTGGGTTAGCTTCCCGTTTGAAATAATCGTAGATACAAAAACAGAACATACTTTCACCCAGTTTGCTTTGATGCAAAGGCAGAATGAAAGCTATACGGATACCAAGTCTGGTAAGTTCTATGTAAGCTCTGACAAGGAGAACTGGACAGAAGTAGGACGATTCTCTATGGAGAAAATACTTGATAGACAGGTGTACGGCGTTACTCCGACGAAGGGACGTTACTTCAAGGTATCCATCGAAGAGAGTTATAGAGGTACCAATGCTTCTTTGTCCGAAATATATGCTTATGCTTTGGAATAAGCAGATTGCAATAACTGATTTGTAACAATAGTGAAAGAGAGATAGGGACTCTTTTCCCTCGAAAGAGAGAAAGACGAACTATCTCTTTTTTATTCAGTAAAATAGAAAAGGATGAGATACAAAGTGTTATTACTGGTCTTTACAGTAGTATGTGCTTCGTGTGCACAGCGTGCGGACATAAATTACAGGATTGTTACCGGACAACCCTTGCAGGTGATGGAACATTTCGGTGCTTCGGATGCCTGGAGTATGCATGTTTTGGGAAAATGGCCCGAAGAGAAACAAAAACAGATAGCCGACTGGTTATTCAGTACTGAAAACGACGCGAACGGGAAGCCCAAAGGTATCGGTCTTTCCCTGTGGCGGTTCAATTTGGGTGCAGGGAGTACGGAGCAGGGCGACGCCAGCCAGATTGGTTCTCCTTGGATGCGTACCGAATGTTTCTTGCAGCCGGACGGGAGTTATAACTGGGATAAACAGGAAGGTCAACGTAACTTCCTTCGGTTGGCGAAGGAACGCGGAGTCAATAAATTCCTCGCTTTCCTGAATTCTCCTCCCGTTTATTTCACTCAAAACGGACTTGCCACTAATACCGGACGCGATGGTACACTGAATCTGAAAGCGGAACATTATGAAGACTTTGCCCGCTTCCTGGCAAACGTGATAAAGGGAGTTGAAAAGAAAGATGGCATCAAGTTCGATTATCTTTCTCCCTTCAATGAACCGGATGGACACTGGAACTGGATCGGTCCCAAGCAGGAAGGTACTCCGGCTACAAAGAAAGAGATAGCCCGGGCCGTACGTCTTATCAGTAAAGAGTTCGTAAAGGAAGGTATCCATACGGGAATCACCATTTGTGAAGCATCAGATTACCGCTGTATGTTCGCTACCCATATGACCGACCATGAACGCGGATATGAGATACAATCTTTCTTCTGCCCCGATAGTGTGGATACTTATCTGGGCGATACCCCGAATGTGCTCCCTCTTATTTCAGGACATAGCTACTGGACTACTACCCCGCTGAACATGTTGCGTGATTATCGCCTCCGCTTGCGGAATACGTTGGATACATACGGTGTGGACTTCTGGCAGTCCGAAACCTGCATTATGGGTAATGACGAGGAAATCGGCGGTGGACATGGATTTGACCGAACCATGAAGACCGCACTTTATGTGGCGCGTATCATTCACCACGACATTGTTTATGCAGGCGCTCGCAGCTGGCAATGGTGGCGTGCCATTGGCGGTGATTACAAAGACGGACTGATCCGTGAGCATACAGACCCCGATTTACAAGACGGCAGGGTGGAAGACTCCAAGCTGATGTGGATATTGGGGAACTACAGCCGCTTCATACGTCCGGGTGCTGTACGTATGTCTGTTGAAACTACTGATAAAGAAGGAAAAGCTATCCGGGATGGCGATACCGATCAGCAGGGATTGATGTGTTCTGCCTATCGGAATACTGACGGACAGTGGGCGATGGTCGTCATCAACTATGCCGACCGGGAACAGGAGTTCACTGTCGATGTAAACGATCCGAAGGTGAAGTCATGGCAAGGTTACCGTACGTCGGATGTAGCCGGAGAAGACCTTTTGCCTGTTGGAAAGTTGAAGAATAAAAAGGTAGCGGTGATCCCTGCCCGTTCGGTGACAACATTTGTTTCCGGAAACTGATGCGTAATAAAACTTTAGTTATCAGTCCCGAAATTAGCTGAGAATTGCGATTATGAACTGAAAAGTCCACCTATTTGATGCTTTTATATACCCTGTTCTTGGAAGATATAGTTTATTTTTGCATGTGGAACATTATATATATATCTAATACCGATAAATAAACAGGCTTATGAAAAAGATTTTTTTACCCTTCGCCGCAGTTGCCCTTTTGTTGAGTTCCTGCAAGGACGCTGCGCCGAAGGAAGAACTTGTAATCAACCTACAAGAGAAAGGTGCTGAAGTAGCGTCATCCATGTATGGCATCTTCTTCGAAGAGATTAACCATGCGGGCGACGGCGGCTTGTATGCCGAACTGGTGAAGAACCGTAGTTTCGAAGAACTGGAAATGCCCGAAGGTTACTATGCCGAGGGCGATGTGCTGCATCCGAAGAAAGTGTGCAATCACATTTCGGGTGAAGTGAGAGAAGGAAGTTTTCGCTGGACTACCGAACCGGTGCCGGGCTGGACTCTGAGCACAAAGGATGCTGCGGAAATGAAACTGACCAAGGAACACCCCAAGTTCTCTACGGCTCCGAACAATCTGAAGGTAACCATTAAAAATGCTTCAACTCCTGTTCGCCTGATAAACGAAGGATACTGGGGGATGAATCTGGTGAAAGACAACTCTTATCAGTTGCGTACCATTATCCGCCCTGCTTCCGATTACAAGGGAAAAGTGACTGCCCTGTTGCTGTCCGAGCAAGGCGAAGTGCTGGCTTCCGCTCCTGTTGATATAACTGCTGCCGGACAATGGAACGACCTGAGCCTGGCAATGCAACCTACGGCAACTTCTGCCAAAGGAAAGCTTGCTTTGGAATTTGATGCTCCGGGTACAGTCTATGTAGATTATGTTTCTCTCTTCCCCGAAAAAACTTTCCACGACCGTCCGAATGGACTGCGGAAAGATGTAGCTGAAATCTTGGAGGGATTGCACCCCGCCTTTGTACGCTGGCCCGGTGGCTGTGTGGTAGAAGGTATCTCGTTGGAGAACCGTTTCGAATGGAAGAAGTCTCTGGGCGATCCTGCCGCACGGTCGGGAGAATACAGTACCTGGGGCTACCGTTGCTCGTATGGTTTCGGTTATCACGAAATGTTGCAGTTCTGCGAAGATATCGATGCAAAGGCAATGTTCGTCTGCAACGTCGGTCTGGGTTGCCAGTATCGCATGGGAGACGCTTCACCGGAGAGCAAGATAGCTTACTATCTGGACGATTGCATGGATGCCATAGAGTATGCCATCGGCGACGTGACTACCGAATGGGGTGCCAAGCGTGCCGAACAGGGCCATCCCGAACCTTTCCCGTTGCAATACGTAGAGATTGGTAATGAGAACTGGGGCGATGAGTATGACAAGCGTTTCGATATCTTCTATACAGCTATCAAAGCGAAATATCCCGAGTTGATCCTGATTTCCAATCACGGTTTGGGTGGAACGGGTAAGATTGCCAAAACGGATATGATTGACCCGCACTGGTACGTGAATCCGGAATTCTTCTTCCAGAACACGACTATCTTTGATAACCATCCGCGTGGAAAATACGATGTCTATGTAGGTGAATATGCTTGTAACGCCAATGTAGGCGGTGGAAACATGCGTGCCGCCCTCTCGGAAGCCGCCTTTATCTCCGGTATGGAGCGCAACGGCGACCTGGTGAAGATGACTTCGTATGCCCCGCTTCTGGAGAACCGGAACGACCGTTCGTGGGCTGTCAACCTCATTTGGCTGGATACGGACCAGGTACTTGGACGCAGTTCTTATTATGTACAACAGATGGCGGCTGAAAACCGTCCGACGTACAATGTGAAGAGTAATATGACTATGAGCACTCCACGGATAGCCGATTATAATGAAGGACGTTTCGGCTTCGGCTCTTGGCATACACAAGTTGAATTCAAGGATGTGAAACTGACCGGAGCAGATGGAGCGCCCATTGATCTTGATCTTAACAAGGCGGTGAAGAAAGAAGGCGAATGGAGTCTGGATAACGGTCTGTTGAAGCAAACATCTCTGAGAGAACCGGCGAAATACATTGTTGATGGCTTCAATGGCAACCAGTTTACACTGGAGTTCAAGGTTCGCAAAGAAGGCGGTAACGAAGGTTTCTTCCTCTATTTCGGCTTGTCGGAGGACAGTAACAAAGGTTTTGTATATAACGTTGCCGGATGGAACAATGGTACGACGGCTGTAGAAGGAGTTATAGGTGGACGCACTTCCGGTGTGGCAGGCGACCGGGTATCTCACAGTCTCGAAACCGATAAATGGTACGACGCGAAACTGGTGGTTACTCCTCAGAAGAGCGAACTCTTCATGGATGGCAAACTGATATTGGCCCATGCCCCGGAGACGACTCCGCTTCAGTTCTTCTCTTCCGGTTATGATGAGGCAACCGGTGAGGTGATCGTGAAAGTGGTGAACTCAGAGGCTCAGTCCTATCCGTTACGGATCAAACTGGATGGAGTGGATAGCGTGGAGAAGACCGGTAAAGTGATTTCTCTGTCCGCAGCCAGTGACATGGATGAGAACTCGTTTGAAGAACCAATGAAGATCTCTCCGAAGGAAAGCGAATACAAAGGCTTTGGAAAGAGCTTCGATTATACCTTCCCGCCATTCTCATATACTATATTGAGAGTGAAGGCGAAATGATAAGTATAGAGGCGCTTTTGATGCAATACGTCATCAAAAGCGCCTTTTTTTTGACTTATGCCGTTTGCTGAAAGCCTGAAATAGGATTGTACCGCAGAATGGAATGCATATACATGCGGCAGATTTGCATGATTTCTTATCCTTATGCAAGCTTTATGCAATGAGTATAGGTTTTGAACAGATCATACAGGTATTCCGGATGAACGGAACAAGTATTCTTGTTGAGTATAACAAGCATTCCGGACGAGCGGAACATGCATTCTTGTTGAACGGAACATCTATTCTTCTGAAACGGAGCATCTATTCCGGGCAAAACGGACCTACTTTCAACATAACAGGATTGTCCGTATTTTTATATCATTCTATTAGTTAAGCAGATGCGAATTTTCTTTTGTATATTTCCGATGTACCTGTGCTTCGGGGCTAAAGAAATGATTCTCGATGGCTTAGGAATGCAAAATGTCACAATGCTATGATTTCATATTTGCATATTAAACGCTATATTTGCATATTATAAATCTGTGATGGGTAAGTTCATTACCATACTCGTCTTGAAATAATTTCATCAGCAACTATATATCTAATAAATACAGTCTATATGAAAAATTACCTATTTCGTATTTTGGCTCTTCTTCTTTTGGGAATCTGTGGCCCTGCTCTGTTGTATGCGGCTACGGAACATGCTGTATCTATTGAAAAGCTCAAAGTGGAATATGCTGAAATGCCATTGGGTATAGATGTGGAAAAGCCCCGCTTCAGTTGGCAGATGGTAATGCAGAATGCCGAAAGGGGGTATTCGCAGAAAGCCTATCAGATAACGGTGACTGACGAAGCTGGACAAACGGTATGGGACAGCGGAAGAGTGTCGAGTGACCTGTCGCTGAACATTGAATATGCCGGTGCTCCCCTGCAACCCACTACCTGCTATTTCTGGACGGTAAACGTATGGAACCAGAAGGGTGAGCAATCTTCCTCGACCTCCTGGTTTGAAACGGGACTGATGAGTAAAACCAATCCGTATGAGGGATGGAGTGATGCGAAGTGGATAGGTGGCGGAGATGAAGACATGGTGCTCTATTCCCACTATCTTCCGGTGTTCAGACTGAACGTTGCACTCCGGTTGGATAAGGAGACAAAAAGTACCCGTGCAGGCTTTGTCTACGGAGCGAATGATAAACGTCTGATGGATAAGAATAAGAACTTGTATCAGTTGCAGAACGGGAAAGATGAGTCTTACATAAAAATAGAACTGGACTTGGATTCGCTTGCTTCGGGTAAAGAGGCGATGTTGAATGTATATCGTGTAGGGTACCACCCGGATGATCGGAAAGATGTTCCTTTCAAGAGCTTTCCCATCCCCCTGACATTGATTAATGAAAGTAATAAGTATGACCGGCATACGGTGAGCCTTACTTCTGATCTGGGTTTTACAAGATTCTACGTGGATAATGCTGAAGAACTTGGTTGGATAAATCTGAATCCGCTGGGGCAGGGAGGTGATTTCATCGCTTTCCCGGTAGTTGGCGACATCGGCTTTGATGTTCCCGCCGGGCAATCCGCTACTTTCCCGGAAATGGAGATTGCCAACTTCAGAAGCCCTTCGAACGTGATTGCTACTTGCCGGGAAGGAAATAGCCGGATAGTCGGCGGCACTTCCGGTGTTCTTACTATATTCACTCCCGAAGGAAGCTCCGCACCGATGCTTCGTACGGTCTTCTCTTCTCCCGATGCGGAGATTGTAAAAGCCCGCCTGTATGTTACTTCACGTGGCATTTATGAGGTCTATCTCAATGGTAAGCGTGTAGGGGATGATTATTTTAATCCCGGAGTTACCCAGTATAACAAAACTCATCTGTACCAGACGTTTGATGTGACAAAGTACGTCCATTCCGGCAGAAATGCCCTGGGTGCTTTGCTGGCAGAAGGCTGGTGGAGCGGTGGCGCTACTTTTACGGGAGATAACTGGAACTTCTTCGGTGACCGCCAGTCTTTATTGGCAAAGCTGGTTATCACGTATGCGGACGGTCGGACCAATGTTGTGGTGACCGATCCTTTGTCCTGGCAGTATTTCGGCAAAGGCCCCGTCGCTTACGGAAGTTTCTTTCAGGGCGAAGTGTATGACGCTTTAAGAGAACCGGCAGTGGAAGGATGGAGCACGGCATCTTATGATGCATCTGCCTGGAAACCGGCTCATGAGGTTGCTTTGGAAGGACATATCAGTAAGGCGGGAAACCCGAATATGCCGTGGGTGAACGATTATTCCGGTTTTGAACTTATCGGGCAATTCGGCCAGACGGTGAAACAAATCAATGAACTGACGGCTCTTTCAGTAGAAGAAGTCCGCCCCGGCGTGTTTGTGTACGACATGGGGCAGAATATGGTAGGAGTCCCCCGTATCAGTTTGTCGGGCATGCAGCCCGGAACGGAAATCACTCTGCGCTTTGCGGAAGTGAAATATCCCGATTTGCCGGAATACGAGGGGAATATCGGCATGATTATGCTGGAGAATATCCGTGCCGCTATGGCTCAGGATATTTATATCGCTAAAGGCGGGCAGGAAACCATCTCTCCCCGTTTCACCTATCATGGCTACCGCTTTATAGAGATAACGGGTATTGACAAACCCTTGCCTGTGGAATCTGTGAAAGGGATAGTGCTAAGCTCTATACACGAACTGGCTTCTCACTACGAAACTTCCAATGCACGGGTGAACCAGCTGTGGAAGAATATCACCTGGTCTTCTTACGGCAATTTCCTCTCCATTCCTACGGACTGTCCGCAACGCAATGAGCGCTTGGGATGGAGTGGGGATATCTCTGTCTTCTCCCGTACCGCCACTTATCTGGCGGATGTACCGCAGTTCCTGCGCCGTCACATGCGTGCCATGCGCGATGTGCAGCGGACGGACGGGCGCTTCCCGGATATCGCCCCGCTGGGTGGTGGTTTCGGTGGTATGCTGTGGGGCAGTGCCGGAATTACGGTTCCCTGGGAGTGCTACCAGCAATACGGAGATACCGCACTGCTGAGCGAGCACTACACAGCCATGAAGCGTTATATTCAATATATCATTGACCAAACGATTGAGACGGAAACTAACCTGATCGTGCAGACCCGTTCATGGGGTGACCTGTGCGACTGGCTGGGATTGGAGGATGAGAAGAATGATAAGTCCCTGGTATGGGAAGCTTATTTCATCCACGACCTGGAATTGATGACGAAGATGGCGGCGGCTTTGGGCAAGACATCCGATGCCGCATGGTTCCGCGACTTGCATGCCGCCCGAAGGGATTTCTTCAATAAGACCTATATAGAGCCGGAAAGCGGGAAAACGATATTCTCCGCTTTCATCCCTGACAAGAAGGGGCAACCTGTCGATATACAGACTTCATATGTGCTTCCATTGGCTTTCGGCATTATTAATGAAGAGAACCGTAATAAGGTGATTGCTAATCTTGCGGAGACAGTCAGACGGGAGAATACCACTGATAGAGGCCGCCTGTGTCCTTCTTACTCTCTTATGACCGGTTTCATCGGTACGGCATGGATCAGTAAGGCTTTATCCGATTACGGGCTGAACGATCTGGCTTACAGGCTGCTTCAACAGACAGATTATCCTTCGTGGCTTTACTCCGTGGAACAGGGGGCGACTACCATTTGGGAACGTCTGAACTCTTACACTCACACGGATGGTTTCGGTGGTAACAATCGCATGAACTCTTTCAATCATTATTCTTTTGGTGCCGTGGGTGCCTGGATGTACAATTATTCTTTAGGAATACAACGTGATGAGGCTTATCCCGGTTTCAAACAGTTCATTCTGAAACCGATGCCCGATCCGACCGGAAAGATGAAGTATGCCCGGGGATATTATGACTCGATGTACGGACGTGTTGAGAGTAGTTGGAGAGAGGAAAGAGGCATGATCCATTACGCTTTTACGGTACCTGGAAATACTACGGCTACGCTGTATTTGCCGGCTGCATCGTTGAGAGATGTCCGCGAAGGGGAGAAACTTATCCGAAAATGCAAGGGAATAGAATATATTGGTGAAGGAAGCGGGCAGGTAGTCTTGAAGCTTCTTCCCGGTAGCTATTCGTTTGAGGTGAAGAAGGAATATCCGATGGCGGGGAAGAAGAGGAAGAAAGGTGAGATAGCCAGATCTAAAGGAACTCATTGAAAAAACAAACTGAAGATTGTGGGCAACTTTTAACCGCACGGACAAAAAAGTGCTGATAGGTTTAAATATGAATCTTGGTTCTCCTACCAGTTTGTCTTTTCTCAGGAATCAGGGAATTGAGTCTTCGAGTACCGCTTTCAGTAGTTTGAAACGATTGAGTAAATTGGGTTATGTCATTTAAAGTTAACTTCTTGCGAACAAGGAACAGACTTTTTTCATCAAGCAATTGCATAAATGAAGTATATTATACGGGAATCCTGCATATACATGCCGCTGTATATGCAGGATTTTTCTATTTCCACTTTTAGAGATAAAGGAGTATGTTGCTGAAATGTTTTAAAGGCTTACTTTCCTAATTTGTTGTAGCAATATCCGCTTTCGCGTTCCACACCAGTAACGCAAGCAAAGTAGATAGCAGTGCAGCCCCAATCCAGAACCAATTGATATATGTGAAATCATACACATCCGTTCCGTTTACTACAGTCTTTTGCCCTTCTATCAATACACCGCTCATCACATCCTGTAACCCCGCACCGATGTAACTTGCAATTCCTACCACACCCAAAGCTGCACCCGAAGCATTGCGCGGAGCAATATCAACAGCCATCAGTCCACCCAGAAAGCAAATCAGTACTCCGATGCCAATACCGAAAAGTACCATTGCCAGAGCATCCAGCCAGAAGTGAACACCGGGAACCAACAAAAACAGGCAGAGAGCCAGTGTATTTGTCAATCCGAATATCAGTGCGGGAACATTTCGGCGCCCTTTGAATAACCTGTCGGATACCACCCCGGAAAGCATGGTTCCTACAATGCCGCATACCGAACTGATAGAGATAATGAAACTGGCATCCAGCGTAGAGTAACCTTTCTGTGCTTCCAGATAAAAAATCCCCCAGCTATTTACCGCATAACGACTGATATACATAAATGCACTGCTCAATGCTAATATCCAGATGGCAGGGCTTCTCAGTACAGCTTTTTGGGCACGGTTGAACTCCGTTGTTTCCAATGCACTCATCACTTTCTTTTCTTTCGGGGCATTGACCGGAGGAAGCCCTTTGCTCTGTGGTGTGTCGTGAAAGAAACGCCAGATTATCAATGTACCCAGCAACCCCACTAACCCTGCACCCAGAAATCCGTACCGCCAGCCCAATGCACTCACAACGGAAGCGATAATGATAAATGTCATCGCTTCTCCGATGTTATGACTGGCACTCCAGAAACCATAGAACGAGCCTCGGTCTTTATCCGTAAACCAACGCGATAGCCCTACTACACAAGATGCCGCTCCCATAGATTGAAACCAACCGCTGATACCCCATAAGATGGCAAACAGTATGAATGAGTTTATAAAACCCAGGCAAAGGTTTATCAATGCCGTCACCAACAAACCTGTTGACATAAACCGGTTGATGTTGCTCCTGTCCGCAAGGAAACCGTTGGAGAACTTACCTATGGCATACGTGAAGAATAGTACAGAGCCTATAATACCTAATTCCGTTTCAGAGAAAATACCTTCGTCTACAATCGGCTTTTTGACGACGTTCAGGCTCAGCCGGCATACATAGTACATGCTGTATCCAAGGGTTGCTGCCAGAAAGGTAGACCATTGCAATCGTTTTAACCGTTGCTTCTGTTCGGGCAAAAAATCCCCGTTACAAGGTGCCGGAGCCGACACCTTGTAAAAATCAATGATATGTTTCAACATGCTTTTCCTCTTATTCGTGTAGTTTCTTTTCTTTCAGGTATTGAAGCAGTAGGGCGGGACGATCCGTCTGAATCAGCTTTGCTCCCTGGTCAATGATCCATCCCCAACTTTCATCCGGTTGATGCAGTTCTACGGCACGGTCATCATCGTGTCCGCCACAGAGTTCGGGCCAGAGGGAGTTGATGAAAATCTTTGCACCGCTGTCACGTACTTTTTTTATCAGTCGTTGTACCTCGGGACTGTCATTGTTGAATACCAGTTCAAAAGCCTGCGGTTTCATGTGTTCCAAGTATCCGTCGATGGTAGCTTCCGCACTTTCTTTATGCAGTTGGACCACGGGCATGAAGATCATCTTATCCAGCACTTCTCCGTTTTCGGCTTTCACCCGTTCGTAGGGCAGGCTGGCTTTCATGATACATTGGTCTACCGTACCTGTCTTTTTGAGTACCTCGTACGCATCCTTGAAGTAATCATAGCCTTTGTCTACATTCACCATGATTTTGCCTTTGCACAGATTCATGACTTCTTCAAAAGTCGGTATCTGATGCCGGGTTTTAATTCCGGCACCGTTTCTTAATCTCATGGCTTTCAGTTCAGCCAAAGTATACTCATCCGGACTTCCTGTACCGGTCATGGTGCGGTTTATGGTCTTGTCATGCATTAAAACCAGATGCCCGTCTTTTGTTTTTTTTAAGTCGATTTCTACCATGTCTGCGCCCATATCGATGCAGTTCTGAATGGCTTGCAAAGAGTTCTCGGGTGCATTGCGCCAGTCGGCACGATGGGAAACAATGAGTATTGACCGGCTTGCAGGTTCATTGAAGCACTTTTCTATTTCTTTGAAGCGTCCTTGTGCAAATGCTGCCAGAAAGACGGTCAGCAGTATTGAAAGTGATATTATTCTTTTCATCTTATCTTTTCTTTTTGAAGTTTAAATGATTCGTTGTTATTGTTTGCGTGCGCTTCTTCGGTAGTCTCCGCTGCGCATAGACCAGCCTTGTTGTGCTCCGATTGCATGAGTTCTCAATGCGTATACTTTGCCCGGTTCCGAGGACTTTGTAACATCTGCACAGATGTAGATTATACCATTCTTATCAATGACCGGAGAAGACCAGATATTTGCTCCTAACTGAATTTCCTTATAACTCAGTTTACCTTTTGAACTCAGCACGTAGAAATAGCCTTTACCGTCACCGAAGTATATGTTTCCGTCATTGTCGATGGCAGGTACCGAACGAATTTGTCCCTGAGTCCTGAACTTCCAGATCAAATCACCGCTTTCCTGAGAGTAGCAGAGCATATCGCCGTCAGAGTTACCCACATACAATTGTCCGTCTATACTCAATGAGATACCGGAATTTGGGAAAGTGGCAGCCGACTTTTGTTGCCATCTCACGGTACCATCCGGATTTACAGCCATTACTATTCCACCGTCGGCCGTTTCACCGCATAAATAGATGGTGCCGTCTTCTCCGATAGCGGGAACTGAAGTGCAAGTTTTTCCATATTCAAGAGTCCACTTTTTCGCTCCGTCAGTTTTAGCAAGAGCATATAGTTTGCCACTGTTGGAACACATATATATCGCGTCGTTGCCAATCACGGGAGTAGATTGTGTAACACCTTCACAGTCGACATTCCATTTTTCAGTCATGCCGGGTGCGGCATGGATGGCAAATAACTTTCTATTGGCAGAGAAGTATACTGTACCGTCTTTGTCTATAGCCGGACAACTGAACTTGGCCGTTGCACCCAGGTCGAACTTACCCAACGGATCGGAGGAATGAGCGGCGAATGCATACAAGTTCTTGTCGTAACTGCCTATGTAGGCGGTACCATTATCAGCTATTGCCGCCGAAGAACGGATTACATCACCGGAAGAGTAATGCCAGACCTCTATCCCCCCGTTAATCACCCAGATATTTTGTCCGCCGCGGGCATTGTTCGCATCACAGCCGACGAAAACATTTCCATTGTCATCAATGGCCGGAGAAACATCCTGAAAACCGCATGGTGTCTGGAACTCCCATACTATTTCAGGTGCCATGTCAGCCGTTGATTTCTCTTTTACAGTGATTGTTTTGCTGAAAAGATTTGCATTCTGAACTCCCAGGTTATCCCAGACGGATAAAGTCACTGTATATTCTCCGGCTGTAGTATACTCCACAGTGGGTGATTGTTCTTCAGAAGAGACTCCATTGCCGAAGTCCCAGGCCCATTTGGCCACCTGTCCGTCTTCATCAAAAGACAAGTCTGTAAAGGCTACATGTTGTCCTTCTTCTATTGTGACTTCACTCGTCTTGAAAGCAGCCACCGGCTTTATATTTACTTTCTCGTCATCGCTGCACGATATCCATAAAAGGGCGGTCAGCATTATTATGATTGTATTTTTCATCTGTGTATCTTTTTAATTGTTTTTCAAATACTCTTTCAATTCTACCGGGTAATCGGTTTGTATGATACTTCCCTGTTTGGCAAGAAATGCCTTTACCTGTTTGTAATTGTCCGAGGTAGGGGTGATACTCGTATTTATATAGATATTCTTGAACAGGGAGACTCCGTTTCCGGATGCCTTAGCCAGTATATCCTCTGTAAAGGCTGCACTATTGAACTGTGCCACCGGAAGTGGTTTGCAGACTGCCAGGTAATTCTCCATATCCTGCATTTCATAAATCACCGGCAGCAGAGTGGCATTCCTGTCAAGATTGATCACTTTTCTGGCTGTAGACACATCATAGACCGTGAACAGTACCTGAGAGAGCATTCCATAGCGCTTCACCAGATTGTATACGGCTTTATAGTCGGAGATCTTCACGTCTATATCTATATAGATTTTGCCTCTGGCAGCTAACAATATATCCTTGAAGAGCGGTATTTTTTCTTCTGTCAGTGCTCCGTCATGGTAAAGGTTATATGAAAGCAACTCCTTGTAGTTCAGTTCTGATACTTTACCGGTACCATTAGTGGTGCGTTCGATTGTGGCATCGTGCATGAGTACCATTTCTCCGTCTTTCGATGTTCTGACGTCCAGCTCTATCATGTCTATCTGGTTTTCGATAGCCAATGTGACGGCTTTGACGGAGTTCTCCGGTGCATCTTTCCAATATCCCCGGTGGGCGCATATTTGTACATGATCCTTGTTCTGCAATGAAGTGGTGATGGAAACCCGCTGATCTTCGCTGACTTCCGGATACTCAACCTCTGAAGGTTGAGGTCCGGGCGGAGTAGAAGGTTCACTTTCGTCGCTGCCACATCCTGTGAGCAGAAACAGAGAAAAGAATATTCCGATTATGCAGACTTTGTCTATTTTCATGATTCGTTTCGCTTTAATTATCTCCAATTCGGATTCTGTTCCAGATTCTTATTCAGCATGATGTCGCCCGAAGGTATCGGATACAGGTAATCACGCGTCTCATCAAATTTCTTTGTGATATTCAGAAAGCCGACCAGATAACCATGATCTCCCTCTGTGAGCTGGATAACACCGCCAATCTTAATCTTTTGTTTGGCTTTGCTTTCCGGAGCTTTATCATCATAGAGCAAAAGATCGATTGTTCCATCTCCGTCCAGATCGAATTCGCCCAATGAGGGGAAATACATACCAGTGAAGTGGGGTTCAAGCAGTTTTCCCATTTTCCAGCGCATCAGGTCGTCATAACGGAATCCTTCTAGTGCTAGTTCTACACGGCGTTCGCGTCTGATTTCCAGAATTACCCCTTTATTGTTTCCACTTACATTGGGATATTCACTTGCCAGTATCTTATCGGGGTTAGAGTTGGCTATGTTCTGATTCAGGTTAGGCATTCCGGCTCTTGTACGTATCGGCCTGATGGATTTGTCTATATCGTCCTGAGTCAATATGTCCAGTTCCGCTTTGGCTTCCGCATAGTTGAGCAGGACTTCTGCATAACGTATAATGGCTACATCCTGATAAGAAGCTCCGTCTCCGTCCTGTGTTTCCTTGGAGATGAATTTGGCAATCTGGTAACCTGTCATGGAGGCTTCGAGATCAGGTAGCAACGGCTTGTCGCTGTCAATCCGTGTATAGCCGACGGAACGGATGGTTTGCGCCAGACGTTTGTCCCTGTTCTTCATTTCATCGCTGAACATCATGGTTGCATACCCTGTTTGCGAGGTGAATGCCGTGCCGTTGTTTAGCAGGTAGGAGTTTACAAAGTCTTTTGTCAAACCTACATCCTGTTGGGTTTTTGAGAGGAAATAGTAGTTCGTATTATGCATTTTGTTCAATGTCAGTGAATAACGCCTACCCAGAATAACTTCTGTTTCCTTCAAGTCATCGGAAGCAAACAAATCCCTGTAATCAATATCGGAGTTACCCGTGGAATATAAAGTGTATCCCGATTCGTTCATGACTCTTTCTGCCGCCTTATATGCTTTCTCCAATAGTTTACCGGCATCAGGCAGATTCAGTTCCGTGTGATATTTGCGGTAGGTACCTTCATAGAGGCATACACGTGAGAGGAAGGCCAGCGCAGTCCATTTGGAAATCTGGTCGGGTTTGCGGGTAGTGCCTAAACGGTCTACTGCAATCTCAAGGTCTTCAATCACTTTGTCCATTATAAATTCGCGTGAATCTCTGGGCTTGTATAGCAGATCTTCATCATCGGTCTGAATCTCTGTATCATACCAGGGTACACCACCGAAACTCTTTACCTTATCGAAATAGAACCAGGCTCTGAAGAAACGTGCCACGCCTTCGTACTTCAGTGCGGCTACTTTGTCTTCGCAGCGTGTATAGTTGTCGAAGAAGATATTTATTTTCCGGAGAGTACTCCAACTCCAACCGCTACTGCCGGCTTCCGATGGAATGTCTCTTTCCGGACTCCGTTGTTCCATAGGTACATTGCTGTAGAGTACGTTGTCCGAGATATTGTCTCCTCTGACGATATCATTGATTTTAGGCAGGTTCTCATAGAAACCATTTGTGTACAATTCAAGGTCTTGTGCAGACTTGAAGGAGTTTTCAGGTGATATTTCCGCAATGGGATATCGATCCATGAACGAGTTGTTGCATGAAGCGGCACTTATGCCTATCGCACACACCACACAAACTTTTAATATATTGAATGTATTCATAGCTGTTTCCTCTTTAAAATTTAAAATCAAAACCAAAGGCAAATGTCTTGCTGAACGGATAGGCGTTGCCATCGCCCAATTGTTCAGGATCTACGGTGCGATCCTCATTATGCTTGTACAACGGGGAGAATGTCAGGAGATTAGTGCCTGAAACATAAACCCGGATGCTGGAGAAACCGATCTTGCTGCAAAGTGTTTTAGGCAGCGTATAGCCTAAAGTGATATCTTTCAAACGGACGTAAGCCGCGTTTTGCAGATATTTATCCGAATAAACCCTTAGCTGGGCTCCTTCGTAGTCACCGCCTTCGTTGGCTGCATACACGGCCAGGCGAGGGAAATATGCATTCGGATTCTCCGGTGTCCAGGAGTTCTGTTCGATGCTCTTCGGATAAAAATTCTCATACTGACGGGTAAACGGTCCCCAGAAGAAACTGTTGTCTTTTCCCGGCCACCAGTCTCTTTTCATTATTCCCTGGAAGAAGGCGGAAAAGTCGAAACCACTGTAATTGAATCCCAGGTTCAGAGAACAGGAATATCTGGGAGATGTGTTACCGATGATGCGTAAGTCGCCGGGATTGGACAAGGTCTTGTCGCCCGGAGATATTTCTTCATTTCCATCCAAGTCTTTGAACTTGATATCTCCCGCTACCGGGTGATTAATCAGATAGTTGCGCTGGATTCTTCTGTTTACTTTCGTCTGGTCTGCATGATCCAGGTATTCCGTATCTGTCTGGAAGAAGCCCTCAACTGTATATCCCCAGATTTCACCCAGGCGTTTGCCTTTATAGAACTGGTCTATTTGGCCGTCGGGGTTATCGAATTTGGTAATCTCAGTGATGTTGTCGGCAAGAGTGAACCCTACCCTGTATTCGAATGGCCTGTGTGCCAACAGGAATTTGTCTTGCCATTTCACAGAGAGTTCAAAGCCCCGTGTACGCAGGTTGGCGGCATTCTCCTGTGGTTCGGAAGTTCCGAATACGGACGGAAGTTTTTTGCCTTGTGTCAGCATGTCTTTCGTATCACGTTGATACCAGTCGAAAGAGGTAGAGAAACGTCCGTTGAACAGAGAGAAGTCAATTCCGAAATCAATGGTCTGTGACTTCTCCCAGGTGAAATTTGAGGAAATGGCATCAGGAGCAGTCAGATAACTCAGGTATGAGCCGTCTACCAGATAATCTCCCTGCGTAACTTTCATTTTAGCTATATAGTCGTAGGGACCTACATTCTGGTTACCCAATGTACCATAAGATACACGCAGTTTCAGATTGTCTATGGCAGACTTCAAAGGCTTGAAGAAAGGCTCCTCACTTACACGCCATGCGAAAGAGCCCGATGGGAAGATGCCCAGACGGTTATTGTGCGGGAACTTGGAAGAGAGGTCGAAACGACCGTTGAATTCCAGCAGGTAGCGTCCCAGATAGTCATAGTTCAGACGATAGAAAGCTGCACGGATGGCCCATTCGTCCGCATTTCCCTGTACTTGTACATTCTCCCCGGTTGCCAGGTTGAAGGAACCCAGTTCTTCGGATGCAGGCGAACTGCGTCTTGAAACGGTACGTTCCCAATGCCTCCATTCCTGGTTGAAACCGATCATAGCTTTTAAGTCATGTTTCTTGGCAAACAGATGGCTGTAGGTACCGAAAGCATTGAATGCCTGATAGAGGGTTGACCAATGCATTTCCTTATACAGTGATTTGTTAGGCATGTAGCGGCTTGTTCCTTCACCGTTCGGCTGGTTGGTGTGTGGAGTGGAAACTAGCAGCAGTTTGGATACGGGGCTGCCTTTCCGGAAACTGTAGTCAGCATTCAGTATCACATCTTTAATAGGAGTCACCTGTAGTGAGATGGTATTTGAAACATCATGTTCCTGATCCACACCTTTACTCTTTCCGTATGTCAGGTCGGCAAACGTACCGTCTGCTATGTCACGACCGGGAGTGTAAGCACCGTTAATCAGGATGGTTCCGTCCGGATTGCGTGGATGGAATACCGGGGAAGCATGGAAGGTATATTTTCTCCAGTCTTCACTGTTGTCGCTACCTCCTACATTACGGTTGTTGGTTGCCGGATAGTCGTAATCACTGAAATAGATGTTGGTAGAGTTGGTTATCTTGATGGCGGAAGTCAACTGAAAGTCAATCTTACTGCGTAAAGTGTAACTCTTCAACTTGTCCGGGTTGATGCGGTAAATTCCCTCTCTTGAATAGAACCTTCCGGAGAGGTAGAAACGTACTTTCTCACTACCTCCGGAGATATTCAGGTTGTGCTCCATAGACGGCTGGTTATCTTGGAAAATGTAGTGCCACCAGTCCGTATTCCCATAGTGTACATAGCGTTCCACGCCGTCAACGGTCTTTATCAGGGTCGAAGGGAGTGAGGGATCTTTCTTGCGGGCTTCCATATAGGCATAGTCTTCTTCAGTATATCCCAAATAAGTACTGGTGTTTTCCAAAAGACTCAGTTTATCGCTCAGACGCGCCCATTCCAGACCGTCGGTAATGAAGTTATCCGTGTTGATGGTAGGGTTGCTCCAGCCGAAGTGATTGGAGTAGTTCACCTGTATCTTCCCTGCATTCGGGTTCTTTGTTGTAATCAGCACTACACCGAAAGCTGCACGGGCACCATAGATGGCAGCGGAAGAGGCATCTTTCAGAACAGAAATAGATTCGATATCTTTAGGATTGATATAATTCATATCTCCTTCCACTCCGTCGATAAGTACCAGAGGACTGCCACCATTGATAGAGCCTACACCGCGTACGTCGAAAGAAGCTTTTGAATTGATAGAGCCGTCGCTGAACGAAACATTTAGGTTGGGGATTATACCTTGCAGCACTTGTCCCGCATTGCCGCTGACGCGGTGTTCTATTTCTTTAGAGGAAATTTGGTCTACGGCACCCGAGAGATTTGCCTTTTTGGTGGTACCGTATCCGACAACGATTACTTCATCCAGCATTTCGGCATCTTCCTTTAATATTACTCTGGAGAGTTCCTTGCTGGATGCCGGATAGCTCAACGGTTGATAACCTATATAAGAGATGCTGACGGTAGAGTTCTCCGGGACGTTTGACAATGAGTAGTTTCCGTCTACATCGGTGATAGTGCCGTTGGTGGTTCCTTTCACTACAATGCTGGCACCGATAACCGGTTCTCCGGACGAATCGACTATTGTTCCGGTAATGGTTTTGGTCTTCTGGCTGACAGCCTCTTTGTGCAGCAATACCACTACATTGTCACTTTCCATCTTGTAAGTCAGTTCTTTTCCCGCCAGCACTTTCTGCATGGTCTGGGCGATGGTGGCATTACTTACGCTGAAAGTGACTGCCTGATCTAGTCCTGCCAGTTTTTCATTGTAGAAGAATTTGTAATCACTGACCTGCTCGATCTTTTTCAGTGCGGCACGCAGCGGAGTATTTTCCACGGTGACGGTGATCTGCGAGAAAAGGCTCAGTGATACACTCAAGAACAAAGAGAGGCAGAGAGCCCGCATAGTTCTTAGATTTTTGGTTTTCCTGTCTTTCATATCAAATAAATTAAAAGGGTTTGATAGGTATACAGGTTCCCTCATACTGCTGTCCAAGCGGCTCTTTGTTTTTAACTCACATTAACAAAGAGGGACTTATTTCTCTTTTAATACAATGACAGAGTCCTTTACTTCGTAACGGAACGGAGAGGTTAACATTATAATATTCAAAGCATTCTGTATACCACCACCGGGTATTGTTCCGGTAAACCGCTCTTTTGCAATTCGCGGAGAGTCGATGTGTATCGTGACGTCATAAACGCGTGAAAGGGCTTTCATGATATTGTCCAGAGATTCATTCTGGAAATACAGGCTGCCTTTGGTCCATGTCACGTAATCTTCGGGATAGACTTTCTCGGTAGTGAATTTGTGGGTGGATTTATTATAGTTCATTTTCTCTCCGGGTTTCATGATCAGGGAGGAAGAAGGAGTATGCACACCGACTTTTCCTTCCAGCAACACCACGGTTACATCCTGTTCATCTTGATAAGCGCAGACGTTGAATACGGTGCCCAGGACCTTTACTTCCAGTTCGCCCACTTGGACAATAAAAGTATGACGGGTATCGTGTGCTACTTTAAAGTAGCCTTCACCGTCCAGTTGCACCCGGCGTTCGTTTTTGCCGAAATCTCTCAGATAGCTGAGCTGGGAAGCGGAGTTGAGGATAACGTCCGTTCCATCAGGCAATACTACTGTGGCTTTGTCTCCTTTATCGGCTTTCACTATAAAGGGTGATTGGATATCGGTGTCCGAAATACTCAGGATGTTGTAAGTAAAGAAAGCGATGAAAATGGGGATGCAGATCATAGCTGCCCATCTTGCCCAAGCGGGAACGAGAGCTTTTCGCGGAGAACGTCCGGCAGGTTTCGTATCAGGGATGCGGACAGGTTCATTGAGGACTTCCGCCTTGATCCGTGCGAACATCTTGTCGCGCAGGGCGAGAGGGATGTCAGTGTCGGATTTCTCAAATTCCTCTTCCCACCAGTCGGACAGTTGTACGTTGTTGCGTATCCATCCGGCCAGTTCGCTGATTTCCGCTTCTGTGATGTCTCCTGCGAAATATTTCTCGGCTAAGTTCTTATAATATTCTTTCTCCATCTTCTTACTTATTTATATAGTATACAGTTATCCTTGTTTTCGTATCCAAACGTATCGGGCATTATTGCATTTCGTTAACAAAAAAGGCCCATAAGACAAGAATCAGCTTATCATAATGCTTTGCAAATTGCTCGCGCATGAATTTCACTGCAAGTGACAGTTGCGTGGCGACTGTACTTTCTGAAATACCCATCTTCTCAGCTATTTCTTTATTGGTATAGCCCTGACGTTTGCTGAGCAGAAAGATTTTCTTGCGCGAAGGGGGCAGTTCTTCGGCCAGCGAATCGATATAGTCGTTCAGGAAGCGCAGGTCTGTGCTTTCTTCTGTCTGATGATCCCGGTCGGGATTGCTTTTCAGCAGGTATTCGGTATAGATGTATTCCACTGTCTGATGCTGGTACATATTCATCGATAGATTACGGGCTATGGTGCAGAGGTAAGAAACGAAATTTTCGGTAGGATCCACTTTCTCACGCACTTCCCACAGGCGGATAAATGTCTGCTGCACTACCTCTTCGGCCATATATTGATTGCCGGAAGAGAGACGCATTATAAAGTTATAGAGTTTGCCGCTATACAGATTGTATAACTTCTCGAATGCAGAAAAAGAACCCTCCTTCAGTGATTGTAGCAATTCACTTCTATTTTCGTTTGCAATCATATATTATTGATTTAGGCTTCAAAGGTATGCCTTGTGCTTACGTAACAGGTTGCAATATTATTAATAATTTCTGGAATTACCGAATAGCGGGATTTCTTTTTGATTTGTTGGTGGCTTGTAACCGTATGGCTTGGTATCTAAATGCTATTTTATACAGCTTTATTTTTTGTACACTTTTCCTTTGTAAGATGCTGATTAATAGAGTCTGTTTGTAGTAAAAGTGTACAAAAATGAAATAATCTATTTGTTTGTTTTTTGCTGTCCTTGCTTGTCAGAAACACACTGATAAGACTCTTATATAGTTTTCAAATGACTACGGTTAAGGTATGGGCATAAAAAAAGGAGTACCGCTGTACTCCAACCTTTGTTAACCTTAAATCTAATACTATGAAAAAAATCACATGACAAATATAGGGGTTCATCCTATTCCCTCCAAATATCTGTTAGTGTTTGACATTCCTTTTATAATTCTTTCACGGATATTCACTGTTTTCGCACACGAACTGTCTTTTTGAGATAATATAGGGATGGATAGTGGCTAAATGATTATCGGGCGGAAAGGGGAATAACCATAGTACATAGGTGACATACATGTATAAGATACGTTTATTTTGCTATATGGATAATCGCATGTTGATTACTGTCGGTAAGTCGTTTGACTATTGTCAGCAAGCATGCTGATTACTGTCAGTAAACTTACTGACAGTAATCAAACGCTATGGATGTCCTATGCAAAATAATATAATGTATTCTAGATTAGTTGAATAGCTAATGACCCGTGATTGAAAAATATCCGTTGGCAATGTTGCAGAAAATATGTGGATATACCCTTCCACCCGCTAAGGCTGATGGATAAGGAAATACGGGAGTGTGGAAGGGTATGAAGGAAAGGGAAAAGTTGCAAATCTGTTTCATTCGTTTCACAGAACCTTTCATCCCCCGAAAAGAGTTGTAAAACGTGTAATTTCTTCAATTATAATAATATATATTTGCCTCCATACAAAGCAAAGCTATGAAGGTTCGCGTCGGTTTATATATACTTTTGATACTCTTTCTTTTGATATCAGGCAAAGAAGAGGCGCGGGCTGGAAGATATGCGGCGAAAGGAGATACTTGTAGAGTATCGGACCGGATGAATCAGCCGGAAACCTGGAGCAAAATTTACCAATGGGTGATGGACGACCCGCAAGTGCCGGATAAAGAAGATGTGTTGATGTTGATCCGGTATCACTTCGGGAACTTTGAAAAGCTGAGAAAGCTGTTGCGCTATTTGGATGGTGGCAGACCTTACGCTTATTTATCGGAACATCAGTTCCGGAAGATAGAACGGACAGGGAAGATGAAAGACAGTTTGCCGGTAGCTGCATTAACATTGCCTGCGAATACTTTGCCGGAGGAGCAATTGGAAACTATAGCTTTCGCTCCTTGGCTTGAAGTGGAAAGTAAGCGGGAAACCCCGCACAGAACAGTGCTTGCATTGAAGAACAATATACTTTATGATTTAGCTTTGGCTCCGAATGTGGAGGTGGAATTGCCCGTAGGGCAGCGGTGGTCTTTGAATATGGAATATAAATGTCCTTGGTGGTCGAACAGCAAGCATGGCTTTTGTTACCAGCTTCTTTCGGGAGGCGTTGAGGCACGTTGCTGGCTTGGAAAACGCAAGAATCGTGAGTGGCTGACAGGACATTTTCTGGGAATATATGCCGAAGGGGGAGTGTACGATTTTCAATTTGACAAAGACAAAGGATATCGGGGAAACTACTATGCAGCTTCCGGTCTGACGTATGGATATAGTCATCAGCTGGCACGGCATCTGGCTCTTGAATTTAGTTTGGGCATTGGTTATCTGGCAACAGAATACCGCAAATACACCACTTACGAAGGCGATTTGATATGGACGAGCAGCGGACGCTATCATTTTATGGGGCCTACAAAAGCCAAAATCTCTTTGGTGTGGCTCATTAAGGGAAGGAGGCGATAGCTATGAGGTGTACGCAATATGTGTTTCTTTTACTTCTGTTCGTGCTGTCGGTGCTGTTAGCAGGATGTGATTTCAGAGACATACTGGATGATTATCCCGTCAGCGGAGTAAAGATAAAGTTTAACTGGAAGGGAGTGGATAAGTTGCCCGAAGGGATGAGGGTGATTTTCTACCCGAAGAGTGAAGAAGGTAGAAAGGTGGAGAGTTATCTCTCGGTGGAAGGGGGAGAGGTGAAAGTGCCGCCCGGACGTTATGACATGGTGATCTACAATTACAATACGGAGAGTGTGTTGATTCGCAATGATGAGGCGTATGAGACGATTGAGGCTTATACTGATTATTACAAAGGGCTTGAAACAAGTGAGAAGATGGTATGGTCACCGGACCCTCTATATGTAGTAAGTATGAATGATATGAGGATAGAAAAGAGTGAAGATGTGCTTTTGATGGAGTTTCAACCGAAGCTGGTAGTCAAGAACTATTCTTTTGAAATAAAGGTGAAAGGATTGAAGAACGTGGCAAGCATTGTTTGTAATGTGGATGGAATGAATGGGGCATATTGCATAAGTAATGGCTCATGTACGGCAAGCATTGCTCCTATCTATGTGGAGGCTCATAAAGGAGAGGATGTGATACGTGGTAGTTTCTCTGCTTTTTCTGTATCGGAGTCTGCGAATACACGTTTTACCGGAGGGGTGGTAATGAAGCTATTGCTAGTTAAGGTGGATAATACGGTTCAAGAAACCAAGGTTGACATCACGGCGGCTGTAGTTCCTCCCCCACCCGAGGAAGAAGAAGATCCGGTAACGGATATCGAGATACCGATTGAAGAGGAAATTGAAGTGGAGGATGTGGAAGTTCCTCCCGGTGGAGGCGGAGGTATTGGCGGTGATGTAGGAGACTGGGATGACGAAACGAATGTTGAGTTACCTGTAAATTGAAAAGCAAAATGAATAAAATATTAACTTATAAAACAAACGATTATGAAGAAGATTTTATTGGCAGCAGTTGCTGCGTTGGCAATCGTAGGTTGCTCACAGAATGAAGAGATTGAGAAGGCTGGTGAAAAGGCGGAGATTAACTTTGGGACGGTAGTGAAAGCGGGTACAAAAGCTGCTATAACTGAAACTGATAATTTTGCAACATTTACTGTACGAGCTTACAAAACTGAAGATAAAATGGTGGCGGCACCTGCGCTAAGTTCGGTATTTATGAATGATCTTTTAGTTGAAAGAACGTTGCCAAATACGGAATGGACACATACAGGTACTTTTTATTGGCCACTTTCGGGTTATGTGCAGTTTTTTGCAACTTCACCAAAGCAAGCTCTTAAAGTTACTACCGGCTATCCAACTTTTGACTATACTATAGCTACTGCTGATAAACAAGTAGATTTGGTTGCTGCTAATGTAATAGATGCAGAAAAAACAGAAAATGCAGTAGATCTTGCTTTTCAACATCTTTTGACTCAGATTAATTTCTCTATAAAAGGTGACACAGAGGATTTTACTTATACAGTGACCAAGTTGGAACTAAAAGGAGCAAAAGATAAATCAACTTTTACATTCAATGGATCTGAGACAATTGGTTCATGGGGGACTCCAGAGATTTCTGCTGCTGATGTATCATATGTTTACGATAAGGCTTCCGTGTCTGTTACTCCCGTGACAGCTGACCCTGACAAAGAAACTGCATTTGAGGCTACAGGTAATGCTTTATTCATGTTGATGCCTCAGACATTAGAGGGTGTAACATTAGAGATTACTTATTCAGCTGCTCCTATGTCGGATTTGACAGCAAAGACTTTTGATGGTGTAAAGACTGTGAATCTTACAGGAACATGGGGAATGGGCAAGAGTATTCGTTATACTTTGAAATTAACAAGTGATGCTGCGGATATTACCTTTAATCCATCAGTTTCTGGATGGGGGGATGAAACACCTGGTACTAACACTAATCCTGTAACTAAGCCTTGATGATACTTTCTTAATCCTATAAATCCTTTCCCCGAAGACTTTCCAAAATGCAAAGTCTTCGGGGATTTTTTTGTTTCTTCCCGGAATATTCTTACTTTTGCTGCACAAAACAAACAAAAAAACATTCAATCTGCAATGCAAACTTACTCTGCATGTGGTGCGGCTATATCGTGCCAGCAGTGCCCTAAGGCTGTGGGTAATGCTATCATTTATGCCTCTCATTCAAGAGGCTTCCACCTTCCAGCTCAAAAATGCGAAGAAAATATAATGATTTTTTTATTGGAAGGAGAAGCACTTGTCAATAGCCAGGAGTATGCCGGAACCATACTGCGTGCGGGGGAATTTATTCTTCAAGCCATTGGCTCAAAATATGAAATCCTTGCTCTGACGGATGTGGAATGTGTTTGTTATCGTTTTAATCAGCCGGAGTTTTTCTGTGAGGAACGTTATAAATACATTATGAAAGAAATAACTCCACCGCTGATATTCACCCCATTAAAGATTATTCCGGAATTGCGTTTCTTTCTGGACGCTTCCAAAGCCTATCTGGCGAAAGAGAAGATTTGCCGGGAACTGCTTTCGTTCAAACGAAAAGAACTTGCCTTTCTTTTAGGAGAATATTACTCCGATTATGATCTCTCGATACTGGTACATACTCTTTCCCGTTATACGTCCAGCTTTGAGTATTTTGTCCTGCAAAATCATCTGAAAGTGAAGACGGTAGAAGAATTAGCCCAATTAGGCGGATACACCGTTGTTACCTTCCGGCGTATCTTCAATTCTGTATTCCATAAACCTGTTTATGAATGGATGATGGAGAAGCGTAAAGAGAACATTGTTTATGAACTCCGCTATACGGATGCCACTATTTCTGAGATCTGTTATAAATATGGTTTCGAGTCTTTGCCTCACTTCTCTAACTTCTGCAAGAAGAATTTCGGGACTTCACCCCGTGGCCTACGTTCAGTGCAGTCTGTTCCTCCACAAGAAACGCAAACTATTTGTGAAGAGGCTGGTTGAAGCGATACTTCACTGAGACAATGAAGTAGCTGCCTATCTGTTGCGTATGGTTTTCATAAAGTCCGTCGGCCATTGTGCCTCGGAAATAATTCTTTTGTTGGCTGAGTATATCCACCCAGTTGGCTGATATCTCAGCCTGTTTCTTTTTCAGGAATCGCCATGTGATACTTGCGTTCCAGACAATCTGGTCGTCTTCTCCCTTTTTTATGTTTGTACCGTTTCGGAAAGAATAATTTGCGTCTGTTCTTAGTTGTATACCTCCCGGCAAATCGGCAAAACCGCTCAATCCGAAGGTATAATTGCGTGTGTATGTATCCGTCTCTAAAAGTGAGTTGGAAGAATGTTGGAAGTTCCACCTGCCGTTTAAGTCCAGATTACCCCATTTAGGTTGGTAGGATAGGCGCAGGTCACTGTTGAGGCCGGTGTTATGCGTGGCACTGCGTTCAGGTTGCTCGCTCTGGTTTTCGTTGATGAGGTTGACATCCTGTGCAAAGGAGCCTCCGGCATTTGCACTCAGATTAAAGTCCTTGATGCGCTTCTGATACCGGAACACACCGCTTATGTTCCAGTTGCCGTTAATATTCACCGGATAAGTTTCACGTCCACCGGTTTGCTGGTTGTAGATCACTGCACGGGTCTGACTATTGATTCTGTTGTTCCAGTTCAGTGTGGCAAAAAGTCCTTCCTTCGTATTTTGTGCTTCCAATCGTACAGACTGATTGTAAGTAGGCTTCAGATTAGGATTGCTCCGCGTGATGTTGAGCGGATCACTGTTGTTGGTTGGTGAGATCAGATCGTATAATGATGGTTGCCAGGTATTTCCATAATAATTCAGGGTTATCCTGTTTTTCTTTTTCTGCCATGAGATGAAGAGCATGGGCTGAAAGCCGACTGAGTGGAGGGTGGTATCAGCTCTATGCAGACCTGTTTTCTGGTTCAGGCTGCGCCGCTCGGGTTGTACGGATACTCCGGCATTGATGTTCCAAATGGTGTCGGAATAATTAAAGTGCAGGTTGATTCCGTGTTGCAGGGTACTGCTATGGCTCCGGTTACTCAGACTGTCGATGTAGTTCGCCTCATATCCTTCAGGCAGATAGCCGGGTTGTACTGCAGTTTCTTCCATAAAGCCGGACAGGTCGTAGGTATTACGATCATTCTTCTGCTTACTGTAGTTGAGGTTATATGAAATCTGTGCGTGCAGCTTCTTGGAAAAAGGATGGCTGAACATCAGCCCGATGCCCTGTTGACGGTTGGGGGACAGGTTCGACGAGTATTGGTTACGGTAGAGTATGGAGTCGTTTCCTGCACTGTTTTTCAGTTGATAATATGTGGTTGATGAGATAGAGAAGTTATTGTTGTCATTCTTGCTATCATTGTATTGCGCAGTCAGGCCGATAGAACTTCCTTTTTTATTGATCCGGCGCATGATATTTGCATGGAAGGAATATCGGTGTTGTTCTCCTTGCATTAGTGATCCCATGGCGATGTCATTGATTCTCAGTTCATCGGGTACATCGTTGATATGACTGAAAGGATCGAGGATATCCAGATGAGGATTTTCATTGAACGTGGCCTGGCGGTTATTATTGGCATTATTATTCCGGACAAGGCTGAAATTACCGAAGAAATTGACAAAAGTCAGGGTATCGACCTGCCAGTTTAAGCCCAATGATGAATTCATATTGCGATTGCGGTTCGTATTGTTGCCGGCAGAATACTGGTACTTATTGCCACTTGTCAGATATTGCTCATTGTAGGATGTCGAAATATTGCCCTGCTCGTTGTGATGATAGGATACATTTCCGTTGAGTGTTAGTTTCTTATTGTACTTTTGGGTGAAATTTACGGCAACGTTCTCCTGTATGTTGTCCTTGTAGCTGGTCCGCATATGGAGGTTACCGGAATTGGCGATGACTGAGAAATTGTTTCCGTTATTTTTGAAGTAGTTGCCTTGCAGGTTGAAATCCTTTTTGTTGTTATTGCCGTATCCGGCTTTTCCCGATGCAAGAAGGGTACCATTGAATTCTTCTTTGGTTTGCAGGTCGAGCACATAGTTCTCTTTCCCCGTGCTGACACCCGTCAGCTTTTCCAGCTTGCTTTTCTTATCGTACACTTTTATTTTGCTGATTAACTCCACAGGAAGATTTTCCAGTGCCATCTTGTTGTCACCTGAGAAGAAAGCTTCACCGTTTACGTTGATTTCGTTAATAGGCAGTCCGTTGTATTTCAGTGTTTTGGTTTCGCTGTCGTATTCCATTCCGGGAATACGTTTGACAAGTGTCTCCAGATACGAGCCTTCCGGTGTTTTGTAAGCTGCTGCATTGATGACGGTGGTATCTCCCACCTGGTCTACGTCGCGCATCCGGGCGTTTACTGTCACTTCGCCCAATTCGATACCTTCTTCCAGTAAAATGCTGCCCAGGTTGATTGTTGAAGCGTTGCTGTCCAGTTTGCGGAAGACAGACTGCATTCCCGTATAAGAGGCTTTCAGTAAATATTGCGTTCCTTTTTGAGGAGTGAACTGGAGATTGAAACGACCGTCCGCATCGCTTGCAACTCCTTTTACAAAGGTGGAATCTTTGCCTTCCAGGATAACAAGACTTGCATAGGGAAGAGGTTCTTCTCCTTTTTTTGTCTCTGATGTAGTGCACACCAATCCTTTGACTGTCCTTGTTTTTTGGGCGAATAGAATAGTCGGAATCAGTAAGAATAGCAATAGTAACCAGATTTTGTGCACGTTCATGTCTGTCTTTTTATGGCAGTCACAAAATTAGAGAGTTTTCGTCATAAAATCTTCTTTTTTTATAGATATTATGCTACTTTTGCTCAATATAAGTGATACAATGAAAACCGACAAACTAAAATATGTTTTAGCCTTTATCTTTTTGCTGTGTGCTTTTTGGTGCGGAGTCAATTTTAAACGGTGGTACACTATTAACCACCGGATAGAAAAAATGATTTCTCTTGTTTATTCTTCCTCTCCCCAGTATGATTGTTACGGAAACTTTGAAGAACTCTTGGTGAAGGAGTTCAGAAAACAAGGCATAGAACCGATATTTGAAAAGTTCTATCTGGATTTCAATACGGTCACGCCGGAAGATGGGATAAAAAATATGGAGGTATATCTTGAGGTAATTAGAGATAAACCGATAGCACTGATGCTCACTGTGGGCGATCAAGCTGCGTCTGCTTTGTTTTCTACCCGCCATCGGCTACTTTCTTCTATTCCTGTAGTAGCTTGCAACGTACATTTTCCCGATGAGAAACTTATAAAAGAATATGAGCGTAGAAAGGTATATGTGCTGCGTGATGCACCGGATTTTAAGCGTAACATTGATTTTATAAGGGCTTTACAACCACATGTAGGGATAGATGTCATTTATAATATTGACCTGACTCCTCTTGGATATAAATCGTTTGATTTGTTAACCCGGTTTGCTGATAGAAAGGAAATCAGACTTTTAGGCTATGAGTCTGCCTTTTCTGTGGAATCTGAATACAGAAAATTGCAGGAAATGGTTGAGCATTATAATCTGATGCCTGCCAAGGTAAACAATCATATTGAAAAGGATGAGTTAACCATTAGTCTTTGCCCTTTCCGTTATACCAAAGGGACTTCTTTGTTTGTAGACATGGAAAAATCAAAAAGCGGACAGAGAAGAGAGGTTTTTCTGTTGGATAAGTTTGATCAAATGTCGCTTCCGATCACTAAAGCTTTAAATATTCCCTCTTTTAGTTGCATCCGCCAAGGTTTTGGGAAGGATGCCAAGATTGTGGGTGGTTACATGGCTACTGATGAGATTTCTGCGCGTACTGCGGCTGATTTTTCTGTTCGTCTGATGAATAAGGAGAAGATTGGTATGCCGAAAATCAGGGATATGGAAAAGGAGTATGTACTGGATTGGACCTATTTTTCATCCTATACGGACTTTGATGTGAAAAATGTACCTGAAGATGTCCGTATTATCAATTACTTCTTCTATGACCGGTATCGGAAGGAACTTTATTTCCTGACCGGATTGTTTATCCTTACTTTTATTCTGGTATTGAGCAGTCTGCTGCGTATGCGCCGGCGTTCGCGTGTGGAACGTAAGAATATGGAGATGCTTGAGGAAACTCATAGGCGGTTGATGCTTTCTACAGATGGAGGGCGGATTTCACTTTGGGATATACAGGGAGAGAATATCGAGTTTGATGAGAATTATACGCGTTTGGTGGGAATGGAACAAAGAACGTTTGTGCGAACCGATTTCTTGAAGTATGCATATCCTGATGATGTACCTCTTCTGAATTCATTGTACGAAACGCTGCATCAATCTACGGATATGCAGGTTCGGCGTGTACGTTTCTCTTTCAGTGAAGAAGATTATCGTTGGTATGAACTTCGGTGTCGCAGTCTGAAAGATGCAAAGGGAAGGATAATGCTGGCAGGCATTATGCAGGATATTCAGATACAGGTAGAGCATGAAGAACAGCTTATTCAGGCTAAGCAGATGGCTGAAAATGCTGAGTTGAAACAATCTTTCCTGAATAATATGAGCCATGAAATCCGTACTCCGCTGAATGCCATTGTCGGTTTCACCAATTTGTTGGTTGGCGAGGGTGGCGATGAGATTGAACCGGATGAGAAGAAGGCCATGCTTGAGATCATTAACCGTAACAACGAATTACTCTTGAAATTGGTCAATGATGTGGTGGAAATATCACGTCTGGATTCCGGCAACATGGATCTTGAAATAAAAGAATGGGATATGGCAACGGTTGTGAAAGAGATTTATATGGCTTATCAGGCATTAATCAAGCCCTCGTTGCAGTTTCATCTGGCTTTGGATGAAAATCTCTCTTTGCCTGTCAATATAGATCGTATGCGTTTTATTCAGGTCATTTCCAATTTCCTGGGCAATGCGGATAAGTTTACCCGGAGTGGTTCTATTACATTAGGATGCAAAGTGGATAAAAAAGACCGGAAGGTCAGTGTGTATGTACAGGATACCGGGAAAGGTATTGATGAGAAAGAACTCATGATGATCTTTGACCGTTTTTATAAGACTGACGAGTTTGAACAAGGGAGCGGACTTGGACTTTCTATCTGTAAAGTCATTATTGAGAAGCTTTGCGGACGTATAGAGGTACGGTCTGAAGTAGGAAAAGGAAGTCGTTTTACGGTTGTTCTATCTTTGGCGGATGAGGTAAAAGACTTCTGACGGGTTCTTTAAAATAATAGCCGAAACATTTGATATCGCTCTCAGGGTATTGTATATTTGTGGCATTAATCTTTAAATATGAGAACATACAAAATCAGAACGCAACGATTCATTCTACTTATTCTACTCCTATCCTGCATTACCTCCGTTTTTTCTTCTGATTTTTTCCATCGGATAGCAGAAGATGACGGTCTGAGTAATAGAAGGTGTTTCTCTGTCCAGCAAGATAAGCATGGCTTTATGTGGATTTCTACCAAACTGGGGGTAGACCGGTTTGATGGGAAAAATTTCAGGCATTATCCTTTGAATCTATTTCCCGACCAGGGGTATAACCGGATAGGGGTAAATTATCTGCGTTGTTCACCGGATAGTACACTCTGGGTATTTAGCGAAGCAGGGCTTCTTTTTCAATATGACGAACGGAAGGATGAATTTGAACTGATATATGCTGTACGTGACTTCTTCAATAATCATTCTATTATTCTGAATGATGTTATGTTCGATTCCCCTGAAACAGCTTTCTTGTCAACCTCCAAAGGGGTTTTGAAGTTGAACTTGCCGGACAGAATGGCTTTACTGCTTCCCGGAACCGAAGAGTTGTCTGTAAATCAAGTGAACAAGAATGATGACCGATATTATATTTCTACCCGTGACGGACTTTATATAAGCATCTTCCCCCAAACTGGTCCTATGGAAGTACGCTTCCGTTGTCTGGAAGGGAAAAATGTATTATCGACCTATGTGGATATGGAAAATCGCAGAATACTGATCGGTACCCTGGATGCAGGTCTGTATAGCCGTTCCTTAGAAATGGAGGACTTACAGAAATTGCCTCTGCCAATTACGAAGCCCATACGCTCCATTGTTTCCTATACACTGGATAAAATTGCCGTAGGAGTGGATTTGGAAGGTGTCTTTGTCATAGATAAGGCTAACCTGACAATAGATAAACAATATGCCTACAATGAAACGTCTTCCACTTCTATCTTTACGAATAATGTGCGGGGACTTTTTGTCGATAATCAGTTCAATCTGTGGGTGGCAACTTATCACGGGGGAATCTCTTTTCAAGACTCTTACAAATTGAATTTTGACTATTTCCAGCATCGGACAGGTGATTCGCAAAGCATCGGAAATGATGTGGTGAATGCAGTGCTGGAAGATTCTTCAGGTAATTTCTGGTTTGGAACGAATAGTGGTGTCAGTATGCTCTCAGTGCACACGCACACCTGGACGCATTACTTTAACAGGAATATTTCCGGTGAAAAAGGAAACGCGATACTCACCATTGCCGAAGATTCGCAAGGACGTATATGGGCGGGAGGATACTCTTTCGGTGTTGCCTGCATCGACTGGAAAAGGGGAGATGTGAAAAGATATCACGTTGAGGACCGGAATCCTATTATCTCCACCAATTATATTTACTCCATTTATCCGGATGGTGATCTGTTGTGGTTTGGAGGAATTATGGGAGATATCACTTCACTGAATATAAAGACCGGGCTGGTAAATAAGTATAATATAAGTAAGGTGAATCAGTTTGAAAGACAGTCGGACCGACTGCTGGTGATGGGATTGTATAGCGGACTTTTTATTCTCAACAAAGAAACCAGTGAGATAAAATCAACAGCTATCACCAAAGAAGTAACAACTATCTATCGGATCAGGGATGGAGCCTACTGGGTGGGAACAAGAAACTATGGACTGTATTATTATGATATGGAAAACGATTCCATACGCCAGTACACAGTGGACGACCATCTTTCATCTAACTATATTTATGGGATAGCTCCCGATGCGGAAGGTCATTTGTGGATTGCCACGGAAAATGGTCTGAATAAACTGTCTCCTGATACGGGTGTTATCGAAGTATTCGACAAACAGGACGGTTTGCCATCCAATCAGTTCAATAAGTCGGCTTGTTGGGTTTGCCGTAACGGAGATATACTGTTGGGAAGTACCGACGGGGCTATTTTGTTCAAGCCGGATGAGATAAGAAAGACGAAGCTTCCCACAGATTACGAGACAATCGTTTATCAGTTTGATGTGTTCAACGAACCGGTATATTGTACGGATGCATCAAATCTGTTACGTGAACCGATCTATAGGACGGACCGGATAGAATTGCCTTACAACAGGAATTTCTTCTCTTTCCATTTTGTTACACCTAATTATCAGACACCGCAAAAGACACAGTATTCTTATTATCTGGAAGGGCATGATATTTCGTGGTCGCTTCCGGCTTCGACTCATGTGGCTACGTATTCTAAGGTGGCACCGGGCAGTTACGTCTTCCATGTAAAATCGGTGATAGATGGAGTGGATCAGAAGGAGCGGATAATTTATGTTACGGTGGCTGAACCGTGGTGGAATACGATTTGGGCACGCCTGGTCTATCTGGCTTTGTTTTCCCTGTTTCTTTTTTATATTTACAGGATGATCAAACAGAAGCAGGAGAAGAGGAATACAGAAGTCAAAATAGATTTCTTTGTCACCACGGCTCATGATCTGTTGACACCGCTCAACCTGATACAGGCTCCATTGAAGGACTTGGAGAATGAGATTCCGCCTTCGGGACAAGGCGCTCAGTTGTTGCAAATGGCCTTGAATAATTCATCCAAGTTGGCGCATTATGTGGAGAAACTACTGGACTTTCAGCGTGTATCACTGAATGCAAGCCGATTGGTCGTTTCCAAACAAATGCTTGAGGTTTTCCTGCGTCATCGACTGGATTCCTTTAAATTAGTAGCAGGAAACAAGTATATTCATATAGAAAACAAACTGGAAGATTCTACCCGGCAGGAAATCTGGTTCGATAAGGAGAAGATAACGCGTATATTGGATAATCTTCTATCCAATGCGATCAAATATACTCCTTATGGAGGAAAGATTAGTATTGAAGCATCGGTAGACGAGCATAAGTGGTATTTGCGCATCAAGGATACCGGTATCGGAATCTCCGCCCGCGAACAGAGACATATCTTCAAACATATCTTCAGAGCGGATAATGCAATAAATTCCGGTGAAATAGGCAGTGGTATCGGATTGAAGTTGGTAGGAGCACTTGTTAAACTGCATCAGGGCAAAATCTCTTTCCGAAGCAAAGTGGATGAAGGTACGGAATTCTTTTTGTCCTTTCCTTTGACATACGAGAATGCAGTGGATCATTCGGAAAATAGTGAGAATGTTCCACTTGGTCATGACGTCTCTGTTAGCGATCCTCACGTAAATCGCGTTATGGTGGTGGAAGACGATCCCGAAATGTCCCGTTACATTGAGATGTCGCTGAGTGATGTCTATCATGTAAAGACCTTCAATAATGCCGTTGAAGCTTTGGATGGCATAGATGCTTTCTCACCTCAACTTATTATTTCGGATGTGTTGATGCCGGGAATGACGGGGTTTGAGTTCTGCCAGAAGGTGAAAGGTAATATAAAGACTTCTCATATTCCATTCCTGCTGCTTACGGGAGTTACGGATAAGAAAAGCATATTGGAAGGTATGCGCCTGGGAGCTATCGACTATATTGCCAAGCCCTTCGACAAAGAAGTATTGCGAAGCAAAATAGCCAATATCTTTGAATTGCGGCAAGCCGCCCAAAGGCAATGTCTGGAAGAACTGAAAAACAACAATGCTGTGGAATTGTCGAACAAGGCGGACAATGAATTTATGGAAAAGCTTTTGAAGTTGATAGAGACTAATATAGATAATCCGGAATTAAATATTCAGATGATGTGCAGTGAACTCGCCATGAGCCGTACGTTGCTATATAATAAGATTACCCAACTGACCGGTAAGTCTCCCACTGAATTTATCCGGATTTTCCGGCTCAAGCAGGCGGCTGCGCTTCTCCTTTCGGGAGAGTACTCGGTGACGGATGTTGCTTTTAAGGTTGGAATTGACAATCCGAAATACTTTAGTCGTATTTTCAAGGAATTTTACGGTGTATCTCCCAAAGAGTATCTGGCAAAAAGAGAATAAGTAACGCTACTGAATAAAAGAAATAAAAATGCGGTGTGATTTTAATGGTTACACCGCTTTTTGTGTCATATAAGCCTTGTAGAAGGCAATATATGAACATCTGTGCACCTGGAATGACGTATAATGTACCTCTTTTTTTTCCCTTCCCGCTACATTTGCAACTATAAATCGAATGGCTTATGTAAGGCCGGATAAATTTAATACCTTTATTATATATGAGAATTTATTTATTAGTTATGATGCTTCCGATTTTCTTTTCAGGGTGCTCTGATAAGGATAAAGATCCGCTTTATCTGGATGCTTCCCAACCTGTGGAGAAAAGGGTGAATGATTTGATGAATCGTATGACATTGCAGGAGAAAGTAGCACAGATGTCACAATACGTTGGTATAGAACACATGAAAGCTGCCGAAAAAGACATGACGGTGGAGGAAATGAAGAAAAGCCATGCCAAAGGATTTTATCCTGATCTGCATTCTACCGAACTGATTGAAATGACCAAACAAGGGCTTATCGGATCTTTTCTGCATGTAATTACCAGTGAAGAAGCCAATCGATTACAATCATATGCCATGCAATCGCGCCTTAAAATCCCTTTACTTATTGGCATTGATGCCATTCATGGTACCGGACTCTACAGAGGAGCTACCATTTATCCTACTCCCATCGGACAGGCTGCAACCTTCGAACCGGAACTGGCTGAAAAAGCTTCTCGCCAGACTGCTCTTGAAATGCGTGCCACCGGTACCCATTGGGCATTTACTCCCAATGTAGAAGTGGCTCGTGATGCCCGTTGGGGACGGGTGGGAGAGACCTTTGGCGAAGACCCTTTTCTTGTAGGACAGATGGGAGCAGCTACCGTCAGAGGACTTCAGACAAGTGACTTTACCGGACAGGATAAAGTACTGGCCTGTACCAAACACTTTATTGGTGGAAGCCAACCTGTCAATGGTATCAATGGTGCTCCTTGCGATATCTCCGACCGTACATTGCACGAGGTTTTCATGCCTCCTTTTAAAGATTGTCTGGATGCGGGCACATATACTTTCATGATGGCACATAATGAACTTAACGGAGTGCCCTGCCATACCAGTAAATACCTGATGAAGGATATCCTGAGAGATGCCTGGAAATTCAACGGGTTTATAGTGAGCGACTGGATGGATATTGAGCAAGTGCACGAAAAGCATTGCACCGCCGCTACACTGAAAGACGCGTATCTGCAAAGCGTAAAGAATGGAATGGATATGCACATGCATGGTCCTGAGTTTGCGGATGCCGTTATAGAACTGGTTAATGAAAAGGAACTCCCCATGAGCCGCGTAGATGATGCCGTCAGCAAGATACTGACTGCCAAATTCAAACTGGGCTTGTTTGAGAATCCTTATATAGATGAAAAGAAAGTTTCCCAAGTTCTGTTCAGTGCCGAACATCGTGAAACAGCACTCGAAATGGCGAGAAAAAGTATTGTGCTTCTGAAGAATGATAATAATCTGCTTCCTTTGGATAGCGACCGTTATAAAAAGGTTTTTGTAACCGGCCCCAATGCTGACAACCAGACTATTTTGGGTGACTGGGCTTTTGAACAGCCGGACTCCTGCGTGACTACAGTCATTGAGGGATTGCGAATGGTTTCTCCCCAGACTGACTTTGATTTCTTCCCTTTTGCCACCAATTTGCGCACTATGGAAATGTCTCGTGTGTTGCAAGCGAAAGACAGAGCCCGAAAAGCCGATCTGGCTATTGTAGTGGTGGGTGAGAACTCCATGCGTTATATGTGGAAAGACAAAACTTGCGGTGAGAATGTGGACCGTTATGAATTGTCATTGGTAGGTTTGCAACAACAGTTGGTAGAGGAGATTTATGCTACGGGAGTTCCCACTATTGTCGTATTGGTCAACGGTCGTCCGTTAGGCACTGAGTGGATTGCTGAAAATATTCCTGCATTGGTTGAGGCCTGGGAGCCCGGTTCATTTGGCGGACAGGCTGTTGCGGAAATTTTATACGGGAAAGTGAACCCTGAAGCAAAGCTTCCCATCACTATTCCCCGTTCTGCCGGTCAGGTTCAGACTTATTATAACCACAAGCAAACGAGCAAATGGTTCCCGTACGGTACGGGAAAAAGTACTAATCTGTTTGAGTTTGGATATGGATTGAATTATGCTTCTTTTGAATTCAGCCCTGTGAAGTTATCTGCCAGGTCGATGAATGAACAGGATACCTTGCGTGCTTCTGTTGAAGTCCGGAATATAGGTGAAAGAGCCGGAACGGAAGTGGTACAGATGTATATACGCGATTGCTACAGTTCGGTAGTACGTCCATTGAAAGAACTCAAAGGCTTTCATAAAATTACTTTACAACCCGGAGAAAGCCAGACAGTCACTTTTTATATCACCGCCAAAGAACTTAGTTTTTACGATATCGATATGAACTATGGTGTGGAAAAAGGTGAGTTCGAGGTTATGATCGGGAATTCTTCCCGTGATATTGACCTGCAAAGGGAGTTGTTTACCATAAAATGATGAATAGTGCACCTTTTTAGATGAATTGGGGGAGTAGCAAGTCCCTCTCCCCCATATCTTTGCCGAAAATAAAAACAATAAATAAGTCTATGAGAACACCTACTGAAAAACTGATTATAATAAGTATCGCTTGTTTTCTAAGTGCCTTTGTATCTCAACCGGTACTGGCGCAAAAGTCTAAAACGATCTATCATAAAGACTGGATAGATCTGAATAAAAACGGGAAGAAAGACATTTACGAAACTCCGACAGCTCCTATCGAAGCTCGCATTGCCGATTTGCTTTCGCAGATGACCGTTGAGGAGAAAACCTGTCAATTAGCTACCTTATATGGATATAAGAGAGTCGCTAAAGACGAATTGCCCATTCCTGCCTGGAAACAGGAGTTATGGAAAGATGGTATTGCCAATATCGACGAACATCTCAATGGGCTTGTAAAGACTCAATATTCGTACCCTTTCAGTAAGCATGCTGAAGCCATTAATACAGTACAACGTTGGTTTATTGAAGAAACACGCCTTGGCATTCCTGTTGATTTCAGCAACGAGGGGATTCATGGACTCAATCACGACCGCGCGACTCCGCTTCCTGCTCCTATTGCCATCGGTTCCACCTGGAATGCTGCTCTTGTCAGACAGGCGGGAGAAATTGTAGGCCGTGAAGCTAAAGCTTTGGGTTACACCAATGTATATGCTCCTATTCTGGACTTGGCACGCGATCCGCGCTGGGGGCGCGTACTTGAATGTTACGGTGAAGAACCTTTTCATGTAACCACATTGGGCAAGGAAATGGTGGCAGGTATCCAGTCGCAGGGAGTTGCTGCAACGTTGAAGCATTTTGCTGTGTACAGTGTCCCCAAAGGTGGGCGTGATGGGCATGCACGTACCGACCCGCATGTCGCTCCCCGCGAAATGCATCAGTTGCATCTTTATCCTTATAGGAAGATTATACGTGAGGTTCATCCGATGGGAGTGATGAGCAGTTATAATGATTGGGACGGTATTCCCGTATCCGGCAGTTATTATTTCCTGACTGAGTTGCTGAGAGAAAAATATGGTTTCGACGGTTATGTAGTTTCCGACAGTGAAGCAGTTGAGTTTGTCTATAGCAAGCACCGTGTGGCTCAGGATATGAAAGGAGCAGTGAAGCAGGTGGTAGAAGCAGGACTCAACGTGAAAACGAATTTTACGCAACCTTCCGATTTCGTATTGCCCTTGCGTGAACTGGTTGCAGAAGGAAGTGTATCCATGCAGACACTGGATCGGAATGTAGCAGATGTACTGCGGGTTAAATTCCGCTTAGGGCTTTTTGACAGTCCGTATGTCACGGATACGAAAGCAGCTGACAAGATTGTCGCTTCGTCTGATACCAAGGAGTTTGAGAAACAGATGGGTAGAGAATCACTGGTGCTATTGAAAAATGAAGCCAATCTCTTGCCTCTCCAATTGAGTAATCTTCGGAATATTTTGGTTACGGGTCCTTTAGCTACGGATACTACCGCTTACGTTAGTCGCTATGGGCCGCAGAATTTGCAGGTAACCCACGTGTTGCAGGGTGTCAGAGATTACGTTGGACAGGCGGCAACTGTACATTATGCCAAAGGATGCGAAGTAGTGGATGCCACTTGGCCGGAAAGTGAAATCATTCCGACTCCTTTGACGGAGGAAGAACGCCTGGAAATTCAGGAAGCTGTGGAGAAAGCTCGCCGGAGTGATGTGGTAATTGCCGTATTGGGTGAGGACGAACACCGGGTAGGTGAAAGTAAATCGCGTACAGGATTGGCTTTGCCCGGACGCCAGCTGCAACTCTTGCAGGCTTTGTACGAAACCGGGAAACCTATTGTTCTGGTGCTTATCAACGGACAGCCGCTTACCATTAATTGGGAGAATCGCTACATACCTGCTATTCTTGAAGCCTGGTTCCCAAATTCCATCGGTGGGCAGACGATAGTGGAAACTCTTTTCGGAGAATATAATCCCGGAGGAAAGTTGCCGGTAACGTTTCCTAAGACTTTGGGACAGATTGAGCTGAACTTTCCCTTCAAGCCGGGTTCACATGCCGGACAACCGGGTGACGGTCCTAACGGCTATGGTAAAACAGCGGTAGTAGGTTCTCTTTATCCTTTCGGATATGGATTGAGTTATACCACTTTCGAATATAAGAATTTGCATATTACCCCTGACAAACAGGGAGTGCAGGGGAAGATAGAAATATCTATGGATCTGACAAATACCGGACAGCGGGCGGGTGATGAAGTAGTGCAGTTGTATGTGCGTGATAAGTTAAGTTCCGTGATTACCTATGATTCTCAGTTGAGAGGTTTCCAACGGGTTACCTTGCAACCGGGGGAAACCAGGCGTATTCATTTCACTCTTCTTCCCGAGGATCTGGAAATGCTTGACAAAGATATGCACTGGATCGTAGAACCCGGTGAGTTTGAAGTCCTGATTGGTAGCAGTTCCGAAGATATCCGACTGAAAGGAAAGTTTGAAATGATGCAACCCTGAAAACTGTATAATGAACGTTCAATACAATAAATTAATCCCATTATTTATCTTAAATTTATAACCATGAGAGACAATGAAACTGATTAAAAGAGTTCGCTTGAACTTATGAGTAGAGAAACTAATACTGAAAATTTGATTAATACACAATTAATTATGAATACACTTTTTACATTTGTGAAGAGAACTTATGTTCATCTTCTTATGTGTGCCGTGTTGGTCATCGTTGCGATGCCACTCTCTGCACAGAACATTTCATCCGGAACAGCCAACCAGCAGATCACCGGTCTGGTGACCGACGATAAAGGCGAACCACTGATTGGCGCGAATGTAGTACTGAAAGGATCCTCGTCTATAGGTGTGATTACGGATCTTGACGGTAAATTCTCATTGAATGCACCTTTGCAAGGAACCTTACAGATTTCTTACATCGGCTTTCATGCACAAGAGATTGCGATAAACGGAAAGAATCATTTCACTGTAAAGTTGCAGGAAGATTCAAATACTCTTGATGATGTGGTTGTTGTGGGATATGGAGTGATGAAAAAGAGTGATGTGATCAGCTCTGTAACCACGATAAAGACAGATAAAATGACGAAAGCCGCCACCCTGGATATTGGTGAAATGCTTCGCGGACGAGCTGCCGGCTTGAAAATTACAACCTCAGAAAATGCCGGCCCCGGTGGTAGTTCGAATATACAGATACGTGGTACAAACTCTATTTCGGGAGGAACTACTCCTATTGTTGTAGCTGACGGAGTGGTGATCGGTTCCATTAATGATGTGAATCCGAACGATATTGCATCTGTGGAAATTCTGAAGGATGCTGCCGCTCAGGCTATCTATGGTGCACGTGCAGCAAATGGTGTCATATTGCTTACCACCAAAAGAGGAGAAGCGGGAAAAGCTCGTGTAAGTTATCAGGGGTATTATGGTATCCAAAACGTCGACCGTAACTTTGATGTTTACACGCCTGAAGAATTTATACAGTATAAACGTGAGGCTTACCGTACCACCAATAATAACCAGTATGGTGCCGATTCTGATGTATTCAGCCAATTAGAACTCGAATCTATCCAGAATGGACAGTTCATTGACTGGCAGAAAGAGTTGATGCGTACCGGTACTATTCAGAATCATGACCTCACGGTGACCGGAGGAGGTGAGAAAACAAAGGTATTTGTGAGTGGTAACTTTATGAAGCAAACCGGTGTGGTGCCTGCTACGGATTTTATAAAGGGGCAGCTTCGCTTTAATCTCGATCAGGAGATTACCCGTTGGCTTAAAGTCGGTTTAAATACCAGCCTGAGCATTTCGACCAAGAATGATCCGGGGGTAGCCGGCCTGTTGCGTGATGCTGTAACTTGTTCACCTTTAGGCTCGGTTTATGATGCTGAAGGTAACCTTAATATGCATCCCACCGGATTGCAGGAGAATTGGAATCCGCTGATTGACTTGCAGGAAAAAACATCGACCACTAAGAGCCGTAATGACTTGGTGAATCTTTTCTTTGACTTCAAGATTTTTAAAGGACTGACCTATCGATTGAATGTGAGCCGTCGTAGCTGGAATGCAAAGGTAGAAACCTATAGTACAGCCAATTCGAAGGCAGGAAGTTACACAGGTATGGGAAGTGGTACTATTAAGAACCAGGATGAGAATGAGTGGACGCTTGATAACATCCTTTCGTATGATAATCAGTTTGGCAAACATCACGTATCCGGTACGTTGATTCAGAGCTGGAATGAGCGTAACCAACATTCCAATCAGATGGATGGATCGCTGATTCCGAATGACTTATTGGGTGTCTATGGCATTGAAGCGGCTGGGAAAGTAATACCTACTTTAAGTGCGTCTCAACGCCGTCTTGTGTCTACCGCTCTGCGTATGCAATATGATTTTGCTTCGAAATACTATGTAACCATAAGCGGACGTCGTGACGGTTCATCTGTGTTCGGTGCTAAAAACAAATGGGCTGTTTTTCCTGCCATGGCATTGGGATGGAATGTGTATCAGGAAGAGTTTATGCAAAACTTTGAGCAACTTACGAACTTGAAGTTACGTGGTAGCTATGGTAGTGTAGGAAATGAAGCTATACAGCCTTATGGTAGTATTGCATCTGCCGACCGGTGGGATTATTACACCACGAAGAAACTGACAGGATATACGCCGGGAGCTGTTCTTTCGAATCCTAAGTTGAAGTGGGAGACTTCTACAACCTTGAACCTGGCTGTGGACTTTGGATTCTTCAATAATCGTTTGTCCGGTACTGTGGAATGGTATAATACTCGTACGAAGGATTTGCTGATAGACCGGTCTATCAGTTCGGTTACCGGATATTCTACCATCAAGGACAATATCGGAGAGATTCAGAACAGAGGTCTTGAAATACAGTTGGAAGGTGTTGTGGTAAAGAGTCAGGATTGGGATGTACAATTGGGAATGACTTTTGCACGCAATCGCAATAAAATTATAAAACTGTTCGGTGACTTGGATGGTGACGGCAAAGAAGATGATTATCCTATTAATAATTGGTATATCGGGCAGCCTATCAATGTATCCAAAATATACGAAGTAGCCGGTATCTGGCAGGAAGATGAGATTGATGAGATTCCTAATTCAGCACAACCCAATGCTCAACCCGGAGATATTAAAATTGTAGACCGCACGGGCGATGGCAAGCTGGACGATGATGACAAAATACTGGTTTCACAATTCCCTAAGTGGAATGGTTCTTTCAATGCATCGGTAAGATATAAGAATGTTGACTTCTCCATGGATATTTATACTGTACAGGGAATAACCAAATACAATCCGTTCCTGGCAGATTATAATTATGGTGGTAATATGCGTGCAGTGTTCAACGGTGTGAAGGTGAATTACTGGACACCGGAAAATCCTACCGGTAACTTCCCGCGGCCCACAACCAATGGTGCCCTCGAAATGGGAAGTATAGCCCGTCAGGATGCCTCTTATGTGCGTTTACAGAATATAACGATAGGATATACCTTGCCGAAGACATGGCTTGCAAAAGTACACTTGAGCAATGTCAGGTTCTACTTTACCGGACAAAACCTGTTAACATTGACAGATTATGAGTCGTACAGTCCCGAACAGCCCGCTGACAAGTATCCCGAAGCCCGTACGTTGACTTTCGGCTTGCAGCTTGGTTTCTGATCGGAAGGCAGTCAGAGATATAATTTCATACATTCAACATTTTAATGATATAACCATAATGAAAAATTATATATTATTTCTTATCATCGGATTACTGGTAGTCAATACCTCTTGTGATTCCTGGCTGGAAGAAACACAGTTCGACAAGATTAATAGTTCAACGCTCTATGAGAGTGAAGAAGGATTGGAAATCGGTCTGAATGGACTATATGGCCTCTCTCGCCGCTTTTTCCGTTTTAATGATTCGGATGCACGCGGAGCTTACTGGTTTTATTGTGCTACCGACCTGGCTATGGTGCGTACGTGGAATGAAGCGGAAATGTATCGTTCCAATATGCGTGCAAATGCTATGCCGGCTGAGATGTGGAACCGTCCCTATCAGATGATTGATCGTGCTTCCGCCATTATTGATGCCGCACCCGGTATTAGTATGCAAACTGAAACCCGTGAGCGAATCGTTTCGGAAGCCCGTGTAATTCGTGCTTGGGCGTACCTCAGGCTGATTTCTACTTACGACAATATCTTGTTGGATAGCATACCGACAACTCCGGACAATGCGTTTGACGAAGTAGAGTATAAACCGGCTAGCCAGAAAGATGTATATGCCTTTATTGACCGCGATCTCGATTATGCCATCAAACACTTGCAATATAAAGTAGATCCGGGAATTATCGGATTGGGCTTGGCTCGTCAGTTGCGTGCTGAGTCGGCTATGTGGCAGGAAGATTACACTACGGCAGCAGCGCAGGCTGATGCGATAATTACAGGCGGACACCATAAACTGGTAGGTATCAGCGAAATATTCGGTAATAATGTAAACCATAGCGAGAGTCTGATGGCGTGGCAGTTCGATGAAGTATCTGGAGGTAGCCATACACTGGCTGGAGGTGATGGTCATGTGTTGGGAGCTTGTTTCCAAGCCCGTTTCTATGAGATCACCATTCCGGGAGATCCTGTAGCGCCTATCATTGAGGAAGCTAACTATGGAGGAAATGCTTACGGGTGGACGTATCCGAATGAGTATCTCCGTTCATTGTATGACAAGGATAAAGATAAGCGTTTACAATTCTATTTCTATCCGGATACGCTGTACGGAAACAATCCAGCTTCTGCCTATTATGAAAAGAAATTACCGGGTGATCCCCCGTATTCTACTCAGCTGCGCCAGTATACATGGAGCTTGATGAAGTATCGGGATCTGAGTAAACCGGCCAAACGCGCCTTGTCTTACAAGCCGTTTATAGCTTATCGTCTGGCGGATACTTATATTTTGGGTGCCGAAGCACATTGGAGAAAAGGAAATACGGAAAAGGCACTGGAATATCTCAATGCTATACGTTTGCGTGCCGGACTTGAAGAGGCTACTACTATTGATCTTCAGGCTATCATGGATGAATATGCGCGTGAGTTGTGCTTTGAAGGCAAACGTTGGTTCTTCCTCAAGCGTATCGGCAAGTTGGTGGAACAGGTGAATAAATACCATCGCTTCGGTAGTACAACCAGTAGTATTCAGGGTACCACAATGAAAGATTATATGGTGCGTTGGCCGATCCCGCAGGCACAAATAGATGCAATGGGAACTTTCCCACAGAATCCGCAATATTAAATGAGTATGAAAATAGTAACCACACTCTTGTTATCTCTTTTTGCTTCTTCAGTGCTGTTTGCCCAGTCTGGTAAAACAGTCCAGGTACAGACACGTGCCAACAGCACTGTGGAGAACTGGACACCTTACGAGGCGCATACTGTGGATAACCTGAAAGGATTCAAAAAGAAAAAGGAGCCAGCTCTGTCTGTGTTCGGAGGGTATAAGACGAACCGCCAGGAAGCAACCGGCTTTTTCCGTACAGAGAAGATCAATGGGCGATGGTGGATTATTGATCCCGAAGGGTATTCGTTCCATCACCGGGCAGTAGTGGCATTTGGGCCTGGAACCTCGAAGAAGCAACAGTCTGCATTTCAGGAGAAATTCGGTACGCGTGCCCAGTGGGTGAAGGCAGAGACGGAAATGTTGCGTTCGTATGGATTTAATGGTGCCGGAGCCTGGTCGGCAGTGGAAGATATCCGTACCAGTCAAGCTCCATTGGTCTATACGCTGATTGTCAACCCTATGGGGAACTATAAGCATGAACATGTGAAGAAATATGGAGGTACCTATAAGGTGGCCGGCTGGCAGGGGTATCGATTCAATCTGCCTATGGTATTCGATGATGAGTTTGACAAATATGTAGAGCAGGCTCTTGCTCCGTTGGCACGGTATAAAGATGATCCTTGCCTGTTAGGCTATTTTACAGACAATGAATTGCCTTGGTATACTGATGCTTTGGACCGCCATCTTAACTTTCTGGCTAAAGATGAACCGGGATACCTGGCAGCACGGAAATGGTTGGATGAACGAAAAGGCAAGGAAGCAACCGTGGCGGATATTACCGAGGAAGACCGTCTTGCATTCTCCGCCTTCTTCTTCGAGACGTATATGCAGAAAGTGACTTCGGTGTTGCGTCGTATAGATCCTAATCACATGTATCTCGGCTGCCGGTTTAATCAGGATAAGAATCAGGAACTTACCAATCCGGCTATCTTTAAGGTAGCAGGTAAGTATATGGATATTATTTCTATAAATCATTACCGCCAGTGGCAGCCGGAACAGGAGCGGATGAATAACTGGGGAGAATGGTCGGGTAAACCTTTTCTGATTACCGAATGGTATGTGAAAGGAGAAGATTCCGGTTTGCCCAATGCAACCGGTGCGGGATGGAATGTGCCGACTCAGGATGACCGGGGAATTTTTTACGAAAACTTCTGTTTACAGTTGCTCCGCAATCCATACTCGGTAGGGTGGCATTGGTTCAGGTATCAGGATAATGATCCGGAGGATTTGACAACAGACCCTTCCAACAGGGATTCCAACAAAGGAATTGTAGACAGCGAATATTCTCCCTGGTTACCTTTATTGCGGCGAATGGAGAAAGTAAACAAGCAGGCTTACACACTCACTCGTTACTTTGATTCGCAGAAGTAAATAGTTGGATTTTGATAGGTATTCATATAAGAACCGTTTCGGCTTTAGGACAAGTTAAAGTTGAAACGGTTCTATTCAATAAATCATTTTTATCTATGGTGTTTATTACGAATAAAAACGTTTGCTTATACAGAAATACAGGAGTATTCTTTGTATTAATGATGTGTTGGTTGGCATGTAGTGCCCAGTCGGGAAATAACTCTATGTACGACTATAGTGCGAAGGTCGATTCTGTACTCAGCCTGATGACACTGGATGAGAAAATCGGGCAGTTAAATCAATATACCGGTAATTGGCAGGCAACAGGACCGGTGGTGGAGGATTCTACTAAAATAGAGCAGATCAAGGCGGGCAGAGTCGGAGCTATGCTCAATATCAAAGGGGTGAAATATACGCGTGAGATGCAGAATTATGCGATGCAGTCCCGCCTTCGCATTCCATTATTATTCGGGCAGGATGTGATTCATGGTCTGCGTACCATCTATCCCATTCCTTTAGGTGAAGCGGCAAGTTTTGATCTGGATTTGATGGAAAGAACAGCAGCCGGTGCTGCGGAGGAAGCTTCTGCACAAGGTATTCACTGGACTTTTGCTCCGATGGTAGATATAACCCGTGATGCACGCTGGGGGCGTGTTATGGAAGGAGCGGGCGAAGATACCTGGTATGGTAGCAGAGTGGCCGAAGCACGGGTAAGGGGTTTTCAGGGAGATGATTTGGCGGATACTCATACGGTAATGGCTTGTGCCAAGCATTTTGCGGCTTACGGAGCGGCCATTGCAGGTAAGGACTACAATACAGTAGACATTTCCGACCTGACGCTACACGATACTTATCTGCCTCCTTTCCGGGCGGCGGCAAATGCCGGTGTGGCTACTTTTATGAATAGCTTTAATGACATAAACGGTATTCCGGCTACGGGAAATGCATATATACAGCGCGATATCCTTAAAGAAGGATGGGCTTTCAGCGGGTTTATTGTTTCCGATTGGGGATCGGTCAAAGAAATGGTTGCCCATGGATATGCATCCGATCTGAAGGCATCGGCTGAGATTGCTATTCATGCCGGATGTGATATGGATATGGAGTCGAGAGCTTATCATAAGCACTTGAAAGAGTTGGTGGAAGAGGGTGTTGTGGACATTAAATATGTTGATGAAGCCGTAAAGCGTATTTTGCTGAAAAAGTTTCAACTCGGACTTTTTGATGATCCGTACCGTTATTGTGACGAAGAGCGGGAAAAGAAAATCGTATTGAGCACCCGTCTCAGGGATTTGTCCCGGGAATCTGGAAGAAAGTCCGTTGTCCTATTGAAGAATGAGAAGCAAGCACTTCCTTTATCTCCGTCGTGTAGAAGAATTGCATTGATAGGAGCTTTGGCCAATTCTCAAAAGGATATGATGGGCTTTTGGGCGAATGAAGGTGTAGAGAAAGAAGTCGTGACCGTGTATGAGGGTTTGAAAAGACGTTTTCCCAATGTAACGGTCAATTATGCCGATGGATATGATTTGGAAACAAATGATTTACGGCTTTCTGAGGCCCGTGCGGCTGCCAATCGCGCCGATGTTATAGTAGTGGCTGTTGGCGAAAGATTTAATCAGAGTGGAGAAGCAAAGTCGAGGGCTGATATTACCGTCAATGCCAATCAGCAATTGCTGGTGAAGGAGTTGAAGAAGACGGGCAAGACGGTTATTGTTTTACTGATGGGCGGTAGGCCAATGATTTTTAATGATATGGAGCCTCATGCCGATGCAATTCTTCTGACTTGGTGGTTGGGGACCGAAAGCGGGAACGCCATAGCTGATATCATCTCGGGTGATTATAATCCTTCCGGTAAACTGCCTATGACTTTTCCTGCACATGTGGGGCAGATTCCTGTCTATTATAATTATAAAAGTACCGGAAGGCCGGAAAGTAAAACAGTTGCCTATTCTTGCCGGTATCAGGATATTGATTTTGAACCTGCTTATCCGTTTGGCTACGGGTTGAGTTACACTACATTTCAGTTGTCGGAGCCTAAGACTTCCGCCAATGTATATACAATGGAGGATACGATCCGGGTGTCTGCGAAGTTGAAAAATACCGGGGTATATAGAGGTAAGGAGACAGTACAGCTTTATATCCGTGACTTGGTTGCCTCCGTAACACGTCCTGTTAAGGAACTAAAGGGATTTCAGCAAATAGAATTAAATCCGGGTGAAGAAAAAGAGGTGACGTTTATTCTTTCATCGGCAGATCTTAGTTTCATGAACAGGAACTTAAAATATATCACGGAGCCTGGTAAATTTGAGATAATGATAGGGACTAATTCGAAAGAGGTGAAGAAGACAATTATATCATTGAAGTGAAAGTTACTTCCCAGACTTACATAAGAAGAACTCCCCTGCCGGTTTCCCGGTAGAGGAGTTCTTGTGATATTAATCAAATGTAGAAAGGGCTGATTAGTCTTTCAGTTTTGCGATGATGAAATCGCGGTTCAGACGGGCGATGTTGCTGATAGAGATGTTCTTCGGACATTCGGCTTCGCAAGCACGAGTATTGGTACAGTTACCAAATCCGAGTTCATCCATCTTGCTCAACATAGCTTTTGCGCGACGCAATGCTTCCGGTTTACCCTGCGGCAGCAAGTTCAACTGGCTAACTTTTGCGGAAACGAACAACATGGCAGAACCATTCTTACAAGCAGCTACACAAGCACCGCAACCGATACAAGCTGCTGCATCCATAGCTTCGTCAGCGATTTGCTTCGGAATCAGGATAGCATTGGCATCTTGAGGAGAGCCTGTGCGTACACTAACGTAACCACCGGCTTGCATAATCTTGTCGTAAGCCGTACGGTCTACCATCAAGTCCTTGATGACCGGGAAACCGGCAGAACGCCAAGGTTCAACAGTGATAGTGTCACCATCGTTGAAACGACGCATATAGATCTGACAGGTGGTAGCACCTGTTGCAGGACCGTGAGGATGTCCGTTGATGTAGAGCGAACACATACCGCAGATACCTTCGCGGCAGTCATGATCGAATACAACCGGTTCTTTACCTTCAGAAATCAGTTGTTCATTCAAGATATCCAGCATTTCGAGGAATGAAGTGTCACCGGGGATATCTTTCATTTGGTATGTTTCAAAAGCGCCTTTTGCCTTTGGGCCTTTCTGGCGCCATACTTTCAGTGTGAAACTTATATTTTTATCCATTGTCTTTGATTTTTAAGTTGACGAGTTGACAAGGCTTCAGTTAACAAGGGAGAATGTTCCGCTTATTAATAAGTGATGACAACATACGTATGATTTCATTGTTTAAGCTGTTAAGTTCTTCAAAGCTTTGAGTAGATAAGTAATGTATGTCATTACAAATAATGAGTTGGGTCTCTAACTCAGAAGCTGAACCTAAAGATATATATAAAAACTGAATAAGCTCTTTATCATGCCCTCTTCCATATCCTTCTGCTATATTCGAAGGTATAGAAACAGCAGCTCTGCGCATTTGCGAAGTAATGCCGTAGATTTCCTCTTTAGGAAATACTTGAGTTATTTGATATAAGTCCTTAACAAGTTTCATACTCTTTTGCCAAACAATTAAATCTTTATGATTTCTCATGCCTTGTTCCCTTGTTAACTCGTCCCCTGGTTAACTAATTATGATTTATAGTTACGAGTCTGTACCTTGATTGCTTCGTAAACCAGCGGTTCTTTCAGCAACTCAGGAGCTTTTTCATCGGAACCTTGATATTCCCAGCAAGCAACGTAGAAGAAGTTTTCATCGTCACGTTTTGCTTCGCCTTCTTCAGTCTGGTATTCTTCACGGAAGTGACCACCGCAGCTTTCGTTACGGTTCAGAGCATCGTAAGCAACCAATTCGCCCATGATAATGAAGTCGTACAGACGGATAGCTTTATCCAACTCTACGTTCATGCCTTCCTTATCTCCCGGGATGAACAGATCTTTTTCGAATTCCTTACGGATTTCTTTCAGTTTGGCAATACCGGTCTTCAGACCTTCTGCTGTACGGCCCATACCTACATATTCCCACATTACGTGACCCAGTTCCTTGTGGATAGAATCTACAGACTTCTTACCCTTGATATTCATCATCCAGTCAATCTTGTCCTGGATAGCTTTCTCGGCTGCTGCAAATTCAGGCAGGTCGGTAGAGAAGCGGGGAACTGTAATCTGGTCGGCCAGATAGTTCTGAATAGTGTAAGGCAATACAAAGTAACCGTCAGCCAGACCCTGCATCAATGCGGAAGCACCGAGGCGGTTTGCACCGTGGTCAGAGAAGTTACATTCACCGATAGCGAACAGACCCTTGATAGAAGTCATCAGTTCATAGTCAACCCAGATACCGCCCATTGTATAGTGGATAGCCGGATAGATCATCATCGGATTATAATATTTCACACCGGCAATTTCTTTTGCCAGTTCACCTGGATTAACGTCAGTGATTTCCTCGTACATATCGAAGAGGTTACCATAGCGTTGAAGAACGATATCGATACCTAAACGGCTGATAGCCTCAGAGAAGTCGAGGAATACTGCCAGGCCTGTATTGTTCACACCGAAACCTGCATCGCAACGTTCTTTAGCTGCACGGCTGGCAACGTCACGCGGAACCAGGTTACCGAATGCCGGATAGCGGCGTTCCAAGTAGTAGTCGCGGTCTTCTTCAGGAATATCACTTCCCTTGATTTCACCCTTCTGGAGCTTCACGGCGTCTTCTTTCTTCTTCGGAACCCAGATGCGACCGTCATTACGCAGAGACTCTGACATCAAAGTCAGCTTAGACTGCTTGTCACCGTGAACGGGAATACAAGTGGGGTGAATCTGTACCATAGCCGGATTGGCCATCCAGGCACCCTTGCGATAGCAAGAAACGGCGGCTGTACAGTTACAAGTCATTGCATTGGTAGACAGGAAGTATGCGTTTCCGTAGCCACCGGTAGCGATTACTACTGCGTGTGCAGCAAAACGTTCCAGTTTACCGGTTACGAGGTTTTTAGCGATGATACCGCGGGCACGTCCGTCAACGAGGACAACGTCCTGCATTTCGTAACGAGTGTATAATTTTACGGTACCTACGTTTACCTGGCGGCTCAGTGCAGAGTAAGCACCCAGCAACAACTGCTGTCCGGTTTGGCCGCGGGCATAGAACGTACGTGATACCTGAGCACCACCGAAAGAACGGTTATCCAGCAAACCGCCGTATTCGCGGGCGAAGGGAACACCTTGTGCCACACATTGGTCGATAATGCTGTTGGAAACCTCAGCCAAACGGTAAACGTTAGCTTCGCGGGCACGGTAGTCACCGCCCTTTACTGTATCGTAGAACAAACGGTAAACAGAGTCACCGTCGTTTTGGTAATTCTTTGCAGCGTTGATACCGCCCTGTGCTGCGATGGAGTGTGCACGGCGCGGAGAGTCTTGAATACAGAAGTTGAATACTCTGAAACCCATTTCACCGAGTGAAGCGGCAGCAGAAGCACCTGCCAAGCCCGTACCTACTACGATGATATCCAAGCGACGCTTGTTAGCAGGGTTAACTAATTTCTGGTGAGCTTTATAGTTGGTCCATTTCTCAGCCACCGGTCCTTCCGGAATTTTTGAATCTATCTTAGTCATAATGTAATTTACAATTTAGTTATTTACAATTTACAATTTAGCAAGCGCCGCACAATGATTTTGCGAAGAATACGACAACTACCAAGGCGAAACATACAACGACGATAGTAGAGTAAATGTTGGAGATGCATTTCCAACGGTTAATCCATACCTTGTTGTTCCAACCCAGGGATTGCATAGAACTCCAGAAACCGTGAGTCAGGTGGAACCACAGTGCGCCGAGCCAAATGAGATAAAGCACTACGTATACCGGATTGCTGAATGTGTTCTGAATGTGATAAACACCGTTAGCGGCATAAGCCAGTGTAAGCGTGTCAGCATGCATACCCATGTTGTGCATCAACTCAGGAAGCTGCATTTTTGCCCAGAAGTTTACCAGGTGCAGACCCAGACCTACGATTACGATAAGACCCAATACGAGCATGTTCTGAGAAGCCCATTCTACAGTTTTGGGTTTATCAACTACGGCATAACGTTCAGTACCGCGTGCTTTGCGGTTCTGCATTGTCAGCCAGAAAGCGTAGATGATGTGAATAATGAAAAGGGCGGCCAAACCTACCGTAGCCACCAAGGCATACCAGTTTGCCCCCAGGAACTCACAAACCATGTTGTATCCCTCTGCCGAGATTAATGCAACCAGGTTCATCGCCATGTGAAACGTCAGAAACAGGACAAGGGCGATACCGGTAATGCTCATCACCACTTTCCTTCCTACAGATGAATTACTTAACCACATAAATGATTGAATTTAAATTATTTAATAGTTAGAAAATTTGCTTTTACTTAGGGTCTTACACTAATTTCCCGCAAAAATAGAAGAAATACATTGATTAAACAAGGAATTAAAGAAATAATTCCGTAATTCAGGGAATAGATAGAAGTTGACAAGTGAGTCAGGGAACAGGTTGACAAGGGAAGATTACTCTTACTCGTCACCCTGTTCCCTGGCTGGGTCGTCATTTTTTTCTTTTATAATGGTGATTTTCTCTCCGCTGGCAGCACGTTTTCGCAAGGAGCGAGGGGTGTCTCCAAAGGAGTCCTTGCAGAAATGAGCGAAGTGCGACAGGGAGTCGAAACCATAACGTGAACTGATCACGGAGATACGTTGTTTGGTGAATTGCAGATCGTTCAGAATACCTTCACGCTTCTTGTCCAGTATCCATTCGTACACCGGAACATTATACATATTTTTAAACAAACGACGGAATGTAGTGGTTGTATATCCACCTAAATGGGCGAATTCTTCCACATTCTTCACCTTGTCGTAGTTCTGCATAATGAAATAATGGAAACTTTCCGTATAAGTACTGATAGGATAGAAGAACGTACTTATCTGGCGCAGGGGATAATAGCAGGTTAGTATGTAAACCAGTTCCTGACGCTTGATGTCGAGATATTTCCCGCATGCGGAAGGCTGTTCTTTAAAATAGTCGGCGATATCATGCAGCAACCGCTCCAGTTTGGTATTGGCTATCAGCGGCGTGTAGGTCAGCGGAGCCTCAGAACGTTCGAGGATTTCCTTGTAACGGTCTTCACATATAAGTGGAAGTTCCGTAAACCAATAGGCGATATATTCCACCTCGGTCAGTGCTAACAACTCCATTTTTGAACCGATGGCTTGCAGTACACATTGTCTGCTCTGGAGCGTAGTGCCCGGGTATTCGTTACTATTTATCAACAATTCTCCCTTTAACATAAAGATCATGCAGTTCTGGGTACACTTCTCCGCTGAGAAATGCTGCCCCTGGGGATATTGGCGGTATACCAATGTCCCGTCTGAGATTTTTGGGCATAGAGTACAATCTACTTGCCGTGTGCAAAGAGTGTCTTTTGTCATGAAATATAAGACGAATTACTAAAATTATGGCAACAAAGATAGAATTTTTTTGTGAATACTCTAACAAAATCGCCTATCTTTGCAGCAAACTATAAGAAAGACTACATGAAACGGACTATTTTTTTTGTATTTTTTGCATCATTACTTGTATTCAATATTTCTGCCCAGAACTGGGACATTAATACTTTGCATAAAATAAATAGTTGGGATGGTAAGTTCATTCGTAATTATAATAAAATAATTTCTCGTACTGAACCTTATATTGCCGTGGGGGTTCCCGTGGCGATGGCGTTGGCTGCCTGGGTGAAAAAAGACCGCGAATTATTGAAGGATGCTGTGTATGTAGGTACCAGTGTTGCCGGTGCTTTTGTTGTGACTTATGGCATGAAGTATCTTATAGATCGTGAACGCCCGTTCGACCGCTATCCCGACCGGGTTCATGCTTATAGTCATGAAACCAGTCCTTCTTTTCCTTCCGGACATACGGCAACTGCTTTTGCATTGGCAACTTCACTTTGTGTGAAGTATCCGAAATGGTATGTAATCGCTCCATCTGCCTTATGGGCATGTTCTGTCGGGGTATCCCGTATGAATGAGGGCGTGCACTATCCATCCGATGTGCTGGCGGGCGCAGCTATCGGAGCCGGATGTGCTGTAGTAAATATCTATGTGAACCGTTGGCTGAATAAGTGGTTGTTCGGCAATTAAGAATTGCACTGTATCGGATCTATATATTCTGCGTATTGCATCTATATATCGGACGTGTTGCATCTATATATCCAATGCGTTGCATCTATATATCCAAGATGTTGGACATATAGACGCTGCAAATGGTTTATTAGAGTGGTAGTTTTTTCTCGTAAATCTTTTCGTTCAATAACTCAAGGGCTTGTTGCACGCTGTTGTTCGTGGTGTTTATCACCTGAAAGTATTCGTTCATATCCCACAGGTCACGGGCTATCAAGGCTTTCAACTGCGTCTTTATCAGAGGCAATGATTTGTTGTACTGCTCCTCGTTGAACTCAATCTTTTCTTTATCGGCGGCAGCGCGTATGTCTGCAAGCATCTGTTCGTCTATCTCAAATTTATTGTTGAAGGTATCGAACTTCTTATATTTCTCTTGGAGTTCTTTCCGATTTTTCTCGATATACTTGGTTGTTGCTTTGATGACAACGCCTTTGGCAACCAGATTACGGTGATAATCGGTATATTGGGTTGTATCGATAGGCACGAAATAGTCGGGCATGATGCCACCGCCACCATATACGGTACGTTTCAACTTCTTAGTGGAGTTCTTCAATGAATCAGGAAAATGGATACTGTCGGCATGCATCATTTCTCCACGGTTGAAGCGATCTACCAGTTCCATATTGTATTTCTCCTGGCCGTCATCTTTACTAAGGCCTCTGCCGTCCAGATTGGCTGTATGGTCGTACGGTTTCTGGATGCAACGTCCGGATGGGGTGTAATAACGGGCGATAGTCAAGCGGATCATAGAGCCATCGGGCAATTCGATGGGACGTTGTACCAACCCTTTACCAAAAGTACGGCGACCTACAACTACGCCTCTGTCCCAGTCCTGTATGGCACCGGTTACGATTTCACTTGCTGAAGCGGAGTATTCGTCTACCAACACAATGAGGCGTCCGTTTTTGAAGTTGCCTGTGCCTTTGGCATAGAAATTACTACGCTGAGAGGTTCTTCCTTCGGTATATACAATCAGCTCTTTTTGTTGCAGGAACTCGTTGGCAAGATCAATTGCTGCATTCAAATAGCCGCCACCGTTGCCTTGCAGGTCAAGTATCAGGTCTTTCATTCCTTGCTTCTGTAGTTCTTTGAGGGCGGTGGTAAATTCTTCGGCGGTAGTGGCACCAAAGCGGTTGATACGAATATAACCGGTCTTGGGCTGTATCATATACGAAGCGTCCAAACTTAGAATGGGTATTTTATCCCGTTTTACAGTGAAGTATAAGGGATCGTTCACTCCGCGACGGACAATGGTTAGTTTTACTTCTGAGTCTTTCGGGCCGCGCAGGCGTGTCATTATATCTTCTGTGGACATTTTTACACCGGCAATAGCGCTGTCGTTCACTGCCACGATACGGTCACCTGCCAGAATACCAACCTTTTCAGATGGTCCGTTGCTGACGGGCTGTATAATAAGTAATGTATCTTCTATCATCTGGAACTGCACGCCGATACCTTCGAAGTTACCTTGCAACGGCTCGTTCATTTTCTTCACTTCCTCAGCATCATTGTACGTGGAGTGCGGATCGAGCTGGGCGAGCATACGGATAATAGCTTCTTCCACCAGTTTATTTTCGTCTACCGAGTCTACATACAGATTGGCGATGGCAAATTCTGCCATTTGTAACTTGCGGGCAGCCAAGTTGCCCATATTCTGCGCCTGCATGGAAGCCATGGCACCGCATATACATATTATAAAGATAAGAAGTTTCTTCATCATTCTTTTTTGCTTATCACTTTTCACTAATTCACTAATCATTAAATATCCATTCCTTCGGGGATAAACTGGCTGATATCTTTGCCGAACTGTAGAAGTTCGCGGACAGTAGTCGAACTGATGCATGTCAGTTCGGGTTCGGTAAAGAGCAAGATGGTTTCAATACCTGCCAGTTTGCGGTTGATATCGGCAATGGTCTCTTCATACTCGAAATCTTTCACGGTACGGATACCGCGAACAATAAACTGCGCGTCTACCTGCCGGGCAAAATCAATCGTCAGGCAATCATAGGAGTAGACCTTGATTCGTGGCTCGTTCCGGTAGAATTTCTGTATTATCTCCACGCGCTTCTCAATAGGGAAGTAGGTGTTTTTATTCTCGTTGATACCAATTCCAATAATGACTTCATCCATAAAAGTCAGTGCGCGGGTCACTACCGATGAATGTCCGATGGTGAAAGGATCGAATGTTCCCGGAAAGATTGCTCTTCTCATGATGCCAGATCTTCTTCTATAACCAGATTGTTAATAATAAAGTTTTGCCGTTCCATGGTATTTTTACCCATGTAGAATTCCAATAATTCTTTTACGAGGTCCGTTTTGCGTAAAGTAACTTGTTCCAGACGCATATCTTTGCCGATGAAATGCCGGAATTCATCAGGGGAGATCTCTCCCAGACCTTTAAAACGCGTAATCTCAGGATTGGGACTCAGTTCGGCAATGGCTTTTTGCCGTTCCTCTTCCGTGTAGCAGTAAATTGTCTTTTTCTTGTTGCGCACGCGGAACAACGGAGTTTGCAGGATATAGACGTGCCCTTTCTTTATCAGATCGGGGAAGAATTGCAGGAAGAATGTGATGAGCAACAACCGGATGTGCATACCGTCCACATCAGCATCGGTAGCGGCAATCACCTTGTTGTAACGCAATCCTTCAATGCCGTCTTCTATATTCAGGGCAGCTTGTAGCAGATTGAATTCTTCGTTTTCGTATACCACTTTCTTTGTCAGCCCGAATGAGTTCAACGGTTTACCACGAAGACTGAATACAGCCTGCGTATTTACGTCACGGCTCTTTGTGATGGAACCGCTGGCAGAATCACCCTCAGTGATAAAGATGCAGGACTCGGATTCTTGTTCCTTTCCTTTGCCGTCATTGAGGTGGTAACGGCAATCGCGCAACTTACGGTTGTGCAGGTTGGCTTTCTTTGCGCGCTCACGTGCCAGTTTGGTAACACCGGCAATGGCTTTACGTTCCTTTTCGGAGTCTTGTATCTTTTGCAGCATGACTTCCGCAACCAACGGATTCTTGTGGAGAAAGTTATCCACCTCTGTTTTGATGAAGTCGCCTACATACTTATTCACGCTTACACCGCCGGGAGACATGGAGGGGGAACCGAGTTTAGTCTTGGTCTGTCCTTCAAACTGGGGTTCTTCCACATTGATGGCAATGGCGGCAACAATACCGTTACGGATGTCGGCATATTCCTGGTTTTTGTTGTAGAACTCCTTGATGGTGCGGGCAATATGTTCTTTAAGCGCACTTTGGTGTGTTCCACCCTGTGTGGTATGCTGGCCGTTGACAAAGGAATAGTATTCCTCGCCGTATTGATTCGTATGCGTAAAGGCTATTTCAATATCTTCTCCTTTCAGATGGATGATATTGTAAAGGCCCTGTGCGGTCATATTGTCGTTCAGCAAATCTTCCAGTCCATGGCGTGAAATAATGCGCTGGCCGTTGTATATAATGGAAAGTCCTGTATTCAGGTACGTGTAGTTACGCAACAGCGTTTCCACGAAATTAGCCTGGAAGGAATAGTTCAGGAATAACGTGCTGTCCGGTTCAAAGAAGATATAAGTTCCGCTTTCCTCGTTACAGCTTTCCGTTACATCACTCTGGAGATTACCCTTTTCAAAGATGGCGATACGGACTTTACCTTCGCGATAACTGCGTACTTCAAAGCGGCTGCTAAGTGCATTCACAGCTTTGATACCTACGCCGTTCAGTCCGACACTTTTCTTGAAAGCTTTACTGTCGTACTTACCGCCGGTATTGAGTTTACTCACCGCTTCAATCAGCTTTCCTTGCGGAATACCACGACCATAGTCGCGCACACTGACACGGAGATTATCCTCAATGTTAATCTCGATCCGTCTACCAGCACCCATTTTGAACTCATCGATGCTGTTGTCCATTACCTCTTTTAGCAATACATAGATACCGTCGTCGTTCTGCGTACCGTCGCCCAAACGACCGATATACATACCCGAACGGACACGGATGTGCTCCATGTCGTCCAAATGACGAATGTTGTCTTCCGTATATTCTACATTGCCTTCGGGCATCAGTCCGTTGATTTCTTCCATAAACTCTTATTTAGTTGACGAGGTCTGCAGTTGACAAGTTGACGAGGGAAAGAGTCTGCTTTATAATGGTGCAAATATAGTGCAACCCCTTGTTTCCTTGTTAACTTGTCTCCTTGTCCCCTTTTTATTTAATTTCTTTAATAAACGCCCTGCGCCGTTTATGTTGTTTGGTTTCAAAGTATTCCCATTGGGCTTGTACTTTGCCATTCATTTCAAGTTCAGGGTTGCTTTCTGCAAATATAAAACCTAATTTCTGATAAACCGGAATTAAATCGGAAAATAACAATGCGTTAACACCTTTGTTCTGGTACTCCGGCTTCACGGCAACAAGCAATAAATCCAACATTTTGGCACGCCGTTTCATGAACAGTGCTTTCAGCAGATAGTACCATCCGAAGGGTAATAACCGTCCATGAGCTTTCTGTAGAGCTTCGGACAGGGATGGCATGGATATGCCTACGCAAATAAGTTGGTCGTCGGCATCTGTGATAAGCGTCACCATGCGGAGGTCTACGATGGGGAGATACATTTTCACGTACTGGTCAATCTGCCGTTGGGACAGAGCGGAATAACCGAACAGGGGCTTATAAGCTTCGTTCATCAACTCAAAGATGGCCTGTCCATAGTCGCGGGCAATCTTCTTTGCAGATGTATATTTTTTAATCTTGAGATTATATTTACGCTGGATAAGATCGGAGATGCGTTTGTGCTTGTCCGGTATGGCATCCGGAATGTAGATCTGGTATTCCACCCAGTCAGCTTCCTTCTCAAAACCCATACGCTCCATGTGTTGCGGATAGTAAGGATAGTTGTAAATGGTTGCCATGGTGCTGAGTTGATCGAAGCCTTCGACCAGCATGCCTTCCGCATCGAAGTCTGTGAAGCCCAACGGGCCTTGTATGTGAGTCATTCCACGTTCTTTTCCCCATTCTTCTACCGTGTGGATCAAGGCATCGGATACTTCCGGGTTATCAATGAAATCAATCCAGCCGAAACGGACATTCTTTTTATCCCAGGTTTTATTAGCCTTGTGGTTGATTATGGCAGCTACGCGGCCCACTATTTTATTGTCTTGGTAAGCCAGGAAATACTCTGCTTCACAGAATTCAAACGCCGCATTCTTCTTTTTATTGAAAGTGTTGAGCATGTCGTCGTAGAGATCGGGAACGGAGTAGGGGTTGCCTTTGTATAGCCGGTAATTGAAGCGGATGAACCGTTTCAATTCTTTCATTGTGGAAACTTTTTTGATTGTTATTGCCATAATTTTATGTCTAATGAAGTGGCAAAGATACATGATAATCTTTAAAATACCACGTGGCAGAGATAAAAACTAATCTATTTCTGTATGCTTTTCCGATACTGTAAAGGTGTCATACCCGTATTTTTGAAGAAAGCACGTCGGAACGTGGAAGTGGAGTTAAATCCGGAACGTTCGGCTATTTCGTCTATATTCATGGTGTAAGGATAGGTAGCCAGTAATTGCTTGCCGGTTTTCTCAATGCGGAGATTGTTTATATAGTCGTAGAAAGTGATATTCAGCTTATTGTTGAAATAGGAGGATAAGTAGGTGCGGTTTGTTCCGATGGCATTGGCTACGTCACTGATAGTCAGCTTGGGGTTAAGGTAGAGTTGTTGCTCTTCCATTACTTTGTGCAGTATTTCCTGAAAGGCGTAATAAGAACCGTTTTCTTGTTCTTCTTCAACCTCTTCTTTCTCTTCTATGTTTTTTTTAGACAGCAGGTTGCCTTTCAGGTTGTTTGGCATGGAGATGCTGATCTGATAAGCTGAATAGTGGACAATGACAGACCATAAGAGAACTGAGGATATGTAATAAATAGTATCTCCCCAACCTGTAATATTTATGCTGGTATATACCCATGTCACCAAGCAGATGGCGAGAATAAATGTGGCTTTCTTCAACCATGCCACATCGATATGTTCCGAATAAGAGTAATTATTGCGTATATAGCGTTGATATCGGCGAGCGGCAAAAGTTACTATAAGTACAATAATTGCACTATAGATCAGTATAAATCCGAAATAAAAAGGAAATATAGGGGCATAAAAGGTGCACAAATAGGCAATTGTAAATGCAAGATAGGGACTGAGAAGTGAAAATACTTTCTTCCAGTTGAGCCATCCGGGCGCTGTTAATTCCAGAAGATAGAAGGAGCAGGCGGCAACTGCCCATCCGTCAATGAATAGCAGGGAGTTGACCAATCGCTCGGTTTTCAGTGAAGGGAAATAGAGTAATATATCTTTGAACTCCAGTAATGCCCAGAAAGCAAGGGTCAGCCCCAGTATTCTCTGAATGCGTGAGCGTGGCCTATGTGTGAGCAAACGGAAACTGACATATCCGAAAAACATGAATGCAGCTCCATTCATGAAGTATGATATATTGATGCCTTCCATTAAACGTTGTAAATGAGTACGGTGGTGTATGCTATATAACAAAGTATCAGTATGCTGCCCTCTATGCGGGTAATGGTGCGTTTGGCGAAGAACAATCCGAATATCCATAGCAGTATGCTGGAGCCTACCAGTACCAATAGATCCATATTCGTGATACCCGTCAGGTGCAACGGTGTGATGGAAGCGCTGCATCCCAGTACGAAGAAGATGTTGAACAGGTTACTGCCAATCACGTTTCCGATAGCAATTTCCGGATTCTTCTTTAAGGCGGCGACAATGGAGGTTGCAAGTTCGGGCAGAGATGTGCCGCCTGCTACCAGAGTCAGTCCGATGACGGATTCACTTACTCCCAGATTGCGTGCAATGCCGCTGGCGCCATCTACGAAGAAATTACCGCCGGCAATCAGTGCCACCAGCCCACCTATTATATATAGTATGGATCGCCACATGGGAAGTTGTTTGATTTCCTCTTCCGTCTCTCCCTCTTTCTTCCCTTGAAAAGCGATGGCAAAGGTATATCCGAGGAAAATGATGAAAAAACAGAGCAGCAACAGTCCGTCTGTAGTGCTGATTATATTTTCAGAACTATGATCCAGAAAGACATCATTCGCGCAAATCAGCAATACTATGGAGGATAGGATACAGAGCGGGATTTCCTTGCGCAGTGTATTTCTGGAAATAACAATTGGAGCGAAGAGTGCCGTACAGCCTACAATCATCAGTGTATTGAAGATATTGCTGCCTACAACGTTTCCGATGGCGATGTCCGCACTGCCTTTCAGAGCCGAAGAGACGCTGACCGTCAGTTCGGGAGCGGAAGTTCCGAAAGCTACGATGGTGAGGCCGATAACAATGGAAGGGATGCGGAAGCGCTTGGCGATGGATGCGGCTCCGTCTGTGAGTCCGTTGGCACCTAAAAGGATGAGGAGAAGACCTCCGAGAAGAGAAAGAATATCCATGAGAATTCTGTTTTTTGTGCAAATATAATTAATTCCTTTCATGAAAAGCGAAAAACATTCCGTATGTTTGGCACGTTAATTAATTTGTTGTTTCTAAATAACCTGATTAAGGGCTTTTATATGAAGGGAATACGTGCGTTGTGTCTTTGGTTCTTGCTGTTGCCTGCGGGCGTTGCATCTGCCCAGTTGGTAGAGAAGGTATTAGATGTCTTTAATGACGATACTTTGGGGACTGTTGTTGCTCAAAGGGCAGATACAGACTCGATTCATCTGCTGAAGATGAAAGAGGATTTGGAGGTTGCAAGGTTGAATGAAGCTAATCTCAGGATGGAGATAGAGCAAATGAGGCTGAAGTATGATGCGGCGGACTCCCTGAAGCTGGCAAAGCAGCGATTGCGTATTGATTCGCTCAGGCGGATGACAACAGGCGTGCCGGTGGTGGTGGAAGGTGATACGCTATATTACCTGTTTGCCAAGCGTGGTGGTCATACTCCGCAGCAACGTGCCGAAATGAATGCAGCGGCAATAACGGAACTGGGCAAGCGATTTAATCTGCAACCGGATTCAGTTTACTTAGAGAGCAGTGATATTGTTACCGATCTGATGTACGGTAATAAGGTTCTTTCTTCTTTTACGGATCAGGATGGTCTGTGGGAAGGTTGCTCGCGTGACCAGTTGGCGGCTGCCAAACGTAAAGTGATCGTAGACAAGCTGAAGGTAATGAAGGACGAACATAGTCTGTGGCAGCTTGGCAAACGTATTCTCTATTTCATTCTTGTAATCATAGGTCAGTATCTGCTGTTTAAACTCACCACCTGGTTGTTCAATAAGCTGAAAGTACGTATTCAACGATTGAAGGATACCAAACTGAAACCTATCTCCATTCAGGAATATGAATTGCTGGATACGCAGAAGCAGGTGAATCTGCTTGTCTTCCTGGCAAATCTGTTGCGATATGCCGTAATGCTGCTCCAGTTGATATTGACGGTGCCGTTGCTTTTCTCCATATTTCCCCAAACGAAAGACCTTGCTTATAAGTTATTCTCGTATATATGGGACCCTATAAAGAGCATCTTCCTGGGTATAGTAGAATATGTTCCCAACCTGTTTACCATCTTTGTGATATGGCTTGCCGTGAAGTATCTGGTGAGGTTGGTGCATTATCTTGCCAGTGAAATTCAATCGGAGCGGCTGAAGATAAGTGGCTTCTATGCCGATTGGGCTATGCCAACGTTTCACATTGTGCGTTTCCTGCTTTATGCATTTATGATTGCTATGATTTATCCCTATCTGCCGGGTTCCAAGTCGGGCGTTTTCCAGGGGATATCGGTCTTTGTCGGCTTGATTGTTTCGTTGGGTTCGAGTACGGTGATCGGGAATATTATTGCGGGATTGGTAATTACCTATATGCGCCCCTTTAAGTTGGGCGACCGCATCAAGCTGAATGATACTACGGGAAATGTAATAGAGAAGACTCCGTTGGTGACGCGCATCCGTACACCGAAGAATGAGGTGGTGACGATTCCGAACTCTTTCATCATGTCTTCGCATACGGTAAACTTTAGTCAGTCGGCACGTGACTACGGGCTGATTATCCATTCGGAAGTGAGTGTGGGGTATGATATTCCCTGGCGGAAGACACATCAACTTCTGGTTGAGGCTGCTCTGAATACTCCCGGAGTGGTAGATGATCCGCGTCCGTTTATATTGGAAACGTCTCTTCAGGATTATTACCCGGTCTATCAGGTGAATGCATATATTAAAGATGCTAACCAGTTGGCACAGGTTTATTCCGATTTGCACCAGAATATCCAGGATAGATTTAATGAAGAGGGTATAGAAATTATGTCTCCACATTATATTGCTACACGCGACGGGAGTGCGACGACGATACCTAAGGATGATCTGCGAGGGAAAAAGTAAGGCTTATCCGGTGTGGGAATGAGCGATCCTCCCGGTAGGATTGAAACTGATTCCCACTACGAGAGAAGGCATCTCCCACTACGAGTGAAGGTACTTCCCAATAGGGGTGAACGGGTGTTCCACTACGAGTGAATGTAGTGGAACACTAAGTGCTTTATCGCACAGATAGTTATCCGTTTGTAATGTTGCTAAAGTCGTCCGACAGGGCTGCGGATGATAAAGAAAATGAAGTGTCTTTATCGTGCGGCTACAATTTCCGAATAAGGATAGTTGTCTGTAACCTGCTGCCAGTCCTTTTTCACTAAGTCGTAGGCATAAATCAGTCTGCCGTTCCGATAACCTTCGAACAATACATAGATTTTCATCGTCTCTGTATCTTGGGCGAGCATGGTTACTGAACGTGCCGAATTGGGGAATGTGGCAAAAGGCTCATCCAAGCTCATTGTTGTCTGATTCCAAAGACACAGTTCTGTCTGGCCATTATCGGCTCTTACTACGGCATATCCACCGGTACGCACATATTTAGTAGTTCCGGTATCTTTTCCGCTGATTATTGTCCAGAAGGGAATGAGTGCGGTAGCCTGTATCGGATCTCCGATGTATATTTTCCCGCTATTTTGTTTCAGATCCAGTACAACGGGGGTGAAGCTGTTGTTTCCGTTATCGGCCGAGAGTAGCAGTTGGCTGCCGCCGCCTTGTACACCGGGGTAGCGTGTCAGGGATTTGAGCCTTATACCTACGGGCAGTTTGTAGCGGTAGTTCGAGGTTTGATCCATGTTTCGGGTGTAGGGCCAGGAGCCGGTGGTTGCCAATATCACTTCATCGGTGGATATTTGCCTTACGGCTATTATAGAGCTTTGGCCGTTGCAAAGGGTCAATATGTTTTCAAGTCCCATATCTTGCCAGAAATGCATGGAAAGATCGTAGCTGAATACTTTGCGCACTCCATCTATCGTCTGTATTCCGCAGAGGTTCTGACTTTCCGGGACATTGACTACACAGGAGAAATCTTTCTGGTCTTCTGCCAATTTTACTATGTTCTTAGGGCTGCCATCTGTGAGGTTTACGTGCTCAATGCAGTTATCATAACTCGTGTCGGAATGAGAATTTACAATGCCGTAGAGTTTAAACTCTTTGGGTGCTTCGCCGTTGGTTACCGAAATCTCACCAAGCGTCATGATCTCACCGGAGCGACGCAGACGTACCTTGGTAGTTGAGGCAGGATAATGTCCCGGTGCCAGGAAGGTGATACTTGTAGTGGTCTGTTCCAGCATGACGGGCGATACTCCAAGAGCATATCCCTGATAGTTTAGGGCGGGTTGGTCGGGGAGCGGCCAATAGATTTCGAACATAATATCGTCACCGGGTTGGATACCTTGTGCTTTAATCGTGACTTTATCACCAGGGTTAAAACTGGTCTGAGCAGGCATTACAATGTCGGTTACCAGGATGGGTTCGTCTTTGTCGTCGTTTTTAACGCATGCGGCAATTAGTAGACAGAGTAGTAGATAGAGAGATAACTTCTTCATAGCGTTTGTATATTTGATAGGCACAAATATATTGCTTTCCTTTGACATATAAAGCTGTATCTCTTTTTTTAACCTGTTGGCGAATGAATTCGTTTTCATGACTATCGTCAATGGAATTAATTTCGCCAACAGGTCTTTCTCATTTTTTCCGGCTTATGGTATGCAGTATGTTGCCTTTTTTATCAATCATTCGCAATGTCAGTTCTTTTTTGTCCGCAGATACTACAGAGAAGCCCGGTTCCGGATTACAAAAGACGGTTCCTTCTGTGGGTTTCACTTTGCGGGCAAGGGAACCGGCTGAGTTGACAATGTAGTCGATATCACTTCCCGGCCTGCGAATATGCTGGAAGTTGTGGATATGTCCGCAGATGTACATGTCTACCTTGTGCTTGCGAAGTATCGGATCGAGACGTTTCTGCATATCCAGACGTTCGCTGTCATCTTTCGAAGTTTCTGCATAGATGGGATGGTGTCCGGCTACGATGATCCAGTCTTCTTTGGCACTGGTCAGTACAGAGTCGATCCAAGAGAGTTGTTTTTGTAAATCCTGTTTGCACGCGTCGGGATAGGTGGCGGAGTCATTGCGGTATTTGTCCATCATAGGGGCGGTGTCTATCCAGACGATGCGGATAGTGGTACCTTTGTCTTCAAATGCCTTTGTATAGTAGCGGGCGGGCATGGTCCAGCGGCGACTGATGCTGGTGTAGTCCAATACCGCCTGTGTGTTGCCACGGTACTCATGATTGCCGAGCACGGGGAACCAGTCGATCATCAGTTCCGGGTGAGAGTAGATGAGCTCATAGTTTGTCATCCATAACGGATCATTCACGCTGCGTACGCCTTCGAAATGATGTATATCTCCGGTGGCAACTACAAATTCGGGGCCTATTTCTTCGGCCATGGTTCCCATCAGCTCGGCTATGGGCTTCTGGTCGTAGTAGCCGTTGCGGCCGAGATCGTTGGCTACATAAAAATTGAATTTCTTGTCGAATATGGAATAGTCCGTTATCTGTGCGACAGCCCAATTACTGAGGAGAATAACTAAAAGGAGAGAGAATACTTTTTTCATTATGATATTTTTTGATTGTTACTTAAGTGGTTAGAAATTGATTTTCACACCTGCATTTACCTTTATACCGTAGTGTTCGCTTTGCATCGTGCGATCCTTTGTACCTTGATAGTAGCGTAAAGGTTGGTTCAGCAGGTTGTTAGCTTCAGCATAGAAGGTCGTTTTTAACTTCTTGCCGAAAGTATAGCTGGCATTGGCATCCATATAATTCACAGCATCGTAGTAACGGTCATAGAACTTTTCCGAACCCATTTCATCGATGAATGCAGATGCATAGTTATAAGAGAGGCGGATACTCAATCCTGATTTCTCGAAGAAGAGTGAAGCATTGGCTGTGTGCTCCGGAGATCCCGGGAGGCGCAGGCCGCTTTCATTCTCGCGTCCTTCGAAGTTGAAGTTATCTACCCGGGAGTAAGAATAGGTGTAAGTTCCGTAGAAACCGATGCACTTCAAGGACGGGGCAATGAAACTGAAGTCGCGTTGATAGGCTACTTCCACGCCCAGCAGATCAGCATTGCCGGAGTTGCGCGGCTGGCTGAATTTAGTATAGGTGGTTCCGTTGTAGCTATAGTTGCGCAATGTCTGGTCTACAATGAAGTCGTTAATCTTCTTGTAGAAGATGCCGGCACTGACGAGACCGATACTTTTGAAATAATATTCACCACTCAGATCGAAGTTATAGGAGAGTGTCGGCTTCAATCCCGGATTACCGAGGGAAATCTCGTTGTCGCTGCGCTTAATTGTAATGTTGGGCGCCAAGGCGGAGTACTTGGGGCGTGCAATGGTGTTGGTGAACGAAGCGCGTACCTTGAAGTCATCGTTTACATCATATTTCACCAGGACGGAGGGAAGTACATTCAGGTAACTGTCCGATTCGTAGGGCGTGCGGGTTGTTTTCTCTTCATCTGCATCGAATTGGCTACCGGAATATTTCACATGTGTATTTTCCAGACGCAATCCAAGCATCAGATCCCACTTCTTGCCGAGTTTCTGGTCGAAACGCAGATAACCGGCTGCGACAGTTTCTTTTGCCTTGAAGTTGGTGGCGAGTTCTTCTTGCACTTGCTCTTTTTCGAACAGGCTTGCATTATTCAGATCGAGAGATCCCAAATATTCTTTGCTTACGAAACTGCCTGCTTTGTATTGATTTCCCGGAATGTATCCGTCACGATTCTGGTCGACGGCAGTAGCCAGACTGGCTTTGTCGAAACCTTCTTCATCCAGCGGGGTATATTCGTAGAAGTCAATTTCCTTGTCCTTAGTCTTATGTACTACTTTGGCACCGAAGCGCAGGTGGTTTCCGAATTCTCCTTTCGTAAGCGGCAGGCTGAAGTCGAGTTTGAACTTAAAGTCTTTTTCCTGAATGTCTTCTTGTTGTTCGGTCACTTCTTTCAGACTGAAATCATCGTTCAGATACATGGTTGAACCTTCTTGCGGAGTAAGCAGTGGTTTACGTTCGTCACTCAGATCCATATTGAATTTTTGTTTTTTCAGCTGATAGTCGATGTAACGTTCGTTGGGACGTTCTTCGCTGGCTTTGGCGTAGTTAACACTCCATCTTGTATCCAGTTTGCCGAAGAGATGCTCACCGCCGAGGGTAAAGTCCATGGTGCGTTGACGTTCCAGACGGGCGTTGCGGTTATCGGGCGTGCCGCCTTTGGTCTGTACACGCATGGTACCTTTGTTGTTAATAGAACAGTATTCGTTGCCATTGTCATCCTCTTCCAGGTTGATACCTTTCACGGTGAGGCGGTAACGGTTTTCCCAATCATTGCGATTATTGAAGATACCTTTGAAGGTGAGTTTGTTGTTTTCGTTAATATCCCAGTCGAGGGCGGCGGAATAACTTTGACGCTCTCGGGTGACGTAGTATTGACGAACCTGGTAGTCGGTGATGCAGAGTTCTCCGGTTTCTACATCTTTGTCCCATACAAATTCAACATCGTCCGAACCGGAAGGCGAGTTCTGGTAAGAAGCGGAAAGCATAACTCCCAATTTGTCGTTGAAGAAACGGTCACCATAAGTAAATCCTAAATTTAATTGTGCTTTGTCGCTAATCCAGTTGTAACCGGTTCCGGCAGTGGCACTGATGAAACGCTTATAAGGAGAGTTCTTGGTCACTAAATTAATGGAGCCACCGATGGCGTCGGCATCCATATCCGGAGTAACGACTTTATTCACTTCGATCGTCTGTATCATATCCGCAGGGATCAGGTCGAGCTGTACATTACGTGTATCGCCTTCAGCAGAAGGAACTCGGTTGCCGTTGATGGTGACGGAACTCATATCCGCACTTGTTCCACGTACTTGTCCGAAACGGGCTTCGCCCTGGTCATACTGTACGTTGATACCTGAAATACGTTTCAAAGCATCTCCAATGTTAGAATCCGGAAACTTGTCTACTTGGTCGGCAGAAACCACATTCTTGATACCGAGGCTGTTTTTCTGTGAATTAATAGCGCGGCGTTGTCCCTGGAAAGCTCCACCTACTACCACTTCCTTAAGTTCGAGTCCTTCGTTCAGTATGACATCTTTCTCCAGGGTACGTCCTTCGGGAATCGTTATTTTTAATTCCACAGGTGAGTAGCCTACATAACTTACTTTTACGGTGTAAGTTCCCGGTTCCAGATTAGGGAAAGTGTAGAAGCCGTTGACGTCACTCGTCACCCCGGCATGTAGCTTTTCAATGTAAACGGAGGCACCCGGAAGGGTTTGCTTTGAAGTGTCGATGATACGACCGCGTACAGTGCCTTGTTTTACTACGTTTGTTTTCTCATCAGCTTTTATCAGATTGCTGACCGCTGTAAATAAGAATAAGAGCGTAAATACTCTAAAAATGTGTTTCATACTTGTTATGATACGTTAATGAATTTGCCGCAAAAGTAGAAACATTGCGTTTCATACTTTTTGCGGCAAATTGAAGAAATGGTAACAAATATGATACATTTCGGTTACGGGATTGCTGAAATAGTTTTCATTTGGATTGAGCTTAGTTTTTAGGGTTATATTTCACTACCTCATTCATTGACAGCCTCTGATTTAAGATGTTCTCCAACTTTCTTGTTAAAAGATATTTTAAAAGAATAGGCATATTCACAAGGTTTATTTTGCGGGAAAGATATCTTTAATCCTTCATCGGTTTGTTTCCAATCAATCTTTTCATCAGATCCTAAGAGGTTTATTCTAACTATCTTGGCATCGGCAATTGATTCTTTATTTAAAGACTTTATTAAGGTTCCGTTATCACTCCAATTTAGAATAATTGCATAAAGGTCATTATCTTTAGTAGTGAAACGCATATCTTGGGCAGTATAAGCGATTGCTGCATTATCGGAAAAAGCGCCTTTTGTGGCTTCAGTATCTCCTTCTCCGAACTTCTTCCAACATCGTGTGCCATAAATAGCTTCTCCATTTACTTTTAGCCATTTACCAATAGAGAGTAATACTGCTTTTTGTTCATCAGTGATTGTGCCGTCAGCACGGGGACCGATATTCAATAATAGATTCCCGTTTTTACTAACTATGTCAATTAAGTCATGTACAATTTGCTCCGGGCTTTTATTTTCTTCTCCATCAATGTATGACCATGATTTTTTACCCACAGAAGTATCAGTTTGCCAGGGGAATTGCATCATTTTTCCGGATTTTCCTCTTTCTATATCCCATACTTGAACATTAGTTGGATATCCATATTTGGTATTTACTACTACATTTTTGCCCCAATCCAAAGCGTTATTGTAATAGTAAGCCATAAACTTATTGAAATATGGCATTAGTACCGGATTGTTAACTGTCCAGTCGAACCAAATGAGTTTTGGCTCATATTTGTTAATTAGTTCATAAGTATGAGTAAGCCATTCACGAGCAAAATCTTCGGTATATTTTTCATTATCGTATCTTCTTCCGTATAGGGAGATGGTGGAGTCTTGTACATCGGATGGAAATTTCATTCCACCATTATAGAACCAAGCATTTTCGGCTCTATGAGTCGATAATCCAAAAATGAGACCTTCTTTTTCTATGGCTTCTTTCAGTAACCCTATAATGTCTTTTTTAGGGCCCATATTTACGGCATTCCATTTATTAAGTTTACTGTTGTACATGGAAAAACCATCGTGATGTTCAGCCACGGGTACTATGTATTTAGCTCCAGCTTCTTTGAACAGTTTGACCCATTCCTCTGCATTGAATTTTTCAGCTTTGAACAAAGGGATAAAATCTTTGTAGCCAAATTTATCCTGAGGTCCCCACGTTTCAATATGGTGTTTATATACATGGTGGTCTTTTTGATACATATTGCGTGAATACCATTCGGTATCGTAAGCCGGTACAGAGTAAGGTCCCCAATGAATGAAAATTCCAAACTTAGCATCAGCAAACCATTCCGGGAACTGGTAGTTGTCTGCTATATTTTTCCAGTCAGGATGAAAAACTTCTGTTCCCTTAGGTGAAGCAACCGAGTCTATGTTATAAGACTCTTTGTTTATGGACTGACATGAGGCTAATAGAGCCAGAGTCAATGTAGAATAGATAAACTTTTTCATTGGTTTCTTTTTTTTATTTTTAATCATATAGATAGAACATTCGTTCCATCAGTTTCCATTTTTCAGCAGAAGTGCTCTTAGGAGCACATTCTTGGAATTCTGATACATACTCTTCCCATTCAGCTTGTTTGGGTAAATGGGACAGTGTATTCATAGCCGTTTCCCAATCAAAATCAAGAGGAGTTTCTATAATCATGAATACTTGGAAGCCTGATATGTATATTTCCATTTCTAGAATTCCGACGGAGCGGATACCTTTTCTTATTTCAGGCCATGCTTCTTTTTTGCTGTGTATCTTACGATACTCTGCAATAAGTGCCGGATTGTTTTTAAGGTTTAATGTCTGGCAGTACCTTTTTACAGGTACAGAGTGTTGTTTTGCTGTGTATCCTTGATTATATGTCATAAGTAGTTTATTTTTTAGTTGTTATCCTGAAATCAATCTTTCTACCTTTTCCCGATATTGTATCTTTAGGGGACTGTTGTTTCTGTAAAATCAGAATAGAAATAGTCAATAGCATTTTCTTCCGGCAGATAGATAGTCCGCCAGCGTAAAACTTTTGTCTGGTCGCAGTCTTCTATCCGGGTTTCTGTTTCTGCTATTGGAATCTTAATTTTCTTCTCCTTACCGGTGACATCTGTATAATACATTTCACATTTCAAGGCATTATTGGCAGGCCGCCATGAGATGACAATATCGTTTCCGTCTGTGTATAGTCTATCCATTTTTCTGTTCACAAGGTTACCTTCATAGAAATCTCCATATGCGTACCCTTCAATAACAGATTCGATGGAAGAGTTACCTTTGGCATCATAAGTGGTTATTGAGAACTCATATTGTCCTTCTTCCAGGTCATTAATCATCACTTCAAACGGGTCGATGGTGTTTTCTCGTACAACGTCCAGTTCCAGTGATTTATCTTCTTCTCCCTGAGACTGCCAACGTATCACACATTTCTTTTGAGTTACTCCATATATGTATAGTCCTTTGAGTAAAATTCGATTTCTTCCGGAAGAAGCGGTCAGTGAATCGACTTTTCCTACATAGATGGTCTCTCCTTCATTCAGATATGGCTGGATATTTTCTAACATATCATTGCAGGATGAACATATTCCGGCAATTACACAGAGTATAATAATTATATGTTTCATAAGGTTTCTTTTATTTAGTTTCAACTGGTTTTCCATAGAAAGTAACTTCCATTAAATGAATAAACTTAACTCCTGTAAAGGTGCTTAATGCTTTAAAACGGATGTACCGTACTGCCGGAGCATCTGTTGGGAAGATGAACTCTTCGCCTGCACTGGCGTATTCTTTGTCTTCATTGGAGATTTGCCCTGCAGGTAATCCTGAAGGTTTGTAACTTTCACATGTAGTCAATAAGGTCCATCCATCCCAACTTCCGCTTTGGTCTGGTTTATCGGCACGACCCCAAACTTCCCATTCTTTCATGTTGCCATGTTGATATAAGAAAGAGTCATCCAAGCGTTGCCAATACAGATAACGACTTAAGTGAGTGGTTACTCCTAAATCGAATGTAAACCAGATGGGCATCGTTTGGTTGTCTTGCGGAGAGTGAGCCATATCCCATCCGTCCCCGTAGTTATGACTGCCATTCCATATCTTGCTCAACCAGTGTCCCCATGCATTCATCGGGATATCATTATCCAGTATTACTTCATTGAATTTCCCTTTATCCAGTTCATACTCTTCCCATGGTGTTACTGTAGTGAATACGGTATCGGTTGCATTGTCCCATCTGTCTCTGACAATTACTCCAAATTTTCTCTCTTCCGGCTTATATCCGCGTGCTGTGATATTGATGTTTTTGGCAGCAGTATAATTGGTTTGTACTGTAGTCCATTGGTTGAGTGAATCTGGGGTGATTACTTCTATGGCAAGGTCACTTGCAGAAGGATTTTGCATGGATATAGCAATACCTCCAAAAGTTTCGTTCGTTTCCAGAGTGTTGTATGCCTCAATATAAGAAGGTGTGAGAGGAATAATATTGTAGGTTATAGGTTCTCCGATATTTTCTTTCCGGTCTACAGCATAAAATGTGATCTGTTTCTCTTCTGTGTCTCCGAAACCTTCTACCTTTAAACTGCTGGAATATGCAGAAACACGGCTCTCCATTTCTTTACCGGATGCCAGTTTGTATTTGGCAACGATGTACATGAGGTCTTCATTGTCTGGACTTCTGAAGTTGATGATGGCACCGCCAGCAGTTGGCGTATAAGACAATACTTCTACTTTTCCCGGGGCTATGCCGTCATCCGGTCCATAAGGTTTATGCAGGTTATCTTCCTCACATCCCATTAATAGGAATGTGAATAAACTGATTAGTATATAATATTTCTTCATAATAATGTTCTCCTTTCTTATTACCATCCTGGATTTTGCTTTAAATTCGGATTTTTAATGATATCATCATATTTTACAGGCCACAAATAATCCTTTTGACTATATTTCTTTTGTGCGATATTACGAACTACGTAATAATCTTCTGTGTTCTCCTGATCTATGCTCCAACCTCTTACAAAGGTGTTATTATAGGTACTTTTGGCAAGTTTCCACCGGCGTAGATCATGATATCGTATACCTTCAAGAGCTAATTCAATCTGACGTTCTCTTCGAATAATTTCCCGCATTCCTTCTTTGGTGGATGGCTTATTAGGATTGGTAGAATATTTCTTCCATGAATCTATAACCCCTTCTAATCCGGAACGTTCTCTGACGATATCAATATTAGTATAGACCTCTGTTGGCACAAATTCTCCGTTGTCAGTCGCTTCATTCAGTGCTTCTGCATACATCAGATACAAATCGGCCAAGCGAACGATGGGGAACGGGTACTCTTCGATAACTTCGGATGTTTGAGAAATTATGTTTTTATAGTAAATCAGTTTTTTTGCATAATATCCGGTGATAGAATATAAGGCAAGAGATGATTGGCCGCTGACCTGTCCTTTCTTCGCTTCCAGATAATACAGATCATCCGGATTGTTTTTACCATGACCGTACCAACTTGCTCCGTCAAATCCTAGAGTTCCGTAAAAACGGGGTTCACGGTTCAGATTTAGCTTGGCGGTCTGATATCCTTCCTTAACAAAATATTTGTCAGCTTCGGTAGCGGTTGCCACTTGATAACGTTCGCTATAGCCATTGCTACTAATCCATTCTTTATCTTCTTCAATGGGTACACCATTGCTGGAATAGAACATTTCTGCTATGTCGAGGGTAGGAGCATACATTCCTCTGCATGTATATTCTTTCTCAATCTGGTAGGCAGCTAATCTTGGTTGGCAATGACACTGTAGATCACGGGTATATGATTTGCCGCATCCCCATACAAGTTCTCTGTTGAAACGTTCTGTTACAGCTTGTCTTACATTCATGGAGTACATCAGCCCATCCGGTAGATTTGTTAATGATTCTTCTTTGAAATTATAAAGCCCATGCCCTGCTTCTATAGCAGTTTTGAGTGCCTCTTCGCAAGCGTCCGCAGCAAGTTTCCATTTGTTGGTACTATATTCCTGAGGAAAATAAGGTTCTCCATCCCAGTCTTTGAAATTGGCATAATCTGTATTTCCATTGAAGAGTGGGCTGGCAGCCAGCAATAATGTTTTGGCTTTGATAGCCAAGGCAGCAGGCTGGGTAAGACGTCCCATTTCGGTTGCCTCATTCTGAATCTTTAGAGGTAAATCACCAGTAGCCTCATCAATAAGGTTTACGATATAATTGACGACTGTTTCTACTTTATCACGTTTTATACGAACTTCTTCTTCCGTTGCAGAGATGGGGAGATTGACATCTACAATGGGAATAGGGCCATATAATTGAAATAGATAGAAATGATAGTAAGCTTTCAGAATTTTTGCTTCGGCAATCCATCTTCTCCTGTCTGTTTCATTCAAGTCGGTAACTCGATTTCTGTCCGAAACATTTTCAATGAAGATATTACAGTCGCGTATGGCTTGGTATAAAGGTTTTCCTCCTTTGACCCCATCCCAGTAATTGTTTATTGGGTCACTGACATTTTGTAGCCCATTAGCAATTCCGAATGCCCATGTATTACTGAAATAATGATCTTCCATGGTGTAATACCAAATGTCATTGCCAGCGGTCAGACCCGGATTCTCATGTTGATTGCCATATAGCGGTACACGTGCATAACAGGTAGCCAGATATTTTTCTGCATTTGCTCTATTGTTGAATGCCATTTCGATGGTTGCTATATTATCGGGTACGACGTCTAGGAAATCTGTACATCCGCATAACGCGCTTACTGCCAGGACAGCAAGTATCTCTCGTATTTTCATATTCATATTATTTAAAAGTTAACACTTAAACCAATATTATATACTCTTTGAATAGGATATCCAAGGCCGTTGCCGCCCATTTCAGGATCCCACAATTTGAACTTACTGAATGTGAGAAGATTGGTTCCATTTAAGTAAATGCGCACATTGCTGATGCGGGCTTTGCGAGTCCATCTTTCAGGCAGTGTGTATCCTAGTTCCAATGATTTCAGGCGCATGAAAGAACCGTCTTGCATCCACCAGGTACTGGATTGTGTATTGTTTGGTACACTTTCATTCGCTAAACGTGGCCAGAAGGTATAGATATTCCTGTTGGCCTCAGACCAGTGATTGTCTGCTATGACCTTTAGGAGAGCATTTTGTGAGTGGGTATTGTTATCGTCATCTGTATCGATGAATGGTGATATACGATTAGGATCAATCCAGAAAGAAGAACGTGCATTGCCTTGGAAGAAAGCAGAAAGATCCCAACCTTTATATCCCGCTGACAATCCAAAACCATAGGTTATTTCAGGAGTGGTTGGATATCCTATGGGGACCTTGTCAGCTTCAGTAATTTTACCGTCTTTATCAACATCTTTATATTTAATATCACCTGCCATAAGCTTACCGCCAAAGTTCTGTTCCGGTGAGTTGGCTATATCAGCCTCATCAATGAACAGGCGTTCTGCAATAAATCCCCATTGCTGGCTCAGTTTTTGTCCCACTTGGCTTCTCCATGGAGTTCCGGCACCCAGATAGTCAGGCTCTTCTATTTTTTCATATTTGCTGGTGGCATAAGTGAAGTTGGCACGTCCGGTAACCCATAAGTCTTTATTGATGGAATGTGAGTAATCTACAGACATATCTATTCCTTTACCCGATGCCGCTCCTACATTGGCACGCACATCGGCTGTCAACCCCATGGTTGAGGGTATATATGAACGGGTCATAAGGATGCTGTTCCGCTTTTCGTAGAACACATCTGCCTGAATTTCCAGTTTGTTGAATAGCCCCAGCTCAATACCAATGTTCATTTTCTTGGCTTTTTCCCATGTGATGACTTCATTGGCATAGCGAGTGACGGTGATACCATTAATATGGTTTCCCCAGTTAGTTCCGAAATCCTGCCCTTTATTCTCATCATTCATGTTTACGTTTGACAGATAGAAGAAACGGTCATTAGAATCACCAATAGCGTCATTTCCGACAAGCCCATATGTAAATTTCCATTTCAGTTTATTGATTGTCTTTTCAAGTGGCTTCCAGAACTTCTCATTTGACATCAGGTAACCTACACCGAAAGAAGGGAAAAAACCGTAACGTTCATTTTCGGCAAAGCGTTCGGAGCCATTGTATCCAAAGTTAAATTCGGCAAAATAACGTTTGTCGTATGAATAAGTGAATCTTCCGGATAGTCCTTGGTTTTTGTATGGTAGTGATTTTTGCAGATCTCCTGCATTGCTATTCTGCTGAGTACGACGGGTAAATACTAACATACCGCTAATTCCATGTTCATCAAAGTCTCTATTGTAGCTCATGGCGGCTTCCATGTAGTTAGTAGTGGTTACATCTTTTGCTCCTTCATTATAATTCAGGTACTCTGTACCGCCGTTAGGATTCAGTAAGGTCAGGCTATATGTGTTCTTCGACTGGTCGTAGGCTCCCATGGCGTAATAATAAGGATTATAGTAGCGGGAAACATCCGAATAAACATAGCGGGTGGTACTGATAAGTCCTCGTACATTCAATCCTTTTGTAATGAAATCCAGGCTTTGTTTTAATTCGCCTTGTGCTACAATAGAAGTACGACTATAGTCTTTATATCCTTTGACCATATCGGCATACGGATTTATGTAAGTGCCGTCTCCATAATTACCGAACATGAGGTGTGTGTTGTTTGTATACTCGCCTACGTTAGGAAATGATTTCGGGAATAAGACAGGACTTGTCTTCATTACTTTATTATAGAGAGCATCACCGCCGTCTATTGGTCCGCGATAATCATCGAATGAACCATTTACACGGATGATAGCTTCTGTTGTTTTAGTCAGGTTAATATTGATATTGGAACGAACGGAATATTTCTTTAAGCTGATATTGCTATTGAAATTGTTTTGCTTGTCTACATTCAGTACACCGTTGTCATTGAAAAAAGAAGCAGCAATATAGTATCTTGCAACATTGCCACCTCCACTAATATTGGCTGTTACACGTTGGTTCATAGTGTACTTTTTGAACATTTCGTCATACCAATCGACAGCTGGGAAAGCGTATGAATTCAGATTTCTGATGGTGTTATCTATCTTTGATTGAGAATATGGTAATACTCCCAATGGGTTGCGGGTTTTGACTGCTTCATTGTGAAGCTGCATATATGTGATCGGATCTGTTGTCTCAATAGTACGGACCGGCGTAGAAACTGAGTTTTCTATTCTGATGCTGACTGTTGCTTTACCTTCTTTACCTTCTTTGGTTGTTACAAGAATTACGCCGTTTGCACCACGTGCACCATATAATGCAGTAGCTGTTGCATCTTTCATTATGGAAAAACTAGCAATGTCATCTACATTTAGACGTGCGAGGTCAGCGGTGGTGAGTTCTACATTGTCAATTAGGATGAGAGGGCTTGCTGCATATCCAAATGTCGTTACACCTCGGATGAAGAAACTTGCATCATCTTTTCCCGGTTCACCACTGGTTTGATAGGCTATGACTCCTGACATTCTACCGGCAAGAGCTGTTGTCAGGTTACTACTCGGCACTTTCAATTCAGACGGTTTAACGGTAGTAACAGAACTGATAACGCTTTCCTTTTTCTGTTTTGCGAAGGCTACGACGGTTACTTCATCTAGTTCGTCAACTTTTGGTTTGAGATGTACAGTGTAGTCGTTATTAGTGGTTATCTTAACATTTTCAGTTTGATACCCGAGAAAGCTAACTAATAATTCATCTCCCACGTTCACCGAAATTGAAAATTTACCGTCGATGTCGGTGATGCATCCTCTTGTCGAGCTTTTAACAACGACAGTTGCACCTGCTACAGGGGCATTGGTTTCGTCATAGATAGTTCCTTTTACTTCTTTCTTCTGTTGATCCACTGTGGTGGTGACATAGACTGTCGCATTTATGTGCTCTACAACTGGGAAAAAAGGAGCTCCTGAAAAGCACAAGATCAAAAGAGCTTTTCTTAGGCCTTGTGTTGATTGCCAATAATGTTGGCTGGCTAATCGATGTTTCATAATAATTGATTTATATTAGATTAATAGGCATAGTTGTTGCGTTCCAGAAAAAACGGTAATACAACTTTGCGTGTAACTGTTATATTCTAGGTACGAAAATGAGTGCTATTTTTTTTGTTCTTCTAGAGGTTGAAACCTGGTAAATCTTCTTTTAGGAGGTCTCTGTCGAGAATGATAATAAGGTTAATAAAGTTCTGATTTTCATAGGCATTAGTTTTATTTATACTTATATGCAAATGTATGAATTAACTATTTATAATAATAGGATAAAATATGGAATGTATAGCAAAATATCGACAATTATTCCTTTTTATAATTAATAATGTAGGATTTAATCGATAATTATATGAAATATATCGATTTTAGCCTGTGTCTGGATTATTTTATCTGTAATGGCAATAATCTACATCTACAGAGCCAGTTTCTTTTTTATCATTAAAACAATAGATTCCTATCCGGTCACCCCTGTAATTTCCCCATGTCAACTGGTATTTCTCACCAAAAGGCAGAAAATTATCGCCATCCAGACTATAGTAGTATTGGGATTTGCCATCCATCCCCCATTCCGTTCTGAACCAGACAAATTCTGAATGTATCTGAATTCCTTTCGTTATGTTACCATTTTTCCTGTATTCAAGATAACAGGCGTCTTCTTCCTTCACTATACCGATAGCCGAGTGTTGGGAAGAGAAATGGCAGAGTCCATTTTTCTGACCATCCTGCATATTGGAAATATCCATTTTTATAGTTACATCGTTATTCTGTTTTCTAAAGGTGCGTTGCGTGAGTGTATTGCCTGCCTTTAATAAATTATTAGTTTCCAAAGGTCGATAGGCTTTCAGACGCAACCATCCCGGACGTTCAGTAAGGGAAAAGTAATCTTTTCTTGGTTGATAGTTCCATTGCCACTGCGGAGCAAGACAGTCCTCATCGAAGTCATCACTACGTTTGATAGATAACTTTTCAGTATGTTTAAAAGGAATCTTTCCATCCCATTTCATTGTACCGATATTCTGAGAAAGCACTTCACCTGGTATGGGCCAATCCTGTACCCATGTAACAGGTAACAGACTGACAATCCGCCCGCTCCAGTCTCCTGTTCCATGATGGGTAAGAAAATACCAGTTATTGTCCTTTCCCAGAATAATGCCTCCCTGATTCGGTTCCATGGCCTCACAACTGGGTAATGCCAATTGTTTTTCTTCCTTATAGGGTCCTGCCAATTTTCTGGAACGTTTTGCCATGACGTAGCGTCCTACTCCTGGCTTATGTTCACTGAAAATCAGATAATACCAGCCGTTCACCTTAATCAGCTTACTGGCTTCCCTGCCACTACCTGAATTAATGAGTTTCGCAGATTTCCGATCAATGCTTTTCCCATCCTCAGACATCTTAAAAAGATAAGTCTTATATCCGTCGGCAAAATGAGTGCCGACAAAGTAAGCTTTCCCATTCTCATCCCACATTGCAGTACAATCATCCCAACCGGGTTCGGGGAGCAACGGTGTCAGCGGCTCCCATGGGCCTTCGGCACGTGAAGCAGATGTCATAAAATAGCCTTCATCGGGGGTACCGAAAAATAAATAGAAGCGTCCGTTATAGTGCCGGAGTGTCCCTGCCCATACACCACGGCCATAGCGGTCCATGCGGGTCCAGTTTAAATCTTCGCTTATTTGTGTCAGGTCATCTATGATATTTCCATAGATTTCCCAGTTTACAAGGTCTTTGGAATGCAGAAGTGTCATTCCCGGGGAGAATTGAAATGTGGAGGATATGGCATAATAGTCTTCACCTACTCTGATACAGTCAATATCGCTGTAATCTGACGGAATGATGGGGTTTATGTAGGTTCCGTCCCCTTGATCACCCCAATTTTTCCAGTTACCCCACTCAACGGATTGCTGCGCAATCAGGTAAATACTAAAACAGGTACAAAAGAGTACTGATAATAAGTGTTTCATAATAACTTCGCATTAAGATTAATGAATGTTCCATTCCCAGATTCCCGCAATTCCTTTTAAAATTTTTATTCGGAGATAGCGGTATTTCTTATTCGGAGTATCAATGTGTGGTGACTGCATTTTTATATCTTCATGTCCTCCACAGACTTGCCATACCTTTCCATCGGCAGATCCTTCAAGCAGGTAGGCATGTCCTGCCGTCGGACGTACAAAGTAGACTTCACTGCGGTGCACCTTTTTAGCTGTTCCTAAATCTGCAATAATCCAATTCTCTTTATCTTGGTCAGCAGCCATCCAACGGGAGCCATTGGCACCGTCTATTGCAAAAGCCGGGATGAAATACTCAGTACGACGGCATGAAGGATCTTTCATCGGTTCGATATTCAATGGAGCTGATATGCTGGACGCATAAACTGTATCTGTCTTTAATTTTTTCTCTTGTTTAATTTTTCGTAAGGCGCCTACTCCTTCCAGGGTAAGATCGACAGGACGGATTGTGCCGTCTTCATTGAATTCCAACCGATTAACATATGTCTGCCGGTTTGTGCTACGCCGTCCAAATTCCAGATAAGCAAAATAGTAATCATCCGTTCCTTCCGGATTGAAAACACAACCATGCCCCGGACCGAAAACGCCTCTTTCATAATTTGTTGTAGAAATAATATCCTGTTCCGGATATTCAAAAGATCCCATTGGAGATGTCTTGCTCATTACATAAGCATACTGATATTTTTCATCTCCGCCGATGGTGTACAAATAGTAATATATGCCTTTTCTTTTAAAGAAGATGGGGCCTTCGGAATATTCTTTCCGGAGAGTAGTAATAATTTGTGTAACCGAGTCTACGGTGATCATATCTTTGCCCAGTTTAGCCACATGACGGCGTCCCCAAAATATATAAGCCTGACCGTCATCGTCAATGAAAACCTCGGCATCGATGCCACCGGGATCTTTTGTCTGCAATAAAGTAGAAGATGTGAAAGGCTTGTGGAACTCATCTTTTCCGCGGGCCAGTTTAAACGGTCCCTCGGGGTTATTAGAAACAGCCGGATACATATATCCATTGATAGTAGGATATATATAATACTTACCATTGGCAAAGATAGCTTTACTTGGAGCCCAATATTTCTCTTTCATTGCAGAAGGGAAATAAGTACCTTCAAAGCTCCAGTGAACAAAATCATTTGACTTCCACACAACAGGTGGTCCTGAAGTTTCTAGTCCCTGACCATATCCGTCGGTAGTGGCGTAGCAGTAAAACATACCCTCTATCTCTTGAATGCTTGCATCTGCAATCATGTCAGGTATTAAGGCATTACCGAAAGGATTGTTTGCTTTTGTCTGTGCTGTTATTGGTTCTGAAATCAGAATACTAAATACTAAACTGATAAAAATATTTTTCTTCATAATATTACAATCGTTTTTGATTAGATCAACTGTTAGATAAAGCAAAATAAAGCCTTTCTATCAACCAGAAGGTATAAAAACAAGTTATAAAGGGGATAAAAAACTTTCATGATATGATTAAATACCCAAATGAAAGGATTTGAATATCGTTATTCATATAGATAGAACATTCGTTCCATTAATTTCCATTTTTCAGCTGAGGTGCTTTCTGCGACACACTCTTGGAATCTGGATACATAATTCTCCCACTCTGCTTGTCTGGGTAAGTGAGATAATTTATCCATGGCAGTTTTCCAATCAAAATCAAGTGGGGTTTCTACAATCATGAACAATTTTGCCCCCTCTATATATATTTCCATTTCTAAAATACCTACTGAACGGATGCCTTCTCTGATTTCCGGCCAAGCTTCTGCTTGGCTGTGACATCTTCTATACATGGCAATCAAATCAGGATTATTTTTCAAGTTCATTGTTTGGCAATACCTTTTTACGCGACAATGGTATTCCTTTACTCTGTATCCTTTATCTTTCATATTCTTTTTGCATATGGGGTTATCGGCTTTTTAAAGCCGATAACCCCATCTTCCTATTTTTAGTATGAACTATTTTCTTATTTTGAATACAGGAGCAATCTTATTAACCTGTTTATCAGGCATATTTATAAGTAACCCTTTGTCTGTACGTGTGAATGGAACTTTACCATAGCCTAATAATTCCACTCTGCTAATCTTACCAGGGAATAATTTACTTTCATCAGACAATGATTTGATGAGTATTTGCTTTTCTGTCGGCCAAGCCAGAACCGTAGCATATAAGTCCTTTTTAGTCTGTGTGAAGCGGATTTCTTGTGCCGTAGCTCTGCTATATGATCCTTCGTTGAACCCTTGTGCATTAATTTTGATATCTGCTTCAGCTATCGGACCTTCACCGAATATTTCCCAAGGACGAGTATCAAAGATGGCCTCTCTATTAATATTCATCCAATCTCCGAATTCATTTAATATCCTTTCTTCCTTCTCATCAAAGGTACCATCAGCCCGTAGTGGAACACTGAGCAGCAGATTGCCATTTTTACTTACGATGTCAACTAATAGTTTTACAACATCTGCCGCGGATTTATACCAGTTATTCTCATAAATAGATGTATTGTAATGCCATCCTCCAACGCATGAGCAGGATTGCCATGGTTGCTCCATAATCTCATTGGGTGCCCCGCGCTCTACATCCCAGACTATAGCTTTGCGTTGGTTTTCATCCAATATCTTACTCAGCATGACAGCCTCCAGTTTTCCTTTATGAGTGGCCATATTATGATTGTAGAAGTGAGCTGCGATCTTCAATCCTGCATCGCTGATAGGGTGGAATGGAACTACTGTTACATCAAAATAGATGAGATCAGGATTGTAACGATTGATAGCATCTACCGTGCGGTTATAGAAGTTCGTGCAATATTCTTGTGTAGGTAGGCATGCTCCATTTCCCCAAGCCCATTGGCTATGTATCATACCGTCTACCCAACTTCCTTTACTCATCGGATGATTTTGCGCATATAAATCCTGCGGATCGTATCCTTCCCACCACTTACCTTTACCGTCAGCTTTTGTCAGTGTACCATCGTAAGGAACACCAGCTTTGGGACCGTTTCTATCATAACGTTGAGAGGGCTCATACCAAGTCCAGGCATGGTCGGCATGGAAACTGATACCAAATGGAAGTTCGTACTTACGTGCAGCTTGTTCCCATTCTGCCAGAATATCACGTTTTGGTCCCATGTTTTTTGAATTCCAGGCTTGATATTTGCTGTCCCAAAGGTCGAAATTATCGTGATGGTTGCCTAAAGCGAAGAAATATTGTGCACCTATCTTTTTATAGAATTCAACCAATTTATCCGGGTTCCATTTTTCAGCTTTAAATAAAGGAATAATATCTTTGAAACCCACTTCAGAAGGATGTCCATAGTGCTCTACATGATGTTTATATTCCGCTGATCCTTCCAGATACATGGAACGTGCCATCCAGTCGCCTGAACCTTCTACACACTGTGGCCCCCAATGTGCCCATATTCCGAACTTTGCATTTCTAAACCATTCGGGAACTTGATAATTTTCCAGTGAATTCCATGTGGGTTGGAATTTACCTTTCATCATGGGTTCGTTTTTTTCCGATACCGGAACTTGATAGTTCTGAGCAGATAATGTCCCTATCGAAAGAGCTAAAGATGCTAATAAAATTTTTGTTCTCATAGGTATTAATATTGTTTCTATTGTACATTGCAAAGATATGGATTAATTAGTAGCTTTGATAGGATTAAAAAGTGCTTGTATTGGAATATATCGATAGATTTATTAGAAAAAGCCTTTTAAGATAGGATGAGAACGATTTTTATATGGAGAATATCGATAACTATTTTGAGGGCTTAATAAAATCACTTACCTTTATCAAGTTACTAAATACTATATACTATGGCTTTATTGGTTGATAAATTGCACCCTTTAGTGCTGAATGTCGGTTTGGCTGTGCACAATGCAGATTGGAATTGGAAAAACGTAAATAGCCCGTTTACGCGTTTGTACTATATAACAGAAGGGACGGCTCAAATACAACTATCGGGAGGTATACAAATTCTGAAACCAAATTATCTGTATTTCATCCCGGCTTTTACTATACACAGTTATATATGTAATTCTTATTTCTGCCATTACTATCTGCACATTTATGAGGAGCATCAATCAGATACGAACTTATTGGATGAATGGGAATTTCCGGTAGAGATACCTGCCGGCGATTTGGATCTGGCGTTGTTTCAACGCTTGTGTGCGATAAATCCTCACATGAGTTTGCCTAAATCGGACCCCTCGACTTATGATAATAACTCGACGTTGATGGAAAATCTTCTGAAGAACAAGCAGCGTGCATTATGTGACAAGGTTGAATCACGTGGTATTGTATACCAGTTACTGGCACATTTCTTAAAGCGTGCGCAAGTTAAAGTGGAGACAAAGGACGATCGGATAGAGAAAGCTATTCTTTATATACGCAAACATATTTATGAGGCCATAGATCTGACAACTTTGTCTGAGAACTCATGTCTGTCAAAAGATCATTTTATCCGTTTATTCAAAAAAGAAACTGGTGTGACCCCTTCAAAATATATCAATCAGAAGAAAATAGAAAAAGCACAACTCATTTTGGTAACTGATGAGATGTCCGTTAAGAATGTAGCTTTTGCCCTCTCTTTTGATGACTATTCTTATTTTAACCGACTATTTAAGAAGACAACCGGACTGACACCGCAGGAATACCGTAATTCTTATCACTGATAATCGGAGATTTAGAACAGTATTCTTATTTGAACCATACCCGGTCCGTACCTGGTCCATGCGTATAGATACGGAGGAAATACGGGCCGGATACGGTTCAGGTCTTGAGAGAGAAGAAATACAGAACATTCTTATCGCTCATTTTTACGGAAATCGTACTCCGATTATTCTCGTACCGAGAACTTATAGATGCATTGACTATGATACTTTTCTCCCGGTCTCAATACCGCCGATGCCCATTCCGGCTTATTTGGTGTATCAGGATACTTCTGTGTTTCTAAGCAGACAGATGCACGGAAGTTATAAACGATTCCCTTCTTGCCCGTCAAAGTTCCATCCAGGAAGTTGCCGCAATATACCTGTATACCGGGTTCATTGGTATAAACATCCAGAACGATGCCGGTAGCCGGTGATTCAAGGGTGGCACACACCTTGTTTACATCTCCTTGAGTATTCAAAACCCAGTTATGATCGATTCCGTTGCCATTCTTCAACTGTTCAAAGTCCTGGTTGATATTGGCACCGATAGCGGTGGGCTTTCTGAAATCCATGGGAGTCCCTTCTACTGTTACTATTTCGCCGGTTGTCATGAAAGTACTGTCTACCGGAGTATAACTATCGGCATTCAGTGTCAGCAGGTAAGCGGAGTTATCCGTAGACGGATCACCATCCAGATTGAAGTAAGAATGGTTGGTCATGTTGACGATGGTAGGTTTATCCGTTTCTGCTTCATATTGTATATCGATGGCATTGTCATCTGTCAGTTTCATGATAACGGTGCATTGCAGATTGCCGGGGAATCCTTCTTCTCCGTCCTTTGCCAGATAAGTCAGTTGCAATTCCTGGTCGCTCTTCTGTACCCCTTTGTACACACGATACTGGAAACCTTTCGGACCGCCATGCAAGCAATGGCCGTAGTTATTCTGCGGCAATTGATATTCCACACCATCCAGTGTGAAGCGTCCCTGGTTAATACGATTGGCATATCGTCCGATACTTGCTCCGAAATCAGACGGATATTTGATGTAGTCCTGTATGGAATCAAAGCCCAGTACCATATCCTTCATGTTTCCATCCTTGTCGGGAACCATGACCGATACGATGCGGCCTCCGAAATTAGTGACACACACTTCCATCTTGTTCTTGTTCTTCAGAACGAACAAGTCCGTTTTCTCACCATTGACTTCTGTCTGGAAATCGCTTCGCTTCAATCCGGATTCGGTCAGTTCTTCTTTTGTAGTTGCGGTACATCCAGCCATCAGAACTGTGCATACCAAAAGAATTAGTTTATTCATATAGTTTTAATTAAAGTGACTGTGGCATTGTGATAAGTAGTTGCATTATGCGTAACTTTTACTTATTACAAACGTAGTGAAGATTGTTTTGAAATCGTAGTAGTATAGCACCAAAAAATAAAACTATTTGTTCATTCTTGAGATCTATGGTAGTGGTAAGGGGTGCTTTCGGTAGTTTTTAACGCTTTCTGTAGTAATGTTGTGTTTATATTATACTTGTAGGGGCAATGTTACCCCTACAAGTATATTGCAATTGCTTGTTACTTATTCTTTACTTTTCCGGGAATATGATTCTATAATTTCCGCTCAGATGCATGAAAGCGAAGAGGCGGAGCAATCCGTCATAGTAAGCATCGAAATATCCGTCTTCATACGGCTCATGTTTTGCGTTCCACAACTTATCTACAAACTCGCGGCTTTTCTCGTGGGTACACATCAGTGAGGCGGCGGCGGAAGTAGCAACCAGACCTAAAGAATGTCTTAATGCCTTATGCTCTCCGGCCCGGAGGGTGTCTTTTACTTGCGTGCCGTCTACGTTATACTGATCTACGAAGGTATCAATACCCTGGCTGTAAAGGAAGTTCTGGATTTTATTGCCGTATTCCTGTTGCCACTCTTTGTCGGCACATGCCCAAGAGTAATCTAAGGCGATGTTCATCGGTACGCGCCAGGAGTCAAAGCGGAAAGCATCGCCGATGATGCGGTTGTTGCCCAGCAAACTGCCGTCATAGTTGTTATAATCGGGGTTTAGTCCGGTTACGGGGTGGATACTTTTATGCAGATATTCGCGGCTGCGTTCGGCGCATTCACGCCAAAAGTCAGCTCTGCCGTCATTGGCCCAGCGTGCCCATACTTCGTAAAAAGCGGGTACATGGTAAGACGGGTCGGTAAAACGTCCGCCATGTATGTCCGGAACGAAAGTGATGAGCTTATGCTCCACATTGATGAAAGGCATTACACGGTTTGTGCCGTCTTTCTCCATGGAACAGTTCAGGATATTCTGGGCTTCGGCAAGGTAGTTGATGCCGGTGTCATTTCCCCAACGGTTGGAAGCGAAGATGAGGGCGGTTACATAGTAAAGCTCTCCGTCGGAGGCGGGGCCTTGGGAGTTACGGGTACCGTCCGTTGCACAACTCCAGGCAAAGTAACCTTTCAGTGGACCATCCTGGTGCTGCATGTACTTTGTGCCCCATCGCCAGAGACGGTCGAAGATATCCTGACGGTCGAACTGGACGGCAATCATTAATCCGTAGGACATACCTTCGGTGCGGACGTCATGATTTTTGACGTCGCTGATATATGCCATAGAATCGCCTACTTCAAAATATACTTTGTCAGGGCCGTAGAACACACCGTCGAAGACGGATTTGAGTTTGGCGTCAATGTCTGCCTGTTTATAACCCATCTCGGCAAAGAGATTCCGGTATTTCTGTGTCTCAAAGGCACCTTTATCCCAGGGCTTTGTCGGGTCTGCCTGACTGCACGATGCTCCGGCGATGAGACAGAGGAGGAGATAGAATAAATTCTTCATAAAGGAATGTTTTTAGTGAATTTAAAGGAGTTAAGCGAGCTATTTAATAGTGACAGGAATTGATTTCAGCTGTTTCAGTTCTGATGTACCGCCATACAGAATTTCATAATCACCTTCTATCGGACGCATAGTGTTGGTACTTGTATCAAACCATTCAAAATTTTCTTTGCTCAAAGGTATGGTGACATTATTTGTTGCCCCTTTAGCTATCGCTACACGTTTAAAGGCACGGAGTGCATGTGAAGGTCCTTCTTTATCGCCCGGATGGCGTAGATATACCTGTACCACTTCTTCACCATCGTATTTACCCGTGTTGCTAACAGGAATAGTCAAAGTAACTTGTTCCCCATCTTTGATTTCAGATGTATTCAAAGAAGCGTTTCCATATTGGAAAATCGTGTAACTCAACCCATGACCAAAGGGGAAGAGCGGGGTTTCCGTCATATAGCGGTAAGTACGTCCTTTCATGGAGTAGTCCTCGAAGTCCGGCAATTGCTTGGTGCTCTTATAGAAAGTCACCGGAAGACGTCCTGCCGGATTATAATCTCCGAATAGAACGTTTGCAATGGCTGTACCACCTGCCTGACCGGGATACCATGCTTGCAGGATAGCATCGCATGTTTTCGATTCGGGAGTCAGGGCGATAGCGGAACCGGAGAAGTTGACGAATACGATCTTCTTTCCGGCTTTCTTCAATTCGGCAAGCAGACGGCTTTGGATAGACGGAAGTTCGATGGTTTCGCGGTCACCTCCCTTGAAGCCGGGAATGTTGACATGCATTTCCTCACCTTCCACTGCCGGGGATATACCTCCGGCAAAGATGATAACATCTGCCTCTTTTACCTTGTTTACGGTTTGTTTCAGGTCAACGGGAACTTCGCGTCCCATGTCAAAATCGAGTGCGGCATCACGGTTGCGGAAAGCAAAATCAATCTTGATACGATATTCTTTTCCGGCTTCTGCCTGGAGGGTATAGACTTTGGACTTGTTTTTGAAGTTCATGCCTGCGGCAACTTCCTTGCCGTCAATTGAGAGTTTGGTTATCCCTTGGGTCTGGAAACGGAAGGCGATATCTTCACTCTTGGCGGGACGGAATACGGATTCGTAACTGGCGGAGAAATCTTGCAGGTTGATGCCGGCAGCAAAGGTCGTGGCACCGGTGGTGATGAAGTGGAAGGGTGTGCTGATGTGATTGGTTACATCCGGTGTTCCTTCCTGTTTCGTATTGTTCCAGTATTTGGCACTGAAACCTTGCTTGCCATCCATGCTGCATTGCTGGAATACACTTTGCAAAGTGACGTCGGAGGTCAGGTCGCATCCGGGTTCGTAGATGATCTGTGATTCGGGCAGATATTTGCGGATACCCTCCAATAGAGTGATGGTATGTGAGGGAAAACCATTGTAGTTGCCCCATTGCATTACGGAGTCATTGGCATTAGGTCCTACCACGGCCACTTTCAGGTTCTTGTTTAAAGGCAGTAAACTTTGATTGTTTTGCAACAACACAAGGCTCTCACGTGCCATACGGAGTGCCAGTTCACGATGTTCTTTACTATCTACTACGCTGTAAGGAATTTGTGCCCAGGACACTTGTGAAGGTTCGTCCATCTCACCCAACTCAAAGCGGGCTTTCATCAGGCGCTTCAGAGAGATGTCTATCTGTTTCTCGTCAATCAATCCTTCCTTTACGGCTTCGGGCAGTGAAGCATAGCTGTCGCCACATTCCACATCTGTTCCGGAGAGTACGGCTTTGGCGGAAGCGTGTTGTTTGTCAGGATCAGTTTCATGGGCACCTTTGTTGTAGAAGTCGCTGATTGCCCAGCAATCCGATACTACGATTTCTTTATATCCCCATTCATCACGCAGAATTTGCATAAGCAGGCGGTTACTTCCGCAGCAGGGTTCACCTTCAAAGCGGTTGTAGGCACACATCACTTCTTTTACATGCGCTTTTTGAACCAGGTCTTTAAAAGCGGGCAGATAAGTTTCCCATAAATCACGCGGGTTGATGTTCTCGGCATTGAAACTATGGCGGTTCCACTCCGGACCGGAATGTACGGCATAGTGCTTGGCACAGGCATGTAGCTTATCATACTTCTCTCCTTCAGGTCCTTGCAGGCCGCGTACCACTGCCATACCCATCTGCCCTGTGAGGTAAGGATCTTCTCCGTAAGTTTCCTGTCCCCGTCCCCAGCGCGGATCACGGAAGATGTTGATATTGGGTGTCCACATGGTGAGCCCCTGATAACGTTTTAATTCGCCTTCTTTGCTGAATTCGGTATTCTTGGCACGTGCTTCATCCGAAACTGCGGTGAATACATCGTAAAGCAGTTCGTTGTTGAAAGAAGCTCCCATACCGATGGCTTGCGGGAATACAGTGGCCAGTCCGGCACGTCCTACGCCGTGCAGCGCTTCGTTCCACCAGTCATAGGCTTTTATGCCCAGTCGGGGGATGGCAGGAGATGTGTTTTGCATCAATGCGGCTTTCTCTTCCAATGTAAGTCGGCCTACCAGATCATTGGCGCGTTCTTCCGGGCTTAGAGCCGGGTTCTTGTAGGGAGGTTGTGAACAGGAAAGGAAGCACAGACACAGGCATCCGATTCCGGTGAGCAACTGAAGTTTTCTTTTCATGGTATTAGTGCGTTTTTATTGTTATTAATAGACTTCTGTTTTGTCATTGTGGATGACGATTACAAAAATAGGCAGAAAAGAGGATTTGGAAGAAGAATCGTATTTCAGAAAGTTGAGTCTATGTTACAGATTTCCTCCGGATGTTACATCTTGTTTTGCTGAGGTTACATTAAAGAGAAAAATGCCTGCTACAGGCTATATTCCGGAGGGGGATATTGTAATTTGTTGTGTTAACCTGTTGGCGGGATTTGTTTCTTTCCGGTATAGTAATGAGCCAAATGATCAAGTAATACTATCTTAATTCTCCTCCTCTGGGGAGGAGGAGTACCCGAAGGGGGAGGTGGTAGGTGAGAAAAGAAATCCTTATTGATATCATCTATAGGCATTTCTTGCTTTACCTACCACCCCGCCCTCTGGGCACCCCTCCTCCCAGGAGGAGGGGAATTGAGATACTCTATTTACTTTATATTGGAATTATCATTTAACTCATAATCTTACAAGAAGGAATCAATTGCGCCAACAAATCATATTAGTTCCTTCCTTCTGCTTTCTCACATCGGATCAGAACCTTCTGTTCATTATTTAAGGTCGTAGCGAACAGATAAACTTCTCCGCCTTCGCTCAGTTTGATACGTTTACGGAGTTCCGCTACTGAACTTGGAAAGTTACGAACCGTGATATTGGCTTTCTTCAGATCTCCTAATACGCCTTTTAGCTCTTTCTTATTTAATGTACATACCCCCGTTATCCGGAAACTTCTTCCGGGAAAGTTCTTTATCGGTTCACCGGAAGTATAGAGGTGGCTGTTAGGATGCAGCTTCTTTACCTTATATATACAGGCTACATTGCGGAAAGCCCCTGCTTTGAGGATGGACGCGTTGGGTTCGTACAGATATTTATCTAAAGTATCGGTGTATTCACTCGGGCTTGATTGTTCCTGTTCGCGGGTGAAGGTGAAGAACTGTCCGGTTGTCTTTGTATTTCTCCCATCCTTCGTTTGCAGATTGATGCAATGGATAGGAATATTCTCTGCGGCAACAGTGTTGTGTCCCAGGATAAGCAAGAGTTCCTTGCATTCATTGTTTACAGAAACAATATGTGCTTCCTGTACGTACTTTAAATCCTGAATAGCCAAAGACAGGTCGAGCATAGGGGAGAGCTTCACCATTACGTGCTGCGCCTTTTCGAGCAGCAGGGATTCCAGTTCTGCTACATTCGGTTCACAGTCGGCAATGGCAACAGTCTTACCGCCATGCCCGTCACGACGGGCAGGATCAATGAATATCCAGTCGACGGAAGACATCTCTTGCAGATGCCGGATGCCGTCTTTGTTTTCTATCCGGATATGATTCAGACCCAGTAATGGGAAGTTGTGCGATGCAATCTCGCAAAGAACTTCCTGCCGTTCCACATAGGTGACATGATGGAATCTCGGAGAAAGAAAAGCACAGTCTATGCCGAAGCCTCCGGTTAAGTCGGTCAGTGTGCCGGAGGAAGACTCCGGAATGATAGATGCTTTGTATCGTGCCGTAGCTTCCGAAGAACATTGCTCTAACGATAGGTGACGGGGATATAGAACGCCTTCTTCCTCATGCCAGGACGGTATTTTCTCAGCTGCCGCCTGTCTGCCCGCTATCTGCGTCAGTGCAACAGGCATATCCACACCGGGATATTTCGGTGCTTGCAGTGCCAGGCTGCGTACATCATCCTTGCAATGTTCACGTATAAAACGAAGGGTTTCGCCATTCAATTCCATAAACCTTGTCGTTTAGTAGTTTCTTTGAAGCCATAATCCGAAGAAACGGTCGTAAATCTGATAAGCTCCCGCCTCTTGTGTGACAAAATCCTTCTCCAACAGTCCTTTTAATGCCGATTGTACAGAGCTGGAAGATGGCAATCTATATTTCTTGATAAATGCACCGTAGGTGATGGCACTTGCTTTCCCTTCTTTGGTAATGGCAATGAGCAGTTCTTTTTGTTTCTCGGGCATCCGGAAAAGGGTTTCGGATGATTGGCATGGCTTCTTTACTTTATGATGATTATGCAAAGATAATTATTATAAAGTAATAATGCAAAGAAAATAATGGTGGCTTCACTTAGACCTGTACTTGTGCTTCCCGGAGCATCGTCTCCATAATATCCAGATCAGAGTTAACCTCGCCTTGCAGCAAATACTTATCCCGCTTGCGCGCTACTTTTTCATAAATCTCTTTCGCCCGTTCCGGTTGATTCTCCCAATACAAGGCAAGAGCGCACAGCAAGCGTTGTTTGGAAGACATCATAATCTTATACCGTTGGATGTATCTCTTTATCTTATCTGTATAAAGCCGCTCTATTTCTTCTTTTCTCCGTTCACCTATCAGTTCGAGGAACAGGAGTTCACACTCGATTTCTTTTACGTATAGTCCGACAATTTCCTCTTTATGCCGCTCTATTTCGCTAAACAGGACGTGTGCGGTTTCAAATTCTTTCCGGTCTACATAGCGCGAAATATAGAGCAGTTTAACGGCAACCTGCATGATATTCCTGTAATCTGTCACTTCATCGTTCGGAAACCATTCGTCCGGCATGTCTTTCAGTCTTACGCCTTTCTGAACTTCAGCGTTGACGGCTAACTGTAGTGCCAGATACTTCCGGGTATTCAGGTCCCGGTGCATCAATATCAGGTTGTAGGCATCATTCGTGATGCCCGACATCTTCAATGGAATACCGTTCATCAGTGCCAGGAAGAAGCCGCAGATATAGGAGAATAGAAGGAATAAATGTAAAGGTAGCGGTATCTCGGGATAGGCAACCCAAAGAACAAGTGCAAGGATTGCCGTCAGCAGATTCATCAGTACTCCGCCTGCATTATACCAGAAATAAGGCAACTGTTCGTAAGGCTTATCCGGTGGAGAGAGCAGGCATTGTCCGCCCGTGCCGGAGATGGAGAAGCGTTTGAAACGGAACTTTCCTTTTTCTTTTATCAGTGTAAGGCTACCTACCCGAAAAGAAACGAACCGGTAACCGGTGGCAAGTCCGAAGATCAGATGCCCGCCTTCGTGGAGAATGATTTGTACAAAAACGGCAAGGATGAGACAAGTCAATGATAAGATACAGGAAAGCAAGAGTCTGCTTAACTGTATGTTTCCCATATTCCCGAAGAATTCACTTAATGTGGTTTCCGTAAAGAATGTAATGCAAAGCACCACTGCACCGAAGCCGATGCATGCACCGAACAGGGTGGAAAGTATAAGTTTGAGAGCTTGTTTCATAGTTGCATGGTATGGAGTTCTTACCCGGTTTGTCTGCACAAATATAAAGGAATATAAGGAACTTTATGGTATAACCTTGTATTTTTGTTTAGCTTCCTGTCGGCTGCACCAGTTAAAATGCCACCACTCGCTGGGCAATGCGCGAAAACCTGCGGTACGCATGACGCTCCGCAGCAGTTGCCGGTTCGCCTGTTCCTGCTTTGTCATTTTTCCGCTTTGCACCAGTGCGGCTTCATTCGTGATGTGAGCTTCGGGACCGAGGTGGTCTACTTTCGTACCCATCGGCAGGGGATTTCCCGCTTCATCCAGTATGCTGATGTCTACTGCCAGACCGTAGTTGTGCAGTCCGCCACCACGTGCAGGATTGGAAACATAGATATACTTGGAGGTGCCTTTCACTACATTCCACATTTTCTGCTGCACACTCATCGGGCGGGCGGCATCATACACGATGAGGCGACGGCCGGGGTATCGCTTTTTCAGTTCCTGTTGCGCCAGTAGCAGTCCTTTCATGGCATCGGGATGCAGGTACGCCTCATGCAGATCTTCGTATAGCACCTTTCCCGTGAAATTATCCGCTCGGGTATACATCAGATCTACGATGATGCTACTGTCTGCTTCGGCAATATTCACCAGTCCGATGCTTTCCAGATATCTTGCCGTTTCACTTTTTTGTGCGGATGCGGGGATAAACCAGAGAGCAAGTAGAAAATAATATATATACTTCATACCTTTTTTTCTTTGCCTGCAAAGGTACGAATTCCCACCGGATTAGCCATTCCGTGCGAATACATAGATTTTGTCTATTTCCTCATAGAATTTATCAGTTTGTAATGAACTTACGAATCCTTACATTTGTTCCATATATTAATTATCTAAACAAAAATACCATGGAAAAGAAAAAACTCACTTCTGCCAACGGGCGCCTGATCGCCGACAATCAAAACACTCAGACCGCAGGACAACGTGGTCCTATCATGATGCAAGACCCTTGGTTTTTGGAAAAACTTGCACACTTCGACCGTGAAGTGATTCCCGAAAGACGTATGCATGCCAAAGGTTCCGGCGCATACGGTACGTTTACCGTAACACATGACATCACAAAGTACACCCGTGCTGCCATCTTCAGCGAAGTTGGTAAGAAGACGGAGTGCTTCGTGCGTTTCTCCACCGTAGCCGGTGAACGGGGAGCCGCCGATGCTGAACGTGATATCCGTGGTTTTGCCATGAAGTTCTATACAGAAGAAGGCAACTGGGATTTAGTGGGAAATAATACTCCTGTATTCTTCCTGCGCGATCCGTTGAAATTTCCCGATTTGAACCATGCCGTAAAACGTGACCCGCGCACCAATATGCGCAGTCCGAACAATAACTGGGATTTTTGGACCCTGCTGCCCGAAGCTTTGCATCAGGTGACCATCACGATGAGTCCCCGTGGTATTCCTTATTCCTATCGCCATATGCATGGTTTCGGTAGTCATACTTATAGCTTTTTCAATGCCGCCAACGAACGTATTTGGGTGAAGTTCCATCTGCGCACTCTGCAAGGCATCAAGAATCTGACCGACCAGGAGGCCGAGGCTATCATTGCCAAGGATCGTGAATCGCACCAACGCGACTTGTACGAGAGCATCGAAAAGGGTGACTTCCCGAAGTGGCAATTCCAGATACAGCTGATGACGGAAGAGCAGGCGGACGAATACCGCATCAATCCGTTCGACCTTACAAAGGTATGGCCGCACAAAGATTTCCCGCTTCAGGATGTAGGTATTCTGGAACTGAACCGTAACCCGGAAAACTACTTTGCCGAAGTAGAGCAAGCTGCTTTCAATCCGCAGAATATAGTGGAAGGTATCGGTTTCTCTCCCGACAAAATGTTGCAGGGACGCCTTTTCTCTTATGGTGATGCACAACGTTACCGCTTGGGAGTGAATGCGGAACAGATTCCGGTAAACAAGCCCCGTTGCCCGTTCCATGCTTACCATCGTGACGGTGCCATGCGTGTAGACGGTAATTACGGCAGTGCCAAGAGCTACGAGCCCAACAGCTACGGTGAATGGCAGGACTCTCCCGAGAAGAAAGAACCGCCTTTGAAAGTTCATGGCGACGTTTATAACTACAATGAGCGTGAGTACGATGATGATTACTACAGCCAGCCGGGTGATCTTTTCCGACTGATGTCTGCTGAAGATCAGCAACTGACGTGCGAAAATACAGCCCGTGCCATGGGTGATGCCGAACTCTTCATTAAGCAACGCCATGTACGCAACTGCTACAAAGCTGATCCGGCCTACGGTACAGGCGTAGCCAAAGCTTTAGGTATTGATCTGGATGAAGCATTGAAAGCAACCCGATAGTTAAGGGATGTCCTGAACAACACTAAGACCCTATATGCAAAAGATGCCATCTATTACATCAAAAGATGCCATCTTTTACAGTGAAAGATGCCACCTTTTGCAACGAAAGATGGCATCTTTTGCATATCCGGGATAAGAGATGGATATGGTATGGTATAACCTTGAGGTTAATACTTAATAAGCATCTGTTGCAAGAACATACGGTATTCTTGCGGTGTACTCCCTTTCTTCTTCTTGAATATCCTTATAAAATTAGATAAGTTATTGAAGCCGCAAGTGTAGCAGATCTCGGCTACCGTGTGGGTTGTTTCTGCCAATAGCTGGCAAGCGCGGGCTATCCGCAGGTTCGTGATATAATCAATGAATGTGCAATTCGTCTTTTTTTTGAAGAAATGGCTGAATGCAGATTCGGACATGTTTACCAGTTGCGCCACGTCGCCCAGCTTAATCGGCTCTTCAAAGTTTTTCTCGATATAGTCGCAGACTTTGGCTATCCGTCGGCTTTTGGAAGTGCGTACGGTGTCTTTGGTATCATATTGGTTGCTGACTAAGATATGGCGGTCGGCAATAGAAAGCTCATGCAGGATAGAGAAAAATTCCAATACCGTATGAAATCCCTGCATCCGGGTCAACTTGATAATCTTATCTTTCATCACCAGTTGGGTTTGTCTGGAAAAGCCAATGCCCCGTTGTGATTCAAGCAGCAGTTGCTTGATGGGGTTGAATAAGCGTTTTTCCAATATCGGAAAGTTCAGTAGCTTGTCCGAGAACTGGATGGTAATCACATGGTTTCCTTCTACTACTTCTCCTTTCCAGGCGTGTGGAAGGTTGGGACCTATCATGATGAGGTCCAGGGCTTCGAAAGCCTCTACCGAATCTCCAACGATGCGGCTTCCGTAGGTGTCCATAACCAAATTGATTTCATAGTCCGGATGATAGTGTACCGGATAGTCGAACTTGGCGTTCGGATGATTGAGTACAATGAACAGGTCATCTGCGGCAATGGGAGTGATTTCTTTTTGTATGTCTTTCATGGTCGTAGTTGTTTCTTTCTTGCAAAGCTACGAATTCTAATGAAAATACAGTCAGGTATTCAAAAAAGTATAATCAATAGACAGAATATTATAAGCGAATTATCAGAATCCCCTCTATTTTTGCAGCATGAATTCAAAACAATTAATTTCTATGCTATGGAGACATTTTCAATAAGCAATTTAGATCTTGTAATAGTCCTTGTTTATTTGGCCTTTATCATCTGGTGGGGGCTGAAGAATGGTAAGAGCTCAGACTCCCAATCCTATTTTCTGGCGGGACGCTCAATGCCTTGGTGGGTAGTGGGGTTGTCACTGTTTGCTGCCAGTATTTCAAGTACCACTTTGATAGGTCAGTCCGGTGATGCTTATCACACGGGTATCGCTGTGTTTAATTATAACCTGACGGGTATTGTGGTAATGGTGTTCTTTGCAGTTTTCCTGCTACCTCTTTATATTAAGTCGGGTATATTCACGATACCGGAATTTCTGGAGAAGCGTTTTGACCGCCGTTCGCGCTATTACTTCTCTGCCATTTGCATCATAGGAAACATTTTCCTAGACGCAGCCGGGGCTTTGTATGCTGCTGCGCTGATTATTAAGCTGATACTTCCCGATGCTGATTTGCAACTGATCATTATTGTGTTTGCGATTATTGCTGCATCTTATACTATCCCGGGTGGTTTGTCTTCTGCCATTAATGCGGAATTGATACAGGCTGTCATTCTTATATTAGGATCTATCTTGCTGACTTTCTACTGTTTCCAGCAAGGCGGGGATTATTTCTATCAGTTGTTTGCCAGTGGCGATATATCGGTGAAGCTGATTCGTCCGTTGACGGATACGGCCACTCCCTGGCTGGGGCTGATAGTCGGTATGCCGGTTCTGGGCATCTATTTCTGGGCAAATAACCAGACGTTGGTGCAGCGTGTATTGAGCTCGAAGTCAGTGGATGAGGGACGTAAGGGTGTATTGTTTACGGGTTTCCTTACCATGCTGACTCTTTTTATCATTGCCATACCGGGTGTGATTGCCCGCCATTTGTTTCCGGGGCTTGAAAAGCCGGATATGGTATATCCCAATATGGTGCTTCAACTGATACCGGTGGGATTGTTGGGTATCATGCTGGCAGCGCTTTTGTCTGCTTTGACTTCTACTTTGAGCGCTATTCTTAACTCTACGTCTACACTGTTCACAATGGACTTCTATGCGCAATATAATAAGAATGCCAGTTCCCAGAAACTCGTGATTATCGGAAAGATAACCTCTTGCGTCATTATTGTTGCGGCCGCCTTATGGGCACCTCAGATCGGGAAGTTCGGTTCGTTGCTGAAGTATTACCAGGAGATGCTTTCTTACATTGCTCCGCCTGTTGTTGCGGCATTTTTGCTGGGCGTGTTTAATAAGCGTGTGAATGGAAATGGTGCTTTTGCCGGACTGCTCAGTGGTTTGGCTATAGCGGTTGTGATGCTTTTCTATAAGAATGAAATATTTGGCGATATGCACTTCCTGTTGATTGTTCCTTTCTTGTTGGCGGTGAGCGGGATCGTTATTTATCTGGTCAGTATGTGCTATTCGAAACCGGTTGCCGAGAAGCTTGTGGATACCACCTTCTCCATGAGTGAACTGAAAGCGGAGTTCCGGGCGAACCGTGCTCTGGTGTGGTACAAGAATTATCATTCATGGGCGATTGTCCTGTTGGTGTTGAGTGTATTGATATGGATTATATTCAGTTGATTGTTATATAATTATAAAGAAATAAGAAGATGAAATTAAAGAAGTTTGAGGGAAATCCGATACTTTCCCCGTTGGATTCGAATGATTGGGAATCGTTGGTAACCTGCAATCCCGGAGTGGTTTATGACAATGGTACGTTCTATATGCTGTACAGAGCTGCGGGAAATGATGCCGAACATGTGATCCGTTTAGGATTGGCCACCAGTAAAGACGGATTCCACTTTGAGCGTGTATCCGATGTTCCGGTGTTCGGTCCCAGTGAGGATGGTCCTGATTCGGGTTGTGTGGAAGATCCCCGCATTGTGAAGTATGATACGGAGTATTACATCACTTATGCCTATCGTCCGTATGCACCGGGGCAATATTGGAACTTCAGCCATGATGAAGTGTTGTTGCCGGATTGCGGTAGTGATGCTCCTATGGCTCTCCGTAAAAATCTGGGTAATACGGGGTTGGCTGTTACTACTGATTTCCGTGAGTTTAAGAGACTGGGACGTCTGACCTCTCCGGTATTGGACGACAGGGATGTTATTCTTTTCCCGGAAAAAGTTCAGGGAAAGTATGTGATGCTGCATCGTCCAAAAGAATACATAGGCGGTGAGTATGGCGTGGATTATCCATCCATCTGGATGAAGTTCTCGGATGATCTGTTGAATTGGGAGGACAAGGAAAGCCATTTGCTGATTACCGGAACCGAGAACTCATGGGAGGAAAAGTTGGGCGGAAGTACTCCTCCGCTTAAAACGGAAAAGGGTTGGCTGGTGCTGTATCATGGTGTGGAGCATGGTGGACGGGGATACTATCGTGTTGGCGCTCTGCTGCTTGATCTGGAAAATCCGCTGCACATTCTGGCTAAAACTCCTCAACCTATACTTGAACCGGAACTGGATTTTGAAACGTCCGGTCTGTATAATGGTTGTGTATTTCCTACAGGAAATGTAATTGTGGACGGCGAACTCTTCGTATACTATGGCAGTGCCGATAAATATGTCTGTGTAGCTACTTGCGCCGTTGATGAATTACTTGATTATCTACTTTCCGATAGCTGTAGATTGCACTAAATCCCCTTTTGTTATTGATCTTTTATTGTTATCCCATGTAAATGCGATAATTGATACCTCTTGCAAATAAAACGGTAGCAGGGTGTGGATTATAGCCGGAAAAACGTTCAAAAAAGTACAATCATTGAACAAGTAATATAAATGCTGTCATTCATAATCCTCCTACTTTTGTCCTATCATGATATAGCTAATGAAAAATAGAATTCTATGAATGTAAAATGTGTGTGTTCTTTAATTCTTGATAAGTATGAAAAATGAATCAAAAAGTTGGTGGCATGTATTTTTGTCTTGGCAGATAATGGCATTATGCATGTTCTTTAGTAACATTCCCGTTTCTTATGCACAGTCACCGGATAAAATAACAGTTGCCGGTTGTGTAAAGGATGCAGCAGGAGACTTCCTGATTGGCGCTACTGTGCAAGTCAAAGGAATATCCGGCGGAACGATTACCGATATCGATGGTAATTATATATTGAAAGATGTGCCGCGTACGGCAACATTGGTGTTTTCTTATGTAGGTATGCAAAATAAGGAAGTGCCCGTCAATGGAAAGAGTACGATCAATGTAACTCTGCTTGACGATGCACTTCAACTGGAGCAGGTAGTGGTGATAGGCTACGGTAGTGTGAAGAAGAGCGACGTTACAGGTTCGGTTACGTCCGTCAAGACGGAAGCCTTGAAAGAAATCCCCGCCAATTCGGTGGAAGGATTGTTACAGGGACGTGCAGCCGGTTTGCAGGTCATCAATTCTTCACAGGACCCGGGAGCCGGTGCTACGGTGCGTATCCGTGGTGGTAGTTCGTTGCGTGGTTCCAATGCTCCACTGGTGGTAGTGGATGGCTTTCCGTTGGGAGATGCCGGAGATCTGAAGCAGATCAATCCGTCGGATATCGTGAATATGGAAATCCTGAAAGATGCTTCAGCCTCTGCTATTTATGGCTCCCGCGGTGCGAACGGCGTTATTATGATTACAACAAAGCGTGCGAAGACAGGAACTACCAACATAACGGTTCGCCAGCAGATTACCCTTTCGCAGTTTGATACGAAACTTGATTTGTGGCGCGACCCCGTATTGATGGCTTCCTTAAACAACGAGTCGCGCATCAATGGAGGGCTTGATCCGCTTTATGTGGGAAAAGTAAGTTCCACCGGTGTTTACTATCCATCGGTAGAAGAACTGCAAACTACCTGGACTACCAATACCCGTTGGGATGATCTGGTATTCCGTGACACTCCGGTTTCCAATAATACCACTGCTACGATTTCCAGTTCCAATGACCGGACTGTTTTCAATCTTAGCGCTAATTTCTATACAGATAATGGTATGTATATAAAAGATGACTACACAAAAGGTGGATACAATTTGAGTGTAGATCATAATATATATGATAACTTCAAAGTACGCTTTTCCAATATCCTTTCCCGCGGTGTGCGCAATGCCAACGGTGGCTTGTCGTACTGGAGAAACCCTATTTATCCGGTTTATGACGAAAACGGGGACTATTATCTGACCAATGCAAGTGACTTCAGCCATCCGATGGCGATTACAGACTTGCAGAAGAATGAAACCAAGTCTTTGGATGTCATTTCTTCCGTAGCGTTGGAATGGCAACTCTTCCCTTTCCTGAAACTGACTTCCCAATTGAACTATAAGTTTGGCAAGTCCGTATCCGACAGATACTATCCGAAGAAATATACCGAAGCCGGAGAATTCAGCAATGGTCAGGCAGAGATAGAGAACTGGGAGGGACACAATCTGGTTTCTGAAACTTTCGCCAACTTCCAGAAGAAATTCGACAAGCATGACATCGGTGCCATGGTGGGTTATTCTTATGAATACTATATGTCCAGAAGTTCCGGCCTGACAGGTAAGGATTTTGTGAACGAAGCATTGGGCAATGAGAATATGGGTGCCGGAAATCCGGAGAAGAATGAAATATGGAATGGATATTCGGATAATAAACTCGTTTCAGGAATGTTCCGTCTGAACTATGTATACGATAATAAGTATCTGCTGACCTTGACGGCTCGTGCCGATGGTTCCTCTAAATTCGGTAAGAATAACAAGTGGGCTATGTTCCCTTCAGGAGCTGTTAGCTGGAAAGCGCATGAAGAATCGTTCATTAAGAATCTGAATGTATTTGATGAGTTGAAATTCCGTTTCAGCTATGGTATTTCCGGTAATCAGGGAATCAGTCCTTATCAGACTTTAAGCCGTTACGGTACGGATAAGTATTATAATGATGGCAGTTGGGCTACTACCATCGGTCCGGGATATGTTTCCGGCTGGACAGGTCCGGGATGGATTTACCGGGTATGGAGTGGTATTCCGAACCCTGATTTGAAGTGGGAAACAACTGCACAAGCCGACTTTGGTATCGACATGGCATTTCTCAACCGTCGTCTGAGAGTTTCTTTTGACTATTATGATAAACAGACCAGCGACTTACTTCGTGAACGTAATCTGGCTCTGTCTTCGGGATATGACAAGATGTGGGTGAATGATGGTAAGATCCAGAACCGTGGTTTTGAAGTAACGGTAGATGCCGATATCCTGCAAACGAAAGACTGGCAGTTGAGCGGAACCCTGATTTACTCGCGCAACCGCAATAAAGTGAAAGACTTGGGTAACACTTTGGAATCCGGTTTGGTTACCGACCCGATGACGGGGATGCTCTTTGAATATTCAGGCAATAGTCTTGAGCAATATCGCGACTATACCAATATACTGGCTATCGGTCAACCGGTAAATGTGTTCTATGGATATAAAGTGGATGGTATTGTCCAGACCCTGAATGAAGGAATCGATGCCGGTTTGTCCGGCGATTACGCTAACCCCGGAGAGTTCAAATACATGAATCTGAATGGAGACAGCGAAATATCGGAAGCGGATAAGACCATTATAGGTGATCCTAATCCGGACTTTACAGCCAGTTTGGCGTTGAACCTGTCCTGGAAGAAGTTTGATGTGAGCGTATTCCTTAACGGGGTATTTGGCCAGGACGTGTTGAATACGAAGGCATTCGGTGAGCCCAGTAACTCTCCATTACGCTGGACACCCGATAATCCGACAAATAAGTATCCGAGCTTACGCGACGGTCGTCAGGTGAAGATTTCTGATTGGTGGATAGAGGACGGATCGTTCCTGCGTGTCCAGAATCTGAATATAGGCTATACGTTTGACTTACCGAAAAAGTCATTCCTTTCTAAAGCGCGTATCTATATGAATGCTTCTAACTTATACACTTTCACCAAGTTCAAGGGATACGACCCCGAAGTAGGGTTGGATGGAGTTTATAGCGGCGGATATCCCCGTTTGCGTAAATGGACTTTCGGACTTGACTTAACCTTCTAAATAACTGATACAATATGAAAAATAGAATTGTAATATCACTGCTTGCCGGAACCCTGGCATTGGGAGCATGCAATCTGGATGAGACTCCTTACGGGTTCTATTCTGAAGATAATTTCTTCAAGACGGCAGCCGATGCAGAGGCCGCAGTTATGTATGCGTACGGCACGCTGAACTACCTGGAATATTCCAGAACCATTTTCTTTTTGGGTGATATGGCAAGTGAAACCATGACGACCAAGTCGGATGCAAGTGCCGACAATCAGGACCTGAATAACTGGAAAGTGGGTAACTTTAAAACAAACGGTTCGTTGGAGAATTTCTTCAAGTATGCCTTCATCGGTGTGAACCGTGCCAATGCCGTCATTAAAAAAGTGCCGGATGCAGGCTTCAGCCAAGAGCAAAAAGACCTTTTTCTGGGTGAGGCTTATTTCCTCCGCGCCTGGAATTACTTTAACCTGGTGCGTAACTTCGGCCTTGTTCCTTTGCATAAATCAGTAGTGGAAACGGTGGATCAGACTTCAACCGCGCTTGCGCCTGATATGGATGCCATGTACGACCTGATTCTTTCGGATTGCCGCCGGGCTGCAGAGTTACTGCCTGTTTATGAAACTCCTAAGATAGGGCGTGCCGACCGGGTGGCTGCGCAGGCCCTGGCTGCAAAGGCATACTTGTATGTGGCGTCGGCTAAAGAACATGGGGTGAAACTCTATCGTGATATGCACCGCGATGCAACAGTCATGTACGACAGTGCTGCATATTTTGCAGGTGAAGTGATTGAAAAGCAGTCGGTATATGGCTTCGAGAGCTCGCTGCTTGATATTTATGACGTTGAGAAAGCACGCGGCAAAGAGCATATCTTTATCATGGCGATGGACCGGAGCGGTTCTTCCGAAGGGCAATACTCTAAAATATCCAAGATGTTTATTCCTTATATAGATGGAGCCACTCTGTATCTGAAACAGGGGGATAAGGATGAGTATATCCCCACTCATGACGGTTGGGGCGAATATCAGACCACGGTTGCTTTTTACAATACTTTTGATGCAAGTGATAAGCGCAAAACAGAGCTTATTGTTGATAAAGTCTACAAGGCAGATGGTACGCTGTTGGGAGAATATCCCGGAAAGATTCCTTATCCGTTCTGTCGCAAATATATAGATCCGAAGTTTGAAGGTGACAAGACCAGTACCCGGCCTTTCCTGCTCCGTTTCTCTGATGTGGCGCTTATTTATGCAGAGGCGGCAGGTCCTACGGCTAAGGCCTATGAACTGGTAAACTTCATTCGTAGCCGTGCCGGTTTGGGAGATATGAAGCCGAATCTGGGGAAAGATGAATTCCGCAGGGAAATACTGAAAGAGAGAACTTTTGAACTTGCCTTTGAAGGCGATCATGTATATGATTTGCGCCGATGGAACCGGATTACGACAGATGTTCCCGAGGCAGCCGGGCTTTCGGAAGATCAGGTGACTTTCTATCCGATACCGCAGGCTGAAATAAATTTGAATGGAAGTCTCAGACCTTAAAAAGAAGTAAGATTATGGTAAAACTAACGAAATACATTTTGCTTGCCTGCATTGTGTTGACCCAGCAGGCATGTGTGAAAGATTTGCAGGACGACATCAATGATGGTGGCTGGAATCATGAACGTACCATACTGGATATACAATTTGAAAATCAGATGGGAACCGCCCTTATTGAGACTGTGGATGCTGCTACGGGAGATATAAACCTGGCTATCAATGTTGATGCCGTACCCGATTTGTCGAACATCAGGCTGAAAAAGCTACAACTCTCCTATCAGGCGGAAGCTTCCTTAGAGGTGGGAGATGCCTTGAATTTCGAGAATGGTTCGAGGAGTGCGTCAATCACTGTTACTTCCGCTACCGGAGAAACACGTAATTATACGATTACCGTATCCGAATTTACGGAAACTCTTGTAGGTACCTGGGATGTAAAGAAATTGACTATTTACGGTGGTACCGGGCCGGAGTTTGGTGGAGGTGCTGTGATGCAATTGACGGACAAGCCCTGGTGCTGGTCGGAAACGTATGGCCCGCAGGCTGAGTGCGACAATGTGCTTACCTTTACAATGACCGGAGTGACGGATGAGGGCAATACAAGCGGTATCTGTATCAATGATGCGGGAGCTGATGGAAAATATGCTGATTTCATCTTCCTGGGTGACGGCAACAAAGAGAATCCCGGTGTAGATATTGACTTGAAGAAGTTCTATCGCCAGATTCCTGAAGGTGAAAGTACATGGGTACGCGATTATGCAGCGAATACGATTACTTTTACAGATAAAGAGGGCCGGAAGACTACGGGTTCTTTAGTGGCTGCCGGAACAGAAGACCTGGGTAACGGACTGAGCATGACTATCGAGCGGAATGCCTTTGCCTTCAACCTGAGTGGTACGGATGACTGGACGAATATTTACAGTGACTATGACAAGTTTGTCAAGAAAGTGCGCCGTTACTGGATCTCTGTCTCCAAACGTTGATATATCCTATGAAACGGTTTGCTATACTCTCTGTTTTCTTTCTGTGGGGCGGCTATGCCGCTTCACAGACTGTTGTTTCTGTAGATGCGAAACAGATTATCAATGAAGGTTACATCGGTAACGGTGCTCAGTGGGACCCTTATCAATTGGATTACGGAAAAGGACGTTTGGACATTTCCGAAGCCGACTGGAAGAAGATGTATGACCGTCTGGACTTTATGCGCCCTCAGTTTATACGTGTCATGACCAACACTACATCGGTAATGCAGGATGGAGTTCTTTATCCCGAACGTGGCTTGGAGCATTTGTCTCATATATTGGATTACTGCCAATCGCGTGATGTGACAGTAATGTTCGGTGACTGGGGTGGGGGAATGGTAGATGCCCGGAAAGAGGTGATCCATGAAAAGAATCTTTCCGCTGCTGCCGAATATGTTCGTTTTCTGATAGAGGAAAAAGGGTATTCCTGTATTAAATATTACAATCTGGTGAATGAGCCGAATGGCTACTGGTCTTCAACGGACGGAAAATACTCCCTTTGGGCACGTGCCATCCGCTTCTTCTATGGAGAATTGCAGAAGAACAAACTTGCAGGTAAACTTTCGGTTGTGGGGCCTGATGCTGCAATCTGGACGGCTGATGAGGCCTGGTGGGTGGATAGTTGTGCTACGCATCTGAAAGATGAGATTGGTCTTTATGATATCCATACCTATCCTTCCAAAATAACGGTGAACAGCGGGGAGTATACTGACATTATCCGTGCCTACAAACAAGCTGTTCCGGCAGGTCGGAAAATCGTGATGGGTGAGATCGGATTTAAGTTTGTGGAACCTGCCGATTCTGTTTATCAGCGTGAAAACCTTCGTAGGGCAGCGGCAAAGCCTTATGCTTCGATGGATGATTCTCAAATGTTTGTTTATGATTTCATGTATGGTACCGACATGGCAGATGCTCTTTTCCAGACAGTAAACGCCGGATATTCCGGTTCGGTGGTGTGGATGCTCGATGATGCCATGCATGCGAAAGAAGCACCTGATAAACTGAAGGTATGGGGATTTTGGAATATCTTTGGCGAAGAGTATTTCGGTACGGAAGAAGAGGAAGTGCGTCCCTGGTTTTATGCCTGGTCGTTGCTGACGCGCTATATGCCTGCCGGTTCGCGTGCTTATAAGGTTGAGGTGGAAGGAGACAAGTCTCTTAAGGCGATTGCTGTGGAAAAAGACGGTAAATATATGATTGCCGTGGTCAATGTTTCCAGGGAAGAGAAATCTGTATTGCTTAAAAGTACTTCTCTCCCCGTATTGAAAGGTGTGAAACAGTACTTGTATGCCGAGGGCCGGTTACAGAAAGAAGGTGATTGCCGATTATTACCCCATCGCCAGGGGGTGACATTGCGCCCGGCCAAAGGCGAGGCATTCCAAATGCCCGGAGAGTCTCTGGTGGTATATACGAATTTCGATTATTAATTGATAACCGTTCATAATAAGATTATGATGAAGATAAATATGATTTTAAGTTGCATGCTGTTATGGCTCGTATCAGCTTGCACCTCGCAAGAAGTGGTGGAAATTACGGTCTCACCGGAAGTGACGAATGCCGGATATATCGGCAATGGTGCCGAGTGGGATCCCTATGATGAGGCTGAAGCTTGGGGTGCTTCTATCTCTGATAAAGACTGGGAAACACTCTGCAAACGACTCGACTTTATGAAGCCGCAGTATATACGTTGCATGATAAACAGCCCCTATCGCTATTATGATTCCGAAACAGGAACGTATGATAAAACGCGGAATATAGCTTCCATCTCCCGACTCTTGAAGTATTGCACTGAGCGGGGGATAACCGTCATGTACGGTGAATACAATCCGCCTACCTGGGATATGAAGCAGGATCAGAAATGGGTGGATATGTCCGTCGACTATCTTAATAACCTGGTGAATGACCTTGGTTTCTCCTGCATCAAGTATTTTGTAATCTTCAACGAGCCTGATGGAAACTGGGCATCTACCAATGGTGATTATGAAATGTGGAAACAAATGCTTTTCCGTTTTCACCGGAAGATGAAAGAGTATCCCGGGCTGACGGAAAAGGTGATGCTTGCAGGGCCGGATGTAGTAGCCGATTACAAGAATGAGGCTTCTGCCTATGATGCTGAGGGGTGGGTGAAACAAACGGCACTGGATGCTGACTCCATTATCGGATTGTACGATGTCCATGCTTATCCGGGTCAGAATGAAGTGCGTACCGGACAATATCCTGAAATTCTTTCCCGCTATAAACGTCATGTTCCCGAGGGGAAAAAGATTGTTTTGGGTGAGGCCGGTTATAAGTATTGGCGTGATGCTGATTCTTTGTTGATGGCAGAATATAACCGCCGGGTCGAAGGGCATCCTTTCACTAAAGGGAGTGACTGCAATATGCTCTGTTACGACTATTTCTATGGCCTCGATATGCCGTTGCTTGCCATGGAAGTGATGAACGGAGGATATTCGGGTATGGCTGTGTGGATGCTGGATGATGCAATGCATAGCAGCGGAGATTCCGGAAAGACGGAAGATGTTAAGATATGGGGTATGTGGAATATTCTGGGAGAGGAAGTATTTAATAAACCCGATGAAGAACAGATACGGCCCTGGTTCTATACCTGGTCGCTGATGTGCCGTTATTTTCCTGCCGGAACGGATATATTGCATACTGCTGTAGCTTCGGAAGATAAAGATGTCTATGTGGTGGCAGGTACTTACCAGGGCAAATTGTCGGTGGCTATGGTGAATGTGGGAGAGAAAGATAAATCTGTGCAGCTCACTTTACCCTGTCCGATGGAGAATGCCTCCCTTTATAAATATGAGGAAAATCTTCAACCCAAGGATGCCGATGGATTTCCTGTTCCCCAGGAAACGGGATTTCATTTGAAAGGAACGTATAAAACGATCTTGAAGGCACAGACGTTCCAGTTATTAACTGATATTCAATAATAAGATAGTTATGAAAAAAGTATATATGGCAATCTTTATCGCCTTGTTGGGCTGTTCGTCCTGCTCTAAAGATAATGATGATTCTGCACCCGAACCGCCGGGTACCGAAACTGTCGAACTGAGCATGGTAGATAAAAGTGCAACAGCCGAAACTAAGGCTTTGTATGCCCGTCTATGGGATATACAGCAAACCGGGTTCATGTTTGGACACCATGATGATTTGTTCTATGGCCGTAAATGGTATGATGTTTCGGGCAATTCCGATACGAAGGAGGTATGCGGAGATTATCCGGCTGTATTCAGTGTAGATTTTGCGGAGATTATGGATGATCGCTGCGAGGGGAATGAGGCTAACGCTATTCGCAAACGCTGTATTCTTGAGGCACGTCGTCGTGGGGAGGTAGTTATTGCATGCTGCCACCTGAATAATCCTTTGACCGGAGGTGATTCGTGGGATAATTCAAGTGCCGAAGTCGTACGTGGGATTTTGGAAGACGGAAGTGCCGTACAGGCTAAATTTAAGACCTGGCTTGACCGTCTTGCTACATTTGCCGGTGAATTGAAAGATGATCAGGGGAAGCCGATCCCTGTTATTTTCCGTCCTTTCCATGAGCATACACAGACTTGGTCATGGTGGGGAAAAAGTTGCACTACGGAGGCGGAGTTTATCGGTCTTTGGAAGTTTACAGTCAATTATCTCCGTGATACAAAAGGTATACACCAGTTTGTCTATGCCATTTCCCCGCAGATGGATTCCGTGAAGCGTGAAGAGGACTTCCTTTTCCGTTGGCCGGGTGATGAGTATGTCGATTTTATAGGTATGGATTGCTACCACGGTCTGAATCCTGCCACTTTCTCTTCCAATCTAAAGACTATTTCCGAATTATCGAAGAAAAAGAAGAAGCCTTGCGGAGTGACGGAAACCGGTGTCGAAGGATTTACTGATAAGGATTATTGGAGTAAGCAGATACTTACTCCTGCAACTGGGCGCAAAGTCAGCATGATTGTGATGTGGCGCAATAAGTTTGTCGGAGGCAATGAATCAGATATGCATTATTTCTCTGTATTCAAGGGGCATGCTTCTGAGGCGGATTTCATAAAGTTCCATGCTAATGAGTTTACTTTCTTCAGTAGCGATCTGCCGGACATGTATCAGATGCCTGAGAATGTGGAGGTGAAATAAGTTTCCTAATACATTCTGTTACCTATTAGGATATGATTCGTTTGTTACTTTTTCGGTTTACTATAGTTATTCAAAAAATATACTATAGTAAACCGAATTTCTATTAGGCAATAATAACAAGTAAGATTAGGTAGAAAAAAATATAAAGTAGCCAATCGATCTTCTTTCAATGCTTGTATCAATGAGCGAATACTGCGTTCTTAATTCCTTACAATGAAAAAGCTTCCCAATCATCATCACCTGAATACGGGTGATGGCGATTGGGAAGCCAGGGAGAATTAAGCGATGCGGAATATGCGAATGGAAAAGTACGAATGGATTAGTATTCGTCGCTCAGGGAAATAACTTTTAATTGTTTTTCAAATGCAGGCTGCGGTAAATCGGTATAGACATTCACTTTCACAGAACCGCCGGGCAATATATCGAAGTAATTGTCGCTGAATGAACTGTCCACATCGCCGATGGTTATGAATACGGCACGGGCAAAGCTGTCGCTGTTGAGGGTCAGTTCGAAACCGCCTTCGATGGGCTCTATGCTCGAAGTGATAGCAGCTTTGGGATAGTTCACTTCTTTCTGTTTCACGAGGAAGTAGTTATTGGCATAACTGTTTTTCCCTTTGTCGGTCAGCAGGACGGCATGAACGAATACATCTTCTTTAGGTGTATTTTTTAAGGCTTTACCCAAAGGAACCGAGAATACCGTCTGGCTACTGTTGGCGTCTATCTTTATATTTCGTTTGTAACTGTTCACTTTCTCTCCTGTCAGTTTCATAACTTCTACCTGGAGCGTGCCGTTGCAGGATTTGAGGCGGTCGGAAACCACCTGGATGTTCAATACTCCGTCTTCGTCGGTGATGGGAGAAACGAGGATGTCACGGTAAGCCTTGCGGGCAAAGTAATGCTGCGCTTTCCAGCGACCGTAGTAGTCGCGGCTTGCCCAGGAAGCCACGGGCCAGCAGTCGTTGTGTTGCCAGAAGAGCGTTCCCATGCAGTAGGGCATATCCCGGCGGTGTGCCTCGATGGCTGTTTTGATGGCATCTCCTTGCAGCACGTGGTTCATGTAGAGGAAGGCTTCGAAGTTTTTGGGTGTACGATATTCGTTCAGCAGATAAGTCTCAATCAGTTGGTTGGCGTGCATGCCTCCGCGCTGATGGGACATCATGACTTCCGAATAGATATCCCAGTCCTCTTCACAGGGAGCGTAGCGCTTCACGGATTCAAATTCGGGGAAGGATTGGAAGCCATATTCGCTGAAAAAACGGCTTCGTTCTTTGTTGTACGTCTCGATGGGCTTTTTGCCATGCCATACATCCCAGTAGTGGCGGTCGCCGTTGTGGTCATCGCTGCCGCCGTCTTCACGGGCGAACGGGGAAGAAGGCCAATAGAAGCTCTCGGGTGCGTATTCCTTCACAACTTCGGGAAGGGTGACGTAATACTGATCGGTGAACTGTTTCCAGATCTTCTTTTCATATTCCGGATTCTGCGCCTTGTATCGTTTCTGCCAGCCCCAGTTGAACCAGGCGTCATTACATTCGTTATTTCCGCACCAGAGGGCGATACAGGCATGGTTTCGCAGACGTTTCACATTGTCGATGGCTTCCTGGCGGATATTCTCCAGTAATTCCCCTTCAGCGGGGTAGAGGCTGCATGCAAACATGAAATCTTGCCAGACAAGGATGCCGTAGCGGTCGCAGAGTTCATAGAACAGGTCATTCTCATAAATGCCGCCGCCCCAGATGCGAAGCATGTTCATGTTGACATTGGCGGCGTCAAGGATTGTCTTTTCGTACAGTTCCGGTGTGACGCGTGGCAGGAAGTTGTCTTGCGGAATGTAGTTGGCACCTTTGGCAAAGACGGGGACGCCGTTCAGTTCCACATAGAAAGTCTTTCCATCCTTGTCCGGGCGGTTGATGATCTTCAGCGAGCGGATACCCACTTTTGTGCTCTGAATGTCGGATGTTTCGTTATTGATGGTAAGTGCAGTACGGAAGTCATATAAATGCTGCTCACCCAGTCCGTTACTCCACCACAATCGGGGATTCCGGATGATAAACGGAAGGGAAATCTTATTGTTTCCTTTGTGGAGGGAAACGGTTTTGCCTGCCATTACTCTGCCGGAAGCGGCATCAGTCACTGTAAGGGTGGCTTCGTCTATTTCCTTGTCCGATTGAACTTCTATTTCTCCCACGATGGATGCACGGCTTTTACTGACTTCCTGTTGACGGATGAAGACATCGCTGAGTCGGGCGTCGTTCCATGCTTCAATGTATACAGGGCGCCAAATGCCGGAGGTCACTAAGCGAGGTCCCCAGTCCCAGCCGTAATGATAACCGGCTTTGCGGGCAAATACGCTGACTTTCTTGTCGAATAATCCACCGTTTTCGGACTGGTCGTTACTGGCTTCGTAGTGGTAGGGCAGTGCATCCCATTTGGGGATATCCACCTTGATGGGAGAATGGAAATAGATTTTCAGGATATTTTCTCCGGGTTTCAGTTCCGCCTTTATGTCTGTTTTCCATTCACGGAACATGTTGTTGGTCTCCAGTATTTTCTTTTCGTTCAGATATACGTCTGCATAAGTGTCGAGTCCTTTGAATACGAGGTCTATATTCTGCCTCTCCATTATTTCGGGAGTCAGTTGGAAGGAGGTCTGGTAGATCCAGTCTTCCTTATCTATCCACTGCATACCGCGTTCGTTGAGGCGGAAGAAGGGATCTTCGATGATCTTGTTGTTTATTAAGTCGGTGTGCACCACTCCGGGAACGGTGGCGGGATACCAGTTGCTTAGCCGGGCTTGTTTGAATTGCCAGCCTTCGTTCAACTCTTTCCGGAGAGGAACGGCTATTAGCAGGGCGCTGCACAAGAGTGATGAGGTCAGTAGTGACGCTCGCTTCATGTTCAAATTCGGTTTTTTCATGACTGTTAGTTATTGAGTTATGTTGAATGTCGCTTTTAATCCTTCCCGGCTGTTGCCTCCTATCCACAAATCAAACTTTCCGGGCTCTACACAATAGTCCATCGCATAGTTCCAGAAGGATAACTGCTTTACCGGTAGCTCCATCCGTATGTGCCGTGTCTCTCCGGCTTTCAGATGAATACGCTCAAAAGCAGCCAGTTCCTTTACCGGCCGGGTTACGGATGCTGCCAGGTCGCGGAAATAGAGTTGCGCTATTTCGGTGCCGTCCGTTTTGCCGGTATTAGTTAGGTCAAAGGTAATGATAATTACTTCATTCCGGGTATATTGAGTGGAGGATAATTGCAGATTACTGTATGCAAATGTTGTATAGGATAAGCCATATCCGAATGGGAATAGGGGATCTTTGCCTGCATCCAGGTAGAAAGAGGTGTTCCCCAAAGAAGTTTGTTCGGCACCCACAGGGATGGTGAAGATATTCTTTTCACTTCCGCTTGCCGGGCGTCCGGTACTGGTGTGGTTGTAGTAAATGGGGATTTGTCCGGTTTCCTTTGGGAAGGTTACGGGTAATTTGCCGGAAGGCACAACCTTGCCGAAAAGAAGGTTTGCCAATGCGGGACCGCCCATTGTTCCGGGATGGAAAGCATAGAGCAGTGCATCCGAGATATTCACTTCCCGTCCGATGGTAAGCGGTCGCCCTGCCATGACTACTGTAACCAGCGGTTTTCCCGTTTCGGACAAACGGTGCAGTAACCCGGATTGCGCCCCTTGCAAATTCAGGTTGGCAAGGCAATGCGCCTCACCGGAAAGTATGGCTTCTTCGCCTACGAAAGCAAGAATAAGATCCGCTTCCCGGGCTAATTCCACTACTTTATTGAATTGGCTGGTGACCGTATCGCGTGAATAGTTCAATCCCGGGGCATATAGCACTTTGATGCTGTCGCCACTTGTCCGGCGCAATGCTTGTAGAGGCGTTTGCGAGTATGAGGCATCACCGTCAAACACCCAGGTGCCTAATTGCTCATGGGGTGCGTCCGCCAATGGTCCGGTTACGAGAATTGTCTTTATGTTGCTCTGAATGGGTAAAGTTCCCCTTTCGTTCTTTAATAAAACAGCCGATTGTTCGGCCGCTGTCTGCGCCGCTTCCAGGAAATCGGGGCGATAGAATGTCTCTTTTCTTTGGTCGGCAATGTATGGATGTTCGAATAATCCCAACCGGAACTTCAATCGCAAAATGTTTCTTACCGCATTGTCGATGGTTTCCATGGAAACTTTTCCCTCTTTTATCAATTGAGGGAGATACTTGATATAGGTTTCGCTCACCATCTCTATATCGGTCCCTGCATTTGTAGCTTTCAGTGCCGCTTCCTTCTCGTCCTCGCAGAATCCGTGGCGGATCATTTCGGAGACGGATGCCCAGTCCGATACTACCGTGCCCCGGTAATTCCACTCATTGCGGAGCACATCCTTCAACAGGAAAGGATTGGCTGAAGAGGGGATACCATCATTATCGTTGAATGCCGTCATCAGGGTAGCTGCTCCGGCATTGACGGCTGCTTCGAAAGGGCGGAGATAAAGGTTGCGGAATTGGCGTTCGGTGATGTAGGTGGAGTTGTAATCTCTGCCTCCTTCCGAAGCACCATATCCGGCAAAGTGCTTGGCACAGGCAGCAATGGAGGTCGGGTGGTTTAGGCTACTCCCCTGAAAACCTTTTATCGCTGCAACGCCCATTTGAGAGACGAGAAGCGGGTCTTCTCCGAATCCTTCGGCTATACGTCCCCAGCGAGGATCATGAGTGATATCTATCATGGGGGCGAATGTCCATCTTATTCCTGCAGCGGAAGCTTCGGTCGCGGCAATCCGGGCACCGGTTTCCGCAATCTCCGGATTGAAACTGGCGGCTTGCCCCAAAGGTATAGGGAAGATGGTTTTGAATCCGTGTATCACGTCTCTGGCGTTGATAAGCGGAATACCGAGGCGGGAGTCTTCTACGGCAATGCGTTGTACTTCATTGAAGATGTTTGGGTCGGTTATGCTCATCACGGAGCCTACTCTGCCCTTGCGTGTTTCAGTTTTAAGGTATGGGAAGTTCTCACAGTGCAATTGGTTCATTTGCCCTATCTTCTCTTCCAGTGTCATCTTTCCGAGGAGTGCCTCGATACGCTTTTCTGTCTCCTTATCCGGTTTGTAATCAGTGGAATAACAGACGTACGGATGAAGTAAAAGGAAGACTGAAGTTACATAATAAAGGATGTGTCTGAACATATCGGTATGTACGTTTAAAGGTTTTATTATTCTGTGTGCAAATGTACAGAACATGCCTTTTCCGATATGATTAGATTTTGCTGTTTAATGATACTATTTTGAAGAGGAGGATTCTGCTGGGATATGCGGGTATTTACCAATCACTACAGACTCGCACAGGTTAAAAGCTGATAAACTTATTGGTGGAATAAATTCCTTTTGGTACAGTAATGAGCTAAATGCTGATAATGATTTAGGCGCGGATTACGCGGATTACACGGATTACACGGATTAATGGCTGCGCTATTACACTATATTACAGAAAAAGAATCCGTGTAATCCGCGTAATCCGCGCCTAAAATTATATTCATACTGGAAAAGAAAAGAACAAAAGTGTTTAGTGATAAGTGATTAGCGCCATTCGGTATATTATTTTTTAGACGCGGATGACGCGGATAACGCGGATTTAAAAGGCTGCGCTATAAAAAAAGATCCGCGTCATCCGTGTCATCTGCGTCTAAAAGATTATTTGTCATTTAGTTCATAACCCGTCCGAAATGAACAAGTTGCTCTCTGTTCAACTTTCCCTCACCTCTTTAAAGATATGGGATAATCGTAATATAAATACCCGTAATAATGGCCGAAGTGATAACCCCGGAAATATTCGCTCCCAAGGCATCTCCCAGGATAAACGAGTCCGGATTATCTTTGCTCACCAACTTCTGAGCCACTTTAGCCGTAGTGGGTACACAACTGACGGCGGCAATTCCGATCACCGGATTATAATTTCCCTTCTTGATAAAGTACATGATGTATCCACCCATGATGCCGCCGATACCGGAAAGCAATAATGCCACTATACCCAATACCAGCAGTTTCAGAATCTTCGGATCGAGTAACAAGTGCGCGTCACAAAGCACACCCAGCAATACGCCCAGCATAAATGTAGAACCGTAAAGCAGCGGACCACTGACGAAATCATAGATATGCTTCATACCCGATTCACGTACAGCCACTCCCAGGAAGAGGGAGAAGAACAGCGGTGAGGCTACCGGGAACAGGAAACACAGCACCGCACACAGCACAGCCGAGAATGCCAGTTTCACTTTGGCATCATAATTCTTGGGAGCTTTCTTTGAAGTCATCTTGATGGCACGCAGGCGTTTCGGAACCAGGAGTTTCACCAGATATGGGTAACCGCCATAAGTCAGTCCGAGATACAGGTAAGCCACTACGGTGATAGGTACAAACAAATGTTTGGCAAGAGCCAGTGACGTGAACAGAACCATAGGACCGTCTGCACCGCCTACCATGGCTACGGAAGCACTTTCCTGCAAGGTCAGTCCCAGAGCCGAAGCTACGGGGATAGTCAGGAAAGTACCCAGTTCGGCGCATAGAGCCAGGAAAAGACTGACGAAAGGTTTCTGCAACAGAAAGCCTACATCCAGCAATGTGCCTATACCCATAAACACAAAGCAGGCTATCAATCCGTTGCTGAAGGTGAGCGTATAGACAGGTTGCAGAAAGTCTATCTGCATCGTATTCATCAGGTCGTCCGTGTCCGAAAGCATCGGGTCGAGAAAGAGGTTGCCCAATGTGCCGTCCGGCATAAAAAGTGTTCCACAATTGATGGCGACCATACCCAGTCCCATCGGAATCATTACCATAGGTTCGAGCACTCCCTTCCAGCCCAGATATATAAGCAGCAAACCTAAAAGGATTAAAAATACACGGGCTGACGCGAGCAGGTAGCCACTTTCCATCATCGTTCCAAAACCTTGGAACAGGGTTGCGAAATCTATATTTTCCATACTGTTTCTTATTTGGTTTTATCGGCTGATTTGCCGGAGTGTTTCTTGTTTTTTTGATATAGCATCTCTTCTTGTTGATTCAGGTACATCATGTGTGTATCTTCGGGGTAGTAGTAATCTACCAGGTTGGTTTGGGACACTCCGGTGCTTACTCCGTGGTAATATCCGTGATAGTCGGTGAGTTCCCGGTTTACTCCCCGGCTGAACTCTTCGCGTTTGTCATCGAGAAGTCCGTTATCTTCCATGGGGATGTCCCGTATCATGAGTTCTACCTTCTGGCGCAGTTTGCGCAGACGTCGCAGGCGAAGCAGCTCTTTCTGATGTGAGCTGTAGAAGTCGAATGAGTCGGCGGCAATGGCAATCATTTTGATGATGAAGGCCACGAAGAAGCCGATTACGAATGTAAGCCCCATCATTTCGAGGGTGGCTATTAATAAATCGAGCATAGTTATTGCATTAATTTAGAAGTGAATAAACAATAGACTGACCAAAGACACGCCAATGGCATACCTCCGGAAAATGGTTGGTAATAAGTAAGGTGGCGGCGTTAAATCAGAATATGTTTCAGCTCGTAGACGTAGTACCCGTAAGAATAACGGATAGCGCTGGGAGTGAAAGAAAGACTGGCATTCTGTTCCACCGGTAAATGGGTGGAAAATATACGTTGCATCTGTTCTACAGATGGATGGATCTTTAGTTTCAGCAGCTTTGAGGGAGCACTGGCCTGATTGTAGAAATTCTCCTGGAAAAGGACACCATTGATTTTACGCTCATTATTTTCATCGTTGAAGAAGGGGCGGTGGGCAATGGTCGAGAGGTAATCGGTTGACATTGAGATGAAACATCCCGTTTGGGCAGGAATGACAGAAGCATCTGTCGAGGCTTCGGTAAGCATCCGAAGTGCCGGCTGTTCCTCTTGTAGAATGGCGGACATTCCTAATGCGAGGCACATAAACAAGAATATATAGTGCAGATGTTTCATTGTAGCGTCCGCAAACATAACAAATATCTTTGTGTAATGTTGTGTTCCCCTTCAAGAAAATTTTGTTAAATAGAGAACGGTTTCTTTGCGCATGTTCTGCAAATGTGTATATTTGGAATAATATATCTAAATATATCGTAAACCACAATAACTCAAATTCTTATGAGCAGTAACATATTTCTGATTATCGCCGTAGTCACAACTGGTATTTTTGTGATACAGTTTATCCTTTCCATCTTCTTCGGAGACATTGATGCGGATGTAGACGTGGATGCCGACATCAGCAGCATGGTGTCTTTTAAGGGACTGACGCATTTCGGTATCGGTTTCGGCTGGTACATGTATCTGATTGGAAATACTGACATTCAGAGTTATGCCGTTGCCATTCTGATTGGTCTGTTTTTCGTATTTGCCGTGTGGTTTCTCTATAAAAAAGCCTATCAGTTGCAGCAGGTGAATAAGACGGAAAAGACGGAACAGCTTGTAGGGCGCGAATGTACCATCTACTTTAAACAGGGGGATGGCAGATATACTGTACAGGTGAGCCGCGATGGAGCCATGCGCGAGATAGATGTAATATCAGAAGCAAGTAAGTCTTATCAGACGGGCGACAAAACCATTATCATGACTTACAAGGAAGGAACACTGTATATTCAATAAAAACGAAACTCAAAAACATAGATTTATGACACAAGAAATGATGATTATGGCCGCCATACTCGTGGCGGTTATTTTACTTACCTTCATTGGTATCCTTTCCCGTTACCGGAAATGTAAAAGTGACGAAGTACTGGTAGTATATGGTAAAACGGGCGGTGATAAGAAGTCTGCCAAGTTGTATCATGGTGGTGCCGCGTTTGTATGGCCGATTATTCAGGGTTACGAATTCCTGTCCATGAAGCCGATGCAGATAGACTGTAAACTAACCGGAGCTTTGTCTGCTCAAAATATTCGTGTGGATGTGCCGACTACTATTACTGTAGCTATCAGTACCGATCACGACGTCATGCAGAATGCCGCCGAACGTATGTTGGGGCTATCAATAGATGATAAGCAGAATCTGATTACGGATGTTGTATACGGCCAGATGCGTCTGGTTATTGCCGATATGACGATTGAAGAGTTGAACTCCGACCGTGACAAATTCCTTTCCAAAGTAAAGGACAACATCGATACGGAACTCCGTAAATTCGGTTTGTATCTGATGAACATCAATATCAGTGATATCCGTGATGCTGCCAATTATATTGTCAACTTGGGTAAGGAAGCTGAAAGTAAGGCGTTGAATGAGGCTCAGGCAAATATAGAAGAACAGGAGAAACTGGGTGCCATCAAGATTGCCAACCAGATAAAGGAACGTGAAACGAAAGTTGCCGAAACACGCAAAGATCAGGATATCGCCATTGCTGAGACGAAGAAGTTGCAGGAAATCTCTGTGGCTAATGCGGATAAGGATAGAATCTCACAGGTAGCCATTGCCAATGCTGAAAAAGAATCACAGGTGGCAAAGGCGGAAGCCGAAAAGAATATCAAAATTGAACAGGCCAATACCGAGAAGGAAAGCCGCATTGCCGAATTGAACTCCGACATGGAAATCAAACAGGCAGAAGCCGGAAAGAAAGCTGCTATCGGACGAAATGAAGCTCAGAAAGCTGTGGCACAGTCTGACGCTGAACTGGCTGTGACTCGCGCCAATGCTGACAAGCAGGCTGGTGAAGCTGAAGCACGTTCGGAAGCTGCTGTGCAGACTGCCCGTGAAATAGCACAGAAGGAAGTGGAAGAAGCTAAAGCACGCAAGGTGGAGTCTTCTTTGAAAGCTGAAAAGATTGTGCCTGCTGAGGTTGCAAAACAGGAAGCCATTCTTCAGGCTGATGCTGTTGCCGAGAAGATTACCCGTGAGGCGGAAGCTCGTGCAAAGGCTACTCTGGCGCAGGCTGAAGCTGAAGCAAAAGCTATCCGGATGAAACTGGAAGCTGAAGCTGAAGGTAAGAAGAAATCATTGCTTGCCGAGGCTGAAGGTTTTGAGGCCATGGTACGTGCCGCGGAATCCAATCCGGCTATCGCCATCCAGTATAAGATGGTAGACCAGTGGAAGGAAATCGCCGGAGAACAGGTGAAGGCATTCGAGCACATGAACTTAGGAAACATCACTGTATTCGATGGTGGGAACGGAGGGACGAGTAACTTTTTGAGTTCATTGGTGAAGACGGTTGCTCCAAGTTTGGGTGTATTGGATAAGTTGCCTATTGGTGAGACTGTGAAGGGAATCCTCCATCCGGAAGGAAAGGAAGACAAGCAGGAAACCAAGAATGAAGAACCGAAGAAAGACGAAAAGAAGAAATAATCAGATAACTTTCTCTGTCATTTAAAAAAGAAGCGAAGAATTCATTTCCCCTTGAAACAGGGGAGGAATTCTTCGCTTTTGCTTATAAAATAGTTCAGGTTTTTATATTCCCAGTCGTTCTTTCAATAAACGGTAGCCCGTCAGACTGACTCGCAGCTTGGTCCCGTTCTTTAATAATACTTGATAAGTCTCTTTCCCGAATAATTCAACCCGGGATATTTGTGTCACGTTTACAATAGTGGAACGGTGGATACGTACAAAATTGTTTGTCGGCAGATGCCCTTCGAAATACTTCATGGTTTGTTCCTTGATGTATTCGCCTGTTGGGGTAACCAGGGTTGCGTAATCTCCGCATGCCTGGATGTAGAGTAGTTCGTCCACTTTGATTATGTGTATACGTGAACCGTCCTTTACTGTAATACGGTCGATGATTTCCTCTTGTGCTTCCGGCTTTTCTTCTTCTGCTGCTGCTTGCGGTGCTATGAATTCTTCTTCCTGTACGGGATCTTTCACTACTATCAGTTGATACCACAAAATGATAGCGATCCAGGTTGGTACGCCAAACAACAGGCGGAAAGGTATGGTAGAAGCAAAAGATATATAAGGTATTCCCGCTATTCTTACCATAATGTCACAAATCATGAAGCTGCCCGCAATCCAGAGTAATATTCCTGCTGCGACCGTGATGACCTTTGTCTGGAGTATGGATACGTAGCCCACCACAAACCAGGCCAGGTATGCTAGTGCTGCAAACCATCCGATGGTCGTGATTCCGTCTATGATGGCCGGCAACCAGTCAACTCCGGCATATCCCCACGACAAAGTCGCCTGGATGATTGCCAGAACCAATGCCAGCACAAGCATCGGAAACCAACGGTAAGGGTAATCTATGATTGGATGTGCTCTCATAGGATTAGTCTTTTATTTCTAATCCGCCGAAGGAAATGTTTCCACGGATTATTAATGTACTTTCTTTATTAATATTCGCTCCCTGCCAACGCTTATCCTCGCATCCGCCGGCAAAAGCATTGCATTGGGGTAGAACGTTCCAGTCTGAAGGAATGTACAGTTCTATTCCACTACAGGTGCAGTCGATATCGATGTAGGTTTCTCCCGGTGCAAGATGCGTGTGGCGCAGGTCAATGACAGTTCCTCCGAATGAAGCCCGGATGCTGGCGCCTTTAAATAATTCGTCCAGAACGACATGGCGTACAGAGCCAAAAGCATTGTCGGAGCGCAGATACCCGTTTTCCGATTCGCATTGTTGCTCATTGTCTTCCATATTCATGTGCATGTGTCCGCCTCCTCTTCTGGCCCAGTCCCGGTAATGGCCGTTCATGTGGCTTTTCATCCAGCGTTCTCTGCGACGAGCCTTTACAAAAAACAGGATACCCGCTACAATCAGTGCAACAGGCCAGACGATGGTCTGTGAATTTTCCGGTAGCCATGATAATCCTCCGATCAGGAAATAAACACCTATTAAGGTTAGGGTGGCTCCGCTCAGATAATGGCGGCGTGTCATCGTATAAATACCTAATATAATAAGAAGACTATGCCAGGATACCACTACATTGAATAGGTCATACGTAATCCACCCTACGTTACGGGCAAACAGTAATATTCCGGAGATAATGAAGAGCGAAGCTATCAGTGCCTTACCTGATAAGCCTGCATGAGACGGGAAGTTTTGTTTCTTTTCCATTGTTTCTATTGTTATTGATTCATATTCCATTGTTATGGGTTGATGGCTCAAAGGTAAGCGAATTATTCCTCTCCATATAGCCTTTCCGGCTGATTTCCGGTAGAAAAGCCGATGAGTTCCGGGTATGAATCGGTGAATTCGGATGGTGAAATAGAACTATTTGATAAAAAAACAGCAATATTCTGCAACCAAACTTCATCTTCTTGCGTCTAATAAGTAAATGAATAAATAATAATAAGAACTATGAAAGTAAATTTATCCATGGATGATATCCGTACGAAAGTAGAAGAGTATATTAAAAAGGCAGGTCGTGCTACCGGTCGCCCCGTACTTACGGCTTATTATGTAATGACTGCCGATACGACTCCCGATAATGAGCGGACCAATATAATGCTTGCTTTGGTGGCCATTGTGTTTCCTACCAGTATAGAGGATGTTCTGGGACAGATTTTTATGGTGGGTAAAGGATTTGCTGCTGTTTATGCTTATAAAAAAGTGAAGAAATATATCACACCGCAGATAAAGGATAAGGTAGAGGCAAAGCTCGACGAGTGGTTCCATGATAATGTGACGGAGGTGGAGCCACTTTATCTGGAGTAGCTCTCTATTAAAGGTAGAAACTGTTTTTGGGAGTATAAAGTGCATCACGAAAGTTGAATAAGAACTTTTATGATGCACTTTGTGTTTTTTATTTTTTAAGGTCTATAACGCAGCGAAAGCCTACTGTGCTACAACGATCAATGCCAGGATATAGTAATAATTGCTTTGCGGCAAAATCTGTTGTTTGAATACCTCCGTCAAAATACCAATCAGATCCTTCTGCTTTATAACTGCTGCCACCTTTAAGAATACAAAAACGATTACGTCCATCATTATATTCACTTTCAGTCATTTCCCATGTATTGGAACACATGTCCCATGCTCCACATGTAGCTCTGCCCAAAGGATACGCTTTTACAGGAGTGGTTATACCATTAGTATGTTCGTTACAGTGTCCGGCTTGTATATTATTTCCCCAAGGATACTTATACATCTCTTTTCCAGCAGCGGCTAATTGCCACTCTTCTTCGCGAGGTAGGCGCTTGCCGGCCCATTTAGCATAGGCTCTTGCGTCATCCAGATCAACATATACAACAGGGTGTTGCTCTGAACCTACTGGTATTTCTCCATTCTTCCAATGTTTTAAGAAATTCTCGGGAAAACGAGGCTTGTAACCTGTGGCCTCAAGGAATTCTTTGTACTGGGCGTTAGTGACAGGCGTTGCATCTATTGCAACATGATTCACTTTAATGTGGCGCGAAAAAGTTATTTTCTGATGGGGGATAGCAGGGCCTCTATTTATAAAATCATGTTCTAAAGACTGGTAATAGCCAATTTCTCTACAGTTAAAAACAACAGGAATTTCTCCTTCATAATTGTCTATTTCAACCATATTCTGAGGTATGCTCTTATATAGTTTGGTTGGAGAAACAGGCTTTAAGGAGGCTTTAATCTGGACAGACTTAGTATTATATGTTTTCTCTTGTGCTATAAGAGATTGAGATGAGAGGAGTTTGTCAAAATCTTTAGGTGTTTTGTCTTTTGGGAATGCAACTATACAACCAATACCACGTGGTATAATTTGTCCTTCAATCACACCTGATTTGTCAGGAAACACCTCTTCTCCTTTTACTAAATCATAATAAGCCCAGTCCTTATTTAGTGTTATTTGTAATAGAGGACCGTCTTTTTGTATATATGATCGATTCACTAATGTCCATAACTGGCAATTGTCATCATACCAAAGACTGGCGTAGACATCTGTTGCTAATGTATTATTAACTAAAGGTTCCCACTGATCCGATGTGAACATTTCTGAGAAGTAGTGCTGGATTCCATACATTGTTTTAAGTATATAAGAATCACGGGGAGACCAGCCAACCCATTGGCCAAAAACATTTTCCCAGATCATTATGCCACTACCATTCATCCATGCTGTCTGTAGCTCTTTTGATTTATCTTCTGTCCAACGACTAATGCCATGTTGCATATGGCGAGGCTCAATCCATTTGTTACGTAATATTCCAGGCACGGGAGAATCATAAAACCATTGTGCCCAAGACATGTGATGCCTTGATATATCTTCGACAGGAAGGGCTAATTCACTTTCAAGAACCACCCCTTTTCGAGACATATCCAGCTTTTGGCGGAATTCCTCTGAACCACGGTCCATGGTATCTAAGAAGATGCCATCGGCCCCTATAGCCTTAATGACCATTGCCAATGCATCAATATCTCCTATGCTTTCTCTGCGTGTCCCTGTATCCCATGGGTTATAATTGATATATACTTTTACTCCTTTTTCATGTAGTTTATTTGCTACTTCCTTTAAAGCATTCAATCCACCCGGCATATCTCGATAGAAATCAAATTGATTTCTTGGGTCAAGACCAATACGAGGGTAGGCATGCCACAATACAACAATATCATACCCTCCAAATCTTTTTTGCCCTTCAACCAGTATCTTGTCTATTGTATAACAATTATTGTTCCGGTCATAGAATCTTTGATCGTACATCATTAAAAAACAGCAGTTGAATGATGATCTTATCCATTGGAAGTCTTCTCTGTCATAAAGAGATGCATTATAGTTGACTTTCTCATGAATTTGTTCTCTCCATTTTAGAAGAGACTTTTTAAAATGCTTCCATTGAGTGGTATCTGATGGTGCTGGTATAAGAGGAGCTTGAATAGGATCTAAATCTTGAAAGGAGTTCTTAAAAGATTTCTGTGCTGATATTGTAAACGGAAAGATAATCCCTAAGAATAATAATGTGCAGGAAATAATGACATGTTTTTTATGTATATCCATCTTTTATTAGTTTAAGTGAAACATTTATTTAAAATTTCAATAATTGCTTGGATTAATTGGTCGAATAACGCCTTTTATATACTATGATTTATTATGGTTGATCTCAAGCTATAATGTGATAATGGCGCTTTTACTGTGAAATCATAATGCAAATATAATATATTATAACGAATTAGCAAAAATAGTTTGCTAATTTAAATATAATGTCTATATTTGCATCGTACTAATATGGTAAATAGTATGATTACAAGATAATAATCTCAAATTATCATATTGTTATTTGCAAAAACGTTATATATAAATATATGTCATCATTAAAAAAAATATCGCTAAAAGATATTGCTGAAGCTGCAGGAGTTTCAACGGCATTGGTTTCATTTGTGTTGAATGGGAAGAAAAAAGAGTATCGTGTAGGTGAAGAGACTGCTCAGCGCATATTGAAGATTGCGAATGAAATGAATTATCAGCCCAATCTTGCGGCCAAAAGCCTTCGTAGTGGTAAAACCAAGACAATTGGGTTAGTAGTCTCTGATATTTCGAATCCTTTCTTTTCTCAATTAACGCGTGTGTTGGAAGATGAAGCCACCAAACAAGGGTATACTGTACTTTTTGGCAGTTCCGATGAAGATGCGAGTAAAATGAATCATATCGTAGGTAGTCTTCTTAATAAAGGTGTTGATGGACTGATGATCGTTCCCTGTGAAAACTCAGAGAAATTTATAGCTTCACTTGTTAATGACAATATACCTGTGGTCTTATTTGATAGGTATTTCCCTGAAATAAATGTTAGTTATGTAGCTTTGAATAATTTTAATGCTGCTTATGTCTCAACAAAATATCTGTTGGATTCTGGATATAATGCTCCATGTATGGTAGCTTATGATGTTAATCTTATTCATATGAAGGAACGCGTACGTGGGTATAAGAAGGCTATGAGTGATGCAGGTAAGAAAAAAATGATAAATGTAGTCTTTCTGAAGCAGGACTCTCCTAAAAAATCTGCAGACCGTTTGCTCCCTAAGATGGTTGAGTCTGGAGCGGATGCATTCCTTTTTGGAACTAATATGATTTCGTTGGCTTGTTTATATACGATTAAGGATATGGGACAAGAGGTTATTAGTAAAATCGGTTTAGTGGGATTTGATGGCAATCCTGTATTTGACTTTTTTTATTCACCTATATCTTATATTCGGCAACCAATAGATGTTTTAGTGCAAAAGGCACTTGGTATATTAGTGGATAATATCTCTAATGGTAATACAGTACAGTCTGTTCTTGCAGAGGGAGAATTTGTAGAAATGGCTCCTTAGGAGAGTCATTTTTTTTATATGGTTGCTTAAACGATTTAACCATTTATGTATATTGAACTAAATTAGTTGAACCATGAAAAATTCAAGATTAATTGGTGGAAAACCGAAAATTGGTATACGACCTATAATTGATGGTCGTCGTGGAGGTATTCGTGAGTCATTGGAAGATATGACTATGACTATGGCTCGCAAAGTAGCAGAACTTTATTCTTCGGAGTTGTATCATAGTGATGGTACTCCTGTGGAGTGTATCATTGCTGATACTACTATTGGCGGAGTTGCAGAAGCTGCTATGGCAGCTGAGAAGTTTCGTAATAATGGAGTAGGTGTAGTGCTCTCTGTAACACCTTGCTGGTGTTATGGATTTGAGACTATTGATATGGATGGAGAAATGCCAAAAGCTATTTGGGGATTTAATGGTACAGAGCGTCCGGGGGCAGTTTATTTGGCTTCTGCATTGGCTGGTCATACACAGAAAGGATTACCTACTTTTGGCATTTATGGACGTGATGTACAGGAAGTAACCAATATGGAGATACCGGGAGACGTAAAGGAAAAACTGTTGCGCTTTGCCCGTGCAGGTATAGCTGTGGCTACAATGAAGGGGAAATCCTATCTTTCAATCGGTAGTGTATCTATGGGTATTGCAGGCTCTATTCCTAATCCTGATTTCTTCCAGGAGTATTTGGGCATGCGTAATGAGTATGTAGATGCCAGTGAAATAGAACGTCGTGTTCAGTTGAGCATTTATGACCATGAAGAGTTTGAACGTGCCATGGCATGGACAGAAAGGTATTGCAAGAGTAATGAAGGGACAGATTTTAATCCGGAACATCTGGTATATTCCCGTGAAGAGAAAGATGCCCGTTGGGAATACGTGGTAAAAATGACCCTTATTTTCCGTGATATGATGATTGGTAATCCCAAATTAGCTGAAATGGGGTTCAAGGAAGAGTCAATGGGGCATAATGCGATTGCTGCAGGTTTCCAAGGACAGCGCCAGTGGACGGATTATAAGCCTGACGGTGATTTTTCAGAAGCTATTCTGAACACTTCTTTTGATTGGAACGGTATCCGTGAAGCATTTACTTTTGCTACGGAAAATGATACGCTGAATTGTACTTCAATGCTCTTCAATCATCTATTGACTAATACTGCACAGATATTTGCAGATGTGCGTACTTATTGGAGTCCGAATGCTATAGAACGGGTAACGGGTAAGAAATTGGAAGGTAAGGCGGCAAACGGTTTCATCCACCTCATCAATTCCGGTTCTTGTACGCTTGATGGAACAGGTTGTCAGACACGTGACAATAAACCGGTAATGAAGCCTTTCTGGGAAATTACGGAAGAAGAAGTGGAAGCTTGTCTTTCAGTAACTAAATGGTATCCGGCCAGTCGCGAATATATGCGTGGTGGTGGTTATTCTTCTCAGTTCTTGACTCGTGGTGAGATGCCAGTAACAATGTGTCGTTTGAATCTTGTAAAAGGTCAAGGTCCAGTATTGCAGATTGCCGAAGGCTGGACAGTAAACTTGGATAAGGATGTTTTCAAGGCTATCAATGAACGTACTGACCGTACGTGGCCTTCTACTTTCTTCGCTCCGCGCCTGACAGGTAAGGGATATTTCCGTGATGTATATACTGTTATGAATAACTGGGGGGCTAATCATGGTGCTATCAGTTATGGTCATATCGGTGCTGACTTGATAACTTTGGCTTCCATGCTTCGTATCCCAGTATGCATGCACAATGTTTCTGAGGAAGATATTTTCCGTCCCAGCGCATGGACTGCTTTTGGTGAAGATATGGAAGGCAGTGATTATAGAGCTTGCAAGAATTATGGACCTCTCTATAAATAAAAGAAACAAGCGTTATGTTGAAATCAACCAAACTGAAAAACACTCTGCTGGTAGGTGCAACTACAATACTTGTATCATGCGGCGGACAAAAAGAAATCAAGATGGGAAGTTATGCTTATGATGCCCAGTTCTTAAAGGACCATGGCGTTGAATATACTGAATTAGTATCTGCTGATGGAAATTCTAAAGTGATGGTTATTCCTGCATGGCAAGGCCGTGTAATGACTACTTCTGCTTCCGGCGATGAAGGTGATAGCTACGGCTGGATTAATTATCGTTTCATAAATGAAGGCAAAGTTTGTTCTCAGTTTAATCCGGTAGGAGGTGAAGAACGTTTTTGGCTTGGTCCCGAAGGTGGGCCGTTCTCACTCTATTTCAAGGAAGGACAAGAGCAGGTTTATGATAATTGGATAGTTCCTCCGGTACTTGATACTGAAGCTTTTGACATTAAGTCACAAGACAACAGCAGCATCCGTTTTGTGAAAGATACTCGTTTGACAAATGCTTCCGGTACTGCTTTTGATATGAATATTGACCGTACTGTATCGTTGATGGATGCCGGTGAAGTGGCTGCGGACTTTGACATTGAACTTGCAGACGACATGAAGATGGTAGCTTACAAGAGCGAGAATAAGATTACCAATACGGGGGACAATGCGTGGACAAAAGAAGGCGGACTGGTATCTGTATGGATGCTCGGTTGTTTTAATCCTACGCCGACCACTACTGTATTCATTCCTTATAAGGAGAATGCTGAAGGGGTTATCGTAAATGACGAATATTTTGGCAAGATTCCTGCAGATAGGCTGATAAAGGAAAACGGCATCATCTATTTCAAGATTGACGGGCTCTATCGCTCCAAACTGGGATTGCCGGCTTCACGCGCAACGGATTTATGCGGAAGCTATGATTCATCGAAGGGCGTGCTCACCATATTGTGGTGCAGTCTTCCCGAAACCCCTTCAATTTATGTAAACGGTCAATGGGGGCCTCAGGAAGATCCGTTTGCTGGTGATGTAATCAATTCTTATAATGACGGTCCGGTAGAAGACGGCTCTATCATGGGGCCTTTCTATGAAATCGAGACTTCCTCACCCGGCGCAGAATTGGCTCCCGGCGCATCGTTGGTCCATACACAGAAAGTAATCCATATACAGGGGAAGGATGAGCAACTGGCTCCCATCGTGCAAAAATTGTTCGGAGCGGATTTGAATGTAATCAAGACAAAGTTTCAATAGGGTAATTATATAAAAAATAGGAGAATTCGTATGGAATCGAATAAGATAATACCGAAAGGGATCCTCTTCTCGTTCATCCTGCTCACCACACTTTTTTTTGCCTGGGCTGTGCCGAACAATCTTACGGATACCATGCTTGCGGCTTTCAAGCGCATCATGAGTATGAGTGATTCGAAGACGGCCTGGATACAAGTGGTGTGCTATCTGTTAGGATATGGATGCTGTGCTGTTCCCGGTGCCTTGTTCATCAAGAAGTATACTTATAAATCAGGTGTAATGCTGGGACTTGGGCTGTATGCTTTTGGGGCCTTGCTGTTCTATCCTGCCATGCTCAGTTCGGGAGTGAATGTTGATTTCAGCTTCTTTATGTATCTGCTTGCAATCTTTGTTCTCTTTGCCGGGCTTTCAATCCTGGAGACATCTACCAATTCCTATGTATTGGCAATCGGTCCTGAAAGTACTGCAACACGCCGTCTGAATCTGTCGCAGGCTTTCAATCCGTTCGGGGCAATTACGGGAGTAGTAATCAGTCAGATTTTCATCCTCTCACAATTGAATGGAATGACGGCGACAGAGCGTGCTCAACTTCCGGCTGAGGAATTAGCTGCCATCCAGGGACAAGAGCTGAGTGCTGTCACTACGGCTTATGTGGTACTTGGTCTGGTGATGTTGGTGCTTCTGCTTGCTATCCGGTTTACCAAGATGCCGAACCTCAGCGAGAAAGGGGAAAAGGTGGAATTTACTGCTACCCTCCGTCGCCTGATAAAGAACAGGAATTACGTATGGGGGGTGGTTGCACAGTTCTTCAATATTGGTGCACAGATAGCCGTATGGTCTTTCGTCATCCGTTATGCTATGCAACAACTTAATTTTGATGGTGTATTGGCTTCTTTAGGTGACTCAGCCTCTGCGGAGGCCGTTGTCAACGCATTGCGCGGTGTGGAACCGGTGGCCGCCGCATTCTATAACGGATGCGAATGGCTCGGATTGGATGACTTACTGCCGCGTACGGCGGAACAGGCTGCGGCCACTTACTATATCATGTCACTCATTCTTTTTGTGATCATGAGATTTGTATGTACTGCAATGATGAAGTATGTGAAAGCCTATAAGCTTTTGATAGGTCTTGCCCTTCTTGCCGTAATGTGCTGTTTGGGCGCTATGTTCGGTAAGGGAAGCTTCGGAGTCTATTGCCTGATGGGTATTTCCGGCTGTATGTCATTGATGTTCCCGACCATTTACGGATTCGGTCTTACAGGTTTGGGTAATGACACTAAAATCGGTGGTTCATTCATGGTAATGGCTATTGCCGGTGCTGCTGTTCTGACTCAAATCCAGGGTATTGTTTCCGACCAGACGGGTAGTATTATGGCTGCATATGTTGTACCGGCCGTCGCTTTTGCAGTGATTGCCTATTATGGTTTCTTCATTGCTAGAAAACAGGAAAGCGGGGATTGTATGTAAAAATTTATAATTTAAAAACAAAATATTATGAAAAAAGTATTTTTATTCTTAACAACTTTAATAAGCTTGTCCGCTCTGACTATTGATGGTTCGGCTCAGATTGATAGAGGAGAATTAGGAAGTCTGACCACAGTCAAAGACGGATTACGTAGCCGTCGAATAAGCAGTGCCGATAAAACCGGTAATAACGGTGACTGCGTAGGGCAGTTTAAGCCGGGAGAAAAATGGAGCGTGGAAATTCCCGGAACAGGTGTCATTAACCACATTTGGTTTACCATCGCTCCGACAAGCATCATGAGAAACGATCTTATATTCCGTATTTATTGGGATGGAAACAAGTATCCCTCTGTAGAAGCTCCTATCGCTGCTTTCTTCGGAAACGGTTGGGACGAGAAATATGAGTTCATCTCTCTGCCATTGGCAGTTGGTCCAAGAGATGGTACGGGGCTTGCCTGCTATTTCCAGATGCCTTTCGAGAAGGGCGCACGTCTGGAGATTGAGAACCAGAGTGACGAGCCTTTGACTCACCTCTACTACTATGTGGACTACACCGAGATGGATAAGTTACCTGCCAATTCAGGACGTTTTCACGCTTGGTTCAACCACGAGACAACCGATGCTCTCCCCGAAGGCGAAACCGAATGGGGGTTGGTAGGCACTCCGGGTTGCAATGTAGATGGTGCAAACAACTATCTGTTTGCTGATATTAAAGGTAAAGGACATTTTGTAGGTATCAACTACTATATCCACTGTCCGTCGCCTATGTGGTATGGCGAAGGCGATGACTTGATTATCATCGACGGTGAACCGAAGAAAGCCTTGAGAGGTACGGGAACGGAAGATTTCTTTAATACTTCTTGGTGTCCGGCAAGCATCTTTACGCATCCCTACTACGGCTATGCCCGTGTGAACCGTGACAACGGTTGGCTAGGAAGAACGCACGCTTACCGTTTTTTTATTGCTGACCCCATCTACTTCAACACCTCTCTCAAAGGTTCTATCGAGCATGGACATAACAACAACTTGACTCTCGATCTCAGCAGTGTCGCTTACTGGTATCAGTCCGAGGCTCATGAGTTACCTGCCGCTCCGACTAAGGCCGACAGAGCACCGAAACCATTCATCCGTGACCAAGATATGCATCGTTGGAGACATGAGTGGAGAAAGAACTTCGGTAATGGCTCTAAATTGTGGGGTAATGAAAGAAAGTAAAGTGAATTAAACGAGTGTTATGAAAACTATATTTTTTATCTAAATTTAATATTATAATATTTAATCGTAACTATTCAGTTATACAAACTTGCTAGCATTCAATGAGTTACAATTAGTAATATGCTTCGTTTTGGGTCTTTTTAGACCAAATCCATTAGAGCTTCTAATAAAAAAAAATGATAATCAACGAATTAAAGCATCATGGATATCTGAGTAGTTACACTTAATCTTAACGCTGATGAAAAACAGGAATATGCTACAAAAGTGGCTTGTCATTCTTTTCTTAGGCTTGATAACCCAAGTGGTTTCCGCACAGAACATCAATGTACATGGTATCATTACCGATGAAACCGGAGAAACAATGATAGGTGTATCAGTATTGGTTAAAGGAACATCAACCGGAGTAGTTACCGATGTAAACGGTCATTTCTCGCTTTCTATTCCGAAGAATAGTGTTTTGTCGATTTCTTATATCGGATATAAAAGCCAAGAAATCTCCGTAAACGGAGCTAAAAAACTGAACATAGAGATGGAGCCGGAGGCTCAAAATCTGGACGAAGTCGTTGTCGTAGCTTACGGACAACAGAAGAAAGTCTCGGTTACAGGTTCTATGTCAAGTATTAATAACGAAGCATTGCTGAAGTCACCGTCGGCATCTTTGGGTAACGCCATTTCCGGTAAGTTGCCGGGGCTTTCTACGGTGCAGTATTCAGGTCTTCCCGGTGCTGATGATCCTGTGATTTTGATTCGAGGTCAATCTTCATTCAATGGTTCATCGCCATTGATTTTGGTGGACGGTGTAGAACGTTCGTTCACGCAGATTGACCCGAATGAGGTTGCCGACATCACCGTGTTGAAGGATGCATCCGCTACCGCTGTGTATGGTGTGCGTGGTGCTAACGGTGTTATTTTGGTAACTACCAAGCGTGGTGAAGTCGGTAGAACTAAAGTATCCGCATCTACCTCATGGGGTGTACAGAGTGTGACCAACTTTATTGATATGGCGAATTCCTATACCTATGCTACCGCTTATAACAACGCCCGTATCTCGGACGGTAATCAACCGGCTTTCCAGCCTGCTATTATCGATCACTTTAAGAATCACGATAATCCGCTTCTCTATCCGGACATCGATTGGATAGACTATGTGATGAAAGACCATGCTTTGCAGAGCCAGCACAACATATCCGTATCGGGTGGTAACCAGGTGGCACGCTATTTCGTGTCAGCTGGTTTCCTCGACCAAGATGGTTTGTTCCGTACTTTCGACAAGGATCCTAACACCAACTTCTCATACAAACGCTACAACTACCGTGCTAACTTGGACCTTTCTTTAGGTAAATATCACGAACTCTCTATCAATCTTGGTGGTCGTGTTGAGAACAAGCACAGTCTTAGCAGTTCGGAGGAACGTATCTTTGTCTATTTGATGGATGCGCAACCTTTCTCCGGTGCCGGTATTGTAGATGGCAGATGGGTACTCGCTAATAGAGATCTTATCGACCCGACGGGTCTTGAAAATATCGTGAGCGGTATTGACGGTTTGGACACGTTCTATGGTCAGGGTTATACTTTTTCCTCTACTAACGTGTTGAATGCCGATATCATCTACAAATTGAACATGGATTTCCTGACCAAGGGATTGGATTTCCGTGTAAAGGCTTCTTACAACTCTTCTTATGGGCAAACAAAGAACCGTACATGTGGTAAGCCTGCTTCTTTCCGTCCTTATCTCACAGAGAATGGCGAAGTCGTTTATCAACGTTCCGGTGACTACTGGAATCCGGGTTATAGTGAGTCTGCATGGTCTAACCGTGACTGGTATGCTGAGGCAAGCTTCAACTACAACCGCACGTTTGGCTACCACAACGTAGGCGCTTTGTTGCTGTACAACCAGTCTAAGACCTACTACCCCGGTTCTTATACTTCTATCCCCTACGGTTATGTAGGTTTGGTTGCACGTGCCACTTACGACTATAAGCACCGCTATATGATCGATGCTAATATGGGTTATAACGGTTCTGAGAACTTTGCCGAAGGCAAGCGTTTCGGCTTCTTCCCCTCTGTATCTGTTGGTTGGGGCATTTCTGAAGAGAAATTTTGGGAACCCATCAAGTCAGTGATCTCTTACTTGAAGATACGTGCATCTGTCGGTACCGTAGGTAACGACAACTGCCAAGGCCGTCGTTTCCTTTACCTGCCTTCTGCATGGGGCATTTGGAACGGATATTTCTCCAGCATGCAAGATTACCAAGGTTATAACTTCGGTACCACGAACAATACTTTTTTGAACGTGGCACGTGAGATGTCTTCTTCTTCACCTGATGTAACTTGGGAAACCGCAGTAAAGTATAACATAGGTTTCGATGCGAAGTTCTGTAAAGATAAAATCGGCTTGAATGTTGACCTGTTTAAGGAGAACCGTAAGGACATCCTGATTTCTAACGTGAATATGATTCAGTCACCTACAGCTGTCCGTCCTTCTTACATCAACTATGGTCGCGTAAAAAACCACGGTTACGAGGTGACTTTGTCCTACTCCGACAAGATTGGCGAGGACTTTTCTTTCACTATCTCTCCCTCAGTATCTTATGCCAAGAATAAGGTTCTTGAATATTCTGAGTTGAAGCGTAAAGACAAGTTGGTGAAAGCCAATAGTTATATGGGTCGTAAATTAGGTTTGACCGAAGACCGAGTGGTTTCTCCGGACTGGACCTATTCAACCGGTCATGCCATTGGTGCCCGTCGTGGATATGTTTTCTTCGGCCTTTACGAGGAAGGTGTAACTGAAGAGGCTTACCGCAACGCTTATGGAACGGATATTCCTCAACAGCTGGTTCCTGATTTGAAGAACGGTGATGCTGTTTATGTTGACTTGGACGGTGACGGTTTGATTTTGGAAGAGTACGACCAGATTTACTCTGAAATTACGGATAACCCGAAATATGTATTCTCTTTGAACTTCGATTTCCGTTATAAGAATTTCGACTTTACTATGTTGTGGACGGGAGCTGACCAGGTGAACCGTATCCTACAAGGTCCTTACCGTAATCCCTTCGGTGAATCTCATCGTTCCGCTTTGATGCAGTGGGTGTATGATAACTCCTGGTCAGAGGATAACCCCAGCGGACATCTGCCACGTCTTACCTTTACCAATGAGAAGCAGAACCGTGCTAACTCCGACCTTTGGTACCAGGATGCCCGTTATATCCGTCTGAAGAACTTGGAGATTGGCTATACGCTGAGAAACAAGTCTTGGTTGCCGAAAACCACGAATATGCGTTTCTACCTAAACGGTACCAATTTGCTGACCTTTACTCCGTTTGATGCCAACGACCCTGAAAATACAGGTGGTGGTTCCGGATTTAGATACCCGCTGATGCGTGTTGTTAATTTAGGCTTGAAAGTTAACTTCTAAATAATTGTATATGAAAAAAAGAAATTCAATAAAATCCATACTGCTGCTGACGATCATCTCTTTCGTGGGTGTAGCTTGTGTGGACGAGATTAAGTTCGGAAATGCGTTTCTGGAGAAGGCTCCGGGAGAAGACGTGAACGAAGATGTTATTTTCTCCAAGAAGGTATATACCGATTATTTGTTATGGCAGTGCTACGAGGGACTTTTTACTCCGTTTAAGAATTGTTATGCAGGTAATGGACAATTTGAAACCTTGTCCGATATCATGCACTCTGAAGAGGGATGGGACTCTATGGGGCGTTTCCATTATACAGGTGTTTTGTCTGCCTCTAACGCTAACCCGGGCTGGTTGGTTGCCCGTGCGGCTTACATTACATCGGGGGGGATGGAGAATATGAGTAATACAGCTTTTCGTTGCATTTGGACCGACATACGCGACTGTTGCTTGCTGTTGGATAATGTCGACCGCGTGCCCGATATGACCGATGCGGAAAAGGCACGTTACAAAGCCGAGGCGAAAGTGATTATGGCAAGTAAATACTTTGACGGTATTCACAATTTTGGTGGCCTGCCTATTGTTGATCATGCGCTCGCCGCAGACGAGGTCTTGGAAAAGCCGCGTTCTACCATTGAGGAAACCGTAACATTTGTTGTTCGTTTGCTTGATGAAGCCATCGCCGAACCTGAATTGCCGTGGAACATTTCCGCTTCAGAATTGGCTACTTGGGCAGGACGCGTTACCAAAGCTTCGGCATTAGGTATTAAGGCGAAATTATTGAACTATGTGGCAAGTCCCATCTTCAATAGCGATACTCCGTATTGTGTTGAAGAGCCCCAGGAGGCTGTTAACGCCCTTCAGGTGTGGTATGGTAATTACGACGTGAAGCGTTGGGAAGCTGTGGTAGATGCGTGTGAAGAGTTCTTCCGGATGAACTCCGCCAACGGTAACTATTACCAGTTGGAAGAGGCAACTACTCTCGATGAAGCTGGCTATCGTGCTGCTTTCCGCAAGGCATACCGTGCCCGTGGTAACAGAGAGTCTCTGCTTGAAGTACATGACCGTGTATATATGTTGGAGTGGGATAACCAGCCTGGCGGTTTCTGGCATGATGGTGGTATCGCTCCTACCTTGGAGTGGATGGAAATGTTCCCGTGGGCTGATGGTAAGAACTACGATGGACAGAAATATTACAATCAAAGACCCGCGCAGAAGGATATCTTCGAAAAACGTGACCCCCGTTTGTATGAATCTATCGTCGTACAAAAGCGTGACTATAAACATCAGATTTATGGTGAGGATAACCCCATACAGTTGTGGGAAGGTGGTGAGTTCTTGACTTCCGGTGGAAGATATAATTGTAAGCCTTGGGGATTACCTACTTATAAATTTGTATTGGATTTGGGTGATGCTATTCAAGGTGGTAAAGGTACTATTGATAAAGAGCCTTTCCAAACCTCTTATATTCGTTTGGCCGAGCTCTATCTGATTTACGCTGAGGCATTGGCAGAGACTGGTAACAACGTAAAGGCATTGGAGCAAATCAACAAGGTAAGAGCCCGTGTAGGTTTAGGTAAACTCGAAGTAATGAACCCCGAATTGAGCTTGACTACCAATAAGGAGAACTTAATAAAAGAAATCATGCGTGAACGTGCTTGTGAATTAGGATTTGAGTATGAAACCCGTTTACACGACATGAATCGTCGTGTCATGGAAAAAGACTTTAAGAAACATCTGCATGGAATCCACATCTATCGTTTGGATGATGATAATGATTTGGTATTGGAGAAATGGACGAAAGATAGCGGCAATCCTTTCCCGACTAAATTCTTATATGTGCCATATGACCTGAATGAAGGAGATGCTACAGCTGTAGGTTATACTATAATAAAAGATGGAAAGGAGTCAAAGATAGAATCACCTACGGGAATGACTGCAAACCCACGTTTTGTTTGGGAACACCCCGAACGCTGGTCCAATAAGTGGTTGCTCGTTCCGCTGCCACCTGATGAAATTAATAAGAACTATGGTTTGACACAAAACCCGGGATGGTATTAAAATCTTAATTCTAAAATAGCAAACAATGAATAGAAAACATAAAACACTAAAGTGGGGCATAGCTTTGGTATCGTCTATGCTCACTTTAAACTTGTCGGCGCAAAGTTCGCTTATAGACTACCAGTCCGATAAGGTTGATTTAGGAATGGGTGTTGAGCAGAGTCAGATGTTGACTACCGCTTCCGTGGAGGTGGTTAGTGGCGATGAGTTGCAAAAAACGGCCGCTATTTCTTTGAAAGAGGCTCTTTATGGAAAATTGTTGGGACTTACGGTGTTGCGTCCAGGCGGAACGGTCAGTGACTACAGCTCCGGGGCAGTATTCAACATTCGTGGTCAGCAGACTACGACGGAGAATGGTGTATTGGTGCTGGTAGACGGCATCGAGCGTTCTATCGAATATTTGACCGTTGACGAGGTAGAATCGGTTACGGTATTGAAGGATGCCGCTGCTGTGGCTCTCTTGGGCTATCAGGGCGTGAACGGTGCTATCTTGGTGAAGACCAAGCGTGGTGTGGAAGGACGTCAGATTTCCGTATCTTACGACCATAAGTTCACGTTCAATCCAAGAGTGGCTAACTTTGTAGATGCTCCTACCTACGCCAACGCTTTGAACCAGGCGCGTGTCAACGACGGTTTGGCACCGATGTACAACGATTATGAGTTGCAAGCTTTTGCTGACGGTACTCATCCCTACTACTATCCGAATGTTGACTGGAAGAAAGAGGTATTCAAAAACTACGGTTCGGAAGACCAATTCAACCTATCCATGAAGGGCGGTAACCAGAAGTTGAAATATTTCTCTATGTTGGATTATACTGATAGCCGTGGTCTGTTGGATAAAACAGATCAAGAGCAATACTCTTCACAGATGAGATTCTCTAAAGCCAATATTCGTACCAACTTGGACGTGCAGTTTACTCCGACGACCAAGTTCGTCTTGAATGTGATGGGTAGTTTCGTAGAGACCAAACGTCCTTACGGTGTGACCGAAAACGGTTTGACCGACCTGCTTTATCGCACTCCGGCTTCCGCATTCCCGGTAATGAACGACCCGGAAGGCAAATTGGCAGGAATTTGGGGGGGTAACACCACCTACGGCGCTAACAACGTGGTCGCACAGGTTCGGGCTTCCGGCTTTACGAAGAGCCACTCCCGTTCTTTCCAAGGAGACTTCTCGCTGACTCAGAACCTGGACTTCGTCACGAAAGGACTGAGTGTATCGGCACGTTTGGGTTACAACAACTTCTCTCAGATTTATGAGACCAATGCGTTGGGTTTTATGTATGGTTACGAGCGTTACCGCTTCGACGAGGCCGGCTATCCGACCGAGTTGATAAACTACTCTGCAGGTGACAAAACCAACAACTTGACCTTCGACCATTGGACCAACCAGCACAACCGTTCTTCTTTCTTGGAAGTTTCGACTGACTATCACACTTCGTTCCGTGACGATGATAACTTCTCTGCCTCATTGATGTGGCACCAAAAGAACTCCACCTATAACGGCCAGTATATGACTTTCAACCGGATGAATGTGATGGCTTACTTGCACTACGATTTGCAGCAGAAGTATGTAGCCGACTTGGTATTGGCGATGAATGGTTCTAACCGCTCCTATCCGGAGAAGTGGTCGTTTTCTCCCACCTTGTCTTTGGGTTATATATTTGCCAACAAGGAGGACAACCGAATATTAAACTTCGGTAAACTGCGTTTCTCAGCCGGTATTCAGCACACCGACTATGTGCCTATTCAGGGATTGTGGCTAGAGAACTATAATGGCAGTGCAGGTAGTTATCTGACAGGTTTAGGTGACGGTTCATGGCAGTGGGGTACGTTTCTCGGTTACCAGCCTACCAAGCGCTTTAACTTGGAAACGGCCTATAAATTCAATTGGGGTGCCGACCTGCGCTTGTTCAAACAGGTGGACGTGAACTTTGACGTTTATTATCAATTGCGTGACGATATCCTATTGTCGGGTGACGGTTTGAATTCAGCCGTATTCGGTAGACCTTCCGCTTACGTAAACTGGGGACGCGTAGCTAGCTACGGTGTTGAACTGGGTGTGAATTGGGTTAAGCAGATGGACAAAGATCTCTCTTTTAACTTGGGTTCTAATCTGACTTGGGGACGTAATAAGCAGAAACGTAACATTGAGAACGTGGCTTATGACTATTTGTCAGCTATCGGTGGACGTGTAAGCCAGGCATGGGGGCTGGAAGTAGTCGGTTTTTTCAAGGATGAATCAGATATCACCGCTTCACCGCAACAGAACTTCGACAATTGCCGTCCGGGTGACTTCAAGTATAAGGATCAGAACGGCGATAACGTCATCGATGAAAACGACGTGGTGAAAATGGGTTACGACACCAGCGTGCCGGAACTGAACTTTTCATTGAATCTGGGTTTCCGATACAAGAACTTTGGTGTGAACGCCATGTTCCAAGGTGCAGGCATGTATACCGCATACTTAGGTACGGTGGGTGTATGGACTCCGATTATCGACGGCGCCAACCTTTCTAAAGAGTATTATGACAACTGCTGGGACAGAAGCGAGACCCCGGTTTATCCGCGTCTGACTTCACGCACCAACCTTAACAACTACCGTGGTAATGATGTTTGGTACAAAAATGTGAACTTCTTTAAACTGAGAAACTGCGAGGTATATTACATGTTACCCGAAAATTGGATTTCTAAAGTGAAGATGTCACAGTGCAAAGTGTTTGTCAAAGGAGAGAACCTGATGACCTTGTCTAACCTGAAGGCGATGGATCCCGAGAACATCGGTACCAATTTTCCGACTTTGATGGGGGTTAACTTAGGAGTTTCTGTAAAGTTTTAACGGATAAAGAAAAAACAGATATGAATCGAATTAAAAATATATTTTGTGCAGTAATACTCTCCGCATTTACAGTGAGCTGTGTCAATTTGGACTATACTGAGGTGACTACAGCCGATGAGGAGTGGATATATAAAAGCCCTATGTACGGTATCCAGAAATTGGTGTACAACATCTATGCACGTGTACCCAACGGTTTCGAGAAAAACTACGAGGGCGGTAGAGGGGCTACGCTGGCGGCTGCCACCGATGAGGCAGAGTGCGCATTGTCTTACTCTTCAGTTCACCGTTTCTACAACGGTGGATGGAATCCTAACAATCCCTTCTCATTTACGTGGAGCAATTCGTATGCGGCTATCGCCGAAGCGAACACCTTCCATGAGAAGCGCGATAAAATCAATTTGGACGAGTATAAGAACAACCTGGACTTCGAAGCTATGAAAAAGAAGTTCGAGCTGTTTGAGTATGAGGTCCGTTTCTTGCGTGCTTATTTCTATTTTGAACTGGTCCGTGCCTACGGTGACGTGCCTTTCACGCTGAAAACGTTAACAGTGGAAGAAGCGAATAGAATCGAACGTACTTCAGCCATTGCCATCATGGATTGGATTGCAGAAGAGTTGGATGCCATCGTTGAATATCTGCCTATCTCTTTCACCGATGAGTTGAGCCCGGAAACAGGTCGTGCAAACCGTATGATGTGTTTGGCGCTGAAAGCCCGTACATTGCTTTATAAGGCTTCTCCGTTGTTTAACAATGAGAATAATAAAGAGTGGTGGCTGGATGCCGTCAGAGCTAATGGTGAGGTTTTACTCCGTGCGCAAGAGTGGGGCATTGGTTTGGACAGGTACTCTAAGATTTGGGGACCTCGCAACGGTGACGGCATCGAGATGATTTGGGCCATTAAGCGTGGTACCAGTAACTATTGGGAATCGTACAACTACCCCATCGGCGTGGAGAACGCCAACGGTGGTATGTGTCCTACCCAAACTTTGGTCGACAACTATGAGTATAACGATGGCAGCAACCAGACCTTTGGCGAGCGTCATTCCAACACAGTGATTAACCTCACACAAGAAGACCCCTACGTTGGTTTGGATCCCCGCTTTTTTATGACGGTAGTGAAGAACGGTGATATTTGGCCGAATTACAATCCTAATCCTATCGAGACCTTTATAGGTGGATTGAACGCTGCGCCGATTCATAACTCCACTCCGACAGGCTACTACCTACGGAAGTATTGCGATCCCAACGTGAGTCTGGCAACGAATAACCCCACCACTTCTCCTCATGCTTGGGTAGTGATGCGTTTAGGTGAGTTTTACCTGAACTATGCGGAGGCAATGTTCCAATACTATGGCGATGCTGAAGCAAAGGGCGAAGGCGACTTCTCTGCTAATGATGCTATCAACCTGTTGCGCGATCGTGCCGATGTGATGATGCCTCACTGGAACGGAACTCCTGCCAACTGGTTCGAACGCTACAAACGCGAGCGTATGGTGGAGATGGCATTTGAGAACCAACGCTTTTGGGACGTACGTCGTTGGAAGTGTGGTTCGGAACTGAGTGAAATCTCCATTGCCGAATTGCAGAAGAACGCTTCAGGTGACATTATCCTGACACGCAAGCAGGAGCAAAGACGTTGGGAAGATAAGTATTATCTCTTTCCGATTCCTTTCAGTGAGTATAACAAGAACAAGTATTTGGGACAGAACCCGGGTTGGAACTAATAAAAATAAAGCATAGATTATGAAGCAGATTATAAATAAATTGGCTATTCTCTTTTTGGGATTGATATCCTGTTGTGCTTGCTCGGATGACGACGAAGAGCAGAATGCGAGATTGTCTGTGGTGGACTTCTATCCCTCAATCGTGATGGAAGGGATTAATCTGACTGTGGTTGGTACAGACGTAGAATCGGTAAAAGAGGTGGTTTTCCCTGGTGGCGTTACAGCTACCGATATTACCGTAAAGGATGAATATTCGTTTGAAGTTACTGTACCCGCCGGAGTATCGGAAGCAGCAGCACCCTTGATTGTGAAAGGAGAAGGTGAGGAAGTATCGAGCCGTCAAACCATACGTTGTGCCAAACCGATGTTTAATTCTTTCCTGTTCACCGACAAGAAAGGTGCTGCCATCAATACTAAGATGTCGATTTTAGGTAAAGACCTGTTGTTTGTCGATGCCGTAGCTTTTATGGTTAATGGAGAAGAGCGCATGGTAGATAACAAGCATTTGTTACGTAAATCGAACGATGACATCAAATTTATGATTCCTGCCGATTTCAAGAAGGGAGATGTAGCGTCACTACAGCTTGTCTTCAAGAATGGTGAGACGATGGACTTGGACGAAAAAATCGACATCGTGATACCTTGGCAAAATCCGTTCGCATTGTGCGACCCGATTACGGATGCAACTTTCATGATTACCGATTTCGAACATGAAGATCCTGCAAACGGCGTAAGTGATATAAAGGCAAGCGGATTTGTGGCTGTTCATGAGGAACAATCAGAGGATGACTTCTTTTGGAACAATACCTATATTTATACAGCAGAAGATACAGGCAGTGGCGATTTATTCATCTGTCATGTGCATGGCAACCGCCCTGATGGTGATTTAAAAATGAATGAGTATGAGATTAAGCTTGACGTGAAAATTGACGAAGGTACGTTTGGTGCTTCTTTGTGGGCTGGTCACTTCGATTTGGGATGGACATGGTGCTGGATCGGTAACTTCTTCCCCGAATCAACTGACGGGAAATGGATAACCGTTAAGCGCAAGGTCAAAGACTTAGGTGTAGGTGGAGATTTTGATACTGGACATCCTATGGGACAGTGGGCATTAAGTGGTCTGATTGGTCCTTCTCTTCCAGCTGGAATCAGTCTTGACAACTTCCGTATGGATCCGCTTCCTGAAGATTAATCGTTGCAACATTTATTCATGTCGAATCTGTAAAAAAGAAGAGAATATGAAATAATGATTATAAAGTGGCAACAGAGGTGAATATCTTTTATCTCTGTTGCTGTTTTTAACGTTTTGTTATTAAAATAATCAATAGAGATAGACCAAAGAATATGAAAAGAATCATTTTAACTCTTATCTGTTGCCTCTCTATATGGGGAGTATCGGCACAAAATGAATCGTTCGACGGACTGGACGTACACATGGGCAATCTGTTCCGGCTGTCTGATGCCAAGACCCGCTCCATCTGCCCCGAAAATTTTACTGGTGAGAAAGGTAAAGGCGGTATGGCTCAAGTCTGTGACCGTGGGAAACGGAACATTGCCAATGCAGCATATGCGGCAAGAGACCTTGGTGAAGGCTGGAAAGTGAATCCGTATATTATCATAAATCCCAAAGAGACCATCACCATTGCTGAAATGGAAGGACCGGGTGCCATTCAGCACATCTGGATGACTCCTACCGGAAACTGGCGCTTCTCCATTATCCGCATTTATTGGGACGATGAAAAGGAACCTTCTGTGGAATGTCCTGTCGGTGATTTCTTTTGTATGGGCTGGGGAATATATGCTCCACTTTCTTCTTTGGCAGTCTGTATCAATCCCGGCAGTGCTTTCAACTGCTATTGGACAATGCCTTTCAGAAAGAAATGTAAGATTACAATTGAGAATATAGATGAAGAGAAAGCAATGAATTTATATTATCAGGTTGATTATACATTGACGGATGTACCTGAAGATGCGGCCTACTTCCATGCTCAATGGAGAAGAACGAATCCCAATCATACATCAGACTATACAATTGTTGACAACATTAAGGGAAAAGGACACTTTGTCGGTACTTACCTTGCATGGGGGGTAAACAACAATGGATGGTGGGGAGAAGGAGAAATCAAGTTTTTTATGGATGGTGATAAGAAGTTCCCTACAATATGTGGCACGGGTACAGAGGATTATTTCTGTGGTTCGTACAATTTTGACCGGGGAGGTCAATACAAAGAGTTCTGTACTCCTTATGCCGGTCTGCATCAGGTGATCAGACCGGACGGTACTTACAATTCCCAGCAACGTTTCGGATTGTATCGCTGGCATATTACAGATCCTATTCGATTTGAAAAAGATTTGAAAGTCACTATACAGGATTTGGGCTGGCGTGCAGGTGGTCGTTATTTGCCTCAAAAGTCAGACATCGCATCTGTTGCATTTTGGTATCAGGCAGAGCCCCATAATAAGTTCCCGGAAATGGTTTCTTGGGAGGAACTTGAAGTAAATTGAAAAGTGAAATGTTATGAGATATTCAGTTTATATATTTTTACTATTGTTCCTTTTATACGGATGTTCATCGTCGAGTGTCCGTGCGCAATATGGCTTGAAGTTGAAAGAATTTCCCATTGATTGTGACTCATTGATAAAGTCGATAGAGGTAGATAGGTTGGGAGATGCAGAGTTCTCATCGGAAGTTACACAAGTGGATGAAAATATAGTAAAAGTACATATCCGTTTCGACCTTAAGGATACAGTCAAACAGGATGATTGGCAGGTGCGGATAAAGCCGGCTTTCAAACCTGAATTCAACTGGGCACCTCATTTGACTCCTACAGTTAATAATATTATTGACCAGCATGTTTTTCGTTCGCCTGCGCTTATTGCAACAGACCAACAGCGGGGTATCGTAATCATACCTGATTTGGATATACTGTCTAGGTCTGGTAAAAATAGGTGGTATATGGATATGGATGCGGAGAATAATATCCTTTCGTTGGGTATGTCTGCAAGCAAGGTATCTGACCATGTATTATATGAACGTCAGCCTGGAGCAGTTTATGAGGGTGGTATTGTGGAATATGGATTTTATATAATCAAATATACGGAAAAGCAAGAGTTGGCAAATCCATTTCGTCTACCACTGCAGTTTATGTGGAACAAATGGGGACACGATCGATTGGTGAAATTGTCTTCTGAAGATTTTGAGCCTTATGTAAAATATACCTATAACTGGGCGTTTAATACTTGGGAAAAAAGTGTTTGGCAGGAATTTACACTGAATGGAAGGAAAGTGGGTGCACCTGTATTTATTGTAAATACGACCCAGAGCCCCAATTATCCGGGTGAAGTGAATGAACGGGAGTTTAGGTCCATTTGGAATCAGGCTTGGTTTAGTTCTTTGCGTTCGGCAAGTGGATTGTTCAGATATGCTAGACGGACTGCTGACAGAATGATGTTGGAAAAAGCGAATCTGACTAAAGAATTGGCATTGTCATTTCCGATGAAAGATGGATTTTTCTACGGTCTTATCGGTACCAATATGTGTGAGGTAGAGATGGATGGAAAAAAATGCAATCGTTCCAAGGGCTGGGACCATTATTTTTGGGGTAATTCCAATCGGAATCCGTTTACGTGGGATGCCAGACAATCACCTTTCCACATTTTGGATATGAGTTGGACTGCACTGCTGATGCTTCGTTGGTATGAAGAATTGGAGAAGGATGAACGCCTGTTAGCTTATGCTGAGACTTATGCACGTGCATTGTTGGGAGTACAATATGAGAATGGATATTTTCCAGGCTGGTTGGATCTGGAAAAATTGCAACCTATGGAGTATTTGAATGATTCTCCGGAAACGTCTCTATCGGTTACATTCTTACTCAAACTGTATGAGATGACAGGGAAAGAAAAATATAAAATTGCAGCTCTAAAAGGTATAGAAGCTGTTAAAGAAGCTATTACAGAAGGACGTTGGGAAGATTTTGAGACTTATTGGTCCTGTTGTAGAATAGGTACTCCTCAATGGATTGGCAAAAAAGTAACGAGAAATAATATGTATAAGCAATGTAATTTTTCCATGTTTTGGACAACGGAAGCCCTGTTGGAGTGTTATCGTATAACTGGTTGTTTTGATTACTTGAAACTAGGGCAAAGGGTATTAGATGAAATGTTAATGACACAGGCATCTTGGCAACCTTCGTATATATATGTAAATGGTCTAGGAGGGTTTGGAGTCATGAATACTGATGGTGAATGGAATGATTCAAGAGGAAGCTTATTTGCTGAAGTTATCTTACAATATGGAAAGCTATTGGATATTCCTGAATATAAAGAGAGAGGAATATGTGCTTTGAAAACATCCTTTGAAATGATGTATTGCCCTCAAAATCTAAAAGCAAAGCAACAATGGGAAAAAGTGTGGCCATTTTTTAATGAAAAGGATTATGGCTTTACAATGGAAAACTATGGGCACGGAGGACGTACTTCACTTACTGGAGAAGGTATGGGAGAGTTTACTATTTATGATTGGGGAAATGGCGCAGCTTCCGAAGCTTTTAATCGCATTTTAGATAGATATGGGGCGGAGATATTTCAATGATATTTATATTCTGGTTTTATAAAATGTCAAATTCGTTAATCGTAAAATAGCACAAGTATGGATATAATTTTAAAAAGACTATTTTCTTTTATAGTAGTGCTTTTTGTAGGCGTTTCTATGTTTGCAGGAGGGACTATTAAAAATGTAAAGAAAAAGGCCGTTGATAGACAAATGACTGATGAAACGGCTGCTCTGTTATATAATATACACCAAATACAGGGCAAAGGAACAATGCTTGGCCAACACGATGGTGTGTGGATGGAGGAAGGAGAAAAGATAACAGGACATATTCATAAATTATCTGGTAGGTTACCAGCTATTGCAAGTTATGATTTTATGTTTATAACCAATGTAAACAATACAGAAGGCTCTTGGTTTAGAATAAGAGAACATGAAATACGCGAAAGGATTATTGCTGCAAATCGTGAAGGTCTCTTTATAACTATGTGCTGGCATTATAATGATCCATATACACAAAAAACATTTTATACAAAAGAATTGCCGATTGAGGAACTTAAAATGATGTCATTTAAGTCAATACTTCCGGGCGGTCAAAATCATGAACGTTATAAAAAGGATTTGCGGAAAGTAGCAGAATTTTCATCATCTCTTCGTGATGATGACGGTAAATTAATTCCTTTTATATTTCGTCCTTTTCATGAATTTGACGGGGAATGGTTTTGGTGGGGAGCAGCCTACAATGAACCGGAAGAATTCAAGGATTTGTGGAGATTTACAGTACACTATCTGAGAGATATTCTGAATGTCCATAATATGCTTTATGCTTTTTCTCCTGATATAAAATTTGATTCTCGTGAGGACTATCTATTGCGTTATCCTGGCGATGATTATGTTGATATATTAGGTTTTGATGATTATGAAGACTTCAAATATGATAAAAAAAGGACGAATGAGGCTCGGAAGAGGATTCGTATTGTCGGAGCCTTGGCAAATGAGAAGAAGAAACCTTGTGCATTGACTGAAGTGGGATATTTTATTAAAAAGGATAATCCGCAAAAAGTAGACATTAAACGAATGGAATATTTATTAGAAACCATTTCTGATATGTACGAATATCTTTCTTATGCTGTATTTTGGGGAAATGGTGGAGGTGTATATTGTGTACCCACACAAGGTGATGCCGGAGAGGAAGAGTTTAAATCCTTCCTAGGGCAACCATTTATTCTATTGAATGATAATAAGTAAAACAATAAAGTTATGAAAAAGAAACTATTAGCTGTGTTTTTATTCTCTGCTACCACCATGTTGTGTGCACAGACTTTACAAACTTCTAACAAGTATTTTGAAGTTGGAAACTTCAAAGAAGTACATAATCCTGCATGGGGGGTGACTGATGATCCATGGTGTATCAATGACCATACTTTCATTTACGATAAAAAAAAGAAAAAATGGCATGTGATCGGTATAACACATGCCCGAAAAATGGATTATATAAAAGATCCTGGGCTCAATCTACTTCATATTTCGGCAGATAGCCTATTTCAAACTCCGTGGGAGATTCATCCTCATGCACTGACTGCTGATTTTAAGAAATATAAGGAATCGGTTCTTTGGGCTCCTTATTGTGTACATCATAAGGGGAAATATTACATGTATGTGTGTGCCGGATCGCAAGGTGGTGCACATGTTCATGATTCATACCAAATGAATCTTTATATATCCAAAAATTTGAAGAACTGGGAAAGATATAAGCAAAATCCGTTGTTTGTGGATGGATTTGATGCACGTGATCCGATGATTATTAGGGATGGTAACCAATGGATAATGTACTATACTGCAAACTCTACACCAATGGGGGGAAATCATGTCATTGCAGCTTATGTTAGTAAAGATTTACTTCATTGGTCAGATAGGAAAATAGTTTTTGTCCATTCCCGAAAAGGAACTTTCGGAGGACCTACCGAGTCTCCTTTCGTTGTGAGACGTGGTGATAAATATTATATGTTTTTGTGTGATGGAGGGCATACGGATGTATATATTAGTAATGATCCGCTACAGTTTGAACAGGCTAACTTGATAGCGGAAATAAATGATTGTCGGGCATCTGAATTAATCAAAGATAAAGAAGGGAACTATTACATCAGTAGCGCCGGATGGTTCGATGGAACATACGGGTTAAAAATAGCTCCGTTTATTTGGAAAGATGGGTTAGATAATGAAACAAACAGTTTAAATCCTTAACATATATATTATGAAAAAACTATTTTTAGTCATATCGGTTTTTATTGGACTATTGTTGACGAATATTGATTGTCAGGCTCAAAAAGTTGGAGGAGAACTTGGGAATCTAGCTGCAATTAAAAAAGGGTTTCGTAATCGTAGGATAAGTAGCACTGATAAAAATGGTAATAATGGTGATTGGATAGATTCAATAAAGCCTGGTGAGAAATGGAGTGTGGCAATTTCAGGTACAGGCATTATTAATCATATTTGGTTTACTATTTCTCCAATGAATATCATGAGAAATAATCTTATATTTAGAATTTATTGGGATGGTAAATCATATCCTTCTGTAGAAGCGCCTCTAGCAGCCTTTTTCGGTAATGGTTGGGATGAATATTATGAGTTTGCTTCTCTTCCATTGGCTGTAGGTCCTCAAGGAGGAACGGGGCTTGTTTCTTATTTCCAGATGCCTTTTGCCAATGGTGCTCGTTTGGAAATAGAGAATCAAAGTGATGAAACAATTTCTCGCCTTTATTTTTATATAGATTATGTGGAAATGAAAAAACTGCCGAATGATTTAGGGCGTTTTCATGCATGGTATAACCATGAATTAACAGATGCATTACCAGAAGGTGAAACTGAATGGGGGTTGGTGGGACCACAAACTAATAATGTAGATGGTGCTGGTAACTATTTGTTTGCAGATATTAAAGGTGAAGGACAGTTTGTTGGAATTAACTATTATGTTCATTCTCCTTCACCCATGTGGTATGGTGAAGGTGATGACATGATATTTATAGATGGTGAAGAAAAAGCATCATTATTAGGAACAGGGACAGAAGACTTTTTTAATACTTCATGGTGCCCTAAAACTATCTTTGCTCATCCTTATTACGGTTATGCAAGAGTAAATAATGATAATGGTTGGTTGGGAAGAACCCATGTATATCGTTTCTTTATCTCCGATCCCATATATTTTGAAAAATCACTGAAGGGAACTATTGAGCATGGGCATAATAACAATCTAACCTTGGATATAAGTAGTGTTGCTTATTGGTATCAGTCTGAAGCTGGTATTCTTCCTCCTGCCCCACCTAAAGCTGACAGAACTCCTAAGGAATTTATTCGGGATCAGGATATGCACCGTTGGAGACATGAATGGAGAAAGAATTCAGGAAATGGATCAAAATTGTGGGGAAATGAGGTGAATGAAAAGCCTAATACATAACAAAGGACTATTAAAAGATATGAAATATCTGACAAACTCAATAATTCTGCTGGTCACTATAATTATAGTGACCGGTTGTACTGGGCAAAAAAACATAAAATTTGTTTTAATGCCGGATATACAGACTTATACGCGACTTTATCCTGAGATCTTAGAATGCCAAACTAGATGGATTAAAGAGCATGCAGATAGTATTACATTTGTCTTGCAACAAGGAGATATGACTGAAAATAATATTGATGAACAGTGGAAAGTTGCAGCATCTGGAATGAACATATTGGACAATCAAGTACCATATGCCTTTGTAATGGGCAATCATGATTTAGGAAACAATTCTGATAAAAGAGATTCTAAATTGTTTAATGAATACTTTCCGTATATAAAACATAGCCAGATGAGGCATTTTGGTGGAGCATTCGAGGAAGGGAAAATGGATAATGTATGGTATTCATTTAAAGCAGGTGGATTAGAATGGTTAGTTCTTTGTTTGGAATTTGGTCCTCGTAACATGGTTTTAGATTGGGCGGGAAAGGTTATAGACTCTCACCCTACTTATAAAGTAATTATAAATACCCATGCTTATATGTATTCAGATGATACTCGTATGGGAACTAATGATTGTTGGCTACCCCAAGAATATGGAATTGGGAAAGATACGGGAGAAAATACTGTGAACAATGGAGAGCAGATATGGGATAAGCTAATAAAAAAGTATCCTAATATTTTATTCGTATTTAGTGGTCATGTTTTAAATGATGGAACTGGTACCTTAGTTAGCACTGGAATACATGGTAATAAGGTATATCAAATGTTAGCTAATTATCAAGATGGTGTGGAAGGAGCTATTAGGGGGAAAAATGGTTTTTTACGTATTATAGATATTAATGTAAAGGAAAAACAGATAGATGTGAAAACATATTCTCCTTATTTACGTGAGTATAAATTGGATAAAGAGCATCGGTTTTCTTTTGAAGATGTATCCTTCAACTAAAAACATATATCATTAATTAAATATATTATGAAAAGAATCAAATTACTTGCTATCTTGTTGTTATTTGGTATCCAAGTTTTTTCTCAAATTGATTTTTATAAATGGGAATTGCAGAATCTCTCAGATATTTCTCGATTGCCTGAATATCGTACAGGCAACATATATCAATTATCCAGTTATGATCGTACTGGTGGCAATGATGATGGGTTTTCTGGCAGGTACTCTTACATTCGTAAAGAAGGGAATGATTTAGTGGTGGCTGATATCAAAGGGGCAGGGGTTATTAACCGGATATGGACTCCTACTCCTACTAAAGATACTATTCAGTTTTATTTTGATGGAGAACAACAACCGAGGATAAATATTCCTTTTATAGATCTTTTTTCCGGAAATGTTTATCCTTTTATTGCCCCATTATGTGGAAATGAAATAGGAGGATATTATTGTTATATGCCTATACCCTATGCAAAATCAATTAAAATTGTATATAAAGGGAATGATTTGAAGTTTCACCAAATACAATACAGAGAATTGTCTGGTAAAGAAAAGGTCAAAAGCTTTTCATGGAGCTATTTTGATAATACGTTGCTATTACCTGAAATAGATAAAATTTGGAATTGTCTCCCTCTTTCTGTATATGGTGATAAAGTAAGCATACAGCAAATAAATGTAACGATTAAAGAAGGAGAGGAAGGGGAAATCTTTGAACTTCAAAATGGTGGTAGGATAGTAGGAATAGAATTAGATGGTGGATATGATTTGCAAAGAAAAAGTGAAAAACTGCTATTGAAAGCCAATTGGGATGATGAAGTAAGGGCTGCAATAGATGTACCTTTCAATAGCTTTTTTGGATATGTGTCAGGAAAGCCATCCATGAGTTCTATTTTGCTTGGATCAACTTTATCTATGTGTTATTCTTATTTACCGATGCCATTTGATAACAAGGCGAAGTTGTCTGTAGAATATAAAGATAATGGTACCGGAGGGGAAATTACGATTTCAGGGAGAGTTTATTTTATAGAAGAAAAGCGTGATAGGAAAAGGGAAGGGAAACTGTATGCTCAGGCGCGTAGGGAATATTTGCCTCCGGTAGGTTCTCCCTTTACAATTGCCAATGTGCTTGGAAAAGGTCATTACATAGGTACAATTCTTATTGCTCAAGGGTTGAATGAAGGAATGACTGAATACTGGGAAAGTGATGATTGTTCTCTGATTGATGGAGAAATGCGCATACATGGAACAGGCTCTGAGGATTATTTTAATGGTGGCTGGTACGCTGTGATGGATCGTTGGGACAGAGGAGTAAGTTTGCCTATACATGGGGCTTTATTATATGATTTGAAAACGGCACGTACGGGTGGATATCGTTTTTATTTATCAGATAAGGTTAATTTCGATTCATCCTATGTGTTAACTATCGAACATGGTCCTGAGGGTAATAAATTGAATGTGGATTATACTTCTGTTGGGTTGTTCTATTCAGATAGCCCACAGTTTGAGAACAAGCATCTATTTGATGTTACTGACGAAGTGCAACGTAGAGATATTCTTTTGGCTCAAGATATGACTATGCGGCTTTATTGGTTCACTCAGGCTTCATTTGATGGAAGTTCAATGATTATTTCATCAAAACGAGAAGAACATTGGACTACCAATATTGATTTTGAGGCTGTACCTATGGTACAATTCGATCTTACAGGAATGGATAATGGTAAATATAAAGTATATGTTGTTCATACAGGTTTAGAAGAAAATAAGCCCTTCTCTATATGGCAACGGACAAATCAGGTTTCAGAATGGATTGTAAGCAATAAGGACCTTCAGTCGACTTCTTTTGCTGGAGAAATTGAAATATCCGAACAGGTTAAAACTCTGACCGTACGAAAAAAGAAGATGGATAATACTATAGTGAAAATTGATTATCTTATTTTTGAAAAAGAGAAAGACTAATAATGAAGATGATACGATTATATTTGGAATTTATTTTGTTGCTCGTAATATTTTGTTCGTGTAATTCTACTTCTTCTGATGTAGAAAGGAAATATTTGCATTTAAGTAAGGCTGATTTAGAGAATAAGATTAAGGGTGGCTGGGCAGGTCAAACAATTGGAGTAACTTTTGGAGGAGTAACTGAATTCAAATTCAATGGCACTTTTATTCAAGATTATCAGCCGTTGCCTTGGAATGATAATCAAATAAAGAATACAATGCTTTCATGGCCTGACTTATATGATGATCTTTATATGGATCTTACATTTGTGGAAGTATTTGAGCGTCTAGGTTTTGATGCACCAGTTGACTCATTTGCTTATGCTTTCGCTAATGCTGACTATATGTTATGGCATGCTAACCAAGCGGCTCGTTATAATATACTAAATGGAGTACTTCCTCCTAAATCTGGATATTGGAAGAATAATCCCCATGCCGATGATATTGACTATCAAATCGAAGCGGATTTTGCGGGGTTAATGTCTCCTGCAATGCCTAATGTAGCTTCTGATATTAGTGACAAAATAGGACATATAATGTGTTATGGTGATGGTTGGTATGGTGGTGTATATGTAGGGGCAATGTATAGTTTGGCTTTTGTTTATGATAATATTTATGAGATTGTAACGGAAGCTTTGAAAACTATACCTCAGCAAAGTACTTTTTACCAGTGTATAGCTGATGTTATAAGATGGCATAAAGAATATCCGGAAGATTGGCATCAGACTTGGTTTGAGATACAAAAGAAGTGGTCGGAAGATAAGGCTTGTCCGGAAGGTGTATTTGTACCTTTCAATATTGATGCAAAATTAAATGCTGCTTATGTGGTTATGGGCTTATTATATGGTAATGGAGATTTCACTCGAACGCTTGAAATAAGTACCCGGGCAGGGCAAGATTCAGATTGTAATCCATCGACGGCCGGCGGAGTATTGGCAACAATGATAGGATATGATAAAATTCCTACATATTGGAAGAGTAGCCTTTCTCAGGCGGAACAATTAAACTTTAAATATACGAATATGTCTTTAGAAAAGACTTATGAAATTAGTTTTAAACATGCTTTGTTGATGATTGAACGTAATGGTGGAATTATAAAGGAAGATAGTGTTGAAATCTTACTCCAAAATCTTAAGGAAGTACGCTTTGAACAAAGTTACCCCAATCTGATTCCTAAAAAGAAAGAATCATTCTGGAGGCTTGTTGATAAAGAAGTTTCTTTTGAATTTGAAGGTACTGGGTTTGCTTGGCGTGGTGAAGCTACGAAAAAAAACAAAGATTTAAATGACTATGTCTTTAATGTAACATTTTGTATAAATGATAAAGAAGTAGAGCGCTGTGTTCTTCCTACTTCCTATAAGCTTCGTAAGCATGATTTTTTTTGGAAGTATGACTTGCCATATGGAAAATATAAGGTAAAAATGATAATCGATAATCCTCACCCGGATTATGAAATATATTCGTGGGACTACACGATTTTTTAGAAAGAATGTTTAATAATAAATTAAGATAGAGTATGAAAAAGTTTTGTTTTAGTTTACTGCTAGTGTTTCCAATATTAGTTTTCGGACAATTAAGAAATGCTGATGTTTATAAGTTACCTGAAATGGGGAAAGAAAATATTCGTGAAAATATTAATATTCCAGGCTTCGATGGATATGAAGTGTTGAAATGTGACTTTCACATTCATACGGTTTTTTCTGATGGGAGAGTATGGCCGGACATGCGAGTCAATGAGGCGTGGCAACAAGGGTTGGATGCTATAGCTATTACAGACCATATTGAATATCGTCCTTTTAAAGATATGGTTATAGGTGATTTGAATGAAAGTTATAAAATAGCTAAGGCTCATGCTGATTATTTGGGGTTCATTGTTATCAAAGGTGCAGAGGTTACACGAGAAAAACCCATAGGACATCTTAATGCTTTATTCATAAATGATGCTAATAAACTTGATCAAGAAGATCCTGTGGATGCTTTGCGTGAAGCTAAAAAGCAAGGGGCATTCATTATGTGGAATCATCCGGGATGGCCCGATGATAAGAGTACTTTATATTCAATTCATGAACAACTTTTGAAAGATAAAGTTATAGATGGAGTTGAATGCTTCAATTTTCTAGAGTATTATCCCATTGCATTTGATTATGCTAATAAATATAATTTGGCTTATATGGGTAATTCTGATATTCATAATTTAGTTACTGAAACTTATGGTGGAGAAAAATTAGCACGTCCCATAACATTGGTTTTTTCTTCTGAACGATCTGAAGAAGGAGTAAAGGAAGCTTTGTTTGCTAGACGTACAGCTATATTATTCAATGGCGTGTTAGCGGGGAAAGAGGATATTCTTAGAAGACTTTTCTTAGCATCTGTACATCTCAGGATGATAGAAAACAATAGTGGCTATACGGAACTATGTAATACTTCCGATTTGAATTATATCCTTTTGATAAATAATTTCCAATATAATTTGCCTGCCAACAAAACTATACGTTTGCAGTTGCCGAAAGAAGGAAAAATAATAGTTGGAAATTGCTATACGGGCAAGGACTCCAGATTGGAGATTAGTTTACCTTTAAAATAAGAATTGATAGGAAACTGATTCATTATGAAATAGTATGGGAAAAAATTGCCCCAATAGGTGACAGTAATAAATTTGTTTATCGGAGTTGATCGTTCTCTCGTATCAGGAGAAAATAGTATTGAATGGTAGTTGTATGATGACTTCCAGATTCGATCCCAAATTTGGGACTAGAATAATCGCACACATTCAAAATATCAGGAGAAGTTGTTGAAGAATTACGTCTGATTTTGAATTATATTGTAATTGGTGTGTTGTGTCGTATGTACTGGGTTAAGAAGTACTTATGATTACAACGTTGTGGGATATTATGAATATACTTGAAATATGACTAGTCCTAAATAACCATTAAAGGGTTTATTGGACTAGTCATAATGTGAGTCCCATAATCAAAGAGGTTCTATGGCATATGTATAGTGATATACTTTGTTCTTTAATAAGAACTCTTTATGAACTCTAGGTGACCAACTGTCATCTCCTCCAAGCCCCATCTGCTTATAATCAATATGTAACCAATTCTTTTCACCACGAATTAATGTATGCGCTTTTTTACTGCGGTTCAAATCTTTATCGGAGTAATTTTGAATATTAAAATTGAAAAATGGTTTTCCTGTTATACGTATTCCGCTTCCGAAATCATCATATATCTCCAACCAGCGGTTATCCGTTTTATTTCCATTTTCTTGAGGCATAATATGTGGAAAAGACTGTTCACTGACAATTCCATTATAAATACCAACATAAGCTGATTCTTTTCTATCATCATAGCTTTCGTGAGGGCCTCTTCCAAACCAAGTGAGATTTTTCCACTCAACAGGTAATGCACACTTCATTCCGACTCTTGCCAATGACAGCACATCTATATTTATATAAAAGATGGCATCAATGAGAACTTCACCTTCATGTGAGATTGTATAATTTGCTTTTTGCAGGATATTACCTTCTTTGAATTCTAATAGGTTATTAACATAAACTTGCACATCTCCGGTAGGCAAAATCACGAAATCCAATTGCTTGGTTTTTATTTTATAATCATCCAATCCTACTTTGCGCCATGAACTTGCATAAGAATTATTACGTCCTTCATCGTTATCGGTCGGAACCCGCCAGAAACATGGTAATAGAGGAGATTCCAGCAAATTGTTTCCTTTATAACTGAACTGTGATATCGCTCCGGTGAGTCTGTCAAATTGTATATGAAAACTTTTCCCTATAACTGTTAGTCCATTTTTTCTTTCTACCCGAAGAGGAGAGGTTGTTTGAACTTCTTTCTCTATGAACGGTTCGGGAAGTATATCTAGAGCTAATTGCTCTGAAGCGATCTCAATACTACCGTCAGAATAATTCCGTTGTTCAGTATCATAAAAACTAAAGTTTACATGGTATTCATTTCCAGCTTTTAAGCTTTGCCTGGGTAAGTCCAATTCTATCAATTGCTTGCTTTGGGGAGCTATATTCAAGGCCGTAATCGTATCATGATCTATAGGAAGACCATTCTCTAATAATGTCCAACATAAAATAATTCCTTTTGTATCAGTGAAATAGTTCGCATTTGATATAGAAACAAGTCCTTCATTTATATCTATATTTTCTACATTGAAATTTTGAAAAACTTTCTTCAATTCATATAACTCCGGTTGAACTTCCCGATCAGGATTTACTAAACCATCATTTGAATTTGCACCGTCACTATAATTTATTACTTCCCAATATTCTTTGCCATTTTTATCTTTCAAACGTAGTCCTTGGTCTACCCAATCCCAAGTAAACCCTCCATGCATACGGGGATATTTATAGAATAAATTCCAGAACTTTCTGAAATTGCCTAAACCATTTCCCATAGAGTGAGCATATTCACATATCAACATAGGGCGTGACTGATCTTCATTATACTGCTTGATAATTTCATTAAGAGGATTATACATATTTGAAATGAAATCATACCTTGAAAGTACTTTTGCATAAGCAGGATTTTTTGCCTCATAATGAACCGGACGTTTCTCTGGGTCACATCTCTTTATTTCTTCATAAGCCTTGTCAAAGTTCTTTCCCCAACCAGATTCATTCCCCATAGACCAGAAGATGATAGAAGGATGATTCTTATCTCTTTTTACCATGTTCACATTCCTTTCGACAATAGCACTTTTCCACTCATCTCTTTCTCCTACATAGAATCCTTTTGCCCACAAACCATGACTCTCTACATTAGCTTCATCCATTACATATAGTCCATACTCGTCACACAAGTCATACCAATCCGGGTGATTGGGGTAATGGGAAGTTCTCACCGCATTGATATTAAATAATTTCATCAATTTGATGTCACGTTCCATCGTTTCACGGGTAATATATCGCCCGGTATAAGGATCGAATTCATGTCTATTAACCCCTTTTATTTTTACAGGTTGTCCATTAAGCAACAGATGTCCATCTTTTATTTCTACCTTTCTAAATCCTACCTTTTGGTGAATAACTTGTTGTACGCTGCCATGCTTTTGGGATAATTCTATATCCAAGCGATATAATTCTGGTGTTTCTGCCGTCCACTTTAAAGGAGAAGAAACTTTCTCTGAGAATGAGATTTCTTGCTCTTCACCCGAAGCTACACTGAACAAAAACTTTCTTGTCCATATTAATTTGCCGGATGTTTCTTTTAAAGAAATACGCAAACAACCATCTTTGACAAATTCGCTTGTCTCGTTCTTTATAGAAACGATTGCATTTAATTCTGCATCCTTATACTCCGTATCCAAGTTAGAGAAAATGGAGAAATCTCTGATATGGACTTTAGGAAGTGCAAATAAAAAGACATCACGGTATATACCACTTAATCTCCAATAGTCCAAATCCTCTAAGTAACTGCCGTCAGACCAATTTAGGACTTGGACAGTCAACTGATTCTCACCTTTCTGCAAATATTTGCTGATATTAAACTCTGCCGGTAACATTCCATCTTCATGGTATCCCACTTTTTCCCCATTCAACCAAACATACATGGCGGATTGTACTCCGGCAAAGTGCAAAAAGATTTCTTCATCTTTCCAGTCAGTCGGAACAACAAAGTTTCGACGGTATAGTCCTATTGGATTGGAATCTTTGGGAACATAGGGGGGATTAGGTTCAAAGGGGTATTTCACATTTGTAAAAATAGGCGGATCATATTCTCCTTGTAGTTGCCAATTACCAGGAACATTAATATAATTCCATGAACTATCATCGTAATCTACGCTATAAAAAGCAGTAGGGGAGGCTTCTATACCGGAAATATACTTAAATTTCCATTTTCCATTCAGAGAATGTACCATGGAAGACTCTCCTCGTTCTACCTCTGCAACAGATCGATAAGGTATATAAGAGGCATGAGTTGGTTCTGCATTTACACTATTTATTTCAGGATTCTCCCATTCAGATAATACTTCCTGAGAGTGGACAAGTGTTACAGTCCAACATATAATAACCAGGGCTAATATTTTTTTCAGCATATCTATTGGGTGACATTAAATGTTTTATACATAAAAAGCTGTTCTTTTTTATCATTAAGGGTTGATTGTACATCTACTTTTTCTAAAATAACTCCTTTTACGTCCGATGTTACAATAGCAGGTCTGTAATCAAAGGTGTGAACTTTTAATTTCACATTATCCAACCGGATGTCATCTGCATGACGTATGAAGATTCCCCACGCAGGAAGCTCCTTAAATTGTGAAAACTCCGGATAGGTTGTTCTCATCTCAGGTATTCCTTCCAGTTCTTTCGCGGTCACTCCGCATTTGGCATAGAAAGGATTACCTCCTCCTGGAGATTCTATATCTATATTCTTGAGAATAATTCCTTGAATTCTATCTTCAGGTAAACCGATAATACTTGCAGGAGAGATGTTGCGAGGTAGATGTTCTACCGGGCCTTCGTATGAATAACCTGCATCAGGCTTAGAGCTTGCCAGCTTCACGTTGAAGTTGGAAAGGGTAACATTCTTCATAAGCGGTCTTCGTCCGGAATTCCAGCGGTCTCCTATTCGTAGATAGAATGCATTTCCTACATTCACGGCACGTACACTATCAACAAGTATATTTTCGATAATGCCTCCATCCACAGTGGCGAATGTCACGGCGGAACGGTAAGTGTTATAAATCGTGAGATTCTTGATGATAAAATCACGAAAACCACCTTTTGATGCTGTTCCGAATTTTAAGCCACTGGCACTTGAACGTATGATGCAATTATCAACTACTACATTCTGGCAGATTTGCGATGGCTCATGCGATTTGAAACAGATTCCATCATCGGCAGCATCGAAAAAAGAATTGCTGATTCTGACACTATCACAATCTACGATATCTATACCGTCATTATTCCAGTAAGATTTACAATCAACATTTATATTATCTATAATGACTTGCCGACACTGGTCGTAGGCTTGATTCCAACTTGCCGGATCGTGCATCCGTACTCCTTCAACTCTTACATTTCGACATTCTCTAAAATAAATATTGTGGGGACGGTTTATTTCATCAGGCCTATCCATATGCAGTGGGTCATCTATCAATCCTCTCTGAATGTATGATATCAGATTGTTGGCTACTATGAATCCTCTACCGTTAATTGTACCTTCACCTGTTATTCCGATATTATCTTGCCGTACGGCAAAAAGTAAAGCTGTTCGTTGTATATACTCATCTTTCTTATAGTCTAAGGCATTATACGAACCTAATAAGACAGCCCCTTGCGCTAAGTGTAAAGTAACATTGGATTTTAAATATATGGTGCCGGTCAAATAGTTTCCGGCATCAAAAATGAGTTTTCCCCCTCCTGCTGTATGAACATAATCAATTGCATATTGGATGGTATGCGTGTTTAAAGTTACCCCATCAGGTTTTGCTCCAAAATCCATTATAGAGTAATCTTTTCCTTGGACACCAGTCCAATAGAGGAATAGAGTCAACAAAGTATATAGTAATTTTCTTTTCAGCATTGTATCAAGATATTATTTTTTCATCTTTGCATATAACTCATTCAAAATTTCCCTTCGGGTAGAAATTCCCGGTTGAATTTTTATATTCAATTTAGACAAACGCTTCCAGTTACTTAAAGTCTGTTCCTCTATCGCTTCATCTAATTTTGCTTCCCATTCGGGCAAAAAGCCCCGAAGTCCCATGTATTGTACCATTAAGAAATCTTCGTCATCTAATGAAACATCTTTATAATAAATCAGAGTAGTGCCTTGTTTAAGCAAGACATCTTGCATCATAGCTATATTGATATTCCTGACTTTTACCTTTTCTTCTATTGCAACTGAAGATGCTACACCGGCAGCTTGTCCCATAGCCATCCAGCATGGTTCCATTCTAAGTGTAGAGAAACCGATATGAGAGCCGGAAATGGGAACTGGAAATAATAAATTATCTATTTCCTTAGGAACAATCACTCCATAAGGGACAGTGTAAGGTGATGTTGGATAACCCAGAAATCCATTCAGGTGCACCATACCGGGTTCCCGTTTATGGGTGGCATGTGAATCAAATCCATAATGGCTGGCTGTGATGCTTGATGAATACACAGGAGGCCTTCCACCGCCTTTTACAGGCATCGCATCACTTGCTATGAAAAAATGAAGTCCTTCGAACCGACGTCCTTCACGTACATATACTTGTCTGGGGAAATGCCCATTATCAGTATATTCATCTTTTGCATACCCCCATTCGCGAGCTGCTTTCCGGAAATGAACCGGTAATTCTTTATCGTTTTGGGCAAACCAAAGCAGGCCTTCTGTATATTCTCTCAGTCTTGTAGCAAACTTGTCACGCCATGCCCAACCGGCTGTAGGCCATGCCCAGTTCTCTTCAGGCAGATCTGATGAGACAAAAGCAGCATGCTGGTTGTTAGCATCTGTTTTTTCATTTGGAATTTCAACCAGGTTTACTACTTTACCAAGCCCCCATTTGTCACCAGGAATCATAGTCGGATTGCCCTTAGCTATATGTTTCTTATTAGCTTCTAACATTTCCAAAGTAACATTCACCATTTCTGCTTGGGTATGACGTCCCGTCCAGACATCATCGATAATAGATGCATATTCATTACGGTCATAATTTTGGGGCTTTGTTATAGGTACTTTATTATCCGGATTTTTGGTCAGGCACAATCGGTAGTTGTATGCCTGGACAGCATTATCTCCAATAAAAGTGGAAGCATCCATTTCCGGACCATGCCAGTATTTGTAAACACTTCCTGCTCCGGGTTCTCCAAACTCATTTTTACCTTCGCGCCCTACTCTAAAGGGGACACCGGCTGCTGCTGCCAGATCTCCCTCGTAAGTGGCATCAATGAAAATCTTGCCTTGATACTCTTCTTGAGTATTCTTATCACGATTCAGAACGTTGATTTTCACAATTTTATCATCTACTTTTTTTATATTATGAGGACTGGAATCGAATTGCCGCATTGTCAAAACTGTGATTAGATCTTTATATTCTCCTAACCAGTCTGTGAATACTTGTTCTGCCACTGAAGGTTCGAAACGGAAACCATCATCACATCTCTGATATTGTATAGAAGTTACACCATATATTTTTTTGTAATAGTCTTTGATGCGGCAGGTGAACTCTCTGAATAATCCTGTTGTTGCTGCCCGGGTTACAATATCCGTTGCTCCCAGTCCATTGGAGGGCAGACCTCCTATATGCTGTGTTCGTTCTAAAATAACAGAAGTTTTCCCAAGTGTAGCAGCTGCGAGTGCTGTGGTCAATCCGCCGGGTGTTCCTCCCACTATAACAATATCATATGTTTGCTGTGCAAAAATATTGATACTCCAAAATAATAGTAAAGTTGTTAGTAATTGTTTCATTGTAATTTCTATTTAGTGATATTAGTAGATTGATATATATGTATCTGTTGCTTCTTTTTCCCCGGTTCCTGGATTTTCATTTTACTCATGCTGACATGATGTGCATCGTCCAGTACTATAGCTGGTCTATAATCTTTTTTTCGGGCAATAAATGTAACATTCTCTAAAACAATCCGCTCAACATGTCGAAGATAGAGGCCCCACGCTGGAAGTTCCTTGAAACATGAAAATTCAGGATATGAATCAGCCAATTCAGGAACTCTATCTAATTCTTCCGGAGTCACACCAACTTTTGCTATTTCCGGTTTTCCTGCACCCGGATGATTGATTACCACATTTTTCAGTGTCACGTGTGTTATGGGATGCCCTTTTAGCCCAATGATACTTGCCGGAGATATATTTCTGGGCATATGTTCTATGGGGCCTTCATATTCATAGTCTGCATCCGGTTTTCCTTCGGGAATTTCTACATACAAATTAGAAATAAGGATAGAGTCCATTGTTCCGATTTTATTCGAATGCGTACGGTTGCCTATTCGAAGAAATATAGCATTTCCTGTATTATAGGCTTGCAGACTATCCACTACTATGTTTCGGGCGTATCCTCCATCGGGAGTAGCTATTGTTAATGCCGAACGATAAGTATCATAAATCTTATTGTTTATGATCCGGATATTTTCATATCCTCCAACTGTCATAGTACCTAATTTTATCCCGTTGGCACTCGAACGCATAGTACAATTACGAATTACTACATTCCGGCATGCAGTTTCAGTTTTATGGGATTTCAGGCAAACTGCATCATCCGAAGAGTCAAAGAAAGAATTCTCTATCAAAACATTCTGGCAATCGACTATATCAATACCATCATTATTCCAATATGCTTTATTGTCGACTGTAATACCCCTGACCCATAGCGAATCGCATTCTTCATATTCCTGTGTCCAATCACAGGTGTTTTTTATAGTAATCCCTTCTATAGTTATGCCTCGGCATTGCTTAAAATGAATTCCTCGCGGTCTACGCGGTCTGTCGTTTTCCAAAGGGTCTTTGATAAAACCTTTATGTACTTGGTCGATTATGTTGTATGATACTTGACGCCCTTGTGCATCAATTATTCCTTTTCCATAAATGGCTATATTTTTTTGGTTTATAGCTCGAATCATACTATAGCAAGGACCTTCCATATTATAGTCATAAGGGTTTAGGGAACCTACCAGCACTGCTCCTTCCTTTAATTGTATCGCTACGTTCGATTTGAGTTCAATGCTACCTGTTAAATAACGGCCGACATTAAAAACTAAAACACCTCCCCCTTCTTTGTGAATATAATTAATACCAGTCTGGATAGAGTTGGTGTTCAATGTTACTCCATCAGACTTTATGCCAAAAAAAGATGCATTATACTCTTTACTCCACACTAACGAAAAAGACAGGGAGAAAAGGATTGATAATATGTATACTTTCATAATTAATTAAATGATTTTGACGGATTATCCGTCATGATAAATTCTAAAATACCTCCGTCTGTGATTTCATGATGAAAGATTCTAAACCGTTTTAATTCTTTTCCATTCAAAAAGACTGCCTTTACATATTTATTTTCTTCTGATAAGCCTTCGGCACGAATGATGAAATTCTTTCCACCTTCCAGACGTAATATCATCTCCTTCAGTTGAGGAGCACCAATAATATACTCTTTACTGATAGGATCTACAGGATAAAATCCCATAGCTGAGAACAAATACCATGCGGACATCTGCCCACAATCGTCATTTCCGCACAAACCGTCGGAAACGGGCAGATAAAAGTGATCAAAGATTTCTCGGATAAGTTTTTGGGTTTTCCAGAATTCCCCTGCATAGTTGTATAGGTAAGCTACATGATGACTAGGTTCATTCCCATGGGCATATTGTCCTATGAGTCCGGTCACATCAGATACAAAACCTGTATTTACAGTATTGTTCTCAAGCCAGAAGAGTGAATCGAGTTTTGCTGTAAATGCTTTATTTCCTCCCATCATCTCAATTAAAGAATCTACATCGTGTTGCACATGCCATACATATTGCCATGCATTTCCTTCAGTATAATCCCCTCCGGAAGTTCCGGCATGTGATAGTCTGAAAGGATCAAAAGGTTCTCTCCATTTGCCCTGTGAGTCCTTCCCGCGCATTAGTTTGGTTACCGGATCAAACAGGGATGTATATGCACGGGCTCTTTTGGAAAAGAAATTATAATCTTCTTTCTTTCCTAATGCTTTTGCCATTTGTGCCACACAATAGTCATCATAGCAACTCTCTAAAGTTCTGGAAACTGATTCTTCAGGAATAAGATCGAAAGGATAGTATCCATATTGATTGTAGGTTTCCCAATCAGACTTCGGGTGAGATTCTAATGATGATTTTCTGATTGCTTCATAAGCTCTCTCAGGATCAAAACCTTTATATCCTTTCAGATATGCATCTACAATAACGGGGATGGCATGGTTACCGATCATACAATGATTTTCTTTACCCCATAAAGCCCATATGGGTAAATAACCCTGTGTATCACAGTGAGATAACATTGAATTGACAAATCCGTTAACTTTCTCCGGTACTAAAAGAGTATATAATGGATGAGCTGCACGATAAGTATCCCACAAGGATAGGGTAGAATAGTATTCTCCTATGGGAGAGTAGAGGATGCTGTCATTAGGACCTCTGTATCTTCCATCCACATCAGTTATATTATTAGGTTGGATACATAAATGGTAAATGGAAGTGTAGAAGTTTACTTTTTGTTCTTCTGTGCCTGATACGTCTATCCGTGACAACAGATTGTTCCAGGCTTGGGCAGATTGAGCCTTTACTTTTTCAAAGTTCCAATCTGGATTTTCTTTTTCTAATGCTTCCTGTGCACCTTCTATGCTGACAGTAGACAGACCGACTTTTACTTGAATATTTTCTCCTGGTTTTAAATCAAATGAAAGAAGAAGGCGTTTGGCTTTTTCTCCTTCTTGAGGTTGAAGTTCTTCAATAGCTATATAGGGTTTGTCGAATTTGATAACATAGAAGAACTCTCTTTTTACCCACATTTTCACCTTGTTCTTTCCGACGATACTATATTGGTCTAACAGCTGCACTTCTGCATCTATTACATGAGTTCGCAGCTGCTCATTCTTACTTACGATTCCACTTTGAAGGTCTACCAGAATATGTGCCGGTTCTGCTTTTCTGAAAGTATAACGATGCATGGCCGTGCGTTGTGTCGCAGTCAATTCTACCTCCACTCCAAAATCAGATAAAACTACTGAATAGTATCCTGGATGAGCTTTTTGATGTTCTTTCTCATATCTACTTTTATATTTTTCATTTTGTATATCACCACAAAATGGTAGAATCAATATATCTCCTAAGTCGGGACATCCCGTACCGTTCAAATGATTTTGGGAAAATCCCATGATAGAGTCATCCTCAATATTAAAGCCAGAGCAATATCTCCACGAACCATTTCCACTTTCCGGACTTACTTGTATCATTCCAAATGGTACGCAAGCTCCTGGAAATGTGTGGCCATTATCTGCATTACCAATAAAGGGATTTACATAACAGCAATAATCCTCTTTTACATTACTACATCTTATGCTCAGAAAGCATACTCCAATTATCGCAAATACCCACCAAAAACATTCCTTTCTTTTCATTTAATTTATTTTTTAAATAGTGACTTTATAAAATCAGTATTATGTCCCCAATGTTTATTAGGAAGCTTGCCTAACTCTAGGGTCAAATCTCCGCCTTGCATGATTTCGTTATAGCTTAACCAACTTCTATTTAAAACTTTACCGTTTAAAATTGCTTTTTGAATATAGATACACTCTGCATCAGGGCGATTTACATGGATTTTAAATTCTTGTTGAGACGTTGGGTGTAATGTAACCGTATCAAAGACCGGAGCATTTATCCAATAATAGGGTATACCCGGGCAGACAGGAAATAATCCTATGGAAGAGAGCACAAACCAAGAGGACATGGTTCCGGCATCATCATCCATTTCTTTCAAGTACCCTTGTGGAGTGGTATTGAAGATTTTGCCGATATAAGGTTTTTCCCACTTTTCATGTGTCCCATAATAATTAGTGGTCGGTTCAAGTAATATTTGGCGGACTAACTTTTGCGTTTTCCATGGCGCTCCAAGGTAATAATATAAAAATGGAACATGTATATCAGGTTGGTTTCCCATATTGAATAAATTGTTCTCAAAGAAATAATCTAATTCACTCAAAACCTTTTTCTTGCTACCCAAAGTCGCAATAACCCAGTCGAAGTCATGAGGTACGAACCAACGATATTGCCATATAGTACCTTCGTACAAACCGTCACCATGCATTATATCTGAAGTTGGACCAATGTCCTTAAATTTTTGTAACCATATTGGTCTGTATTCTTTTGAGCGTAAAGAGAACTCTTTTTTTAACTCTTTATTACCCATTTTCCCTGCGAGTTCAGAAACTCCCCAGAAATCATATCCTCGTTCCAATGCTTTGTCCGGTGAGTCATTGGAGATATCTTCTGCCTCTTTTAGCATCAGTGGAAGTAGCTCGTCGAGAGAACCATCAAACATTCCTTTTTGTAATGCATCTAAAATCGTGATAATAGAGTGTTCAGTACGTGTTGTCAGAAATGGTTCTGTCTTTGTTGCAGAACGAGGCTTGCCTTGTTTGTATAATTCCGCAAGTGAGGAGATCATGTGCTTGTATTCCGTGGGACAAACAATAGATAACAGAGGATATTTTGTTCGGTAGGTATCCCAAATAGACCAACCATGATAATAGGGTAACTGCTGGCTTTTATATACTTTTCCGTCACTTCCCTTATAACTACCGGAATAATCATTGATTGTGAAAGGGGTCTGGCAGGCATGATAGAGCCGCGTATAAAATGATGTTTTTAAATCTTCATCAGAAGTTTCTACTTGTATTTGTCCCAATAGATTTTCCCAGGCAATACGTGCATTGGTGCGTATCTGTTCGAAAGACTGATTCGAGCACTCTTTTTTGAGATTCGCCTCAGCTTCTTCTGCACTGACAGAGGATAATCCTATTTTCAGTATAATTTGTTCATTAGGCTCTGTTTGAAACTTCCATAGTAATTCTGAATCGTTATCTTCTGGTTTATAAGTAGATTTATCTTTTTCAATATAATAATAAAATTTGTAACTGCCTAAATCACAAGTGCAAGCAGAACGCACAAATCCTTTTACTGCATTGTCTCCTATAATGCTATGTTCTTCGGCAATATGCTTACCATAAGAATGTTTGAAATTTATTTTTATGCCGGCGGTCTCTGTAGCAGGATAGGTAAAACGATAGATAGCTGCAGTCCTACCTGTGGTTATTTCAACTTTAAGTTGATTATCTAAAGTTACGCTATAATATCCGGGAATTGCAGTTTCTGACGCCTTATCCATTTTTAAAGTCTTGCATGCTGTTCCGACAAAAGGTGTTATCAGCAGGTTTCCTCCGACGCCTATACAGCCTACTCCAGACATTCTGGTCTGTGAGAATCCTTTCAGCTGTTGTGATTGATAATCATAACCTCCGTTTCCGCGAGGTATAGTTTCTGGCCCCGGTTTAATCATCCCGAACGGAATGGTTGCGGATGGATCGGTTTGTCCATGATCATCGGAAGTACCAATGAAAGGATTTACAAAAGAGGTTTGCTGAGCTTGAACCATAGAAAGGGTCAAGCATAATACAAATATTATACTAAAGTATCTCATATTAAATGTTTTATAAATGAAAGAGGGTTTCAAAAGAAACGCGAACTCTTAAAACCCTCATTTTAGAAAAGTAGAATTAATCTTTTAATCCAGGAACTATCAAGAGTTCATTGTCTGGTATCGGAAAATAATAGAATTCTTCGCTTAATGTTAAATTGGGATTTAAAGAAAGCTCGGCTGCATCTCTATAATTCTTTTGCAAATGAAGAATCTCATGTCTTTGCATAGTAAAGAAACGCCCCATACAGCTATGTTCCATACCTGCGGTTTCCCACCGTCTCTCATCCAGAACAGCTTTTTGGAAATATTCTTTAGTGACATCCTTTGAAATAAGTGGTACTCCAGCTCTTTCTTGTACTCTCCACATGCAGTCAAATGCTAAATCATCAATACTCTTAGTTCCATAAGCAACTGCTTCTGCGTACAATAGTAAGATATCAGCATATCTAAATATCATTCTGGTTTTCCCGCTTGCGCTTGAAATTCCTTTGGTTTCATAATACCCGTCATCATAATTAAATACCCAGTCTGAACTTTCTATATTTTTCTTCCAATAAGGATGTTTCTGATTGGTTGCGGGATCATCCCAATTTAGTAATGGATAGCGTCCCGTTTCTGGGTTACGCTCCTGCCCGGTCATCGTCACCTTGGTCAGGAACCAAGCATCCTTGCGTATTCCTTCCGGCATACTTTTAAAGAATTCCAATTCAACCATATAGTCACACCATCCGCCGGACTCCTCTGGTAATTCGCTTTTGGGTCCAGAGAAATAGTTTTTCGTTTTGTTATGGAACTCTCCAAATACTATTTCCTTGGAGTAATTAGCTTCAGGTTCTTTAGTCAATGTACGTATGTCCGGTTCTAATATATAACCATACGTATCTTCGTTTTCAATGATTTCTTTATACTTTGCAGCCGCCTTATCATAATATTCCGCTCCTTTTTTCAAAGGCCAGCCTGCTTCCGTCATGTAAACAGAGGCTAGTAAAGCTTTTGCAGCGCCTTTGTTAGGAGCTACATTAATTCCGTTCTGAAAATAGGGGGCTATCTTATGATTATCCGGCAGCATTCTTTCTGCTGTTAATGCATCCGATTCTATTAATTCATATATTTTATTCACCTCTGCTTTTGGGGTATTGTAATTTATCTCATTCTCTGTGACTAGAGGTATACGTCCCCAAATGCGTACAAGCATAAAATAGTTTAATGCTCTTAAAAAGTAGGCTTGTCCCAGTCTCGGCTCCAGGAAAGATTTCTCAACCGGTGTTCTTTCTGCATTATTAATTACATAATTGCAAGCTTTGATTGTCTGATAATAGAGTTGATACATTTCTAGAATATCTGTATTTCCCGAGTTGAAATTAAACCGGTCATATTCCGAAAAACGTGACTTATTACCACCACTATGGGCTGTTACATCATCTGCACACCACACATAAATGGCTCTGAAGACGCGAGCATTAGTCTGGTAATATTTGTTGTACATCCCAGTTATAGCCATATCCAAGTCTTCCGGACTTGAGAAGAAAGAGGAAGGGGTAAGTTTACCACGAGGGTCTTCTTCCAGGAAATTGTCACAAGAACATAAAGCAAATAATAATATGCTATAAATCAATATTTTTTTCATTTTGCATCTATTTTATTGGTTAAACTAAAATGAGAATCCAAGCCCCAAAGTAAATGTTCTTGGTAATGGGTATGAACCGCCATCAACGCCTGCGTTAATGTCACTATTGCCGCCATTGCTTGTGATATCCATAGTTCCTTCCGGATCATATCCTGTGTAAGACGTGATCGTAAACAGGTTTTGAGCACTCAGGGAGATTCTGATATCTGCAAATTTTGTTTTTGCTCTGGGGATTGTATATGCAATACTTATATTCTTTAATCTTAGATAATCAGCTTTTTCCAAATATTGAGCAGTTTCAAATCTGGAATTGATTGTCGAACTGAACGGGTTTGGTATTTTAGTATTTTGATTTTCGGGTGTCCATCTGTTATAATAACCTTCTTTAGAGGTGATAAAACGTGAATCACTGACACATTCATTGGTGAGATAGCGTGATAAATTCAAACGGTCAGCTCCCAGTGAACCTTGAAAGAATAAATTGAAATCTAAATTCTTCCATTTGATGGTATTATTCCATCCTAATATTACATCAGGAAATGCTTGTCCGATAATATCTGCGTCATCAGATTCCAATTTGTAATTCACATTTTTCTCCTTAAATTTGTTATCTCCTGGCTTTTGCCCCCATTTGGCTGCCTCTTCGGCCTCGTCAGTACGCCATAAACCTTCCCAAATATATCCATAGATACTACCTAATGGTTTTCCTACTTGCAATACGGCCGTATTGAGAGAAGCTTGGTCTAATTTTGTTCCCGGATGTAATCTTGTTTCATCTCCTAAGCTGACAACTTCATTTTTTGAGTAGGATACATTAAATGTGCTTTCCCATATTAAATTTTTGTTTTGAATAGGAATTCCGGTTAAAGAGAATTCAATACCTCTGTTTTTCACTTCACCAAGATTTACCCAAGTGGTTCCTCCGCCATCATAGTATGGTATAGGTTTCTTTAGTAACAACCCGGTTGTATTCTTTTGGTATAGATCGATATTTGCCAGAATTCTATTATTTGCAAATGCCATATCTAAGCCTAAATCATATTGAGTAGTTTTTTCCCATGTCAGATTAGGAGTGGCAGGTCCGGAAACTCCGTATCCGGGATAATCACTTGTACCTCCCCAACCATACTTCGACTCAGCTAGAAGCCCTAAGGTTGAATAGGCTCCAATGGCTTGGTTACCTGTATTGCCCCAACTCATTCTTAACTTTAAGACATCAAAAATATTGAGATTCTTTATAAAAGATTCTTCTGACATTCTCCAGGCAACGGCAACTGATGGAAAATTTCCCCATTTATTCTTACCTTGGAATTTGGAAGAACCATCTCGTCTAATAGTCGCAGTAAGTAAGTATCTATCTTTGAATTGATACATTGCACGTCCCATAAGTGAAACTAACGAAGAGCGTGAAAATGAATTGCTAAACAGATTCATATCTCCCAAACTCAAATTCCAAAAATCAACAGATTCTGTTCTCAGGTTAGCTACTTCATTAGACAATCCTGTAGTTGTTGATTGTGATAATTCTATGGCTCCCATAAGATTCAACTTATGTTCTTTCCATTCTCTTGCATAATTTATTTGATTTACATTATACCAGTCAAAACTATCGTTTTGATTATTATTTGCAGAATTGTTTTGAGCTCGTAAATCCTTTGCATTCGACTTCATCCAACGATTCTTGTAATCTTTATAATGGGCAGCACCTTGGAAATTCAAACTCAACCCTTTCACTGGTAATTGTACCATAAACTGTAAATTTGCTGCTAGATAATTAGTGTAACTTTCATCCAAATCTTGAGTTAATCGGCCATAAGGGTTATCTTTTGTTGAATTGATATTATCTCTCAACCAGTTTCCTTCTTCATCTTTTAATTTCAAGGTAGGACTATAGGTAATTGCATCTGCTATAATAGTTCCGACTCCTCCACGGGGACCATTTTTATTTGTTTTTCGTCTTACTGCATTTACGTCTAAGTTCATTTTCAACCAATTAGTTACATCAGCAGTTATATTAGACCGTAAACTGAATTTCTGACTTTTCGATTCCTTCAAAATGCCTTCTATGTCCATCATATTCATAGATACCAAATATTGAAGTTTCGGAATACCTCCTGAAATAGAGAGTTTATAATTTTGAGTATGAGCTGTTCTGAACATTAGATCTTGCCAGTCTGTACCCCCATTTTTTTTCCACTGAGTGATTTCATCCGGAGAAAAGAAATCTTGATTAGCCCCCTTTTCCCGACGATACTCATTATAGAATTCTGCATATTCACTTGCACTTAATAGATCTAGCTTTTTGGCAATGGTAGATATTGATTGTTCTGTTTCCAAGTGAATATTTGTCTTACCTTCAGCCCCTCTTTTGGTAGTGACCAGTATTACTCCGTTTGCACCGCGAGAACCATAAATAGCAGTTGCCGAAGCGTCTTTCAGGACCTCTATCGATTGTATGTCATTAGGAGCCAGATTGTTAAATAAATCGGTATTAGGTACCCCATCTACAATATAAAGTGGTGAATTTCCACCATAAATAGAATTTGCACCACGTATACGAATTTGGGTACTCTGCTCCGGTGCACCGGAGTTTGTTATAACAACGACGCCGGGAATTCTTCCGCTTAAAGCTTGATCCAATCGAGTCATTGGCTGGTCCTTTATATTTTTCTGTGAAATGGAAGAAACTGAACCTGTCAAGTCTGACTTCTTCACAGTTCCATAGCCAATTACAACCACTTCATCAAGCATTTCCATATCTTCTTGTAAAACAATTGTGATATGTTTGTTTGCAACTTTGGTGGTTTGAGTTTTGTAGCCAATGAATGAAACCTGAAGGGTATTTCCTAGTGAAGCTTGGATGGTAAACTTGCCATCTATATCTGTAATTGTACCTATTGATTTGCCTATAACACTGACATTTGCACCTATAATCGGCTCTCCTTTTACATCAGTCACTATTCCTGTTATTTTTTCTTGTTGTATCTGATCTAATAAGCTGGTATTTTTCGATAAAATAATATAATCGTTTTCGAATTTATAGCCAATACCTACTTTCGCCAATGTCTCTTTCAAATATGAAGATACCTTAGCAGATTTATTTTGTATAATGACCTGCCGGTTGGTATCTATTTCGCGATTGCTATATACAACTAAGTAATCTGTCTGCTTTTCTATCTCTTCTATTAACTGACCTACAGATATAGAATTAGAAGGAAAGGTTATGACTGCGTTTTGTGCTTCTGTATTTACTGCCAGTAATTGGAGGGCACAAGTAAATAGCAAGAATAAAGAGATTTTCATAATTCTAAAATAATCTTTAAAGCTTTGATTTTGGACAATAAAGAGTGATAACAAAGGATTTATTTTCATATCTTTGTATTTAGAGTGAATACTAAATTTTTTTCCGGTGTTTACTTTCTACGGGCGACAGGTGGTGGTGCACTTGTCGCCTTCTTGATTATAATTCTATGTTTTCATGTGGATAATGTATTAAGGGTTAAACAATTTATTACTTTAAGGTGATCACGTTATTTTCTTTGTCTATTTCAATCTTGAAATGATGTATCTTTTGAATGGTATGTAGTATTTTCTCTATTCCATCTCTTTGACGGAATTTACATGTATAATTTATATCTTTCAATTTGGGATTTGCAATATTGATTGTGACATCATAATATAGCTCCAATTTGTTAACAATGTCAGCTAAGCGTTCATTATTAAAGCTGTAGATGCCATTTCGCCATAATAGCATATCAGGATTTTTTATATTGCTGACTGTCAATTTCCCGTCTTGTGCAATGCTTTCTTCATTGGGCCTTAATATAACTTGCTTACTCTTGTAGAACACTTGAACGGCACCTTCAATCAGACTTGTCCTGATTTGTTTGCTATCCGGATAGCTATATACATTGAATTTTGTTCCTAATACTTGTATTTTCGCATCTTGAGCCGCTACGATGAAAGGTCTGTTTTTGTCTTTAGCTACTTCAAAAAAGGCTTCGCCTATAATGGAAACAGTTCTTTCCTTTCCATAAAAATGCGAGGGGTAGGTCAAGGTCGATTGAGCATTTAACCAGACCACGGTACCATCTTGCAAAGATATACAAGCACGTTGCCCGGCTGGTACATATAAAGTATTGGTTTGCACTTGGAAGTCATCTTGTAGCTTATGTGACATCTGCCAAATAGATAGCTGATATGTGCTTATCATTAAAATGAGTATTGCAGCTGCATATTTCATTGTTTTCACCAGCCAAATACGCATTTTTTTGCTTTTTATCCGTTTTTGGAAATGCTGATAGCTTGTTTCTCCTTCTTTCTTATCTTCTGTGTGTGAGGATAAGTTCAGTAATGCCTGGATATTCTGATACTCGGCAAACTGCTTTTTTAGCTCCTCATTTTTCTCTATTTCACGAAGAAGTAGCAACCTCTCATTGGGTGCTAGGCTGTTTTGGAAATATTTTAATATACGTTCATCCATCTTTTTATGACTTAATTCATAGTATAGACGAATGTAGAAAAAGAATCCGCTAAAAGAAAATCACTTTTTTTGTTCAGGTTACAAATAATACAGAAAAATAAAAAGAGGAAAATAGTCTTTTAGTTCGTTTCGTAGCTTTTTATAGGCAATTCCCATCTGAGTTTCAACCGTATTAATTGAAATGTTCATCTCTTCTGCTATTTCCTTTTGCTTTTTGCCCTCTATCTTACTTTTTAAAAATATCTCTCTACATCTTTCAGGCAGCGAATCTATTACTTTAGAGAGCAATTGTTCTACATCATCTTTTTCAAAAATCCCTTCATCTAATTCTCCTAAAGAATAATATTTCATTTGTAAGGTCAATCTATATTCTTCCTGCATTTTATTTTCTACTTCTTTCTGCACTATTTTGTGCCGTAGAAAGTCAATGCAACGGTTTTTTATAGAAGTGAATAAATAGGCCAGAATATTGATAGGTAGTGGCAATAGTTCTTTCTTTTCCCAAAAATCGAGGAAAACATCTTGTACTATATTCTCTGCATCTTCATCCGATAAGACATATTCTCGGGCAAAACGTTTCATTTTCGAGAAATAAGAAAGATAAATCTGTTCAAAATCAATATGTTGTTTCTCTAGTATCACCTTTCATTTTTTAGATTATGGGAGCAAATATAATAAGTTTAGAATGATAAGCAACTCATAAAATGAGTTTTTTCTCTTATTATACTTTTTAGGAGTAAATTCTAAATTGCTTGGTTTGGGGGCAACAATAGGTCAACAATTGCCTAACTTGAGACTAAAACTACTAAAACAACGGACTTATAACTGGAGGGGTATTACAAAGAAAAAAGGCTGTATTCCCTTAGGAATCAGCCTTTTTCTTTGTGGACCAGCCTGGGCTTGAACCAGGGACCTCCAGATTATGAGTCTGTTGCTCTAACCAACTGAGCTACAAGTCCGGTGTTATCCTCATCGGATAGCGGGCACAAAAATAGTATATTCAGTTGAAATATGCAAACCTTTCGGGCAAAATATACTGTTTGTTGCTTTGTTTTTAGAACTTATACGTACGTTTGGGGTTCTTGGGGAACCAACCTTTCTTTACGCGGTCTTCTTGTTCAAAGACCTCCTTGATGGTCCAGAACGAAGAGAAAGCAAATACGCCCAAGAGGGACGCAATCAAGATATTCTCTACGCAAAGCGAGGCCACAACGCCCCCGATGCCCAATACAAGAAAAATCCACCAGCACTTGGTACCCCAATAATACTCGGCTTTCACTACCACAGGATGAAACAATCCGATGATAAGAAATGTACAAATGCCGATGAACAGTCCCGAAAGATGATATTCGTTTAAGAATTCCATAAATTATCTGTTATTTCTCCGGGCAAATAGGAATTTCCTTCTTGATACTTTGCTCCAGTGAAATCAACGTTTCGGTAGCGGTTACACCCGGAATTTCTTGCATTTTGTTATTCAGCAAGTCCATCAGATGCTCGTTATCGCGTGCATATACTTTCGTCAGCATCGTGTAAGGACCCGTAGTGAAGTGGCATTCCACGATTTCCGGTATTTTCTCCATTTCGGCAACCACTGATTTGTACATGGAACCTTTCTCTAACTTGATACCTACATACGTGCAGGTTCTGTAGCCCAGAGATTTGGGGTTCACATGATAACCGGAGCCGACAATGACGCCTAAATCTATCAAACGTTGCACACGTTGATGAATGGCAGCACGTGATACGCCACATTCAGCAGCTACATCTTTGAAAGGAATGCGGGCATTCTGAGAGATGATTTCCAGAATCTGCCGGTCAAGATTGTCTATTTTTTCCATAATATCAATTTGTGTAAGTTCTTGTTTTTATCAAATAGTAAGCAAATATAGGACTTTATTTTAATTTCTCTATATAAAAGGAGGAAAAAATAGGGAAAGAGTAAAAAAGAAGCGGGCGAAGCAGATGTTTTTGTTTACATCCGTTTCGCCCGCTAAGTCTGTACCGTTGAAGAAAAAATCTTCGGCTGATACTTATTTTTCGATGCCGACGAGCTCTACTTCAAAGATCAGGGTAGAGAACGGTTTGATCTGACCGCCGGTTTCTCTGCCACCGTAACCCAGTTCCTGCGGAATATAAAGTTCCCACTTAGAACCTACAGGCATCATTGTGAGGGCTTCTGTCCAGCCTTTGATAACTTGGTTGGCACGGAAAGTAGCAGGTTCGTTGCGCTTGTAAGAACTGTCGAATTCAGTACCGTCAATCAAAGTACCCTTGTAGTTTACTTTCACTTTGCTGGTGTCAGCAGGGATTGCGCCTGTACCCTTGGTGATGATTTTGTATTGCAGACCGCTCGGAGTAGTTACAACATCTTCTTTACCTTTGTTTTCAGCGAGGTATTTTTCACCGGCAGCTTTGTTGTCAGCGTATTTGACAGCTAAAGCTTTTTCCTTGATGGCTTCCATACCGTCGCGCATGTAAGCTGTAGCAGCTTCTTTAGTCATAACGTTGCTCTTGTCTGTGATACCTGCGATGAAACCTGCCAACAGGTTTTCACGGCTGATAGTCTGAGTAGAGTCGCCACCGAAGATTTGTTGGTTGAAGCCTTCTACCCATTGTTTGCCTACCATCTGACCAATTTGCATACCGGTCATGTAAGCAACGTCTTTCTTGCTGGTTTTAGCAGCGCCTTCGTTGAAACCTTTGATGAATTCAGCCATCTGAGTAGTGTCAACGCCTTGTTGCATCAGGTACTGAGTCAGACCTTCTGTACGAGCCATACCGATGGCATAAGACAATGAGTCAACATCTGTTTTCAGATTTGCTTTCGGGCTTTGTGCAGTACAGGAAGCTAAACCTGCGCCTACTGCAAGAGCCATGATAAATGTTACTTTTTTCATTTTGCTTTTACTGTTTATTTTTATTTTTGGGATAATATTTCGAGTAATTCTACTTCAAAAATCAATGTGCTGTGAGGCGGTATCATTTCGCCCGCACCTTGTGCGCCATAGGCAAGATCGGAAGGAATATAAAGTTTCCACTTGGCACCTTCGGGCATCAACTGAAGCGCTTCCACCCAGCCGGGGATAACCTGGTTCACACCGAATACGGCGGGTTGTCCGCGTTTGATAGAACTGTCGAACAGGGTTCCGTCAATCAGTGTGCCTTCGTAGTGGCATTTCACCTGGTCGGTGGCTTTTGCATAAGTGCCTACCTTGCCTTCGTTGATGACTTCGTATTGCAGGCCGCTTGGCAAAGTAACCACATTAGGGCGTTTCTTGTTTTCTTCCAGGAACTGTACGCCTTGCTCTATGCTGGCTGCATTCATTTTCTCTTCCAGTTCTGCGAAGTATTTGTTTACTATATCGCGTGCCTCTGCGTGTGAGATGGCGGTTTTGTTTCCTTCCAGTATGTCTTTGATAGCTTGTGCAAAGTCATCTACTTCGATGCCTTTTGCACCCATACTTAATAAATTTTGACCTATTCCGAGGCCGATAGCGTAACTGAATTTATCCATATATCTTTGGGGTTGAGACTGAAAGTATAATCTCTTTCAATCAGTTGCAAAATTACAAGTCGCAAAAGTAAGTGTTTTATTTGAATGATTTATGCTTTTAGGTTTTAAATTTTCTTATATCTGTGGCAACTTCGGCAATCTTCTGTATTTTTGTAGAAAAGAAACTGCTATAATAGAAAGGAGATTTTGGTATGAAGAAGAATTTAGTGATTTTATCCGGTGCCGGTATGAGTGCCGAGAGTGGTATCAGTACGTTTCGGGACGCAGGCGGATTGTGGGACAAATATCCGGTGATGCAGGTAGCCAGTGCCGAAGGATATGTGCGCGATCTGGAGCTGGTGATAAACTTTTATAACGAGCGCCGTAAGCAGTTGCTTGATGTGGAGCCCAATGCAGGGCACATCGGACTTGCCGAGCTGGAGAAGGACTTCAACGTGACGGTGGTTACGCAGAATGTGGATAATCTGCACGAGCGTGCCGGGAGCACGCGCATCATTCATCTGCATGGTGAACTGACGAAGGTGTGTTCCAGTCGTGACCCTTACAATCCTCGCTACGTAAAGGAATTGAAACCGGAAGAATATGAGGTGAAGATGGGTGACAAGGCGGGCGACGGTTCGCAGTTGCGTCCGTTTATTGTTTGGTTTGGTGAGGCGGTGCCGGAGATAGAAACGGCTGTCGACTATGTAGAGAAAGCGGATATCTTTGTGATTATAGGTACTTCGATGAATGTATATCCGGCAGCGGGACTGCTGAACTATGTGCCTCGAACGGCAGAAGTATATCTGATTGATCCGAAACCGGTGGATACGCACTCAATGAGGCAGATACATATCATTCAGAAGGGTGCTTCGGAAGGAGTGAAGGAGCTGAAGAAACTATTGTCTGTTTGATGTTATCAGTTTCTCCGTTTGGAACTGTAAGTTTCATGCCGTGAAACTTCCTGTTTCAATAGGTGAAACCAACAGTTTCATGCCTTGAAACTGTGAGTTTCACGGCATGAAACTAAAGCTTGAATGCGGGGTTGCGGATTACTTGCCGTAAGGTGTTGAAAGCCAGGTACTATTTCTTCAGCAGCAGACGGAATACAAACCATGCATGGTGCGCCACGGTACTTATCAGTCCATAGTGCTTCGCCATGATGCGGAAGCGTTCCCGCAGGGAAGCCTTTTGGTTCTGCGTCGTCATACCTTCTTCCAGATAATCGATAAGCGTGAGATGCGTGTTATGCAGCGTCCGCGCTTTTTTCATGATGCGGATGCACCAGTCGAAGTCGGCCGAGAAGCGGTATTGCATATCGTATGGTACCGCCAGGCTCCGTTTGGCGAAGAATGCCTGATGGCAAACGAGCATACCTTGCCTGAAACTCTTCCATGTCAGCACTTCGGGGGCGGAGAGGCGGCGCATACGTAGGAAATGCCTTTCTTTATCTACTAAAGCGGTTTCGCCATATAGTACGTCCGGCAGTTCGCCGATTCCTAAAGTATGCACCATTTGTTGCAGGGTGTCGTCTTCATGGAAACTGTCTCCGGCATTCAGGAAACAGAGGTAGTCGCCCGTTGCCAGGTGGATGCCTTTGTTCATGGCATCATACAGTCCTTTGTCCGGTTCGCTGACAAGCAGGGTGATACGGTCGCGATACCTTTCGGCAATGGCGAGGGTGCGGTCTTTGGATGCACCGTCTATGATGATGTACTCTACGTGGTGGTAGGTTTGTGAGATAACGCTCTGTATCGTGTCTTCCAATACGGCCTCGGCATTGTAGGTCACGGTGATGATGCTGAACTTGGGTGTGGGACGGTTATGCATGTCTTCCGGTTATTTTGTTATAAACGTCGATGTATCTCTTGGCAATGGCACTTTCCGAATAATTGGAAACGGCTTTCCGGCAGGCTTGCTCGGAGAGGGTGGTATATTCGGGCTCGGTCAGTATCCAGTAGATGCCGTTGGCAAAATCCTCGGCTGATTTGTATTGTGCCACGTAGCCGTTGTGCAGATGGTCTATCATCTCCGGTATGCCGCCTACGTTGAATCCTACGCAAGGGATACCGCAGGACATGGCTTCCATAATGGTGTTCGGCAGGTTCTCTTCCAGCGATGAGGTGACGAAGAGGTCGACGGCGTTGTAGATATCTACCAACTGATGTTCATTGCTGACGAAGTCGAGCGGATAAACCTTAAAAGGCAACATATTCTGTAACTGCTGAGACTGGTTGCCAAAGGCCACTACACCCAGTTGGTCTTTCAGTTCCGGATGCTTCTCTGCCAAGAGTTTGCAGGCTTTAATCATATATTCCACTCCCTTCCGGGTATCCATTATCTTCACCGAACCGAACAGAACCAGTTTGCTGTCCTGCGGAAGCCTGCATTTCTCCCGTGCGGCTTTTTTGCTGTGCGGCTTGAAGAGATTGGTGTTGATAGGGTTGGGGATACTGGTAATGGCATGTCCGCTGAAAAGGGCACTCTTCCGGGCGCGTTCTTCCAGCCAGTGGCTACAGGCTACAAAGTTGATATGACGGCCCTCATATAACTTTTGCTTTTTGAGGAAGATGCGGTGGGAGAGGTCTTTCTTCCGGCTTCCGTTGTGGATGAAGGGGCAATGATGACACTCCTCTTCGTAATGCGTACATCCGCCGGAGTAGTGGCAGATGCCGGTACAGGGCCACATATCGTGCATGGTCCAGACTACGGGCTTGCCCGAAGCCAGAATTTTCTCGATGTTCTTTAAAGAAAGCATCCCCTGGTTGATCCAGTGGAGATGTATGATGTCCGCTTGCTGAAACTCCGGCAAGTTGGTGATGTCCGTGCCGGCGTTGGCAATGTCTACGGCGAAGAGGTGGTTTCTGTTGAAATGGTTGGCTTTCCAGATAACGATTCGCTCCCATACGAACTTCCATACCATGCGCAGGTTGTGAGGCAACTCCACTACGGTGATCTGTTCGGTCTGTTTGTCGCGCACCAATAGCTTGGCTTTGATGCCGTTATTCTTGAGGGCTTCCATGAGGCGGCTTGCGGCTACGGCGGGGCCGCCTATCTTTTCTGTTGTATTGATAAGTAGTATTCTCATTGTGTTACCTTTCTTCTGATTAAGTTTTGGTAGAGATTGAGATATTGCTTTGCAACGACTTCACCGGAGTATTTCCTGAATACTTCGCTTCGCATATTTTCTTTGGAGATGGCTGTCCGGGCTTCGGATATTCCCCATCGGATACCTTCTGCCAGGCTGTCGGCAGAGAGGTAGTCGGCCAGGAAGCCGTTCTCTTTGTGGCGGATAATGTCGGCCTGTCCGCTGTTGCCGAAAGAAACCGGAATGCAACCACAGGCTTGGGCCTCGATCAGAGTCTGGCCGAATGTCTCATAGAAAGAGGCGGATACGGTGACGTCTGCGGCGGAATATAGTTGCGAGAGTTTATTTGTATCGCCTATTCGTCCCAGATAGGTGTAGCTGACGGGGATGGAGTTGAGAAGTTTCTCCGGATATTTGATCTTGCCGAACAGTGCCAGGTGAAGTTTGTCCTGCGGGAATTGCTTCTTTTCAATCAATAACCGGATGGCCCGGAGCAGATATTCCACTCCCTTGATCGGATCGTCGATGCGGGCGGCTCCGAACAGAATGATATGTTTATCGGGCAGGGACAGTTCCTTTCGGGACAGTTCTTTGTCCATCATTCGGAAGTCGGTAGGCGAGAGTGTATTAGGGATCACAGATACAGGTTTCTCTTTAAGTAGGGTGCTTTGCTGTATTTGTGAGGAAAGCCATGTGCTGACTGCGACGATATTCAGGGGGCTGGCATGACTGAATAGTTTTTGTTTCTTTTTGAATACCCGGTGCGCCAGATCGTTGTTGCCTGGGAAGCGCAGGAAGCGGCAGTTTCTGCATTCGCTTTTGAAGAGGGTGCAGGTATGGGCATGGTGGCAGATGGCGGTACATTCCCACATATCGTGCAGGGTCCAGACAACGGGCTTGCCCGATTCGAAGATTTCCTGTATATTGTTCAGTGAAAGCATTCCCTGGTTTATCCAGTGGAGGTGTATGATGTCGGCTTCCCGGAAGGCAGGCAGTTTGGTGACGTTGAAGCCTGTATTGGCTATGGAGACAGTAAAGAGATTCTTCCGGCTGAAGAGATTATTCGTCCAGATAACCAGTCTTTCCCAGAGGAAAGTGCATTTCTTTTGCCAGTCTTTGCCTACAGGGATCACCTGTTCCGATTGGCTTTCCTTGTGCAGGACGAGCATCTTCACGTCTGTTCCCGCTGTATGGAGCGATTCCATCAGGCGTCTGGCGGCAATGGCGGCTCCGCCTGTTTTCTCGGACGTATTGATTATAAGTACTCTCATGTTGCGGAATGTTTTGGCAAAAGTACAGCTTTTACCGCTTTCTATCCACAAATTCGCGGTTTTTTTAGCCAGTAACCGCTAAAGTATCTATCTTTGCAGGAGAATAAATTAGCTACAAGTTCAGGCTACGAGCTACGAGTGGCTGCGTTGTGATTGAAGGGAAAAGATTCTGTTTATAAGTGTTCAAGAGGATGATTACGGGACACAAGTGTTTGATTTGTACCGTGCAAGTGTTGTGGAAATGTATTGCAGGTGTTACGTAAATGTATTGCAAGTGTTGCAAATGAACCGAATAAGCGTTGTGAATCTGCCGTTTAAATGATGCCACATGGTAGGGCGAATAATTGTTCGCAGGTAGTCTGAAAGTACTTGGTATTTGTAGTTCATAAACTATAGCTCGTAACTTTTATAACAATATGGGAGAAAAAGGTTTGAAATGGTTGGAACAGCTTTGGCAGTGCTTCCTCAGTATAGTGAAAATCCTGTTGCAGTCCAAGTGGCGCACGCGCTTGCCGTCTTCTTTCAGTAATCCGGATGAATTGCTGATATTGGCTAACGGCCCTTCGCTGAACCGCACGGTAGAAGATTCGACGGATTTCATCAAGGGAAAAACCTTGTTGGCAGTGAACTTCTGTGTAAGTTCTCCTATGTTCGAGCATCTCCGTCCCGAACTTTATCTGATTGCAGACCCGCTGTTCTGGATCGTTCCCGAGAAGCGTATACAGCTTTTCAAGACAATGGCCGAGAAGACTACCTGGGATATGAACTTCTTTGTCCCTGCCCGTGCCCTGAAGAATAAAGAATGGCAACCCTTACTGGCGGGTAACCCCCACATCAAGCTCTATGTTTATAATACAACGCCTATCGAAGGTTTCCAGGGTTTCTGCAACTGGATATTCCGCAAAGGCTGGGGCGTTCCCCGTCCGCATAACGTGCTGATACCTTCTATCGCTATGGGATTGCGCCTGCCTTTCAAGAAAATCTATTTGGCAGGTGCTGACCATTCCTGGTTGCCGGAGATCACCGTGACGGACGACAACGTAGTACTGATGCACCAAAAGCACTTCTACGACCAGAATAAATCGCAGGCCGAAACCGTGAAACAGGAAAACTTGAACAGTGCCCGGCTCCACATTATTCTCTATCACATGCACGTAGCCTTCAAGTCCTATTTTATACTCGAAGCCTACGCACGCCGACTGGGTAAGGAAATTGTCAATGTCACTCCCGGCTCTTATATCGACGCTTTTAAACGGATGAAATTATGAAAGATGGAATAATCATTCAGGCACGCACCGGTTCTACCCGGCTGCACAACAAGATTCTGCTCCCCTTCTATGGCGAACAGCGCATCATCGACATTCTGATAGCCAATATCAAACAGGCTTGTCCGGACAAATGTATTGTACTTGCTACCACCAATCGCCCGCAGGACGACGTGCTTGCCGAAACCGCCCGTCAGGCGGGTATCCTCAGTTTTCGTGGCGACGAGGACAATGTACTCGACCGCTTTATCCGTGCTGCCGAAGTTTTCGGTATCAACCGCTTTATCCGTGTTTGTTCGGATAATCCGTTCCTTCGTCCCGAAACTTTCAATACCTTCTTTGCCGAACACAATTTCTGTCCGGCAGATTATATCGCCTATGGCTTTGCCGATGGGCGTCCTACCATCAAATCCCATTTGGGCTTATATTCCGAGTTGACAACGATTGACGCTCTGCGTCGTGCCGCCGTTTCTACGCAAGAGAAACTTTACATCGAGCATGTCACTATCTATCTCTATACGCATCCCGAAAAATTCAAGGTGCGTCTGCTTCCGTTGCCGGCTGAGTTGGAAGGGCGTTTCGATCTTCGTTTCACTCTCGATACGATGGAAGACTTCACCTTGCTACAGGAACTTTATGCCACCTTCCATGAGAAGACCGACCGTAGTGTGCATGCCCTGTTGCAACTGGTGCAATCGCATCCCGACTATCGTGCCAGAATGTTGGAGAATATTGCAAGAAATGAAAAATAGCCCATGTATACCTTCTACCGCCGTGCAGCCAAGTGTAATTCGTAATTTATAATTCGTAAATGAATAGTACTTATATAATAGGAGAAATCGGACAGAACCATAACGGTTCCGTCGATATAGCCAAACTGATCGTAGACCTGGTATCCCGCCCTGTTCGTGAAGAAGTGTTCAATATAGAACTTCGTCCGATGGATGCGGTGAAATTGACTAAACGGGATTTGAATGAAGAACTGACGGACTCACAGATGAACCGTCCGTATGATTCTCCCCATTCTTTCGGACGTACCTATGGCGAACATCGTGCTTTTCTGGAGCTGACGGACGAGGAACACTTCGAAGTGTATAGGCACGCCAAGTCTTTAGGGCTTGATTTCGTGGAAACACTTTGCTCCAAAGGCTGCCTCTCTTTGCTGAAACTCTTCACGCCCGACCGTCTGAAAGTGGCAAGCCGCGATCTTACCAACCTGCCGTTGCTGGAAGTGATGGCTGAAACCAAGATACCTATTATTCTGTCTACTGGCATGGCAGGCAGAAAAGAACTGGATGATGCTTTGGAGGTGATTACCCGTTATCATAACAACATATCTATCTTGCATTGTGTATCCCAGTATCCTACCCAGCCTGATAATCTGAATCTGAAGACTATCACCTATCTGAAACAGCACTACGGGCAGTATTGCATCGGCTTCTCCGACCATACCATCGGTATTGCCGCTCCTATCGTTGCCGTGGGTATGGGTGCGGAAATCATAGAGAAGCATGTCACCATCGACCGCCGTATGAAGGGAACCGATCAGCAAGGTTCTCTTGGCCCCGACGGTGTGAACCGCATGATACGTGATATCCGTATTGCCGAACGTTGGCTGGGAAAAGAAGAACTGTATATCGACTCTTCCGTTGCCTCGGCAAAGGTGAAACTGGAGCGTTCCATTGCAACGAATAAGACGCTGCATCCCGGAGATATCATTACCGAACAGGATATCCATCTGTTGAGTCCCGGTGACGGCTTTAAGTGGGTGGAGCGTGCGAAAGTGGTAGGGCATAAAGTACTGAAAGAAATTCCCCGGAATGAGATTATCTATCCGGATGTCATCCGATAATTTATGAAACTCTTAGGCATAGTCATCTTATATTATCCGGATGATGCGGTAGTAAAGAATATCGCTACCTATCTTGCTCAACTGGATGAATTGATGTTGTGGGATAATACTCCGGCAACAGATCGCAGGGATCTGGATTTGGATTCTTTGGGAGACGGGAGAGGGAAAATCATTCTGGATGGTTGCGGTGAAAATCTGGGCATTGGTTCTGCGCTGAATAAGGCGGTGGCATATGCCCGTGCAAATGGATTTACGCATCTGCTGACCTTGGATCAGGATAGCTGTTTCGGTGGGCGGAACTTCGAAAGCTACCTTCGGGCAATCCGTAGCTATGGTGAGGACAAGGCTGCCATTTTCTCTACCAATTATTTCATTAAATCCCAGCAAACCACCATGTATCCGCCAACGGACTCTGTGGATGAAGTGTATTCGGCAATGACTTCGGGAAGTATATATCCGGTTAGCCTGTTCGATACTTTGGGCGACTTTATGGAATCCCTCTTTGTCTGGGGAGTGGATTGTGAGTTTTGTTGGAGGGCTAAAAGGAAAGATATTCCCGTTTTATGTTTCAAGAATATTCTGTTGACACACGATTTGGGTTATCAGAAGAAGAAAAGGCGTTTGCTGGGAAAAGAAGTATTTCCTAATGAATACGGTCCGGCCCGTTCCTACTATAATGTGCGCAATGGTATTCTCCTGCATCGTCTGTATCCAGAGGCGTTGAATTTGAAGTCGCATTTGCGCTATCATTTTTATAAGCGTGTGGTTTTTATCATACTGTATGAGCGGCAGAAGTTCAGTAAGTTGTGGGCATTGCTGTGTGGCTATCGAGATGGGCTGAGGGGAAAGAGCGGGAAGTGGAAATAAATGATTGTATCATCTGAATAAAAAGAAAAAACTATGTTACCAAAGTTAGTGATTACCGATATTGATGGTGTGTGGACTGATGGTGGAATGTACTATACCGAACAGGGCGATGTGATGAAACGCTTCTCCGTGAAAGACGGCTGGGGAGTTATTTTCCTTCGCAAGCTGAATATACCTGTAGCCATTATGACGGGTGAGAATACGCAGATTGTTCAGAAGCGTGCTGATAAACTGAAGATAGATTACTGCTACCTGGGAGTGAAAGATAAAGTGGCACAGGCGGAAGAATTATGCCGTGAGTTGGGCATTACGTTGCAGGATGTTGCCTTCATCGGTGATGATGTGAACGACTTGGCTCTGCTCCGTAAGGTTGGATTCAGCGCTTCCCCCAGTAATACACCGGATTATGTGAAACGTGAGGTCGATTACGTCACCGCACAGCATGGGGGCTTTGGTGCCTTTCGTGAGTTTGTGGAGAAACTGCTTTCTGATAATGGGATGCTTGAAGGAGTGCTTCAGCAGTTTCTATCCTGAGGTTTTTTCCCTACTTTGTAGACCTTGATTTCCCGGAAAGAGGTAGGTGTCGTATAAGTACCTGTTACAATGGAAACAGTTTTATTTGTCATTTTTGCGTGTCTTTAAGATTGTTCAATTGCTTTGATAATTTCTTCTTTTTCCGGTGTGGAGAATGTACAGGGGTAGCTTTGCATACCTTGTACCGCTTTCAATCCTTTCTGAGTATATCTCCAGTCAGCCAGCCTGTTTACCCAACGTAACAGGGGATGCTTATGAGTGAATTCCATAATCTTCCTTTTGCCAGAGATTTCGGCAGTGTCTTTAGGCATATCGCTGATGCTGCAAATAAAGGAGAAAGCATCTTCAAGCGTATCACCTTCCCGGGCTGCCAGTAATTCTGATAACGCCAGAAGGAAACCTTGATATTCCTCCCGATATTTATGAGAGGTTTTGATAACTGAAACAGGTACGGTGGTTTCCGTGGCGGAACCTCTGATACGCTCGCGGGCACTGTAGAAATAGGGTAGTGTAGCATATTTGCCGAAGATAAGCGCAGCATGGTTAAAGAACTCTTCAGCCAGGAAAAGGTTGCGGAAACGCAGGCTTCCGTCCGGGTTGAAACAAGCTGCATACATCCTCTGAAAAGCTTGTGTCCGGATGACGGAGTAGAGCAATGAGGCATACATGTTCTTCTCTTGCAAAAGTCTTTCCCGGGGAGTATCGCCCGTTACTTGTTTATCGAAGTAGCGGATATAGCGAGGGTAGAATGATATTTTCCCTTTATGGGGAGTGAAGGTCAGGTAATGTCCCTGTGCAGTGCTGTAATCTGGGTGTTCGTCTAGAAATGCGGTCATCTGCGCAATGCCGGAGGGAACAGCGAAATCATCATCAGCGCAATAAAGCACATAGGGTGTACTAATCATGGGAAGCACTTCTTTCAGCTTCAACAGGAAATGTAGTTTAGGACGGTGCAGATAAGTGATGTCCGGGTACTTCTCCGCATCGACAAACGGATGGTCGGATGAGTCGGGAACAAGAATCTTGATATCTGTGCGGCTATAGTAGTCGAGCAATCTGCGCAAGCGCTCGGGACGGTTGTGCGCAGGGATGATTACAGTTACATTTTGCAGTGTCATTATTGTATGGTTTTCTTTTTAAATAGATATTGAAGACTTTCCCTGAATACGGTCGACTTCAGGCTCCACATCAGGAATATGTAGAGTGAGGCAGCTAAAGCGATTTTCGCTAGTAAGGAAAGATAGATGTTCTTCACATAACCTGCTACCCAGTAAGTAAAAGTCATTACGGCTACAGATATAATGAGATAGGGAGCTATATCCTTCAGTGTATTAAGCAGGGAAATTCCTATATATTTATGAGCAAAATAATGCCAGATGAGTAGCCAGAAGATATTGGCTGCTGTATAGACTATCAGCATGATATTCAGACCGTACGGGTAACTACCCCACACGCATAATAGCTGGAAGATGCCCAGTGCGATGGTGTTCCACATATATACGTTCGGCCGGCCGATGCTATTCATCAGGTTGGAGTAAAGAGTTGAAATAGGCATGAAGGCTCCCCATACGCACAGTATCTGCATGACGGGGACACAGGGTAGCCATTTCTCTGTAATGCTTATTACGATCAGTTCCTGAGAAACAATGGCGAGCCCCAACATAGCGGGGAAACTGACAAAGGCGGTGAAGCGCATCAGCTTGCGGAATATGTTTTGCAATCGTTGCCTGTCCTCCGAGGCTTCCCTGAACACAGGTTGCCCTACACTGTTTATCATTCCGAAAATGGTGGAATATCCCATCGTCGTCCACTTGCTTCCCTGTGAGTAGTAACCGGCTTGCTGGATGGTGTAGAAACGTCCCAGTAATGCAGAGAAGATGTTGTTATTGATATGAGTGAAGAGCGAGGTAAAGAGTAATTTACTGCTGAAAGGCAATAATTCCAGCAATGGGTGAAAGCGGAACGAAAAAGTAGGCCGCCAGGGAGAGAATATCCAAAGCAGGATAGTGTTGGTGCTGACATACACAACGGTCTGTACGGCAATTCCCCAGTATCCCCAGCCATGGTAGGCACAACTGACACCTGTAATACCCGAAATGAGGATGGCGGCTATCTGTATCTGACTACGCTCTTTCACCATGAGATTACGGAAAAAATAGGCCGTAGGGGCAGTACCGAAACTTCCGATGAAGAAACTCAGAAATTGGAAACGGGCCAGCCGGGTAAGCTCGGGTGTATGGTAGAAATCGGCGATGAAAGGAGCGCAAAGAAAAAGTATGAGGTAAAGTGATGCGCCGATACTGATGTTGAACCAGAATACGGAATTATATTCCTCATGCTTTACCTCTTTCTTATTGACAAGTGCCAGGATGAAGCCACTCTCCGAGAAAATTCCGGCCATGGCGGAGAAGATGGTCAATACGGCCACCATGCCATAGTCTGTTGTGGATAACAACCGAGCAAGGAATATGCCGAAGACGAGGTTTAGCAGTTGCATGGCCCCGTTGCCTATTCCGCCCCAGAATAATCCTTTTGCTGTTTTCTCTTTGAGTGATGCTTCTGTCATTCCTTGTTCGATTTATGATTAAGATATCATTTAATTGCGTTTAAATCTCGGATAAATTGCTCGTAATTTGCTCGTAAATATTAAAATACATATTGCTTATTATTAGCATGTTACATTCATAACCTCGTTTAAATTGCGTTTAAATTGCGTTTAAATTGCGTTTAAATTGCGTTTAAATTATCCGCATTAAGAAACCAATCCGAGTGTATGCCTTTGGATACATTTCTAATCTTATCCTGCTTCCTTAGTTTGGTAAGTAGGTTTCTGACTTTTGAGTGTTTTTGGCTTTCGCTCAATACATCTGGCAACTTATTCCAAAGTAATTCTGTTATTTCCTTTTTTGTAAGCGTACCGTGTTCAGTGAGTGCTTTTAAAATTAAATCACAATAATAACTGTCCTCAAATCCTTTATTGTTGGAATAGGCTGTTTTCTGATCTAATTGCTGAGCAACCGGTTTTGCTATAAATAGGTTCGGCTTTCTTCCTTCAATAAGCTTTTTCTTCCTAAGATGCGATACCTCTTCATCTGATATCGAACGGTTCAGTTGTATACGATTGAGTGCTTCGATTTCCACCAAAGATAAATCTTGCTTCTTAGCTAATATATTGGCATATTCCATATTCAGAATCTTTCCGATAATGGTTACTTGTACTCTATCTTTCTCAATGGTATAGTCGGGTAAAGGGAAAAGCCGTTGCCTCTGAAAGTTGAACATCTTCCTGATGCCGCTTCCTATCGTGTCTACCATCTGTAGTCCTACCATTGCACGAGCCAGGAAAGGATTTCTGTAGACTTCCTCCGGTGCATTGTCTTTCAATACGTTGCTGATTGTACGGGGAATGAAACTTCCTTTATTGGTAAATACAAGCCTGTCTTCGTATTCTACTACGTTGATTTGTCCTCCTAATGTGTAATCCTGGTGCGCCACTGCATTGTTTATGGCTTCGCGAATGACATACGGTTCATAGGTATCTACTTCTTCAGGGAATAGCGTACGGAATTCCGGGTTGATATACCGATATTTTAAATTACGTATCTTTTGGTAGATTTCTTCAATGGAGATGATAAACGGACAACTTTTAATTTCATAATCCCGCTCCGTTCCTTGTGAGTCTTTAAGTATCCAGCGTATCTTGGCTACCGCCGGTGAAATTAGTACTTCACTTTCTTCTTTTCCCAATAAGACAATGGCAGCATTGGTTATTTTGCCTTTTATAGTCAGTTTTGCCTTGTTGAGAAAGGTTATGTCATCCCATTCTGCAATTTCAGCGGCATTCTTTTTGTTTTTAGCAATATACAGTGAGCGTGCAATGGAAATGGCTTTGGGATCTAAATCGTCAAGAGTCGCTCCTTTTATAATCCGGGCACTCCAATCGGACTGCTGACTTTGATTGCGGATAGATTCTAACTCGTGAAGGCTCAAGGCAACTAATGATTCGCCATCGCGCCCATAATAGTGTCCTTTATAAGAAGTCGGGATTCCTTTAGGGGCTGCCGGAATTTGAAACATGATAACTCTTTTCCCTTGATACATGATTTCATGTATTTCCGTAAAAGTAATGCCACAGTTGGTCCCTTCGGCTATTTCTCTTTTTAGGGCGTCAAGCGAGGGACGTGTCGGTTTATATGAGCTGCCTAAAACAGCGTGAGTCTTATCATGAATGCCGAATAACAACCAGGCAAATTCTTCCTGACCAAGATTAGCTTCGTTACTCAGTGCGGAGAAGTATTCTCCTAACTTTTGTGTATCGAATCCATTCTGAGCTTTTTTGAATTCTACGACTTCATTTTCTCCCGGCAAGTGGATGAAATCCTCCAAAAGCTTTATGAGTTCTTGAGTTGTCATTCGGCATTAAGATTATTTTTACTTCACTTCGCTACCCGGCTTCACCTCCTTCATGGTTGTAACCACGGAGAGCGAACCGTCAAAGTTCTCGGCAGAGAGGATCATACCTTCGCTGACGATACCTTTCAACTTACGCGGAGCAAGATTGGCAATGAAACATACTTGCTTGCCTACCAATTCTTCCGGATTGTAGTGCTGTGCGATACCACTGACGATAGTACGGTTTTCCAGTCCGTCGGCAATCTTGAATTGCAGTAATTTATCGGCTTTGGGAACTTTCTGACATTCCAATACGGTGCCCACGCGAATATCCAGCTTCATGAAGTCGTCGAATTCGATATTCGGGCGGATAGGATTAGCTTTGTAGTTGGCTTCCTCATTAGCCTTTTTCGTATCGAGCAACTTCTGTACCTGTGCTTCAATAACGCTGTCTTCTATCTTTTCGAAGAGCAATTCAGGAGTAGCCAGCTGGTGTCCGGCCGGCAATAAATTAGTGCTGCCCAAAGTAGCCCAGTCGAAGCTGTCCATGTTCAGCATATTGCGTAGTTTTTCGCTGCTGAACGGTAGGAATGGTTCGAATGCAATGGCAAGATTGGCAACCAGTTGCAGGGAGATGTTCAGGATAGTGGCTACACGATCCATATCCGTTTTGGCAATCTTCCAGGGTTCGGTATCTGCCAGATATTTGTTTCCGATGCGGGCCAGGTTCATGGCTTCCTTCTGTGCATCACGGAACTTGAATACATCCAGTAACTTTTCTACTTCTGCTTTTACATCAGAGAATTCTTTCAGTGTTTCGCGGTCGTACTCTGTCAATTCACCGGCAGCGGGTACTACACCATCGAAATACTTCTTGGTGAGTTGCAGGGCACGGTTCACAAAATTACCGTAAACGGCTACTAATTCATTGTTATTGCGTGCCTGGAAATCTTTCCAGGTGAAATCATTGTCTTTAGTTTCAGGTGCATTGGCTGTCAGCACATAGCGAAGCACATCCTGCTTGCCGGGGAAGTCTACCAGGTATTCGTGCAACCATACGGCCCAATTGCGTGAAGTCGAAATCTTGTCGCCTTCCAGGTTCAGGAATTCATTGCTCGGTACGTTATCAGGTAGAATAAAGCTTCCTTCTGCTTTCAGCATGGCAGGGAATACGATGCAGTGGAATACGATATTATCTTTACCGATGAAGTGAATCAGACGGGTTTCGGGATCTTTCCACCAGGTTTCCCAAGTGTCAGGCAGCAACTCTTTTGTGTTGCTGATGTAGCCGATAGGGGCATCAAACCATACATACAGCACCTTTCCTTCTGCTCCTTCTACGGGTACAGGAATACCCCAATCAAGGTCACGGCTTACCGCACGGGGTTGCAGGCCCATGTCAAGCCAGCTTTTGCACTGACCGTATACATTGGGACGCCATTCTTTATGATCTTCCAGAATCCATTGGCGCAACCAGCTTTCATGTTGGTCAAGCGGCAGATACCAATGCTTCGTTTCGCGCATTACGGGCTTACTTCCGCTGATGGCGCTTTTCGGATTAATCAGGTCTGTGGGGCTGAGGCTCGTACCGCACTTTTCGCATTGGTCACCGTAGGCACCTTCTGCATGGCAGTGGGGACATTCGCCTGTGATATAGCGGTCGGCAAGGAAAGTCTTGGCTTCCTCGTCGTAATACTGCATGCTGGTTTTTTCGATAAAATCGCCTTTATCGTACAGCTTACGGAAGAATTCCGAAGCGGTGTCGTGATGAGTTTTTGAACTTGTGCGGCTGTATACATCAAATGAGATGCCGAACTCTTTAAAAGACTCTTTGATAAGCGTATGATAACGGTCTACTATATCTTGCGGTGTTACGCCTTCTTTCTTGGCGCGTATTGTGATGGGTACTCCGTGTTCGTCCGAACCTCCGATAAAGATTACATCTTCTTTTTTCAGTCTCAGATAGCGGACGTAGATATCAGCGGGTACATAAACTCCTGCCAGATGTCCGATATGAACCGGGCCGTTAGCGTAGGGCAATGCCGACGTAACGGTAGTGCGTTTGAATTTCTTTTCCATTGTGATATATGTATCTCTTTTGTTATGAGCGCATTTTGGTGTGCAAAGATAGCAGTTTTCCACTCAAAGAAAAAGGGAAGACAATGAAATGTCCAATGATGTATTCAAAAAGATTCAGAAATTGTGTGTCGGTTATTGATTGCAATACCGTAGAATCGCTTTTTCTATTTCAGTTTTCTTCTTTTCATCTTTCACAAAATCACTTATTAAAAATACATGAGTAGTAGAGTGTCCGATTCCGATTAAAGTTCCCACCTGATTATCAATTTCTCTAATCCACTTGTCAAAGCCCATGATTTTATCGCCTTTGGCAACAAAATGTGACGGGTTCCCTCCATTGGTTTTACAACGAATACTTACTTTACTGCATTCCTCAAAGATCTGGGTTGCCTCCAGAGGATAACGGGAAACGGAAAAGTAGTTGGTATAAACTTGAACTCGCTTTTTATAGTCTACGTCAGATAGCATATAGCTATATTGAGCAATATAAGAAATAGATGCATATCCCCCCAAGAGCACATCGGTAAGAATATGAGTACCATATTTTTTCACTATCTCATCCCCGTTACTCTTCTCTAAATCATTCAGGAACTCTTCAGACAAGAAAAAACATAAAAACTCCGGCCAAACATGGGGAAGGGTGTATCTGCTGGTAGGCTTTAGTAATTCTGCCTTGTAAAAGTAATTACCTTGCAAATTCTCCTCTATATCTCCTATGTCCTCAGTAAATAGTTCAAGAATATCATCTCCTATCTTCGTTTCCACATGGCTATTTGAATAGATATTATCTATATATCTATTTAGGTCCCGATTCTCATTTATAATCCAATGTCCTCCCTCGTACAACAAAGCTACTTCCATAGAATAAGGGTATAGTTTAACTGGTTCCTGTTTTATACAGTCATATCCGTCACCTGCTAACAGACGTTCTACATCAATAACTTTGCCTTTTACATTTATATATCCCTTTATGGTACTCTTTTTACAGTCAAATCCTCTGCCCAATAAGTCTATGTAATCATAGGTTTTATCGTTCGTTACTGTTTCTATAAATACTTTTATATCAACAGGATCTTTCTCTACTACAGTCGGCGGTTCGATTTCTGGTTCCGGTTCCGGTTCCGAAAAATCACATCCACTCCAAAGCAGTAACAGTACCCCAAATAAAGTGTAGTTCAGTCTCATATTTTAATTTTTATATTGACAGTGATAAAAAGCGATAAATTGGGGGCTTCATCGAGTTTCCCCTTCTATGTCATATCCTTCATCGTTAGAAGCTATGCAATTGATGTTATATTCGTTGTTAATCCCTTTCATTCTCAGCCAGTGAGCCTTAGGAGGAGGAGCCGATCTTGTTGTTTCGAATAAACCTAAGTTTAAAACAGTGTCCAACATATACAACGCTACATAGTCGCTTTCTCCTATATCATAAACTTCCGTGGCTTCATTGCCATCATCGTTCTTATAGGCGAGTGAGAGGTAGTATTTCTTCTCGGATTTGTATATTGAATATAGCCCTTTTGCAATGTCCACATCTTGAACGGTTATGCGAAATGAGCGCTTTTCATCCTCTTTGAACCATAAAAAGCCGCCTTCTTTCAATAAAGGGTGATTGCTTTCACGTATGATGGTTCCGATTTCATTGTCTACAACTTCTGCTTTTATAATAATACTGGTGTGGCAAATGTTATCTGTTATTTCAATAGTTGCTTTACCTTTCTGAATCGGTTTTATGACTATGTTGCCATATTCCCCGTCTTCATAGATATATGCTTCAGCTATATCAGAGTTCAAGTTATTTATACTATAATCCATATTACCGCTTAATATTTTTATTCTTCCCCAAAATGCTTTTGCTATTTTTATATCTTGTGTTTCAATGGTGAAATCAAGATAATGTTCATCGGATGAGCAAGAATACAGAACCGGTATTAATATCAGGAAAAAGAAATGCGATAGTTTCATCATAATTAGGGTGTTTATAAAGTTTGTATAGATTGATGTTTGCTTCATAATTAATAAAGTACCACGCAAATGTATAAAATTAATTTGTATAAAGTTTAAATTTATGGCTTATTTCTGAATTCAAAATTTTTCTGAATTCTGAGTTTGTCTAAGGATTTTTCTCCCTGTTCTTTTAAGGAATATGTGGGTTGTACGACAAAAAAGAACAAGGGGAAAATCCTTCGGATACAATTCTTAAGAAAAAGTTGAAATGAAACAGTTTATAAGCTATTTCTTTGTGATATTAGCCAGAACTAAAAAGTTAGAGTTGAATGTTCCATTACTTGTTTCGAAATCTATAGTTGTATCTGGATTGAATTTGTAATAACCATCGTTATTACCGTTCCATCCCATGTTAGCATGAAAATATAGATCATATTGCTTCAGGATTTCTCTATTAGCTTTTATACACATGGCATATCCATCAATAATCCAAGTATGACCGGTTGATGGATTTCCATCTTGATATCCTCCTACTATTGAAATATGATTGTTCATGACACCATTCAAAATTGCATCAGGCTCCCAATTATTATATGTTGTAAAATTACTTATTGTTTGCATAAATGCAATGAGATCACTGTTCTTTGTACTGCTTGCGATAACAACAGGATAGTTAGGACCTGGTTGAATCGTAGGATCTACTTCTCCTAATATTGGTATTGTGTTAGTCTTTTCATATATATACTTAATCAATGTAGCCGCCATGTTTGCTTGTGGATATGTTGATGCGTTTGGAGCTTCTGGCGAATAGTTTATTAGTTCATCCTTGGTCAACAGTTCCCAATTCATAGTAGTGTCATTAATTGTTAGATTTGGCTTTAAATAGGTTAACGCTTCTGCTATGGAAACAACTCCGCATCCTGCAGGTCGATATATATCAATATATCGTTTTATAGTGTTATTTGGAAAATACCAAATTTCCATTTGTGATGCTCTTGGCAATAACATGTTATATGGTACTTCCTGTCCCCATTTTACTTTTACAAATGGTGATTTCCATGAAACTATAGGGGTTGGAAGAGAATCATAAGGTTCGGAGCGTGTGATTGTTTGGTCCGTTATACATATATTATTCTTTATTTTTTCAAAAGACACTTGTTCTTTCGGAATCCCTAATTCTTGAGATAACTTATTAATGGTTTTAACTTTTAAAGAATCTTGATATTGAATAACTTTCTCTATTTCATGTATAGTGCTTGTTTGTGCCATATCAAGCATGTATTTTTTACCAATGGCGGAATGTGATTTGGTATCTGATTTTTCTATATAGGCAATAACTCCTGGAGATCTTTTGTCTCCAGAAACAATAGCGCATCCCTCTGTTCCATTTTTCTGAAATTTGACTTTATAGAAAGGGATAGATAATGTTTCTCCAGCTCTTGCTTTGGTATTATTGCCAGTGTAATATTTGTCTACTATATTTACATTTGTTATAGTTGATGAACTCCTTGTCTGAGAGGCTACTTTGAATTCTCTGACATAATTAAGAACTTCATTTTCAGATAAATCATTATTAGTATCGTCATAAGCAATACTAAGAACTTCTGCTGTTGTCATTGGAATTTTGAGATTTGTAATCTCATCGTTTTCAACTTCGTGAAAGATTTGGTTTTCACTACATGACAAAAGGAATACTAAACTTAACATAATAGTCAAGTTACTGATAATGTCTCTTCTTTTCATATTTTACTGTTTTCCAAGATATTCTTTTATACTTTGTTGTTATCATAAATGCTTATTCTTCCTAAAATGTATTCATTTTAAGAGAAATGAGCTTTTAAATCTTTATTTGTGGAACTATTGTTATGTCAAACCATAGCGACTGATCATTCGGATTTTTAGGGTGTAATAATAAGTCATCGTGCGAAAGATATTGTCCACTATTTACGTGTCTCAACATATATTTGTTGTTTTGTATAGAAACCGCTTCTACAGCCCACAATTGGTCAAATGCTTTTTCGTTAAACCTTGGTAATAGAGTAGATAACGAACGTACCGTAAATGCATAATCAACAAAATTCGCTCCTCTTATCCCGATGCGATAATATTCTCCATAAGGATAGAAGGTCCAACGGAATTTCCACATATCACTTTCTTTCATTTCCAGAGGGGCACTACTCTCCATTGGATAATAATTCAAAACCACAGTTTCCGGGAAATATGATTCTGCCGGTATATACATCATTGCCGGTGTATACTTCTTATTGTCGGTGTGTGTAAAGTGGAGAATTGCTTTTTCGTAATCCAAAGTTTGCATTAAAGACATATTTATCTGTTGTTTTTCACAATATCTCACAATGGCATCCTCTATTTCTTTCTTTTTAGAAGTATCATCCACTAAATCGCTTATAAAATAAATTTTCGTTGTATTATCCCCTATTCCAATCACTTGTTCTGTAGTTTGGTCTATGCTATTTAGCCAATTATTAAAGTTAAGAGTAAAATCTCCCAGCTCACCTTTTGATGGGTCAAACGAGATATTGGATTGATCAATTGCATCTTTGCCACCATAAGATACTATAGATATGCTTACATCTTTAAAACTACTAAATCGTTTTTGTGCTTCGGAACTACCTGTGCCGACTGAAACCTGTCTGATAAATAAATCTGCTTCATTTTTGAAAGAGCTCTCATTAGCGGCAGTAGTCATTTTTGCATTGAACATAGCGCTGCAAACTCCTCCTAACAAAATATCTGTAAGTACATGGGTACCATACTTTGCAACAATGTCGTCTCCTGTATAATATTTCAAATCATGCAGGAAATCGTCTGTTAGAAAATACTTCAAATAGGCGGGATATATCTGGGACAGTTTTAGTTTCCTCGTAGTCTTTTGGACATTTACTCTATAGAAGCAATAGGAATTACTAAATCGGGAAGAATCATTGTAAAAGGCCTTCAAGTCTGCACTATACAACTTTACTCCTAATGCATTTATTTCTGTATTTGCATTGTATCTGGAATGTTGGCCTTTACTATACTCTTCCAGGTTGGACCCCCATTCGATGTACGTTTCTCCTCCAGAAGGAAGAAGAGATTTTTCTATATTGCCGGGATACATAGTAACCTCTGCTCCGGTAATAGGGTCACGTCCTTTTCCCGACAAAAAGCGTTCCAGGTCGATAATGCTGGCTTTCCCATATTTGGAACCTTTAAATGCACTGGAAGTTGCATCATAACCATGTCCCAGCAAATCATTCTCACCATCTCCAGCGATTCTTGTTAATGCATCAGTATTTATTGCTACATCAAGATCCATCATTTCATTATTACAGCTCCAAAACAGCAGTAATAAAGATACTAAATAAAGAAAATGCACTTTTTTCATAACTCTTCTTTTTAAGTTTAATTTATATATTTCAAAATCAAAATGGGAAGAAGTTTCCGGTAAAAGGAACTTCAAAAGAAATCATTTTATAATCTTTTATTGCAAAATGTAAAAACATGATGTAGTGAAGAAATTCCTCAGATATGGAATACCAGCGATTATTGCAGATAGCTTCCGGGGCTTTAATCCGAATTTTATTTCATAATGAGGATTTATAAAGAACAATTTCCTGGCCACAACTGTGATATGATTCTTGCGGGCCAGTCTTTCAAATAACTCTATGGGGGTTCTTGTTTCTTTTATGGACAGAAGCTCTTTGATGCAGCCTTCGTTTTCGCCACTCATTTTCAGAATTGCTTTATACATAGAAGCAGGTAGCAGATGGATGAAGGGGAAGTGGGATATTGTCTTGCTTTTGCATATCTGTTGATGTCCTCCAAATGGCATCTGCCATGCGGGGAATGACATGAAAATAAGACCTCCGGGTTTAGTATATTTCGGTAGATTGGACAAGAATGTCGCTTTGTCTTCTATATGTTCTATCACGTCATGGCAGATAATCAAATCAAAATTATACTCAAGGCTTTTTAGCTTGAAGATATCGGATGCAATGAAGTTTCCTTTGATTTGTCTTTCTTCAAAAAACAGGATGGCATCCTTGATTCTACCTACGGATATGTCGACTCCTGTCGTGTTACATCCCAGTTCGGCAAAAGGCAACAGATTGCCTCCATCTCCACATCCTATCTCTAAAATATTCATTCCTTTTTCAATCCTCTTGAATTTTGAGATATAGGGGATATAGTATTTTCTGCTTGTTATGGAAAGTTCCTCGAAGTAGAGTTTTCTGTCTTTTTGTCGTTTTTGCATACAGCGTCTTATAAGTTGTTCTTCGTGTATTTGGGTAGAGAGGGGGAGAATATGAAAAAACTTCCTTCTTTTTTTCTCTCTTTTCCCCCTCTTTTCCTAAAACGGATTAGTGCGTAATTTCCAGTTGGCAACCTTTTTCTATAGTATAAGGTTTATTAATGGTTATACTTTGACTTCCTTTTAGGATAAGTTTAGCACCATTGCTGACTGTGATATTTTCAGATAATATATCTGTGCCCGTAACGGTTCTGTCAGATGTTACAGTCTGATTACTGAATATAGTTTGAGTCACAGCACGTGTTAGCCCATTGCTCTCTTCTATTGGAATGATCTCGTCATTTGTGCACCCTATAATGGTGGCAAGTACAAAACCAACTGTTAATATAATTATCTTTTTCATATCTGTTTTTTCTTTTTAATTATTGCTGAGCTTCTAATGCGCTAACTTTCTCATTTAGATCTTTAACAGCATCAATAAGTACTGCTATGAGGCTCGTGTAGTTGATCAGTTTGTTTCCATCCGGATCAGTCAGGACAATGTTTGGTAGGACTTGTTCAACTTCCTGAGCCAATAATCCTATTTCTTTTCCATCTCCGCCTTTTCTGAATTTGGTATTGTCTGAGTTGTCTGTGAAATTGTATGAAACAGGCCTCAATAGCTTTAGTATTGATAAACTTTGAGATAATGATTGGATATTTTCTTTAGCCTTGGCGTCAGAATAATTATATACATTCTTCACCTGGATACTGTTGAATGTACTTGTCTGTGTATTGAAAAATACCACTTGGTCATAGTGGCTTGCCAGTCGGGTCGCTGCCGGTGTCACATCAACCTGAAAGAAATTACTTCCTGGGCCTTTTATGTATACTCCATTAGTGAGGAGAGTTGGACTGTAGGTGCCAAAAGGAGTTGTGTTGCCAATTGTTAACTGACCCTTGCTGTCATACTTTATTTGAGCATTAACCGCTGTGCAAACGATTAATAGAGCTAAAGCTAAAATCGCTTTGGAAATTGTGGTCATTTGATTTTTCATCTTAATTAAATGTTTTTGTTGTTAATACTAATGATTATTTATAGAACAACGTTGTTTTTTATTTGACTTGTGTTAAAAGATTGTCTTATGTTTTAGTGAACTATGGCATAATGCTAAAATAACCATAAAGTGATACTTGATTATATCTTAATTCAATCTTGTAATCTCCTTTTTCTGTCGTAACTATTTTAATAGCTGTTGGCTGATTGGGAACTACTGTTATGAAAACAGATTGGATAATATTATTGCTGCTGTCTTTTATTGTAATATCCATGTTGTTTAGTAAAATTTTAGAATAAATATGTATGGCGTTATTCTCCTGAATGATAATAGGAAAGTTAGTGATAGAACGATTGTCTTGTTCCCATGGGTTTGTGTCTTTAGGATCATGGCACTCCGCAACGTTATATATCATATGAATGATAGCTCCTTTTGCACTTGCTGTGAGAAGAAGAGATGCTGCTAATAATATGAAGATAAAAAGATAACGTAACATGATTCTTTCTTTTTGTGTTTTTACAAATGTAGGGACTTCGTGTAAGAATCATGCGATAATTAAGTACGCAATAAGTACGCATTTTATATATACTCAATAATAATAGTATGCAACAAGTACGCTTCTGACTACATTGAGCTAATGAAAATATCCCAATCTTCGGGGCTTCCATCCATATTGAAAACCTTCTTGTATAACCTTTTTCGTATGGATGTAATGGCTTGCTTGGTATGTGAGGTTATATATGCAATTTGGGTAGGAGGTACTCCTATTTTTATGAGTAGGCAAACTTGCATCTCTATTGTCTTCATTGGATAGAGATCAAGTAGACGTAGCGTGAAATCTGTATAGGCTTCATTTATGCTATGAGTCAGTTCTTGCCAGTCTTCTTTTTTAATTTTTATCCCTTGCTCCGCCTTTAGAAATTTGTGGTATATTGGTAATTTCTTTAAAATAGAGATACCTTGTTCACGAAATTCTTGTTTAGCTATAATTTGCTCATTGCTTTTTTCAATAAGCTTTTTCTGGAGATTGAGTAAATCTTGATTTAATGAACTTTTTATGCTTTCTGCACTCTGTAGCGATTGTTCCAGTTTTTTTATTTGCCTCCTGTTTTCCTCAATGCATGCCAAACTTTGGTTATATTGTTCTTCTTGCATTCTTTTTATTCTCCTTTGTTGGGCTAATTCTTCTTGTTTTTTTCTCTTATGATATTGCCAATAAACAGCAAAGATTAGTATAAGAGAGATGAGAAAGGAGATGAAAATAATATTCCATATCTTCTGGTTATTAGCCGTATCTTTCAATCGGTTGTTTTCTTTTTCTTTTAATTGGTAATTGTATAATGAGTTTATTTTGCGTACTGTTTCTGTCTGAATAATATTTCTCGCAGAATCTGTATATGCTAAATCTTTGTCTAAATACTCTAATGCTTTTTTGTATTCTCCTTTTAGACGTGCAATGTAGCCCAATCCCTGATAGCCTTCTGCCTTGTAGCTATATCGGTTCATGAGTGACAATTGGGTGTAATAATAAGTAGCTGAGTCTAATTGATTTGTATGGTAGTAATAACGCGCTGCCGTACAATAACGGGGAGCTAAATTGATAGTGTTGATCTGCTCAAAGGCAATTTGCATGCTTTGATAAGCTTTTTGATACATCCCCAGTTTAGTGTAATATTCAGATAGTTCACTGTTGACGATTCTTTTCAGATTTATGTTCTTTATTTTGTCAGCTAATTTATCTGCCTTTTTGTAGTAGTATATAGCACTGTCTGCCTTGCCCAATGTACTAAATGTTCGTCCGATATCCCGTAAACTGTAAGTAATACTGATGCTGTCCTTTGCCAAGATAGCATATTGATATGCTTTGACGAATACATCGTGTGCTTTATCATATACTTCTTGATAAAGATAAAGGGTTCCTATTTGACTATAGATGCGACTTGTTAATCTATAGTTCATGCAAGCACTTGATGCATCAATAGCTTTGAAGAAATAATCCAGCGCCTGCGGTGCATCTCCCAAATCCCTATATATCCGTCCGGCATAATAGTATGCTTCCGGTAGGTGCTTTTTATCTTTCTTCTTTTCATAATAGTGTAGTACTTCCAGTATCAAGCTGTCGGAGGTATGTGTAATATATGCTTTGTCTCTGGCCTTTATGGTCAGTAGCTGATAATACATTTGTGTTTCTTTAGATTCCTGAGAAGCACTATCTTTGAATTGTTCCAACAATGCAATGGCACTGTCCGGACAAGTATTTGCAAGAGAATCAGCAAGCTGTAAGACATGAGGATAAGATTTACTGTCACAGGAGAGGAAGTAAAGTGGTAAGAGAATGATTATCAGTAGCGGTTCAGGCCATTTCATATGCGTGATGTATTATTGGATAGTGTTGTTTAGCTGTACAAAGATAATAAACTTTTGTTAAAGTTGAAGACTGAAATTCGTTTTTTTTGATTTTCGTGTTACTTGTCGTTATTTATACTTTTGTCTGACACTTTATTGTTTTTAGTCTCTGTACTTCAGTTATTTTAAAATCTTCGATAATAATTGAGAAACTACAGTATTCTAATTATAGAACTTCTGAATATGTCTCCACAAAGTATAAAAGCAATACTCTTTGACTTTTAGATTAATTTCATACATTTGCATCTTGGTCTGATAATCTGGTATTGATTTCCTGTAGTTATTTATACGAATCTTTTTTTGCAATGAAACAAAACAACTTTTTAAGTTCCCTCACTAAAGAAGAACTGATAAAACTCATCGAGGCCTATTCCAAAAACTGGTTGGCTATGGATGGCGTGTGGTTCCAATCGATAGAACGGAAATTTGGAATGGATGAAGCCATGCATCACGATAGGGAGGCATGGAAGTCTTTCACGATAACAGAGGCGAGAAGAATAAAACAATTCCTCGGATTACCTGAACATGCAGGGTTAGAGGGCTTGGCAAAAGCCTTGCAGCTACGTTTTTATGCGAATATAAATAATGATGAGATTATTCTGGGGAAAGACAATAAAACTTTGGTGTATCGCACGCTTGAATGTCATGTGCAAACAGCCCGCAAACGAAAACAGATGGAGTATCATCCTTGTAAATCGGTAGGCATAATTGAATATAGCGGTTTTGCTAAAACAATAGATGAACGCATTACTTGCGAATGTCTTAGCTGCTATCCGGATATTACCGATAATAGCTGCTGTTGCGCTTGGCAGTTTACTTTGAATGAGTAATACGGAGAATTTCATTTTAGAGTATAGAAACATGAGGTAGTAAAGAAGTTTCTCAGATATGGAATGCCGGCAATTATGGCATATAGTCTCCGGGATTTTAATCGGAATTTTATTTCATAATGAGGATTTATGAAGAACAGTTGCCTATCTATAATTGTAATGTGTTTCTCATGCACTAATTTTTCAAATAATTCTATTGAGGTTTTAGTTTCCTTTATAGAGAGAAGTTCTTCAATACAACCGGTGCTCTCACCGCCAAACTTCAAAATGCCTTTATATATAGGTGCTGGCAGTAAATGAATGAAAGGGAAGTGGGAAATTATTTTGCTTTTGCATATCTGCTGATGTCCTCCAAAAGGCATTTGCCACGCGGGAAATGACATAAAGATAATCCCTTCAGGATTAATGTATTTGGGAAGATTTGATAAGAATGTCGCTTTGTCCTTTATATGTTCTATAACATCGTGACAAATGATTAAGTCGAATTTATGTTCAAGTCCTTTCAATTTGAAAATATCCGAGGCAATGAAATTCCCTTTTATTTGTCTTTCTTCAAAAAACAGGATGGCATCTTTTATTCTTCCTGCTGATAAGTCGACTCCTGTCGTGTTGCATCCCAGTTCGGTGAAAGGTAATAAATTACCTCCATCTCCGCACCCTATTTCTAAAATATTCATTCCCTTTTTAATCTTTTTGTATTTTGATATATATGGAATGTAATATTTCCTGCTTGTTATGGAAAGTTCCTCAAAATACAATCTTCTGTTTTTCTGTCGTTCTTGCATGATATTTATATTAAGTTTGTTTTTTAGATTCTATCGGGTTTATGCGATTGTTAATTTAATATGTTGTCTTGTCCAAAAAAGAAACGAGAAAAGTGCAGTTTATCCATGCTCCATGCTATCGCTATGCATCCATTTATGGTAATAATGACAGATATCACCATGAAAAGCATTCCGGTGGAATCAAAGAATAGGAAGGGTAGGAAAAGCTTGCATAAAATTGTAAAAATGGGGGAGAACAGGAATATGACAAGAGTGTTCCTGCCTATAAAATAAGAGTATTCTTTGATATCTTTAGGCAGATAGTTGTGCGCATATAATGATATAATGATGACCAGATAAGTAATTGCAATGCCTGCTAATGTACCTCTGTCCAGATTGTTAGGGAAGTAGCATAGTAACATAATAGGAATAAGGGCTAAAAAAGAGGGCTGAAAGATTTGAGTGAATGGTAATTTACTTTGTTTGATAATGATTCCTGCAAGGAAATAAATGGCATTGGCAAATACTATGAGTCCACCCCAGTATGCGGTAGCAAATAAACCAAGGCCAAGCAATATCAACTGTGATATTGTTTTCATGTGAGTATAACGGAAGGCCAGATAATGTAGGAGACTGCAAATAATCAAGGTGTGAAGATACCAGTAGGGACCTAATGGTTTTATAAATATCTTGTGTAATAATATAATTGGAGTAACTTCTGGTATACTTTCCCTGACCGGTAAGATATGTGACATAATTACGTAGCCTGCCTCCATGCACATGTATGGAACAAAAATCCAGAATAGTTTCCTTACAAAACTTCTGATGTCTTTCTGAACATTATCTAGATAACCGGATATGATTAAGAAAGCGGACATATGGAATGTATATACGATTTGCTTTATATAAGGATACTTATCGCCAATGTATACCAGATGGAAAACGATCATTAGGAGGATAAAGATGCTTTTCAGATAGTCCAGTTCTTTAATTCTGTGTTCCATAGTTTGAGTTTTATATACGCTCACATGAGTGGAGTCGCGATAGTGAAAAGGTAATGATAAGTGATTGCTTGATTAGTTTCATGTATTCGTTTGTTTTTGTTGTTAATGCTTTAATACATACAAAAATAGGTAGCTTTTTATAAAAAACAGGATAATAAAACTTCTTTATGATAATGTAACTATATTTTAAAATATATATAAGTCTTGTGTAAACTCGATGTGAGTCATATTCGAATCGTACCCGAACCGTACCTGCTCCGTACCTTCTTCGGTCAGAGGACCTCTATATGGAGAAGCTACGGAGTTGGTACGGAGCAAGTACGGCTCAGGTTATGCTGCATAGTCTTTTGATCTGTTCTTATTTCAGAGTATAAAGACGTTAAAAGTCCGTACTCCTTTGCTTTATCTGTAATTTCTTTGGAACTTTGCATTGCATAAATGGTGTAATGTAAAATATGTAATGAACCGGATGGAGACTCAGGAAATGAAACATACTATTAAAGTCATTGCTTTCGATGCAGACGATACTCTTTGGAGCAATGAACCTTTTTTTCAGGAGGTGGAACGAAAGTATACGGAGCTATTAAGTGAATATGGTAACGCAAAGGAGATTTCGGTAGAACTGTTTAAAACAGAAATGGAAAATCTGGGATGTTTGGGCTATGGTGCCAAAGCGTTCACTATTTCAATGGTTGAGACTGCTTTGCGGGTGAGTGAACGGAAGGTGCCAGCAGATAAGATACAACAGATTATTCTTTTAGGTAAATCTCTACTTCAGATGCCGATTGAGTTGCTGTCCGGTGTGGAAGAGACCTTGAAAGCTCTGAAGGAACAAGGCCGTTATCGTCTGGTAGTGGCTACGAAAGGTGACTTGTTGGATCAGGAACGTAAATTGCACCGCTCCGGGTTGACCTCTTATTTTGATCATATTGAAATAATGTCTGATAAGACGGAGAAAGAATATACCCGTCTGCTACAAATCCTTCAAGTCGCTCCGGAAGAATTTATGATGATTGGTAATTCCTTGAAATCCGATATTCAACCGGTACTGGCTATTGGAGGATATGGGGTACACATTCCTTTTGAGGTGATGTGGCAGCATGAGGTGGTGGATACATTCGCTCATCCCAGATTGAAACAGATGAAAAGTCTGGTGGAACTGATGGACTGGCTTTAATGATGCAGGTTAAATATTCGCATCTATTTGCTTTATCCGATATTTATTCCGTATTTTGTGTTACATAAAAAGTGTAACGTAAAATATGTAATGTCGCTTATGAAACCTCAGAAGATGCAACCCCGGAATCCTTTTTTAGTGTATGGTTATGCGAACCCTCGTTATTTTTGTGACCGTGAAGCTGAAACACAACAGATGTTGTCGGCTTTGGAGAATGAACGGAATCTGACATTGATAGCGCCTCGGCGTATGGGTAAGACGGGATTGATAAAAAATGTCTTCTATACCCTGCAAGAGGAGAAACCGGAAGTTGTCAGTTTCTATATGGATATTTTTGCAACGCGCGATTTAGCTTCTTTCGTTCGCTTGCTGGCAAAAACCGTACTAGGGCAGCTTGATACGCTCAGCGAAAGTGCTTTGCATAAGCTGACTTCTTTTTTTCGCTCTTGCCGACCGGTGATTAGTGCAGATGAGTTGACGGGAGTTCCTACAGTAACCTTAGACTTTGTTGCCGACAAGTCTGAACAGACATTGAAGGAAATCTTTGACTATATGGCTGCTTCCGGCAGGAATTGCTATCTGGCTATTGATGAGTTTCAGCAGATCACTTCTTATCCTGAAGAAGGTACAGAGGCTTTGCTTCGCTCTTATATCCAGTTTATCCCGAATGTCCGTTTCATCTTTGCAGGTAGCAGTCAGCATTTGATGCAGGAAATGTTTGTTTCCGCCAAGCGTCCTTTCTATCAGAGTACGCAATTGATGGTGCTGCGTGAGATTGATGAAGAATCTTATTATTGGTTTGCAAGGAACTTTTTTGAGTTGCGGGGGCAAGAGTTGGACAAATCTGTATTTCATTGGATATATACCCGTTTTGAGGGACATACCTGGTATATGCAGGCAATGTTGAATCGGTTGTATGAGCGAAATGAGTCGGTTGTAGATATCACTCAGGCAGAGCAAGTGCTGATGGGGCTTCTTGAAGAGAATACACCTGTCTATCAGAACCTGATTATTATGTTGACGGACAATCAGTTGGCACTGATGAAAGCCATTGCGTATGAAGGGAAAGTGACGGCACCCAACAGTGGAGATTTCATTTTGGGGCATGGGCTGAAAACTCCGAGCAGTGTCAATGCCGCTTTGAAGTCGTTGGTAGAGAAAGAACTTGTCTATAAATCGACCGGTGGATATATGGTTTATGACCGTTTTATGGGAATATGGTTATTGCGGAACTGATAGATTGGCTTTAATATTTGCGATCTACATGATACTCTATCCTGTAGATGTGATCGAAATGCTCTGTCCATTCATTCGGAGCAATGCCAATCTGTAGACCATAGAAGAGAGTACCCTTTTCCCGGTGTACGCTCATTTGTTTTAATAGCTCAGGTTTGCATTTGGGGATGCGGTAATCGCTGATAAGTAAGACATCCGCATTCATATAGCGGTTCTCGTCGAGCATTCTGAAAGTGTCTTTCAGCATTTGGGTGGCATCCGTATCACCGGTGAAGGGGTGGCTGAAGAATTCCATCAGTTTCAGCCGGTCGCGGCGTATGTCAATGGTTTTGGTGGATACGGAGAATGTGATGAGAAAACATTCCCTGTTTTGAAGTTCAGCTATTTCAATCAGTTTTATCAGCAAGGAATTGGCCATTCGCTCCGGCTTCCCCGTCATGCTGCCCGAAGTGTCGAGGCATACGATCATAGGCCCTTTCAGAACTGCCGGTTTTGCTTCCAGACGTCTGGAAGGCTGCATGATTTCCGATTTATAACGGAAGGTTTGTAGCTTCTGCGTGAAGTATTTCAGCATGAAGACATCTTGCAGTTCGCTGTCTGCATAATATAGCAATTCCGAAGGAAGCAGGGCGTTCAGGTCGTTACCGATGGTGACACCCAAAATATCGCTCTTTTGGGAATGAGCCAGTTTGTAGACACTGCCTTTTGTTACATATACCTGTTTGCTGCCTTCATCGTCGGCTATTCTTCCCATACGGTTGGCTACCTTCAGCAGTTCGGGGTATTCCTTTTGCAGTTTTACAATCTTCCGGATATTCTCAAAATCGATGGTATTCCACAATCCGTTCATCATGCTCCATGCCTGATAGAATTCCTCCTTGTCCACTTGGTGCTCTTCCAGGTATTCCGGTATCTTGTTCAGGCTGGTTTTCAGTTTCTTTTCCAGAAAGTCTTTCTTGGCATCCAGATTTTTCTCTTTCTGTTCCTGCAGCTTCTGTTGAAAAGAATCTTCCCAGTCTTTCAGCATCTTCTCCCAAACGGTGGAATCATGTTGCTTGTCTTTGTCCCCGAACATATGTTCGTAGAATGGTTCATCGAAGGCATTCTCTTTATAGTCATCTTTGATTTTTCTCAGTAGGGCCTGCCATCCATCCCGTTTCTCTTTAATCCAGTTCAGGGCACTTTCCATTTCTCCAAGTTCGGATTGTGCTCTTTGCATCTGAAATTTCTCTTGTTCCAGAAACTGCCAGACAAATTGCGTGGTGATATCGTAGAATATGCGTGCACGGACCTCATCGCCCAGCACCAGAACCCTGATGGACGGATCGTTCATGATGGCCAGCAGATAGAGAAGCAGGGGATCTTCCGTTTCACCGTATAGCGTCTTGACACATTCTCCCGTTTGTACGAACTTCTCGACTACCTTTACATAGAACTGGATATCATACTTCCTTTTGCTCAGCCCTGCCATATTGCCGCAAGTTGAATTGTAACTTTTCCTCTTCGATTTCTACGTTCCGCAGTTTTTTCAGCACTTCGTCCGAGTAACGGGTGATTAACTCTTTGTCAGCGGGGCTGACGAACAGATTGTCCGTGCATAAGGAGTTGGTAAGGGTGAGAAGATGCTGAAAGAGCCGGTTCAGTTCATCCCGGTAATTGCGGGAGGTGATCTGGGGCAGTTTGTCGAACAGGCTTTGGGAAGTTTGTTCGGACTGGTGAGATGCTTTAGTCATTTTTTCTCCTTTATTCCTTTGCGTCATCGGATATCGCACACCATCTATTAACAGGTATTCTGTCCCCTCTCTGTACAGGTTCACCCGTTGCTGAACTGCGCCTGAGGGTGCTCCACCCGGATAACAACGGATAATTGAGCGTCCCGGATTCAACGGATCGGGATAGATGACGGCTTGTCTCGGAGCATTTTCTCTCTTCTGCTCTTTCAGTGCCAGATAGTCTACGGCGAAGATATAGGTATGACCTGTGCCATGTTCTGCTACATGATAGTAGAAGTAATCCGTAATTTCAAGGTCATTCTTGGGCGAGCAATTGTTTTTAAAATCTTCCAGCGCCTGGCGCACCCGACTGATTCGTATATCACTCTTAATCGCTTCGGTGATTTCTTCCATTTTTTCAAGGCAGGAAGTGAACAGTTCGCGGAGAACTAATTGATGAATGGGCTCGCACTCGTCTATCTCGTTCCATAGGCAATGGTATAGAGGCGGCAAATCTGCCGAATTCACGGCTGTGCGTCCGTTGATGAAGGCTGAGGCTTTCAATAGTTGCACGATGTTCTTCCAGCGTCGGTCACTTATATATACGTTTCGAACCGTATCTTCATCATCCAGCGGAAGATGTTTCAATTGATGGCGGATATTCGTAATATAATGTAGTATTTCGGTGGATAGTGAAACCTGGTTTATCTTTCTGCGCCAGTCTGCATATTCTTCTTCACTGATTTGCAGATCTGCGGGTATGTTTATTTCTTTATCATTATCATCGAGCAGCATGTTGTAGAAGGTCGCTTCATCTTTCACACAGGTGCAGATGATGCGTAACAGAAATCGGTCCCACAATGCTTCAAGTCCTTCGCCGTGCGCGGGCAACTCGTTACTGGCGGCAATCAGAAGTTTAAGCGGTAGTTTGATTTCTCTGTCTCCGTTCCGGTAGATTTTCTCATTGATGGCGGTGAGTAATGAATTCTGTATGGCAGGCCCTGCTTTCCATATCTCATCCAGGAATACTACACTTGCCGTAGGGAGATATCCTTCAATGGCACGTTCGTATTTATCGAATTCCTTGAGCCGGTTGATACTGATAGGGCCGAATATCTCGTCGGGAGTAGAAAAACGTGACATCAGATATTCGAAAGCCTTTGCTCCCTTGAAGGCAGCCTTCAGTCGGCGTGCCACCATGGATTTGGCAACCCCCGGAGGACCCAGCAAAAGAACACTTTCGCCTGCCAGTGCAGCCAATAATGACAAGCCTAATTCCGTATCCTTCTCATAAACCCCTTGGTTGATGGCGGTTAATAGTTGTTGTATTCTGTCTCTGATGTCCATAATTCTGTTTCGTTATGTCTCCATTTTTAGAATGAGGCTTCAAATATATGAAATCTTTATACGGAATACTGACAATTATTTTGAATTGTTGCAATATCTCTTGTTCTGCCATTCAAAAAGACTGCTTACTTGACCCCCCCTTTCCCGATTACACTTCTATTTTTCTTTTCTTTTCCGATTGCAGGATTGCATAAAAGACGTATATTTGTCACATTGTATCCTGAACTTAAAGTGAACAGACTATGATAACAAACCAATTGCTTCGTCCTGCCAGTATTGTAGTGGTGGGAGCATCCAATAATGTGCACAAGCCGGGAGGCGCTATCCTGCGTAACCTTATTAATGGTGGTTATACCGGTGAACTTCGTGCCGTGAATCCGAAAGAGACAGAAGTACAAGGTGTAACAGCTTATGCCGATGTGAAGGACATTCCCGATACGGAACTTGCGATACTCGCTATTCCCGCACAGATGTGTCCTGATGCCGTGGAAGTGCTTGCAGCTGAGAAGCAGGTACGGGCGTTTATCATTCTCTCCGCCGGATTCGGTGAAGAGACACATGAGGGCGCTCTGCTGGAAGACCGTATTTTGGAAACGGTAAATAAGTACGGTGCTTCCCTGATAGGGCCGAACTGCATCGGACTGATGAATACCTGGCATCATAGTGTGTTCAGTCAACCCATTCCGCAATTGCATCCTCAAGGAGTCGATTTGATATCCAGCTCCGGTGCGACTGCCGTTTTCATTTTGGAAAGTGCCGTAACAAAAGGTTTGCAGTTCAATTCTGTCTGGTCTGTGGGGAATGCCAAGCAGATAGGTGTGGAAGATGTGCTGCAATATATGGACGAGAATTTCCAGGCAGATAAAGATTCTAAAATAAAACTGCTCTATATTGAAAGTATCGGTGACCCGGACCGTCTGTTGTTCCATGCATCCTCTCTGATAAAGAAAGGCTGTAAGATTGCTGCCATCAAGGCAGGTAGCAGTGAAAGTGGTAGTCGTGCGGCATCTTCGCATACAGGTGCCATTGCCAGTTCGGACTCGGCAGTGGAAGCTTTGTTCCGTAAGGCAGGTATTGTACGTTGTTATTCGCGCGAGGAACTGACGACGGTAGGCTGTATTTTCACCCTGCCGGAACTAAAAGGAAAGAATTTTGCCATCATTACCCATGCCGGAGGTCCGGGCGTTATGCTGACTGATGCGCTGAGTAAAGGCGGACTGAATGTGCCCAAGCTGGAAGGCCCGGTTGTGGACGAATTGAAAAGTAAACTCTTCCCCGGTGCAGCTGTAGGAAATCCGATTGATATCCTGGCTACGGGAACTCCCGACCATTTGCGTCTTTGCCTGGAATATTGTGAAGAGAAATTCGATAATATTGATGCTGTTCTGGCTATCTTCGGGACACCGGGACTGGTTACCATGTTCGAGATGTATGACGTGTTGCACGAGAAGATGCAGACATGCAGTAAACCGATCTTTCCCATTCTTCCCTCCATCAATACTGCCGGAGCGGAAGTTGCCGCTTTCCTTGCTAAAGGCCATGTGAACTTTGCTGACGAAGTGACATTGGGTACCGCATTGTCTCGCATTATGAATGCTTCCCGGCCTGCCGCCAATGAGATCGAACTCTTTGGTGTGGATGTGCCGCGTATTCGTCGTATTATAGACTCTATCCCCGAAGATGGATATATTCAGCCCCATTATGTACAGGCATTGCTGCATGCTGCCGGCATCCCCATAGTTGAGGAATTTGTGTCGGCCAATAAAGATGAGGTGCTGGCTTTTGTTCGTCGCACGGGTTTCCCTGTAGTGGCAAAGGTGGTGGGACCTGTTCATAAATCCGACGTAGGCGGTGTGGTGCTTAATATCAAGGGAGAAGAGCATCTGGCGTTTGAATTTGAACGTATGATGCAGATTCCCGAAGTGACAGGTATCCTGATACAACCGATGCTGACGGGTACGGAACTTTTCGTAGGCGCCAAGTATGAAGAGAAATTCGGGCATGTAGTGCTGTGTGGTTTGGGTGGTATCTTTGTGGAAGTGCTTAAGGACGTTTCTTCCGGTCTGGCACCGCTTTCGTATGAAGAGGCTTACTCCATGATCCATTCCCTTCGTGCTTACAAAATTATCAAGGGAACACGCGGACAAAAGGGGGTGAATGAAGATAAATTCGCCGAGATTATCGTACGCCTTTCTACTTTGTTGCGTTTTGCAACGGAGATCAAGGAAATGGATATCAACCCACTACTGGCAACGGAAAAATATGTGATTGCAGTAGATGCGCGTATCCGAATCGAAAAGAAATGAAACAACGTATTCTCCTTTTTCTCATCTGTCTGATACATGTTTTGGCGCTTTTCCCGAAAAGTGCGGATCGCTTTTTCAGTCAGTACAACTTTAAGTTTATCACTGAAAATGCAGGGTTGCCTTATAGCTTTGTAAGTGATATCTTTAAAGATTCCGGAGGGTACGTCTGGGTTGCCACACATTATGGTATAGGCAGATATGATGGTTATCAGTTCCTGAATTATGGTACACAAACGGAACCGATACGCCTGAAGAATGACTTTGTCCATAAGATTTGCGAAGATAACTTCCGGCGATTGTGGATTGCATCCGAAGGTGGAATAGATATCCTCGACCTGGATACTTATGCTTTGGTAAAACTCCCTGTTCCACCGGATAGTCCGCTGCAAAAGTTATTGAATGAAAACGTCAGTACCATTTATAAAGACAGACAGGGAGATTTATGGATTTCCGGCAATAAAGAACTGTGGTGTATTGATTTGGACGATCAGGGAGATATAAAGACCTGGTATCGTCTGAAGAGCGAATGCGAATCTCCCGTACATGCCATTCTTGATATAGGCTGGGCAGTTTGTGCAGGTATTGACAACCAGGTATATCGTGTTGAGAAGCAACCGGATCATCTCTTAAAGGCAGATATCTTGTCCGATAGTTTGGTTTCTTTCAGTGAAGATTGGCGGATTTCCTGTATGCAGGCGGATGGGGATGCTTTGTGGATTGGCTCTAACCGTGGTTTATTCAGATATAATCATACCGAACGAAGTCTGAAGAGGTATCGCTACTCCACTCATCGTCCCGGAATGTTGAGCCAGGCCTATATAACGGATATCAAACAGACGGAACGGGGATACCTGATCGTATCTACCCTGAATGGACTGAATGTGTATAACAAAGATACGGATACTTTTTCATTCATTCGTCAGACCAGTGACCGGGGTGGAGTAACCATTAACTGTAATGCCATCAACTGCCTGTTCACCGATGGAGAGACTATCTGGCTGGGTACTGAAACCGGAGGCATCAACCTGCTTTCCCCGAAGCGTTTGCAAACAGAATTATGGACATGCGGCACTTCTGTCACAGAAACAGATACTCCTACACCTGTTAATGCCGTAGGTGAAGATAAAGACGGTAATCTTTGGATTGGATTAGTAGAACGTGGACTGATGAAATGGAATCAGGAGGAAAAGACTTGTGCCCATCATCTTTTTTCTCCTAACGATATAACTTCCATCAGTAATAACACTATTACCGGACTGCTGATTGACTCCGATAATCGTTTGTGGGCATATACCTGGGGTGTGGGCATTAACGAACTGAACCTGAATATTTCCAATAACCGTACCTTTAAGCGCTATACCCGTGAGAATATTCCCGAATTGGAAGGTGACTTTATTAATAGTGCCTGTGAAGATGTGATCAATCACGGAATATGGTTCGGCTCTACACGTGGAGTGCATTTCTACGATAAGCGGAAAGATACTTTCATCCGTGTATTATTCGATCAGTCGGATAATGAGTTCGAAGCGGTTCACGCCCTGTTGATTGATAGAAATAAGCGTTTGTGGGTAGGAACCACGCAAGGTGTCTTCATTGTAGACCTTGCTTCTTTTGCTAAGTCGAACAAGCGCTTTGATTATAAATATCTTCGGTATAAACTGGATAATCCACAGTCAACACAACTGGAAAAGATTAATAGCATTTTGGAAGACAAGAATGGTACTATCTGGCTGGGTGGCAATGGAAGCGGACTGTATCAGTTGACGAGTGACAAGAATAATCACTTTGTCTTTAAAAACTATACCACACGTCACGGGTTGCCTAATAATACAATTATCGGTATGGCTGAAGACGGGAAGGGAAACTTGTGGTTGACTACGAATGATGGAGTGTCCCGTCTGAATATCCAGTCGATGACATTCAGTAACTACACGCAGGCTGATGGTCTGCCTGCTACTCAGTTCTACTGGAATGGCATCCATTATTCGTCAAAGCACGACTTTATCTATATGGCTACTATAGACGGACTGGTCATTATTCATTCTGATAATGAAACTTCGCCGTCTGCGGATTCGCATGTGAAACTCTCTTCACTGGCAATTGGAGGAAATATTATCTATCCTTCCAGTGGTGATTATCTGCAAAAGGATATCACCCTTGCCTCCGGTATTTTCCTGCATGAAAGGGAGAATCGTTTCTCCGTAGGATTTACCACACAGAATTATGGAAACAGCAGCCGTATTCGCTTTGCCTATCGTCTGGAGGGATATGAGGAAGAGTGGAATGAAACTCAACCGGGTGATTGTATGGCAAGATATGCAGCTGTCCCGCCGGGGAACTATACCCTGCAAGTGCGTGCGACGGATGAGTTGGGGCGTTGGTCGGATGAAATAACTGACATAGAAGTGGGGATCACTCCTTATTTTTATAAATCCATTGGATTCTATCTGCTTCTTGTCGTAGTTATTAGCCTTGCTATTTATTTATTCTATAAGCGGAAGATGCGGAGTTATCGTGAACAGAAAGCGCGATTGGAAAAAGAAGTGGAACTGCGCACGCAGGAACTGGCTGTCCAGAACAAACAGTTGGAAACCATGGCTCAACACGTAAAAGAGATTACGGAAGAGAAGATTGCTTTCTTTACGAACATCACTCATGAATTCCGTACTCCGGTTACACTGATTCATGGCCCCATTGAACATGCTTTAAAGGAGACGCAGGATGAGGCTGTAAAGGCACAGTTGCAGATAGCCGAGCGAAATTCACGGTATTTGCTTTCCCTGGTCAATGAACTGATGGACTTCCGGAAACTGGACATAGACAAGGTGGTGCTGGATAAGCGTTCCTCGAATTTTATCGAGTTTTTGTCTGAGTTGCTGATACCTTTCAGAGTCTTTGCCAAGGAAAGGCATATCGACATATGTACTTATTTCCGTTTGGAGAATCCCTTTCTGATGATCGATACGGGATATATGCGCAAGGTGTTGGTGAATCTGGTTTCGAATGCTATTAAGTTTACACCGGATAGCGGTCGTATTGATATATTTGTGGCATCTGTTAAAGGAAAGAACGGGGAGAAACTATTCTATATGAATGTATGCGATACGGGACATGGCCTTGTGGCAGAAGATCTGGAAAAGATTTTCGATCGCTTTTACCAGTCTAAGAAGAGTACCAAATATCCGGTTTACGGGCAGAGCGGCACAGGCATCGGTCTTTTCCTGTGCAAGCGGATTGTATACTTGCATGGCGGAGAAATCTTTGCCCGCAATAACCACAGGCAGGGGGCTTCATTCCGTATGTTAATGCCGTTGATTCCCGGAGAACGGGTAGAGACGAATGGGGATGTGGTACAGCCCGATAGTGTATATTTACCGGATACTTTGCAACCGGAGGATACCCAGAAGAAAGAGACTATCCTGATTGTGGAAGATAATAAAGATATGCGTTCGTATATCCGCACACTGCTTGTGGGGGATTATCGTTTGTTTGAGGCAGGTGACGGGCAGGAGGCCCTTGAAATCGTTCAGAAACATACCGTCGACTTAATAGTCAGTGATTTGATGATGCCTGTGATGGATGGTATGGAGTTGTCCCGCCGTATCAAGGAGAATCTGGCGACTTCGCACATTCCTTTCCTAATGCTTACGGCGCTTCGCTCGGACGTACAAGAGAAAAGAAGCTTTGAAATAGGTGTGGACGAGTATCTTTGCAAACCTTTTGATGAAGAAGTGCTCCGGCTTCGTATTCGTAATATACTGAGTCTGCGAAGGAAATATAAGAAGATGTTCTCATCCAGCAGTAATGTGGAAGAGCTGCATGTAAAGGAAGAATCGCGAGACAAGACATTCATTACGAATGCGGTCAACCTGATGAAGGAACACTATGCCGATGCGGAATATAACCTGGAACGCTTTGTACGCGACATGGGCTACAGCAAGACATTGGTCAACAAGAAAATGCAGGACCTGACGGGACAGCCCATCGGGCAGTTTATGAAGAACTACCGTCTGAACGTGGCGCAACGGATGATACAGGAGGGATCGGGAGATGTGAATGTTTCCGAAATAGCCTATGCTGTAGGATTCAACGATCCTAAATATTTTACGAAGTGTTTCAAAGAGTTCTTCGGATATTTGCCGAGCTCGAAGTTGGGGAAGAAGGGGTAAGAAGGTGTGTCATTCTTTACTATATTCGTCCCAAACTTTTCTATTTTCTCCTTACATAAAAAAATAAACGCTTACTTTTGCACATCACCCAGAAGAATGAATACCATGAAAACCAAATTCTGTTTACTCATTTTGTTAATAGTAGGCTTATCCGTTCAGTTATCAGCCAACCCTATAAACGGTTTGCTCGAAAGAATTGATAAGGGAGCATCGAAGAAATTTGTTATCGAATTCAAGAAAGGTGCGGATGATTTTTTCGAACTGGACCAGAAAGGAACTAAAGTCGTAGTCCGGGGTAATAACTATGTGAATATAGCGACAGGTATCAACTGGTATCTGAAATATTATGCCGGTATCCAACTGTCATGGAATGGTATGCAGGCGAAATTGCCGCAGGTACTTCCTCCTGTCCCCCGAAAAGAGCGTCACGAAACATCCCTCTCACTCCGTTACGATTTCAACTACTGTACCTATTCCTACACCATGGCCTTTTGGGATTGGGAACGCTGGGAGAAAGAAATAGACTGGATGGCTCTACATGGTATCAATCTCCCTTTGGCAGCCGTAGGCCAGGAATGTATCTGGTTCAATATGCTTCAAAAACTGGGATATTCTAAAGATGAAATTAACCGATTCATTGCCGGCCCTGCTTTTCTTGCCTGGTGGGCAATGAATAATCTGGAAGGATGGGGCGGACCTAATCCGGATTCCTGGTATGTACAGCAGGAAGCTTTGCAGAAGAAAATTCTGAAGCGTATGCGCGAATATGGCATTAAACCTGTGTTTCCGGGATATTCAGGTATGGTTCCCCACGATGCTGATGAGAAGTTGGGGCTGAACCTGACCAAGTCTGATTTATGGAACGGCTTTACCCGTCCTGCTTTCCTGCAACCTACCGATGTCCGCTTTGCCGAGATTGCCGATTTATATTATCAGGAACAGGAGAAGCTTTTCGGCAAGGTCGATTATTATTCTATGGACCCTTTTCATGAAGCTGAGAATGCCGCTTCAGTAGATTTCGATGCGGCCGGGAAAGCTATTATGGTGGCTATGAAAAAAGTGAATCCGAAAGCCACCTGGGTAGTGCAGGGCTGGACAGAGAATCCTCGTCCCGAGATGATAAAGAATATGCAGAATGGAGATCTGCTGATACTGGACCTGTTCAGTGAATGTCGTCCTATGTGGGGAATCCCTTCTATCTGGAAGCGTGACAAGGGGTATGAACAGCACAATTGGCTGTTCTGTATGTTGCTCAATTTCGGTGGCAATGTGGGACTTCACGGTCGTATGGACCAGTTACTCGATAATTTCTACCTGACTAAGAATAATCCGTTAGCTGTTCACCTGAAAGGAATAGGTCTGACCATGGAAGGTGCAGAGAATAACCCCATGATGTTTGAACTGATGTGCGAACTTCCCTGGCGACCAGAGAAATTCACGAAAGAAGAATGGCTGAAAGATTATCTCTTTGCCCGTTATGGTGTAAGAGACGAGAAGATAGAAAAAGCATGGACTTTGCTTGCCAATACCATTTATAACTGTCCTTTCGGAAATAACCAACAAGGCCCTCATGAGTCTATTTTCTGCGGACGTCCTTCGTTGAATAACTTCCAGGCATCGAGCTGGTCGAAGATGAAGAACTATTATGACCCTACCGTTACGGAAGAAGCAGCACGGCTGATGGTGGAAGTAGCCGATAAATATCGTGGTAATAATAACTTTGAATATGACCTGGTAGACATCGTACGACAGTCTCTTTCCGATAAAGGACGTATTGTTTATAACCGGACCATTGCTGACTTCAAAAGCTTTGATAAACGCAGTTTTGCCCGTGACTCTCGGAAATTCCTGGATATATTGCTGTTGCAGGATAAATTGCTGGGTACACGTAGTGAATTCCGTGTAGGCCGTTGGATAGAGCAGGCACGCAATTTGGGGACTACTCCCGAAGAAAAAGACCTGTACGAGTGGAATGCCCGCGTGCAGATAACCACTTGGGGCAATCGTGTTTGCGCTGATGACGGTGGTCTGCGCGACTATGCCCATAAGGAATGGAACGGTATTCTGCGCGACTTCTATTATAAACGTTGGGCAGCCTACTGGCAAACTCTTCAGGATCAACTGGATGGTAAACCCGAAGTTAAGCTGGATTATTATGCGATGGAAGAACCTTGGACACTGGCAAAGAATCCGTATAGTTCGGTTCCTGAAGGAAGCTGTGTGGATGTGGCGAAAGAAGTGTTTGAGAAGGCAATGAGATAGTATAACTGAGATACAACCAACTGTGCATATTGATATTTAGAAAGTATATGGAAAACTCTCACCCCCCAATTTCCACTTCCCCACAGAAGAAGCGACTTTTGTCTCTTGATGTGCTGCGCGGAATTACTGTCGTCGGTATGATCCTCGTCAATAATTCCGGTGGGAAGTTATCTTATGATTCTTTGCAACATTCTGCATGGAATGGGCTGACTCTTTGTGATCTGGTCTTTCCGTTCTTTTTGTTCATCATGGGAGTTTCCACTTATATTGCTTTGGGCAAGTTCCATTTTCAAGCATCTGGTTCGGTGGTCCGTAAGATACTGAAACGTACTCTTGTCATTTTATGCATCGGCTGGGCTATTCACTGGTTTCACTTTATTTGTGATGGAGATTTCTTTCCTTTTGCCCATCTTCGGCTTACGGGAGTGTTGCCGCGTATAGCCTTGTGCTATTGTGTAGTTTCTTTTGTAGCCTTGTATGTCAATCATAAATATATTGGCTGGATCATTGGTTGCCTTATCGCCGGATATGCCGTTTTGCTTTGTATAGGCAACGGATATGCACCGGATGATACAAACCTTCTGGCTATCATAGACCGGAATGTATTAGGTGCAGACCACCTTTATCATAAAAGCCCGATAGATCCGGAAGGACTTACCAGTACCCTTTCTGCTATCGCTCATACTTTGATCGGCTTCTGTTGTGGGAAAATCATTCTGGCTAAGGAAGCTTTGGAACAGAAAACACTGAAATTGTTTGTTGCAGGTTTTATTCTGATGGCATGTGGTTTTGTGCTGACAGAAGCCCTACCGTTGAATAAGCGTATCTGGTCGCCTACATTTGTGTTGGTAACATGTGGATTGGCAGCCATGCTTCAGTCTGTGCTGATTTATTTCATTGACATGAAGGAAAAGAAGAACTGGTGTCGTTTCTTTGAAATATTCGGTGTTAACCCTTTGTTTCTCTACGTACTCAGCGAGGTAGCGGCTATTGTCATTGGTGCCACCGGAAGTAAGCCGGTGATTTACGAAGGGGTACATTTTCTGATAACCGATCCTTATCTGGCATCTGCCGTTTACGCCCTTGCCTTTACACTGCTGATGGGAGCGTGCGGCTATCCATTGTATAAAAAGAAAATCTATATAAAAATATAATAATGATGAGACGAACAATCTATACATGCTATTCTCTGTTACTGGCAACTGTGTTGCTGCCGGGTACTACTTCGTGTACCAGTCGTTATGGGACTGTTGACGAGTCGCGATTATCCTATATCGATACTCGTGTAGGTACCGCCCCCAGTGCGACCCATACAGCGGGGTTGTTTGGCAGGGATACGGAAGAATACGGGCAAACCCTCCCGGCGGTACTCGAACCCAACGGAATGAACTTCTGGACTGCGCAGACGCGGGACACGGAGGAGAAATGCATAGCACCCTATTATTACGCAGATACTCTGCTGCAAGGCTTTCGTAACTCCCACTGGATTGTGGGCGGATGTACGCAGGACTACGGTTCTATGACGTTGATGCCGCTCTTCGGTAAATTGCGTTGCCAGCCGGAAGCACGTTCCACCCGTTTCTCCCATGAGAAAGAAACGGCAACACCGGCTTATTATACGGTTTCCCTGCCGGATGAGAATATCTATGCCGAAATGACGGGGCGTTCGCGTTCCGCAATTTTCCGTTTCACATACAGCAAAGCGGGAAAAGGTTATCTGGTGGTAAACCCTAACAGTGATGAAGGTCAGGGATATATCTGCATCGACACCCTTAACAATCAGATTTACGGATATAATCCTGTTCACCGCATTTATCAGGGTTGGGGAAAATCGGCAGGGTATAGCGGATATTTTATCATTCAGTTCCAAAAGAAGCTGACGGATTACGGTGTGTTCAAGGGAGATTCTTTGTCTCCCGGCGCCATTCAGATAGGAGATGCGGCGCAGATAGGTGCCTATGTGGAGTTTGATGTGACCGAAGGTGAAGAGGTATTGGTGAAAGCTGCCTCCTCTTTTACCGACCGGGATGGTGCTTTGAAGAACCTGAAAGCTGAAATTCCTCATTGGGACTTTGGACAGACTTGCACAGAGCTAAGACAGATGTGGGAGAAACATCTCTCTGCTATTGATGTAGAGACCGAACGACTTGCAGACAAGGAAATGTTTTACGGTGCTTTCTATCGTGCCTCTTTTCTGCCGCATACATTCAATGATATAGATGGCCGTTATCCCTCTTTTGCGAATGGCACTCCGATATGCCAACTTCCTGAAGGAGAAACGTATTATGAGGATTATAGTATGTGGGATACCTACCGTGCCCTGCATCCGATGATCAATCTGCTTTTTCCGACAAAGGGGGGAGATATGATGCAATCTTTGGTGCATAAATATGAACAAGGTGGTTGGTTGCCCATCTTTCCTTGCTGGAATAGCTATACTGCCGCTATGATAGGCGATCATTGTATCTCCGCCATCAGCGATGCATACTGTAAGGGGATTCGTAATTTCGATGTGGACAAGGCTTATGAAGGAATGCGTAAGAATGCCTTTGAAACTCCTTCTAACCTTGATGAATATAAAAATGGTATGGGGCGTCGAGCTCTGACCTCTTATCTGGAATACGGATATATTCCTCTTGAAGACGGTGTACCTGATGCTTTTCATACAAAGGAACAGGTATCACGTACCTTGGAATATGCTTATGATGACTTTGCTCTTGCACAGATGGCAAAAGCTTTGGGTAAGACGGATGATTACCAGGCATTGATACGGCGTGCTGCCAATTATCGCAATGTGATAGATCCCCGTACGGGATATGCCCAGGGGCGCCATGCCGATGGTACTTTTCTGAATGATGCCAATGCTTTTAATTTTGCCCGTTTTATTACTGAAGGTGCCCCCTGTCACTATACCTGGTACGTGCCGCAAGATCCATACGGACTGATGGCAAGTATAGGAGGGAAAGATAAGTATGTAGCCAAGTTGGATTCCATGTTCAGTGAACAACGTTACTGGCATGGAAACGAGCCTTGTCATCAGGTTGCTTATATGTTCAATTATGCAGGTGAACCCTGGAAGACTCAGCGTGCTGTCCGCCACGTTATGGAAACGGAATATCTGAATGAACCGGGTGGACTTTCCGGCAATGACGATGCCGGACAGATGTCGGCCTGGTACATGTTTGCCGCTATGGGATTTTATCCGGTGTGTCCCGGTACTCCGTATTATATACTTGCCAGCCCCTCATTCCCCAGCTTCACGCTGAATCTTGAGAGTGGAAAGAAGTTCACAGTGAAAGCCCGTAACGCATCGCAGAGGAATATCTATATTCAGTCGGCAACGCTGAACGGAAAACCTTATACGCGTAATTACATTACCCATCAGGATATAGTGAACGGTGGCGTGATGGAGTTTGTGATGGGGGATAAACCGAATAAGGAGTGGGGAACGGCAGCAGAAGACTGTCCGCCGACGGTGATTGAGTGAAGATGACTTATTCTTCATCCGCAGATAACACGGATCACGCAGGTTTTTAATTTATTTCTCTAAGATCATGTCTCTTAAATCCGTGTAATCTGCGTCATCTGCGGATGAAAAATGAAAGTCCGCCAAAAGTAATGTAGTTTAATTTAAGAAAGATATACTTATTATGAGAGCAAAAGCATTTTTGTTTGTCCTGTGCAGCATCTTGCTGTTAGGGGCATGCGGCACTCCGAAGACCGGAGGGACTATTTATAACATTATGGACTACGGAGCCAAAGGTGATGGTGTCACCGATGACGCCGCGGCCATACAAGCTGCTATCGATCAGTGTTCCAAGTCGGGTGGCGGAACGGTACTGGTTCCGGCAGGGCGTACTTTCATGTGCAGCCCTTTCCGTCTGGGCTCATTTGTGGAACTGCATCTGGAACCTAATTCCTGTCTGCTTGCCAATCCTGATGAGGCTGCCTATACACTGAGCGCTTTCCGTGATAATCGTGGTGAAGGCATGATGTGGATTTATGGTCAAGATCTGAAAGAAGTATCCATCACCGGAACAGGAGCCATAGATGGAAACGGTGTCTCCTTTATGGGTAAGGAACTGGAAGACTCTTATGAACTGAAACCGGTGACCGACTTTGATCCCCGTCCGCATGTACTGACGCTTATCAATATAGAGAAAACAGTGATCCGTGATGTGACAATCCGCAACAGTGCCTATTGGACGGTTCATCTTATCGGTTGCAACGATGTCTCCATCGATGGCATCTCTATCCTGAATAACTTGAAGATACGCAACGGTGACGGCATCGATGTAGACCATTCCAAGAATGTGCGTATAGCCAATTGCCATATCGAATCGGGTGATGACTGCATCTGTCTGAAGAATCGTCGTGAGTTTGAAGAATACGGTTCGTGCGAAGACATAGTTGTGACCAACTGTACTATGGTTTCCCGTTCCTGTGCCATCAAGATAGGTTCGGAAAATATGGATAAGATTAATAATGTACTGTTCAATAACTGTATCATCAAGAACAGTAACCGTGGCATCGGTATTCAGAACCGGGATGAAGGAACGGTTACCAATGTGATTTTCTCTAATATGATTGTGGATTGTATGTTCTTCTCCGATGTCTGGTGGGGAAAGGCAGAACCTATTTACGTGACTTCCTATCCGCGTGCCGTAGGCAATCATAAGGATGCCGGCTGGCGTTTCCCGAAGGGAGCCACCGAAGGACGTTGCGGAGAGGTGAGCCGTATTTACTTCACAAATATCAAATGCACCAGCGAGAACGGCATCTTTGTAGGTGGGGATACACAAGACAAAGTGAATCATATCTACTTTGAAGACGTAGACCTGCTATTGCAAAAGCGTACGGCTTATGAGGGTGGTATCTATGATAAACGTCCGTGTGTGGGCGAAGGGTTTATCCATGATAAGACGTATGGTTTTTATATCGATACGGCATCTGATATTCTGATAGATGATTGCACCGTTACTTGGGGAGATATCCGTCCCGATCAGGCAGCAGAAGGCATTGGGCAGAGGAATGTTCGTAATCTGAAAATAAAGAAATAAAAGTGATAAGCTACAAGCTACTGATTCATATTAATAACTTAAATTCGTCACGAAGATGAGACAAAGCATAATTTTTATCTTGTATTTGCTGTGTACTTTCACAGCTCGTTCCCAGTCTGCATTAACTCCGGAGCAGACAGGAAGTATTTATTATGCTTATCCTGTTCCTTCATCCACCTATACTCCTGCTCCTGCTGGTTATGAGCCTTTCTACATCAGTCACTACGGTCGTCACGGTTCCCGCTGGATGACGGCGGATGAGCGTTATACGGAAGTTATCTGCGTCTTTGATTCCCTTTATCAATGTTCCGAACTGACCCCCCTTGGCGTGGATGTCCGCGAACGTCTGCATAAGGTTTGGGAAGATGCCCGCGGATGTAGTGGAAGTATCACCCCACTTGGCGAGCGCCAGCACCGTGAGATAGCCGAACGGATGTATCATAACTTTCCGCAAGTATTTCGGGGGGACGCTTTCATTGACGCCCGCTCATCCACTTCCCTGCGTTGTGCCATGAGTATGAGTTATTTCACCGAACGCCTGAAAGAACTGAATCCTGGCCTGCAAGTAAACCGTAGAGCTTACCATCGGTATATGGATTATATCGCCTATACATCCCCCGAAGGTGAGAAATTTGCTTCTGAGAAGGCTCCGTGGAGGCGTAGCTTCAGAGAGTTTGAAAAAAAGAACGTCCGTCCCGAACGTCTGATGGCCTCCCTGTTTGTGAAGCCTGAAGCGATAACGGATCAAGACGCCATGATGCGCAGTCTTTATTGGATTGCCGCTGATATGCAGAATGTTGAGTTGGATTTGTCTTTCTATGATATCTTTGAATATGAGGAATTAGTAGGAGTCTGGAAGACAGTGAATGCCCGCATGTATGTTTGCAATGCTGCTGCTCCGCTCAATGGCGGCCTGATGCCTCGTTGTGCCGTACCTTTGCTGCGTAATATCCTGGAAAGTGCGGATGCCGCCATAGAGAAAGGAACCCCTGCGGCCGATCTCCGTTTCGGACATGATACTCATCTCATTCGTCTGCTTGCTTTGATGCAGATAGAAGGATGTAGTAATCAGGAGGTGGATATGGAGAAGTTTCATCTTGCCTGGCAAGATTACCGGGTTTCTCCTATGGGAGCTAATCTTCAATTGATTTTCTATCGCGATAAGAAGAATGATATACTGGTGAAATTTCTGTTGAACGAGTGTGAAGTGACACTGCCGTTGAAGAGCAAAATGGTTCCTTATTATTCATGGAAAGAGGTTGAAACTTTCCTGGCGGAGGTAATAGGAAAAGAATAACCGTAAAGTGAGAATATATAAAGGATTCCCATCCAATCTCAGCGTTTATAGAGCAATCAACTCCTGTTTTGACTAAAAGTTGTATTTTTTATCCTAATATAAATACAACTTGTGCAAAAAATACATATCTTTGTATCAGAGAATATGCTTTTACTTCAAAGTAACGGGCAATAAAAGAATCGTTTAACATAAAAAACAGGAAGCGTATGAATAGAATTCTTAAGTTGGGACTTTTAAGTGTCATTGTAGGCGCCTTGTATTCTTGTAGTTCCGATAGTCTATACGATCCGGACAAAGCAGGAGATGTGAAGCTTGCTCAGTATGAAGCAGCTTTTGTAGGAAAGTATGGAGCAATTGCTTCTAATCAGAATTGGGGATTTGGAGGGGCAACAACACGTAGTGCTAATACTAATAGCAATCAATGGAAAGATTTCGTGGAAGTTCCCTCAAGTGATGATCTTACTTCTGAGAAAATAAACAAAATTGTAGAGCTTTTCAAAGATCCTTCAAAGGCTAAAGTCATAGAGGGTGTGAATTGGTCGGATTTCTTTGTTCAGCATGTCTACTATGGAAATAAGGACAATATGAATCAATTGGCCGTACATAAGGAGAAGAATGGAGCTCCGGATAAAGTTAACAATTTCAATAAATCAGCCGGAAGTATCATGTTTATGTATGACAGCGGTACAAGTTCATTCAGCTATGAGGGTCAAGGAGGTAATAGATACAATGAATATATAATAATATTCTATGAGGGAGATTATTATGTTGGACTTGATTATGAGGGCTATATGAATGAAAACACTCCACCGGATGGAGATTATAGCGATTGGATCGTACGAATTGTTCCGGCTAAATATATAAAAGCCCAAAGAATCATGGCGGAAGACCTTACAATATCTGGTGGAGATTTCGATTTCAATGATGTTGTATTTGATGCCGTAACCGTGAATGGTGCAACTGTGGTGACCTTACAGGCAGCTGGTGGTACAATGCCTCTGTATATTGAAGACAATGAAGTACACGAACTGTTTGGCGTTTCTCAATCCACAATGGTGAATACTTATGACAAGCAGGCAAAAGCTCCGGTAATATTCCGACTAAAGAACAGATATAACGATATAAAAGATATACCCGTTCGCGTGAATGATGTGATGTTGCCGGCAGAAGTGGGGAAAGCTCCAGGGAAACTGTGCTGCCCGACTACCTGTGAGTGGACTGATGAACGGCAGAACATTGAAATCAAGTATCCGAATTTCCAGGCAGCAGTGGAAAACGGCAATATCAATTGGTGGGAGTAATCAGTAATTCTGCTACTCTTCTTGTGATAGAATAGAAAACGAAATCTAAAGAATATATTTCCCATTCAACCCGGATTCTGATCCGGTTGAATGGGAAATTTGTTTTGATGATAGAGATTCATCAATGGGTTTTTGTTTATCATAAGTTTTTAAATTTGTGTCAACATCAAATGGCTGAATTCCGTCAAACGCATATACTGGCAAACTATAATTACAGGATTTTTAGTTTCAGTCTTTCAGCCGGTTCTTCTAGTATCTATATATGGGTGCCATTGGATCTATAGATGCGGCACGTTGGATCTATAGATGCGACACGTCCGATCTATAGACCCAACAGGTCCGATATATAGGTGGGGCACGCCTATTGTTGATGAACGACTTAAGAGTTTCGCAAGTGTGCAACGAACGGACTTAATAGAATAATAATAATGATGCTAATATTCTCATTATGCAAGCATAAAGATATTATTATGTGCATTCCGCTAACATGTGCTTGATGCAAACAGACTCTTCTGGCTCAATGAATCCTCATTTTCCTTGAAACAGACCATCTGTTTGCCTCAAACTAACCATGTAATTGAGCATAACTAACCATGTAATAAGGTATAACTAATAATGTAATTGTGCACAACTAACTATGTAATTTGCAAAATGGCTACACCTTTTGCCCAAAAGGGTGTAGCTATCCTGCAAAAAGGGTGACACCATCCGGAGGAAAGGGTGTAGCCTTCTCCAAAACCGGTTTATTCTGTTCTATCTGAATACGAGCTCCAACCATCCTGCAAGTTTCATTTTGCAGTAATACTGTTAATTATAAAGACTATTTAAAGCGGATCGGTAGATAAAAAGATCATAGTGATTCTTTTTCTCGCAGACAGCAATCATTGTACGTTCTTGCTAAACGTTCTCCTTGCGCTTTTCACTTCTTCCCCTCCGACAGTGCTGAAAGAAAGCATTCTCGCACGTTAGAATTATCAATTTGTCAATTTGACATATTGACATGTCGGTTGCATCACTGAGTGATTCCGGGATGGTTCAGCTCATTCAGCGGAGGTTTCAGCCGTAAAGCTTATAAATGAGGCGATTCGGGAATAGGCTGAAGAACTGAAAGATAAAAATGAAAATAAAAGTATGTCCTGACAAAGTAAGAAAGTAACTTTACTCAAGTTTAGCATGTAACCTTTCAGGCTACTTGCGAAACTCTTGAATAACTTTATAGTCCCGAGTTCATCCGTCCCAAGTTTTTTTTAAGTGTTACCTAATAAAACCAGCATAATCTGTACCAGGTTATTTTTAGTCATTACTAAGTTGGAGAATAATGGATGTAACAAGATATTATACCAAAATATACGTGATAAAGATGTGTCAGATAGGTATTGGAGTATACATCAAATATACATCGATTCTCCTCTTTGACTACATCTTTACTTTCTTGGCTGAAATGTAATATCTTGTTTTATAGAACATTGCTAAAATGAGGCTTTTGCTCTACTCTCTTGTTGAATAAAAAGGGGGTATATGGTGCCTGTATATTGTTTACCTTTGTCGAAAATTGTTTAACCTTAAAAAGCTATGGAAGATAAGCTACTTCAATATTCATTCTATTTTCTTATGGTAATATTGTTGCCTGTTCTTTGTCTCTATCACGGCACTCCATACTTTGTTGTGTTCTGTCTGTCTGTTCCTCTTTTCTATCGGTTTCAGCGCAAAAGTGCCCAATTCATCGAAGAAAAGGAGAGTAGAATCGCAAATCTGGAAAGTGAATTGCTGGATATCAAGCAGGTGAAAAATGCCTTGGAAGAACAGGTTTGGAAGCAAAAGGAAATTCTGCTTTGTACGAATAATCAAGTAGAAATGGAGCTGGATATGCATGAACAAGCCCGGCTGGCTCTTCTTGATTCGGACATTCATGAACTGTTTAGAGGGCAGGTCTGCTCCGATAGCAGAATTACAATAACTGCCCAACATTGGAAACAGCTGGATGCTGCTATAAACAATGCATATACAGGTTTCTCGGAGAAATTGTACAAGATTCGTGATCTTAGTGAGCATGAGTTTCATATCTGTCTATTGATTAAAATCGATATTCCTCCTGCCGGCATGGCTAAATTAACAAATCACACCAAAGCATCCATTTCCGCAACACGTAGGAGGTTATATGAAAAAATATTTAGGGAAGATGGCAGTCCTCAGAAGCTGGATGAGTTTATAAGGTCACTTTGATTATGTTGTTCATTTATAGTGTGTTACGCGCTAATTGTTGACTTGGCTGTAAACTCCTGTATGTTTAAAATAAAAATGTCAATTTTTTGTCAACTCAGAAAATAGGATAAACAGACGAACATGTTTTCCTTTGTCAGTAAATTATTAATAGAAAAAACAGAAAGCTATGTTGCGACTCATTTCAACCATTATACTTTGTGGAGTGCTTTGCAGTACTTTTATAGATTATGGAGCAAATGATTGTTTCTTTCTGCTCTTCCCTTTTGCGGTAAGTGTGGGGATAGCGGGTTTGTTGGCATTTGCGTTGTCGGTGATGAAAGAGAATAGTTTTCGGTTTACTTTGTCGGACGGACTGATTACTGCCGGGGTTACTTATTATCTGATAAGGTATGATTATCAACTGCATTTAGCCGATTGGAAGGTGATTTATGCTGCCTTGCTATTACTGTTATGGTATATAGCACGGATTATATTTTCCTCTCCGCAGGTATCAAAGAAGATGGTATCGGTGGGAATTATCGGAATCGGTTGTCTGTTGGCAGGTTGGGGGCTTTTACAACTTTATGGTTTTTGCCATTCCAACCATTTTCTATATCGCATCACCGGTCCGTTCTTCAATCCCGGACCTTATTCGGGTTATCTGTCAATGCTGCTTCCTGTCTGTCTGCACTGTTTATTGTTGGCTAAAGGTTGGCAGCGCTATTGCTGGTGGGGAGCATTTGCCCTGATGCTTTGCATTATTCCTGCCGCCATGAGCCGTTCGGCATGGCTGGCGATGGTTGTCAGTCTGTTGTGGGTGTTGAGCATACATAAGGGTTGGTGGGCAATGTTTAGAGACTGTGCAAGACAAACGCCTCGTAAAGCGGCCGGATATACAGCTTCAGTCTGCATTCTTGTAGTGTTGACTTGCGTATTGCTATTCCATCTGAAAGCAGATTCGGCACGAGGAAGGCTTTTTATTTGGAAAAATGCTTGTACCGCCATAGCGGAACGACCGTTCATAGGCTATGGCCCTGGTAGCTTTCAGATGGTATATGGTAAAGCACAGGCTGCTTACTTTGCGGTAGGTAATGGGACGGTGGAAGAAAAGAGGGTTGCAGGCTACGCCGAATATGCTTTTAATGAGTATCTGCAATCTTTGGTGGAAGGTGGCGGCATATTGCTGTTGTTAATTCTATGGTTTGGTATATCAGTCTTCAGACAAGGGCTTACTTATAAGCGATATGGTTTTTGTGGTGCATTGCTCTCGCTGACGGTATTCGCCTTTTCTTCTTATCCTTTGCAAATACTTCCTTTTGGCATAGCAGGTGTTGTGTTTTCAGCGGCATGCATGTCAAGGGAAGAAAAAGGAGTGCAGACAGGGGCAAAAAGAAATTTGCTGGCACTGATTCTTTCGGTTGTGCTCTGTGGCGGTGTTGGAGCAGGTATCTGCAAACTACGCAATTTGGATGAACTTGGTGAACGATGGTATAATGCTAACACACTGTTTTATAGTCAAATTTATGATGCTGCTTCCAAAGGTTACGAATGTCTTTATTCCCGTTTGAATTATCATCCGGATTTTCTGATGAGCTATGCCGGTTCACTTCATTCCGAAGGCAGATCTCTGGAAGCCTGCAAAATATTGGAGCGTGCAAAACAGGTAAGTTGCAACTCTGAGGTTTGGAATGTACAGGGACGCTATTATCAGTCGGCAGGTTATTATCGGTCAGCGGAACACTGTTTTAAACGATCCTTGTGTTTGGCCCCGGAGCGTCTTTATCCTTATTATTTGTTGGCAAAGCTTTATGCCGAACCTAAGTTTTTGAATAAAGAAAAAGCGAGGCAAATGGCTACCATGGTCATGACCAAATCTCCCAAAGTGCATTCTAAGGCTGTTGATGAGATGAGGAAAGAAATGAAGCTGTTGCTAAGTTGTTATAAACAAACTAATTATTAATTTAAATTTAGAGAGATTATGAAGAAGAATCTGAAATTGATCGTGTTTACGGTCGTGCTGTGCGCGGTATCTGCACTGAATGTAAAAGTGGTGTTGGACACAGAGCACTCCAGTGATTTGGCAATGACATCGTTGGCTGCAATTGGTGAAGGTAATTCGGGAGAAGGTAATTCTGGTGAAGGTGGAAATGGTGAAGGTAATTCTGGTGAAGGTTCAGGAGGAATATCATGGAATTGTACTACAATAACAACAGATGTTTATTGTCAAACAGGACATTGCCAATCGTGTGGTCGGGAGCATATTGTTTCGAAATGGGAAACAAAAGATTGTAATAGAGGAGCATTGAGCTTTTGCTATCCTGGATATGTAACTACATATTATACTTGCAGGGGAGAAGTCGACAGTACAACTAATATGACTAGTATGTCTACTTGTTCAGTCTTTTAACAATGAATAGAATCTATTTATTTTGCATAATGCTATTGGTATTATCATGCAATAGAAAACCCAGTGAGGGAGACAGCCTAAAGCTGTCTCCTGTAATGAAGAGTGATAGTTTATTTATTGTAAACATAGATACGGCACAAGAACTGAAATTCCTAAAGTTATCGGATTTGTTTTCTCATGTTCGTTATATTCCTTTAGAAACAAATGCTGCTTCATTGATTGGACGTATTACGCAGCTATGTACCCAAGGAGATACGATCTTTATTTTAGATGCGGCTATCACCAAGAAAGTACAAGCCTTTCATAGAGATGGTAGACATATATCTACAGTTGGTGCACGGGGCGAGGGACCGGAAGAATATAGGTCACCTTCTTCTATCGGTATAGATGGCGATTTTTTATATCTTTATGATGTAGAAACTAAACGATTGCAGTTTTATGATATTAAGACACTGCGCTTCCGTCATTCTGTCAAGTTCGATTTGTCTACCGCCAATCGATATGTAACAATGCTGCAAGGTAAAATCTATACAGATGCCTATGACTGGAAAATGGCAAATCCTTTTTTGATTCAAAGCGTTGACCGGGAAACAGGACAATCACTTCATCAGTGGCTTTCGACGGAGGACTATAATCTGGGCTTTTTGGATGCTACTTATTTCACAGGAGAAGTTTCTTTTTATAAAGCCGAACAAACTATAAAATACCATCAGATATTCTCTGATACAATTATGCAAATCACAGAAAAAGGTATTTTTCCTTATTTGTGTTTACAATCTAAGCGTTTGGTATCTCGTGAAAATTTATTGGAATTGCAGAAGGGAAAGGAGTCTTCTTTTAGTAGTATACAGACAAGTATAACTGGTATTTATAATATACATCACTATGTGGAATGGGGAAAGCATCTCTCTTTCTCTTTCAATGAACGTAATTACATCATGACTGTAATATTGAATAAAGAGAACGGGTCTTTTATACTGGTAAATAGCTTATACGATGATTTAGTATTTGCACAAAGAGAAAAAAGTATTAACATTATCCCTATTTGGGGAGATGCCGGAGGATTATATGGCTACATACACCCTTTGGAAATGGAGAAATTTCTGAATCTGCTACAGAAGGGCTTGGTGAACGCCTCGGACAATGATAAGGCTATTTTATTAAATTTGACTGATGACGCAAATCCCGTTTTAATGTATTATGAATAAGACTAAGAAAATAATCATTCTTTTTGTTGTAGTATTATTTCTAATCTGCATAAAGAATGTTCAACAGGGGAGAATTTTGAAGGAGCAAATTTGCATATTAGATAGTTTGTCTGAAAATAATGCTTTCATTAAGGATGCCCTCCTGTTGCAGATATCACTTTATGCTAATAGGGATATTATCTCAAATTTAGAAAACATGCTTCGTGATAGCATAGATATAGTATCTCCTGTGTTGCTATATCGTTGTTCAGGAATGATGTGTCAATCATGTATAGATACCGATATGGCTTCTTTGTTGAATTTTATCCAACGTATAAAGAAAAGGAATCTTTTAATACTTCCATCAAAGGAAAATAGTAAAGATAGTAACGTTAAAATCAAAAGTATTTGGGGAGACTATTGGTGCATCAGTGTTGACAATGAAATATTTGCCCTCCCTATAGATGAAGAAGGTATGCCATGTAGATATTTTGCGATAATGGATACAAATAAACATATAAAAGAGATATTCTTTCCGAACTCAAACAGCATAGCTACAACTTACTATCTTGAGTATATTTGCAATAAGTATTTTGAATGATCTTGGATTATCTTATTCGCATTTCATAGAAAAAATGTTTTCAGAAAACATAAATACCGTTTGCTTATATATGTATGAAAGACAATTTAATCTTTTACACATATCTAATGAAAAAAGTTCTGATAAGTTGAATTTGTATTATAGAAACAATAAAAATGAAAGTAAAAGGGATATTAGCTATTTGTTGCAGTGTTTGTCTGACAGCATGTGGAGGAAGAGTCCCCGTTCCACAATTGGTGGAAGTTGCCCCTCCGACGGTCTCTGTTTCCGATGCGGATGTTGCGTTACCTCGTTGGAATCTGAAAACTGACTATTCGGAGAAGTTCTTTGAGGAGGCGGTAGATTCCATGCGCTTTATCTTGTTAGAGACAACAGATGCCTCTATGCTGGGAGTGATTGATCAAGTGCAAAAGATCGGTGATAAATTAGTGGTGGTGGATGCATTCAAGGCTCAAAAGATATTGGTCTTTGATATGAATGGCAAGTTTCTGCATGGCATAGGTGCAAAAGGTGAAGGACCTGGTGAATATGTTTCATTAAATCAGGTACTTATTACTTCGGAAGCTATTTGTATTCTTGATTGGTTAGCATTGAAGTATATACGTTATGATTTGGAGGGAAATGTCCTTTATGAGCATAAGTTTCAAAAAGAACTACCCGAAGCGGTGATTCAATGGGATGAGCATACTTTCATCGGTTCATATGCAGGCTATTTTCTGAGGAATCCTTATCAGTTAACATGGATAAGTGATAGAGACAGCATTTTGAATACGGCGCTCCCTTTCCGAAATCCCCATAGCGAACCTGCCGGAACATTGCAGTATGCGCTTAGTGGTTCTCTCTTATTCTATCATAATTTTTGTGATACGGTTTATCAGATTTCTGCTGCTGATATTATCCCGAAATGGCGTTTGGGACTTTATGAGTCTGACGAGGTGAATAAATTCTTGAAGCAGACCTGTGAAATGGATGATAATAAATATAGTGAAAAGATGTATGAAAGTGATGCAACTATTGTGAATACATTTTCACTTGTAGAAAGTGAACGCTATTGGATTGTAAAATATCAAAATGGAAAATTTGCTAATCTTTCAGTTGTTAATAAAAAGAATGGAAGGAGCCGAAATTATATTCGTATAGATATGTCTGAAGGTAAATATTATATACCTTTTCATGTCCAAAATGCAAGTGGAGATTGGCTGTGCTCCTTTATTGATGATCAATTTTGTAATGTACTGAATGGAAAGGAAAAAGAGAGGTTTTTCAGTAAGGTGAAGTCTGAAAAGGATCGGGAGATGTTGCGCAATTACGATATAGAGAATCAAAATCCGATTATTTGCTTGTTTCATTTAAAGTAATATTAATTATGTTGGAAAGGTTTTTGGTGGTTGTAAAGCTATGTATCCTCATTTTGTTAGGTTGTACTTTCTTGTTGGGATGTAAGGGGAGAGTAAATGGAGGACAACAGGCTGAAAAAGAAATGCAATTTGTGTCTATGATACAAAATTTGATTTATTATGATGCACTAAAAATAGAAGATGTGAAAGTCTCTGATTCAGATAGGCGGAACCTTTACTTAAGTCAAATTATCAAGAGAACGAAGATTGTTATTTATTTACCGGAGTTGGGATGTGCTTCTTGCTATGAGATGCAGTTGCAATTTTTGCAATCAACAATTCCTTCTGATATTAAATCTGAAGTTTTTATTGTAGGGAAGTTCTCTAGTTATCGTGAGCAGAAACTTTTTGAAGAGAAAAGTGGTTTCACGACATATAGAATAGAGAAATCACTTACAGGTTTTCCTTTGTCTATGTTTGACGAGAGCCCTGTGACCTTTTTGTTGGGGGAGAACATGATGGGGTATGCCTTTTTTGATTCGTCAAAACCAAACAATCTTTCAGATTTGTATTATAAGTTTGTTGTAGAGAAAATTCGTTGTCCTATTCCGAAATAGTGATGACAATAGTTTATTCATTGTGTGTTTTGAGGGGCAGAGGAGCAAAAGACAACCATTGTCATGACTGAATATTCTGAATTGTATTCTAAGGTCGTTGATGAGATGAGGAAAGAAATGAAACTGTTACTAAGTCGTTATAAACAAACTAATTATTAATTTAAATTTAGAGAGATTATGAAGAAGAATCTGAAATTGATCGTGTTTACGGTCGTGCTATGCGCGGTATCTGCGCTGAATGTAAAAGTTGTGTTGGACACAGAGCACTCCAGTGATTTGGCGATGACATCGTTGGCGGCAATTGGTGAGGGAAACTCGGGAGAAGGTGGAAGCGGTGAAGGAGGAAGTGGTGAGAGCAGTGGAGGACAAGAAAGCAACAATCACGGTTCTGGAAAATTCTTTTATGAGCACTTATCGGGTAGGCCTGGTCGTTGTACACTTTATAGATACATTGGTGCTGGTGTCTCTTTTACTTCAACTGATGATAAGCTTGGTGCAAATGGACAATATACAAAAACCACAGTATCTGGCGTGGAAGAGACTTGTCCTGGGAAAAATGGCAATGGATGTACTGTATATAGTTGCCAGCAGACTGACTAATTGTATGTCCCCAATTTATAGTGAATATGAAATATCAAGTTTGCGTATTAATTTTACTGATATTTGCAAGTTGTCAGACACGAAATAATGGAGAGCCTGACATAGCAATAGTTCCAATCCGATTGGAGTGGGATAAAGTGGTTGATGAGTTAGACTATTCCTCTATGGTGGAAGACAGTGTGCTGGTCATACCGTTAGAAACTCGTGATGATTGCCTGATTGGAGAGATGACCAAGATGGTTTATCAGAATAATCTGATTTATGTGTCGGATAATGTGAGTAAGGCTATCTATGTCTTTGATGAGACCGGGAAATTAGTGACGAAGCTTAGGGCTGTGGGTAATGGTCCCGGTGAATATCTGAATATAACCAGCTTCGTGGTGCGCGGAACAGATATAGTCATCTATGACCACTTTGCAAGTAGATTGCTGTTTTATAACGCCAAAGGAGAATTCATTAAAACAGAGGACACAAAAGACGTTTGGGGAATGGATATTGTCTCTTTAGGGGATAAGATTTGGTTCGTGAATGATGGAGGTCGTTTAGAAAGGGGATTTTACCATTTGTTTTCGGTAAATGCTGATAAAGCGGGTGAACATGATGCCTTTCTGCCCTTTCAGGATCCCGGTGAACAAGGTTGGGGGACTGATGATTACATAGCTCCTCTGAAGGATGAAGCCCTGTTTTACTATTTCCCATTCGACACTCTGTATACCCTGAAGGATAATAAAGCATACCCTTCTTATGTGGTGGATTTTGGCAAAAAGCGACTTCCGCAACAATATATACATGCAGATGGAAGAACGGCATTGAAAGCAGCTATACGTGATCATTATATAGGAGGTGTTGACAGGGTCGTTCAATCAGACAATTACATCTTTATATTGTTCAGTGACTGTATTGATAGTTATACTGCCATTTATGATAAAAAAAACGGTGGGACGATTATAACTAAAGATCTTTTTAATAAGAAACTTGGTGACCTGGCTCTTCAGCTTAATTTCAGGTATATCATTCAGGATGAGAACATCATTCAGTATTATCCGATCGAGCATTGGAATGTGCAGGTGGAATACGGAGATCCGACTATAATTGATAAACAGGAGCTTTATTCGGAGCATCTGAGACGGCAATACCGAGAGTTTCAGCAAATGGATGGTACAGAATGTAATCCTGTGGTGTTCATTCAAAAGTTGAAGAAATGAAGCAATTTATTATTTTCATATTACTTGTGGCTGTTTTAATCTCTTGGATATACCATTATAAGGTGGTAGAGAAACAACATGTAGACTATTCCCGGGAGATGGAAACTCTGGAGAAGAAGTACTTTGAGAAAACAGAAAAAAATGACTTTGCATTATTTACTTTGAAGGAGGACATGCGGGTGTGTATGCAGAACGAAGGACTGCGGATAGGCGAAAAGTTGATGGTGCCGGATGAAAAGCAGGAGGCTGCTCTTCTTCAGCAAGTCTTTCAGAAAAAGACATTGGTAGTAAGAATCTCTCAAGCCAATTGTCAGGTTTGCGTAGAAGCTGTGATGCCGCTGCTGAAAAAATCCGGAATACAACAGATTGTTATTTTAGGCGACTATACCAATAAGAGGTTCTTTAGGAAAATGAAGGAACTTCACGAAGTAGATTTTAGATGTTTCAAAACGGAAGCGTCTTTTCATCTGCCAATAGATGATTTAAACATCCCTTATTTGTTTGTTACAGATAAGAATCTGTTGGTTAGTAATCTTTTTATTCCACATAAGGAAATGTTAGAGCAAACAGAGCTATATCTCAGTATCATATCCGAACGCCTATGAACTTAAAAACTAAACGCATATTGAGAAGGATCGGCTGGAGTATCTTCGGATGCTTCGGCCTTTTCCAGATATACGTCCTCATCCGTCTTTACTTGGTAACCTCTTGCGTCATCCCCACCTACTCTATGTCTCCTACTTTGACGGCAGGAGATTACATCATCGCTTCTCTGCGCATACCCGGCAGGCGAGAGATAAAGAAAGATGGCGCACGCCCCGAACATTACATCGTGCAGCGGAAGGAAGGAACGCGCGAAGTGCGAAAAGGAGATGTAACGGTGTTCAACTTCCCCTATTCCAAAGGAGAAGAAAGAATGATTATGGTGTTCGACTTGTACTTTTGCAAGCGTTGTGTGGGCACACCGGGAGATACTTACCGCTGGATGTGGGACGGAGTAACCCGTAGCGTATATCTTCCCCGCCAAGGGGAGGTAGTGAGAATAGATTCGTCGAACTTTCGCCACTACAACCGCTGTATAGAATATGAGACAGGATTAATGCCGCAACTGGTGAAAGAATCTGTGATGCACGCTGATACGGTGATGCATAGTTACCGTTTCAAGTGCAACTATTACTTTATGCGTGGTGATAACGATGCGGACTCTTACGATTCACGTTTCTGGGGAATATTACCGGAAGACTTTATTTTGGGAGTCGGGTTGTTTACATGGTTTTCTAAAGAACCGGAAACCGGAAAGATCCGTTGGGAAAGAATGTTTAAAAAATTGTGAGTTGGTGATTAACGATTAATGATTAGTGATGAAGAAGATTTTGATTGGTGGCTGGTTGCTTTGCTTACTGGCCGCTTGTTCTGACAATCAGCGATTGGAACAGGCTTTGCGGTTTGCCGGGGAAAACCGGGGGGAGCTGGAAAAAGTATTGGATTTTTATAAGCACGATGATGAGAAGTATGCTGCGGCGCGTTTTCTGATAGAGAATATGCCACATTACTATGCCTATCGAGGTGAGGCGGTTGACTCGGTGAAAAGGGCTTTGGTGAAGTATAAAGAAGAGAAGGTAGCTCTTCTTGAAGAATCTAATTACTGGAAGAGTTTCAATTTCGAGAAGATGGAGAAGGTTTATGACTCGAAAGTAATCACTGAGGAATATCTGATAAACAATATTGAACGTGCTTTCCGCGCCTGGAAGAAACGTCCATGGAATAAGGAGGTCACTTTCGATGAATTCTGTGAATTGATTCTTCCTTACCGCGTACAGAATGAGCCGCTGGATGATTGGAGAAAGAAATATGAAGAGAAGTATACTTGTCTGCTGGATTCAATCTACACGGGTAGCGATGTGATAGTGGCAACCGATACCGTAGCGCATGCGTTGCGCAAGGAGGGGTTCGTCTATTGCTGGGATTACCGTTTCCCACATTTGGAGGCTTCGTTTCTGTTGGAACATAGGGTGGGCATGTGTGTGGATGCCTGTGATTTCGGGTTGTATGTCTACCGTGCCTTGGGCATTCCCATCGCCACAGATATGTATGTCTATTCATCTGAAACCCGTAAAGGCCATACGTGGAATGTGGTGAAGGATACTACCGGGCGGTATGTAGGCTTTTGGTTTACCGAGCGGGACGCTATACGTGACTCGGTATATTCTGATTTACGTAAGTCGGGAAAAGTCTCCCGCCAATGCTTTGGCAGTCAGCGGGAGAGGCTGCAAAATATTTGGGAGGACAAACGGATTCCTTCATTCTTTAAAGACTTATACCGCAAGGATGTATCGGCAGATTATTATCAGGATACGTTACGGATGCCGGTTGTGGAGAAAGACTATGACAAGTATGCTTTCTTGGGAGTATTCAATCCTTATGGTTGGATAGGTATTGATATGGTAGAGATAAAGGATGGCGAAGCGGTGTTTCCTCATGTGGAATCAAAGGTGATTTATGTGCCAATGAGTTACGATGGCAGAAAGTATTCCGTCACCGACTATCCCTTCTATTTTGACGGGAAGAAAAACATTCCCTATACGGCAGATCTATCACGGCGGGATACTGTGTGCTTATTGCGCAAGAATCCTTTGTTCTTCTGGCAACGGGAGTGGCTCAATAGTATAGCGGGATGCTATATTGAATTCTCTGATATGAAGGACTTTCAGCGGGTACAATATAGTTACCGGATAGGGGATACCCTGTGCATTGCACATAATGTTGTTACATTGAACGTTCCTGTGAAATTCCGTTACATGCACCTCAAGGCGGATAAGGAAAAGGGATTGGAAGTGGCTGAGTTAGCCTGTTTCAATAACGGGAAGAAATTGGAACCGCAAACAGCGAGTGGGGCGAAGCCGGATAACATCAGGCGTGTATGGCAGGAAGCTTATGATGGCAACCCGCTTACCTTTTATAGTTCTGTGGAAAAGGGGGGAGTGTTCGTTTTAGATTATGGAAAGTTGATAACAGTGGACAACTTTATATTTATGCCTCGCAATGACGATAATTTTATACGCATCGGGGATGAGTATGAGTTGTTCTATCACGGAGGTAAGATGGGGTGGGTTTCCTTAGGCCGGAAAACAGCGACTGAGCCATGGTTGATTTATAATAATATGCCGAAAGGGGCGTTGTTTCATCTGCATTGTCTGACTAGAGGAGAGGAAGAACAGGTGTTTCATATAGAGAATGGAGTGCAGGTGTTTGTCAGCAATCAGGCGGAGCCGGTGACATTATAATAAGCTATGGATACTTATGATAAAAATCTCAACGCTTGCCTATTGCATCGGAATAAACAACTGACAAGGCAACTGAAAGATTATCAGCAGACATTGGCTCTAACGGATTGTTCTTCTTCTTTAATGTTGGCGATGGGGCAGTTGTTAAGACTTCATCGGCTCCCATCTTATGGTCTTGTGACGAGTGAGGAAGAATGGTGCCACTTGTTTGCTGTTATAGATATGTTTTATGGTGGGTGTTTGTCAGAAAACTTGGTTCCTTATCAATTGAATATTAGGGAGTTGAAATTGTGCTATTTAGTTCGTGCCCGATTGGGCAATAAAACAATTTCGATCCTTTTTAATATAACTCCCCGATCTGTGTTGAAGGCTAAACAACGTATTAAGATTAAATTGGCTTTATCTGCTACAGATAGTCTGGATATTTATATACAGAACCTTTCACGTAGCTGACTGGATGGAGTGGATGACGAATTCTGAAAGCTTGTTGATAGAAGGTGGCATCTTTTGTAACGAAAGATGCCACCTTCTATATGAGGGGATTATGTGATAAATAAAGTCTTTTATAAGGAAGGTAATTCAGGAGTACTTATTTCCCAGTTAATCCCTAACGGGTTGTTGCGCATTCTCCATACTAACGAAAGTTTTGGATTATCCAGTATCCACATTTCGCATCCTTCCACAGCATCTTTCACATGAATGAGTGGATAACCCAAAGCTCTCTCATTGCTATCCAGAACGGAGTATGTTGTCTGATTGTATACAAGTGTATTCTGTTCCTTCAGCTGTTTATAGGCGGAGCGGGAAAGGAAGTAAACCGTTTCCTCCGGAGAGAGCTGTACGTGCTTACCGTCTTCCGGTTGCAGGAAACTGAGCTGTACGGCCTGCTCTATGGACTTAGGTCCCATGGTATAACTTCCCGATTGCCATTTCAGGTTGCGTTCTATTCCCCAATACAGACAGATTGAATCCTGCTTTTCGCGGAAAGACATTTCGTACTTCCGTGTCTGTCCGTGCAGTTTGAATACAAATAGCAGCGTATCGTGTACAATGCTCTGTGCCAACAGGCTTCCGGTGAAGCCCAGGCACAATAAGACGGATAGAATTATATGTTTCTTCATCATTTCTTGTTTTCTTCGTTCAACAATAATTGCTGCCCCCATTCACTTGGTTTCTTTCCCATCTTCAGGATTAGTTCACCACCGGCAATGATGTCTTTATGCCGTATAGCTGAGTAAGGGTAAGCCGCTCCGTTCAGTGTGACGGATTGTATGTATCTGTTCTTGTCCGAAAGCCCCTGGGTGGAAATCCGGAAAGTCCTTCCGTTATCCAACCGAAAGATTGTTTCTTCCAATAAAGGAGTGTTGATCAGATAATAATCTTGTCCGGCATTGGGATATAATCCCATCATGTGGAAAGCAAGCCAGGACGACATGGCACCCGAGTCGTCATTTCCTGGTAGTCCGACAGGACCATCGTTGTAGTTCTTGGAGATGATTTCACGGATACGGTCGCTGCTCCGGTAGGGCTTTCCCAGCCAATGATAAAGACAGGGGGAGAGGAAAGACGGTTCATTGTTTACATTGAAGAAGCCCTTGTCGAAGAAAATATCCAGACGTGTTTCAAACTTCTCTGCACCGCCGCATTTCTCAATCAGTCCGGGAACATCGTGCGGAATACTCAGAGAATACTCCCACGAAGAAGCTTCATAGAAGAACATGTCCCACCAAGGAGTGTACCAGGGGCCTTCAAAGGTGACGGGGGTATAGGTAAAAGTTGGTTTTTGTATCTTGGATTTTCCGAAAGTGATTTCATCCAGCCAATTGCCCTTTTCATCACGAGGCAGGATAAAGCCTTTGGCACCGGCATGTTCATAATCGCCACGCCAGAGATTCTTCCAATTTCCGGATTGTTTCAGGTAGTGTTGGTAAAGATCCTCTTTTCCCAGACCTTTGGCAACCAGGGCGATGGCATAGTCACAATAAGAATATTCTACGGTGCGGTTTCCGGCGCGAGGGATGCCGTAGGGGATATAGCCGAGTTCCAGATAGGGGATTAGTCCGCCACGCCCTTCCGCTTCATGGCGGTCGCCGGGGCAGACGGTTGCATCTTTCAGCATGGCTTGCAGACCGAGTTCATAGTCTATTCCTTCCAGACCTTTTACGAAAGCATCGGCTATTACGATTTCAGCATTCGAACCGCCTTGGGTACGACCATTGCTGTTACCGCTACGGGCGTCGGGCATGTAGCCGTCTCGTTTGTAGATGTTGATAAGTGAACGGACGATGTCTGTTTCACGTTTCGGGTCTATCAGGGTGATGAGTGGAGTAGAAGTGCGGTAAGTGTCCCAGATGGCGTAGAAGTCATCGTAATAAGGTTCGTCATCTGCCCAGAGAGGATTCTCTCCACTGCGGTCTACAGGCATAATCATGGTATGATAGAGGCCGGTGTAGAACATACGTTTCTGTGCTTCGGGGGTGCGGGGAGAGATTTCAATTCTTTGGAGTAAATCTTCCCATTGGGCCAGTAACTGTTTGTGTACAGTTTCGAATGACCAGTGAGGAATGTCAGTATGGGCATTCTGACGTGCTTTCAGTGAGCTGAGGAAGGAGATACCTACTTTCAGTTGTATAACGTCTTCAGAAGAGTTGAAGCGCAACAGGGCTCCGGTCTTTTGATGTGAGTCGTATTGGAACTTCTCATCTGTGATCTTATCGCTTTTCCAGGTAGCTGTATTTACGAAAGGCTTGTCGGTTTCTGCGTAAAAGTAGACTGTATAGGCACGGCCATTGTTCCATCCGCCGCGAATACGGGTGTAGCCGATGACTTCATGGTCGGAGACGATTTGTATTTCGGAACCTACGAATTGCTGAGCTTCGCGGGCATCGGGTACGGGGCTTTCACCTAAGAAGAATCCGGCATCGATGGCCAGTGATTTCAGGGAGTCTTTGGGGTAGGTGAACCGATAGAACGATGCTTTGGGGGCGGTGGTAATTTCTGTTTGTATGCCGGAAGACTGGAATTGGGTGGAGTAATATCCTAATTTTATTGTTTCGTCCTTGCGATGGTCGATGTGATTGATACGGTCCATTCCGTTGCAGAAAGGCATTACAAGGATGTTTCCGTATTTGGGGCCGCCACCTGTTCCGCTAACGTGTACTTGGGAGAAGCCGTCCACCTGTTCGGGCATGGGCAACCAGCCGCTGTTGGGACGTGGGGTACAGTCCGGTGAGGGTTTCACCATTCCGTAGGGGCAGGAAGGACCGATGAAGACACGGCCCAGTCCCTCGGAACCGATAAGCGGATCGACGTAATTGGTAAGTCCGGTATCTTGTGCAAAAGTATTTGTTGAGAATAACAATAGGAAGGATAGTGTGATTAGTTTGGTTTTCATTGGTAGAAGTTTTTGTTTGAATGAAAAAGCCAGGCACTGCAACTGACTAATTTGGGTGTATCAGTTGCAATGCGGGGCTTTAGGTTTTAGAAACTCTAAAAGAAAACAATAGCTCTTTTTTATATATCGCCTGGTAAAATCATTCTGCTTTCCGTATTAATACCCTTCATTTTGATTCCAGTTTGTATTAGTATCAAGTATACCTTGCGGTATCGGGAAGATACGGTTGGTCAGTTTTGTCTTAGCTGCGGGATTGACAATATTCTTGAAACCCCAGTCACGTTCATACTCTCCAAAGCGAATTAGATCGTTGCGGCGCCAGTTTTCATCGAAGAACTCACGTCCGCGTTCGTCCAGCAGTTCATCCAATGTAGGGTTGGAGTTGATCAGAGGAGCATGTACATAGGTACGAATTTGATTGAACAGGCTTTGCGGAGTATCACCATTAGTGGCAGAACCACCACGCAGGATAGCTTCGCACTTGGTCAGCAGAATATCGGCATAACGGAAGATGGGTACATCATTACTTTGGTTGCGACTGTATTGATTGTATTCCGTTACGTAAGCAGCGAATTTGATAGAGCGCCAACCTTGTGTCCAACCGGTGATGGTGGCTCCTGTGTTTAAATCCTCGTAAGCAGGACCTATAGGATACGGATTGCCATCCTTATCGTATAGTATTTTTAATGCGATACTCTTTGACAGGTTGACTGCCTGGCCTTGATACATATTACGGTTTCCTGTCTTTTCGGCTGTTGTAGCGTCTATCTGATAGAGGTCACCTCCTACGACGCAATCGTTACGGCGGTCACCTTCCAGGCAGAATAGATTGGCAAATTCTTCGGTCATAGCAATGTTGCCACCTACGGAATTGCTCATGGCTACAGTATAGAAACCGGCACCGCCACTACCGTCGTTCTGTCCGCGTCGCCAAGTGCGGAAACGGGCATAATTCATACCGGTGCGGGTCACACAGTCGTAATCCATGGCATAGATGAAGTCTTTAATGTGCGGACCGTTGTTGTAGAGGAACTTGGCTTTATAGTCATCACTTAAATTGAACAAGTCGCTGCGGATAATGTCATCACAAGCAGCAATACAGTCATTCAATTTTTCGTTAGCCGCTGTAGCTGACCAATCGGAGCTTGTCACATCTTTCGTGTATACGTTCCAGTTGATATAAAGTTTGGCCAATAAGGCATTTACCATCCAGCGAGTAGGTTTACCGTAAGTGGCGGCACTTATTTCAGTGGTCATGTCATCGCGTATAGCCAACAATTCCGATTCAATCCAGCGGGCTACATCGGCACGAGACGAACGCTCTACTGATTCATTCTCCTCGGGAGTACGTTCTAAGATGGGTATGTCGCCAAAACAATCCATCAGAATAAAGTGATAGAAAGCGCGTGCCGCACGGACAGGGGCAATGGCAATAGGGGAGGCTTCGTCACCACCTAATTCGATGATAACCTGGTTACATTTGGTAATTCCACCTGATAAATCTCCATACCAGCCGATACAAGCATCATTGGCCAATGAATTGTGCAATGAGGGGTGAGAATTGTTGCCTGAATCAAGGTAGTCACCATCGAAACTTACACCCATGGCCTCATCGGACGAGAATGTTACTAATTCATTATAGCGGCGATTCAGAGGACCGGCAAAAGCATAATATACATCGGAGGTTTTGGCCTCGATAGCGATTTCTGAGTCCGGATATTCAGTATAGAATGATTTGACATTCACATCCAAGTCTGTGCAGCTGCTTATTGCTAAAGTTAGCAGTGCTGTAGGGAGGATATATTTTTTCTTCATATTTCTTGCATTTTAGGTTGTTAGAAATTTACGTTTAAGCCGAACATAAATGTTCGTGTGCGCGGATAGCGGGAATGACGTGCATCAATACCCGGAGCTGTACCTCCTAAAGAGATTTCAGGGTCGGTACCTTTATACCCGGTCAGTGTGAATACATTGTTGCAAGTGGCATATACTCGAAGGCTGTTTACCCAATCCCCCAACTTGCCGAAGTTATAACTCAAAGTCAGGGTTGAGAGACGTAGATAGCTTCCGTTTTCAATATATCGATCTGATGGAGCTTGTGAACGGTTGTCTGTAGCTTTCTGCTCAGTAACAATATCGGCCAAAACGTTTTTACCTGCTGAAACCAGTGATATATTGCTATATTGTGCGCGAGTGGCATTGTATATCTTATTGCCCAATACTCCTTGGATGAATGCTGTTAATGACCAGTTCTTGTAACTGAACGTATTGTTCCATCCATAAGTTAGTTTGGGCTGTGCATTGCCACATTTCACTTTATCCTTGTTTTGCGGGTCTCCGGTAGTGGCCTGTTTACCGTCTTCACCTATTACGGGTGTGCCATCTTCATTGAACTGATAGAATATGGAGGCTCCGGAGTCGTCATACCCTGCCCATTTCCAAGTGTAGAATGTCCCGATAGGTTCGCCTTCCATAATGCGCTGTACGTTGGCAGTATTGTATCCGCCTAAATTCAAGTATGCTTTATCTAAATAATTTACGGAATAAGTACTGTTGGAAAGGCTTACTACTTCATTCTTATTGTGTGATAAGTTCAGACTGGTTTCCCAAGTGAAGTTGCGGTTTTTTACCGGTGTAGCATTGATGGTAAGTTCAATACCCTTGTTACTAATCTCACCTACGTTGGCATCCATCCAGCCATAAGGAAAACGGTTGGTTGATACTGCATATCCATTGATTAAATCTTTGGTGCGTTTGTCGTAGTATTCTATTGTACCGGTTAAGCGGTTGCCTAAGAACCCGAAATCGATACCTACATTGAACATTCCTGTCCGTTCCCATTTTAGATTGGGGTTGGCATTACGAGTGGCTGCTAATGTACGATAAGCTTGTGTGACACCTTCTGCATTGGTATAATTAAACCAGCCGGATGCACTGTAAGTTTGAAGAGCAGTATAGGCATTGAACCCCAGTGAATTACCGCTTACTCCATAACCGATGCGTAGTTTTAAATCATCAAATAGACTTTGATCTTTCATAAAATTTTCTTCGGTAATACGCCACGCTAATGAAACGGAGGGGAATGTAGCCCAGCGATTGTTTCGTCCGAAAGCAGAAGAACCGTCACGACGTACAGTGGCTTGGAACAGGTACTTGCTGTTGTAACTATAGTTTATACGGCCATAGAATGAAATCATGCGCAGGGTAGAAAGCCTCTTGTTATCATCACTCCAGATTCCGTCTATGTCCATATTGTTGGCCATTCCCAAATTATAGTACAGCAAATCATCATTATAGAAGTTATAGGCTGTTAGTCCGAATCCGTCATTGTCATCGCTTTGTTCCCACGAATAACCGGCCATCAGACCCAGTTTGTGTTTTTCGGCAAAAGTCTTGTCATAGTTGAAGTATGCTTCCAACTGCTTCTTCTGATTTTCAAGCGTCTGGCGTGTGGCTTGCCCGTGGCGTGAAGAAGTAGCGGTCAGCTGCGAATTGATAGAATTGTAATTGCTGTAAATCCACTGCTGGTTTTGCATAGACATGTTGAGGTTGAATTTCAGGCCATCTATGATCTCAAGGGTAGCCTTAGCGATGCCTTGCAGATATTTGTTCTTCTGTTTGTACAGGTCCTCGTGAACCATAGACATTGGATTCATATTCTGTGATATGTCCTGGCGGCGATACCAGCTTCCGTCTGCATTCCTTACAGGAGCTAACGGTGAGTAGTAGTACATAGCGTCGTACACACTTTCACCATTATATTCGCCGGTAGGTACGCTATTTGCATCGGTGATACTGGCGTTGACACTGAATGCCAATTCCAGACGGTCTTTGAGTGTTTTGGTTTGAACGAACGAGCGGGCGGTGATGCGCTCCATATCGCTACCTCGGATAACACCTTGTTTGTTCATATAGTTGATACTGGCACTGTAGGTGGTCTTATCGTTACCTCCGTTGATACTGACATTGTGATTGTGCGTCAAGGCTGTACGTGATACTTCATCCTGCCAGTTCGTGTTAGCACCTTCGTCATTCAATAGTGTTATATTGTTTGCCTTAGCATAATCGCGTAGTTCGTTGGCTGTCATTACATCTAGGCGCTTCATTATATTGTCAGCAGCCACATAAGCACTATAGCTTACGGTAGTCCGTTCTTTGCTTCCCTTTTTGGTGGTAACGATGATAACACCATTGGCAGCTTTCGAACCATAAATTGCGGTAGCGGTAGCATCACGCAACACGTCAATGCTCTCTATATCTTCAGGGGCGACAAGTGCGAGGTCTACACCTGGCACACCGTCTACCACATAATAAGGTTCCATGGCAGCACCATCACGTAGAGAAGATGAACCACGCAGGGTGATAGAACCTGTACCCGAAGGATCTGACGTATTCGTAACAGTCAGTCCGGGAACTTTACCTTGTAGCAGCTCCGAAGGTGAAGAAAATGCACCTTTATTTAATTGGTCTGCTTTCACTGTTGTGATAGAGCTGGTAACATCCTTACGCGTCATGCTACCATATCCCACTACTACTACTTCATCTAATGTTTGGGAATCTTCCTCCATTACTACATTAATAGCGCTTTGGTTCACCTGAACCTCTTTTTTAGTAAAGCCAATGAAAGTAAATATGAGGGTTTGCCCTCTTTTCACTTCTATAGAGTATTTACCGTCAAGATCGGTGATACAACCATTGGTGGTGCCTTTTTCTAATACATTGACGCCTGCCAATGGCTCACCGGATTTGTCTGTAACAGTACCGGTAACCTTGTTCTGGGCAAATGCTAAGGTACTACTTAGCAAGAACACTACAAAGAGCACGCTTTGCGCAAATGTTCTTTTTCTTTTTAATTGTACATTCAGCATAAAATAAAGTTTTAGTTATAAATTATGTTCTCTTCTTCTGTATATTTATAAATATTATTCTGGCTGCAAAAGTAGGATGTACTTATTACAGATATATTTCAAATGTATTACAAGGTTATTGTAATGTTTTGATATACAATTAATTGAGATGGATGGAAGACAAAAGGATATTTGCTTTATATTACTATCTTTGGATAGATGTAATGTAAAGAATAAAGGCGGTCGTTCCATGTTGTCCTTTATTATAAGTGACAACTTTGGGAAAAAACGGGATAATGTCTTTGCCTCCATAGTATTTTAGATTTTGATTACTGCAAATCTAAGCCAATGAAGTTATAGTTAGGGAGAAAATGATGCAAATTAGGGGGAAAATAGTGAACTATTGTTTTTTTCTGGATTATCCCGCCCAGTCTTCTCTATCCAGATTCCTGTATCCGATGGCTTCTGCCAAATGTGAGGGCTGTATCAGGTCACTGTTTTCAAGGTCGGCAATGGTACGTGCCACTTTTAGTATACGGTCATAGGCACGGGCGGAAAGATTAAGCCTGTTCATCGCATTTTTCAGTAAGGCAAGACCTTTGTCATCCGGACGAGCATATAGGGAAAGTAGTTTGCTGCTCATTTGTGCATTACAGTAAACGCCCGGAATATCTGCATATCTGTTTTCCTGAATTTGTCGGGCGGAGATTACACGCTCCCGTATGATGGAACTTGCTTCTCCCGGATGTGCATCGGACATTTTCTCAAAAGGTACAGGAACTACTTCAATTTGTAGGTCGATGCGGTCAAGTAGAGGACCAGAGATACGATTCAGGTATTTTTGTACTTGTCCCGGACTGCATACACAAGCTTTTGTCGGATGATTGTAATATCCGCAAGGACATGGGTTCATAGAGGCTACCAGCATAAAACTGGCAGGGTATTCCACATTGCTTTTCACACGGGAAATGGTGATCTTTCGGTCTTCCAGCGGTTGGCGGAGGACTTCCAGTACGCTGCGATTGAATTCTGGCAATTCGTCCAGAAATAAAATACCATTATGGGCAAGGCTGATTTCTCCTGGTTGTGGATAACTGCCTCCACCCGTCATGGCCACTGTGGAAATGGTGTGATGCGGATCGCGGAACGGGCGTTTTGAAATAAGCCCCGTATTGTTTTGCAGTCTTCCTGCCACAGAATGTATTTTTGTAGTTTCAAGGCTCTCTCCTAGGGACAGCGGGGGAAGAATGGATGGTAATCTTTTGGCAAGCATGGATTTTCCGCTTCCCGGGGCACCAATCAGAATAATATTATGTCCCCCTGCCGCTGCCACTTCCAGTGCACGTTTTACGTTTTCCTGTCCTTTTACATCTGCAAAGTCCAGATCAAAGCTACTTTGTTGTACATAAAACTCTTCGCGGGTGTTGACGATGGTAGGAGTGAGTTCCTGCTTCCCATTGAAGAATTCTATTACCTCTTTGATGTTTTCAACTCCATATACTTGAATCTGATTGACTACAGCCGCTTCAAGAGCGTTCTGTCTGGGTACTATGATTCCCTCGAATCCTAATTCACGTGCTTTGATGGCAATGGGCAGAGCCCCCTTGATGGGTTGCAGGCTACCGTCAAGGCTCAGTTCGCCCATCATCAGGTAGCGGTTCAGCTTATCCGGTTGGATTACTTCTCCGGCGGCAAGCATACCAATGGCAAGTGGGAGGTCATAGGCGGAACCTTCTTTGCGGATATCAGCCGGTGCCATATTGATGATGATATTGCTGGTAGGTATCCGGTATCCATTCACTTGTAGCGCGGAAATGATACGTTGGTGGCTTTCTTTGACGGCCGAATCCGGTAGTCCGACAAGATAGAACATACAACCTCTTGAACTATTTACTTCGATGGTGATGAGAGTTGCGTCGATGCCTTGCACAGCCGCTCCGAAAACTTTGATTAGCACGTGTTTATTAGTGATTAGTGGTGAGTGATTTTTCCTTTTCTTTTTCAGCAATCTCTTTTAGCTTGTTCTCAATTGCTTTTTCATCCAGATTTTTACCTTCTATTCTTCCCGTAGGACTGAGAAGGATGTTGGTAGGAAGCGTCTGTATGGCAAATTGTTTGATAATCTCTCCGCTCCAGCCGGAGAAATCACAGGCTTGTTCCCATTTCAGCGTATCCGCTTTGATGGTTTCCTGCCATTTCTTTTTATCAAGATCAAGAGAAACGCCCAGCAATGCGAAGTTCTTATTCTTCTGCTCTTTCTTATAAATACGGCGGAACATGGCATTGTTTGCACGGCTGACCGTATCCCACGAAGCCCAGAACTGTATGAGCAGGTACTGGTCTTTAAAGTTGGAGCGACTTATATCTTTATCTTCCGCATTGCGCAGTCGGAAGTAAGGTGCCGATTTTCCTACAGCTACTTTTTCTTCTTCTTTAATCCGGTTTAGTAATGCATCCATAAAGGGGCGGTCCTTCAGTTCTCCGGTCATACGGTCTGCCAGTTTCTGGATTTGTGTCAGATCGGGTTGAGGGTTTTGCACAAAGTATTTATCCAGCAGATAGATACTGACTAATGAAGCAGGATGTTCAGTAATGAAATTCTCTGCTTTCTCTTCCAAAGCTTTTCCGGACGGGGTACCCAATCCTTTTAGTTCCTGGTTGAAGTCTGTTAATTCTTTATTGGGGGCATTGCCGCTGATTTGTAAAGAGGATAGTTCGGCCATGGAGCCTTTTATTTGTATCTTATTCCCTTTATTCAGGAAAAGCGGGTACTCTGTTCCATCACTGAATAATAAGATTGTGGCAACTAACGTATCAGCAGAAAGTGTCGCGGAGAATTTATCTTTTTCGGCAATCAGTGTATCCATGCGGTCATGCATTCTGTCCGCACCATATAAATAGATGGTATCATTCCCCAATCCTTTGATTTCTCCACTGAGGCTGATGCTATCGGTCTTCTTTCCACCACAGGCAGAGAGGCCGATAAATAGAAGATATAATAGACAGACGTTCTTCATCTCTAAATACTTTTTTGCGAAAGTACGGCTTTTGCAGATAATAAAAAAGAAATGCCCGACATTTCTCAACGCCGGGCATTCTACAGATATTTATTTATTTACTACTTAAAATCACTAATCGTAATTAGTGAAGAGCTTCTTACTGAATGATGCTCATGAAATCTGCATTCGTGAAGTACTTAGCAAATTCCAGATCAGAAGCAGCTTTCTTAGCTAATGAAGAATCTTTAGCTACAGCGCTCTTCAAGCTGCTGGTAACCATAGAAGAATTGTTAGTTCTTGCACCTAATACAGCCATCAGGTACTCAGTATAAGCGTCTGGCTTTTCTACACTTGCCAAAGTATTTTTAGCTTTGTTGTAGTCCTTAGCCAGGATCTGAGCCAAAGCAGCACTGTTAGATTTCGTGTTGCCGAATGCGCTTACAGCTCTGTCATATTGACCTTGAGCGATGTACAGGTTACCCAGAGCTTCGTTCAGTTCTTTTGCACCGGAAGCTTTGCTCAGGTAAGTTTCAGCAGCGGCTTTATCACCTTTTGTCAAAGCGATCAAACCAAGGTTCATGTTAACTTCAGGAGCATCCTTGATAGAAGCTGCTTTCTTGAAGTAGCTTTCAGCCTTGTCAAGGTTACCTGCCTGGTAAGCCAGTTTGCCTAAGTTATTGTAAGCACGATAGTCGTTCGGATAAATCTGAGTAGCTTTAGTGAAGATTACTTCTTGTTTAGCCGGATCGTTAGTCAGAGTAGCTGCGTACAGCAATTCTTCCAGATTCAGTTGCTTAGCATCTGTGTTAGCCAGATTGGCGATTTCATCATCAGATTTACCAATGATTTCATAATTCAAAGTCAGACGAGAACGACGCAATTGCGGCAAGATTTCGTCAGCTAAGTTCTTGTAAACAGAAGAAATGTTCTTGATTTCCTGCTCTCTTTGTTCAGGATCAGAATACATAGACAGAACGCGAAGGATCAGTTCTTTATCTTGAATATTAGATTTAGATACCAATTCCTGGAAACCTTCCCAGTCCTGAGCAGTATATTTTGTATCGATTGCAGCGTCAATTTTTGCTTTCTTCAAGTTCTGGTTGATAACCTTTGCAGTGTTGTCCTGACGGTTTTCGGCCAACTTAGTGTTCAGGCTTACACCGCCATCGGGAGATGCATAAGCAGAAACTTCGATGTTGCTGATCTTCTTGTTGACAGCACCGTCTACGTTCTTCACTTCTTCGTTGAATTCCTTAGCGGTCTTCAATTCACCGGCGCGGACGTTAGCTTGCTGAATCAAGAACATGATGTTAGCATCGTGTTTCTCCTTGATGATACGTTGGAAAGCGTCGTCACCGTTGGCAGGAGTAGCGCTGCTCAGCGTCTGCTCAACCATTTCAGAGGTAGAAATCACACCATCAGCTACTTTCACAGCAGGAATAGTTACTGTTTTGTTACCGATTGTGGCTTTAAATTCCAGATATAACTCTGATTTTGCCATTTCGGGAACATAATCGAAAGAAGTCTTCATAGTGTAGTTACCACCCATCTTGTATGAGATGGTCTGGTCGTTACCTTCTACTTTTTCTCCTTGGAATACGGCTGACTGTCCTTTAGCTTCTCCACCGTTCCATTTCAGAACTGGAGTTACTTCTACTACAGCTTTCTTGTTAAAATACTTTTCAGGGAATTTTCCGTTGATAGTGGCGGGAACTTTGCCACCTACAGCTTCAAGAACCTGAGGGGTTACGGTGAAATAATCAGAAGATAATTCACCCATTTTGCTGCTACAAGATGAAAATGCAACAACCAGTGCCATTAACAAAGGCAGATACAATCTCTTAGTCATTTTAGGTATAAATTAATTGTTTGTAATTGAAATTAGTCTATTGGTTTCTCTCAGTGCCTATTACCACATGATAATAGCCTCGCAAAGATATTAAATCTCCCGGCACAATCTGAAAGGAATAGCCAATTTTATTATAATTTAATGAAATCCTGTCTCTTTTCTGTACTTGATGTTCCTTGGATGGTGTTCAATGATCTCACTCCGCAACATATTCCGGTCGATATGGGTATAAATTTCGGTAGTTGCAATGGACTCGTGTCCCAGCATACATTGTATGGCGCGTAGGTTCGCGCCTCCTTCCAGCAAGTGGGTAGCGAAGGAATGACGGAAGGTGTGCGGGCTGATATTTTTGGTGATGCCGGCTTTCTCTGCCAACTCCTTGATCAGGTGAAAAACCATGATGCGGGAGATGCTATTTCCCCAGCGGGCAAGGAATACATAATCTTCAAATCCTTTCTTTATTTTACCAAGATTACGGTCGAGCAACCAATATTTTATTTCTTTGATGGCACGTGGGGAAATGGGGACTAATCGCTGTTTGCTGCCTTTTCCTTCTACCTTAATAAAACCTTCATCGAAATAGAGCTCGGACAGCTTCAGATTACAAAGTTCCGAGACGCGCAGTCCGCAGCTGTATAGAGTTTCCAGAATGGCCCGGTTGCGCTGGCCTTCCTTTTTACTCATGTCTACAGTAGCTATGATGGTGTCTATTTCTTCTACGGTCAGTACTTCCGGTAGTTTAAAACCTATTTTAGGACCTTCGAGCAGTTCACTGGGATCATCTTCCCGATAGTCTGCCATAATCAGGAAGTGGAAGAATGATTTTATTCCGGACATGATGCGTGCCTGGGAGCGGGGATGAATGCCGATGTCATGCAAGCCGGCGGCGAAACGTTGCAAGTCGTCCAGAGTGACTGACAGCATATCAATATTCTCTGCTTTCAAAAAACGCAGCAATTTATCAAGATCGGTGAGATAGGCATCAAGCGTATTGGCAGAAAGTGCTTTTTCTAACTTTAGATACTGCTGATACTTCCTGATAATCAGTGCTTCTTTCTCCTTATTTATTGTTTTTTCGTCTAATTTCATTTCTTTTTTCTACCTTTGTTCCCTGAATTTGAATGTTTTCCGGAACGTATCCGATCCGTATCTGCCCCGTATCTGCTCCGTGTCTATAGGCTTGGACTTACTACGGACCTGATACGGAGCTGCTACGGACTTACTACGGAGCAGGTACGGACTTCTTACGGAGTTGCTGCGGAGCTATAGTTCCGGAACAAAGGTATAAAAAATTGTGTTATGAGGATACAAATTATTAATGGCCCGAATATCAATCTGCTGGGCAAACGTGAACCTTCCATTTACGGCAGTGTTACTTTTGAAGATTACCTTGTCGAACTTCGTAAGAAGTATACTGATATACAAATAGACTATTTCCAGTCGAACATCGAGGGAGAGCTGATAGACAAGATTCAGCAAACCGGTTTTGATGTAGACGGAATTATCCTGAATGCGGGTGCTTACACCCATACTTCCATTGCTTTGCAGGATGCTATCCGTTCAGTGACTTCTCCGGTTATCGAGGTACATATTTCTAATGTGCATGCTCGTGAGGCTTTCCGTCATGTATCTATGATAGCTTGCGCCTGCAAAGGCGTTATCTGCGGTTTCGGATTGAACTCTTACCGCCTGGCGCTCGAAGCCTTGACCGGCGACGAGTAATTCGTAATTCATGATTTGTAATTAAACAAAAATAGGTATAAGATTATGTTATTGAAACAGACAAAAATCGTTGCAACCATTTCTGATAAGCGTTGCGATGTTGATTTTATAAAAGGCTTGTTTGAAGCCGGTATGAATGTGGTGCGTATGAACACGGCACATCTCGGCCGCGAAGGTTCGGAGATGCTGATAAATAATGTGCGTGCGGTGTCCAACCGTATAGCTATCCTGATGGATACTAAAGGGCCGGAAGTGCGTACTACCATCTGTGCCGATCCTATCGCTTACAAAGTCGGTGACAGAGTGAAAGTCGTAGGTGATCCAGATCTGGAAACTACCCGTGAATGTATTTCCGTTTCCTACCCTAACTTTGTGCACGATGTTGCCATTGGCATACACATCCTTATTGATGATGGTGATCTGGAAATGATTGTTGTGGATAAAACGGAAGATTATTTGGTATGTGAGATACAGAATGATGCTACTTTGGGAAGTCGTAAGAGCGTAAATGTGCCGGGAGTACGCATCAATCTTCCTTCTCTGACGGAAAAGGACCGTACCAATATTCTTTATGCCATTGAGAAAGACATCGACTTTATTGCTCATTCTTTTGTGCGTAATAAACAGGATGTTCTGGATATAAAGGAAATTCTGGATGCTCATAACAGTGATATCCGTATCGTGGCCAAGATAGAGAATCAGGAAGGCGTTGATAACATTGATGAAATCCTGGAAGTGGCTGACGGTGTGATGGTGGCTCGTGGTGACCTTGGTATCGAAGTCCCCCAAGAGCGTATTCCGGGTATTCAGCGTTTGCTGATTCGTAAATGTATCCTGGCAAAGAAACCGGTAATTGTGGCTACGCAGATGCTTCATACAATGATTACCAATCCGCGTCCTACCCGTGCAGAGGTAACAGATATTGCGAATGCTATTTATTACCGTACGGATGCTTTGATGCTGAGCGGTGAAACGGCGTATGGTAAATATCCGTTGGATGCCGTGAAGACTATGACAAAGGTGGCTGCACAGGCAGAAAAAGATAAATTGGCTGATAACGATATTCGTATTCCACTGGATGAGAACAGCAACGATGTGACTGCCTTCCTGGCGAAACAAGCTGTAAAGGCTACTTCGAAGTTGAAGATACGTGCGATCATCACTGATAGTTACAGTGGACGTACTGCCCGCAACCTTGCTGCATTCCGTGGTAAATATCCGGTGCTGGCCATCTGTTATAAGGAAAAGACAATGCGCCATCTGGCACTTTCTTACGGTGTGGAAGCTATTTACATGCCGGAACTTGCTAACGGTCAGGAATACTATTTCGCAGCTCTGCGTCGTCTGCTGAAAGAAGGCCGTTTATCAGAATCTGATATGGTGGGTTATCTGAGTAGCGGTAAAGCCGGAACACATACTTCTTTCCTCGAAATTAATGTAGTGGGAGATGCTCTGAAGTATGCGGAAGAAAGTGTATTACCCAATAAAAACAGATACCTTTAATAAATAATAAATTAAAAATGAAGAATGAAGAATTTTTGTGCAGTATAGCCTGATTTTTCATTCTTCATTCTTCATTTCTATGACCATAGACGAATATATCTTGCAGCATATTGACGATGAAGGAGATTATCTGAAGGCTCTTTATCGGGACACACACCTTAAATTGCTTTATCCGCGTATGGCATCGGGCCATTTACAGGGGCGGATGCTAAAGATGTTTGTTAAAATGATACGTCCTCATCGTATTCTGGAGATAGGGACATATAGCGGTTATTCTGCTCTTTGTCTTGCCGAAGGCTTACCGGAAGACGGCATGTTGTACACGTTTGAGATCAATGATGAGCAGGAAGACTTTACCCGTCCGTGGTTGGAAGGTTCTGAGTATGCGAATAAAATAAAACTCTACATTGGTGATGCGTTGCAATTAGTGCCGCAGTTGGGCATAACGTTCGATTTGGCTTTTATCGATGGAGATAAGCGGAAATACGTTGATTATTACGAGATGGTGCTTTCCAATCTTTCTGACGGAGGTTATATTATCGCCGATAATACCCTGTGGGATAACCATGTGCTGGAAGAACACCCCCGCAATAATGACTTGCAAACCATTGGCATCAAGGCTTTCAATGAACATGTAGCACATGATACACGCGTAGAAAAAGTAATCCTTCCCCTGCGGGACGGATTAACAATTATCCATAAGAAGTAATTCAGGATATCGGATATGTGATAGAGACAATCTTTTCCTCTCCCTGTTCTTCTACTTGATAACTCCCCTTGAACGTTTCCACATAGAGGCGGTTGATATTATGCAGGATATGTTGTTCCTGTTCGTCCTCCCAACACTGATAAAGGGGACTTCGCAGGATGATTATTTTCAGGTATTTGTCTTCCTGGCTTAAAGTATATTCCACTTCGCGTTTCTCTCCCTTATATTCTTGAGGGACTGATAAGAGTGAAGTAAGTAATTTCAGGAACCATTTACTGTCAGCCTTTATCTGCAACATTTCCAATTCTGTATTGAAGGTTGATTTCACAATGCCGGGAGTCTCCATATCCACAATCATTTTGGTTTCCCGACATAGTTGAACGGCATCGCATTCTTGAACGGTGAAGCGCATCATTCCTGCTTCAAGACGTGATAAGTCGAGGATATTGTTTATGAGCTTTAGTAGTTTCGTTGAATTGCTTTTTACAGCAATTGAATACTCTTCTATTTCTTCATCCGTTAAGTCATTTTCTGAAGATAGTAATTCAGAAAAACCGACTACAGTGTTCAAGGGTATACGTATCTCATAGGTGATGTTATGGAGGAAGCATTCTTTCATCTTGTCAGCGGCTTCCATTCTTTCGAAGGCTTTTCGGGTTTCCTTCTCTGCATGCCGTAACTGACAGCGAATATGATAGGCACGTATAATGACAAAAACTAATATTAGTAATATAATTGTACCTGCACCTACCTGTATATAACGATATCGTTTGGTCAGTTCTTCTTTTTCAAGTAAAGCTCTTCGGATTTTATAGTTGGCTTGATGGGCTTCTTTGTGCCGTTGTAGCATGTCCTGATTGAGAGAATCCCCTTTTATGGCTACCATTTTATACAGGTTGGCAGCATCTTTATAACGTCCGGTTTCCAGCAAGGCGTCTGCTTTTGATTTGAGTAAGTCGTTTTCGTTGAAAGGATCCGTTCCCCTACAGGCGGCCAATGCCAGGTCAAGCTCCCGGAAGCATTTGTCCCACTCTTCAGTGAGCTTATAATAAAATCCCCATAGGCTATGGTAGTTTATATAGGCACCGAGATACACATTATCACTATAATATTCTTCTGCCTTTTTCAGGTGCTGGATTAGTTTTTCCTGGTCTTTAGTAATCATATAGATTTTGCAAAACGATGTTTCTATTTCCAGAAATATTGTTTTGAATGTGTCTGATAGGGGAAGTCCTTTGGACACTTTTGTGAGAACATCCAGTTGCTTCTGATATTCACTGAGGGCTTGCGGATATTTTTCCTGTTTTTTATAAAGTTTAGCCAGATTTCCGTGTATTATTAATAGTCCATTTTCATTGGCCGTAGGATTATTCTCCAAAGCCTGTTTGTATATTTCGATGGCCTCGTCATACCGTCCGGCAAAATCATAGGCCTGTGCCAATGCAAGAGCCGCGATGAAGTTGCCTTTTTTATAATTGAGGCGAGTGGACTCATCTCTCATCTCTTGGGCTTGCATAATGGCATATTCGGTATCTCCCAGCGCACATCGTGCCTGAAGTACGGAAAGCCACATGGTATAGTAAAATGCATAATCCTTATACTGGTAGCTGGCCTCTTTCAGTATTAAAAGCCTTTTTTGCTGATTGAAAATATCTGCAAGATATTCATATTGGCGGCAATAGTCAAAAAGTGCCCATAACTCTTCTCCGTGTATTTGCTTCCGGCGGGCAAGCACAATTGCAGAATCCAGATATTCGGTAGCCGATTCCTGACCAATGTATTGCTGGAATGCATTTCTCAGAAATATGCAGCGGATGGAATCATTGGGTATGGTAGCGGCTGTCTGGAATATGCTGTCGCGCGCTTGCTGCTTCGTAGATGCATGTGTTTCTGTCAGGAAGGGTATGTCTGCTAGAAGCAGAATAAAGAGAATTATTTTTTTCATGCTTTGCCTGCTTGTTTTAATGGGTGAGTGAAGATGAAACGTGAACCGTTCGTATATTCCGGGTCTATCCAGATATTTCCACCAAGTTGGTCAATAATAAACTGGCAGATAGATAAACCGATACCTGTTCCCTGGGATTTCTCGTCTACCCGTTCGAAGCGGTTGAATATTGTAGGCTGTTTTTCCAATGGAATGCCACAACCGGTGTCTGTAACTGAGAATTGCGCCATACCCTCTTCATTTTGCTCTAACCGCAGGATAATACTGCCTTCTTTGGTGAATTTGGTGGCGTTGACTAAAATGTTGATCAGTACCTGGGGCAGGCGGAATATGTCTGTTTCTATTTCCAAAGAAGGCAGTGTTGTTTCGAAAGATAATGCAGCTTGTGTTTGCTTAATCCCTTCTACGGTTTGAATGATTCCTTCGCAAAGAGGAACAGCGTCGCATACCTTTAGGTCGAACTTCATGTTCTTTACGTCTAGGCAGGAAATATCCACTACATCGTTGAGCAGATTGATCAGTAGGCGGGAATTTAACTGAATGATTTCATAACATTGTTTCCGGGTATCTTCATCAATACCGGGGGTGGTCAGTACTTCGGAGAAACCGGACAAGGCATTTAAGGGGGTGCGGATTTCATGACTCATGTTCGAAATGAACAGGCTTTTATTTCGCGTGGATTTCTCTACCTCCTCTTGTGCCTGCTGAAGCTTCAGTTGCGATTGTATTAGCTTTCTGCGTTGTTTTCTTAAATATACAACGCAGCCTATGGCAATGGCAATAAAAAACGGAAGGATGATGAGAGCTAATGAAAGCAAACGGTTCTGTTGCTGGCTGTTGGCAAGTTCCAGCTCATCGATTGAGTAGATTTTCCGCATATCCTTTACTCCACGGGAATTGATCTCCTCATAAACGGTATCTGATTTATGACTTAATTCTTTATACAATTTTGCAGCTTCTTCATACTGCTGTTCCTGCATTTTTTCATCTGCATCTTTCCAGCGGATATCCTCTTCTGCATAGGCAATGGATGAGAAAAATAATAGTATTATCCAAACGTGTACTTTCATAAAGTAAGCTATTTTGTGATGTTGTTGCAAATGTAGTTTTTAATTAATGAAAAGCTACGTTTTGGTGCTAAAAAAAGTATAAATCATGAGTCTAACGAGATATTTGCGTAACTTTGCCTTTAAATATAGATAATTGATTTATGGAAACAACTCGTCAGAATAAAATAGCCCGTTTGCTTCAGAAGGAATTGAGTGACATTTTTCTGTTGCAAACTAAATCCATGCCGGGAGTACTGATCTCTGTCAGTGCTGTGCGTATCAGCCCGGACTTGAGTGTCGCACGTGCTTATCTGAGTATCTTCCCTTCGGAAAAGGCGGAAGAGATAATAAAGAATGTCAATGATAATATGAAGTCTATCCGTTATGAGTTGGGGACCCGTGTGCGTCATCAGCTTCGCATCATTCCGGAACTGAAGTTCTTTGTGGATGATTCACTGGATTATCTTGAAAAAATAGATGAATTGTTGAAGTGAACCTTCCCTTCTACATAGCCCGGCGTTATCTCTTCTCCAAGAAGAAACACAATGCTATCAATATCATTTCCGGCATTTCGGTGTGCGGAGTGGCATTGGCTACGTTGGCGCTGGTCTGTACACTGTCCGTATTCAATGGTTTTCAGGATATGGTAGCAGGATTCTTTACAGCCTTTGATCCGGAATTGAAAATTACGATTCGTGAAGGAAAAGTCTTTGAACCGCAGGGGGCAGCATTTCAGGAAGTGCGCTCTTTGCCGGAAATTGGTGTCTGGACAGAGACGCTGGAGGAGAATGCCATGGTGCAATATAAGGACCGTCAGGCTATGGCTATTATTAAAGGGGTGGAAGATAACTTCGAGGAGCTTACGTCTATTGATAGTTTGCTGTACGGTGCAGGTGAGTTTATCCTGCATGACTCTATCGTAGATTATGGCGTATTGGGTGTGGAATTGATATCTGAGTTGGGAACAGGACTTCAGTTTGTTGATCCCCTTCAGGTGTATGCTCCCAAACGGAATGTACGCGTGAATATGGCTAATCCTTCCGCTTCTTTCAATCGTGATTACCTATTTTCTCCCGGTGTAGTGTTTGTTGTCAATCAGCAGAAGTATGATGCACGCTACATTCTTACTTCTCTTAGCTTTGCTCGTAATCTTTTTAATTATGACACGGAGGTGTCGGCTGTTGAATTGAAGTTGAAGCCGGGGGCAGATGTTACGGCTGTGCAGAGAAAGATTGCCCGTATCCTAGGTGATGAATTTGTTGTACTAGACCGTTATGAGCAGCAGGCTGATGTGTTCCGTATTATGGAGATAGAGAAATTCATATCTTATCTTTTTCTCACATTTATTCTTGCGATAGCCTGTTTCAATGTGATTGGTTCTCTTTCCATGTTGATCCTAGATAAACGCGAAGACGTGGAGACTCTGCGTAATCTTGGAGCTGATGACCGCTTGATAGCCCGTATATTTTTGTTTGAAGGTCGGCTTATTTCCCTGTTCGGCGCACTTTCCGGTATTGTTCTTGGTCTGTTGCTTTGCTATATCCAGCAGCGTTTCGGCATTATTTCCTTAGGTGGTGGTAATGGCAGCTTTATTGTGGATGCTTATCCTGTTAGTGTGCATGTAACGGATGTAGTACTGATATTTATTACGGTGATTACTGTCGGATTCCTTTCGGTGTGGTATCCGGTGCACTATTTGACGCGGCGGTTACTGAAGAAATAATGTCTGTTGACGCAAGTGTCGAACCACTGGTTTTGTACTCAATCTAGCCATTAGTGTATTCATTTTGTATTTTGTGGGTTTAGATATCATTCTGGCAAGAACACATATATGTATCTGTTGTTGAGTTCCTATATTTGCATGTAGAGACAATTTGAGAATTGTTTTCAATATGGAATGTGGCAAAGGGAATTAAAAGGTTTTGTTCTCTTTGCTGCAAAGAAATGCAATGATTAATAGAATTCACCTAAAAATCTTTTTATTTATGGAACGACGCACCTTTCTTAAAATTTTGTCATCAGCAGGTATTGTTAGCTTGGTTAGTCCAACTTTTGCTATGGAAGTTTGTAAAAACAAGGTGTCTAAATCTTCTTCAGCTCTTCTCGAATCCGCTTTTCGTAATCCGCCTTTCTCTTCCGGAGTTTATACATGGTGGCATTGGATGAATGGTAATATAACTAAAGATGGTATAACCCGTGATCTTGAAGCCATGAAGGCAAATGGTATTGCGGGGTATCAATTGTTTGAAGCAGGAAGTGGCATCCCTATTGGTCCGGTAGAATCGCTTAGTGATGAATGGGTAGATCTTATTCTGCATACGCTCAAAGAATCAGAAAGGTTGGGTTTGGAGTTTGCAATGCACAACTGCCCCGGTTGGTCATCCAGTGGTGGTCCGTGGATCACTCCAGATAAAGCTATGCAAATAATAACGTGGAGCGAAACTAAAATAACGGGTGGAAAACAAGTCAGGATTCAGTTACCCACTCCCAAACATATGTTTGATTATTACATAGATACATATTGTTTGGCTATTCCGGCAAATATGAAAGTAATACCTAGGTTGTCAATTCTTGAATTATCAAATAGGCTTGATAAGGATGGTGTTTTAACTTGGGATGTTCCTACTGGTGAGTGGCTGATTATGCGTTTTGGACAAACAGCCAAAGATCAGAAGAATAAGTCAGCCCCCTCTAAATCAACCGGATTAGATTGTGACAAATTCAGTACAGAAGCACTGGATTATCATTTGAATTGTATGTTTAAAAGGCTGATGCCTACAATGGAGAAAATAGCCAAACATTCTAAGATCGGTTTGCTAATAGATAGTTATGAAACGGGTGATCAGGATTGGACTTCCGACATGCCTGCCTATTTTGAACAAAGTCATGGGTATGAACTGTATCCATTTTTACCCGTATTAGCCAATAAAATAGTTGAGAGCAAGGAAAGTACAAAGCGTTTCCTGTTTGACTTTCGTCGAGTTAGAGCTGATATGTTTGCTGAACGTTACTATGGTCATTTTCAAAAGCGATGTAAAGAGAAGGGTATAATAACTTATACTGAGCCTTATGGAGGCAATATGATGGAAGAATTACAGGTGGCACAACAGCTTGACATTAATATGGGGGAATTCTGGTGTGGTCAGACTGTACTTTGGGCAAATTATAAGTATAATCGTACCGTTAAACAAGTAGCTTCAATAGCACATACGCTTGGTGGAAAGGTAGTTGGCGCCGAGGCTTTTACTTCTGAACCGGATGCGGATAAATGGTTGCAGTATCCATATGCTCTAAAGTCATTAGGTGATTATATGTTTACCCGAGGGCTTAGTAGAATTTATTTTCATAGATTTGCCCACCAACCACACCCTACTGCTGCTCCGGGAATGACGATGGGGGCGTGGGGGCTACACTTTGACCGTACCAATACATGGTGGAAACCGGGAAAAGCATGGATTGAGTATTTGAACCGTTGCCAGTACATTTTCCAGAGTTCAACTTTCTATGGTGATATTCTTTATCATAATGGTGATGATAGTTTTGGTAGCACTATTGAACCGGAACAAACCCTACTGGCCCCTCCGGAAGGATATGATTATGATATGGTAAATACTGAAATGCTGGACAAAGCACATGTCAAGGATGGAAAGATTCTCCTTCCCGCTACACGTTTTGATGGCTATAAGCTCTTAGTGTTGCTTAAATCGGAAACAATGTCATTACACACGTTGCGGATACTGGCCCGATTGGTAGGTGAGGGAATGGTATTGGTTGGGCAAAGGCCACTGCATACCTTAGGTTTGTGTGATGGAGAGAAAGAGAATGAGTTTGCTGCACTGGTGCAAAGAGTCTGGCAGCACCCGAACGTGCATGAAGGAAAAGATTTGCAAACCATTTTTAACCGGTTAGGTGTGTCTCCCGACTTTGTTTATCATTCTGAAGCCGGAAATTCATCTGTTCATGCTATCCATTATCAACAAGAAGGAGCCGAGATATACTTCGTTGCAAATCGTAAGCGAGCGCACGAGAAAGGAATGGCCCATTTCCGGATAAAAGGTTATATTCCGGAGTTATGGGATCCTTATACAACTGAAATTCTACAGTGCCCGGTCTATCGCACTGATAACGAGGGCGTAGAAATACCTCTTAATCTAACTCCTGCTGGATCCATGTTTGTTGTTTTTCGTAAAGTTGAGAAACAACGGAAGTACACAGATGTGAAATATAATGGTGTTTCTTTGTTTCCGACTATTGGAAATGTAGTGAAACAGGATTCTTTGTCTGTAAATTTTAGTATTACTTGTTGGATAAAGCCTGAGGTGGATATAGCCATGACGGAAGAACAGGAACTCGGTGATATGCGTGCCCGTTTTTTTGCTATTTATCCTTTGGAAGGAGAGCGACGGCATGGAAAAGGACATAGTTCCCTTGGGGTGTCAGTAGGTCGGAATGGAGTCGTTGTCTATGAACGGACTATACATAATAAAGCTGTATACCGAAACCCCAGACCATTATCGGGATGGACCCATTTTGCTTTAGTTTATCAGGATAACACACCGCATCTTTGGATAAATGGAGTATATGCCGGAGCAGGAACAACTTCAGACACAATCGTGCACCTTGAAACATCTCATTCGGATTTGTTGTGTAAAGCGGATACTTATGAAGGAGGACTCTGCAATCTGTGTATCCATCCTTCCAGCATTGACAAAACAGAAATAACGAACCTTTATCAAAAGGGGATACCTGCTCCGTTTCATCCAAGTGAGCAGGTACTTTCATGGTTACCCAGCCATCGGTTTGTTGCATGGCAGGCTGGTGTTTATGAGTTTATTGCAGAACATACAAGTATCCGTAAGCATGTTGATGCTCTTCCTACATGTATTCCGTTAAAAGGCCCTTGGACTGTTCGGTTCCCTCAAAATATGGGAGCATCTGAGGAAATAACTTTAGCCAGATTGCATTCATTACATTTAGAAGAGGATTTTGGGGTTCGCCATTTTTCGGGAACGATGACTTATCTCTATTCGTTATCTATAAATAGTATCTATTTGCAGGACGATATTTGTTTGCGCTTGGATCTAGGTCGAGTAGAGGTGCTTGCTGAAGTGTTGGTGAATGGAAAACGTGCTAGTATTTGTTGGGCACCTCCTTATGCCATTGATATACAGCAGCTATTGCACGAAGGAGATAATCTGATAGAAATTCGTGTAACAAATTTATGGGTCAACCGATTGATTGGTGATGAGTATCTGCCTGAAGAGAATGTTTATAATTATCAGGATATTCCAAATAAATATTCTACATTGCGCAACGGTGGTATCAAGAAACTTCCTGAATGGTATCTACAGGGTAAACCAAAGCCTGCAGGAGGCAGAATTGCATTTACAACTTGGAAGCATTATGATAAGACTTCACCTCTTGTTGAATCTGGCTTATTAGGACCAGTCACGTTAACGGTTGGGAAAATAGAGAGCCTGAATATATGAGGTGCTCACTGAATATAAATTTGAGGCAAGAAGAGAATGAATATCATTTTCATTCTTGCCTTAAGTTTCTGGTGTATATACGGGCTCTTTTTAGTTGAGAGAATCGTCTTTATATTTATTGCTCTCTCTGTATTCCTTGGGAGTTTGATTGTATCGTTTGCCAAACTCTTTATAGAAATGTGACCGATTTGTGAAAGCTGTCCGATACATGATTTCCTGTATAGTCAATGTTGTAGTTAATAGTAATTTGGCAGCATAATTTATCCTTTGTTCTTTGATGAAATCTTTAGGGGGGAGTTGATCCAGATTCTTAAACTTGCGATATAAATTTCTGCTACTGGTTTGCATGGCTTCTGCAAGTTCTTCCGGACCAAATTCAGTGTTGTCCATATTTTCATTGATTAGTTCAACAGCAGTTTCCATGAATTTTTTGTCTTCCTGTTGTAACAACTGTCCACCACTAAATTCAAAAGCACTTGCTGAAGAGTTGTAGTATTGCCTTAATTCTTCCTGTTTTTTTAATAGTTGTTTGATGATACTCCTAAGATATTGAGTATTGAATGGTTTGGGGATGTAAGCGTCAGCTCCAGATTCTATACCCTCAATTTTTTCATCGGTTGTATTTTTTGCAGAGAGGATAATTAATGGAATATGCATTGTATGTTTGTTGCTTTTGAGTTGTTTGGTTAAGGTGATTCCATCTATTTTGGGCATCATAATGTCTGTAATGATAAGATCCGGTGTCTTTTGTTTTAATAAAGCAAGCCCTTCTTCACCGTTTTCTGCCGTTAAAATGGAGTATTCATCGGAAAGTATATCTTTCAGCATCCACAGTAACTCTTTGTTGTCATCTATCATCAGAATGGTTGCTTCTGGTTGTTTGAATTCCTTTTCATAATCACCTCTTTCAGTCACTTCAATATCATTATTATTGTTCAAAGGTTCAGATTTAGGAGTTTCTTCATTCGATACACGTTCCGCTTTTTCTGTTGTTTTAAGTTGTGGCAGGTTTACTATAAACTGAGCGTATTGATTTACTTCACTTTCTACTTCAATAGTGCCTTTTAGCAGTTCTACCATGCTTTGGCAGATGGCAAGCCCCAATCCATTTCTGGAAGAAAGTCCTTTAATACTATTTTCCTGAATGTTATCAAGTACACTATATCTGTTAAATATGAGTGGAATACTCTCTTTACAAATGCCTTTTCCTGTATTATAAACTTTTAGATTTAGTTTGTCTCTCTCAACCTTTATGGATATGCGGATTGTTCCATTTTCCGGGGTATACTTAAATGCATTCGAAATAAGATTATTCAGAATCTTGGTGAATCCGCTATAATCACTTTTCCATATAATATCTGGATTGATATCTGTTTCCAGGTGGATTTGGTTTTGTTCTGCCAACTCACCGAATGAATCTATAATGTCTTTTGCTAATTTGCTGATATTCAGTTCTTGTATATGGCATATTTGATTGCCGGTTTCCATGCGACGGAAGTCTATTACTTCTTGTATCAGGCTATTGAGACGCTCTGTATTCGATTTAATAATCTGGGCGTATTTTCTTATGAAAGCATCACTATTCTCATGTTGCAATATTCTTTCACATGGTCCGTAGATCAGGGTAAGCGGCGTGCAGAATTCATGTGTGATGTTAGTGAAGAAGCGCAGTTTACCTTCATACATTTCTTCTTTGTATTTTTCATTTAATTTTTTGGAGATAGCGGCTTTTCTCCGTTCATATTTCCACCGGATATAATGCCAGAATCCGAATCCTGCCCCAATAGCCAATAATATATATATTATCTGGGCTGTAACACTTTGGTACCAGGGAGGAAGAATGACGATACGGATACTCTGGATTAAATTATCATTACTATTTACTTCGTCATTGTATTTCACTTTCAGTGTATAGTCACCGGGAGGAATATTTGTAAATTGAGCTTCATTGGAGCGTGTATCCATCCATACATCGCTGAAATTTTCAAGTTTATAAGAATATTTGCAGTTCTCGCCATTGATAAAATCGGTAGCAACAAAAGAGACTGCAAAGAAATTCTGGTCATAGTTTAGTACGATATTTAGGGGATTACTATCTCTCTTTTCAAATTCATGGATATTATATTCTTTATTGAATATCCTTACTTTGGTGAAGTGGATATCAGGCACGAAACAGCTTTTCTGCTTTTTCTCTTTCTTTATCCAGACTACGCCATTTACTCCCCCAAAAAAGTACCTGTTTCTTATCTTGTCTTGAAAATATGCATTGTCACTGAATTCAGTTATATCTAATCCTGTCCTGTGATTAAAGTTTCTGAATGTATTCTTTTGAGGGTCAAATAATATAATGCCGGTATTACTGCTTAACCATAGATGTCCTTCTTTGTCTTCGATGATTCCGTGTATTGTATTATTAGGTAACCCCTCATTCTCATTAAAGTTCTTATAGTCATAATTGCCATTAGGCGAGATTTTCAGTTTGGTTAACCCATAACTAGTACCTAACCATATATCTTTATGTTGCTCTTGATGTATACATAATATATCACTCATGGGAGCTATTCCGTTTCTGTCAAAAGAAATGAAAGAGTAGTCTTCTGTACGAGAGTTTAATCTGATGACGCCATTGCCACGCATTCCAATCCAGATGATAGAGTCGTTTTCCGGATGTATGGCATATATTTGGTTGTTTTTCTGCTTATGAGGAACTTCAAAGTTGAATGCTTGAATCTTGTTAGCTTCAAGCCCTTGCTTATGTTGTTGGATGCTTATTTTCAATAAAGTATTTCCTGCCCCTACCCACAATAGTGAGTCGTTTGTCTCATTCATGGAATGTACGTGGCTGATATCTTGATTCGTATTATTGATTAATGAGTGAATTTTATTATCCGAAAAAGAGTAGTAGTTTAAACCGGGTCCATTGGAGCCTATCCACAGAACAGGATGCACATTGCTTGGGGCAAATGCGAAAACAGCATTATTAGTGAGTCCTTCTTGGGTTGTAAGGTGTGTGACATTATCATTTGAATACTCTTTTGAAGTATCATAATTGTTGATTTTTATTATACCATTGTCTTTGGTTCCTAACCATAGAGTATTATATTTATCAGTGTAAACAGCGCGAATCGGCCTTTTCTTGCTGATCGGAAGTTCATTGAGCAATATATTAGTAAATGTATATTCGTCTTTTGTCCAAGCATATACCCCCTGCCCATCTGTACCAATCCAAATAATATCTTGTTGTTCATCTTTCCATAAAGAGAATATACCACAATTAATGTTGAACTTCTCTGCTTGGTAATTTTGTTCAGCCATAAGTCGTATAAGACCATTTGTTTCAAATCCGATAAGAACATCGTTGTCATCAAAAATAATGGCTCCGATTTTACCACTTTCCTGAATCAATTGCTTTAGCTTTCTGATAAAATGTAGTTTTCCTTTTTCTTTGTAAAATATGTTTCCTTCAGAATCCACCATAATTATTTTCTCGTCACTGTAAAAGGCATATTTTATAAGGTGGGGATGTGTAAAGTCCGGATGTCTGACAATTTGAGGATTATTTGTTTTTTTCCCGGATATAGTATACCTTTCCATTATACCGTTATGATTGATCCATATCGTATCTTGAGAATCAACGATAAAACTTGATACATTGTCTAACTCTTTCTCTTTATAGATAGGGAAATTTATAAATTTATTGTCTGAGTTTGAATATAGAGATAATGTATTTGGTCTATTGAATACATATAAATAGTCTTGATTGTCTTTGGCAATATATGAATTTTCACCAAATTCATTATAATATTCTTCTATTACATTACTTTTTTGCGATAGTTTGTTTAATCCCCATTTAGTGCTAATCCATAGGTAGTTATCTGTTTCTATGATTTTTCTGATGACATTGCTTGAAAGGCTATTTTGATTATTGATATCTGGCTTATAGACATAGATTTTTTGACTATCATACATGTTGAGTCCATCATAAGTACCAATCCATAAGAACCGTTTCTCATCTTGAAATAAGCAAGTTACGGAACTGTTTGATAGACCGTCACGATTACTAATTTGCCTAAGGTTATGTGAACTGATATTTTGTATAGAACAAAATAGTAGCAACAAAAATATCTGAATATAATATTTCATGAGTAGTAGTCTTCTTGGCATTAATAACATTAACTGGGCAACAAAGATAGTGCTCTGATCGAGTTTTCCCAAATTCTATCTGGTTGAATTTCTGTTTTAACAAGATGAGATTTAGTTAAAATTTAAGTTTTATGATTGAAGGATAACTCTTGTTAAAAGGCAGTTGTATTCGATTTCGCCATAAATGTATTCTCTTTGCACATTGCGGATATAAGCATGATATTGGCGAGATATTGTATATATGCGTATCGCTTATGCGCTACTTTTGCATGTAGAAACAACATTAAACGTTTTCAATAGTGTATTAGTTTTTTATAGGTATTAAAAAGAGATACTATATTATTAATTTCTAAAAATAACGATGAATATGGAAAAACACTTTTTGATTTTTGGAGGTATTGCTAAAAAAATATCATTAGAATACTTTTTGATAATTTGAATTGTAAAATGTGCATATTGGCACTTTAAGGTATTTGTCTTTTTTATAAATACCTTTTTTTAATAGAACTAATTTTAAAATATATTAATATGAAAAACATTTTTATGCTAACAAACAAAAGTGAACGAAAAATAGGAGGAAAACGGTTTTCTGTAATCCTACTATTGTTGTGTTTATCTCTGTTTACAGTTTATGGTCAGGGAAAGAAAAATATAAAAGGATTAGTCACTGATGAGAAAAATGAGCCGTTAATAGGAGTCAGTGTAGTGGAACTTGGTACTTCTAATGGTACAATAACAGATGTAGATGGAAAGTTTGAAATAAATGTTTCATCAAATTCGACTTTAAAGTTTAGCTATATTGGCTACAATGTTCTTGAGAAAAAGGTTGGTACGCAAACGGTGATAAATGTTGTTTTAACTGAGGCAGCTTCAGAATTGGATGAGGTTGTAGTAGTAGGTTATGGAACTGTAAAGAAACGAGATTTGACTGGCTCTGTTACTTCTGTTGATTCTGAAAAACTGTTGCAAAGTCCTGCATTATCTGCAGCGGAGGCTATTCAGGGTAAGGTTCCGGGAGTATTGATACAGAACACAAGTTGGACTCCGGGAGCTACTCCGTCTATTCTTATTCGTGGTACACGTTCTATCAAAGCAGGTAATGATCCGTTGTATGTTGTGGATGGTATTCCTATTTCAACAGCTCCTAATTTGTTTGCACCTGGTGATATAGAATCGATAGAGGTTTTAAAGGATGCCTCGGCTACAGCTATTTACGGTTCCAGAGGTGCTAATGGAGTTATCATTATCTCAACAAAGAAAGGTAAAAAAGGAAAAGTACAGGTTGATTATAATGGCTATTATGGTATTCAGACTATTCAAAACAAGCTGGAATTAATGGATGGAGCTGAATATGCGGAGTATGTGCGTGAAGCTTATAGAGCTGCCGGCCAATATGATTCTGCAGTACCTAATATGGAATTGGATAAAACATTGCCCTCGTTTACTGGTGACGATTATACTTGGCAATCTGTTGCAATGGCTTATGATGAAAACGGTAATTATGATCCCAGTAAAGTGCGTTCCGGTGCTTTGTGGTGGAATGAAGTAGAGCGTACGGGCATAGTGACTGATCACCAACTCGGCATTAGAGGTGGAAGTGATAAAATGCAGTTTGCTTTTAATACTACATACTTCAGGAATGAAGGTATTTATAAGAATCAAGATTACTCGCGTTATACGGTAAAATTGAGTGTTGATGCGGAGGTTACTAATTGGTTGAAGATAGGTGGACAGTCACATTTTAGTCATTCATTACAGAATAGAGGTTCGAATTTCCAGGATTGCTGGCGTGTTAATCCGCTTGGACGATTGTATGATGAAGATGGAGTACCTACGTTGATGACCTCGGGTGGTGACTCCCAATGGTGGAATCCTCTTCAATATTTGGAGCCTAATGCTGTAGTAAATCCGTTGAAGATTAACCGTTTCTTGGGTAGTTATTATGGAGAAATTAAGCTTCCGTTGGATGGACTTAAGTATCGTGCCAATATTGGTATTGATTTCCATTCTCGTCAGGATTACTCTTTCTTATCTTCAAATGCAAGACAAGGTAATCCTAATCAGGCAAAGAATGCCACTCAACAAACCTATGCTTATACCTTTGAAAATCTGTTGTTTTACGATAAGCAGTTTGGAGAACATTCTATCGGAGTTACTTTATTGCAATCTGTTCAGCGCAATAGAACTGAAAGTTTAAGTGCTACTGTCCAGGATTTGCCTTCGGATGATCTGCTTTTTAATGACATTGCCTCAGCATTGGATATAACAGGATATGATAGTAATAACCAGGTATGGAGTCTTGCTTCTTTCATGGGGCGCTTGAATTATAATTATAAAAGTAGGTATTATGCAACATTCTCAATGCGTTATGATGGCTCTTCACGTTTGGCTGACGGACATAAATGGGTTTCTTTCCCTGCTTTTTCATTGGCATGGAGAGTAAATGAGGAAAACTTCCTTAAGAATTTTGATAAACTTGATAATTTGAAATTACGTTTTGGATATGGTGTAACTGCCAACACTTCTATTAATCCTTATCAAACAAAAGGGTTGTTGTCAAAGAAGTATTATAATTATAAAGATAATATGGTTATTGGTTATACTTCCTCCAGCTTGCCGGATAAAACATTGACTTGGGAAACTACCGGACAATGGAATGTAGGTGTTGACTTCAGTTTTTTCCGTGGACGTTTGAGTGGAACAGTTGATGCTTATCTGCAAAATACACATGATTTGCTGCTTGACCGTCAGTTACCTGCTGTCTCTGGCTATACGAGTGTACTTACTAATGTCGGTAAGACGAGGAATAAAGGTATTGAAGTTAGTTTATCTACTGTAAATATACAAAATAAGAACTTTACATGGTCTACAGATTTTATGTATTCAACTAATAAGGAAGAAATTGTAGAATTGTATAATGGGAAAGTAGATGATATAGGCAATAGCTGGTTTATAGGCGAAGCGCTTGGGGTATATTATGACTATAAGAAAATTGGTATTTGGCAGGATACTCCGGAAGATCTTGCAGAAATAGAAAAATATAATAAGAATGGTCACAAATTTGCGCCAGGAATGATTAAATTGCTAGATATTGACGGAGATCATAAAATTACTGCGGATAATGATCGTATGATCCTTGGACAAACACGTCCCAAACATATTTTTAATCTTAGTAATACATTTGTTTATAAAGGCTTTGATCTGAATGTTGTTCTTTATGGAACTTTAGGCGGAATGTTGAGAAATGCAATTCGCGTGAATCACCAGTCTTATCGTAATAATAGTGTGAAATTTGATTATTGGACTCCAAATAATCCGACTAATGCTTATCCGCGTCCTAACAGGTTGTATGATAATATAGAGTATGAGTCCTCATTGTATTATGAAAAATCAGATTTTTTACGTGTTAAAACAATAACATTAGGGTATACATTACCTAAGAGTCTGGTTAATAAAGCAACCTTGTCTAATTGTCGCTTATATGTTACTGCACAGAATCCTCTTGTGTTTACGAATTATACAGGAGTCGATCCGGAAGGAGCGGCAACCTATGCTTCACCGAGTGTAAGCAGTTGGATATTTGGTGTGAATGTTTCTTTTTAAACTAATAAAATAAGAATAAAATGAAAACTATAAAATATAGAAAAAGCATCGGCATAATTCTTACGATGGTTTGCGGATTTACCTCCCTGATAAATACAGGTTGTGATGATTTTCTCTCAGAGAAAGAAGTTCCTCGTATCACAAGTGATTTTTATAAAACAGAACAAGGCATACTGGCTGCTGTTGATGCGACCTATGCTTATATGCGCTTTGGAGTTGGTGGGGAGTTCTCTAATGTTTTTACAGAGTTAGGCACTGACTTGATAACAGGTGCGGAGGGAGCATTAAGTTATCCGTATAACTTATATAGTGCGACTTTGTCACCAACAGAATCGAAATTGTATAGTTTATGGGAAAACCATTATAAAGCTATCGGAGTGACAAATCTTGTCTTAGATGCCCTGCCGGAGGCGAGTATATCGGAAGCAGAGAAAGAGAGTTATGGAGCTGAAATGAATTTCTTTCGTGCATACTTTTATTTCGATTTAGTTCAGCAATTTGGCAAGATACCTTTGGTTACTGAAGCAATCCAAGAACCTCAAACAGACTTTAAACGTTCCTCTGTTGCAGATGTTTATAAACTAATTGTTAGTGATTTAAGATATGCAGCAGAACATCTCAGGGAATCAGCTACAGGTGCAGATCAAAGTAAGGCTACTAAATACGCTGCTGCTCATTTATTATCTAAAGTTTATCTTACACGTGGTAGTGCAATAACTGATCAGCGTGGGCAATTGTCAACTGATATGGATAGCGCTTATTACTATGCTAGAAGAGTGATAGATAGCTCTAAATATACTCTATTGAACAACTATTCAGATTTGTGGGATGCTAACAATATGGGAAATCAAGAGGTTATCTTTGCTATTCAGTTCACTCTTGATCCGATATATAATGGAGATGGAAATAAATCTCATTTATATTGGGGATCATGGTATGAAGATCAACCAGGTATGATGCGTGATATAGCTAATGGTCGTCCTTATCGTTTTCATCGCGCTACCAATAAAACGATGTTTGAATTGTTTGACCGCAAAAATGATTCTCGCTTTTATAAGAGTTTTAAATGGACTTATTATTGTAATAAAGCAACTTCTTCTTTAGCTATAGGAGATACTGCAATCTATTATAGCTTAAATGCTCCTAAAAATAGAACATATAAGTATAAATATTTTCAATGGGATAAGAATGATCCAAGCAAGAATAACAGATATTATCCTATTTTGCTGAAATATGAGGACCCATTAAGAGAAACAGCAAATGAACAAAAAGGTGTACGTGAATGGGTGCGTATGCGTCTTGGTGAGACTTATCTGATTGCTGCGGAAGCGGCAGGACGTAGGGGAGATTACAATTTGGCTGCTGATTTGATTAATGTTATTCGTGAACGTGCTTCTTGGAAGTCCGGTGAGAAAAAGGTACCTCAATATTGGTTGGAAGAAGGTGGAGAAATGGACAACACGGAATCTACTTATGAAAATATAAAAGTGACAGCAGATGATTTGAAGGTAAACTTTGTAGATTTTATGTTGGATGAAAGAGGACGTGAGCTTTTAGGTGAATACACAAGATGGGAAGACTTGGTACGTTGCGAGAAATTAGTTGAGTATGTAAAAAAATGGAATCCAGATGCAATGAAGAATATTCAAGAGTATCACAAATTGCGTCCAATTCCTCAAAAGCATATTGACCGACTGAATCCTCGTGGTTCTGATGAGGAAGAACAGAATCCTGGATATTTCTAATTATAACTAAGTAGTTGTGCAATGTAAGGAGTTAGTTTATTATTTAGCTGACTCCTTACTAAAGATGGTTTCATTTTTTGTAAATTAAGAACCTAACATTTAATGCCGTGAACTTGACTAAATATTTGAAGGGAAGTGCCATTCTTTTATTGTTTTCTTCTTTTATTATTTCCTGTCATGATAATGATGTGATTGAAAAAGAAGAGGATGGTCAGAGACCTGATACAGAAGAAACTGTCAATTTGGCTTTAGGAAAGACCGTCGAAGCCAGAATTAATAGCATAGCTGGTTCAGGCTTCTACTACTGAAAAAGCAAATCTAATGCCTGATGGTGATTTAACAACGTATTGGGAATTTGCTGACTCATATAAACATTCTATTCTAATTGATTTAGGGAATGTATTACTATACAAAATATGTCTCAAACAGGTTTTTGGAAAGATATCAATGATGAAAAAGTTGCGCTTCATAATTATTGTGTTCCTTTTTACCCGAACAACTGTTTTATTTGGGCTGGATATAAAAGGTGAAAAAGAAGTACCTGTTACAGTGACTGTACTTTCCGATTATCGGTTACATACCATCATACCTTCAGACTTTTTGGGGTTCAGCTATGAAATGTCTCAGTTGACCGATAATTCCTGTTATCTGCATCCTGATAATCTTGTATTGATTCAAATGATGAAAAATTTAGGAAATGGAATCTTACGGTTAGGAGGAAATAGCAGTTATAAGATTTCATGGACAGGTATGCCACGCATTGATTATATGAGGAAGGATTCTTTAACTACTACAGATGTAGATACTTTTTCAAAATTTGTAGATTTAACTGGATGGAAGGTTATCTGGGGACTGAATCTGGGAGAGAATAATCCTGAGAAAAATTCGGATGAAGCTGTATATGTAGCAAAACGATTAAAGAATGCTCTTTATGCTCTTCAGATAGGTAATGAACCTGATTTATATTACAAACATCTGCGTCCTGTAAATTATGCAATAAGCGATTATGAAAAAGAATGGTTTCTACATTATACGAAGATAAAAGAGAGGTTACCTGACATTACTATAGCAGGGCCAGCAGTTGCTGGGGATATCCGTTGGTTTGAGTCTTTCTTGAACAGTTACTCTTCCAGAATAAGTTTGATGACCGGACATCATTACAATTCACCAGGTAAGAATGCTACAGTAAATTGGAAAACTATATTGGAACCGGATAATCATTTATCAGGTTATTTGCAAGTATTGAATTTTTTATGTCAAAAACACGGAATTACTTATCGTATGGCAGAATGTAATACAGTCTCTCAAGGTGGAAAAATAGGAGTGAGCAATGTTTTTGCTTCTGCTTTATGGGCGTTAGACTATATGTGGAGTGTGGCTTTGAATAATGGGGTGGGAGTAAATTTTCATGGTGGTAGTATTAGTAAATATGCACCTATTGTAGTGGATGAGAAAGGAATTCCTACTCCTCGTCCTATCTATTATGCAATGCTTGCTTTTAAATATGGAAGTGAAGGTGGTAATATTGTTCCTTCTGTGATTTCACCTTCTGTTCCTAACAGCAGTGCATATGCTTGTGTCGATGGCAAAACATTGAAAGTTACACTTTTAAATAAAAGTGAAGATGATATTGCCTTCACAGTTCGGCTGAATGACACCCCTGCTTCGGTTCAGTTGCTTAGACTTACAGCACCGTCTCCGATTTCTTCATCTGGAATACGTTTTGCCGATGCCGAAGTAGAAGCTGATGGAAGTTTTCAACTAAATATGAGAGAGAAATATCAACCACAAAATGAATATGTTAAAGTCTCCGTTCCGGCAATGAGCGCAGCGGTGATGATTATAGATAAAGAATGATTATGAAAAGGTTACTACTTATATGTCTGGTGCTATGCTTTTGGGGAGAATACGGCTATGCTGTAGAGAAACAGAAAGATATAGAGATTTTATATAATAGATTGTTGGAAGAATATTTGTCGGATTCGGTAGACGTTTCTCAAGCAGAAAAGGATTTGGCTGTTATGCAAACTGATGGTAGCTGGAAAGATATTGATTATAAGACAGTGACTTTCTATTTCGATGCAGAGCGTCATCTCAAGAGATTAAAGAACATGGCATTGGCTTATAGTAAACCCGGAAATAAATTATTTCATGAGCAGGAATTGCGAAAGAAAATAATTCTTGGGTTAGATTATTTCCGGATAGCTAATCCAGATTCTGGAAATTGGTGGTACCGGGACATCGGTGCTCCTTCCCAATATATGATTCCTCTTCTTTTGCTGAAGAAAGAGTTGAAAAGAGAAGATGTGACGAGACTTTCTTCTTATCTGGTTGATAAGACAGATAATATGGCCCATAAAGGAAAGAATAGAACATGGGTATCTGCAGTCTTGATACATAAAGGCTGTATAGAAGATGATTATGAGTTAATTGCCAAAGGATTTTGTTCCATTGCTTCTACCATATATGTAGAAGAGAAAGATGATGAAGGAATGAAAAGAGATAATAGTATTCATCAGCACCGTCCTCAACTTTATTCGGGTGGATATGGAATGTCACTACTGTCCGACTTGGCAGAGTATATTACTTTAGCTAATAAAACATCTTTTATGAAGTTCTTCACTTCGGATAAGATTAAGTTGGTATCAGATGTTTTTCTGAAAGGGACACAGATGTTCGGATATAGAATGGCATATGATTTTGGAACGATTGGGCGGGGGATATGTCGCCCGAATTGCTTGAGCAATATGTCCACGCATACATTAGATTTAATGAAAGAAGTTGATCCCGCTCATGCGGAGAATTATGAGGCATGGAAGCGGCATATTGGTGGCGAAGCCTTTCCGGTACCAGGAAATACACATTTTTGGAAATCAAACATTATGACCCATCATGGTTCTGATTATTATATGTCTGCCAAAGTCATATCCGTACGAACAAATGGTACGGAAATGTTGAACGGGCAGAATTTGAAAGGCTATTATCTACCATTAGGAGCAACTAACATAATGACTACCGGTCATGAATATGATGACGCCTTTGTTGTCTGGGATTGGACACGGGTACCGGGAACAACGGCGGTCGCTAATCAATCGACTGCCGAATTACGGTGGTATCTGTTCGGTTCGAATCAATTTGGCGGAGGCGTTAGTAATGCCCATAATGGAGTAATGGCGTATGAACATGCTTATCAAGGTGTGGAAGCTCGGAAAGCTTACTTTTTTATGGGAGATGCTATGGTATGTATGGGAAGTGGCATTAAGGCGGCCCGTACGCAGGAAGTTCGTACTTCGGTAAATCAATGTTTGGCAAATGGTGAGGTTACATATGGCTTATCAGGACATACATATCGGTTAACGGATAACTTGTCCGACAAAAATATTGATTGGGCTTACCATGATAATGTAGGGTATATTTTTCCGCAAAATGAGAGTGTAACGTTGAGAAAAGCCAAGCAAACCGGTGCTTGGAGAGAACTTGAAGTAACAGCAAGTGATAAACCAGTAACAAAAGAGATTTTTAGCTTATGGGTTTCGCACGGTACTACTCCGCAGCATGAGGATTACTGTTATATTATAATGCCTGATAAACCTCTTTCTTATTTTACAGATAAGAAGTTTGAGAATGAAATTAAGATTATAGTTAACTCTGAACAGATACAAGCGATTTCCAATGAGAATAAGAGACAGTATGCTGCCGTCTTTTATGAGCCGGGTGAAATACGGTTTGCAGATGATTTAGTGGTGGCAGTCGATAAGAAAGTTATAATATACATTGAGAAGAAAGACAAACAATATGAAATAGCTGTAGCCGATCCTCTATATAAAGAGCAGTCTCTCCAATTAAGTATGAATGGGGAACAAATAAATATAGTATTCCCTTCTGGTGATTATTCCGGTAGTTCAGTAATAAAACATATTACAGAAAAACATAAATAAGGACGTTTATGAATAAGTTATCCATTTTTTTGCTTCTATTTTTATCTGTCGCATATTCCGTACAGAGCAGTAATACAAACTATGCAAGAACAACCGATAGAATTTGGTTGGATTCGAAAGAAGTGCATCAGGGAGAATATATCTGGAAGATGATGAAAGTAGGTGATGTGGAAGCAACGGCTGAGGAGGTTTCATCACTTGGTTATAATACGAGCGACTGGTTACCGGCCATTGTTCCGGGAACCGTGCTCAATTCTCTTGTGTACAATAAGAAGTATCCCGAACCCTATTACGGGTTGAACAATAAAATAGAATCCAATAAGATACCGGATATTTCAAAAGTTGGTCGTGAATTTTATACTTATTGGTTCCGCACAGAATTTGAAGTCCCTGCTTCTTTCGCAGGAAAAAATATATGGTTGCAGCCTGACGGCATCAATTATCGGGCAGAAATATGGGTAAATGGTCATTTGCTGAGCACAATCAATGGAATGTTTGTCAATGATTATATTAATATTACCGACTTTGTGAAAGTAGGTAATAAGAATGTTCTTGCTGTTAGAGTCTATCCGGTAGATATGCCGGGAACTACTATGTCAAAACCCTGGGGAGCTGTAGGCGAATTCCATAATGGGGGTAATGGAAATATTGGTTTAAATACCACCATGCTTATGAGCGTTGGATGGGATTTTACCTTTATGGATGGTATTCGTGACCGTAATACTGGCATTTGGAAAAGTATGTCTATGTATACCACAGGAACATTGGCGTTGCGTCATCCGTTTGTGAAGTCCAAACTACAGAAACCAGGTTATGATGTAGCACGTGAAACTATATCTGTTGAAGTTGTTAATCCGTTAAATTCGACGGATACGATCAGTGGAGTGATTAAAGGAGAGATTACAGGAGAAAATATTGTGGTGGAAAAGCCTTTCCGCATATTGCGTGGTGAGGAAAAAATGGTGACTTTCACTCCGGAAGAGTTTCCTCAACTCGCTATCCGTAACCCACGTTTATGGTGGCCGGTCAATAAAGGTCCTCAGAACTTGTATGAGTTGAAACTGACAGTAAGCGTAAAAGGCGCTGTTTGTGACTCTGTTAAAACCCGGTTTGGTATTCGTGAGATTACCTCTGACACAAATACCCCTGATAAATCACGTGTATTTTACGTGAACGGTAAACGTATTTTTATTCGTGGTACAAACTGGATTCCTGAGGGAATGTTGCGTACTTCGGATGAACGTACCTATGCTGAGTTGAGATATACCCGTCAAGCAGGTATCAACCTGATTCGTTTCTGGGGTGGTGGCATAGCTGAATCAGACTATTTCTACCAGCTTTGTGATGAACTGGGATTATTGGTCTGGCAAGAATTCTGGATGACGGGAGATACACGCCATCCACAGGATAAGAGTGTGTATCTAAATAACGTGGCATCTACTGTGAAACGTATCCGCAATCATCCGGCTCTGGCCTATTATGTAGCGTCGAATGAGAGTTCCGAAGTTAGCGGTACGCCTGAACTGCTGAAACAACTTGATGGGACACGTGGCTATCAGATGCAATCGGAATGTGCAGGTGTGCATGATGGAAGTCCATATAAACAGGTGAATCCGATGCAACATTATGAAAACACTGCCTCTGCGAGAGGTAGCCGTGTGGATGGTTTTAATCCCGAATATGGTGCTCCTACACTTCCTACGGTAGAAATTCTCCGGGAAATGATGGACGAAAAAGATTTGTGGCCTATTAATAAAGAGGTTTGGGATTATCTGGATGGGAATGGATTCCATCTGATGTCTACCATGTATGCTGACTTGGTTAATAATTATGGGCAATCTTCTTCTATTGACGAGTTTGCACAAAAAGGGCAGTTTGTAGGTGCCATGAATTCAAAAAGCATTTGGGAAGTATGGAATTATAATAAACTTGATTATGGTGACCGTTTCTGTTCCGGTTTACTATTCTGGTATCATAATTGCCCGGTTCGTCAGGTCTGTGCCCGTATGTGGGATTGGTCGTTGGAACCAACGGCTTCACTCTACCATACAGCTAATGCTTTGGAGCCTTTGCATGCACAATTTGATTATCTGAAGAATACGGTATCAGTAGTGAATGATTTCTATCAGGAATTCAAAGGTTATACAGTAGTGGCTCAGGTTTATGATATCAACAGTAAAAAGGTATTCGAAGGGTCCGCGAAGGTTGACCTTCCTTCGGATGGTGTGGCAAATGATGTATTGGCCATTCGCTTTCCTGAAGATATTTCACAGGTACATTTTATAAAGTTGAGATTGAACGATGAGAAAGGCAAGGAAGTCTCATCCAATTTCTACTGGCGTTCCAATGATAAGTATGAAGGTAAGGAAACACTGACCGGGCCTACTTCTTCAGGCTTTGAAACATTGTCTCAATTGAAAAAAGCCAAATTGAAGACTACTTATAAGATAAGAAAGAGCGAAGGCAAGTATTTCGTGGATGTTACAGTGAAAAATGTGTCCGGTTCTATCGCCTTTTTCAACCAGTTGCAATTCCTCAATCAGGATTTGAAACCTATTCGCCCTTCTTTTTATACAGATAATTTCTTTTCTTTGATGCCGGGTGAGAGTAAATTTGTAGTTATCGAAACGAGTGCAGAAAAGATAATTGAAGAACCGGTGATAGTGGTGAAAGGATGGAATGTAGATCGTAAACAAATAAACAAATGAATACAAAAGTAAAGACAAGAACTTGGATAGCCTTATTGAATCTGCTATTTCTGTTTACAGCAGTCAATGCACAGCCTGTCCGTCAGTACCTGCATGAAGGATGGAGCTTCCGGCAGGCGAGGGGTACTAACTGGTATGAAGCCACTGTTCCGGGAACAGTTCATACAGACCTGATGGATAACAAACTGATAGATGATCCTTTTTATAGGCTCAATGAGCGCGGTGTGCAGTGGGTGGATAAAGAAGACTGGATTTATCGGACGACGTTTGATGTAACCCCTGAGTTGCTGGCAAAGAAGAATATTGTGCTACATTTTGAGGGACTGGATACGTATGCTGATGTAACATTGAACGGAAAGAAGATTCTTTCTGCTGATAATATGTTTTGTGAATGGCAGGCGGATGTCCGTTCTCTCTTAAAAGAGCATGGCAATGAATTGCAGGTTTATTTGCATTCTCCCGTTAAGATAGCTATGCCGAAATGGGAAGCTGTTCCTTTCCAGTATCGCAGTTCGAATGACCAGTCTGAGAATGGAGGTTTGCTCAACCGCAAGATCGGAGTGTTTGTTCGTAAAGCGGGTTATCACTTTGGTTGGGACTGGGGACCTCGTTTGGTTACTTCGGGTATCTGGAGGGCCGTTAGTCTGGAAGCATGGGATGAGGCTCGTATAAATGATGTTTTTTATAACCAGCAGTCGGTGACAGCCCAGCGGGCCGTAGTGGATGTTACGGTGGAAGTATTGGCAGATAAGGAGACAGAAGCAAAGGTAGCTGTGATTAATTGTACGGATAATTGTACCGAGTGCCGGAAATTGATTCGTTTGAATAAAGGTTTGAATAAAATTCCGATGTCTTTTACTATGAAGAAGCCACGGTTATGGTGGACTAATGGTTTGGGCGAACCTTTCTTATACGACTTTGCAGCAACACTGGAACTGAATGGTAAGCAAGTAGATGTAACAGAGAAGAAACTGGGTATCCGTTCATTGAAAGTGGTAACGGCTCCTGACGAATATGGTGAAAGCTTTTATTTTGAACTAAATGGAAAACCCTTGTTTGCCAAAGGTGCGAATTATATTCCTTGTGATAACTTTCTGACTCGTGTCACCGACTCCATTTATGAAAAAACGATCCGGGATGCAGTCAGTGCAAACATGAATATGCTACGGGTGTGGGGTGGCGGAGTTTATGAGAAAGATATCTTTTATGACTTGTGTGATAAATACGGCATTTTAATCTGGCAGGACTTTATGTTTGCGTGCAGCGTATTTCCCGCTGAAGGCGAATTGCTGGAAAACATTCGCAGGGAAGCCATTGATAATGTACGACGCTTGCGTAACCATAGTTGTATAGCCCTTTGGTGTGGGAATAATGAATGTTTGGATGCCTGGTTCAACTGGAACTGGAAAAAGACATATGACAAACAGAATCCAGCTTATTCGGATATTATATGGAAACAGTTCAAGAATCAGTATTTTGTGACGTTGCCGGCTGTAGTAGAAGAATTCCATCCGGGTGCTTGTTACCGTAAGTCATCGCCTTATTCTGATGACAAAGGGACGCGCAATCATACGGTGGGCGATATGCACTATTGGGCAGTTTGGCAAGGGCTGAAACCCCTTTCCGAATTTAATCATGAGCGAAGCCGTTTTTTCAGTGAGTATGGTTTTCAGTCATTCCCGGAATTCGAGTCGATCAAACGGTATGCACCTTTACCTGAGGATTGGAATCTGACTTCGGAGGTAATGATGTCGCATCAGCGAGGGGGAACAGCGGCTAATAAGCGTATCAATGATTTCCTTTTGTCGGAATACCGTCAGCCGAAAGATTTCCGTTCGTTTACCTATATGAGCCAGCTTTTGCAGGCTGATGCTATGAAAATGGCTATGGAGGCACACCGGAGGGATATGCCCTATTGTATGGGATCGTTGGTATGGCAGCATAATGACTGCTGGCCGGTGGCATCCTGGTCTAGTCGCGACTATTACGGACGTTGGAAGGCGCAGCATTATTTTACGGTAAAGTCTTTCGCCGATTTATTGGTATCGCCAATAGAAAAGGAAAACACGTTGCAGATATATATGGTATCAGACAGGCTAAAGAGTACTTCTGGTAAATTAACAGTCTGTGTGCTCAGATTGGATGGTAACGGAGTGGTGAAAGAATTCAAGAAACAGATAACTGTTCCGGCTAATACAAGTACAGTTGTATGGAAGGAAGCTGTGGACGGGTTATTGAATGGAGAGAAAAAAGAAGACGTCGTCGTACACGTTCTTTATGAGGATAAGACAGGAAAAAAGTATACTAATAATTATTTTTTGGCGAAGCAAAAAGATATGCATTATGCGGCAGCTCGGATTAATAAAGACTTTGTACCGACTGAAGGAGGGTATGAGGTAACTCTGTCTTGTGATGTGTTTGCAAGAGGCGTTTTCTTGTCGCTCCAAGGGGATATCGATAATTTCATATCCGACAATTATATGGATATTTTGCCTGGTGAAACGGTTACGGTTAAAGTGACTACTGAACTACCTTCGTTGCAGTTTGCCGAAAGGCTACAGGTCGCTTCTTTCTCGGATGCAGTGGAACAATAGAATATAAATTTAAGATATAACCATGAAAAAGAGTACATTATTGTTTGTTACTATTCTAATTAGTTTTTTTCCCTTCGGTGACTTATTCGCCAAGGGTAAGGTAAAGGTTGATAAAGCGTTAGAGCATGCTGCTCGTCAGTATCTCTATATGAGGAGCGAATTGCAAGGAAGCAACCAGTTTCCTAAAACGTATGACAAACATATGCAACGTCTGAAAACCAGCAACTCAGAATGGTGGTGCAGCGGCTTTTATCCCGGAACTCTGTTCTATCTGTACGAGAATACAGGGAATAAGGAGTTGTATGCTGAAGGAGTACGTATGTTGAAGCTGCTGGAACCGGAACAATACAACGTGAATACGCATGATGTCGGTTTTATGATGTATTGCAGTTATGGCAATGCAAACCGCATTGCTCCGAAACCTGAGTATAAAGATATTATGGTGAACAGTGCCCGTTCGTTGATTTCCCGTTTCAGCCCGGTGGTAGGCTGTATTAAATCACATAATCGCAAACCGGATGATTATGTCGTTATCATTGATAATATGATGAATCTGGAATTGCTTTTCTGGGCTACTCAGGCCACAGGAGACAGCACATTCTACGATATTGCTGTGAAACATGCCGATACAACTTTAAAGAATCATTTCCGGGCAGACAATAGTCTTTATCATGGACTGAATTATAACCCGGAAACCGGTGAAATAAAGCACTACCAAGGTGGACAGGGCTTTTCCGAAAAGTCAGCTTGGGCTCGTGGACAAGCTTGGGGATTATATGGCTATACACTGATGTACCGTTTTACGAAAGAGCGGAAATACCTTGAGCAAGCCATAAAGATAGCAGAATTTACGCTGAATCATCCTAATATGCCGAAAGACCTGATTCCTTACTGGGACTATAATGCTCCCGATATACCGGATGCTTTGCGTGATGCTTCTGCAGCAGCTATCAACTGTTCGGGATTATTGGAACTATCTCAGTATGTATCCGAAGAACGGGCTAAGAAATATTATAAGGCAGCCGAGAAAATGCTCCAGACATTATCCTCCCCGGCATATACGGCAGAGGAAGGAACTAACGGAGGATTCATTCTGAAACATTCGGTAGGTAATATTCCTTCCGGTACAGAAGTGGATATGCCTTTGACCTATGCTGATTATTACTATGTAGAGGCTTTGTGCCGATATAAATCTTTAAATGATAAACCCTAAAAACAATAATGCCATGATGAATAGATGTAATATAGTCTTGTTTGCAATATCTTTGCTGTTTTCTTCTTCCCTTATAGCCGGAACAATTGATGTGACTAAGCGTGGAGCTAAAGGAGATGGTGTAACAGATAATACAATTATTATACAGAAAGCCGTAGATGAATGTTCGAAGAAAGGAGGCGGAACCGTTTTGATACCATCCGGATCTTATTTGATACGTCCCATTGAACTGAAATCAAATGTGAACCTTCATCTGGATTTTGGCACTTTATTGTTGGGAAGTACACGTTTGTCGGATTATGATAATGCCTTTCCCTTCAAGGATGGCAGTATGAATCAGTCTTCCGGACTTTTGTTTGCACGTGGACAAAAGAATATTTCGATTACCGGATTCGGAACGATTGACGGACAAGGTGGAAATAAAACTTTTCAATTTGGCAATGATGCGGACGGCGGACCGAAACGTCCTAAGATAATTTATTTTGTAGAGTGCAAGGGCATTGTTGTGACCGATGTCACTCTCCGTAATTCTGCCTATTGGGTGCAGCATTATGAAAAATGTGAAGATGTCACTATCCGTGGTTTAAAGGTATTCAGCCATTGTAATTATAATAATGACGGGCTTGATATTGATGCCAAGAATGCGACTATATCTGATTGCTACATTGATGTGGAAGATGACGCCATTTGTTTCAAGAGTGACCATCCTGATTTTTGCGAGAACATAACGGTTACGAATTGTGTCACAGCAAGTAATTGCAATGCAATCAAATTCGGTACAGCTTCTCATGGAGGATACCGGAATATTGCGGTTTCCAATTGTGTCGTTCGTCGGGCAGCGGAAGATAATATTCGTCATTGGAGTAAACAACTTGAACATATTTCGGCCGATGTTACCGTTATTTCAGGTGTTGCCATAGAAATGGTTGATGGAGGCATTATTGATGGCATCACTGTTTCCAATATTTCTATGCGCGATGTCCAGACTCCCATATTCATCCGTTTGGGAGACAGACACCGCACTTACCGGAAAGAGGGTGGTGTATTGAAGAATATAAATATTAGCAACATTGTAGCAACCGCAGAAAGCCTGATAGCCTGTTCAATAACTGGTGTGGAGACAAGCTATGTAGAAAATGTTTCGATCAATAACGTGCAAATCAGCTATCCGGGGGGCGGAACCTCGGACATGGTTAATAAACCCGTTCCGGAAATGACTAAAAGCTATCCTGAGAATCGAATGTTTGGTAATACATTACCGGCCGCCGGTTTCTATGTACGCCATGCCAGGAATGTGAGATTTAATAATGTACGCTTTGATGCGATGAAACCCGATGTACGTCCGTTATTCTTTTTGGATGATGTTGTCGGGGCAGAACTGAACCAATGTAAAGGTGCCGCTCCTGCTGATGCGAAATTTATTCGTACAGTGCATAGCTCAGGGATAGTAGCTGATGGTAAGTATCTGGATAAATAGGAGTATGTTTATGAAATGCTTGAAACTAATATTCTGTTTGCTTTATCTTTGTTGCTCTTTGGCTGAGGCTAAAGAGGTGCAAGTAGATGCGCAAAAGGAAGTGGACGAAATGACAGGGCGGCTAGTCGCTTCCTATTTGGAAGCGAAGGTGGATGAGGACATAATAGCGGGTTATGCGAGTGCGTTACGCTCGGACGGAAGTTTTCCGGATCTGGATTATGTAACTGTACACGAAGGTTCTTTTTATCCGGCCGGTTCTCATTTGAAACGGTTGAAATCAATGGCTATTGCATATCGGAAACCTGGAAATAAGTATTATAATTCAGGAAAACTGTTGCAACAGATCGTTGCAGGTATCGATTACTGGTATAAAGTACGTCCTAAATCCAAAAACTGGTGGTTCGGTGATATTGGTGTTCCCCAGGACTACATGGTTCCGTTAATTCTGCTGAAAGGCAAAATTAGTGAAAAGAAGCTGTTGCATTATTCTTCTTATCTACAGGATTTGACTGGAAATAAAGGACATAAAGGCAAAAACCGTACATGGGTATCTGCCGTTACTATTCATAAGGGATGTATTGAAGATAATATAGAGCTGATACGAACCGGAATTGAGTCCATAGCTTCTACTATTAAGATTGTTCCGAAACAAGGCGACGAAGGTATTAAAGTGGATGGCAGTTTTCATCAGCATCGTCCCCAATTATATTCTGGCGGTTATGGTTTATCGTATGTAGATGATATTGCATATTATTTGCGGTTGGTGAAAGGAACTGCTTTTGAATCTTATTTTACACAAGAGAAGAAAGAGATATTTATCAATCTCCTGATGGGTGGTCATCGGCTGTTGGGTTATCGGGAAACGTTTGATTTTGGTGCAATCGGTCGTAATATATCACGTTCAGAAGGATTGAGTAATATTTCTCCTGTCACACTGGAATACATGGAACAGAATGATCCTGAACATGTTGCTGATTATTCGGCCTGGAAGAAACATCTTTCCGGTGCTCCCTTTCCTGCTCCCGGCAATAAGTACTTCTGGAAATCGGACATAATGGTTCAGCACGGTGCTGGCTATTATCTTTCAGCTAAGGTGATTTCTACCCGGACCAATGGAACCGAAATGCTCAATAATGAGAACCTTAAAGGTTATAACTTGCCGCTTGGTGCTACGAATATCCTTACTTCCGGAAAAGAATATGGGGGTATCTTCCCTGTATGGAATTGGAATAGAATACCGGGTACTACAGCTATCCAACATCCGGACTCTGCCCGTCTTGAAGGATATCTGTTCGGAAAAAACCGGTATGGAGGTGGGGTAAGTAATGGCAAGAATGGAGTCATTGCTTATGAGCATTGCTATAAGGGTGTAAAGGCTAAGAAAGCTTACTTTTTTATGAATGATGTGCTTTTGTGTTTAGGAACAGATATTGCGTCAAATGCTCCCGAAGAAGTGGTTACAACTGTTAATCAGTGCCTTTTTAAAGGCGAAATGGTAGTTGGCAAAGAGGAAGGAACTACGTCTGTTTATAGAGAAAATGTATCTGTAAAGAATCCGGCTTGGGTATATCATGATAAAGTTGGTTATTTATTTCCTTCAGGAGGAGACGTAATTGTTAGCAATCCGAAACAAACCGGAGCTTGGAAGGATATTAATATCAGTGGGAGTGGGAAAAAGATTTCTGCTGACATCTTTAATCTCTGGATTAGTCATGGTGTAAAGGCTAAGGAAGGGAAATATGCATATATGGTTGTTCCTGACAAATCTTTAGAGGAGTTCCGGACATTTACGGCTACCCAGAATTATAAGATTATTCAAAATAGTTCTGTGGTGCAGGCAGTTAAGTTGAATCAGCAGTATGCTATTGTTTTTTATCATCCGGGAACAATTGATTTAGGGGAGGGACTTACACTGGCTACTGATAAACAAGTGATTGTCTATCTTGAGCAGAAGGGAACAGGTTACGATATCTGGGTTGCAGATCCGCTTTATAGTCAGAGGGAGGTTTGTCTGGCTCTTAATGGTAGAGAAGTGCAGATCGCTTTTCCGGAGGGTGAACTGACTGGCAGTACGGCTTTCACGAATATTGCCACTCTCCAACCTTTTGATTTGCAATGTGAATATCTTAGTAATCCTTTAGGTGTTGACATACTGCAACCTCGTTTGAGTTGGAAAATGGGAGCTACTACCTCGGCACGCGGGCGGAAGCAGACTGCTTATCAGATTCTTGTAGCAAGCTCCCGGGATTTACTTGATGCAGACCGTGGAGATCTTTGGGATAGCGGTCGTGTTAACTCTGCTGAGTCGGTGAATATTGTTTATGGAGGAGTACCTTTGTCTGCCGGACAAAGATGTTTCTGGAAAGTCCGTTTCTCCGATGAGCATAATCGTTGGTCGGCATGGAGTAATCCTGCAAATTGGCGTATGGGGCTGTTTGCTGCTGATTGGGCGGCACAATGGATAGGCAGTGCAGAGATGGAATCTCAGAGTGTGGGAGGTAAGAAGGTTAATAATGTAATGGCAGATCCCTGGTTCCGTAAAACATTTAATATGTCGGATATTCCACAGGATGCTGTTATTTATGTAGCTTCCATAGGTTATCATGAACTGTATGTCAATGGGCGGAAAGTGGGGGATGCTGTCCTTTCACCTTCGGTTACGGATCATAAATCACGTGCCCGTTACATGACATATGATATCAAAGGCTATCTGAAAACAGGTACTAATGTTATAGCTTTGTGGCTGGGTACTTCCTGGGCTGTTTTTCCGGCCTATCAGCAGAAGAATAGACCGGCTATTCCGATGGCATTGGTTCAGGCTGAGATTGCATTATCTTCCGGAAAGAAATTACGAATTGTTTCGGATAATACCTGGAAGACCCATGCAAGTCCCAATACCTTGTTAGGTTACTGGGAGGCACATCACTTTGAAGGAGAATGTTATGATGCAGCTTTGGAAAAAGATGGGTGGAATACTCCGGATTTTGATGATTCCGGTTGGGCTATGGCAAAGGTTTATTCTACTGACGTTATAGTATCATCTGACCGTACAGAACCTAATCGGTTACTTGGTGAAATTAAACCACTTTCTGTTCAGGAAGTTAGTCCCGGAGTCTATAGAGTTGATATGGGAATCAATTATGCCGGTTGGTTTGAGATGCAGCTCCAAGGCCAACCCGGTGATTCAATTGTATTCCAATTTTCTGAAAGGGAAAAGGATGCTTGCAGCTATGGTATACATAGCATTTATAAAGTTGGCTCCAAACGGAAAGGAGTCTTTTGTAACCGTTTTAATTATATGACCGGACGCTGGGTACAAATTACCGGCCTTCGGTATAAACCGGAATTAGACCAGATACGTGGTTGGATGATTCGTCCGGATTATCGCCGGAGCGGTGGATTTGAATGTGATCTTCCTTTGTTGAATGACATTTATCGTACTACCTTGTGGACGTTTGAAAATCTCAGTCTGGGTAACTATGTGGTCGATTGTCCTCATCGTGAACGTTGTGGATACGGGGGAGATGCATTGGCCACTACGCGCACAGCTTTGGGAAACTATCAATTGGGGGCTTTCTATAGCAAATGGATGGAAGATTGGCGTGATGTGCAAGATCCCGAAGGGAATGTTCCCTATACCGCTCCTACCCGCATTGGCGGGGGGGGACCATCCTGGAGTGGTTTCTGCATTACCTTGCCTTGGGAGCTTTATCGTCAGTATGGAGATGTACGTATTCTTTCGGAAAGTTTTCCCACTATTCAGCGCTGGCTTTCTTTTGTAGAAACGAAGTCGCAGGATGACATGCTGGTACGTTGGGGAGGTAAATGGAGTTTCCTGGGTGACTGGCTTTGGCCGGATGCATGGTCGGAAAGGTCGGCTATGGAGAAACAGGGAAAAGCACTTGGAGATACTCGGGAAACTTTATTCTTTAATAATTGTCACTGGATTTACAGTCTTGAAACTGCTGCACAGATTGCCGATGTGTTGGGAAATAGAGCAGCAGCTTCCGCTTATCGGAACCGGGCATCCAAAGTGCGTAAGGCGGTGCATGCTACTTTCTTCAATTCGAACGATAATAGCTACGTGAATGGCTATCCTTCTTATCTTGCTATTGCACTGATGGTTGATTTACCCCCGAAGCATTTGCAGGCAAAAGTCTGGAAACGTCTTGAGCAGGAAGTGCTGGTAAAGCGTAAAGGGCATTTCTGGGGAGGTATTACTGCCGGTTCGTTCCTGTTGCATACTTTATTAGATAATCATCGTAATGATTTGATTTTTGAGATGGCTACTAAAGAAGATTTTCCCGGCTGGGGAGATATGTTGAAGCATGGCAACGGTACGTTCTTTGAAGATTGGCAATGTCGTGGTTCGGGTTTGCATAGTTCCTATTTGTATATCGGTAGTTGGTTTATTGAGGCTTTAGGAGGTATCCGCCGTCCGGAGGCTGGTTATAAGGAGTTTTCCATTGAGCCTTGGATTACAAAAGGCGGTCCAAAGCAAGTACGTTCATACTACAACTCGCTGTATGGGAAAATAGTCTCTGACTGGACGTTGGAAGCCGGTGTGCTGAAAATGGAAATCACCATACCGGCTAATACTACTGCTGTCCTGAAATTATCCGGCATTCATCCTGCTACTTTAAAGGAAGGAGAAACTTCATGGAAAGAGGCGGAAGGAGTCAGCCTGTATTCACAAAAAAGGAATGCTCTATCACTTGCATTGCAGTCAGGTACTTATAGATTCTCGGTGGTGATGGATGAAGGCAGGTAATTACACTTGCACTTCATCCTTCAATTTCTGCACTTCATCGGAAATACATCATTTCATAACCGGATATGGATGATAATCTGTAATTTTACGGCAGATTCCTATAAATTGAGTGCCGGATGATGAAATACCTGTTAGTAGAAGACGAACGTTTCGCTTACGAAGAGATGAAGCGGATGATGGAGAAGTTACGCCCCGATTATCAGTTGGAGGCATGGACAGCCACTGTGGAGCAGACCGTACAATTTCTGAAACATCATCCGGTAGATCTGATGTTGCTGGATATCCGGTTGACGGATGGAAACAGTTTCGACATTTTTGAGCAGATACAGGTCACGACGCCTGTTATTTTTACTACTGCCTATGATGAGCATGCCATACAGGCATTCAAGGTGAATAGTGTGGACTATCTGCTGAAGCCTGTAGAGGAAGATGATTTGCTGGCGGCATTGAGAAAATTTGAACAGTTCAGGGTTGTGCAATCTCCCGTTACCGATTACAGGAAACTGGAAGAAGCATTGATGAGTAATTGTAAAAAGAACCGTTTCCTTATCCAGAAAGGGGATGCGTATCATTATGTGGAGACTTCAGATATCGCTTTCTTCTACAGTGAAGAAAAAGTAGTCTTTCTGCACACCTTTTCAGATAAACGCTATATTGTGGACTATACTTTGGAACAGATAGAGCAACTGCTGGATGAAAGGACTTTCTTCCGTGTTTCCCGCAATTGCATTGCTAATATCAACTCTATCCGTAAGATATCCAAGTACTTCAACAGTCGGTTGAAGTTGAGCTTCCAGCCTGAATGCCCGCACGAGGTTTTAATCAGTCGTGTGCGGGTTCCTGATTTTCTGAAGTGGGTGGATGGTGTGCTTTAAAATACATTTGGGGATGAAGAATAAATGGTATATCCTGCTTTTTATAGTGCTCATTGCAATTTCTTTATTTGCATTCCAGTATGTGGCGGAGCTTCTTTCTGACGCTCCCCGGAGCTTAAGTTTGGAAACACAGTATCTGCTCAATTTACCTGCCTGCATCTTTGTGGGGATTGTTGACTTTCTCATCATTGTTATTGTCCATAAGAGGCTGGACAACATTAACAATACAATGAGAATCTTTATCGATTTATTGTTGGCATCCGTATGGGTGAGTTGCTTCGGCATAGCGGCAAATTATATCCTGTCCATTATTCTGGAGGAACCTTGGCCGGAAGATTATGCTCTGCTGAAAATGTCTCTGCCGGTAGTACTTTGGAATAGCATGATTGTTCTTCTGATTGAGATATTCTTTTATCAGCAAAGCCAAATGGAAGCAGAGAAGAAACTGGCTATTATAGAGAAAGAGAAGATTCAGTATCAGTATGAAACCTTGAAAGCCCAGATAAACCCGCATTTCCTGTTCAATAGTCTGAATGTGCTATCTTCACTGGCCTATAGTGATGCGGAAAAGACCAATCTGTTTGCTAAAAAGCTGTCAGGTGTCTACCGTTATCTGTTGTTGACAAACAATCGTCCGATGGTTACTTTGAAAGAAGAATTGGCTTTTCTGGAAAGTTATGTATTTCTGGAGAAGATTCGCTTTGAAGATACATTGTTCATCGAGATAGACGAATATGATTTGTATGGAACCAGATTGATCATTCCCGTCAGCTTGCAACTGCTGGTAGAAAATGCGATTAAGCATAACATAGCTACTTTAAAGAATCCGCTTATTATTCGGATAGGCTTTACCGATGAGGGGATCATGGTTTCCAATAATCTGCAATTGCGGAGTTCAGTAGATAGAGGTGGTGTAGGATTAGGGAACCTGGAAAAACAATACGCCTTGTATGATAAAGCAATTGATATCGTGGAAAGTACTACAGAATTTGTAGTGAGAGTACCTTTCCTCGAATAATCTTCTTTTTTCCTTTTGTTCCATCTTTGGGATAGTGAAATTCAACAGGTCTTTCGTGCAGTTCGTCGGAAAAGACTTATACCGGACAAGCTAATCTCTTTTCTTTGCAATAAAATAATCTAATTTATTAGCAATGAGACGATTCTCTTATCTTTTATTTCTGTTGCTCTTGGTGGCAGCAATCGATGGTTTTGCACAAGGAGTTATTAAAACGGAGTATATGCCTGCCTCTTCTTTCAGAGATGAAGCGGGGAATAAATTGGGTTCGGGTGATTTATTGAAATTCACCGGAGCATACACGCTACCCTTTTCGCTGAAGCAGAATGCATCGGGACAGCCTATCATGTGGTCGGCATCGGCAAGAGGAACTTACGCGATACTTAATAATCGACATATGGTCTTGGATATACATCCGGATGAGGTGTTAAGTGGCAGTCTCAATCTGACGCATGTACGGCCCTTGTCGAAAAAGTGGTACATGATAGCCAGTTTGGGAGCAGGTATTTATTCGGCACCGGATGCAATTACCTGGCAGAGTGTATTGGTGAATGGGGGAGTGATTTTTGTGTATAAATGTAGGAAAAATCTGGATATAGGTGTTGGGGCTGGATTGACGAATTCATTTGGAGTACCTATTGCCATGCCGATGTTCTTTCTTAACTGGCAACTTTCCGGTAATTATGAGGTTAATGTGAATCTCTCTTCCGGTGTTGAAGTGTCCGGGGCAGTACGTTTGGGAGATCGGTTTAAGTTGAGGCTCGTGGCAATGGAAATGGATGGAATATCTTCCGTGATGGATGTAGAGGGAAAGTCGATGATCTATGCTTCAGTTATGATGCGATCCTATCTCTGTCCGGAATACAGGATAGGTAAGAAGTCGTGCCTGTATTTGGGGATAGGAGGCAATTGGCTCAGGTCTGGCGATCTGACTAAACGTACGCTTAAAGGGTTTGTAGACAATATGTTCAGTGATAAAGATGATCCGTATTTCAATCCGACGGTTTACTTTTCTGCCGGAGTGAAATGTGGGTTTTAAACGGAACTCAGGCTGTTCAATAAAAAGTTGGATCAAGTTACTCTCACTACCCTCACTTTTAGTGTGAATCGTTGATAGTTAGGGTATTAAATGTGGTGGTAGTAAAAAATCCGGTGTGAGGGTAAGTGGGTTACTCTCACTTTCGCACTCAACCCATATCCGGATGAGGCATTTATTTATCTCGTATCAGGTGTTATTCTGTTGAAAACAAGGGATATATCTATTCACCCTTAGGAATTGTCGGGTGTTGACCTTGGTTAACAGGCTTATCAACCTTGGTTAACGAGCCGATTAACCTTGGTCGACAGGCTTGTTAACCAAGGTCAACGCCTAATAATGCTTACTGTGGAGGTGCAAAACAGAGGATGAGTATCCCTCATTTGGCTATTCTGTCGACAAAACCTTCCCTTTCGTAGATTTTATTTTCAGCTCTTCTTTCTCTCCCTTACATTTGCATCGTAATAAAAAACTGACGCAAAATGAAAAGTACCGGAAGATTATGGTTATTAGCTGTATGTCTGTTGTGTGGGCTGGTTTGTACACAAGCACAGGAGCAGGAGAAGAAACAATTGCCCCGTGAAGTTCCTTCACCGGAGAAAGCTGCCCGGAAAATGACGGACCGGATGAAAGAAGAACTGCAACTGACAGACAAGCAGTACGATAAACTATATAAACTGAACCTGAAAGAACAACAAGAACATTTTGCGACTATGACTGAAAGAGGAAATAGTCAGCGTCCTTTGATGGGAAGTCGTCCCGGAAGGGGCGGTGCTCGTCCGCCGATGGAAGGTGGAATGGGACCCGGTATGGGAGGCGGTCGTCCGCCAATGGGAGCTCCGGGTGAACGTCCTGCAATGGAAAAGGACAATGTGGAGAAGATGCAAAAAGCTGCTGCCAAGAAGGAAAAGAAGATCAGGAAAATCCTGACGACAGAGCAATACGCCAAATGGCAGGAAATGCGTCAGCCACAAGAACCACCTCATCCACAGGATCATCCTCACAAACCAAATCTGTAGAGACTCTCTCTAAATAGCGTTTTTTCATGTATTATTGACTGTACCGTTCCACCCCCGTGAGGGGAGGGAACGGTTTTCTTGTAAGCCCAGTATGGGCGTACGCTCTAGGGTGCAAGTCCCGAGCGAGCCCTGATAGTGGGAATCGTTAGCCAATAGCAAGGGTGTTCATAGCGATGTGGAATCTGAAGGAAGCTGGCGGCAAATTCTCGGCCTTACGAACAGAAACTGGATACAAGGCCGTGTATGGAGGACAAGTCTGCATGACAAGGCAAAGTCCTATAACTATCTGAATCCATACATGGTAAATGCAGAGGGCACATGAGATGAAAGCGTACGTTCTTATCTGGGGAGGTCTCACGGACACGTGTCACTACTTAGTGTCATGTGGTTGAAACAAGATTTGTCGTGAGAAGTCAGCCGAGACCATAGTAGCGATATGAGAGTGTCGTCAAGGGTCGAACCATTAATCAGTAAGTCAAATGAAGATTACCTTATGAAGGAAAGAATGCAGAACGAATCAATGAGATTAGACCGGCCGGATAGTAGGGTGGAACCCAAGGTTATGGCCGGTTTGCAGACCTTCATGGGGATAAGCGAACAGGGACTTACATCCTTTACTTGTCCGAAGGAGGGATTGCTGGAGTTTATTCTCTCTCCCGCCAATATGAATGCTGCTTACAAGAAAGTGAAGAGCAACAAGGGTAGCGGTGGAATAGACGGAATGAGTACTGAAGCCCTGCTTGCTTACCTGAAGAAGCATGGTTCGGAGTTTATAGCCTCCCTCCTTGAAGGCACATACAAACTTAATCCCGTTCGCAGAGTGGAAATCCCCAAGGCAAACGGGAAGAAACGTGGGCTTGGCATCCCTACGGTAGTTGACCGTACTGTACAGCAAGCCATCAGTCAGGTGCTTGAGGTGCTTTATGAACCTCAGTTCAGCGAGATGAGCTACGGCTTCCGTCCTCACTGTGGTAGTCATAGGGCATTGTTGAAGTGCGGCGAGTACATCGAGCAGGGATACTTGTTTACAGTTGATATGGATTTGGAGAAGTTCTTTGACACGGTCAACCATTCCAAATTGATAGAGGTGTTGTTTCGTACTATCAAGGACAGTCGCTTAGTATCTCTGATACATCGCTATCTGAACGCAGGTGTCATCAATTGCGGCAAATACCAGCCTACTCAACTAGGGCTATCTCAGGGTGGCCCTTTGAGTCCAATATTAAGCAACATTATGCTCAATGAATTGGATAAGGAGCTGGAACGTCGAGGTCACAAGTTTGTTCGCTATGCGGATGATTTGTTGATATTTTGCAAGAGCCGTAAGGCTGCTCATCGTACTTACGATCACATTGTCCCTTTTATAGAAGGGAAGTTGTTCCTGAAAGTGAATCGAGAAAAGACCAAGGTAGCCTATATTCGTGACATCAAGTTTCTTTCCTACGCATTTGGTCGTAGGAATGGTAAGTGTCAGTATCTGTTGCATCCCGAAAGTATCAAGAAGATGAAACATAAGATCCGTGAGTTGACCAGCCGTAGCAACGGCTGGGGTTACGAGTATCGCAAAGAGCGTCTTCAATGGTACATCTGTGGCTGGTCGAACTATTTTTCAGTGGCAGGCTACAAGAACCGTCTTGAAGAATGGGATAGCTGGCTTCGTCATAGAATCCGCATGTGTATATGGAAATCATGGAAACGGGTTAGGACAAGGTATCACAACTTAAAGAAGCTCGTACCCGATGAGAACCGTGTGCGTATAGCAGCTTTCTGCCGCAAGTCCTATTGGCGGATGTCCTCGCACCCCACGGTACATGAAGCTATGTCGGATGAACGCTTGTTGCGTGCAGGTTACCCCACGTTTGCTGGTTGTTATGTGGACTTCAATAAGGCAAAAGGGTATTGGTGATAATGGAACCGCCGTATGCCGAACGGCACGTACGGTGGTGTGAGAGGACGCATGAGGAAATAATCCTCATGCTCCTACTCGATTTATTTAATTTTAGAAATTTAGATTACTCATAGATTGATTTCTTTACTTCCTTTGTCCGGTTCACATTATGGAGCACTTGTTTTATCTGCTTAAATGCAACCTCTTCTTGTGGATTGAACTTATCACTTTCCATATATTTCAGGAGGCTATAGCGTAATTGACGGGCTACAGGTCGGGTATTGAGATTCTTTGCCAGGTCTGAACTACATACTAATAGCTTTCCGTCTCCTGCTTTTACCTCGAATAGTAAACCTAAGTTTCTGTTTTTATAGAAGTTATCTACCATTCTGACAATTGGTTGCATATTGTTCTTTAAACTGTCGAGTTCCATGGTTGTAGCATTCTTGCAAATATCCCACCATTGCCAGTTACTGTGCATTTCAGTTGGAAAGTCGACTAATGCCGGATGAGCGGGATCACAGAGGATTCCCATTGTTCCCGGTTGGTTAGGGAAGTGCACAGGACTCCAGAATACTTGTACGAATTTGCCTTCCAACCCATTAATTTCCTCTTTTTCCGGGTTCAGCAATACCTTTTTCCCTTGACTTAATGCTTTCTCTGCATCGGCAAAGCTACGGGTGTAAAAGATTTCCTTACCAACTTCCGGTACTTCCTGAGGATATACCCAAACATTCCAGGAGTTTTGATACTGGGTTCCTGTAAAACGGATGGATAAAGTTAATTGGTCGGCAACGGATATGGATTCCAGAGGAACAGAGATGCTTCCCAGATTAAATGCATTCCCCACAGGTATTTCTTGTTTATCCAGATTGCCTTGTGCAATGACCGTTCCTTTTGAATCACTTAATCTCCATTCCGGTTGAATATCACTCAGGACTTTATCGCTGAAGTTTGCAGCTTCAAACTGAGCTTTAAAGGTTTCATTATTTACATAGGTAGCTTTCTCAAAGCGTGCTAATGGTACTACCGGAGAACAGAAATTCCGGAATTCTTCAGGAGTGATTAAACCTTTGCTCTCCCAGAATGCATCGATAATTCCAACGAGTGCAGTGCCCTGTCCGGGGAAGTCATGCAGGTCCAATAGTTGGAAACCACTGAATCCAGGAGTCTTTAGTGCTCGTTCTATTTCCTCTTTATATAAAATAGTTGCCAGTTTGCCACTTGCCATCAGGTTGCCTTCTGCCAGATGGAGTCGTCCTTTCTTTTTAAGGTCTGCCGCTATGGCTTTGAAGTTTAATGGCATCAGATTACCTGTGTATTTATCAATTTCTTTTAGATTGGGGAATACACTGTATTGTCCGATTTCGTGGGTAATAAGTGGGGCAGGCAAACCCTCTATAGCACTGGAGAAGTCTTTATTGAAACTTGCAGGCTGATCGTCGAAAATTCCTTGTCCGCGTACCCAGCCGTTTTTAGTCCACTGTGTAACCCAGAAGTCGTCATTAGGTTCGGGCCAACTGCCATGTCCTGGTTCAAAGGTAAATGTAGTAGTCATATACAAATGACGGCTATCCTGTTGCTTAATGGTACTGAGTAATTTATCCATGACACTAAAATCTCCTTGCAATTCATTACCCAGACTCCAGAAACAGAATGATGGGTGGTTACCATATTCTTTCATGATGTGAGCAGCTTCAGTATACAGAAAATCAACAGTGCCTTTATCTTCACCTACATTGAGTGTCCATAGAGGCAATTCAACCTGAAGGTAGAATCCCATTTTATCAGCTACATTGAAAGCTGCTTCCGGAGGACACCAAGAGTGGAAGCGCAGATGGTTCATGCCATAATCACGGGCTGCACTGAATACTTTTTTCCAACCGGCTTCGTCCATCGGCGGATATCCCTTTAGCGGAAAAATGCAACACTCCAGTGTTCCCCTAAGGAAGAGTCTTCTGTTATTAATCTGTAGGAGAGCATTTTGGTTCGTCAGTTTTCTCATGCCGAATGTCTCACATTTCGAATCAGTCATGTCTTCCGTTTCAAGAGTTGCGGTTGCTTCGTAGATATTAGGGTTGAATTCATCCCACAACATTGGGTTGTTAATGGGATAAGTGAATGTTATTTCAGCGTTGTTAACCTGTACCTCTTTATCTGCCAGCTTATTTCCTTTAGGGTCTTTGACAGCGAACAGAAGTTTACCGGATACCGGGGATGAACCGTTACTTCCGATTTTTACACTGACATTGACCGTTTGGTTATCGATATCGGGTGTTAAGCGCAATTCCTCAATCTGTACCTTATCTTTTGCTGTCAATGCTATTTTTCCCAAGATGCCATTCCACATAGTCTGGGTATCGTTCGTATAAGCATGTGCAAGGTTTTTGACTGATATGTCATGCTGTCTCCGGTTATCGATGCGTATAACGATTTTGTTATTCTCTCCTGGAACAAGATACTTACTCAAGTTGAAGTAATGAGGAGTGGTAAGACTTTCATTAAATCCCTCTACTTTAGTACCATTGATCCATACTTGCGAATTCCATATCACGCGCTCAAGGGTAAGGAAGACATCTTTTTCGTTCCATTCTGCCGGAATGAAGCATTCTTTCTTGTACCAGGCAGGACCGAGATAGTCGAATTTACGTTTCAAATTTAAAAATATCTCCTTGTCCATGGTAGGTTCGAGGGTACATGGAGTTCCATAGCCGGCATCACAAAGTGTTCCGGGGAGGGTGATCTTATCTGGAAACGATTCCATATACCATTTTCCTGAAATGCCTTTATCCATACTGTCCAATGCTACTTCCCATTCTCCGGAGAGATCAATCTCGCGTACTACCTGTTTACACGAAGTCATCAATAGGGCTATGATGCCCCAGGCGATTAAAAATTTACTTATTCTCATAATATCAAATTAAAATTTCCATTCTGTTTTAATTCTCAGTTTCTTATCTTTTACTCTTACAATCAGAGGATAGCAAAAAGGTGAATCATATTTTGACAGAACACTTCCGTTTCCCGGTGGAATGCCAGGAGCTTCCCCCGTGATAACTTCAAACTCTTGCCCCTCGGATACTTCAATCTTCATATATGCTTTTCCTATTTTGCAACTAAGGGGCGATGATTGCTTTCGCACTATTGTGTTTTTTATATAGTTGTAGCTTGGCGAGTCATTGAGGATGATAACTTCTCCGGTTTGGCTGAATACCGGTTTTTCTGTAAGTATCAATACATAATCATAGAGGTGTTGCTCATCGGAACGGGCAGTAAGTATATCTGTAAGTTTATTCTTCTTTAAAATTAACTTTCTTTCCATTGTGACTCCAGAATATGCGTCCGGAGCTTCTGCCGAAACTTCTCCTCCGTCCTTATATGCTTTGAATGCCAGCAATTTGCCGGTTGACTCTTTTTGATCTTTAGCATCTACGGTTAGTGTGCTGTGTGATAAAGTTTTTCGGTACCATTTAGTAAATGCAGGTACCCCATAGGCACATGTCCCCATATCCGATACAATCTCCTTTTCACCGTCATGAATGGAAATGGACAGCTTATCCGGATGGCCGTGCCCTCCACCATGTGGACCGTATTTCATGACTACCGTCTTTGTGCCTGATCTGAGTACAGCATAGCCCGTTTCCTTAAAATGAACGGATGGCCATGTTTCCATTGATGTTACTTGAGGAATTTCTATATTATTCTGTAATGCTTCACCGAAGTTCCTGTCTGTGTATCGGTAACACTGTTGAAGTACACTCAGGAAAAATGGATCATTGTTGTAGCGTTGGCAGGCTATTTCATATAGGCTGACCTGAGCAATTAAAGACTCTCCATACCATCCGTCATTGTGGGCTGGAAAATATAGATCTGCATACACTCCGGATGCAGGAGCAACGAGCATTTTATATAGTTTCCTGTCATATAGATTGATATTACGGCAACGTACGGCATCGGCTGACAGAAGCATAGCTCGTAAAGGATAATAGTGATATGTAGGAGAACCTTCGCCCCACCAACCGTCATTCATAACGTATCGCTCCATTTGGGCATGGTATCCACATTCCGGATCATTGATTGCTACGTTAATGATGCTGTCATTTTGTAATGCTACTCCTAATGCTATCAGACCGCTATTGTGCCATACTTGCCAATTGGCAGTTCCTCTTCTTTTCAACAAAAGCTCAGAACAAGGTATGAGATAACCTTTTTCTATTTCTCTTATTTCGTTAGTTGTCATTATGGATTTGGCTACCATATAGGCTCGGCAGACATCACTGGCCCATGCAGATTCATCAAGGCTTTGACCAAACATTTTGCCTCCCCAGGGACCTACTTTCCTGGCTGTGTCGTGGTCCAGATAAGTAATATATTTCGATGCGTAATCCAATAACATATTTCGGATGTATTCAGCATAGACCTTATTGCCAGTGGCAAGGTATAAATACATACAGTTGCGCAAATATGTATAATTATGAGTATGCGCCACATTTACCCATGCCCAGTCGTAACGCTTATTCCCTGTCCAATAATGCTTGCATTGTGAACAGTAATGTGCTTCCGGCTTATTCCAGTCGAATGAAAAACGTACTTTGTGTTCGGGGCAAAAATAATCGTGTATATGTCCTCCTTCCAATAGAGGCACATGTAATTGGAACTTCCGCCGCGAATCTACAGTGTCTTTTAACGTTTTGATAATCTTTTGTCCCCATTCGGTCTTTGCAGCTGAACGCATATTGTTTATTTCACTTTCAGTAAAGAAGTAATATCCATCTTGCGCTGAAACAATAAAAGGGATGAAAAGTAGTAATATTAAAATCTTGTTTCTCATTTTTAGTGCTTTAAGTATTTAATATATTCGGTTGCAGCCATTAGGAAAGCACCTGTACCATAAACTTCCGTATCATTTATATCTACTTTCTTTGGGTCGGCACCAATGGGTTGTACATAACCTACTTTACCATCTTCGTGTACAATGGAAGTAAGTGCATGCCATGCTTTTTCCGCTATGGATAGATATTTCTCCTTTTCAAGATATCCCCGGTTGATTCCCCAAAATAGGCTGTATGTGAAGAAGGCTGACGAACTGGTTTCCGGCATCGGATAAGAGGCTATGTCTAGTAAAGAAGAATGCCAAAAGCCTTGTTTATCTTGTAATGTAGATATTTTTCCCATCATTTGACGAAAAAGGGTAATGTAAAAGTTGCGGGAAGGTGCATTAGCTGGCATATTGTCGATGATGAAGGTTAGTGCCCCTGTTACCCAACCGTTTCCTCGTCCCCAGAATACTTTCTCCCCATTTTGCTCACGCATATTGATGTATCTGGTATCTCTGAAAAATAAACTATCGGCAACTGAGTAGAGACTGTCATAAGTGATTCGAAACTCTTTATCCATAAATTCGAAATACTTTGGTTCTCCTGTTATTTTCCCAATACGGGCAAAAGAAGTTGGTGCCATAAACAGGGCATCGCACCAACACCAGCGGGAATGTGAGCCTTCACTGTAATAGCTCAGACTGTTGTGCTTAGGGTTGGCAATAAGTGTATCCAAGGTCTCAACGGAGTTTTGGATCATGTATGGTTCCTTGTATTTACTGAATAATATGGCATAAGGTTGGATTATACAGATATCATCAGCAAAATATATACTAGGTCCAGTCTGCCATTTATTCTTCTCGCCCATGGTCAGCAAAAAATCCCAATACTTAGGATCATCAGACATCTTCGCCCATTCTGCCATACCGATATACATGGTTGCATTAGTCCATGCCCAGTAAGCATGTGAGTTGGCCCATTGAGAACCTTTTCGTACCTGATTTTCGAAATTCATCAGTTGCCAGTCGGCTACCTTTTTCATAATCGTCATGGTTTGCTTTTGGCAGTATTCATTCCATTGTGCCTCCTCGAAGAAATAGTTCAAGATGAGTTTGGTTACCACCCGGTGTCCTTTCTCATTGGGATGATTGCTCTGGCTCATATATATATTTAAATCTTCTCCATTTTTTCTTTTCTCCTTGAAGGTTGCATAGCAGTCTATCAGTCCCGTTTTATAATCGTGGGCTAAACGGCGTATTTGGCGACTATGCTGTTCAAGTGGAGATTTATCGTCCAATATATCTTCGGTTAAATCGGGTGTTGGGGTTAGGAGAATGATTGGGATGTTTTGCTTCTGCGCTTCCTTTATCATTTTCTCCCAGGCTTTCAAAGCTCTTTCCAGTCCGATGCTGCGGTCATTCAAAGCATAATCTATGAATAAAATGTCCGGACGATGAGGTAATACCTCTTGCTTAAACCGTTTGGCCCCCTGTTCGGCATTTTCACCACCAATGGATGTGGTGATAGAGTTGACCACTGCATATGGATATATTTCTTTGACAGCTTCCAGGACTTGATGGGGGTAAGCTTGAAGCGTTTTTACATTAGGTGTGTTGGCATAGCCGGAAGGTACACTGTGTCCATGAAATACAAGGTTTACAGTTCTGTTATCCGGCCATTTCTTTTGCAGTTCTTGGCGGATCTGCGTGAATTCGGAGGGTTGACCGGTCTGTGCCATGACGTCAAACCCTAACAATGTGCATAATAATAGATACAGATATTTCATGTTCTTCATTTTTATTTTTTTTCTCTACTTTCAAATAGTTCAATACTCTCGGATATAATTTTTCGAAGCCTTTGCTATCGCTGGTCATGATTACTCTATTTATGACTCCTCCTCCAATGGGAAACGCCATGGGGTGAGTTGAGTATGCTCATTCCAGTATTTCTGCTGGGCATATAAATTATATGTCACGGCTGAAAAAAGGATCAACAATATCAAAGGGATATTCTTGTGTTTCATGGCTGAATAAATATCTTGTCGATTATTTCGTTAGTAAGGGTCACTTCCGGAGAGAAATCGGGTGAATTAAGGTAGTTTACCAGGCTGTAATACATCTGCCGTGCAACAGGGCTATGAGCCATAATCCGGTCAAAAGCAATAGAAGTAACCATTAGTTTTCCTTTATCCACCTTAGCTTCAAAAATTAGCCCTATCTTTCGATTGTTGTTCCAATCTGGAATAATCTGCACTAAGGGTTTAAATTCATAAGTAGTATGATCAAGTAACATAGGTTTCGAATTACGCACCAAGTCAAACCATTGCCAGTTTGAATGTTCTTCTGTAGGAAAATGTTTGAATAAGGCATGTTTGGGATTACATAAAATGCCTAAAGTATTTGGAGGTGTACCAGACCAGACTGCATTCCAGGATATGCTGGAAAAACAAGGGGGCACGTCAGATTTTACTTGAGCAGTATCAGCAAGCAACAATACCGTTCCTCCTTTCTGCAAATAATGTTTAACTCTATTATTCCATTCTCTGGTCAACATTACTTTTTTTTCTGATATTTCAGGTAGCTTGTCTGGGTAAACCCATATAGCCCAGTTATTGGAAAATGAGGTGTTTCTAATTTCCATCTTCAATACCATCTTTGCAGCTTGACAAATTCCGGTCAAGGGAATAGAAATTTTTCCCAAGTCAGTTATGCCACCATTCGGAATATCTAGTTTAAAGGAGCCATCTTTATAAACACTACCATTCAGATATTCGAGTTTCCAGTCCACTACCGCTCCTTTTAGTTTTTCTTTTAAAAAATTGGCCATTTGGGCATCTCCTTCAAAAGTCTCATTTTGAGTCCACACTAACTTATCAGTACGTAATAAAGGAAGACAAGGACTTTGCATCTGTTTGAATGTTTGGGCATCCACATAAGGCTTAGCGTCATAGAAAACATCAACAACTCCGACCGGTGAAGTACCCTGACCAGGGAAGTCATTTAGTTGAAGTAAATGATAACCTCCGAAACCAGGGGTACGGAAATAAGATTCAAATTCTTCTTTTTTTTGAAGAACTTGGAACTTGCCTGAAGCGATATGAAAATCATGAGCCTGGTCAAGCATTTTTTTATTACGGAGATCTTCTCTAAAAAGTTCATAGTTATAAGGTTTTAAAACCCCTATATATTTAGATATTTGGTTAAAATCAGGATAAGCACACCATTGTCCTATCTCATGAGTCACCATAGGTATTGAGAACTTTTTTACATAATCTATGTAATCATATCTTGTGTTTAATGGCTGCGAGTTAAAACGTCCTTTCAGACCTTCCTGCCAACGCTGTGGACGAGCACCATAAAAATCGAAAAAATCACTTCCTTCCACTGTAGGATAACCAGATGCAGCCACATAAAGATGACGTGAGTCTTTCTTCCATTCAGTTAGCATTTCTTTTAGAAAATCCACACAATCCTTTCCTACTAATTCATTGCCTTCGCAAAAGAAGGCAAAAGACGGATGGTTTCCATATTCCTTAAAAATGCGTTGAACTTCATCTAAATAGAAAGCATTGGTTGCTTCATCTTCTCCTACCGTAAAACGCCAGTCCGAGTTTTCGACTTGTAAATACAAGCCCAATTCATCCGCAACTTGAAATGCGGACTCAGGGGGACACCAAGAATGAAAACGAATGCAATTGAATCCGTAATCTTTATATACCTTCATTACCTTTTTCCACTCCTCATAACTCATCGGAGGATAACCGGTAATGGGGAACTCGCAGGAATTTACAGCGCCGCGAATAAATGTAGGAATATCATTTATCGTGAAATGCGTACCTTTTGTTCCAAAGTCACGAATACCAAACTTTATTTTTTGCACATCACTCTTACCGCAACACTTTATCTCATAGTCAATTTCATACAGATTAGGCTCAAATTCATCCCAAGTGTATAGCTTATCTCCCAAATCGTAGTAATGTACCAAGCGTATTAAAGAATCCGAACTATCAAAAGTTGTATTTTTCTCCTTTAGATGCAAATCTTGAGAATCATTCAAAAAATGACAATTTATCCGTATATCGCCTTTAACCGGTAGGTTGCTATAGTTTACAATCTGTGCCACAATCTTTAGCCTTTTTTCTTTTTGTAAAGGATATATCTGTACATCAGCAATATGTACCTTACTTACAGCCTGGATTTCCATACGTCCAATAATACCATTCCAGTTAGTCTGTGTTTCAGCACTGATGGCATGTGTATAGGCTATATCATGGATATTCCCATTATCTACTCTAATACGAACAGTATTCCAGTCTCCAAACTTTACATAAGAAGTTATATCATACAAGTGTGGTGTAGAAAGACTTTCCTCCTTCCCAACAAATTTTCCATTAACCCACACTTGGCTTTCCCAATGTACTCGTTCCAAAAACAGAAAAAGTTGTTGGTCTTTCCAAGATTCAGGAATAAAAATATTTTCTTTCTCATACCAAGCTGCTCCACTATATTCAAACATGCGAGTAAGCCGAAGCGAACTCATATCTTGCGTTTTAAATCCTTTTCCAGCTTGGTCTGTAGATCCCGGCAGAGTTATTTCTTCTGGAAACCTAGATACAAAATTACTTCCTTTTACCGGAATACTAATATTCAAAGGATCTAATTTGAAGTTCCAGATACCAGCTAATGAAATATGATCTTTTGACGTTTCATTCTGTGCGTGTACTGAAAGCAGACAAAAGCAACTTAATATGAGAAAGAAAATATTACGCATAGAGTCAATATTTCAAGTTATTCATTACATTATTCCAGTTCACCAAGAAAAGTTACGACAGACTTTGCCGGAACAACAATCTCATTAGTTTTTATTGCCGTTCCCTTTCCTAAATTGGATGTTTCAGAAGTGGTGTAAGGAGTTAAAGTCTGATTCTTCAGTTTCAAATCTTGAAGATTATATTTTCGGTTGACAGAACCGACATTAACTGCTACCAATACTATCTTTTTGGAAGAACCGTCTTTGTATGCGCTAATCATAACATCTTTACCCTCTTTCTCAGGGTCTGGATTTTCGGTAATAACGGCAACACGTTTCATACCCGGACGGACAAAAAAAGAATAATTACCTAGCATCCACATAAGCTTAGAGTCCCTGGCAAATCCATCTTTTTTGCAATAGTCTGTAACTTGTGAACCATTATTTGTTCCATCATCCAGATATACCAAACCGTCCTTGTAGTCTGCACGGGTAAGAGCTGTCCACCAAGACCAAGAGGAAGCATTTACCAATGTCAAATCATTGTGAATAGTACGTGCAACAAAAAGTGCCGTTTGCATACCCAAATCGCGTTTATTTCCGTTTCCGTTAGGAATTTCGGACTCTCCGGGGCTTTCGAGGATAGAATACTCAGTTTGCCAATATTTTAAGCCGCTGTGCTCTTTTATTTTATCATTCAAGGCTTTACGATGTGATACTAAATCCTTGACGGGCCAAACAGTCCAATAACTGTGTCCAGTCATTACTCGCTCTACATTGGGCAGAGAAGCAATGCTCAACGGAGATGACGGATTCCAAAAATCATCAATCTGATTATCAAAGTTCTCATTATCTACATTTTTATACAAATATTGAATACTCCCAGCTTCGCCCAATGCTATTTTGGTAGCCAATCCTCTTTTGCTGAGTCTTTCTGATAGCAATTTTACGAACTGAGATATTTCTTCATTAGTGGCGGGAGTCCCTTCCTGGCTGCCTTTACTCCAATCCCATTGTGGCTCATTCACAGGACTTAAATAATCAAATTTAACTCCTTCTTTCTTCTGCAAGTTATCAATGCATTCTACTAAAAAGTCTGCATAATCAGGCATCATACCTGCCTTGATATTCATCCTTTTCTCTTTAATTGAAAAGCCTTTCCCATTTATGGACATATGAACCGGAGCACTTAGGTTAAAAGCTAGAAAACGCTCAACCCCTCTGTCTCGAGCAGCTTTTAAAAACCATCTCTGTCCTTCATATTTATTCCAATTGTAAGTACCATCAGCTGATAAAAAGCATTCAGACCGTCTCCACTCATCCGCAATGTCGCTATCAAGCCCTTGTTCTGTGCTTCCCGCACCAATGTAAAATCTCCACATGGACAAGCCGATGCCTTTTGGATTTCCATTTTCATCGACTTCCTGGCTAAACAGCCAATCGGCAATTTGATTTCTTTTCTCTTCCGGCCAATATTTTCCTACCATCTGACAGCGCCAAGCATCTGATGCCCCAAAGCCGTCAATCGTCTGCATTTCCTGATTCAAGTCTACTGAAATATTTCTCACCTTATTGTAAACAGGTGGTTCTGGAATCTCCAATTTGGAACTACATGCCGTAACTGAAAACAGTGTACAGATACCTAATATCTGCAAATATTTGCTATTTCTCATTTCTATAAAATTTAAGTTTGATCTCTTATGTTTATTAGTAATTAGGATTCTGTGTTACAGTACCAAAGCTACGATCTATTTCCGATTGAGGAATGGGCCATACCAAATGTTTATTGATATCGAAGTTGATACCTTTGTTCTGTAGCTCTTTAAGGTTGCTCGTTTCATACTGATCCGTTGATTCATACATATTGTAACGAACAAAACTTCCATTCGGACCGAACAAACCAGCTATAACGGGTTGATTAGTGACCGGATCTATCTGTCTCCTAATATCAAACAGACGCAATCCTTCAAATGCCAATTCCATTCTGCGCTCTTTCCAAATAGCATAAAGTATTTCGTTACCGGTTACAGTTCCTTTTTTCGGAGAAAGTTTTACTCGAGCACGAATGATGTCTACATCATCCATTGCTTCATCAAACATACCCAAGTGAAAAGCTGCTTCTGCACGCGTCAAATATATTTCTGCCAAACGGATAATTGGAGTATTCAAAGGAGCGTTATATCTTTTATCTTCCAATGTCCTACGAGTAGCGATAGGAATATAGTATTTACGGATTACACGCCCAGACTTATTCTGTGCCAAGTCAAATACATAAGTAGGGTTTAAATCCTCATCACCATATACAGCGTCACCACAAACCGTTATTGTACTGCGCCTTCTTATCTCATCTTCTTCCGAAAGATAACAATTTTCCAAATCGCTGGTGGGTACTCCCCATCCCCAACCATCCATAATGTCATTGGGGTCTTTACTGGGGAAATTTTCCAAACTTTCACCACGTCCTCCACAAAGTGTAGAAAGGGGATTGCCCAAAATCTTACCCACTTCAGGGCTTGTCTGAACTTCAATAAGCGATTCTATACCATTGTGATTATTGACGTTCCAAATATCCAGAAAATCAGGTTCTAGTTTACAGCCACTATTCATGATTGTGGTATCTGCATAATGATAAGCTTCTTTCCATTTTCCTTGATATAATGAAACTCTTGCTAATAATGCAGTACAAGTCCATACAGTAGCCCTACCTTTTCCTTCACTTCCATACGTAGTATTTACCATGTGAACGGCTGACTTAAGATCATTCTCTATTTGCTGATATATTTCTTCTTTACTAGAACGTCCTAGATTCATATCATTGGATGAAAGCATTTTAAGTACCAATGGTACACCGCCAAAATTACCTACAAGATCCAAGTAATTATATGCGCGACAAAATAGAGCTTCACCGACATAAGACTTTTTTTTGTCTTCAGAAATAGGAGCTTCGGGAATAGAGTTTATGGCAATATTACATGCCATAATATTCTTATATCTCTCCTTGAATAAATCTGTAAGATATCCCATTCTATTGGGAGTGATCAAGTATTCCGAAGCTGGACTGAATCCATCAGTAGATTGTCCGGTATTTCCCATCCAAGCATCATCGGTAGCCGTTTCATTTGTTATTCTGGTATGAGCTATCGGCTGCCAGTCATTATTCAACAATGCACGCTTATACAAGTCAATGACAAAGTCACGACATTCTGTATCTGTCTTAAAATAGTTATCCAAATCTTGAACACCTCTTTTTTCGTGTTCAATAAAATCTTCACAAGACATAAATCCCAATGAAGCCGCTATTATGAAAGCAAATATATTCTTTTTCATGATTTACAATCTATTAAAATGTTACATTTACACCTACTGAGTATATACGTTGTACTGGATAAGTCCATCCGCCAAATCCAAAACTCAACACGCTACCTGAAACTTCGGGCTCAACGCCGTTATAGCCGGTCAAGGTAAACAAGTTTTGTCCTGCTATATATAATCTCAGTTTATTGACGCCGGGGATTTTCTTAAAAGTATACCCCAATTGTAAATTCTTTAGTCTTAAGTAAGAACCATCCTCTATGTAGAAAGATGAGAATTTGGTAAAGTTCTCATTATGATCTTGAGTAGATAAGCGAGGAACATAGTTAGAAGTTCCTTCACCGTGCCAAGCCATATCAAGTAAACCGCTCACCTTATTCACTTTTCCACCACTGCCGGCAGCATTGTACAATTCTTGAATATTCTGATTGACAAGATCATTACCGATACTGGCATAGAAGTTTGCCACTAAGTCAAAGTTCTTATAACCTAAGTTCAGATTAAGTCCCATCGTCATATCAGCCCATGGAGAACCAATCTTTGTACGGTCATCTGCATTCAATTGTCCGTCTCCGTTTATATCCTTAAATCGAATATCGCCAACTTGTGCGTTAGGTTGTAAGAACTGTCCTTTGTTATTAGTATGGCGATTCACTTCAGTCTGATTCTGGAAGATACCGTCAGCCACATATCCATAGAAGAAAGCAGGTTCTTCACCTTCTATTGTCTTTGTCTTTTCACCATTTCCATACAATGGATCTTTATCACCTGTCAACTCCGTCATATTCACGTTAAAAGTAGTCAAGTTTAAAGTAGTTCCAAGGGTAAAATCTCCCCAACGATCATTGTAGTTGATTGTCATTTCAAAGCCTTTGGTACGCATAGAACCTACATTTGTCCAAATCTTGGCATCACCCGGGTAGCCGGAATAACTGGGATAAGCTTTCTGAAAAAGCATATCTTTGGTATTCTTTATATAATACTCAAAAGATCCCGTTAAACGATTATCAAATAATCCATAATCAATACCAAAGTTATAGTCTTCTACAGTTTCCCATTTCACATCCTCATTTTTAACCAAACTGGGGTAAACAGTATTCACCACATTATCGCCCAATACATAGTAACCTTGTCCTAATTGAGACATATAAACTCCTGAAGGTAGATTCTGATTACCTACACGCCCCCAACCTATTCTAAGTTTAAGGCTGTTAAGTACAGATTTTATACTTTCCATAAACGGCTCATTAGACATACGCCAAGCTATAGAAGCTGAAGGGAAGGAAGCCCATTTATTCTTGGACAGGAATTTGGAAGAACCATCCACGCGATAAGTAGCTGTAAGATAATACTTATCATTATAATTGTAAGTTAGTCTACCTAAATAAGACAAAATAGAAGTGGTAGAAGAATTACCTCCGGTCTGTGGATTGACGGTACCAGCATCCAATTCATGTAAATTATCTGAGTTGTTGGGCATTTTTTCATAGCTTCCCCACAAAGTAGTACTATTCCATTCTTCCAAGGTGTTACCTACCATAAAAGAAAAATTATGCTTATTTGCAAAAGTTTTTAGGTATGTCAATGTATTCTGCAAACTCCAATTACGATAAGTGGGTTTGTTACGCGTGAACTTGTTGTTCGTCTGAAATTCATGAGCTGCATCAATAACAAAATCCGGTGCAAACGTATTGGAAATTCGAGTATCTAAGTCTATAGAGAATTGAGATCTAAATATCAAATCTCTTATCGGCTTAATTTCAAGATAGGCAGAAGATGACAAAGCATAAGAATTATTACTTTGATTCCATCTGTGAACATAACCAACTGGATTCCAAATTTGAGAAGGAGAACGGGAATATACACTATATTCATTTTCAGTACCATTTAATTCATCCTCAGGTTTAAAAATGGGGGTAATAGGATCCACTCTGTCAAAGTCCGACCAATTAGTAGGATTCCCCCATGATTCATAACGCGGATTTAATGAGAATCCAGCTGAAAAATACTTATTAAATTTATAATCATTGGTAAAACGAGCTGTAAATCGCTTATATCCTCCCTTCTGGTAGAAAGAATCTTGCTGAAAATAATTTAAACTAACCGAATACTTATTCTTCTCCGTTCCACCCTGTACACCCAAACTTGCATTCAATTGAGGGGTAAACTGACGAATACCCGCATCCCACCAATTTGTTGTTTTACCTGCAAAAGAAGCGGGATTTTCAAATTCCTCCGGATAGCCGGCCTGACGGGCGGCTGTATTCAATATTTCAGCATACTCCACAGCATCTGCCATATTATAAGGATTTTTCATTTCCTGTACGCCATAATGCATATCGAGATAGAATGAAGGTTTGCCTTCCACTCCCTTACGAGTAGTAACCATAATAACTCCATTTGAGGCACGACTACCATAAATGGCACTGGCAGAAGCATCTTTCAAGACTTCAATGCTCTCAATCTCATTAGGATTAAGGAAATTGATTCCTTCGCCCATAGGAACCCCATCAACCACATACAATGGGTCAGTGGACAAGTTGATGGTAGAGAAACCTCTAATCAAAACCTTTGGCTGACCACCTGGATTCCCGGCTCCTACAATTGTTACACCAGCCACCTTTCCTTGAAGACTTTCGGTAGCATTGCTTACATTCATTGATCTCACTTCTTTTCCTTTCACAGAAGAGATGGAACTTGTTAAATCACTTTTTTTCTGTACGCCATAGCCTACTACCACCACTTCTTGAAGCAGCTCTGAATCTTCTACCAAAGTTACATTAATGACAGTTCTATTCCCTACCTTTTCTACAATGGTTTTGTAAGAGATAAAAGAGAATGACAGTTTGGAATCTATTCCAGCTACTGTTATACTGTATTGTCCATTCACATCAGATATACTACCATTGGTAGTTCCTTCTTCTTGGATATTAACACCTATCAGAGGCTCGTTTTTGTCGTCAACAATAGTTCCTCGAACCTTTATCTGCGCATTAGCTGTAAGGCAGAAGAAGAAAACAACAAGAGAAAATATAATATTTCTTTTCATGACTATATACATGATTTAATGATTATTCTTTCAATAATTTAGCACGCGCAATCTCAGTATCAATAATGAATTTATAACTTCCCTTTTGATTTACCTTCAAATAAGGTTGGCTTGAACCCATATAATCAATAATACCATTTTCAAGTAAGCGCCAATATTTACTCCAGCCCGGATAGGTAATGGTTACATTAAGCTGGGTTTCGTTCAATATAAGAGTCCGTCCAAGTATATATGGATTTTCCGCGTCCGGTGTGAGTAGACAGTTTTTATTAGAGGGATCCCATCCGGCACCTTCAAATCCGTAACCACACATCGTGATATCAGGAGAATCGTGCACAGCTGAAGAAGGTATATAAGGAGTCACAGTATATGTTTGCTCTTTGGTATTTGCCACAATTTCATAGTATCCCTTTGTTGGTAGCACTATTGGTGCGGCAGAAGGACTATTTAGCAATTTACCGTTCTCTTCTGATACGCCAAAGCAGTGAGGTTCAAAAGCGCTCTCCTGTCCCAAAAAGTAGATTTCCTTATTATCACAATCCGCATAATATTTGAAAGTAAATATACCATTTGATTTTTTATGATAGAGCATCGGTACTCCACAAACATCGGCTGTTAAATCAGTTCCCTTAGGAACATCGGCCAGGAACAAAGTAACCATTTCACTGGAAACAATATATTTAATTTTCTGTGTTTTCCTGTTAGCTTCTACAAAGTTATCAATTGCTGTTATTTTTAGTTCATACTCTTCCGGTTTGGATGGTAAAGAATAAGTTTTGTTGAAAGAGTACTCTTTCTCGCCGTTTAATTTGATTCTTTCCATGATACCCAATATCGGTTCTTCCACATATACTGAATCTAAGCCTGAATCATCAGTGACTTTAAAGGAAAGTGACAATTCCATCTTGCTTTCCAATAGCTGTACTGTTCCGTCTTGTGGTGATACATTTGAAAAATTAGGAGCATTAAAGTCTCCATCCAAATGTAATGTAAGCTCTTTGGTCACAACATTTCCAGAAACATCCTCCAGTGCAAGATTTACTTTATATACATCTTCATTTTTCGTATCCTTTGGTGCCAGAAACTCATAAGCCAACTCATATTCTGTAACTAAAGTATCTGTCGGGAATACAATTTCCTTATCCAGATAAAATTCTGGAATCACAATTTTCAAAGACTTAAGGCCTAAATCATCTTTTAAATCAGCCTTAATCACAAACTTTCTGTTGGGATTAGAATACAATTCATCACGCAACACTTTTATTTCCGGGGCATCAGATGTAGGATAGGAGATACCCTCATCGTCCGAACATCCCATAAAGCAAAGCAGCATTAATAATGCTGATAATCTAAATAAACTTTTCATAATATTAATATTGTTGTTAACTAATAGTTTATTTCTGAGTGAATTACTGTACAGGGAAATGTGTCAATTCTGGCACATCCCCGTACAATAAGATCAATCACATCCTGAACACTTGTTTATTTACATCAAGTCTTTTCACCTTTTCATAATATTCTTCTGCTAGTTCTTCCTTTCCTAATCCGCTGTAACCTAATGCCATTACATAATAGCAGTGTATTTGGTTACGGATATTCAGATTGTCTTCCCATATGGCAAGCTCCGGCAATGATACTGCGAAGTAATCAATTTTACAGTCATCGAAGAGGTGCTTTTTACCGTGGTCGATTAACTTATTGAAGCGGCTTCTGGCTTTATTCTCTTCTCCTAATGCTCTCCAAGCAAGTCCTTGATAGAATATCTTGTCAGGTTGCTGGTCATTATAGTAGAATGCTTGCTGGGGTTCTGTGGAACCTTGGGTTGCTTTCATTAAATACTTGGTTGACTCGGCATCATTACCCAGCTTCTGATAAGCTATTCCCTTGTAATAATCGACTTCATTTTCTTCAGCATTACTCAGTTTACCTTCTCCCAAGTTATGCGGATAGAATTCTGTCTCTTTTAAAAGTGCAACAGCTTCTGAATATCGATTCTCTTTAATCGCCTTTTTAGCTAATTCTACCCGACAGAGTATGTATTGCCCTGTCACTTTGCCTTCACCACCTTCCCATGGGTGGAATTTTCGATTGGATATCAGATCTTTTGCTTTTTCATAATCACCTAAAAGATTGTAGAGTGTTATCCGTTCGATACATAAGTCGTCTCGTTGTTCTACCAGATCCAGATGTTCTTCCAGGAGTGCCAGACGTTCTACATGTGCCCTTCCCATCTTCTTATATAATTGGTCTAGTTCCATAAATATGCGGGAGTCTGTTTTATCCAGTTCGAAAGCCTTTTCCAATAGCTGTCGTGCTTCTTCTTTCTTATTCCTTTTATTGTAATAGGCCAGTGAAAGATTACGCAAAGCAGTGGGGAACTGATTGTTTATTTCTACAGATTTCTCCCAGCAACTGATTGCTTCCTCATAACGACGATGTGCATACCAGAAATTACCCAGATAATAAGGAGCCTTATAATCAGCAGGATTCATTCTCATAGCATCTGTCAGTACATTGATTTCATCGATTCTGTTGGGGAAGCACTTATCAGGAGATAGACTTTGTGCTTTCTGATACCACTGTCGGGCTACTTCCTCGTTTCCAGACCTTGATGCAAAGTATCCTAACATATAAGCTGCCATAGGATAGACATCAGTTCGTCCTTCCATATAGATATGCATAATTTGGGATGCTTCTTCATACATTCCTGCGGAGGCAAAATCAAATGCATACTCGATATAGTTGTGTACGCTGCCATTGAGCATACTTGTCATTTCCTGTAACTCAGTAAGATTATTCCCAATAAAATATTTCTCAAACCGGCATCCTAGGTTAAACTTATCAATAGTCAATGACTCTTCGATAAACTTCAGGGCTTTTTCAGTTTCTCCGGAATGTCTCAGGATGGAGGTTTTTAACTGGCGTGCTTTATGGTTATGCCAATTGTGGATAAGGGCCAGGTCGACATGTTCCAGAGCGGCATTCCAATCTTTTCTGATACTGTCTATCTGAGCCACACCGAAGTATCCGGCATCTCTCCAGGCTGCATTCCAGGTGGCTTTGTAATAGGCACTATATGCTTCATCATACTTACCTTGCATTTTCAGGCTCCATCCTAAGTTATAATAAGGTTCTCCATCATATGGATTAGGATTGCGCTCTGTCAGTGTCTTTATTGCTGTATGGAAATACTGTTCAGCTTCTTCAAATTTGCCCCGGCGCATATTCAGTAAGCCTACGGCATTATTACAACGTATATCACCCGGTTCTCTTTCCAGTGCTTCCATATAGTAAGCCATTGGATCATACGTTGCATGTCGGTATTGCTCCAGATGTAGCCCGGTCAGGAAGAGTTGCTCAATAGAAGCTATCTCTTTAGGCTGTTTGGCAGCTTTAGCCGGATCCGGGGTCGGTTTAATTTCAGGTTTATCAGCTTTATACTCTAAAAGTAATTTGCCATTATTATCATATAAAGATAGGATCAGATTTTCCGGCAGTTGCTCCGCTATGTTTACCTGGCTTTTGAAAATATTTTCCGGTGAAAGTATGGTTACTTTATCAAACAGGATTTTTCCTGTTATGTCTCTCAATTCTACTTTGATATTTTCTTGTCTGCCGGTTGCATATACGATGATATGGGCGGTATTTTCTGCTACATCCAGATTCAGAATGAAATCTTTGGTCGCATTCTTTACATATCCCACTTCACTATATGGCAGGAAGTATTGCTTCCATGACTTTTCCTCATAAGGTTGTAACCATGTGAAATCAGGTTGGTTATCTGTATAAACACCTGTCATCAATTCTATGTAAGGACCATCTTCATCGGTAAGGTTTCTGTCCCATGCGATACCAAAATCACCATTTCCCCAAGTCCATTGTTTCTTTCCCGGTGAGAGGTGATGATCGGCTACATGTAATAGTCCTGCCTGTACATGCTCTTCGTAGCCACCTACAAAGTCATAACGTGACTTTATGGCCATGTACGAAGTGGGGACAGGGATATTCTTATATTTGGAAATATCGACACCTTCCGAATAGTCCTGTTTGTAATATATGCCTGTAGCTATGGGAAAATTGGATACATCTCTTTTTCCATGATCGAAAACAGCATGTACATCGGGTGGAAAAACCGAGTGGTAGTGGTCGTTCACAACAACGGCAGGGTTCGCCCACCAAAGGAAAGTTTGGGGGAACGGAGTTCGGTTATAGACTTTCACATTAATTTCCAGATAAGCTTTGTCCGGATGAAGTGTAAATCCCTGCATTCCTTTCGTATTGAACATACGCTCTACTTCATTGCACCAGACCGTTTTACTACCGTCTGCATTTTCTTCAATCATACAGTCGGTAGGTAAGTATGTACTTGGACGATGATGCTGAGGCCAGTTGAATTCAATTCCGCCTGATATCCAAGGACCGGTCAAACCTACTAAAGCTGGTTTAATGACTTGGTTGTAGTAGACAAAGTGACGTTTTTTCACTTTGTCATAAGCCATTTGTACTCGCCCTCCCAATTCCGGCAAGATCATAATTTTAAGGTATTCGTTCTCGAGGAAGTAGGCCTGATAGTCTTTTTCTTTTTTCTCGTCGCATATCTTTTCTACGACAGGATAAGGGTAAACTACTCCTGAACTTCCTTGATAAACGCGCTTTTCCAGAAAGATGGGATTTTTTTCTTCCTCTCCGATTTCATAAGTTGGAAGTTTGATTGTTTCTTTCCAAACTTTTACAATTCCTTTTTTTGAGAGGGTCGGTTTAATTAAATATTCTGTAATTTTCTCCATAAGGTATTTATTGTTTTTTTAGACAATAAGGGTAAGTTAAGCGATGATTTCTTGTCATCGTTTAAGTAAGATTTAATTCAATAAGTGATATGCTGTTTTTAACTAGTTAATTCTTTCTCAATGCTTTCCAGTGATTTTCCTTTTGTTTCGGGTAATTTGATTTTAATGAACACAAATCCGAGAATACATATGATTCCGTATAACCAGAAAGTACCATAGGCACCTAATCCGGAATTTAATAAAGGGAATGTATATGTCAGTACAAAACAAGCTACCCAAAGAGAGAAGGTGGATACTGCCATTGCCATACCACGGATACGGTTTGGGAAAATCTCAGATAATACGACCCACGTAACGGGAGCAAGTGTCATTGCATAGCATGCTATGGCTAATACAACCATAATTAGTACAGCCATCCCGGTTATATTGAGGTAGTAACATATGCCCATGATGATATAAATGATGGCAAGCCCTGAAGCTCCGAATAACATAAGGGAGCGTCTTCCCAACTTATCTACAGTGTACATACCTACAAAGGTGAATATTACGTTCGTCACGCCTGTTACTACAATATTGAATAGGATATCAGAAACACCATAACCTGCAGCTGCAAAGATTTCCTGGGCATAGTTGAATACTACGTTCAGTCCGCACCATTGCTGGAAGGCTGCAATAACTATACCTATTAACAATATTCCCGGTATCTTGCCTTGAAAAAGCATGCGGATATTTAACTTTTCTTTAGTGGCACTTATAACTGTTTTAATGCTTTCAATTTCTTTTTTTGCATATTCTTTTCCACCTATGTGGCTTAGAATATTTTCAGCTTTACCGTATTGTAATTTTGTAGCCAGCCAACGAGGGCTTTCGGGAATGAAGAATATAAGGATAAAGAAGAGTGCTGAAGGTACTACTTCTGCCCAGAACATCCAACGCCATCCCATTTGTCCATTCCATGTTTCCAGAATGTTTTCGCCGGGAACTACCGGTTCGGCGATCAACCAGTTGACGAACTGGGCTGCCAGAATACCTAATACGATTGTCAATTGATTGATCGATACGAACTTCCCTCGTACATGGCTGGGTGATACTTCGGCTATATACATGGGAGATAAGTTGGAAGCAATGCCGATGCCAATGCCACCGAATATGCGGTAAAAGATAAACCAATTGAGGTCATTGACAGCTCCTGTACCTATTGCAGAAACGGTAAAAGTGATAGCTGCTATTATCATCAAAGGTTTGCGCCCATATTTATCAGATAAGCTACCTGCGATTGTTACCCCTATTAAACAGCCAAGAATGGCACTACCCATGACCCATCCCTGCATACCGGGAGAATTCTCAATTGCAAAGAAGATTTCATAGAATGGTTTGGCACCTCCAATGACTACCCAATCGTATCCGAAGAGTAGCCCTCCCATGGCAGATACCAGCGAAATAAGTAACAAGTAAAAATTGTTGCTAAATGATTTTGTTTTCATGATATACGATTTATTGTATGGCAAATGTATGCCATAAAACTTAATAAAAAAATGCAGATTGTTATCAATTTAATGTATAATCTTATTATATTTATGGCTGTAAATGCTTGAATATGTTGACTGAACAAAGATTCATGTAAAATACTATGATATGTATGTAAAATACTACCAAAATCAGATACCATGGAAAAGGTTGCAGAAGGTTTTAAAGGAGAGAAGGCTATCGTTACACCTTATAATATACGTAACCTTCAACGAGAGAATAATATTACAAAACAATTATTCGTCAGTCACATCGGATATTATCCTCATGCAGAAAATCATTTCAGGGAAAGGGAAAAGGGGACTAACGAGAATGTCTTTATATATTGTGAGAGTGGTTGCGGTTGGGTTAGTTATAAAGGTGAAAAGTACATCCTGACTAAAAATCAAGCTTTTATATTACCGGTTAATGAGCAACATGCATATGGAGCGGACGAAGTGAATCCCTGGAGTATCTATTGGCTGCATTTCTGTGGCGAGGGTGTGGCTATGTTCTCCTCTATAATAGGTAAGACTATATCTTTGGAGGAGTCGGATAAGAGCCGTTATGATGATCGCTTTCAACTATTTGAAGAAATGTATCAGAACCTGGAAATGGGGTATAGTCCTGAAAACCTGGAATATGTTAGCTTTTGCCTGATGCATTTTCTGGCTTCTTTGAAGTATATTAATCAGTTCAGAGAAATAAAGAAGGTGAGAGAAACGGATTTTATACAGAAGAGCATCTCCTTTATGAAGGAGAATATGGAGAATAAGATTACTCTGGAGGATATAGCTCAGCATGTGGGCTATTCCGCATCTCATTTCAGTGCATTGTTTTCGGAGAGAACTTCTTATGCTCCAATGGAATATTATAACCAATTAAAAATTCAACGTGCTTGTTCGTTCTTGCAATTCTCTGATCTAAAGATCAAAGAGATTGCTTTCCGTTTAGGGTATTACGATCAATTCCATTTCTCGAAAGCTTTTAATAAAGAGATGGAAATTACTCCCAAAGAATATAGGAGGAGATATAAATAACTTCAGATATAATGTGAAATGCCCCCTAAAAGTTTGCTACAGACTTTTAGGGGGCATTTTGTAATAAAGAAAAATTCGTTTTGCTAAGCTTTAGCTTTTGGGAGAACTCAGCTTCTTTCTATATACAATCACCATTATCATAATACCTATCACCATCAGAGCCAGTGCTGCATAAGCGATGCCTTCCGTTACATGCAAGCTCTTCGGATCAAAGCGCATTTCGATGGTATGCTTTCCGGCAGGGACGTACATAGAACGTAAGATATAGTCTGCGCGGGCAATGTCGGCAGGCTCTCCGTCAATGGTGGCTATCCAGCCATCCGGGTAATAGATTTCGGAGAATACGATGACGCCGTCTTTAGAGTTATTCGTTTCATAAATCAGACGGTTCGGTTCGTAGCTTGTCAGACGCACGCTGGAAAGACTGTCTTTATGGGCAGTGGTAATGCCTTTCAGAATATCTTTGAAACGAGCATCTACTACGGCTGTCTCTATTGGCAATATGGTGTTCAGGGCATCGATTTCCTGGTTGGCATTGTCCACGTACTCCACATTGTTGACGAACCATGCATTGCCGTAAGCGTATGGATTCTCGATAGGAACTGTCTGTCCTTGTCCGGCAGGGAGGATGAAATACTTCGTGTTCAGCATATTCAGAACGCGGAACTTGGAAGCATCCACACTGTCCATCTCACCACCTGCGGTAGCGATAGCCCGATAGGCGGCCTGCATTTCGGGGGAAATATGACGATCTATCATTTCCTGATAACGTCTCAGTTTGGCTGCATGATATCCACCTACGCTCTTGTGCCAGTAAGAAGTTTTATTCTCGCTGAATGCATCTCCGGAAAAGCTTAATACGCGGTAATTCGGGTCAGTGTCTTGGAGGATGATTTCATCAGCCTGCGTTTTCTTAAAGGTGTCAACCTGGGCAGAACGGGGAACGAATTGATCATCGTGCAGATAACGCTTGTTGACACTCCACATATCTACTACACAGAGAATAGCGATGCCGGCAATTACGAGTGACTTTCTTAGTTTTCCGCTGTAGTAAAGCCACAGCAACACGCAGCCAATTACAATGATAATGAAGCTACGCAGTGCGTCGGCGCTTACCATTGCAGCACGCATTTCTGCCAGGTTGGAAAGGATACCGGATAGCTCGTTTGCAGGAATCATCTGCTGATTGACTGCATTCTGCAACATCTGCGCTTCCTGTGCAGGGACGAAAGTTGAACTGAAAGCTCCTGGAATCACGGCTAATATCAAAGCTACACCGGCAGTCAGTGCTAGGCTGATACCAACAAACTTTATCTTCTTTTTCAATACCTCCGGTTCGTCCAGAATCTTTTTCAGAGCAAAGATAGCCAGTAGTGGAATTGTAAATTCAGCAATAACGAGGATAGATGATACTGCACGGAATTTACTATACATGGGTATATAATCAATGAAGAAATCTGTCAGTGGCATGAAGTTCTTACCCCATGAAAGAACAATGGAGAAGAATGTGGCTCCGATTAATGCCCATTTCAATGGACCTTTGACGATGAAGCAGCCTAGAATGAAAAGGAATAGTACAAAAGCACCTACATATACAGGGCCTGACGTCATAGGCTGGTTACCAAAGTATTGGGACAGTTGCTGGTAGAGTCCGGCATAGGTCGGATTGGCTTTTTCCATGGCTGTCTCATTCAGGGCGAGGGGAACGGAAGCACCACCTTTAAAGTTGGGCACTAATAAGGTCCAGGTTTCGCCGATACCATAACTCCATTGGGTGATATAGTCACGGTCCAGTCCGCTACTGGTCTGTTTGGCGGCGTCACCGGTTTCTACGAGCTCGCTTTTGCCGCGCATGGTTTCTTTGCTGTATTCATAAGTGTGATACAGGTTCGACAGATTGACGGATATACCAATCAGTGCAGCTACCACAAGCACGCCGCTTGCCTTGAAGAATTGCGGTAAGGTCTTGTTGCGCCATGCATCTTCAAAGTAGGCTCCTGCTATGAAGAGGATGACAAATAGGAAGTAATAACTCATCTGTACATGGTTCGACAGAATTTGCAGGGCAATGAATAGTGCTGTAACAATGCCTCCTGCCAGATATTTACCCCGGTAAGCCAGTACGATACCTGCTATTGTAGGTGGTATATAAGCCAGCGTGATAAACTTCCAGATGTGTCCGGCAGATATCAGAATGAAGAAGTAGGATGAGAATGCCCACATTAATCCACCTAATCCTGCCAACCATGTAGGTATACCGAATGCACGCAACAAGATGAAAAAGCCCAGCATCAGGATAAATGTCAGGTTGACATACGTAGGCAAAAATAGTTGGTAGACCTTCTGTATCCAGGTCAACGGTTGGGTTGACTCGTAGCTGGGGGCTATCTGATAAGTCGGCATACCACCGAACAGAGAGTTAGTCCAGCGTGTATACTCACCAGTTTCTTCGCGATACTGAGTCGCTTCTTGTCCGGCACCTGCACCGGCAGCCGTGTCATGTTGAAAAAGAATGCGGTTTTCTATATCCGCCGGGAAGAAATAGGCGAATGAAAGTACTGCAAACATAAAGATGACCAGGAGGTCAGGGAGGAGCTTTCTCATAAAAACGGAGTTTTTATGAAATTGACAATTGACAATTGACAATTGACAATTAAGCTGCGCTGTCATCCTGCATAGCCATTGTCAATTGTCAATTGTCAATTGTCAATTTCGTTGTTTTTTAATAACGATAGTGTTCGGCCTTATACGGTCCGTCTACATTCACGCCTATATAGGCAGCTTGTTCGGGAGTAAGCTTTGTTAGCTTTACACCGATTTTCTCAAGGTGCAGGCGTGCTACTTCCTCATCGAGGTGCTTAGGCAGGCGGTAAACACCGGTTTCGTATTTCTTGTTGAACAACTCGATCTGAGCCAATGTCTGGTTGGTGAATGAGTTACTCATAACGAATGACGGATGTCCGGTGGCACAACCCAAGTTTACCAGACGACCATCAGCTAGCAGAATAATGCTGTGTCCGTCAGGGAAATAATAGCGGTCTACCTGTGGCTTGATGTTAACGCATTTGATACCGGGATAATGTTTAAGGGCATCCACCTGGATTTCATTGTCGAAGTGACCGATGTTGCAGACAATAGCCTGGTCCTTCATCTGCGTCATGTGGTCGATACGGATAATGTCGATGTTGCCTGTTGTGGTAACAAAGATATTGCCTTGTGTGCAGGCTTCTTCCATGGTTACTACTTCAAAGCCTTCCATAGCGGCTTGCAGAGCACAAATCGGGTCTACTTCCGTAACCAGTACTCGGGCACCGTATGAACGCATGGAATGTGAACACCCCTTACCTACATCACCATATCCGCAGACTACCACTACCTTACCGGCAATCATTACATCCGTAGCACGCTTGATACCATCGGCTAAAGATTCGCGGCAGCCGTAAAGGTTATCGAATTTGGATTTCGTTACAGAGTCGTTTACATTGAATGCCGGGAACAGCAATTTACCTTCTTCCTGCATCTGATACAGACGATGTACGCCTGTAGTCGTTTCTTCAGAAACACCACGTACTTCGGCTGCTACACGTTGCCAGCGAGTAGGATCTTCGGCCAGTACGCACTTCAGAATTGCATTCAGTTCTATTTCATCTTCTGCATGGACTTCTTTGTCCAGGATAGAAGCATTGCTTTCGGCTTCATATCCCACATGTATCATCATGGTAGCGTCACCGCCATCGTCAACGATTACCGTAGGACCTTTACCGCCGGGGAAGTTCAGTGCCTGAAGCGTACACCACCAGTAGTCGGCCAACGTTTCGCCTTTCCAGGCAAATACAGGTACTCCACTTGCGGCAATAGCAGCTGCGGCATGGTCTTGAGTCGAATATATGTTGCATGAGCACCAGCGTACTTCGGCACCCAGTGCCACGAGGGTTTCAATCAGTACCGCTGTCTGGATGGTCATGTGCAGAGAACCCATGATACGAGCGCCTTTCAACGGTTTTGTTTCTCCATACTTTTCGCGAAGAGCCATAAGGCCGGGCATTTCTTGTTCTGCCAGATCGATTTCCTTGCGACCGAAGTCGGCAAGCGTAATGTCTGCCACCTTGTAGGGCAGAGTAGAGAATAATTCTTTAGACATATCTATCAATGATTTAAAATAAAAAGTGATGCAAAGATAGAACATTCTGATTAGTAGGACAAAAGCTATTGGTTTTTTTTAAATAAAAGCCTGCAATATGTGTTGATATAATTGAAAAGATATGCTATATTTGCTCCCCGAAAATGACACTCTACAACATATCTGCCTTGAAATGAGGGATTATAAAGATAAAACGAAAGAAGAACTGCTGGAGATAATCCGGGAACTGGAAGAACAGCTGGCAAGCCGCTCCCTGCTGACCGATCCTTGTCCGGATGAAGAGCCAGAACGCTTCCGTGAGAAATATGGCAAAGAAATACTGGAGGCTATCCCTGATATGTTGACGGTTTTTGATCGTAATCTGGACTACATAGAACTACTTTCTTCTCCTGATACCAATCACGTGGAAGGTCTGTCCGGTAAAGATAAGTCGCATCCTAACTTGAAGGATATAGTGCCGGAATCAGAATATCGTAAGATTCGTGCTAATATGGAAAAGGTGGTGCGTACCGGTTTCCCCAGTATAGGGGAGCATTCGTTACAGTTTGAAGGTGAGACGCATCATTACGAGAATCTGGTATGTCCATTGGGAGATAAATACTTGTTGTGTATGTGCCGGGACGTGACGAGTCGGGAAAATGCACAGCGTGAGCTAGCTGCTGCCCGTGTAAAAGCTGAAGAATCCGACCGCTTGAAATCGGCATTCCTTGCAAATATGAGTCATGAGATCCGCACGCCTCTGAATGCGATTGTAGGATTCTCAAGATTGGTTATTGATCCGGGGCATGATGGAGACAAGGATGATTACTGCAACATTATCGAGCAGAACTCGGAATTACTGTTGTGTCTGTTTAATGATATTCTGGACTTGTCTGCTATGGAGGCGGGTTCTTTGAGGTTTGTTAAGGAGAAAGTAAATGTGTATGCAGCCTGTCTTGAAGAATATGAAAGGCACCGGATGAAAGTTAATAAGGGTGTGAAACTGACGCTGGATGATGTTGACAAGAATCTATATGTTATCGGAGATAGGATGCGAATCATGCAGGTGCTGATGAACCTGTTAAGTAATGCAGCTAAATTTACTCCGTCCGGAGAGATTCATTTCGGTTATCAGCTTCGGGGAAATGTCGTACAATTCTATGTCAAAGATACGGGTATCGGTATTCCGACCAATCGGGTGGCTAAGATATTTGAACGTTTCGGTAAGATTAATAACTTTGCGCAAGGAACCGGACTGGGATTGACGGTTTCCCGTATGCTGGTGGAACGGATGGGTGGACGTATTTGGGTACGTTCAGGAGAAGGAATAGGGACGACGTTCTACTTTACGCTGCCGATGACTTAAAGATATTATGAACCAAAGAACCTGCTCTCTTTCATACTTTAGAGAGCAGGTTCTTTGTTCTTTGAAGGGCTGCCAGAGATTAAAATCAGATGATCTCTATCCCCTGTTCCTTACAAAGCTGTAGCCCTACATCTTTCAGTTTGAATTTCTGTATTTTACCGCTGCCCGTCATAGGGAATTCGTCAATAAAGAATACATATTTCGGTATCTTATAACGTGAAATCTTACCGGTGCAGAAGTCACGTACATCTGATTCGTGTATATCCGCTCCTTCCTTCAATATAATGAAAGCACCTACTTCTTCGCCATATTTCTTCGATGGAATGCCTGCCACTTGCACATCCTTCACACCTTCCAGTTTGTAGAGGAACTCTTCAATCTCTCGCGGATAGATATTTTCGCCACCACGGATAATCATATCTTTGATGCGTCCGGTGATGCGGTAATTGCCGTCTTCATCTTTCACGCCAAGGTCACCGGAGTGAAGGAAACCGTTCTTGTCGATTACTTCGGCTGTGGCTTGCGGATTCTTATAGTAACCCTTCATGTTGTTATAGCCCCGGTTGCACATTTCGCCTTGCACGCCCACCGGACATTCTTCTCCGGTTTCGGGATCAATCACCATGACTTCTGTGTGTTCGAAATCGTGTCCTACGGTATTGCAACGAACATCAAACGGGTCGTCAATGCGTGAAGCTGTCATGCCCGGCGATGTTTCTGTCAGACCATACACACTCGTAACTTTCATATACATCTTTTCTTCCACCTGCTTCATCAATTCCACCGGACAGAGTGAGCCGGCCATGATGCCGGTGCGCAGGCTGGACATGTCGAACATATCGAACATCGGATGGTGCAACTCGGCAATGAACATCGTGGGTACACCGTACAGAGCCGTGCAACGTTCCTTATGTATAGAGGCGAGAACTACCAGTGGGTTGAAGCGTTCCACCATTACTTCCGTACAGCCATGTGTCAGACAGTTCATGGTGGCAAGTACTACACCGAAGCAGTGGAAGAGGGGAACACAAACGCATAACTTATCGTCGCTGGTGAACTTCATGTGTTCTCCTGTCAGATAGCCATTGTTAGCTATGTTATAGTGGGTGAGCATAACGCCTTTCGGGAATCCGGTGGTGCCGGATGTGTATTGCATATTCACTACATCATGGCAGGTTACCTGACTTTTTAGATTATTCAGACATTCGTCTTCCACATTGTTACCCAATAAGAGGATTTCGGCTGTATTGTACATACCGCGATGTTTCTCCTGGCCTACATAAACAACGTTGCGCATGTGCGGGAAACGTTGGCTCTTCAGATGTCCGCGTTCGCAGGTTTTCAGTTCCGGCAGCATGGTGTAAGTCATTTGCACGAAGTCGCTGTCTTTTTCACCATTCACAATGCAAAGGGTGTGCATATCTGAGTTTTCGCACAAGTATTCCAGTTCTGCCTGTTTATAGTTGGTGTTTACGGTGACATAGACGGCACCTATTTTGGCGCAGGCATACAGGAGAGTAAGCCAGTCGGGTACATTAGCGGCCCATATACCCACATGGGTGCCGCGTTCCACTCCGATAGAAATTAGTCCTTTTGCCATGTCGTCTACCCGGCGGTTGAACTGGCTCCAGGTGAAGCGCAGGTTACGGTCAGAATAAACGATATATTCTTTGTCGGGCGTAGTTTCTGCCCAGTGCTCCAGCCATTGGCCGAGCGTTCTTTCGTATAACATGAAAATAGTGATTAGGTGTTTAGTGATAGGTGATTAGTACTGGGATAATTAGTGTCAGGTTAGTGATAGGCACAGTGCTTATCACTAACCACTGATCATTTGCCACTAAATGGGTGTATAGATTACTGCAAGAATTTTGGCTGCCTGTCCTTCATAAGCATGCACGTGGTGGGGAACGATGGAATCGTAATAGATGCTATCTCCTTCTTCAAGCAGATATGTATTTTTGCCGTAGCTTATTTCCATGATACCTTCCATAACCATTATAAACTCTTCACCTTCGTGAGAGGAGAGTACGAAATCACTATCTTCCGTAGCAGCTACGTCGATGATAAACGGCTCCATGTGGCGGTCCGCTTTCGACTTGGACAGGGAATGATATTCCATGTGCTTACGGCTCTGGATAGCATTATTGGAGAAACTGATACTGTCTTTGGCTTCCGTCTTGCGGCAGATGGCCGGACCCGTTTCATCCTGATCGTCAAGGAAAGTTCCCAGGCGTACACCCAGAACACGTGCTATTTTGATAAGTGGAGCCAGTGATGGCAAGTCAATGTTATTTTCAATGCGTTCAATCTGTTCTACGGCTAAACCGGAACGTTCAGCCAATTGCTCAATGCTGATTGACTGGCTTTCACGGAGTGACTTTATCTTTTCTCCGACAATCTTGCTTGTATCCATAATTGATAATGTTTTTCGCCTATTAGGTTATAAATTGTATTGTTAAGGCACAAAAATAAAACAAACTTTTACTTGGTGCAACAATCCGTGCGGAAAAAAAGAAGCTTTTATTGATTTTATCAGTTTACGATTCTATTTACAAGACTACCTTCTGTTTGCGGATTCGCCTGGAATACATACATTGAAAGATTTTTTTGTAAGTATGACTCGCTTCAATGGAAAATTTGGCGATGCTTTACCTTATTGTCTTTTTGACATTTTGTATTTTTTATCTGCTGAGAATGCGTTATATTCGTCCAGCCACTCATAAATATAAAAGTATTCAAGTTAAAATCTGCAAGGGATAGACTATTAGCGTGGTATCGAAATGTTTACATTTTATTTGGATTGAAATCTTCCTTAAAAGTGTACTAATAGGTACGGAACCTGACATAAATAAGTGTATTCTCCGTAAGTAGTAACCCTTTTCTCCATAAGTAGTAACCCTTTTGTCTCTAAGTAGTAATGATATCACCTCTAAGTAGTAACCCTTTTCTGCATAAGAAGCATAGATAAGTGAAAGAATATGCAAATATAGCGTATTCTTATTCTTTATCTATCCATAAAACATTCTGGATTGTGACTTTTTAAAAAGGTGTATGTTGTAGAAATGGCGAATATAGAATCATTTTGGTGATAAAGTTCCCGTATATCTATGATTATGGCAACAGTTACTTTTGCCCGATTTTTCATTTACTTATCCGCGCTCCGTTTATTTTAATTTCAGTATTAGGAAATAACTCTTTTATGCGCTCTATTCCTTTTCCTGCAATCTTTCCGGATAATTCTAATTTCCCGATTTTCACTTCTGAGAGTTCATTGGGGATATCAATCTCATTCGTGAATTCTATTTTCAAGCTCTTAATCTCTTTCAGTTCCAACAGAACGGGAGGGAATTCTTTTACTTTGATTGATATACCACTGCCAATGCCTTCCTCTTGGGCTTCTACTCTTAATTTGCTTAACAGTCCTTTATTCCCAATATCTTTTTTTCTAATCATCCAGCTGATCTGAGGTCTTAGGGCAAAGTTATCTTTGTTCTGTTGCAAGCCAATGAAGCCGGACCATAGTTCTAATGGCGTTTCTATAATCGTATCGTTGCGTACTTCCAGATATTTCAAGTCAACTTTCACAATCTCATCGGGCAGGCTGTTACCGCCTTCAAGCTGCTTCAGATTATTTCTTCTTCCATTTTTGTCGTATGGGAAGAATTTTACAATCCATCCGTCAATGATGTCGGGGGCTCCGTATTTCTTTTGTGAGTGATACTTGAACATATTACGCCAGAAGTCTTTGTTTACTTCACCTTTTGATGCTTTTACAAACTCCTCCAAAAGAGGTTCCAGTTCTGAAATCCACCATTCAAGTTTATATTCCTTCAATCTCCGGGCTTTGTCTAAAACCTTTTCCCAATCTTCCGGGGTCCCTTCAAGTGTTATTTCCGGGATTCCGCAAACGATATACATCACGATAAATTCAAAATAGGGTTTCATAGCTTCCATGATTGTTATTTCGGAAGCTACCTTTTCCAGAGAAGTGGTTGTAGAGAAATTGCAGGTAAGTGTTTCAACTAAGTTGCTTCCTGTATGGTTACTTATCTGGTTGGTAAATTGGGGAAAAATTTCTTCCCATGAAAGGGTGGGGTCTTCCAGTTTCTTATTTGCTTTGACGATTAAAGATTGCTTTCCGGAAAAGTCGACAAAAAAATCTCTCATAGATTCTTGGTTTGCATTTACGTGTCGTGCAAATCCCTGGTTGATTAACAGCCAGATCATGTCGGGAGATAAAACAAACGGTCGGTGATTGGCATAGGCCTGATACATACCGTAGAAGAAAGAATTATAGTTGTAGTTTACCAAACTGTCAGGCGCTTCGCTTTTGGCGATAATATTGAAAGGAACATTTATATTCTTTTCTTTTATTTCGTAAGGGTATATTTTAAGGTCGGACAGTATAAGACCTTTATAAATATCTTCATAAGATTTTATGAAAAGCAACTTCTCAGGCTTTGAGAGGTTTTCAACTTTGAACGTGGTCCCGTTTTGAGCGAATGTCGAAATGTAACCAACCATTAATAAGCAAAACAGTGTATTTCTCATAGTGCTGACTTTGTTGTTTATACATTGAAATCTTCAGGAAACAAATATAGCAATAAATGGTGGATAGAAGGAAACAAAAAAGGGAAGCTTTTTAACGGCTTCCCTTTTTTAATGCTTTTGCTGCAAGTAACGGATTACTTACGCAGACCGAGCTCTTTAATGATGGCACGATATCTGGTGATGTCGCGATCCTTCAGGTAGTTCAGCAACGCACGGCGTTTTCCTACCAACATTGTCAAGGCTCTTTCAGTACTATAATCTTTTCTGTTGAGCTTAAGGTGCTCAGTCAGGTGGGAAATACGGTATGAAAACAAAGCTATCTGGGCCTCAGCTGAGCCAGTATCAGTGTTAGACTTTCCGTACTTGCCAAAGATTTCTTGCTTTTTAGCAGCGTCTAAATACATAACTTTTAATTAAATTGATATATAAATTTTCTCTTACGAGGCTGCAAAGATAGAGATAATCTTTTATACTGCAATGATATTCAATGAAATTTTTCTCTTGCTGCAACTATATCTAATGCAAAATTCGTACCTTTGCACCCAAATATATAGGTATTGTATGCAAAATATTAGAAACATTGCAATCATTGCCCATGTTGACCATGGGAAAACGACGCTTGTCGACAAGATGCTCTTGGCGGGAAATCTGTTCCGCAGCAACCAGAGCACAGGTGAATTAATGCTGGATAACAACGACTTGGAACGTGAACGAGGGATAACGATCCTTTCTAAAAACGTTTCTATCAATTACAAAGGAACAAAAATCAATATCATTGATACTCCGGGACACAGTGACTTCGGAGGTGAAGTGGAGCGTGTATTGAACATGGCAGACGGATGTATCCTGTTGGTGGATGCTTTCGAAGGTCCGATGCCCCAGACACGTTTCGTGTTGCAGAAAGCTCTGCAGATTGGTCTGAAACCCATCGTTGTGGTGAACAAGGTAGACAAACCGAACTGTCGTCCGGAAGAAGTATATGAAATGGTGTTCGACCTGATGTTCAGCCTTGAAGCTACGGAAGATCAGTTGGACTTCCCCGTTATTTATGGTTCTGCGAAGAACAACTGGATGAGTACGGACTGGAAGACTCCTACTGATAATATCTTCGCATTACTGGACTGTATTGTAGAGAATATACCGGCTCCCACGCAGTTGGAAGGTACTCCGCAGATGTTGGTGACTTCTTTGGATTATTCTTCTTATACCGGACGTATTGCCGTAGGTCGTGTACATCGTGGTAAGCTTAGAGAGGGGATGAATGTATCTCTGGCTAAGCGCGACGGAAGTTTTGTGAAATCAAAAATCAAGGAACTGCATACATTTGAAGGTATGGGACGCGCGAAGGTATCGGAAGTTTCTTCCGGTGACATCTGTGCGTTGGTAGGTATCGAAGGCTTTGAAATTGGTGATACGATCTGTGACTTTGAAAATCCGGAAGCATTGCCGCCTATCGCTATTGACGAACCAACTATGAGTATGTTGTTCGCCATTAATGATTCTCCTTTCTTCGGTCGTGATGGTAAGTTTGTGACCTCTCGTCATATCCATGACCGTTTGATGAAGGAATTGGATAAGAACCTTGCCTTACGCGTGCGTAAAAGTGAAGAAGATGGTAAATGGGTAGTTTCCGGTCGTGGTGTACTTCATCTTTCTGTATTGATTGAAACCATGCGTCGCGAAGGTTATGAGCTTCAGGTTGGTCAGCCGCAGGTTATCTTCAAGGAGATTGACGGTGTGAAGTGTGAGCCGATTGAAGAACTGACAGTAAATGTTCCCGAAGAATATTCCAGTAAGATTATTGATATGGTAACCCGTCGTAAGGGTGAGATGGTGAAGATGGAGAGTGCAGGCGAACGTGTAAACCTGGAATTCAATATGCCTTCGCGTGGTATCATCGGTTTGCGTACGAATGTACTGACTGCTTCTGCCGGTGAAGCTATCATGGCACACCGTTTCAAGGAATACCAACCGCACAAAGGTGAAATCGAACGTCGTACCAACGGCTCTATGATTGCCATGGAAACAGGAACGGCTTTTGCTTATGCCATTGATAAATTGCAGGATCGTGGTAAGTTCTTTATCTTCCCACAGGAGGACGTGTATGCCGGACAGGTGGTAGGTGAACACTCCCATGATAACGACCTCGTGATTAATGTTACGAAATCCAAGAAGTTGACGAATATGCGTGCTTCCGGTTCGGATGATAAAGTTCGTCTGATTCCGCCTGTACAGTTCTCTTTGGAAGAGGCTTTGGAATATATCAAGGAAGATGAGTACGTAGAGGTTACACCGAAGGCAATGCGTATGCGTAAAGTGATTCTGGACGAGACAGAACGTAAACGTGCGAATAAGAATTAAAGAATAGTGGAGATGAGTTAAACTCATCAAATCTAACGAAAAAAGTAAAGGTGGGCATTCGATTAGAAAGCCCACCTTTACTTTTTTATTTTAGTTTCCTCCTTGCCAGGGTAAATCTTCCTGGGCACTGTTTTCCAGTTCGGTTTCTTCTACATGGATGCTGACATTGCTTCCTGTACCAAAATGATCGATATCGGAAATGACAATCGTATGCATATAATTTCTCTTGAAATTGATAGCATAGTTTAATATATCCTCGGCTTCTTTTCCTGTCCGGTGCACGGTGACTTTAACACGGGCATTATCGGTCAGAATCTTTCCTGTTTCAACAAGAGTCGTCAAGGTTCTCATGGAAACCATAAGCTCGGGTGATTCTTTCTTATCAGGAGTCAACCATACAGTCGGTGCACCATCTATTTGGATTTCCAGTTTGCAATCAGCTTGTAATCCGTTCTGTTTGAATTGTACACCGAAGTACCGGCGATAAACTTCCAGTGTATTTGTCTGGTCGGCCGCTACGGTCAATTTGTCGATGATACCATGGTATCTTTGAATAAAAGGACGGGTATAATTGCTCTGTCCACTGGTTCCTATTTTGGAGTTTTCAAGATCGAAAAGATATTCTTGTGTGCCATCCGGTCGTTCGGCCGTAATGAACTTATTCGTGATTGTACCTAACTTTGGATCGTTTCCTTTGCTGAGTGTCAGTGGATAAAGTGTCCCATCTTTAGTCAATAAAGAGTCCTTTCCTTCTTTTATCATAGTACACGAGATGCGGTATTGATATCCGTCGAGGACATTCAACTTCAGATTCCCGGCTTTGATATTGTCAAAGATGCCATAAGCATAAGGCTTTTGAGTGACTGACCCGTTGGGATTCTGTATGAGCATGGCTACATTTATACCGAAAATCTCTTTCGAAGCATCGGCACGGCTCATTGGTTTTTCTGTGAGGGAACACTCGCCACCTATATTAAGGTCCAGCTCAGTGTAAGTAGGCTCTTTCTCTTTATAAACATCTTCTCCTTTAAGGCAAGATTGCAGAATCTGACTCAGGACGACTAATCCCGCTAAAATTAAATGTTTTGTTTTCATATATCTGTTTGTTTGATTATCCAATGTTTTGATGTTCTTCTTCTGTGGGGTCCAAATCGGTGTTATCTCCTTCAAATGAGATAGAAGTATTTGCATCGTAATGCTTATCTATATTTATAATCTTTATCAGATTCTTTTTATTTCGTTGAATAGTAATGGATTGGTTTGAGATAATGCTGGTCCATTCTTCAGCGTTCTTTGGGCGGTAATAGACGTTGATAGGCAGATTTTCTGTGGCGTTGATATTGCCGTTTCCGATGTTGGCGACATTTTGTAGAGAAAATAGCCTCTCTTCCGACATGGAAAGGGAAGTAGTGGCATCGGTACATTCTATGAGAAATGCTTTGGCATTGCTGGTTTCTACTTTGATGGAATCTCCTATAGATAAGTTCTCAGCTGCAAATCGCAGAGTATAATATGCTCTTTTCAGTTCAATAGAAACAAACTTTGCCGGGCGATTACCTTCGGTTACGGGATCGGCATTGATCAAGTCAAGTGTTGCGCTGCCATAAAAGCGATGTGTGTCCGTAGGACGTTCACTGATCTCATTGGCTTCCAGGTGCATCGCTCCTTTATAAATGTGTTGGTGGAAATTTTGGTTTTCGTTTAGAGGATTGATGGAAATAACCAGCTTATTGGTGACAGCGGCATCTACCCGTTTATCTGTTGTGATAGAAAATGGGAGTCCGAAATATCCATTGTTGTTATAAGGAAGTTCATTCTTTTTCAGGAAGGTGCAGTCGAACCGATAAATATATCCTTCAATCAGTCCGATGCTTATATCTGAAATATCTTCAAAAAGTCCGGTTGCATAAGGCTGAAAGGTAGAACCCTTTTTCCAGAAAACATTCACTGCATAAATTCCGGTTTCCTGAACTGTAGCTCTGCTTAAAGGTTGTGAATCATATTCCAGAGAAGGCCCGATTTGTAGGCCTATCCAGATTTCTTTTCCATTGATATCAGGAGTATTATTCTCATCAGAGCACGATGAGAATAATATCATCCAGATAAGAGCTATAAATAAGCTATGTGTATCTGCTATTTTCATACATTTCAAGTGATTATCCTACAAATGTAGTAAATAATCTTATGCAAATGGAGATGACAATGCAGAATCTTTAAAAAATCTTTAATCTATGAATTTAATCTTCTCCGCATTTCTCGGTTTAGCTGCCGGAGTTTCATCCGGATAACCGAATGCGATGCAATAGAGCAACTCATATCCTTCCGGAATATCGAGTCTCTTCAAATATTCTGCTGCATCCGGTGTGGAGTTTATAAATCGTGTCGGTCCTCCTAAACAACAGGAACCTATACCCATAGACCAAGCTGAGAGAATCATGTTCTCACCCAATAAGCCACAGTCTATCTGTGACAGATCATAAGACTTGTCATTGGCGATAAATACTATTGTAGGAGCATTGCGGAACATATTCTTGAAGTTAGGATCTTCGGCAGCTTTCGGATTCTGTTTCTTGTAAACTTCGGTGATACCATTGATAAAATCCGGATTATCCACTACCCGGATTGCCCAGGACTGCTTGTTCTGACCGTTGGGGGCATTGATACCGCAGTTCAGTATAATCTGCATAGTATCGCGGTTCACTGCTTGCGGCTTGTATTTACGAATACTGCGGCGTGACATCATATTCTCAATTACTGCATTTTCATTGCTTGCTTTCTCAGTCACAGTTGTACTCTCTTTTACTTGCATGCCACATCCGCAGCACAGCAACAGGCTGGCACCTGCTAACATCAATTTGATACTTTTCATATTGCTTTGTTTAATATTGGTTTTCGCAAAGCTAACAAAAAAGATTTAGTAATGAAGTGATTCCAATTCTTTTCTTACCAACCAGTATCCAACCTGTGCTTCGGATATGCCTTCAATCAGTTGATAAGGACATATAAATTGATCGTTCTGAATTCTTGAATCCATATAATAGAAAGAACATGCACTGTCTTTCTCAAAATGTTTGGCATATTCCAGAATGTGGGTCGATATAAGGAATGAGCAATGCAAATACTTTCTGAGTAATTCGTTTACTGCGACAGAAGCTTCAAAGGCATCCTGTGCGTTTGTTCCGCGGAACATTTCATCCAGTATTATCAGACATCGCTTACCGGATGTCGCTTTTTGAAGAACTTCTTTGATTCGTAGAATTTCCGCCATAAAATGACTTCTGCCATCGCGCAGGGAGTCCGGGAGGTTGATTGAAGTATAGATTCCATCAAAAACAGGACAGATCATTGAACGGGCTGGAACCGGTAATCCGCAGTGCGCCAGCCATACAGCGATTGTGATGGCTTTGAGGGTTGTTGATTTACCGGCCATATTGGAGCCTGTAAGAATGCATATATTGCCGTTTGACATCTTCCAGTCGTTACTTCGTCCCTCTTTGGTGAACGGGTGTACAAAGCCAGTAATAGATAAATCCATCGTATCTGTCATTTCCGGACAGCAACAGAAATCTCTGTTGATTGCTACATGCTGTGCTGTGCGGCATACGTCCAGCATATAAATTTGAGAAAGTAACCCTCTGATCAGTTCAAAATGGATACAACGAAAGAGGTAATCGTATTTGTCGATGGTATAGTTGGAGGGAGATTTCTCTTTATCTTTATAGAGGCCGATAACTTCTTTCAGTTCGCTGCCATGTATAGTGTCCTGAATGCTTTGTGCTAATTCTTTCAATAGTAAAGGGGCATTTTCCAGGGTGTTTTTTCGCAATGTATCCAATCGGTTCAATAACAGGATAATTAAGGTTACACCTCGTCTGATGATATAGCGTTGAGCGTCGTGTCTTAATAAGCGGTCGAATGCTGAAGTCAGCGACACTAAAATATTAGGTCTTCTGATCTGATCACGGTATTCCAGATAATATTCAATAAAGTCGAGCTCTTCTTCATCCAAAGGAAGTTCGGGCAACTCTTTCCAGGCTATCGCTTCTTGTCTTTTTCGTATGGCAGATATATCGTTCAGGGGAGAGGTAATCCAATCGAGCATCATGCGTTTTCCGTTTTTAGTCTCCGTTCCGGAGAATAAGGAGTAGAGGGGATATTCGTCATATATTCCTTCTGTAATGCTCAAATCTGCCTGCGTTTGCTTGTCCGTATCCAGATAAGTCATATTCTTAGGTATTACGTATAGCGCAAAAGTAGGAAAATAATTAGGAAGAACAAACGAAACAGATAAAAACAAGAAAAGCGGCTCTTGATATCAAGAGCCGCTTTCGCATATATATCTAAACTGGTTTTATTCAGATTAGAGCTTCGGACCAGCAGCAACCAGTGCTTTACCAGCTTCGTTACCAGTGAACTTAGCAAAGTTCTTGATGAAACGGCCAGCCAGGTCTTTTGCTTTTTCTTCCCACTTGCAAGCACATTCGTAAGTGTCGCGAGGATCAAGGATCTTCGGATCAACGTTCGGCAATTCAGTCGGAACAACGAAGTCAAAGAAAGGAATAACCTTAGTAGGAGCCTTGTCGATAGAACCGTCAAGGATAGCGTCGATGATACCACGAGTATCTTTGATAGAGATACGCTTGCCGCTACCGTTCCAGCCAGTGTTTACCAAGTATGCCTTAGCACCTACCTTATTCATCTTCTTAACCAGTTCTTCTGCATATTTAGTCGGGTGCAATGACAAGAAAGCAGCGCCGAAGCAAGCAGAGAATGTCGGAGTCGGTTCAGTGATACCACGTTCTGTACCAGCCAACTTAGCGGTGAAACCAGACAGGAAGTAGTACTGAGCTTGTTCCGGGTTCAGGATAGATACCGGAGGCAATACACCGAAGGCATCAGCTGACAGGAAGATTACCTGGTGAGCGTGAGGACCTTTAGATACCGGTTTAACGATGTTATTGATGTGATAGATAGGATAAGAAACACGAGTGTTTTCTGTAACGCTCTTGTCAGTGAAGTCAATCTTACCATCAGCAGCAACAGTTACGTTTTCCAACAAAGCGTCACGTTTGATAGCGTTGTAGATATCGGGTTCGCTGTCTTTGTCCAAGTTGATAACCTTAGCATAGCAACCACCTTCGTAGTTGAATACACCTTCGTCATCCCATCCGTGTTCGTCATCACCGATCAGCAGACGTTTCGGGTCAGTAGACAAGGTAGTCTTACCTGTACCAGACAGACCAAAGAAGATAGCAGAGTCAGTACCTTCCATGTTGGTGTTGGCTGAACAGTGCATAGAAGCGATGCCACGAAGCGGGTTCTTGTAGTTCATGATAGAGAACATACCCTTCTTCATTTCACCACCGTACCAAGTATTCAAGATAACTTGTTCGTTAGTCTTCAAGTTGAATACAGTAGCTGTTTCAGAGTTCAGACCCAGTTCCTTGTAGTTGTCAACTTTTGCTTTAGAAGCGTTGAAAGATACGAAATCGGGTTCTCCGTAGTTAGCGAGTTCTTCAGCAGTCGGGCGGATGAACATGTTAGTTACGAAGTGAGCCTGCCATGCTACTTCCATGATGAAACGTACTTTCATACGAGTACTTTCGTTAGCACCACAGAATGTATCAACAACGAACAGACGTTTGCCGCTCAATTCTTTTACAGCTTTAGCCTTCAGGTCAGCCCAAGCTTCTTCAGAGCAAGGTTTGTTGTCGTTTTTGTATTCGTCTGAAGTCCACCATACAGAATCCTTGCTGGCTTCATTCATAACGAAGAATTTATCTTTAGGAGAACGACCGGTATAGATACCTGTCATTACGTTTACAGCACCCAGTTCAGTTACCTGACCTTTTTCAAAACCTTCCAAACTTGGTTTGGTTTCTTCTGCGAACAGTACATCATAAGACGGATTGTGGATGATTTCCTTTACGTCTTTGATACCGTACTTGCTTAAATCTAAATTTGCCATTTCTTTTAATGATTTAAAATTTTGGTATTTGGTTTATTTATCTCTTGCTAATTCTTTTTACCTTTATCTATCTCAAGGGGGGAAGGAAACCGGTATGAATTAAGCCATATTCCGAACAGTCCCTTGTTTTTCGCGTACAAAAGTAGTATTTTCTTTCGAAACAATCACCTGATTAGAGAAATTTTTCTTTAATGAGAAGTCTTTTATAACTCCATAACAATATCTGCAAACTGAATGTTGCAAATTGCACAAGAAATCGTTTACTTTGCGCATATTAATTCAAATCACATCATGAAAATTATCAATTTTGCCGAGACAAACTCCATCCTGAACCAGTATGTTGCCGAGATCCGGGATGTACAAGTACAAAGCGACCGCCTTCGCTTCCGCCGAAACATTGAACGCATCGGGGAAATTATGGCCTATGAAATGAGTAAGGACTTTGCTTATTCTCAGAAGAATATCCAGACTCCGCTGGGGATAGCACCCGTGCAGACTCCGGATAACCAATTGGTATTAAGCACCATTTTGCGTGCCGGGTTGCCTTTCCATCAGGGCTTTCTGAGCTACTTTGACGGTGCGGAAAATGCTTTCGTTTCCGCTTACCGGAAATATAAGGATACGCTGAAGTTTGATATTCATATTGAATATATTGCTTCACCGCGCATCGACGGAAAGACGCTGATTATTACAGACCCAATGTTAGCAACCGGTAGCAGTATGGAGTTGAGTTACCAGGCTATGCTGACGAAGGGGCATCCGGCGGAGATACATGTCGCTTCTATCATTGCCAGCCGTCAGGCTGTGGAACACATTGCTGAAACACTCCCCGAAGACAAGACTACAATCTGGTGTGCAGCCATTGATCCGGAGATAAATGAGCATTCGTATATTGTTCCGGGACTGGGAGATGCAGGAGATTTGGCATTCGGCGAAAAGGAATAGATACCAATAAAAAGTTTCCCCAATCTACCCTCACTACCCTCACTTTAGGGATAGATCAATAATAATTAGGATGTTAAGTGTGGTGGTAGTAAAAAATCCTGTGTGAGGGTAAGTGGGTTACTCTCACTGTGTGTCTCGTCCTGGTTTTGGTCTATAATCAGTCCTTAACGGAATGGGGCATTCATTTGTTTTACATCAGCTGTTATTCTGTTTATAATCAGTGAAATATCTCATTTAGCTTAGGAATAATCAGGTGTTGACTTTGGTTAACCGGCCGATTAACCTTGATTAATAGGCTCGTCAACCAAGGTTAACCGGCCGCTTGATCAAGGTTAATACCCAATAAGGCTTAGTGTAGAATGCAAAAAGATCTAGGGTAAAGACAGATGATTGCCTGTTTGTTTAGGAATGTTTCCTAATGGTTTGGTTGCAGAAGGTATGGAGATGATCTTTATTACAATGGTGATTTGGAATCTTTAGTCATTCTTTCCGTAATTGCGCTTTATAATAGTGGCCTGAAAGGCTTTTTTACCGGCCAGTAGCAGGTCTTCGTCATCAAAGGCACGAAGGCTGTACCAAAAAAGAAAATCTCCCGTACCACCCAGAATACCGAATAATCCCAGAAAGAATATATTGGCCTCTCCTGTACAGAATCCATGGATTGCAGGCATCACTCCCAATAAGATGCCCGGTAATAATAAGGATACCCGATAGAACTTCAATGGAATAGGACGAGTCAGAGAAAATCCTACTCCAGTCCAGTCAAAATGCCAGTGTAGGAGCTTTTTATCCTTTCCGCTAAACCAGTAAAGAATCCCTGCCTGGATTAGTATATAAAACACGAGGAGTAAAAATATGCAAAGCATAACTTGGGGACTGCTGATTCCTTTTACAGAGGTACCCAATAAACGACCGGCACTATAGGATGAAGGTTCATCCCATACATAAACAAACAGATAGCTACCTATCAGGAACAGAATGAAGAAAAACAGAAATCCTCTTATGTTGATAGACTTTGCTGTGAGTTTCACTTCCACTCCATCCGGGCGGTTGAATGGTTCCTTATTTGCTTCTTTCTTTTCCATAATTCCTTTTTACTGATTTCTACGCTGCAAAGATAACAAGAGTATGAAATTAATTTAGGTTATCAGAATGTTATCTTTATGTTAAGGTGGAAAGAAAAGTTTATCTATATTTGCCTGAAATATAGAATGCTTGATGAAAAAGTCGTATTATATACTTCTTACAATAACTGCAACAGCAGCTGTCCTGTACTTGCTTGGAAATTGGGTAGGACGAAGTTTCGGACTGAACCGGCAGCAAGTGATACGTAATATCCACGAAGCTTACGGCCGTGCGACGGATGCATTTGAAGCCGGACAAACTAAGGATCTGGCTGCCTTTTTCCGTAATGAACTGGATGAAGTGGATTTGAAGCGGATCAAGTTTCGCCTGGATACGGTACCTTTACACGGTGATTCTATCGTATTGAAACAGGATTTACGATATTTTTCTGATTATCGGAAACTGTTGGAGCAACACTATACCTTTGTATGTCCTGTGAATGACACTCAGGGAGTACATGCTTATATCCAGAATCTTCGTGCCGGGTTCATCGGTAAACTGCTTTATATGTTCTTCGGAACGATAGTGGCTTTGGGACTTCTATTATTTGCCATACGTAAGCAGGTGGATATTATCCGCCGGCAGGATGAGTTGGCACGAATGCGTGAAGATTTCTCTTCTGCTATGGTTCACGACATGAAGAATCCGATCAGTTCCATCCTGATTGGGCTTAAAGTGCTTCGTAGTGGAAAGGTAGATAGTAAGCCTGAGAAGAAAGAAAAACACTTCGATATTCTGGAGGCGGAAGCTCAACATTTGCTTGCACTGGCCAATAAAGTACTGACTATCTCTAAACTGGAACATGGACAATTACTGTTGGATAAGAATTGGATTCAACTCCGTCCTATGGTGGATGAGTTGGTACGCACGTTCACGGCTAAGGCAGAAAAGCCTATCACATTTCAGGTTGATTTGCAGGCAGAGGGAGCTTATGCTGATGAGGAATATTTGAAAGAGGCTTTAAGTAACCTGATAGATAATGCTGTGAAATATTCTAAGGATACAATAGATATACAGATTACTTCCTGCCTTTCCGGACAGTATATTCAGATCAGGGTGCGGGATAATGGAATCGGTATTCCGCTTGCGGCTCAACGGATTGTATTTGATAAGTTTGAACGCGTCATTACCCGGAATGAGGATGAGAAGAAGAAAGTATCCGGTTTCGGTTTGGGACTGAACTATGTGATGAATGTAGCCCGGGAGCATGGAGGGTATGTCAGTGTGGAGAGTATAGAAGGGAAATATAGCGAATTTACTGTTTCTTTGCCGTTGCCGGCGGAGAACGAAGAGGCTAATCCGGAGGATTGATATTCTCTTGTCGTATATGAGCGTGACCGGGCCTGTCTGTTTTTTTTACAGATAAACCGGATCACGTTCTTTTTAATTGTTATTCTACAGGTGGGACTGAACATTACGGCACGATACCGGTGAAAGGTCTGGAGAGCTTGCTGGGAAAAACGGTCAAAGATTGATCTTCTACCCATAGTACAGTGATACTAGAGGTTAATGTACGCCTGATACAGATATACACTAATTCTTTTATTATCAAAGGGAAAGGATAGGAAAACTTAGAAAGGAGGTGTCTACTATACCTCTTTTCCCTTATTTTATTCAAGGTAATGACTCTGTACTTACATAACCCATTCCAGATAATTCTCTGGCGTGATGACTACAGTCTCTTTTACCGGATAATTATTCAAGAAAGGAGATGGAAAGGTGATTGGACGTTTATTAGGATTCCACTTCATTTCAAAAGCGGTGAAGTTGCCGTCTGCTTCTTCTATATAGTCTATTTCTTGTTGTTGAGTGGTTCTCCAGAAGAAGCTTTTTGCATAAATCCCGTTGTAATGATTTGCTTTGATGCGTTCGCTGATGAAGAAGTTCTCCCATAAAGCGCCTGTGTCTTGGCGGAGAGATAGCGGTGCAAAATTCTGGATGACGGCATTGCGGATGCCATTATCATAAAAATATATTTTCTTGCTCTTTTTGAGTTCTGTTCGTAAGTTACGGTTGAAAGCATTCAGGCGGAAAATGACATAGCATTTCTCTAATAAGTCGATGTATTTTTCTACGGTTTTGTTGTCGGTCCCGATGGTTTGCGCTACTTCGTTATAGGATACTTCACTGCCTACTTGCAGGGCAAGGGCGATAAGTAACTTTTCCAGCAGTATGGGGCGGCGTATTTCGTTCATTACCAACAGGTCTTTATACAGGTAGCTGTTGGCTATGTTCATTAATAATTCTTTAGCCTCATCAGTATGATTGATAATGTCCGGATAAGAACCGTATATAAGCCGGGATTCAAACATTTGTTTGACTGGCAATAAACCTTGGCTGTCATATAATTCTGCCGTAGAGATGGGATAGAGGTGATATTCATATTTTCGTCCTGTGAGAGGTTCGCTCAGATTACTTTGTAATTCAAACGATGAAGAACCGGTGACGAGAAGCTGCACGTTGGTGAAATTGTCTGTAATGCGTTTTAAGGTTAAACCTATTTCTGATACACGTTGTGCCTCGTCTATTACGATAATTCTGTTGTTGCCGATCAGCATTTTCAGTTCGGAGGTATTGATGTTGGCTAACATCTCTTTCACTTCCGGTTCGTCGCAGTTCAATGTCAGTACTGCTTCTTTTCGTCCCTGAGTGATTTGATTAAATAGTGTACTTTTTCCTACTTGTCTTGCACCGATCAGGATAATCGCCTTTCCTTTGAATAGCTTACTCTCAATTACCGACTAAAGTCTTCTTTGTATCATCTCTTTCATCTTACTTTATTTCAAGGTAAATATAGGCTTTTAATGCTTAAATCCCAAAAATATATATGATATTTGGGATTACCTGTTGGCGGGATTAATTAAGAATGGTACAGTAATGAACTAAATGCTGATAATGATTTAGGCGCGGATTACGCGGATTACACGGATTAATGGCTGCGCTATCACACTATATTACAGGAAAAGAATCCGTGTAATCCGCGTAATCCGCGCCTAAAATAATATTCATAACCTTATAATAATGAATTAATCCCTCTAATAAGCGGATTCGTCCTTCGCAAAAAGCCTCATTACCGTACTATATAATAGCAGCGGTAATGAGGCTTTTGCTGAAAAAGAATATTGTATTTGCTTACTTCACTTCCCAAATATCATTTGTCATCAGCAGTTCTTTGAAGTTGTGATACTTCTTCTTTGCTGATACTTCTTCAATCTGTTCCATTACAGCATCGTCATAAGTCGGAGCTTCTACATCGCGGATCACACCGAGAGCAACCGGGAAGTCAGGACCTTCCATCAGAGCCAATTTCAGTTGCAATGTATTATCCATGCAGTGTGCATCATGAACGAGGATATCCTTTTCTGTGATACCGTTCTCGCCCAACTTCACAACTTTCAGTCCGAAGCCTTCCTGCATCAATCCAAACTCTTTGTTCTCACCGAAAAGCATCGGCTTACCGTGTTCCAGATAGATAGCATTCTTGGCACGTCCGTCCTTGTTGTATACAGAGTCGTAGGTGCCGTCATTGAAGATAACGCAGTGTTGCAGAATCTCACACACAGCGGCTCCTTTATGGTTAGCGGCAGCCTTCAGAACTTCTCCTGTGCCGGGACCATCTGTAGCTACACAACGTGCAAAGAAACGTCCACGGGCACCGAAGCAGAGTTCAGCTGGGTGGAACGGATCTTCTACCGTACCATAAGGAGAGGATTTGCTGACGAAGCCACGGGGAGACGTCGGAGAATATTGTCCTTTTGTCAAACCGTAAATGCGGTTGTTCAGCAACAGAATGTTGATATCTATATTGCGACGGATAGCATGGATAAAGTGGTTACCACCGATAGCCAGACCGTCACCGTCACCTGAAACCTGCCAAACGCTCAGGTTAGGATTGGTTACTTTACATCCGGTAGAGATGGCGGCAGCACGTCCGTGGATAGTCTGCATCGCATACGTATTCATATAATAAGGTAGACGGCTAGAGCAACCGATACCCGAAATAACGGCAGTTTCCCAAGGCTTAACACCGATTTCTGCCAACGCTTTGTGCAGTGAGTTCAAGAAGAAGTGGTCACCGCAACCCGGACACCAACGAGGTTGTCCTTTTTTGAAATCTTTAGCTGTATATTCGCTCATGATGTTCTTAAGTTTTAAGTTGATAAGTTTTTTAGTAGCTACGAGTTACGGGCTACAAGCTACAAGTCTGTTCAGGGCAGTACTTGTTACTCGTAGCCTGTAGCTTGTCACTTCTTCAGTATCTCGGTGAAGGCAGCCACCAATTCGCTTACTACGAACGGCTGTCCCTTGACTTCATTGAATTGATACGGAGTGAAATTATCTACCTTCATGCGGAGATAACCGGCAAATTGTCCCAGATTCTGTTCGGCAACTACCACTTTCTTATATTTCTTCAATACCTCAGCCGTATTTTTAGGCAGTGGGTTGATATAAGAGAAGTGAGCTAAGGCTACTTTTTGTCCGGCTTTGTTCATCTCTTCCATAGCAGAATACAAGTGTCCGTAAGTACCGCCAAAACCTACAATCAGCAGGTCTGCATCATCTGCACAGCCTTGTACTTCTACATCAGGCACAGCAATCTTTGCAACTTTTTCTGCACGCAGGTGGCACATCAGATTGTGGTTTTCAGGATCGGTAGAGATCGCACCAGTGTTACTGTCTTTTTCCAGACCACCGAGGATATGAGTATAGCCTTCTTGTCCCGGTACGGCCCAGTAGCGTACCTGGTTCTCAGGGTTGCGTTTATAAGGAGTATAGTTATCCTTCATTTCAGGAGTAACATACTGAGGTTTGATTTCAGGATATGCATCCAGATTCGGCAGCTTCCATGAACCGGAACCGTTGGCTACGAAACCGTCTGTCAACAGAACCACCGGAGTCATGTGCTCCAAAGCCATTTTACAAGCTGCATAGGCTGCATCGAAGCAGTTTGTCGGTGAGGTGGCGGCAATAACCGGCATCGGGCTTTCACCGTTACGGCCAAACAAAGCCTGCAATAAGTCAGTTTGTTCCGATTTAGTCGGCAAACCTGTGGAAGGGCCACCGCGCTGTACGTCCAGAACAACCAGAGGAAGTTCTGTAATCACTGCCAGGTTCATAGCCTCTGATTTCAGGCAGACACCCGGACCGGAAGTGGTAGTTACAGCCAATGCACCTGCAAAAGATGCACCGATAGCTGTAGCACAGCCGGAAATCTCATCTTCGCATTGAACGGTAATGACACCTAAAGATTTATGTTTGGAAAGTTCATGTAATACGTCCGTAGCAGGAGTGATGGGATAAGAACCCAGGAACAACTTCAGACCTGCTTTTTCAGCAGCAGCAATGAAACCGTAGGCTGTAGCTTTGTTACCCATGATATCCATGTATATTCCGGGTGTTTTTATCTTACTTTCTATCTTATAAGTATGTGCTACAGAAGCATGTGTATTGTGACCATAGTCGTAGCCGGCGTGAATCACCTTGATGTTGGCTTCTGCTATTTCCGGCTTTTTTGCAAATTTTTCTCTAAGGAAATCTTCTGCAATCTTCAGGTCACGATTGAACAACCAGCATACTAAACCGAGAGCGAACATGTTGCGGCATTTCAGCATTGCTTTATTGTCCATACCTGTTTCTGCCAGGCAATCTTTCACCATTTGAGAGATAGGAGCAGCAATCACGTCTTGCTTGATACCCATTTCTTCGATAGGATTGTCAGTCTTGAAAGCGGCTTTCTGTAAATCGGAAGCCTGGAAACAGTCTGTGTCGATGATGATACAAGCAGTAGACTTAGCAAACTTATACTGTGTTTTCAATGCGGCAGCGTTCATAGCTACCAATACGTCGCATTTATCACCCGGGGTGAATACTTTGCTGGCGCCGATGTGTACCTGGAAACCTGATACGCCGGTCAGAGAACCTTGCGGGGCGCGGATATCTGCGGGATAGTCGGGGAAAGTACTGATGTCATTTCCCACCGTAGCCGATACTGTTGAAAAGATGTTGCCGGCGAGCTGCATACCATCGCCGGAGTCTCCGGAAAAGCGGACTACCACTTGATCCAGTTCTTTTACCATCATGTCGTTTGCCATAATTTCGTATTACTATGATTAATTTATAGGATCACTTAAAATCTGTTCTTTGTTGGTTGGGGTACTTACAAAAAGTACTACGCTTTTAAAGATGCGTTTGCAAATGTCGGAAAGTTATGCGACTTGGCAAAATCTTTTCGAATTAATCTGTGATTGTGTACTAAAAGAATTGATAAATGAGTGTTTTTTGATATTTGGAGTGAACAAAACTCTGACTATGTGTCTGACTTGAACGAATAAAAGTTGCATATTATCATTTATTTTTGATTGCATAACTGTTGACTAAATGTAAGATTGGATCACCAATATACTACTGTTTGTAGTTGATTTAGGTTGACACTTTGATAAAATCTTGTGTAGACTGTATTTCTTTAACTTCTCGATAAAAGATTCATTCGCCTTTGTTAAATCGGGAGAATGCTTTATCTTTGCAACCGCAAATGTTTTTGGTCCTGTAGTTCAACGGATAGAATAGAAGTTTCCTAAACTTTAGATAGGGGTTCGATTCCCCTCGGGACTACAAAACAAAAAAGGGAAGCCATTTATTCGGCTTCCCTTTTTGTTTTGTTACTATATAGTTCTTATTTTGCTACTTCAACAGCAGGCTCAACAATCTTTTTGTTCTTCATCATCATATATGCGATAGGAGATGCAACGAACAGAGAAGATAATGTACCGATTACAACACCAAGAATCATTGCAAATGCAAAACTGCGAATAGAGTCACCACCAAGGATGAAGATACACAGCAGCACGATTAATGTACTCAATGAAGTATTTATAGTACGTGCCAGAGTCGTATTCAACGAATCATTGAACAATTGCTTTCTATCACGTTTCGGGTACAGGCCGAAGAATTCACGTACACGGTCGAAGATTACCACCTTGTCATTGATAGAGTAACCGATAGCCGTAAGGATAGCACCGATAAATGTCTGGTCAATTTCAAGAGAGAACGGCATCCAACCCCAGCACAATGAATAAGCGCCAAGAATCATTAATGTATCACTGGTCAGTGCAACTACGGAACCCACACTATATGCAATGTTGCGGAAACGGATCAAGATGTAGAGGCCGATGGCGATAAGAGCGAGAACTACAGACCACATGGCCGAAGTCTTGATATCATCTGCGATACTCGGACCTACTTTCTGTGAGCTGACGATACTGCCACCTGTGTGATTCTCGCGGTCGATGAATGTCTCCAGCGTGATGTTCTGCGTCAATACCGGTTTCAGCGTTTCATACAGATATGCTTCGATTTCTGAATCGACATTGTTACCTTCTTCTTCGATACGGTAGTTTGTACTGATACGTACAGTCTTCTTATCGGTACCGATAGCAATTACACTTACATTAGAATCACCGAACTTGCTGGCGATTAACTCACGTACTTGTTCCGGTTCTACGGCGTTTTCAAACTGTACCTTGAAGTTGCGTCCACCGGTGAAGTCGATACTCTGGCTCAAGCCACGTACGAACAGTGAACCGATACAGATAACAAGGATAATGCCTGTAATTGTAAACCATTGCTTATTTCTACCCATGAAGTCGAAATGTACATTCGCCATCAGGTTCTTAGAGATCTTGGAAGAGAAAGTCAGGTTCAGCCATTTATCTTTATTCATGAAGTATTCATATACCAGACGTGTCATGAACACAGCGGTAAAGAATGAAATCAAGATACCGATAATCAAGGTCGTGGCAAAACCACGGATAGGACCTGTACCGAAGTTAAACAGGATAACACCCGTGATGATAGACGTTAAATTTGAGTCGAAGATAGCGGAGAATGCATTAGAATAACCGTCTGCGAGGGCTTTTTTCACACCCTTGCCTGCGCGCAACTCTTCTTTTGTACGTTCGTAGATCAACACGTTCGCATCCACGGCCATACCCAGGGCTAACACCATACCGGCAATACCGGACATTGTCAGGGCCGCCTGGAAGGATGAAAGGATACCCATTGTAAAGAACATGTTCAGTACCAATGCGCCGTTGGCAACCATACCCGGAATGAAGCCGTACATGGAGCACATATAAATCATCAACAGTATCAATGCTACGATGAATGAGAATACACCGGCGTTGATAGAAGCCTGTCCCAAAGACGGACCTACGATATCTTCCTGAACGATACGTGCGGGAGCCGGCATCTTACCGGATTTCAGTACGTTTGCTAAGTCCTTTGCCTGTTCGGGAGTAAAGTGACCCGTGATTTGTGAGTTACCACCTGTAATTTCAGTATTTACATTCGGTGCAGAATATACATAGCCGTCCAATACGATAGCGATGCTCTTACCAATGTTTTGTTTAGTCAACTGTGCCCAGCGGCGTGAACCGTCTGTATTCATTGACATACTTACGGCAGGTTTACCAAACTGATCGTATTCGTCTTTAGCGCTTACAACAACATCACCTTCCAGCGGAGCGCGTCCGTTACGTTCGGTTGAGCGGATAGCGTAAAGTTCGAAAGTTTGTCCTTTCGGATCATATTCGTAAGCGGAAACACCCCATTTCAGACGAAGGTCTTTCGGGAGTTCGGCTTGAATTTCTTTCATGGAAAGATATTTGTTGATGTCGGCAGTATCCTTGTAATTAGCATATGCTACAACAGGACCTTGTCCGCTGGAATTAACCTGCAGTACAGCCAGCAACGGATGTTCTTTCTTGATTTGTGCAAGATCGACGGATTGTGCTTTGTTCTCGCCTTTCAATGCAGCGGCAAGACTGTCGGCGGTGCTGGTAGCTTGCGCTACAACCGGAGCAGCGGTGCTGTCAACAGCTGCACTGTCAGCAGGTGCTTCATTGGCTAGAATGCTACGCAGTTTGTTATCAGCAGCTTGCAGATAAGGTGCAACATCCTTTGCATTGTATGTTTCCCAAAACTCCAGATTAGCGGAACCTTGAAGTAATTTTCTTACACGTTCCGGTTCCTTGATACCCGGAAGTTCCACCATGATACGTCCCATCTTGTCTTCCAGACTTTGGATGTTGGGCTGAACCACACCAAAACGGTCGATACGAGTACGGAGTACGTTGTATGAGTTGTCAACAGCGGCTTTTACTTCCGTACGCAGTACTTTTTCTACTTCCGCGTCGGAGGTCTTTTGGTTAACTTTGTCTTTTAACTGTTGAGTGGCGAAAAGCTCGGAAAGACGTGCGTCCGGAGCAATTTTGTGATACTCTCTCACAAACAACGTAATGACGTCGTCCTGGCTGCTAATAGCCTGTTTGGCAGCATTTGCCAATGCTTGATTGAATGCTTCGTCGGGTTTGTTGTCCGCCAATGCTTTGATTACATCGGGAACGGAAACTTCGAGGATGACGTTCATACCACCCTTTAAGTCCAAACCTAAACTGATTTCCATCTCTCGGCACTGTTTCAGTGTCCAATTGCCGAAGAATACTTTCTCATTAGCCAGAGAATCCAGGTAGTCCTGCTCTACTTTCACATCGCCTTTTGCAAACTCTTTAGCCTTATTGGTATAATGGCGAGTCACAAAAGAAAAGGAGAGATAGAACACACACACCAGTGTGAGCAATACCGCAAAAACCTTTACAAATCCTTTGTTTTGCATGTTACTTTTAGTTTATTATGATTACTTTTTTAATTAATTTCTGTTGCGTACAAGGCTGCAAATATAGTTTTTTTTTCACATTCGGAAGTAAAAGGAACTCAAATATTTGCACATGATAAAGAATTAACTCCCTCCGTATAGGAATGTTTTTACTTCATTCCGCGATTTTTTAACATCGGTTCCAGTTGTGGCTCCGTTCCGCGGAAGTTCTTGTAAAGAGTCATCGGATCTTCGCTGTTGCCCTTTTCTAAAACGTTATTCCGGAAGAGGTCGGCTGTCTTTTTGTCAAAGATGCCGTGTTCCTTGAAAGCTTCGAAAGCATCGTTGTCCAATACATTTGCCCACAAGTAGCTGTAATAGCCGGCAGCATAACCGCCAATGATATGGTTGAAGTAGGTGGTACGATAGCGTGGAGCTATCTCCGGAATAAGCCCCAGTTTGTCCATGGCCTCTTTCTCATATGCCAATACATCCAGGTTCTGGGTATCTGTCAGGTTGTGCAGATTCATATCCAGAATGGCAGCAGCCAGTAATTCGGTGGTCATGAAGCCTTGGTTAAAGGTTTTCTGATTCAGAATCTTTTCAATAAGGCTGTCGGGGATAGTTTCACCGGTTTGATAATGTTTGGCATACATTTTCAATACTTCAGGTTCGGTAGCCCAATGCTCGTTGATTTGCGAAGGTAACTCAACGAAGTCGCGTACTACGTTTGTGCCGGAAATACCTTTATAGTTGCATTTTGTCAGCAATCCATGCAGGGCATGGCCAAATTCATGGAACAGTGTTTCCACTTCGTCAATAGTCAGCAATGAAGGCATGTCGCCTACGGGCTGTGTGAAGCTGCATACATTGCATACCAACGGGCGGATGGCACCTTGTTGTTCGCGATAGTTGCTCATCCATGCACCGCCGCTCTTACCCGGACGGGGGAAATAATCTACGTAGAAAACACCCAAGTGTGAGCCATCTGCATCTTTCACTTCGAATACTTCTACATCGGGGTGGTATACGGGGATACCTTCCAATTTCGTTAAAGTGATGCCATAAAGCTTATTAGCTACAGCGAAAGCGCCTTCGCGTACATTTTCTAACTTAAAGTAAGGTTTGATTTCGTCTTCTTCCAGATTGTATTTCTCTTTGCGGAGTTTTTCTGTATAGAACCACCAGTCCCACGCTTCCAGTTTTTCACCTTTGCCTTCTTTATCCATTATTTTCTGCAATTCAGCAGCTTCGGCTTTTGCTTTTGGCAATGAATAGCTCCACAGGTTGTTTAAGAAGTCCATAACGGTTGTGGAATTTTTAGCCATCGTATTATCCAAAACAAAATTAGAATAACAGTCAAAGCCCAGTAATTGCGCTTTTTCAAGACGCAGTTTTACGATGTTTGTAATATTCTTCTTGTTGTCGTTCTTGTCATTGTTGTTGCCGCGGTTGATGTAGGCCTTGTACATTTGTTCGCGTAACAGACGATTTTCAGAGTATTGCAGGAATGGAAGACGACTGGCATTACCCAATGTGAACAGCCATTTGCCTTCTTGTCCGTCTTCTTTTGCTTTTTCAGCGGCGCTTTGACGGAACCAGTCGGGCAGTCCGGCTAGATCTTCTTCCTTGTCTATATAAAGTTTGAAGGCGTTGTTCTCATTCAGCACGTTATCACTGAATTTGATACCTAATGTAGACAGTTCTTTGTTGACTTCGCGCAAGCGTGCCTGTTTCTCAGGGGATAAGTTTGCACCGGAACGGACAAAACCTTTGTAGGTCTCTTCCAGCAGGCGTTGTTGTTCGGTAGTCAGTCCCAATGCATCTTTCTGTTGGTATACAGCATCAACCTTCTTGAAAAGCTCCTGATTCAGTGAGATATTATCACTGTGTTCGGACAATGTCGGGGCGAGTTTAATAGATAATTCTTTCAGATCATCTGTTGTTTCTGCTTCCGTCATGTTATAAAAGATGGCGCTAACCCGGTCCAGTATCGGGGAACTATTGTCAAGAGCAACAATTACATTTTCAAAGGTTGGCGCTTCGGAGTTGTTCACTATTGCATCGATATTTGCATTTTGCTCTTCAATGCCTTTCAGAAAGGCAGGTTCATAATGTTCCAGTTTGATTTTATCGAAAGGCGGTACGCCATGTTCGGTTTGGAACTCAGTCAGGAACGGATTAGTTTCCGTCTGTGTGGTACAGGAGTACATCATACAACTTGTAGCTAAAATAAAAATACACTTCTTAAACATAAGTTTTAAGTATTAGGTATAAAGTATTAATTATTGATTCGTTTTCAATCTTTTTTCTTCAGATAACACCAGATTGGATAATGGTCGGATTCTTTTATAGAACGGTCCACCGTACAGTTATAAGGTTTAAGGTTTTTGCTTGCCAGGATATTGTCTATCCGGAAATAGAATTTATTTTGATTATAAGAGATACCCAGCCCGCGGCCGGACTTGGTAAAAGCATCATTTAATCCTTTTTCAATGACCCGGTGTGCATAGGAAATGGGAGTATCGTTAAAGTCGCCGCAGACAATGATATAAGGGTATCGTGACGCTGCGATTTCCTGAGCGATACTGTCTGCTTGTGGGGCACGAATGGCGGATGCTTCTGCCAGCTTGCGGATGAGCAGGCGTGCACCGCTTTTAACTTTTTCCGTTTCAGGAGATTTGAGCATACTTTCGTAGACTACTTTGTCTTCTTTAGTCAGCTTGTTAGATTCCAGATGATTGTTGATGAGCATTACGGTATCTTCTCCCATTTTCAGTTCATAAACCACTGAACCATTGTATTCACTGGCATAATCCAGTGTACGGGATGAAAGAATAGGGAATTTAGAGTAGCAGGCTATCCGGTTGGTGTGGCCTTTTCCACTTCCTCTTCCCACTATCTGGATGTTATGATAGGGATAATCTTTTAAAGCCTTTTCCACATCTTTCTGGCTGAGATACCGGGGAGATTCTATCGTTTGGTATTCTTGCAGGCATAAGATATCTGCTCCGCTGTTCTTCAGATAATTCAGAATGAGATTCTCGCCATCTTTTTTGACGGCTCCGTCGAAGCCCATGATGTTATATGACAAAACCTTGAAACTATTTTCGGGTAATTTGCTTGTGTGGAGATTGAGCGGGAAATAAGTCCGTATTTGTGAATAGCATAAAAGAAATGCTACCAGTGGAAAAAGTGCAAACTTATACTTTTGGATAATAAGCCAAAAGATGAGAAAGCAGATGTTTATCACCAGGAAAATAGGAAATGTCAGCCCGAAGCAGGACTCTACGGGGTGAGCAACCGGCTTGATGTGCGGGCTGTAAGCGGTGAGAAGCAGCAAGCTTATAAAGAAAATATTAACCGCTAAAATCAGATAGGCTACGAATTTACCAATATGCTTTATTCCCATTTTCTGTACTATCGTTTGCTCGCATCGAAAAGACTTTTCTTTTCTTCTGTGGTCAGGCTTTCATATCCTGATTTTTTCAGTTTATCGAGGATACGGTCTATTTCTTCGGATTGAGATTTCTTGCGGGCGTTGTAGTCATAGTCTTTCTGACGGCTGTTACCATAGTGAACTTTCATCTTCGGTCTGCGGGGCTTGAAGCTGAACAGTGAAACGATAGCATCTAGAATTTTGTTAATCCAGGCAGTGATATCTTTTCCTTTACTGAGTCCGGCAGCAAACCAGAGTCCGGCCAATGCGCCACCCAGGTGGGCAATATGTCCGCCCGCATTGCTGGATGTAATGAACAGTAAATCTGTACCGATAACAATCAGTGCCAGATATTTCAACCGTATCGTACCAAAGAGGAACAGCCGGATGGGGTAGTTAGGTTCGCGGTACGCTGTAGCAGCTACGATAGCAAGCACGGAAGCGGATGCCCCCAACATGAATGAATAATCGACCATCGGGCGGAAATACGGGAAGATATTAAAGGCTGCCATATACAATAATCCACCGCAAATACCTCCTAAGATATACGCCCCGCGCAGATGTTTGGCCGAGAAGAACATTAGGAATAGTGCTCCGAACCAGTATAGCCACAACATGTTGAACAGGATATGTAAAAATCCTGCATGCATAAACATATATGTGAACAGTGACCATGGCTGTATGATGAACTGTGTGAGTGAAGCTGGCAATTCCAGCCATTCAAACACACCGCCGAGGCTGCGATTGAATAATTGCAGAATTACCTCCGTCAGCGTAGTGACTACAAAAACAGCTACGTTGATATAAATCAGCTGGATATAAATATTCCCTCTGCGAAAAGCTTCTTTAAGGTCAGTTATAATAGTACCCATTTCCTCTATCTTTTTTTCTCCAGTACATTATCAGTATAAAACCGAATATCATACCACCCAAGTGTGCGAAGTGCGCTACATTGTCGTTAGGATTGTTGGCAAAACCAGCGTACAGTTCAATCAGTGCATATCCGATAACAAAGTATTTGGCTTTTATCGGAAACGGCAACGGAAATATGAATAGCGGCTGGTTGGGGAACAGCATTCCGAAGCCCAGCAAAATGGCATACACGGCTCCTGAAGCTCCTACGGTAACTCCGTTTAAGAGAGCATTCAGATTTGCCATGGGCGGATAGGTGTAATTCATATTATCCCGTATGATTTGAGCGCCTTCCTGATATACGGTGTTAATCATTTCCGGACTCATTCCGGTCTTTGCAGCCTGAATGCGTATGTAGGTTACCAGCATGCTGATTAAGCCTGCACCTATACCACATATCATATAGTAAGATAAAAAACGTTTGGGTCCCCATACTTGTTCGAGTATGCGACCAAACATCCACACGGCAAACATGTTAAAGAAAAGATGTGTGAAACCTCCATGCATGAACATGTATGTGATAAGTTGCGCTACGTTAAAGTCATCGGCAAGAAAGAAATGAAGTCCCAGATAACGGGCTAAATCAAGATGATAACTTTGAGCAACAATGGTCGCAAGAAAGACCAGTACATTAATGATTAATAGGTTCTTAGTAACTGTTGGTATAGCATTCATAATCTGTTATTTCGTTCAATGAGTCGCAAAAATACGAATAAATTCTGTTCTATAACAGAAAAAGGCCTTTCTATTCTTTATTTTTCGCCAAAATCCAATCTTTTTTTAATGTTTTTATTTGATATTCAGAAATATTGCTCTATTTTTGTAGAGGTTTGTGAATGACTAATGCGGATATCTTTTGTGTAACATATTAATTATTTAATTTTAGTATTATGAATAAGTCAGAACTTATCAACGCTATGGCGGCAGAGTCCGGTTTGACAAAAACGGATTCTAAGAAAGCATTAGATGCTTTCATGGCAGCAATCACGAAAGCCCTAAAGGCTGGTGACAAAGTATCATTGGTTGGCTTCGGTACGTTCGTTGTAGCAGAGAGAGCAGCACGTCTGGGCATTAATCCTTCTACCAAACAGAGCATTACGATTCCTGCAAAGAAAGTTGCTAAGTTTAAACCTGGTATGGAGTTGACTTTGGCCATCGAATAAAGGAAGGCTATGAATGAAAAATAGAAAAGGAGGCGCTATGAGGTGGCTCCTTTTTTATTATCCGTACAGATGCAACGCGTAATTCGCCAAAATATAGTATCTTTGCGCCCGGAAAATACTTTTAAATCATGAATATAGAAGATAAACTGGTAGCGTCCGTCATCAACGGACTGAAAGCGCTGTATGGACAGGACGTGCCTGCCGCACAGGTGCAACTGCAAAAAACCAAGAAAGAATTTGAGGGACACCTCACGCTGGTAGTTTTTCCTTTCCTGCGCATGTCGAAGAAAGGACCGGAGCAGACAGCACAGGAGATTGGCGAATACCTGAAAGCTAACGAGCCTTCGATAGCTGCATTCAATGTGATCAAAGGTTTCCTGAACCTGACTATCGCTTCTTCCGCCTGGATTGAATTGTTGAATGACATTCATGTTGATAAGCAATACGGTATTGTTGCTGCCACGGATAATTCTCCGTTGGTGATGATCGAATACTCTTCACCCAATACCAACAAACCACTTCACCTGGGACATGTACGTAATAATCTTCTGGGCAATGCTTTAGCCAACATTGTGATGGCAAATGGCAATAAAGTGGTAAAAACAAATATTGTCAACGATCGTGGTATTCATATTTGTAAGTCCATGCTGGCCTGGTCCAAATATGGTAACGGTGAAACACCCGAATCATCCGGAAAGAAGGGGGACCACTTGGTAGGCGATTATTACGTAGCTTTTGATAAGCACTATAAAGCTGAAGTGAAGGAATTGATGGCTAAATTTCAGTCTGAAGGTGCGACGGAAGAAGAAGCTAAAGCAAAGGCTGAAGCCGCTTCTCCTCTAATGAATGAAGCCCGCGAAATGCTGGTGAAGTGGGAAGCTAATGATCCGGAAGTGCGTGCGCTTTGGACTAAAATGAACAACTGGGTGTATGAAGGTTTTGATGAAACTTACCGTAAAATGGGTGTAAGTTTCGACAAAATATATTACGAATCAAATACCTATCTTGAAGGGAAAGAGAAGGTGATGGAAGGTCTTGAAAAGGGGTTCTTCTATAAAAAAGAAGATGGTTCCGTATGGGCTGACCTTACTGCTGAAGGTTTGGATCATAAGTTGTTACTACGTGCTGACGGGACTTCTGTTTATATGACTCAGGATATAGGTACAGCTAAATTACGTTTTGCTGATTATCCTATTGACAAGATGATTTATGTAGTAGGCAACGAACAGAACTATCATTTCCAGGTGCTTTCCATCCTGCTTGACAAGCTTGGATTTGAGTGGGGAAAGAGTCTCGTACATTTCTCTTATGGTATGGTGGAATTGCCCGAAGGTAAGATGAAAAGCCGCGAAGGCACAGTGGTAGATGCTGATGATTTGATGGAAGAAATGATTAGTACTGCCAAAGAAACTTCTAATGAATTGGGCAAGCTGGATGGCTTGTCTCAGGAAGAAGCTGACAATATCGCTCGTATTGTTGGTTTGGGCGCCTTGAAATATTTCATCCTCAAGGTAGATGCCCGTAAGAATATGACGTTCAATCCGAAAGAGTCAATTGACTTTAATGGAAATACAGGTCCGTTCATTCAATATACGTATGCGCGTATTCAATCTGTAATGCGTAAGGCGGCTGAAGCCGGTATTGTAATTCCGGCTGAAATTCCTGTTGGTATTGAGTTGAGTGAGAAAGAAGAAGGCCTTATTCAGATGGTAGCCGACTTTGCTGCTGTAGTGAAGCAGGCAGGTACGGATTACAGTCCCTCTATTATTGCCAACTATACTTATGACCTGGTGAAAGAATACAATCAGTTCTATCATGATTTTAGTATTCTGCGTGAAGAGAATGAGGCTGTGAAAGTTTTCCGTCTCGCTTTGTCGGAAAACGTAGCGAAGGTAGTTCGCATCAGCATGGGCTTGCTGGGTATTGAAGTGCCGGATAGAATGTAAAAACAGCTATCTATAAAAATAATCAGCCCCGGAATGTATTGGTCATTCCGGGGCTGATTGCTTTATAATCCTTTTATGCTTTCTTCTTGGTATATTTTCCTCGTTTCGGTTTAGCTGGAGCTGATGCAGCTTTCTCGCTCTGCAATTTGATGATTTCCATGCAGGCGTCCAAGTTTAAATCTTCCGGAACGATATCCTTTGGGATTTTGTAATTACTGCCTTTATAAGCAATGTAAGGGCCATATCTTCCGTTCATGATTTCCAGCTCAGGTTCTTCGTCGAACTTCTTGAGGTGCTTCTTTGCTTCTGCTTCCGCTTTTTCTTTTATTAATTCCAAAGCCTCTTCCAATTCTATTTCCATCGGATCTACGCCTTTGGGGAGTGAAGTATAAGTTCCGCTGTAATAAATGTACGGCCCGAAACGCCCGGCATTGACAGTAACCGTTTTGCCTTCATGCTCACCAAGGGTACGAGGTAACTTAAACAGCTCCATTGCTTCCTCTAAAGTGATTGTTTCGATGGATTGACCTTTCTTTAAAGGAGAGAAGCGGGGTTTTTCTTCATCTTCAGCACTTCCAATTTGTACTACAGGGCCAAAACGTCCGATTTTGACGCTTACAGGCTTGCCGCTAACAGGATCATCTCCCAATATGCGTTCTCCAGTCTTGTGTGCATTTTTGGCAGCGAGAGTACTTTCCACGGATGGATGGAAGGTTTTATAGAACGTCTTCATGATAGTCGTCCATTTTGTATCTCCCTCGGCAATCTCATCAAATTGCTTTTCTACACTGGCTGTGAAGTTGTAATCCATGATGCTGGGGAAGTACTGTGTCAGGAAGTCAGTCACTACTGTACCTGTATCTGTAGGTAGCAGTTTTGCTTTTTCTGCTCCGGTGATCTCAGTACGGGTGGCATCTGTGATTTTGTCTTTCTTCAGAGTAATTACATTGTATGAACGTTCCTCACCTGTTTTATCTCCTTTTTCTACGTACTCACGTTGTTGAACGGTAGAGATCGTAGGCGCATAAGTAGAGGGACGACCTATCCCTAATTCCTCCAGTTTGCGCACCAAGCTTGCTTCTGTATAGCGGGGTGGATGTTGTGTAAAGCGTTCAGTGGCAGTAATGTTCTGATACTCTAACTTCTGACCTTTCTTTAACGGTGGCAGCAGATGAGTTTCATCTTCCTGTTCCACATCGTCATCATAAGATTCTCTGTATACACGCAGGAAACCGTCGAATTTCACAACTTCTCCCGTGGCACTGAAAGCCTCGGATGTATTGCTTATGCTGATGGTTGCTGTTGTCTTTTCCAGTTCGGCATCTGCCATTTGAGAAGCAATGGTACGTTTCCAGATCAGATCGTATAGTTTCTTTTCTTGTGCACTACCTTCTATCTGTGCATTCTCCATATATGTGGGACGGATAGCCTCATGCGCTTCTTGTGCTCCTTTGGTCTTGGTGCTGAAGTGGCGTGGATGTACATATTTGTCTCCCATCATATTGGCAATGGCTTCTTTGCTGCCGTTGATGGCGAGTTCCGATAAGTTTACGGAGTCGGTACGCATATAAGTAATACGTCCTGATTCATACAACCGTTGAGCTACCATCATCGTTTGTGCTACAGTGAAGCCAAGTTTGCGTGCGGCTTCCTGTTGCAAAGTAGAAGTCGTGAACGGTGCAGCCGGGCTCTTCTTTACCGGACGTGTCGTAATATCTTCAATGGTAAATATTGCCGATTGGCAGCTTTCCAGGAGCTTCTGCGCCTCAGCTTTGGTCTTAAGGCGGTGTGCAAGTTCCGCCTTCATCTCAACGAGTTTTCCGTCAGTGTCGGGAACAAGGAAAACAGCAGTGACTTTATAAGATGCTTCACTTTGGAAAGCATGTATTTCACGTTCACGCTCTACAATGAGCCGTACGGCTACAGATTGTACACGTCCGGCAGAGAGTGCGGGTTTCACTTTTTTCCATAATACGGGAGAAAGTTCAAAACCTACAATACGGTCAAGAATGCGGCGTGCCTGCTGGGCATTGACAAGATTGATATCAATATTGCGTGGTTGCTCGATAGCTTTCAGTATAGCGGTTTTGGTGATTTCATGGAATACGATACGTTTGGTATGTTCCGGTTCCAGTTTTAGTACTTCATACAAGTGCCAGGCGATGGCTTCTCCCTCGCGGTCCTCATCGGAAGCCAACCATACGGTATCAGCATCTTTGGCTTCAGCTTTCAGTGTCTTAACCAGTGCTTTCTTATCTTCCGGAATTTCATAGTCCGGTTCAAAGTTTTTTTCAACGTCAATGCTGAATTCTTTCTTCTTCAAGTCGCGTATATGACCATAGCTGGAAAGAACTTTAAAATCTTTTCCCAGGAACTTTTCAATTGTTTTTGCTTTTGCCGGTGACTCGACAATGACAAGGTTTTTTGGCATAAATTTCTGTTTTATAGTGGCTCCTGCCACTGAATTTGCCCGCAAAAGTAGAAAAAAACAATTGTTTCCACCTTATAATATGTGGAGAATATATTCTTTTTTAGCAAAAATGACTTTTTTTGCCACGCAATTTGTTAAAAACGAAAACTCACTCCACCCATGAAATTGATACCTTCTGTGGGATATCCCGGGTAATATTGGTAGTCTTTGTTCAATAAATTGTTTGCACGGACATAGATTGATATGCCTTCAAAGACTTCGTAGCTACCGCCAAGGTATAGATTCCCAACCGGATCTACACGCTCGTTGCCTATCTTCTCACGAGTGATGTGTTGATAACCGAGGTTGATCAGGACAGAAGAAATCGGACGAATGTCTACCTTGAAGCTTGCTTCGAAAGAAGGCATGTAATAGAGTAGCTGGTCTCCGCTGTTATTTTCTGTCTTAGCAGTTTTCCAGTCACGGTAAATGCCCGAAGCGGTGAAGGAAATAATATCCTTATAACTGTAACTGGCTTCGGCGCCTGCATATATGTTATGCATATTTCCTTGGAGCAATTGAAGGTATGAACCGCTATAGTTCGCAATTGCGGCAGAAGCAAGATTATTCTTTAAATCCTGATATCCACCATAAATATTAAACCATAAACCTGTTACCGGACTGGTTTTGAAGCCGAGAGCGGCATTCAGCTGTTCGTAGGTGGCATCCAGTTGTGTACTACTCTGGCCATAAGGTGAAACCATTTCTAGCCTGCGGAAATCATTGGCCTGCCGTCCGCCTGTAGCCTGGGCGTAGAGAATGTAACTGTCAGAGAAGATATATTGGGCTGTCACGTCCGGTGCTACCCGGAATTTCTTGCCAAATCCGAATGCAAAATTCACGTGAGCGCCGAGACGGATTTTCCAGTCTTCGCCCTGATACAGATAATAGGGATTTAATTCCACAAAGGTGTAATCTTCAAAAAGATTGTTCTTGTAGAACGTATTGTCCATGGAGAGATCTACTCCAACAAACTGCTCTTCGGAGATTGTTCCCATTGCACCGGCTTTTGTCCGTACCATAACTTCCTGTGCGTCCTGATATTGTATATCGTGCTGGCGTTCGTAGAACATCAGGTTGGTTTCGGCATGAAATTGAAGCGGTAATTCTTCACTGGTTGATTTTATTCCGAAATGTACATCACCCGACAGGAATTTCTGCTTATTATTTGTGCTGCCGGGCATGAAGTTGAAGTTGCTTAGCCCGAAGTTTCCGGCTACATTTAAGTCCATTTTCCGGAAAGCATGTACATAATCCATGCCCGCATGTGTACGGTAATAACGTGCATCCCATTTATCCTTGGAATCAGGCAGATCTAACTTGCCATCCATGCCGTTCATGTGGAAATTCAGGTTCAGTTTGTCACTGTTAGGCAGGATGAACAGATAGTTGGCACGAGCGTCCAGGTTGCCGTAATTGCCATATCCCAGACGGGCGTAGCCGCGTTTTGCCTTATCCTGGCTTTCAGCTCCTGTATACGCCTCCATGGTAGTTGCAGGGATATTTCCCGCAGGTGCGAGTGTGGCATCATATTCCACAGTCTTTTTGCTGACTGTTGGCGGCATTACCTTGGGCAGTACGTTTACTTTGGAAGCATCTATGATGTCCGGATTGTATTCTTGTTCTACCACGACCGTGCGGCTCAGGGTAGTATCTTTAGCTTGCGTTTGGGCTTGCACCCAGTTCGGTATGGTTATAAGTGCCAATGCCCCGAATATATATTGTACCTTTTTCATATTTATAATTGACGAGGTTTTTACTTCAGTTTTTCTAATCTTTCATTAATCATCTGTTCGATGTCATCGTCGGCATGGTAATTCTGTTGCAGGCTCAGCAAGTATTGGCGTGCATCCAGTTTTTTATCCATTGCTACATATACATCCGACAGCAGAACGAAACTTCTTGCCAGCCAGTAAGCGTGTGGTGTGCTCTGATCAATGAAGTTGAGTATTTCCTTTTCAGCAGCAGTGTATTCACCTGCCTTATACAGTTGTTGAGCAACTAGGTATTTGGCTTCGGCCCCATAAAGTGTGCGTGTATCCTTAGCCAGTGTCTGAAGGTCGTTCATGGCTTTCTTGTCGGCGCGTTGGTTCAGATAGGCCTTGGCACGGAAATACAGGGCTTCGTTGCGTAGCTCCGGTGTCAATTTGGTTTCGGCAAGCAGGTCGGTGGCAGCAGCGATTGTTTCCACGTCATCCTGCATCAGGGCGGCACTGCGCAGCATTCCTGTTTCTGCAAGCTGGCGGCGTTCGGGAGTGGTAGCTTTTGCTTTCAACTGTCTGTAGTCATTCAATGCCTGGTCGAACTGCTTACGGTTGAACAGAATTTCCGCACGTGCAATGAGTGCTTCCTGTGAATAAGGATTATCCGGATATTCCAGCAGTTTGCCGGCATGTTCCAATACGGCGGCTTCATCTTTCTGTTCTTTGCCAATCACACAAAGATAGTAATGGGCGTTCAGGCTGAATGCGCCGTTGGGGAAGCTTTGCAGGTAACGGGTAAAGCTTGATTTGGCAGGAGCGATCTCTCTCTTCATATATACCTTTTCTGCGGCGATATAAGTCAGAGAATCCTGCTCGCTGGCATCAAAGCGGATTTCTCCCGGCATCTTGGCTGCCAGGGCGGCAAATTCATCTACACGGTTAGCATCTACATAGATCGATTTCAAGTCACGCATGGCGAGACGTGCTTCTTCACTACCCGGATACTGGGTTACTACATGCTTGTAAGCATCTATCGCGCGATCATATTCATCGTTTTGGTAATAAAGCAGGCCGATTTCAGCAGCGGCTTTACGGCTGACCGGGCTTTCGGGATATTTATCCAGCAATTCTTTAAATGCTGCGATAGCCTGGCGACTGTTGCTTGTCTGTACATACGAACGGCCTTTTTCATAAAGAGCATTTATGGTATAGGGTGAAGATGGATATTTGTTTGCCATGCGGTTGAGCAATGCAACCTTACCATCATAATCTTTCTGCAAGCCGGCAACCAAAGCCAACTGATAGAAAGAATAATCACCTGCAGGAGTTCCCATGTTTTCTGCTTTGGTATAATATTGCTTGGCTTCATCGAAACGGCGTACGTGCAGATAACAGTCGCCTATGCGATTGTAAGCATCTGCGAGTGCAGTGGGATTTTCTCCTTTTTCCAGTTGTGTGAATTTCAGGAAACGGTTCTGGGCAAGTGTGTAATCTTTCTCATGAAAAGCTATGTAGGCCAGATTATAGTATGCCAGTGCATAAGTTTCTGTATTTCTGTCCGGAGTAAGATTTAGATATTCACTGAAGTTACTTGCTGCTTCCTGCATCCGGTTCAGACGATAATAAGCTTCTCCTCTCCAATAAATAGCATCCGCCTTGTTTTGCAGATTATATTGTCCCAAGGCTACAGACTGGTTAAAGTAACCGATAGCTTCTTGAAATTGTGCATTGGCAAAAGACTGTGTGCCGAGATGGAACAAGATTTTCTGTTTCGCCTCCAGAATTGCAGTGCCCGGGTGAGCGATTCGTTCGATGGATTTCAAGGCGGCTTCGTAACTGCGGGTATTCATGTATACCTCTACCAGATAACTGCTGACTTTGTCTACATATTGGGAATTCGGGAATTCATTAAGGAATTTCTCGAAAACAGTAACAGATTCACCGAAAGCGGAATAGGAGGTCTCGTGAATACAAAGGGCGTAATTGTAAGCAGCCTGCTCTTTGACTTGCATATCTGCATTGGAGGCAGCAGCTTGCTCAAATGCCATGCGTGCCTTGTTCTTATCTGACATTTGCAGATAAGCCAACCCCATGTGCAGATAGGCATTTTGTGCCAGTGCGTCATTTTCAGCGGTTACTTCGCCGAGGGTATTGGCCGCTTTGGAATATACACCGCAGTTGTAGTACGAAAGTCCCAGCATATAGAGTGCATCCCGACGGGGGGCAGCCTCTTTATTATTTTCCAGATACTTTTCAAATGCTTCCATGGCTTCGTGATACTTTCCGAAGTGATAGTCGGCATCACCGAGAACACGGTACATTTCAGCTGTATATTCATTATTCGGGTAGGCGGACAGATAATTCTGCGCTACTATTTCCGCTTTATCATAATTCTTTTTAATCAGGTAAATCTCTGCGATATAATAAGGCGCAAGCGCTTTGTACTTGGCGTTATCCTGTAAAGACAGGAAGCCGGTCATTGCTTCGTCATAACGTTGCTGGGTGTAGCGGATATAAGAAATGTAGTATGTGCAATCGGCTGCATACTTTTTACTGGTGCTACGGAGAGTTTCGAACCATATGGCAGCTTCTTTCACATTACCTGTTTTCAAATAGCAGGTTGCCAGACGGTACGTCATATCGTCGCGTTCTTCATTTCCCAACAGATCGAGACGGGCAGAATTGAACATAGCCATGGCTTCATCATATTTTCCTTCGAAGAAATATACGGATGCCATAAGTGCATAAATGCGATTGGCATAGGGCGTATCGGGATATTCATCCAGATAGGCCTGCAATTTGTCTAAACTTTTAAGGTCTTTTAGTTCGTAGGCAGCACATACCAGCATATACTCGGCTTCCATCCGTTCGCCTGCGACAGGCAGGGGCTTGCCTTCTGCATCTATCTGGCGCACGAATGCTTGCAACGGTGGGATGGCAGCTGCATACGCTTTTTGTTGGAACAGTGACTGTCCTTCCTGGTAAAGTCGTTGAGGGGAAGTGATATTCTCGCTGGTCTGTGCCGTAGCGAGCAAAGGTGCACAGCAGAGTGCCGTGCATAGTATTCGGGAGAGTTTATTCTTCATAATGCAACGCGTTTTTACAAAAGTACGGGTTTTAAGTCGAATTTGTTACACTTGTTTGGCTTTTTTAGGATATACCGTGGTCTGTGCGAATCATTATTCGCCCATTTCTTTCAGAAATATTCCTACCCCTTTGCGGATGGAACTCAGTCCGAAATCTTCTGTATGTATATCTTTCAGTGGCAGAAAGAAGACGTCTGCGGCATCATCCATTGCTTGGTAATGCAAGGTGTCAGTTACTGTACAGCGGAAGAATAAATCCAGAGTATGGACGGTGAAACCGGAATACACATATATATTGGGCAAAGAGAATAAATATTCCGCCTTTTTCACTTCCATTCCGGTTTCTTCTTTCACTTCGCGGCTGACTCCCTCTTCTCCGGTTTCCGCCATGTCGATAAAGCCACCCGGCAAATCCAGAGTTCCTTTAGCCGGATCTTTGGCACGGCGGCATACTAATAATTCGTTCCGTTCATTCATTATCAGTGCTACGGTGGCGGCAGACGGGTTGAAGTAATAGACGAATTCACAGTCGGCACAACGTTTGGACTTTTCATTGTTGATTTCAAAATGCACGGAACCACACTTGGGGCAGTATTTGAATTGGGAAAAAGGATGTTCCATAAATGGTTGAATATTAGGTTTTAAAATTATGTATCCAGCAGCCATTTCCAGATGGGGATAACTTTTATCTCTATGCCGTTTTTTTGAATAGTCTCCTCTTCATCGTAGGTGATGACGAGTAACGTCTCTACCGCTTGTGTTTCTGCTATTTTCAATAAAGCGTCTGTTTCTCTTTTACGGGTGGATTCTTCTTTTAGGCTATAGGATACTTGTACGGCCAATTTTGCAGTAGGGATGTAAAAGTCTACTTCTATATTTTGTTGATAAAAATAGAGTTCCTCTTCATATTTCTTTTTTAATGAGATGGCAACTATATTTTCCAATAACGAGGTCACCGGGTCTATTAGGAATAAGTTCAGCAGCCCATTGTCGATGAAATAATATTTCCGGTTCGATATTTTCTCTACTAATTTGCTGGCATAGTTTTCAAGTGAGAAGAATAGCCATGTGGCTTGCAAGAAATTAAGGTAATCGATAATGGTGTCCGTTGAAACTTTGGCGCCTGTTGTTGAAACGATATTGGTCAGACGGTTGAAAGAAGAAGGTTGTTTCACACTTTCAGCCAGTTTACGAATCAAGACTTTCATAGCGAGGTCATTGCGAATGGAATAACGGGTTATCAGGTCACCGAAGAAAATCTTATTGAATAGATTACTGAGCCATTGCCGTTTTTCTATTGTTTCTATGAGCATTAATTCGGGTAGACCTCCATAACTGAAATAGTCGGAGAATGTCCGGACTATCTCTGTACGGTTTTTGTAATACCATGTTGGTCCAATCTCAATTTTAGAAGCTTTCAGAAATTCAGAAAAGGAGAAAGGATATACATTTTGTACTATATATCGCCCTCCCAGTGTAGTAGCAATTTCGGCACTCAGCATTTTGGCATTGCTGCCGGTAATATAAACGCGATACTGTTGGTCGGCCAGACGGCGTGCAAATTTCTCCCAATGCTCCACAATCTGTATTTCATCCAGAAAAAAGATAGGTTTATGCGGATAAAGTTCTTCGTAAGAAACTTTGATAAGGTCCAAATCTTCTACAGTCAAATTGACCAGGCGATCGTCTTCAAAGTTGAAATAGAGAATTTCTTCCGGTTGATGTCCATCATTCAACAAGCTTTGTATTTGTTGGTACATCAGATAGGATTTCCCGGCTCGTCGGAGTCCCACGAAGACATAGTTCAACTGATGAGATAGATGTATTTCACGCTCTATTAATGTAATATTAGCAACAAATTGCTGATATTCAATGATTAAACGTTTGATGGTGTCTTTGTCCATATCTCTTTTTGTAATTGATGACAGGCAAATATACGAATAGTTATCGAATATATTCGATAAAATGAATATGTTATTATCGAATATACTCGATAATAAAGGTCCTATCACTCATTCATCATGGTGTAGGACCTTTCTCTAAATTAACAAACAATTTACTTATTGAACCAGAATCTTTTTTCTTGCCAGCAGATAGATGCCTTTTCCCAATCCGGTGACAGCAGTGGTGCCTTCCTGTACTTCAACCTGACGTACCATGTGTCCGGCTGTATCGTAAATGGAAAGTGTACGCTCGCGGTCGCTCTTGATGTAAAGAACACCATATCGGACATAGATTTCTATTCCATTCCATGCGTCGGAAGGTAGTTCTTCTATGCCGGTGATTTCTCCTCCTATTCCTCCGATACTGTAAAGTTTCGGTGCATTGACTGCCGCCTCTTTACTAATCAGATAAGCTTCGAAGGGTTGCACATCGCGTAAGTTACGGACGAATGCGCCACCCGGGGCGATATTCTCATACGTAGCCGGGTTAATGGCATATACCGTATCGTGTTTGAATACAGTTTCGTAGGCGGGAATCATTATTCGATTACTTCCTTCTATACGGGCGAGTTCTTTATAAGAAGTAGCTTTAACCTCTACACCGCCGGCATCTTCGGCATGGAACTGTACTTCTCCGCTGATGTTGAATTCGTCTTCATACGACTCGCTGTTTGGCAGTGAGATGATGTAGGGCTTGTTTGCTTTCATGGCAGTGGTATGTTCAAAACCATCGGTTGTCATCTGAGCCAGCCAGAAAGGTTTGGCTCCTTTCTTTCCGCTGTTGAAAGGTGCCAGTTCTCCTTGCTTCTCGTTGCTGAAACTTTGTACATCAAATGGCAGTACGATTGCTTCCCATCCGGCGGCATTGATTTTGTTACCGGACTTCATGCTGAAGTTACGTTTGTAGGTAATGTCTTTTGCTTTGAATGCCTGTGGAGAGCGGAAACCTTTGCCATGAGTCAAAGAAATCTTTTCTGCCATGCCGTTAATTACCACGTTGCCTTCATAAGTACATCCGGTTCCTTCGGGAGCGAAGATCAACAAATTCCCCATCTTGGCAGGCGTATCAAAGCTTTCGGCTGTGATGGCGGCTTGTGCATTCCAGTTTATCAGTAATAGCTGATTGCAACCGTTGAATACGGCTTTCTCTACGGAAGTCACGCTGGCGGGGATTTCTATTTCTGTCAATCCGGTACAATTGCTTAAAGCTGCGGTTGCAATCTTCGTCGTATGGTTGGAGAGTACAAGACGTGTCAGGTTGGGCAGGTTGCAGAACATATAATCTCCGGTAATGTCATTGGTAGTCAGATAATTCTGGTAGTATTTATCTCCGCCTTCTACAATGCGTGCTCCACTGATGTCGAGTCGTTGCAGATTCTTCAAACTACGGATGAATTTGATATCTGTTCCGTTGAGGTAACCGGTTAGTGTCAGGTTGACGATGGCTTCCGGATCGCCTGCTAATTCGGATAAAGTTCCGGCGGGTTCCACATGGATGGTGTCGGAGGTGTTTTGCCCGATACAGACAATGGTGATGACATCCTTGTTATAGGTTTCATCTCGTGTTGCATCATGCAGCAGGGCGTAGTAGGTGCCTTTTTCCAGGGTCTCTATTTTCTTTCCTGCCAACAACTCACCGCCGGAGAAGGTATAAACCAGTTCTTTTTTTGCATTGAACAGTGTGAGGAAGCAAGGCTGATCTGCTTTCCAGTAGACGGAATCTTCTTTATTGATGTCGATGCTGATTGCAGCCAGATTCCGGTTTGCCGGCTTGGCGATGCTTTCCCCTTTATTTATAGACAGTGGGTGTGCTTCCAGTTCTATCTGGCTGGTGTGCACAAAGGTGCCCATCTCTACTGTGCTCCATTTATCAGCTATGTCCTTAAACTGTAAGTTCAGTTGCAGGGAATCGGCCCAGGCAAATGTACCTTTCCGGTTTTCTTTATCCGAACTGGTCAGTTGAATCTTTTGAGGCATAGATTCCGGAATGATATATGGAGGTATATCAAGGAGGAAACCATTCCATTCTAAAGGATTAACGGGAGCGATGTCTACAATCTTTAAAGTGTTTAGATCATCATTCAGCCAATAACCATAATTGCTGATCTTGTTATCTGCTACTGCACTGGTTTTCATCAGATATTGCGTCAGCAAATTACTCCAATTTCCGAGTTTATCTTTTGCGCGGAAATTAAGATAATGTACACCTTGACGTAAAGATGAAGCATCCAGATCGAAAGTGATTACTCCGTTCGTGTTTTCTACAGTTTTCCGTTCTGCATAATCTGAATCCAGCCAGTATTCGTAACTTATCAATGAATTATCTGCTCTGTTGTCGCTACTGGTTTGATAAAAGAACTGCGTCAGTAGATTACTCCAATTCCCGAGTTTATCCTTTGCCCGTAAATTGAGGTAATGCATGCCTTGGCGTAAAGTTGATGTATCCAGATCGAAAGTGATTACTCCTTTGGTGCTTTCTACATTTTTTCGTTCTGTATAATCCGTATCCAGCCAGTATTCATAACCTATCAATGAATTATCTGCTCCGTTGTCGCTACTAGTTTGATAAAAGAACTGCGTCAGCAGGTTACTCCAATTCCCGAGTTTATCCTTTGCCCGTAAATTGAGGTAATGCATGCCTTGGCGTAAAGTTGATGTGTCCAGATTGAAAGTGATTACTCCTTTGGTGCTTTCTACGTTTTTTCGTTCTGCATAATCCGTATCCAGCCAGTATTCGTAACTTGTTAGTGAATTATCTGCTCCGTTGTCGCTACTGGTACGATAGAAGTACTGGGTTAGAGGCGTACTCCACTTACCTTTATCGTCTTTGACGCGAAAGGTAATGTAGTGCATGCCTTGATGGAATGTAGATATATCTGCATCAAAAGAAATATCGGATTGCATATGTGCGGTATAAACTTTTGATGGAAAATCTGTATCAAACCAGTATTCATATCCTACTAGATTTTGTCCTCTTATTGAGGTTGACAAGAAGAATAGAAATAGTATATAGGTGAGTCTTTTCATCTTGTTTCAGTGTTAAAGGGTATTGTCGCCGATTTCTACTTTGATGTTTACTTTCAATTTCCCATTTTCTGTCTTAGGAGCAATTTTTTTAGAGATGATATGAGGAATGGTGAGAGTAGTGTTGAAAGGGCTAACATTACCATAAATACCGACTTGTGTACCATCAGTACCTATATAAGCTGTTTGGGCTTCGTTAGTGAGTTCATACATTTCATCATCGCTATATATTTGAATATCTTTATTGAGGAGGGTATTATATTCAACGTTTAGCCAATTATTATCTTTAGTTATAACATTACTAAGGAAATCTCCTTCTGTACAAAATACATTGTTATAGACTGAACATGCAGGATGAAGAGGGTTAAAACTGCCACTTGAATATTCAAAATCGTAATCACCATGAATACTTCGATATATTATATTGTTTTTCAATGTTGCTCTAAGGTTATTTAGTACAGTAAAGATTATACAATTTTGTATGTTTATGGTTGAAGTATCTCTATTTCTGCCTAAAGCATTGACTATGCAGTTACTGATGCTCATATTTTGTGATTCTCCGGGCTCAAACCATGCTGCAAAACGACAATGATTAAATTGTACATCTTTAGAAGTAGTCATATCATTATTATATTGACTTTTCCATAGTGCAAAATTTTGAAATCTACATTTTATAAATGAAGCTGAAGCTAAATGCTTCTTTACCCAAACTCTATTGTTTGAATAAATACCTTCTATATAAAGACCTTCTGCAGGCTGTCCATTAACGGAATCTAATGCGATAGTGAAATCACCATTGATACGAGTGGCATATGCAATATTTCCTTCTTTTTCTGTGGCTTCGCTGGAGTGCATTACATATCCATTACCATAAATAGATACAGCTTTGGTAATATCTGTAGCATTAAATGTGCTGGGACCTAATATAATTGTATTGCCATTTTCAGCAGCTGCCATTGCTTCTTTATATGCGTCCGCTCCATAAAAGAGTTGTGTTGTTTCTCCTTTCTGTAAAGTTACTATAGGAACTTCTTGTGCTTTTACACCACCTGTTGCGGCGAAAATCATTACTAATGAGAAAAATACCTTTTTCATAATCATAATTATTTAGTAGTTAATAGTTTATTAATTGATTTTGTTTCAGGGAATGCCGGGTCATCAATGCTTGGGTCGGTTTTCTTAGTACGGGCGGTTGTTGTACTGCTGTATGCGTATCCGTTTTTATTATGAGCATACGCCCGTATATAATAAGTTGTGTACCCGATAAGCCCTGTTATTGTTACTGACACTTGCCCTGTAGTGCCATTTGTTTTAATAATTCCTTCATTTTCTTCTATAGTGGGTGTTCCTGTATGACTGTAAATAAATCCTCGTTCATCAATCGTTGCTCCTCCATCAGTAGAAACAGTTGCGGATACGTCGAGGGTAGATGGGGTAGGGTTATTGACCGATATGTCTTTTAATGTCGCAATAGTGGAACTTCCCGTCTTTATTTTAATAAACGCGCTGCTGTATCCTACTCCTTTTGAGTTTATGGCATAAGCTCGTACATAATATTCCGTATTATACTTCAGTTTAGTCAATACAGCTTCAAAATTATTGCCGGTAGAGGGCGAGATGACAGAGTCATTATCTATGGTCGGTTCGGAATTACTTGTACTCCAGCAGAATCCTTTTTTAGTGATGGCAAGACCACCATCGTCTGTGACGGATGCTTTTATGACCGCATTGTCATCATTTACCTGCACTTCCTGAAGATTGCCGAGTGTTGGCTTAAAGGTTTGTTGAGTTTTCACTGTAATACTGGTGCTGTAGAACATACCATCGCGGGTACGTGCGTAAGCGCTAATATAATAAGTTGCACCTTCTTCAAGTCCTGTTACTGTGAAATCTACGGCGTTACCTTCTGATTCATCTTTTACCGATGCGTCATTAATTGTCGGTGAAGTAACCGTTTTGCTGTAACAAGCCCCTTTTTCGATTATATTGAAATTGGCAGCTGCCGTGATGATAGATTTAATATGTACGGATGATACATCCAAGTCACTATAATCCGGTACTGAAAGAGAGACGGTTTGCTTGACAGGGGTAGTACACTCTATGGTGTTGCTGTAGCCGATTCCCTTTTCATTGAGAGCATACGCGCGAATATAATATTTCTTTTCCGGTTCCAATTCTTCTATAAGAGCGTCGAAAGCATCCGTTGTTTTTTTTATTTCTACTTTGTTTCCGTTTACGGAAGGTTCGGTGGTTTCCGCACTCCAGCAAAATCCCCGTCCGAGGATGTCGAACCCTCGTTTGTCGGTGATGGTTGCAGATACTTTCACGCTGGTGGCGGTCAGGTCTTTGTCTGTGATACTGCCCATGCTTAAACGTGGCGTTTTTTCTGTGATGCTGAATGATATAATTTCTCCTCGTTTTACGTTATATCCGCTGGAGGCGTAAATGCAGAAATAATAGGTTCCCGGTGACATCTCTTTTAAATCGCAGAGGTATTTGTTGCCTGTATTCGAGGAGGAAGCTTTTTTAATGACCTTTTCGCTACCGGAAGTAATGATTTCCTCAGAAGTAGCGATTAGGAATCCTATTTCATTTTGGGTTGTACTTTTAGGGTTGGCTATCACTTCTCCTGAAAGGGTTATATCTATGCCAGGTTTGTCCAAGTCTTCTGCACTTCCAGTCGTCACGGCGGGTGCGAAACTTGTAGGTTCGGTGTCTTTTTCACAGCTTGCCACGAATAGCAACAGGCTGCACCAAATGATATATTGTAATCTTTTCATCGTTTAAATGGATATTAGAATTAAGAATTAGAAAAAGAAGCCAATGCCTGCGCTGAGTTCGTGGTATTTGAAGTTGACGGTTTGGAATCCCACGGATACCGCAAATTGTCCCAGTCGTCCGATGGCGCCAAGTTCAGCGGCTACGCCTGTGGCGGAGTGGTCGGTGTTCTTTACCAGTTCGCCGTCTATCGTTTCCCATGCCAGAACCCGGTTGCCGTATCCTGCGCCAATGTAGGCATATAGCGGTTTGATGATTTGACGTAAATAGCCTGCCGTGATAGACATGCGTGCTTTGGTAGTGACACCTTCTTTATAATAAGGTGTACCCGTGCCATTGGCCAATGCTCCTGTATCATCGCATTCCAGTTCGGTGGATGCCGAACCGAAGTCGCTGCGGAAGCGTAGATACGCTCCGTTCTTACTGACAATGCCGACCATGGCGCCAAAAGAAATCTGTGAAGGGTGATAGCCGACTTCCGCCATTACCAGCGTGCGTCGTGGCTCTTTAGGCTTGATGGTGGACTTCATTTTAAAGGTAAGGCTGCTCGTCTTGCCAGCGAAAATAGTGACAGTACTGTCCATCGGGAAGAAAAAATCTTTTTCGATGCGTATCCGGTACTCTTGTAATGGCATTCGGTCACTCTTGTAGGGTGTCTGTCCGGCAAGCTCATTGTTTATAAAAACTTTGGCGTCCTGTTCGGGCAGGGAAAATATTTCCAGATATCCGAAACGGGGTTTCAGTGTTACGCTCATGATCTTCTGCTCGCTACCCAGATCGATAATACCGGCTTCGGGAGCGTACATGGGTGATTCTACCCTGTAGGTATGGGTGCCTTTTTTCATGGTAGCGGTGAACAGTCCGTTTTCGGTCGGTACTTTTTCGTCATCGATATAAATATCGGCAGTTGCCGGATCGGGACGCATCACAATTAGTTGGGTATTCGTGTTTGTGGGTGTTTGCTGCGTTCCGTCTCCTATTTGTATTTCCATTTCATAGACAGTGGCTTTCTCAATAATGTCAGGATAGAAATAATTGCGGAGTACGCCGAACTTATCGTGCATAATGGAAATACGTCGTGCTCCGCGAGGAATGTACAGCCAGATTTCTCCGGGCTTGTTTTCACGGGAAACGATTCCAAGTGCATCCGGTTCGAACATTAGGTCTTTTTCGGTTGTAACGATGCGGATTAGTGCGCATACTTCTCCGTTCTGATCCCGCTGAGGAGCGGTGATCCGGGCGGTGACATCTGTTTCCATCCGGTTGAATGAGGTCACCTGGATTTTGTTTTGCGCTTTCGTAGCAGTTGCAACGAAGAACAAACTTATCACTAAAAGTAATTTTATCGACAAGCATTTTGTGATTTTCCTGTTTGTCATAGCGTGTTTTTTTGTTTCTTCCGTCTATCCTCTCCGGCGGAGGTTACTATATAAAAAAGCGTGAGGACCGTTTCTGTTCATCTATCCTTAAGGTTCTGGAATACCTTGCCCCAGATGAACAACAGCCCTCACGCCTATGTTATATTATATAACGTAGACGTGAAGAAACTGTTGCTATTGCTCCGGGGTTGAATTTTCCAGATTCTAAGGATGGAACAATAACTTTCGCTTCTTGCGTTCGTAAACTCACATTTTATAGTCTTATGCGTCACCTATCTCTATAAGCAGCAAGACTTGGTACAAATGTAGGATAAATTTTCTTAATAAAGAACTTCCTTTGGATAATTTTTTATTATAAATAGTGGAACTTCTGTTAATGTCTGCTGTATTTTTTCTGTATAATCTGTTATATCGACCACTTAGTATGGATATAATGTTGTTTGTCTATGAAACCGTATTCGGTAATGTCCGGGTATGGCGACTGTCCCTCTGAATCTGCGCTTTGATTTGTCTTTCTATAAATCTACTTTTCTTCTTACAGTTCTTTCAGCTTTTCCCGAATCCCCTCATTTGACGGCTTTACGGCTGAAACTTCCGGTGTATGAGCTGAATCATCCAAAAATCACTCAGTGATGCCATACTTTATCAATCTGACAGATTGACAAAGTGATAATCCTAATGCGCGAGAATGTTTTCTTTCAAGCCCTACCGGAGGGAAAGAAGAAAAAACGCAAGGATAACGTTTGGTGAAAGTGCACGATGAGTATTGTTTGTAAAGAAAAGGAGTCGCAATGTTCTTCTTATGCTCTATTTTATTCCAAATAATCTTCATCTTTGATGTAATTGCAGCAAAAAGGAAGATGCTGAATGATCCGGCTTCGTATTCAAATAGAACAGAATAAATAGGTTTTGGAGGAAGGCTACACCCTTTTTCCCGGATGGTGTCACCCTTTTAGCAAGATGACTACACCTTTTGCACCGAATGGTGTAGCCATCTTGTAAATTACATCGTTAGTTTTACTCCATTACATTATTAGTTTTATCCAATTACATGGTTAGTTTTGTCCAATTACATCATTAGTTTTAGGCAAACAGATGGTCTATTTCAAGGAAAATGAGGATTCATTGTGCTGGAAGAGTCTTTTTAATTCAAGCGTGTGTTAGCGGAATTCGCATAATGACATCTTTATGCTTGTGAAATAGGGATATTAGTGTCATTGTTCTTGTTCGTTAACTATGGGCATGTTGCGTCTATATATCGGACGTGTTGTATCTATATATCCAATGGTACCCATATATGGTGTTTTTTGCTGTCTTTAGCCTAAAAGCTGATAAACAGGGTATTCTAATAATGGATGAAAAAACTGAAACAAGAAATCTTACAATATTTTTGAATAAATAATAGTCGATAAATAAGAAAATAATTAAATTTGTAATTTGTTAAACGTATCTCTTATATGAATCTTTTTCAAAAAGCGAAAGCTACTATAATGCATTTTATGAAAAACAGACATGGCTGCAAACTTGAAATGTATGACGAAAGCGTTGTTGAAGAACAGCCTTTGTCAACAGAAAATATAACATTCTCATTTTGCAATATAAATTATCTACAGGATGAAGCTTTTATTTCGTTGGTTTCTGATGAATTAAAAGTTCCTGACGATAAGGTTGGCATAGGTATAAGAAGGATGATTAAAGATATGCGGCAAGATATCATTTGCTGCATTGAATATCCGTACATTGATGTTTACTATAGAGATACTTATTACTCTTTTTATTCTAAAAAGCACTGTGATTATAGTCGCTATTGTTTCAGAATATCATTCTTTTCGGATGATGTAAACGAACACAACTTTTACGATCTGAATCTTTCCGATAAATTCTATGGATATATGGTTTTGAGACCGACTGTACGTCGCGTTGTAGGTTATACGTTTTTATCTCCTGCTCTTTTTGAGGAGCGTGAATTTGTTTGTTGCTTATGCAAGAAAGATGTTTCTGTCTATGGGCGAAAGTTGTCTGTTACCGGATTCCCGTTTTGTGGTCAGGACGGTGAAGCTGTGTCATGTGCGGAAATTTCTTTAATGATGATGATGGATTATTTTTCTCATAAGTACAATAAATACAGTCAACTCCTTCCATCTCAAATAATTAAAATTTTGTCAAGATACAGCAATGAGAGGCAGCTTCCATCACGAGGACTACCATCCGACATGATTTCATTTGTTCTGAGAAAAATAGGTTTTGGCATACGCACTTATACACGTCAAAAAGAAGATGCAGACTATGAGGTTTACAGTAACGATGAATTTAAAAGGTTATTGTATATATACATAGAATCAGGTTTCCCTATTATAACTTGTACCAGTGATCATACTTATCTTGTTATCGGGAAAGAAAATAAGATTGGTGAAGATAATGTTAAATTGGTAACAATAAACGATAATGAAAGACCATATAAACTTATTGGTTATAATGAAGAAATAACTTCTTTCATTGTACCATTATATGAAAAAATATATTTGGATGCTGAAATGATTCAAATAGACGAAGTCATAAAAAGTCTGGAAGAGGGAATCCCTGGTTTGAAAATAAAAAAGGAAGACACTAAATATATTTATCGATGTTTTCTAACTACTTCCCGTTCCTATAAGGAATATATTACGCAAGCCAACAATAAAGATTCACGGGAGCATTTCGTCTGCATGGCAATGCCTCGTTTTGTATGGGTATGCGAAATGATAGACACTGAAGATACGGTGATAAAAGACCCCAAGAGAACTCCTGTGAGTAACATTATGCTTTTTGATGCGACAGAAGGAAATGCATCGTTGAATTACTTCATTATGGCTAAACTTTCAGACAGAATAATTGTTAGAACAGTAGATAATAGTCAGTATCACAGAAAAATATACAAGCAATTTATGGGAAACAAAGATATTTTTTATACCTTTGACCGCAATTTGAAAGGAGAACATACTAAATGGCAAGATTAAAAAGTACTTATTCAACTTATGTTGCGGCGCAGGAAAAGAAGGGTGCTGTAACATCTTTGTCGCATGAGGCAACTGTCCGCATTGATACGAGAATATCTAAGGCTTTTTCTTCTGCTCAAAAAACTGCGACCGTAAAGCAATTGAATTCTGTAAAACTTATGAGACAGAGAGAATTGAAAGGCTTGACAGGCAATGCGAATTTTTAAAAAGAAAAAGAAAAAAAGTGTATTTATTTCTGAGGGTCAGCCACCTGAAGTAAATGAATTAGGAATAAAGAGTGAATACAACAATAACTTATTTACTAAGATTATATTGCTCGTATTTGCTCTCTTGGGTTTTACTCTTTGTGTTTTGGATATTCGTGATGACGGGATGTTATTGAAATTGTCTTTTGGAGAAACGGAATTTAATTATGCAGGTTCTTTGATAGGAGTTGTGGTTATGATTATATCTATGATTGTGATGCTATTTCATAAACCCGGAGTTCATCTGAAAAAGTAAAATCCTTATTTTTTATCTTATCTCATTTCATGATAGCAGGTTACTGTCATGTTCAAATTATTATTTTGAATCAAGAAAAGATTTAATATGATTCGTTCATAGTAGGAGTTAAAGCCGATAGTTCTTTTTACCGATGTCAATACTATTGGCTTTAACTCCTAAGCCAACTTGTTGGCTGATAATTTCTTTAACTCCTCTAACTCCTGCGTATGAATTATGTAGGTTAAGATATTGGTGACTGTAATGCGATTGCGGTGAGAGTATCGTGTCAGGACGACGTGCGTAGTGCAAGCAAAATTGCCTGCACTTAAATAAAAGTTGCTGCCACCACTGATTTTGGGCTGTTTATCAGTCGTTTATGGCGGATAGTGTAAGCGTGCAAGTAAAAGCGTGTATAAACTCTTTGTATATAAATAAACTGTCATTTAATGACCACTCCCGCTGATTTGTTTATCATTAGAATCTATGTAACATATGCTTGCCGGTTTATGACTTTTAAAGGTCGGTACAAAAAAGTCTCCCTTCGGATTATGTATCGGAGGGAGACTTTTAAGAGAAGTGTAATAAAGAGAGACAGGCTTAATCTATCTTCATAAATTTCTGTTGTATAACCTCATTATCGGTTTTTATGATTATGAAGTAAATCCCTTTACTCAGTGAAGAAACATTGATTCCTTCGTTGGGAATCACCTGTTTGTCCAATATCAGTGTTTGCCCCGCAGTATCAGAGATGCGTACTTCTTCAATGTTGCCAATATCTCCTCGAATATATAAGCGGTGGCGTACGGGACTTGGATAAACCAACAGTCCTTCCGAAATAGGAGTAATTCCGGTTGCTTCGCCTATATGCAGGCTGACAGGAGTGGTTAAACTGCCCGTCAGTGTACCGCTCCATTCTATTTCTTCCTTGACGTTGTATTCCTGCTGGTCGGCGGTGTCGAAGGCACGTAGGGTCAGTTTGCCATCGGTTTGCTCTCCATGTGCAGTGATAAATAGATAACCGTCTTTTTCAACGGCTATACCTCTACATTCATCGCCCACAAATACACCGACAAGGAATTTCCCTATTTCAGCTTTTTGCTCTCCGTTGTAAAGCTCGGCTATGGCAATCATGTTGTCTTCGGACTGGTGAATGTCATAACTCCATTGTGCTGATGGAGTGAATGGTTCTGATTCTGTACCATTCGCAGTATAGTTGAAAGACTTCACTGATTGAGAATAGTACATATAACCTTCACCGGGAAGCAGGTGGGTTAGGCTACCTGTCCATGTACTTCCATCGTATATGGCAAAACTATCCAAGCCTTTGATAAGGTCATTCTCTTCAGCTTGCAGATTTTGCAAGGCTTGCTCCAATGGTAAAGTGACGGTAGGAATATAACCTATCCAGTTCCAGCCCTGATTTAGGGTAATGGTGTTGCTTGTCGGATCTGCCCCCTTTCCGGTCAGTTCAAGAGTTGCCTCTTTCTTCATCTTTATCTTGTAAGCTTGAGTAGTGCTCAGACTGTTCAATGAACCTTCCCAATCATTTTCATTTTTGTTCGTCAGTTCTCCGTTTTGTCCTTTTAGGATGAGGACGGACTCTTTGATGGGAGCGAGTAGAGCTGGTATATCGTTTAGATTCTGATCCTGCACGTTGATAGAGAACCAGTTCCAGCCCATAGAGAGGGTGTAGTTGCGGGTGATTTCTTTTTCTCCGGCTTCCACAACGCTCACTTTTACTTCCGGTTTCATGTCCATACCTTCGACGGCAAACTGTATCATAGTTTGTCCCGGGAGCTCGCCTGATATAGTGAAGGTGGCTTTGCCTTCTTTATTCAATGTGGCTTCTGCCGGTTCTATGGCAGCAATGGTGGAGGAAACGGAAGTTGCGGTCACTTTCTTGCCTGTTGAGGCTTCTGCGGGATCTACGGTTACTGTAATTTCAGCCGTTTCATTGTACACCACTTCAATCTCGGAAGCGACCACTGCCTTGGGCTCTTTTTCAATGGCTATCTCTTGGCTATAATCACTTTCCATTTGTATGCCGGCATAGCTCTTCACACGTTTGCTGACAGTCAGTATCACTTTATCGGTGGTAGCCATAGCCTCGGCAGGTACAAAGCGCACTTTCGAAACGAATTGCTCATTTTTGTTTTGCGGGTTTACTTCAGCGTTCTTGAAAGTCACTTCTCCTGCTACCGCTTCTCCGTTGCGAGTAAGGGTGATGAACTCGGCAGTCATGGTTTCGGGCAGCATGAACTTGCTAAAATCAATTTCTATGCCTGTCTCATAACCACGTATGGCTGTTACGGTAGGCTGTGCGGTTTGTACCATGCCAATGTTCACTTCCAGCTGTGGGGGAGGAACGGGGAGCCATTCACTGTAAGTTGTCTGGTAGCCTTCTTTTTCAAATTTCACTTGCCAGAGACCTTGGGGGACGTCCCAGGCGTACATACCTTTCTCGTCAGTGAATAGTGGGTTTTCCTGGGCATACTCGGCTGCATCCCAAAGCTTTATTTCTTCGTGCAGGTCGCCGTACATGTCTTCTACCATTTCCTTGTAGTAACAAGTGGCGGTTACGCCTTGTAGGCGGTTGGTTTCGACGGCTTCGTAGACGTAGCCGGAAGGATCGTGAATAGGGCTGGACGGAGGTGTCGTGGAAGTTGGTGGATTTTTTCCTTCACTGCTATTATCATCTGGCTCACATTTTAAGTTAGGTATTTGCATTCTTATTTCATGCTGCCATTTTTGATTATACCAATCAGCCCACAATGAACTATATAAGGATATATTACAAAGTGCTAATGAAGATATCTTACTTGGATCTCCTGCAATGCTTATTAAAGTAGCTAGATCAGCATTGCCTGCGGTAATATATGCAGCTGTTATTCGTCCGCCTAAATTTGCTGCTTTTTGGGCTAATTCTTCCATACCTGGACAGTTTACAGACAGAATGCTTTGAACCAGATTTTTCCAGTCCTTGTATGCGTCCATACCTTTTTTGGCATTAATGCCCCAATCTAGGATTGAACAGAACTTTCCAAAAACTTTTAGTGCATTGTTTAAGTTCTTTTCATATCTAACAAAGCTATTCCACAATTGATCTCTTTTCCCTTTATAAAAGCTTAGATCTTTTGTTAGTTTTTCTCTTATAGTAGGGTCAGTACTGGCTTTTAGACGATTTTCAAGGTTTTCAACGATTGACTTATATGTAGCCCATTCTTTTTTTGCTAAAGCTAGCCCTTCGTCAATTTTGTCAATATGTTTTTTGAAGAATATTTTAACGATATCATTGTGTTCGTTTATGGCCATCAATGTATTGCTTAATATACTGAAATTTTGCACTAATGGTTCCAATAGAATATCAGATGAAGATTTTCGATTACTAGGCTGGCCGGAATTTTTAATTGTTTCTATTTGGTATAATAATTTATCCATTACACTTACTACAGAATAATTGTTTTTTTCTAACTCAAGAAATATAGTATCATTTCCAGTAGTTCCTATTGGTGTATAGCCTAATTGTTCGAAGTCTTCAAAAATAAAATCTTCTCCTTTTTTTAGTGTCACTTTTACGGTGTAATCATTATTTTTAATCTCATAGTTAGAGGTATAAAGTGAATCAAAGATTAAGTGAGAATCACTAATTGGAGTTTTTTTTAGTGTATCTACATATTGGTTTATATACGCTGATACTGCATCATCTTCTAATACTTCTAATGCTTCAGAAAAAAAGGGGTCTGTTTGAATATTTTGTATCTCATCATCTATATTTATGGAACTATCCATCATATAGTCCATTTCAGAAATACTTTTTGTAAGTATGCTTTTGTCAAGTAATATATGTGTTTCAGCCTCTAAATCGACACTTACATTGATAGGCAAATTGTTAGAACTAAATTCACTTGTTGCAATCCATTTGTCTTTCTTCTTATTATAAGTTGCTTTTAATGAACGTACTTCATTTTGATCTGTAAATATATACAATGTGACATCTGAAACTACATCAGGACTATTATTAGTTAAATCTACAATGAATGTAATATCAGTGGTAGTATAGAACATATAGGATGAAGCGCTAGTTGTTCCTTTCTCTATATCGAAAATAACTTCAATATTTTGTTTCAGCCAACCATTGTAGAAAGTCATAGTCACTGTTTTGGCTCCTATGGCATTCATATCATACAGGCATTCTTGTGTTTCCGACTGCAAGTTTATTCCTTGCTTATTCGTAACTTTTGCATGAATGCTATGTGTCGAAAGATTATATGGCTCATTCAGCTCACAAGTTGTAACCCATACTCCATTAGCCAGCGATGTGGTTTGACCGATGAGTATGCCATTGTCGTATATGCTGACTTCAGAACTTCCTTGTGCCGTCCCGCTAATAGGAATTGTTGTTTTGGCTACAGTTTTAGGTACACTGATACTCAAATCTTTCACTTCATAGAATGCAGAACCTATGGGTTGGCTTACTTCTTTGCCATTCAGTGTAAATTCCACAAAAGCGTTTGGCTGATAGCTGCCGCCTGCGGTGGGTATCACGCAGAAGCGCACTAAATCAGTGTAGTTGGCTAATGGAATGATCAAGCGATTGTTATCCAGTGTATAACTGGCGATACTGTTGCCTGCCATGGCGGAATTTTCCACATACGAACAACTTTCTGGTAAATCAACTACTAACTGTACATTACTTACTGAACCGGTATATTCTTCCTTAAAATCAATCTTTCCTTTCAGTGTCAGATAATTACCTGCCACGATGGAGGCTTTGTTGACAGTAAATGACGTATTGTCGCCTGTGTAGTAAAGTTTGCTTTCGTCTAATGCCGGGATATGGCTGTTGGCAATCGAAGAGAGAATACCACTTTTTACAGTCACGGTGCTTTGCACATAATCCGTTCCTTCCACCAGTCCGGATGCCGCCAGTTGAGACAGCTTCAAGATGGAGTTGAAGAATGTACTGTTTGCCATGCTGACCAAAGCATAGTCCCCGTCGGGCAGCTCATTGATGGAAAGAGATTGATTGGAATAAGTGTATTTCTTTACTAATTCTCCCTTGCTGTCATAGAGGATACCCACCACACTGGCGTTGTCAGTAGTGGTATAAGAGGCATTAATACCTCCCCATGCTATGATTTTGAGCAATACACTTGCTCTCTCAGCGTTTTCATCTATTATTGCAGTAGCAGTAACTGGTTGGAAAGCACTATTCTTACTACTTGCCGTGATACGAAGTTGATCGCCAGCCGCTACTTCTTCCAGAAGTACAATAGAGGGATATTGTACAGAAAAATCAGTGATTTCTTTCTGTTGCGTTTCATTGTAGATGATGTAGGCTATGTTAGCGTAATCGGAATACCAATCCTCCGTGGTTGCTTCTGTGCCCGCCACTACACTGGGAGTGTATGTAAGACTTAAGCTGATGGTTGCTCCTGCTATCGTTTTCAACTCAATTGTTCCCAGATCTGTTCCTTCGCTGAAATCAGCCTTCGTCAAAGTCTGGCTGATATAATCAGTGGCAGATACGGAAATTGTGCTTTCATCATTATAAACTTGTAGCTCAAACTTGCCTTTGGCATCCGTCTGCGCGATGAATGATTTTGAATATTTGCCGTTCAGCTTTTGGGAAACGGAAACTGTGGCTCCTGATAGTACACTACCGCCCGCCTCTTTGACAATTCCTGAAACCGTCACTGTCTCAATAGGAGTCAACGTATAAACCAGCTGGTTTTCTTTTTCCTTCACACTGTAGACCTGATTTTCCGGAGCTACATACTGCATTCCTAAATCCTGATTCAGAACCATCCGATACCCGATTTCGGTTCCTGCTGTCTGTGCCTTCAGTAGGTTGCCTTGCGACAGGTATGCTTGTTTGGAATCCAGCCACGTAATCTGTACCTGATTGGTGACATCTGTGCCGTCTGGAGTCAGCACTTGTAGGTTTACGTCAAGCAAAGCCAGCAGTGAAATGAAAGTTACAGAGCGGTTCTCATCTTTGATCTCAATGTTTTCTATCTGCCCCAGCACTACACCAGTCGGAGTTTTCAGAGAGACATTGTAAGTGCAATTCTTTAGTAATCCGTTGAAAGTGTACGACGTGCGGTCGGACACCACATAGCGTTGTTTCTGTCCGTTCTGCAAGTTTTGCAATTCCAGAGTCATATTCTTGTAAGCTCCTTCACTATCGGCAGGCAGGTTTACTTCCAGGGTTTTGACGTCTTCGGTCAGTGGCAGGATGGTGAGGTCTTTCCACACCGGTGCCTCTGTATAGAGAGGAATGGCAGAGGCAAGCACATGGACGACGGCTCCATCAGCGATTCCTTCAAAAGTATAGCTGCTTACTGTTGGCGGTGTGATGGCATGGCAGGTGATATCTGTCAGATTTTTGCAATTACGGAAAGCGTAGTTGCCTATTCTTTCTATGCCGGCAGGCAGGATAATCGTTGACAGGTTGGTGCCGTCGAATGCATAGCTGGGAATTTCCGTATATCCGCCTGTTCGGCTAAGGTCGAGCAAAGTACAGTTACTTAGGTTTGGGGCGATGCCGAAGTCGTAGCTGTTCATCTGACCGCTGACAATGAGCATCGAAACTTTGCTATAATTGCTTGAACCACCGACTACATTGCTTACGGCATTCATGATGCTGCCCGGAGTGAAATCATCAATAATCAGTTCACCTGTTTCCGCATTCCAGTGATTGGCTCCCGGATTTCCCGGGCTGTCCGGATTGAAGCGGAACAAACCGGTGATGGAAACATCTTCTTTCCCCATCACGAATGAATAAGGGCTTTCAGTGGACAACAATGTTTCTCCCTGTTTCCAACCTTCAAACTGATAGTTGCTGTTTGGGTAAGCATAGACAGAAATCGAAGTTCCTTCACTGAAACGTTCTCCCGAAGTGATGTTGAAACGCCCGCCTTCAACTGGCGAGGGTGTCAGCATCAGCTTATACTTAATGACTTCCTGCGACGGATCGTCGGGATTGTCGGGATTGAAGCTGTCTGTAGCCTTGAACACGGCGGTTATGGTAGTATTTTTTGCCGGCATGGTATAATTGAAAGAACGGCTGCGGGAAATCGTATCTCCGTCCTGCGCCCAACCGACAAACTGGTAATAGTTGTTGGCATTGGCGCTGAGGTAAACAGATTCTCCCAAAGCGTATTGCTGTTTCCCCGAAGGTGAGGTACTACCTGCCCCGTCGGGGGTGACGTTGACCGTCAGATTGTATCTCTGGCCCGGTTCGCCGGGGTTGGAGGGGTTAAACCCATCCCCTCCTTCTTGTCCCCACGCCGCGATGCTCCAGAGAGCAATGAATAGGCTGAGTATATATTTCATGGATGTTCTGTTTTTATTTGGTTACCATAATTTTAAATGTCTCTTTACCGATGGTTACGATGTAGAAGCCCGGTGCGACGGGGAGCGAGATTGATGACTGTGTCAATATCCGACGCTCAATGACTTGTCCGGTGACATTGCAGACCCTCATCTCATCTCCCGGTTGCGCAGATATTAAGATTTGTCCGGTTCCTGCCGTCACTTGGGCGACATTCGTATTCTGGACTTCTTCTACTCCGGTAATGGTACGGGTAGTCAGATGCAGTTCGAAGCGGTTGGTGCAGAAGCCGGCTTCTGCCGTAAAGGTGTAGCTGTCGAGGTCGAGGCGCGTTTCGCTTCCTGTCTGTTTATCTGTTAAGATCACTTCGTCGGCTGTAACTGTGGCGTCTACCAGACTCAGGGTATATGTTCCGGATTTTCCTGTGTAAATACCTACGGAGACAATTCCGTTGCCCAATGGTCGTTCGTTGATAGCGTAATATTTGCCTGTAGCGTCCAGTGTAAAGAGTTGTGGCACGTCTTTGTCATCGCTCATGAATTTGGCGGCGTCGCGGGACATTTCATAATCCATACTTGCTTCGGGGTTTATAACTATGCGGGTACGATCGGTATAAATGCCATCGTTCAAAGCAAAATTGAAGACGGTACGGTCCGATGAAATGGCGGAACGGGTCGTAGTGCGTTGGCGTACGGTGGCGTCCAGTTGGCGGCCTTCGGCGGAGAAGCTGATTTCTTTCATTTCCACCGGCTTCTGAATGAAAAATGCTTGCATCGGACTGAGTATGTAGTTATCGTCTTCGGTTGAGACAGCGGTGTAAGTCCGGTTGCGGGTGTCCCATATGGTGATGGGAGAGGTATAGTCCATGTAATAAATATCATAGAAGCATGGATAGGGGTTGCCTATGAAGTTCCAACTGGCATTGTGGGCGAACTCGGAGGCGTATTCATCCAGTGTCCGTTTTAAGGAATTGCCGGAGAAGAGCCGGTTTTTGTTGTCATTGTTGATGGCTTTCAGGGTGAGTTGGGTCTGTTTGTTGGCTTGAATGATATAGCCGGTTCCGGCTTGCAGCGTTCCGTTGGCGGGTACGTCTTTCCAGTTGCCGGTTTCACCATCGGCTCGTGCTTTGCCGTCATAGTAACGGATGACAAAGAGGGCGTCATTGTTCACTTGCATATCTGCCCTGTTCACATCGAAAGGAAGTGTGATGAACTGCCAATACTCTCTTTTCAGATTCAACTTGTAGACGACGCTGTCGGCACGCATGGCTCCGGACTCGCTGAGTAAGTTCGTATAGACAGGATTGCGGTAGGACCAGTTATTATCATCATATCCACTAAGTGTGTGGCTTTGTGTGTACTTCTTCATAGAGAGTGCATCGGTTCCTCTGACTGTCAGTCGGCCGTTATCAAATACGGATACGGTCGGATTGTTCTTGAAACGGATATCCGCGGCTATGACCAGTTCGCCGGGCACGTTGATGAGGTCTGTTTCATAATCCAGAGGATTGATTGTAGGAAATGCATCCCAACCTGAGGCCAGTTTATAGCTGTTTACGGACCAGAAAGGCACTAAGAGTTCTGTGCTGGATTTATCTACACCGTAGAGAATATCATAGTCGTTTTCTAATGTTGGTGGTACGGATGCAAGGCAGGTAACTTTCTTGATATTGTGACATTCGTAAAATGGACGGTGACAATAGATCAGTGAAGACGGTAGAGCGATTTCTGTCAGACTTGAACAGCGATAAAAGGATTGATCTTCTAATGTTGCCAAAGTTGAAGGGAACAATACTTCTTTTAATCTACTGCATTGATAAAATGCACAATATTCTATTCTTGTCAGCCCTTCGGGAAGATTCGCTTTCTCTAATGCCGTACATTGGTAAAACGAATAGTTTGAAATGTTATTCAAATTAGTTGGGAATTTTACTTGTTGCAATGCGGGGCAATTGTAAAAAGTTCCAGGAGAGATATTAGTTATATTAGCAGGAAATTCAATGCTTTCCATACTTTTACACTCTTGGAAAGTATATTCTTGGATTTCTATCAGACTTGACGGTAATTTAATTTCTTTCAGTGAGAAGCATTGATAAAAAGAGTGATCTTTAATATTTGTAACTCCTTCTGGTATAGTTATTTGGGTTAATCCGTAGCATCGGTAAAAAGCATATCTTCCGATACTTTTCAGAGTAGTAGGGAGCTTTATGTCAAGTAAGGCGGTTCTCTCGTAGAAGAAATTTTCAGGTAATGATTCTATAGTGGCTCCCGTCAGGTCGATGGCGATTAAATTGGTGGCTTGTTGTTGTATTTGATAAAAATCATCGTTGTTTAGGGGACCGTTTATTACCAATTCGTTAACTTGTTTTACGTAGTTAACTTGTTTTAGAATTTCTTCTCCTAAAGTCCCGGCAGTAGTTAGGGTTACTGTTATTTTCTTTGGCGTATTTCCGTCTATAATAATTAAATTAGACCAGTTGGAGGCGTCTTTATAGGTTTGTGCGGCACCTTCCGGCACATAAAATACTTTAGTATAGTTGAAAGTATTGTCGGATATTGCTGGTGCAGTTTTGCCTTTAAGTGTGGTTGTATGTAGACGGAAACAATCGCTAAAAGCATAAGTGCCTATTGTTTTCAGCTTTTCAGGAAATGTAACTTTTTGCAATTGCTGGCAATATCTGAAAGCATTATTACCGATTGTTTTCAGACTGTCAGGAAGTGTTATTTCAGATAAATTGCATTGTCTAAATGCATTATTACCTATCGTTACTAGTGTTTTTGGAAAGGTCACTTTCTCTAGATTATAGCATTCGTAAAAAACTCCATCTCCGATCTCTTTTAAATTTTCAGGGAGGATGGCTTCGGATAAACCACTCTGATAAAATGCATTGTATTCTATTGTAACCAATGATTTAGGGAAAGTGATGTCTTTCAGGTTGGAACAGTAGGCGAAAGCATGATTTCCTATTGTTCCCAAATTGTCAGGAAGTATGATCTTCTGTAGTGCTTTCTTTGAGTATAGACCAGACTCGGGAAGTTTGTTATCTGGCACTGTAACTTTACCTATGTTCAAGTAAATCAAGTTAGGCATTTGCTCTCTGATAAACCAAAAATCATTTCCATCCAGGTTTCCCGAAATGGTGATACTGTCACAGTTTGCATTTTGTACTGAAGAACTCAGTTGCCCGGCAGTAGGGACTTCTACTGTGACATGGGTTGCTGATACTTGATTCATGAATGCCATTCCGATAATGGCTGTTAATAGAGTAGTAATTTTTTTCATAAGCCATTTAATTTATGATGTTGAAGTAAAATGTTGTATATGCTTATTAATTAATTATTCAGGTCTGCTGCTTTCGCTTTCGTTTTGAATGGTTTGACTACAAATATCATAAAATATGCTTAAAAAAACAAATTCTTCAAGTGGGTATTTGGGAGGTTAAGGAACGAATTGCCACACTAAAATATCTTATTTTTCCATTTAGTTTCTACTTTTCTATGTTTATCCTCTATTTGGGCAACTTATCTTTTTTTTATGTTTTCGGAAAATATTTCTGTTTGGTTACAGGGTAACCACATCCCAATGAAATTTCTTTTAATTTCTCACCTGTTATATACTGCCATTAAACTGTGACTGACAGAAGGGTGAGCGTTATCAATGCTGGAGTGCTGACAACTTATTGGAATACTTTATTGAAGCTGAACTTCTTTTCCCCGCATGAAATAAATGTGATAACTTTCCCCACTTCATATTTATTCGTACTTTTGGGGTGCAAAATATAAATAGATGATTCTTATGAAAACTGGAAATGCTTGTTTTTTACTATTGATGTGTGTAAGCCTCCTGTTTACAAGTTGTGGAAACTCTCAGAGTAAAAAGGGTGAAGAGAATAAGGTGGGTGATGATAAGGATGCTCACGGTTGTATAGCTTCCGCAGGATATACCTGGAGTGAGGTTCTGAAAGACTGCATCCGTCTTTGGGAGAAAGGAGTACGTGTAGCCGATGTGGCAGATAAAGAAAAAGCCGCCTATATTGTTTTTTCGCCCGATTCGCTGCAAGTAGAACTCTTCTTTTCTGACGACCGCCCGAGCGAAATACTGGATCGCCGCTCTTTACCTTCGGGGGGATACGCATGGAATGTAGAGGATGATGATACGAAGAATGTCCGTCTGGAGAACGATAAATGGACTATTAGTCAACGAGGAAATCTGATTTATCAGCAGGTGGAGGAACCGTAATAGGACCTTTGGAATTTCTGAATTATGGAAAACTTTGCTGCCATAGACTTTGAAACAGCCAACGAGCAACGTACCAGCGTGTGCAGTGTCGGCATAGTAATTGTGCGGGAAGGAGAGATTGTAGATACTTATTATAGTCTGATCCGTCCCGAACCGGAATATTATACCTATTGGAACACGCGTGTGCATGGATTGACATTGGCGGATACGGCAAAAGCTCCGATATTTCCCACCGTATGGCAGGAGATAGCGCCACTTATTGAAGGATTACCGCTCATAGCCCATAATAAAGGTTTTGATGAGAGTTGTCTGAAAGCCGTTTTCAGAACTTATAGCCTAGATTATCCCGATTATGAATTTCATTGTACCTTGAGTACGGCACGAAGACGGATCAAAGGTTTGCCCAACTATCAGCTGCATACGGTAGCTGCCTACTTTGGTTATGAGTTGGAGCAGCATCACCATGCATTAGCCGACGCTGAGGCCTGCGCCTGGATTGCCCGGGAAATAATAGAATAACAAAGAAAAAGAATACGAATATGGATTTAGCATCACTTACCGCAAAAGTTTGCCGCATTGCTATGGATGCAGGAAGTTTCTTGAAAGAAGAGAGAAAAACTTTCCGCAGTGAAAGCGTGGAGAAGAAACATGCGCATGACTATGTGTCTTATGTAGATAAAGAGTCGGAAAAACAGATTGTTGCTGAACTTTCCGTTTTGTTGCCGGAAGCCGGTTTTATTACGGAAGAAGGTTCGGCAGTGTATCAGGATGAACCTTATTGTTGGGTAGTGGATCCGTTGGACGGGACTACAAATTATATCCATGACAACGCGCCTTATTGTGTATGTATAGCTCTTCGGTCTAAAGAGGAACTCTTGATTGGAGTAGTGTATGATCCCTGTAGGGATGAGTGTTTCTATGGCTGGAAAGGTGGAGGTGCGTATGTGGATGGCCAGCGGATACAGGTTTCCAATGTGCAGCAGATGGAAGATGCTTTTCTGGTAGTTGAATTGCCTTATAACTCATGTCAATATGCCCGTACGGGAGAACATCTGATACATAATTTGTATGGTAAGGTTGGTGGTATCCGTATGACTGGTTCTGCAGCTTTGGCAATATGCTATGTAGCCGCCGGACGTTTTGATGCCTGGGCGGAAGCTTTCATCGGCAAATGGGATTATTCGGCTGCCGCATTGCTGGTGCTGGAAGCCGGTGGCCGGGTGACTGACTTTTATGGGAATGAGAATTTTATAGAAGGGCATCATATTATTGCTACGAATGGATATCTGCATCCTATATTGCAACAACTGATACAAGAAGTCCCTCCGTTGGGGATGTGACATAAAGAAATAGCCTGATGAAAAATACTGTGAAATATTGGTTCGGTCCTTTGTTCCATCTTTTTTTTCCACGCTGCTGCGCAGTTTGCGGAGCATCACTTATAGAGGGTGAGGATACTATTTGTACTCGTTGCAATATAGATATGCCGCGTACGAATTACCATAAAATGAAGGATAATCCTGTAGAGCGTATGTTTTGGGGAAAGTTTCCTCTGGAACGTGCTACCTCTTATTTCTTTTATCGGAAAGGAAGTGATTTCCGCAGGATCCTACATCAATTGAAGTATGGTGGAAGGAAAGAACTGGGAGCGGTGATGGGACGTTGCATGGCGGCGGAATTACTGCCGACCGGCTTTTTTGAAGATGTAGATGTTGTCATTCCCGTACCTTTGCATCCCCGTAAACAGAGAGCTCGTGGATATAATCAAAGTGAGTGGATTGCCCGTGGCGTGTTTCAAGTGACAGGGATACCTGTAGATACTTCTTCCGTGATCCGCGAGAAACATACCAATACACAGACCCGTAAATCGATTTATGAGAGATGGGAGAATGTGGAAGGCATTTTTAAACTCCGCCATCCGGAACGATTAGTAGGGAAGCATATTCTGATTGTGGATGATGTTTTGACTACAGGAGCTACAACTACTGCCTGTGCTGATGTATTTCGTGAGATAGGAGGGATACGTATCAGTGTATTGACATTGGCGGTTGCGGAAGCTTGATGAAGATAACTAAATAATGAAAACAAAAAAGGTCCGCCATAATGACGAACCTTTTTGCTCTTCCTCTTGGACTTGAACCAAGGACCCTCTGATTAACAGTCAGATGCTCTAACCGACTGAGCTAAGGAAGAATTTGCATTTAAGTTTTTCGCTCTTCCTCTTGGACTTGAACCAAGGACCCTCTGATTAACAGTCAGATGCTCTAACCGACTGAGCTAAGGAAGAATGTTGTTTTTTCTCAAATGCGCTGCAAAAGTAATAGGATATTTTGAAATATGCAATATCTTTGCAAAAAAAATATCGAAATGGACAAAATAATTGGAATGGGCAATGCCCTTGTTGACGTTCTTGCTACTCTCAACGACGACCATATTCTTACTGAAATGGAATTGCCCAAGGGAAGCATGACCCTGATTGATGAAACGAAACTGCTGATAATCAATGAATGTTTCAGTGAAATGGAAACAGAATTGGCTACTGGAGGCTCTGCCGGAAATGCAATTCGTGGTATGGCATGCCTTGGTGCGGGAACAGGATTCATTGGTAAGGTTGGTAATGATGCTTATGGAAAATTTTATCGGCAAAGTTTGTTGGAACGGGGAACGGAAGCAAATTTATTAGTTTCTTCTGAGTTACCTTCGGGGGTAGCTTCTACTTTTATATCACCTGACGGGGAACGTACTTTTGGTACTTATTTGGGTGCCGCCGCTACATTAAAGGCTGAAGATCTTTCGCGGGAGATGTTTAAGGGGTATACTTATTTGTTCATAGAAGGTTATCTGGTGCAGGATCATGATATGATACTTCGTGCCATTGAACTGGCAAAAGAAGCCGGATTGCAAATCTGCCTGGATATGGCAAGCTATAATATTGTGGAGCAAGATCACGATTTCTTCTCTTTATTGATAAACAAGTATGTGGATATTGTGTTTGCCAATGAGGAGGAAGCAAAAGCATTTACGGGTAAAGAACCGGAAGAAGCATTGGATGTGATTGCTAAGATGTGCAGCATCGCCATTGTGAAGTTGGGTGCCAGAGGATCGCTCATTCGTAAAGGAACAGAGGAAGTGCATGTGCATGCTGTCACTGTGGATAGAGTGATAGATACGACCGGTGCGGGTGATTATTTTGCAGCCGGTTTTTTGTATGGACTGACTTGTGGATATTCATTGGAGAAATGTGGCAAGATAGGTTCTATCCTTTCAGGAAGCATCATCCGGGTGATTGGTGCAGAAATGCCTGCCGAGTGGTGGGAAGATATTAAAACGAGAATCAGTGAACTATAATAAATAGGATATGAAGAAAATACTGAAAGTACGCTGGATAACTACCTTACTGTTAGTAGTAGGTGTAGTTGTCTTTTTTAGTTTCAAGAGTGGTGATAGCCGCAGTTTCCAGATTGCAAAGAACCTGGATATATTCAATTCCATCGTGAAGGAATTGGATATGTTCTATGTAGATACATTGGACCCGAATAAGACAATACGAGAGGGTATCGATGCGATGTTGTATTCTCTGGACCCTTATACGGAATTTTATCCGGAAGAGGATCGGAGTGAGTTGGAACAAATGCTTAAGGCTTCTTATGGAGGTATAGGTTCCATCATCCGATATGAGCCTAAATTGAAGCGTACAGTAATTGTGGAGCCTTACGAAAATATGCCTGCTGCCGAAGTGGGATTGAAAGCAGGTGATATCTTGCTTGAAATAGATGGAAAAGATTTGACCGGAAATACGGATGTGAGCAAAATACTTCGTGGACAGGTAGGGACAAGTTTCCAACTGAAGGTTGAGCGTCCCGGTGAGGCAAAGCCATTGGATTTTACAATTGTCCGTAAAAACATCCAGTTGCCGTTTATTCCTTATTACAGTAAGTTGGATAACAATATCGGTTACATCAACCTGAGTACTTTCTCAGGAAATCCTTCCAAAGAGTTTAAGAAGGCTTTTCTTGATTTGAAGAAACAGGGCATCACTTCATTGGTAATTGATTTGCGCAACAATGGCGGTGGGTTGCTGGAAGAGGCTGTAGAGATAGCCAACTACTTTCTGCCCCGTGGTAAGACGATTGTAACAACGAAAGGCAAGATAAAACAAGCAAGTAATACGTATAAGACCTTGCGCGAACCATTGGATACGGATATTCCTATTGCTGTATTGGTAAATAGCGGTACTGCTTCCGCTTCGGAAATCCTGGCGGGTGCATTGCAGGATTATGACCGTGCAGTGATTGTAGGTAACCGCACGTTTGGGAAAGGTTTGGTGCAGGTGCCGCGTACATTGCCTTATGGCGGTACGATGAAGGTGACTACTTCCAAATATTATATTCCCAGTGGTCGTTGCGTACAGGCAATAGATTACAAACATCGTAACCCGGATGGTAGTGTAGGGCGTATTCCTGATAGTTTGACTACAGTATTCCATACAGCTGTCGGACGTGAAGTGCGTGATGGCGGTGGTGTGACGCCGGACGTTGCAGTGGAACAAGAAAAGTTACCTAATATTTTGTTTTATCTGGTAAATGATAATCTGATCTTTAATTATGCTACTCAATATTGCCTGAAGCACCCGACAATTGCTTCTCCCGAGAATTTCGAAGTAACGGATGCTGATTATGCAGAGTTTAAGGAAATGGTGAAGAAGGCAGATTTTAAATATGACCAGCAGAGCGAGAAGATTCTGAAGAATTTGAAAGAAATGGCAGAATTTGAAGGTTATATGAAAGATGCTTCCGAAGAATTCAAGGCTCTTGAGCAGAAACTTAATCATAATCTGGACCGTGACTTGGATTACTTTGCAAAAGATATCAAGAATATGATTGCTCAGGATATCATTAAGCGTTATTATTTCCAACGTGGTGGTATCATACAGCAGTTGAAGGATGATGATGATTTAAATGAAGCCGTGAAAGTGCTGGGTAACTCGGAGGAGTATAAGAAAATGCTGAGCGTACCGGAAACTACGGTCATAAAAGAGAAGGGGAAAGAAACAAGCTTGGTGAATTTTAATTCATACCGAAAAAGCAGTCTGATGATTTTTGACTATGTAGTGTAGGTTATAGTTTGTAGCTTCTTAAAATAAGTAACCGGATAATTTTACGGCCTATCTTTACCTTTCCGGAAAAGATAATCCATAAAGTTATCCGGTTTTTTGGTGGAAAACAATTACCTTTGCTGGCAGGTTACTTGTAAATCAATATATATGAGAGTATCTCTGTTGCTATTTTGTATATTTTCTCTTTTTAGTAGCTTATCACGTGGTTCCTCTATTCCTTTTTCTCCCATCGTGAGGAGCTATTCCGTATCAGATTATAATGCAGGTATTCAGAATTGGTCTATCGCTCAAGATGATAGGGGAGTTATGTATATTGGCAATAACAAAGGTCTGTTGGAGTTTGATGGAAATAGCTGGGAACTTCATGAATTGCCTTCCAGGAACATAGTGCGCTCTGTATATATCGGTAAAGACGGCAAGATATTTGTGGGCTCTTTCGAAGAGTTCGGATATTTCGAACGTAATTCATTGGATAGCCTTGTGTACCACTCTTTAAAAGATGAAGCGAAAGATTTCCGGTTCCATAATGATGAAATCTGGACGATTACGTCGGCACATGGGGAGATTGTATTTCAATCTTTCGGTTCTCTGTTCTTTTATGACGGGCATACTGTGAAGGGGATTCGTACAAAAACTCTTCCTTTGAATTTATTTCAGGTAGGTGATACGGTTTATTCTCAACAGATAAACGGAGGGCTTTTTGTTCTTGCAAAGAATGGGCTGGAAAATCTGATTGAACGCAAATCATTGGGCAACAGTGATGTGGTGGCAGGACTTCCGTATAATGATGGCGTTTTATTCCTGACACAAAAGAGTGGCGGTTTTGTTTATCAAAGTGGAAAGATACTGAAGTGGCATACAGAATGTGATGCCGAGCTTGAAAAGTACTCTGTGAACCGGGCTGTAATGACCAAAGACAGTTGCTATATTATCGGTACGCTTTCTAATGGGATTTATGCAATAGATAAAGAAGGACGTTTACTTTGGAAGGAGAATACGGACAGCCGCTTACAGAATAATACCGTATTAGGGCTGTATTGTGATGCCGATAACAATGTTTGGGCAGCTTTGGATGAAGGTATAGCCTATATACAAAATAACTCCCTGGTATATTATTATGAGCCTCCTTACCGGAAAATAGGAATGGTCTATGATGTGCTGGTGAAAGAGGATGAGGCTTATATCGCTTCCAATCAAGGACTTTACAGGATTAGGAACAGAGTCCCCGAACTTGTGCCGGGACTGGAAGAGCAGGCATGGTTTGTTGATGAATGGGGAAAACAGATTTTATGTGGACATAATAAAGGAACTTTTCAGATATCGGGTTCGCAGGCATCGCTGATTTCGGATGTGAGAGGAGCGATGTGCATGAAAGAAGTCAATCTGGAAGGACGTTCGTTCTTATTGCAAGGTACCTATACGTTTCTGAATTTATACAATGAGGAGTCTTCGGGCATCTGGAGGTTTCTGCGGTCGTTAGGCGGGTTTACCCACATGGTGCGGGAGATCGAGATGGATCCCCAGGGGAATATCTGGGTGAAGCATTTACGGAAAGGATTATTCCGTTTTCGGATTAATCCGGATCTGAAACGGGTAGAAGATGTCAGAACCTATATGGAACTGGGTGATGTGAAAGATGGGGACTTCTCTTTGTTTAAGATCAACGGACGGGTTGTTTTTTCAAATGGGGAAATGTTTTACACTTACGAAGATATGAATGATTCTATTATTCCTTATGAATCGATGAATGAGCAATTGGCGGATTTGAAAGGAATACATAGTGTGAGTCATGCAAAAGGCAATCTGTACTGGTTTGTAAACAGCAAGATGGCATATTTGGTGAAATGTGAAATGAATGTTTTCCGGATTGAACATAGAATTCCGTTTTCTTTGTTTGATGGTTTGTCTATAGAGGAGAGAGCAGCGATGGTTTATGACAAGGCGAGTGGCAGTTCTTATCTCTGTTTGAATAATGCTGTTGTCCGGATTGATTCAGATAGTTCTCTTTTGTACAAGTCCTCTATTAGGCGCTCTTTGTGGATATCGGCTATAACGACTGAGTCGGAGTGGACGGGAAAAATAAAAAGATTGTCGGTGCAAAAAGAGAACAAGATTGATGCAGATTTGAATACCGTATGCTTCTCTTTATGCTATCCGGTTTATAATGACTATACTTACAAGGTAAGGTATAAATTGGAAGGACTGTCCGATCAGTGGGTGGAAGGTGACCGCAGTCTGCAGAAGAAATATACCCGTTTGCCATTTGGGTCGTATGTTTTTAAGGCTGAGATTTATAATGAGAATGAAGTATTGGCATTGGTAACGCTACCTTTTGAAGTTTTGAGACCTTGGTTTCTATCATATTGGGCTATCACCGGTTATGTTCTGATTGGGCTGTTGTTGTTATTGTTGTTGCAATACATCGTTTATCAGTCTGTGAAGAAGAAGAAAGACCGGGTGATTGAACAGCAACGCATTGCTCATCAGGCTGAGATAGAAATACAGGAAAAGAAGATTATCGAATTGGAGAAAGAGCAACTGGAAGCTGATTTACGTTTTAAGAGTAAAGAACTGTCCGGAGTTGTGATGACCAATATTGCCCATCAGGAGTTTTTGAATTCGTTGAAAGAAGAAATACAACAGCAGAAGTTATCAGGGCAGTATACGCGGAAGAATCTGGATAAGCTCTTAGTATTGATTAATCAAAGTATCGTTTCGGATGAGGAAAACTGGAATATGTTCCAGGCGAATTTTGACCGGATACATGAGAACTTCTTCCGAAATCTGAAACAACAGTACCCGGATCTGACAGCGGGTGATTTACGTTTCTGTGCTTTACTCCGCTTGAATATGCCGACAAAAGAAATTGCCAAGCTGCTGAATATATCGGTGAGGGGCGTAGATGCGGCAAGATATCGCTTGCGTAAGAAATTTAATCTATCTCAGGAAGATAGTCTGACGGATTTTATGATTAATTTTAAATAGTTGATTATTAACGTTATAATGTGAAAGGAAGTACTAAAATAGTACCTCCTTTTTTTGTGTTTTGCACTAAAGGTACTTTTGTTGTAGCTCTGTATTGTGGCAGTTTAAGGTGCTTTCTCTTTATTTGCAGCGAAATCATTTTTCTCCAAAAATAATAAAGAATGAAAAGCATGAGACAATTAATCCTTAAGGTACAATCGTTTTTAATTTTATTGGTGCTGGTATCTGCCAATGTGCAAGCACAAAAATCTCCTGTCGATATGGATCGCTTTATTGATGATCTGATGAAGAGAATGACGCTGGAAGAGAAAATCGGCCAGTTGAACTTACCTGTTACGGGTGAAATAACCACCGGGCAAGCCAAGAGTAGTAATGTGGCTAAGCGTATCCGTGCCGGTGAAGTGGGCGGACTCTTTAACTTGAAAGGCGTGGAGCGTATTCGTGACGTTCAGAAACAGGCAGTAGAAGAAAGTCGTCTGGGTATTCCTCTTTTATTTGGTATGGATGTAATTCATGGATACGAAACTGTATTCCCTATTCCTCTGGGATTATCCTGTACCTGGAACATGAAAGCTATTGAAGAATCTGCACGTATTGCTGCTATCGAAGCCAGTGCTGATGGTATTTGCTGGACATTCAGTCCGATGGTGGATGTTTCCCGTGATCCCCGTTGGGGACGAGTTTCCGAAGGGAATGGTGAAGATTCTTTCTTGGGAGCGGAGATTGCGCGTGCTATGGTACGTGGTTATCAAGGGAAGGATATGAGTAGTAATGATGAGATTATGGCTTGCGTAAAGCACTTTGCTTTATATGGGGCATCAGAAGCAGGACGCGACTATAATACAGTGGATATGAGTCATCAACGTATGTTCAACGAATATATGTTACCTTATCAAGCAGCCGTGGAAGAAGGTGTGGGTAGTGTGATGGCTTCATTCAATGAAGTGGATGGTGTACCGGCTACCGGAAATAAGTGGCTGATGACCGATGTACTTCGTAAGCAGTGGAACTTTGATGGGTTTGTTGTGACAGACTATACCGGTATCACTGAAATGACCGATCATGGTATGGGGGATACACAAACAGTTGCAGCCTTGGCTCTGAATGCAGGTGTTGATATGGATATGGTGAGCGATGCTTTTACAAGCACACTTAAGAAATCTTTGGAAGAAGGAAAAGTTTCAGTAAAGGCTGTTGATGCTGCTTGTCGCCGTATTCTGGAAGCTAAGTATAAGCTGGGGCTTTTTGATAACCCCTATAAATATTGTGATATAACCCGTCCTAAAAAACAAATCTTTACGAAAGAACACCGTGCTATAGCCCGTAAGACAGCTTCGGAAAGCTTTGTTCTCTTGAAGAATGAGAATGGTGTACTCCCTCTGGCAAAGAAAGGTACCATTGCTGTAGTAGGTCCTTTGGCTGATAGCCGTAGCAATATGCCGGGCACGTGGAGTGTGGCTGCTGTGATGAACAAATATCCTTCTTTGATTGAAGGTCTGAAAGAAGTAGTGGGAGGCAAGGCTAAAATTCTTACGGCTAAAGGAAGTAATCTGATGAGTGATGCCGAATACGAAGAACGTGCTACTATGTTTGGCCGTACCCTGCATCGTGACAATCGTACAGATAAGGAACTGCTGGATGAGGCACTTGCTGTAGCTGCCAAGTCTGACGTGATTGTTGCTGCTTTGGGTGAGTCTTCCGAGATGAGCGGTGAAAGTAGTTGTCGTACAGATCTCGAAATGCCGGATACGCAACGTGCACTTTTGCAGGAATTGTTGAAAACCGGCAAACTGGTGGTATTGGTGTTGTTTACCGGTCGTCCGTTAGTATTGAATTGGGAGCAGGAAAATGTACCTGCTATTCTGAATGTGTGGTTTGGTGGTAGTGAAGCTGCTCTTGCCATTGGTGATGTACTGTTTGGAAATGTAAATCCGAGTGGTAAACTTACTGCTACTTTCCCGAAGAGTGTAGGACAGATTCCTTTGTTCTATAATCATAAGAATACCGGTCGTCCTTTGCCTCAAGGGGCTTGGTTCCAGAAGTTCCGTAGCAATTATCTGGATGTAGATAACGAACCGCTTTATCCGTTTGGATATGGCTTGAGCTATACTACTTTCTCTTATAGCGATATTACATTGGATAAATCGTCCATGAATATCAATGGAGAGATTACGGCAACTGTAACGGTAACCAATACAGGTAAGTATGACGGTTCGGAAGTAGTGCAGCTATATATCCGCGATCTTATAGGCAGTGTAACACGTCCGGTGAAAGAACTGAAAGGCTTTGAAAAAATCTTCCTGAAAGCCGGTGAATCCAAACAAGTGTCTTTCAAGTTAACAGCTGATATGTTGAAGTTCTACAATTATAATCTGGATTTTGTGTGCGAACCGGGCGACTTTGAAGTAATGATAGGTGGTGATAGCCGTGATGTGAATAAGGCCCTATTTTCGCTTCAATAAGTATCTGCCTGGTAGTAGATAGATAAAGAACAAATACAGAAACTTTATTAAAAATAAATGTCTGATAACTAATTAGTTCTGCGAGTATGTAGTAGTTATAAAGTAGTACCATGTTTAGGCGTGGTACTCTTGTGGTAGCCTGTTTTTTGACTTAAATCAATTATTGCTATACGTTTGCAGAGTAATTTTAAATCAATACAAAATGAAAAGAAATCTATTAATTACATGTGTGATGTTGCTGTTTGCTGTCGTTTCGATGGCGCAGAACAAGATTACAGTTTCGGGTGTCGTTACAGATAAGACAGGCGAAACTGTTATAGGTGCTTCTGTTCGGGTAAAAGGACAGGAGAATATGGGAACTATTACGGATATCGACGGAAAATACCAGATTCCTGGCGTACCGGCGAATGCCACTTTGATATTCAGTTATATTGGTATGAAGGAACAGGAAGTGGCGCTTAATGGGCGTTCTACAGTGAATCTTATGATGGAAGAGGATAGTCAGCTCATTGAAGAAGTTGTAGTAGTAGGTTATGGTAGCGCCAAGAAGCGTGATTTGACCGGTTCTATTGTAACAGTGAAAGCTGCCGAGATTGCTTCAAAACCATCTACCAATCCTTTGGCTTCTATTCAAGGTAAGGTCGCTGGTGTGCAGGTTATCAATACAGGACGTGCCGGGCAGGATCCGGAAATTCGTGTTCGCGGTACAAACTCTATCAATGGTTATACTCCTTTATATGTAGTGGACGGACTGTTTACGGATAACATCAACTATCTGAATACAGCGGATATTGAATCTATGGAAATCCTGAAAGACCCTTCTTCCTTGGCTATTTTTGGTGTGCGTGGTGCTAATGGTGTTATTATCATTACTACTAAGAAGGCGAAAGAAGGTAAGACTCAGGTCAGCATTAATGGTTCGGTGGGTTGGAAAAAGGTTACAGACCGCGTTAGCCTGACTAATGCAGAGCAGTTCAAAATGCTTTATAATGAACAACGCATGAATCAGGGTGGCGATCCGTACGATTATACCGTATGGAATGCAGATACTGACTGGCAGGATGAGATGTTCCAAACAGGTTTCCTTACTAACAATACGGTTAGCATTACAGCTTCGGGAGATAGAAGTAAGTTTTATCTGGGCTTGGGATATGTAATGGAAGAAGGTTCCATCAAGAGTGAAAAGCTGAATAAGTTTACTGTGAATTTGCATAGTGAACATAAAGTGACCGACTTCTTACGTTTTGGTTTCCAGGTGAACGGTGTACGTGCATTATATCCTGATGCAAAAGGTGTAGGCTCTGCTTTGAAAGCAGCTCCGATTGCTCCTGTTTATGATACGGAAAGCGGTCTTCTACATACTCTTCCTGATTTTCAGCGTGCTCAGGTTTGGAATCCTATGATTGAACCCGTGTTGAGAGGTGCTCATAATAAATCTGCAAATTATCGTATGGCAGGAAATATCTACGGAGAGCTTGATTTAATGAAGAATCTAACCTTTAAGGCTACTTTCTCCCTGGATTATGCTTCCAGCCAGTCACGTTCTTATTCTCCGCTTATTTATGTGTATAACCCGGATGTAGAAGGTGGTAAAGAAAGATTGACGGATAAAGAAAGTATCAGTCAGTCGAAGTCTACATCAATGGCAGCACAGTCCGATTATGTATTGACTTATATTAATCAGTTTGGTGATCATGGTTTAACTCTGACTGCCGGTCTTACTACGAATTATAATGAATATTCTGATTTATCGGGTGGCCGCAGTCAATTGCCGGGTTATGGTGTTTCCATTGGCGAAGATATAGATAAGTGGTGGATTACTATGATTGATGATGTTACATCAGCTACTAATGGTGGATCCCAATATAAACGGTTTACAATGTCCTATCTGTTCCGTGCATTGTATAACTATAAAAATCGTTATTTGCTGAATGCTTCTTATCGTCGTGACGGTTCTTCCGTATTTAAGAGAACAGGAAATACATGGGATAATTTCTATTCATTCGGTGCCGGTTGGGTTATGAGTGAAGAGGCATTCATGAAGAAACAGAATGTAATCGATTATCTGAAGCTGAAAGGCTCATGGGGTGTTTTGGGAAGCCAGAATACAGGAGGTTCCCGCTATCCGGCCTATCCTAATATTACAAGCTCGGGTTCTGCTGTCTTTGGTGATAATGTTATTGCAGGTAAAGGACCGGATAAACTGATTTCACAGACATTGGGTTGGGAGCGTAACTATTCATGGGAAGTTGGTTTTGATATGCATCTGTTGGATGGTCGCATGCAGATTTCTCCTGTTTATTACAATAAGACAACCAAAGACTTGCTGACAAGTGTTCCCGGTCTTTCAGGTACGGTTCCTGCATTGCAGAATACAGGAGAGATTCGTAACCGTGGTTTTGAGTTGGCAGCATCCTGGAGTGATAAAATCGGTGAAAACTGGCGTTATGGTGTTTCAGCCAATCTAACGACTATTGATAATGAAGTTGTATCATTGATAAGCAAGGATTATTCAATAATTAATGGCGTTTCCCGTGTATCTGAAGGATATCCTATCGGCTACTTCTATGGATACAAAGTGGCAGGTGTTTATCAGAATGAAACCGATATCGAAACTTCAGCACCTAACCAGGTAGCTTCTGTGAAGCCGGGCGATTTGAAGTTTGCCGATGTAAATGGTGACGGTATTATATCAGAGAAAGACCGTACTATGATTGGTAATCCTACTCCGGATTTTACTTATGGTTTTAGCGTAAATCTGGGTTACAAGAATTTTGATTTGAGTGTAGATATGATGGGCGTTTATGGAAATGAGGTTTATCGTAACTGGGATAGTAGTGCCTATGCACAATTCAACTATCGCACAGGGCATTTGAACCGTTGGCATGGTGAAGGAACATCCAACTGGGATCCGATTCTTGATCCATCCCGTTCTGTAAACCTGGAAGCTTCTTCTTACTATGTAGAAGACGGAAGTTTCTTCCGTATCCGTAACATAGAACTGGGATATACCTTTGATCCCCGTTTGTTGAACCGCATCAAACTGCAATCTTTACGTATCTATGGTAATGTGCAGAATCCTAAAACATGGAGTCGCAATACCGGATATACTCCTGAAGTTGGTGGTAGTGCAACAGCGTTTGGTGTAGATGGTGGCGGTTATCCGATGCCTGTAGTTTATACATTAGGCTTTAACTTATCATTCTAAACATGAAATCTAATAAAAGAAAAACGATCAGTATGAAAAAGATATTTTATTATGTGATGGCTTTGGCATTGGGATGTTCCCAGATGTCATGCAGTGACCTGTTAGATCAGAAACCGCAAGGAGTATTGACTGAAGATGACCTGACTGGTGGTACTTACGAAACACAGATTTTTAACATGTATGCTTTGCTTCGTGGTTATCATATTGTTTCCGGAAATACGGCATTGGCTATTCATGGTATGCGTTCGGAAGATGCGGAAAAGGGTAGTACACTGTCTGACGGATCTGCAACAGGAAAAATGTTTGATGATTTTGAATATGCTGCAAGTAATGGCATGGTAAAAAGTTACTGGAATGCCAATTATACCTTGATTCATAAAGCAAATGATGTATTGGAGGAGATGAAGTCGAATCCTTCATTGACAGGCGGTGACTTAGTTAATAAGGGTGAAGCTTTATTGATGCGTGCTTTCTGTTATTTCAATTTGGTACGTGCTTTTGGCGAAGTGCCCTTGATTGATTTTAAAGTAGGGAGTGTAGCAGATGCCAATATTCCCAAATCTTCTGTAGATCAGATATATACTTTGATTGATGAAGATCTGACAAATGCAGAATCTTACTTGCCGAGGACTTGGGAAGCGCAATATGTCGGTCGTCTTAGTTGGGGAGCGGCTCGTGCCTTACATGCCCGTACTTATATGATGCGTAATGATTGGAACAATATGCGTGCGGCAGCAGAGGACGTTATTTCTTCCGGTTTATATAATTTGAATACACCTTATGAAGATATTTTCCGTGAGAAAGGTGAAAACTGTGGTGAATCCGTTCTGGAACTTCAATGTACTGCTACTGCTGCTCTTCCGGGCTCCAACGAAATTGGTAGCCAGTATGCTCAGGTACAGGGCTGTCGTGGGGCCGGTGAATGGAATTTAGGTTGGGGACAACATACGCCTACTCAATTATTGGCTGACGCATTCGAAGAAGGTGATCCCAGAAAGGATGAGACTTTATTGTATTTTATTAGAACGGGAGAAGATCCTTCGACCATTCCAGCAAACAAACCTTATGGAGAAAAGCCGATTGCCAATGCCGATGTGATAGCAAAGTACTTTAATAAGAAAGTGTATACAGATCCGGCTTTGCGCGAAAAGTATACGAAGAGTGGGTATTGGGTGAATATTCGTCTGATCCGTTATTCGGATGTCGTACTGATGGCTGCGGAAGCTGCTTGCGAACTGGGTGATAATACAAGTGCAAGAAGATATCTTGAGATGGTACGTGCCCGTGCCCGTGGTACGAATGCTAATATCTTGCCGGAGGTTACCACTGATAATCAGAGTGAATTGCGGGAAGCTATTCGTCATGAACGTCGTGTTGAGTTGGGTATGGAATTCGATCGCTTCTATGATCTTGTACGTTGGGGAATAGCGAAGGAAGTGCTACATGCAGCCGGAAAGATCGGTTACCAGGATAAGCATGCATTGTTGCCTTTGCCTCAGGACGAAATTGACAAATCAAATGGCGTGTTAGTTCAAAACCCTAATTATTAATTCATATAGTAATGACCATGAAAAGATATATTAATTTATTGTTGGCATTTTGTGTGTCAGCACTCACTTTGCAATCTTGTTTTCAGGATATGGATCATCCGGCTTTTGATTATCCGGATAGTTCTGCTCCCAAAGTGTTCTCACCAATGAAATTGTTCTTGCCTTTTGAGAATGATATGCGTGATAAGGGTAATTACACCTTCCTCATGAGTGCCGGAGGGGATATTACTTATACTGATGGCATCAACGGACAAGCTTATCAAGGCACAAAAGATACATATCTGTTAGCCCGTGTTCCTTCTTATCTGACCGATTCTATACCCGATTTAGGAAGTTGTACGGTGGCTTTCTGGATGAAAACAACGAGAAATACTTCCGCATATGGTGTCTTCAGTATTCCTAATACCAAGACTTTCTGGGGTAATTTTGATATCTATCTGGAAAATACAAGTAGTGAGACCCAGGCTTTCTTCAAGATGCATCTGTATAACTGTACATCAGTGAAAGATAATGATGAGAGATGGGTAGAAGCTAAGATAGACAATGTCTTTGGTACTGAATGGGTTCATATGGCATTTGTTTATGATGGTAGTAATTCGACAGTAACAGTTTACCGGAATGGTGAAAGTGCATTTACAAAAGAGCTGCCCGGTTATGGAAAGCTTAAATTTAAAGATTTGGGTACATTTGCTATCGGAGCATTTCAGTTTAGCACAAAACCGAGTTTGACAGAAGGTGCAGGAGCACAGAGTTGGGCATCCAATTTTCCGGGACAGTTAGACCAGTTCCGTTTCTATGACAGGGCTATATCTGCTTCTGATATCAAGCAACTTTATTCAGGTAAAGAATGATGATCGTTAGAAATAGAGTAAATATGAGAGCTGTTTATTTCATACTGTCCTTATTACTGATTTCTTGCAGTAAAGATGATGCTTCGGAAGTACCCGGAAAATTTGAACTGCAAAGTATATCCATTGGTGAAAAACAGGATCAGAGTTCCTTTGAAAATGTAGCTCCCAATGCCAGTATTGTGCTTACATTCACAGATGCAGTGGATGAAGCTACGATTCAGAGTAATATCATATTGAAACTGAATGATCAGGCGGTGGCATATGATTCAAAACTACAGGGAAAGGATAAACTCTCATTGACTCCAACAGGTGGTTTTAAAAGTTTTTCCTCATATAAACTGGTGATCAATCCGGGGGTGAAATCCACCTCCGGAGTATCTCTTACCAATGGCAAAGTCTATGAAATCCGTACAGGGATGGATGATTCGGATAAGTTTGATCGCATTCCTGACGAGGATTTATTAACTTTGGTGCAGAAACAAACTTTTAAGTATTTCTGGAACTTCGGTCATGCACATTCCGGTATGGCATGCGAAAGAACAACTTCCGGTGATGTTGTTACTACCGGAGGAACAGGATTTGGAGTGATGGCGATGCTGGTAGCGGCTGAAAGAGGATTTGTAACCCGACAGGAAGCTCTTGAAAGAGTGCAGAAGATTGTAACTTTCCTGGATAAAGAGTGTACGAGTTATCATGGAGCCTATGCACACTGGATTAACGGTGCAACTGGTGAGACAAAGCCATTTGGTGATAAAGATGATGGTGCGGATCTGGTAGAAACCTCTTTACTTTTCCAGGGACTACTTGCAGCACGTGCATACTTCAAGGACGGTTCGGAAGCTGAGAGTAAATTGTGTTCTGATATAACCCGCCTGTGGGAAGCTATTGAATGGACTTGGTTTCAGAAAAGTGGAGAGTCTGTTTTGTATTGGCATTGGAGCCCGAACTATGGATTTGAGAAGAATCTTCCGATCAGAGGTTGGAATGAGTGCCTGATAACTTATGTGCTTGCAGCTTCTTCTCCTACTTATCCTATCGATAAGGCGGTTTATGAAGCTGGATGGGCAAGGAATGGCGGTTTGAAGAATGGTAATACCTACTATGGATACAAGCTTCCGCTGGGAGCTGATAAGGGTGGACCGTTATTCTTATCTCAATATTCCTTCTTGGGCATTAATCCGAAAGGACTGAAAGATCAATATGCTGATTATTGGGAACAGAATCAAAACCATACTCTGATCAATTATAATTATTGTAAGGAGAATCCTAAGGGATATGCTGGTTATGGAGCCTCTTGTTGGGGGCTGACAGCTAGTGATGGTGATAATGGTTATTCGACACATTCACCTACAAATGATAAAGGAGTGATTGCTCCTACGGCTGCATTGTCTGCATTTCCTTATACTCCGGAAGAGTCGATGTCTGCATTGCACTTTTACTATTATAAGATGGGTGATAAACTCTGGAGAGATTATGGTTTTGTAGATGCTTTCAACCTGACAGCTAATTGGTATGATAACCAGTGTATAGCTATCGACCAGGGACCGATCATTTGTATGATAGAAAATTATAGGACAGGAATGCTTTGGAATTTATTCATGGCTATTCCGGAAATTCAGCAGGGAATGAAAAAGTTAGGCTTTGAAAGCCCTGCACTAAACTGATAAATAGAATATATGATGAGACTTATAATATATGTGATGCTTCTGCTTTACCCGTTTAGCCTGCTGCCGGCAGCTTCTGGTGGTAAGAAGGAGAAGAACTTGTCTGATGAAGAACTGATGACCCTCGTGCAGAAACAGACTTTCCGTTATTTCTGGGATTATGGACATCCGGTTTCGGGCTTGGCACGCGAACGTAGTAACGGTAATGACGATATTGTTACCATTGGTGGTTCCGGTTTTGGGGTAATGGCTATTATTGTCGGTGCAGAACGTGGATTTGTAACACGTGAACAAGCAGCAGAGCGTATGCTGAAAATAGTCAACTTTCTGAATGATAAGAATACGGACAGTTACCATGGAATTTGGGCGCACTGGATAAATGGACAGAGCGGAGAAACCATTTCTTTCAGCCGGAAAGATGATGGTGCTGATCTGGTAGAGTCTGCTTTCATGTTCGAAGGGCTGCTGGCTGCACATCAGTATTTCAACAAAGATAATCAGGTGGAAAGACGTATCCGTGGTCTTATTAATGACCTGTGGCGTCAGGCTGAATGGAATTGGTTTACTAAAGGTGGTGAGGATGTACTCTATTGGCATTGGTCACCCAATAACGGTTGGTCGATGAACCATCAGATAAAAGGGCATAATGAGTGCCATATTACGTATATACTTGCTTCTTCTTCACCCACTTATCCCATTGCAGAGTCGGTATATCATAAAGGGTGGGCTAATTCTATCGTTTTCAAGAATGGTAAGAAGTATTACGACATAACCTTGCCATTGGGAAGTGATTATGGCGGACCTTTGTTCTTTACCCATTATTCTTATATGGGACTTGATCCGCGTGGTTTGAAAGATTATTATGCTGATTATGAAGAACAGATGAAAGCACATACCCTGATTAATCGTGCTTATTGCATAGATAATCCGAAGGGGTATAAAGGGTATGGAGAACAGTGCTGGGGACTGACAGCCAGTGATGGTGATAAAGGTTACTCTGCGCATTGTCCTGGTAATGACCGCGGTGTTATTACCCCAACAGCTGCCTTGTCGTCTATTCCTTATGCACCGGAATATTCGTTGCAAGCCATGCGCTATTTCTATGAAGAGCTTGGCGATAAGCTTTGGGGAGAATATGGTTTCAAGGATGCATTTAACCTGACTGCTGACTGGTTTGCGCCATCTTATCTGGCTATAGATCAGGGACCTATTGTTGTTATGATAGAAAATTATCGTACAGGTTTAATTTGGAAATTGTTTATGAGTCATCCGGATGTACAAAAAGGATTGAAGAAGTTAGGATTTAAAACACCATACTTAAATTAAAAAGGTTACATAATTATGAAAAACATGTTTTTTAATAGTGTATTAGTTGCTTTCGTTCTGCTTGTTGCTTCGTGCAGCAAGCAGCCGGAAGCTAAGGTTGATGTGATGTCATTCAATATTCGTCTGGATCATGTAGCGGATAGTTTGAACAACTGGAAATATCGTAAAGATGCTGCAGCACAAATGATTACTTATTATGCTCCGGATGTAGTAGGTATGCAGGAAGTATTAAAGAACCAGTTGGACGACCTGAAGAACCGCCTTCCGCAATATACGGTTTTAGGTGTGGGGCGTGCCGATGGAAAAGAAAAAGGGGAATACTGTTCCCTGTTCTATAAGACCGATCGTTTCGATCTTGTGAAGAGTGGAAATTTCGGTTTGAGTGAAACACCCGATTCTATTGGAATAAAAGGCTGGGATGCTGCTTGCGAACGGATTGTGACGTGGGCTGTTCTTAAAGATAAAGTCAGTGGTAAAGAATTGGCTGCTTTTAATACACATTTCGACCATATTGGTAAGGTTGCCCGTCGTGAAAGTGCAGTTTTGTTGCTTGCAAAGATACGTGAGATAGCTTCGGATTTACCAGTAGTTATTACGGGAGATTTTAATGGTACTGTTGATTCAGACCCGATTTCTGTTCTTACGGAAGGGGGGATGCAGAATACTTATTCCACATCTGACGTAGTTTATGGTCCTGCGTGGAGTTTCCATGATTTTGGGCGCATCCCGGTTGAAGAACGCCAGTTGATCGACTTTATTTTTGTCAATGGACAGGTGGTAGCCAATAAATTCAGAGTGATAGCAGACAAGCCGGACAATGGCTATTTATCCGACCATGCGCCTATTCTGGCTAATCTGACAATTCGATAGTATCATGACTTCTAAATTATCCTTGGGGCTTGTCGTTTTACCTTTTGTGCCTTCCTCCATTGTGCAAGGTCAAGAGCAGGAAGTCCGTAACGAACGCCCCAATATTATTTTTATAATGAGTGATGACCATGCCCGTCAGGCTATGAGTATTTATGGTCATCCTATAGGGAAAGTGGCGCCGACTCCGAATATTGACCGTATCGGGCATGAAGGAGCGGTTTTCCAGAATAACTATTGTTGCAATTCTATTTCCGGGCCGAGTCGTGCTGCCATACTTACGGGTAAACATAGCCATAAAAATGGTTTCATGAAGAACTGGGCGAAAGGTTTTGACGGTACGCAACAAACCCTTCCGAAGATATTACAGGCAAATGGTTACGAGACAGCTGTTATTGGTAAGTGGCATCTTATTTCTAAGCCTACAGGTTTCGATCATTGGATGATTCTGGATGATCAGGGAGAATATTGTAATCCTCATTTTATTACTGAAAATGATACCACACGTCATTTGGGATATGTGACGGATTTGATTACTAAGTACACGGAAGAATGGCTCGACGGACGGAAAGACAAGAACAAACCTTTCTTTCTGATGATGCATCACAAAGCTGTTCATAGAAACTGGGTACCTGCAGAAAGACATTACCATCTGTATGAGCATACTACTTTTCCACTTCCTGATAATTATTTTGATGTTTATGAGGGTCGTTATGCGGCACAGATGCAAAAGATGAATATCTATTGTGACATGTACGAAGGACACGATCTGAAGATGGTTACCGGTATGGATAGTGACAGTTTACTGTTCGACCCTTGGCCGCATGCTTTTCTGGGAACAATGGAACCGGATGAACGCTGCCGCTTTCTTGATGCATACCGTGATAGAAATAATGAATTCCACTCCAGAAAACGTTCATTCAAAGAAGTCGCGGAGTGGAAATACCAGCGTTACCTGCAAGATTATATGGGAGTTGTAGCGAGTGTAGACGAAAGTGTGGGAGAGATTCTTGATTATCTGAAACGTACCGGACTGGATAAAAATACGATTGTAGTCTATACTACCGATCAGGGCTTCTACTTGGGAGAACATGGTTGGTTTGATAAGCGTTTCATGTACGAAGAATCTTTCGGCATGCCGATGGTTATGCGCTGGCCCGGACATATCAAGCCGGAAACTCAGGTAACAGGACTGACGCAGAACATAGACTTTGCTCCTACTTTTCTGGATATGTGCGGTATCGAAGTACCACGGGATATGCAGGGTGTATCGTTCCGGGAGTTGGTAGAGACGGGAAAGAAACCGCGTGATTGGCGTAAATCGCTCTATTATCATTATTATGAATTTCCCGGATTTCATAGTGTCCGTGCCCATTATGGTGTAAAGATGGAACGCTACAAATTAATGCACTTCTATGTGGAAGACAAATGGGAACTGTATGATCTGAAAACTGATCCGACAGAAATGCACAATCTGTACGGAAAGCAAGGAATGGAGAAAGTAACTGCTGAACTAATGGCAGAACTTGCACGTTTACAAAAACAATATGAAGTTCCTCAGAATTTGTGCAAGTAATATAAAGAACGAAAGAATGAAACATCTGTTATTGACTATAGTCTGCCTGATTGCGTGGACTACTCTTCCGGCGCAGGATATGCGTCAGGATACATATTGTAATCCCTTGAATATAGATTATACCTATATGATTTATAATTCCGACCGGGATATTTCTTACCGTTCGGGGGCCGATCCGGCAGTAGTGGAATTTCGCGGGGAATATTATATGTTCGTAACGCGCTCGCACGGCTATTGGCGTTCCAGGGATTTATTGAACTGGGAGTTTGTACGTCCCGGTAAGAATTGGTATCCTCAAGGATGCAATGCTCCGGCTGCACACAATTATAAGGACTCTGTGCTTTATGTTGCAGGCGATCCTTCAGGTTCTATGAGCATCCTTTATACCGATGATCCTGCTTCCGGTGATTGGGAAGCTACGCCTGCCATTCTGCATAATCTGCAAGATCCTGATTTGTTTATTGATGACGATGGGAAAGCTTATATGTTCTGGGGATCTTCCAATGTTTACCCTATCCGGGGTATGGAATTGGATAAAGATCACCGTTTCACAAAGAAAGGGGAGACGAAAGAACTTTTCAATCTGGATATGCCTAAACATGGTTGGGAGCGTTTTGGTGAGAATCATACGGATACAGTATTGGGCGGTTACATTGAAGGACCCTGGTTGACAAAACATAATGGTAAATACTATATGCAATATGGTGCGCCGGGTACGGAATTCAATGTTTATGCAGACGGAGTATACGTAGCAGATCATCCGATGGGACCTTATACCTATCAGAAACATAATCCGGTATCTTATAAACCGGGTGGTTATATGAATGGTGCCGGGCATGGAAGCACTGTGCTTGGTCCCGGCGGACAGTATTGGCATTTTGCTTCGATGTCTCTTTCCATCAATGTGAACTGGGAACGTCGTCTCTGTATGTTTCCTGCCGGATTCGATAAAGATGGTGTTATGTATGTGGATACCCGTTTTGGAGATTATCCCCGTTATGCTCCTGCCGTGCCGGGTAAGGCAGGACAGTTCCGAGGGTGGATGTTGCTCTCTTACGGCAAGCCGGTTACCGCTTCTACTGTAAAAGGAGAGTTCCAACCTTCTGCATTGACTGATGAACTGACTAAGACATTCTGGTTGGCTGAGGCTAACGATGAACGCCAATGGGTAATGATCGATCTGGAAAAACCGGCTGCTGTATCTGCTATTCAGATCAACTATCATGATTACCAAAGTGATATGTATGGTCGTTATGAAGGGCTTCGCCACCGCTATGTGATTGAGGGTTCATTGGATGGACAGAATTGGGAAATATTGGTTGACCGCAAAGAAAGTTATAAAGATACCCCGAATGATTATGTTGAACTCGGACAATCCCAATCTGCGCGTTATATCCGCTATAAGAACATAGATGTACCGACCCCGAACTTGGCAATTTCTGAACTTCGGGTATTTGGATTGGGCATGGGGAAAACACCGCAACAGCCGAAGAAATTAACCCTTGATCGCCATGCGGACCGTCGTGATATTACTATCAGTTGGGAACCGGTCAAAGGTGCACAGGGATATAATGTGTTATGGGGTATTGCTCCCGATAAACTTTATAGCTCTTGGATGGTATATGGAAATAATGAATTACTTATGAAATCTCTTACCATCGATCAGGATTATTACTTCTGTGTGGAAGCATTTAATGAGAATGGTGTATCTTTACGTTCAGAAGTGAAACATGTAAAATAACAATGCTATGAAACGATTAATCAGTGCAATTTGTGTTCTTTTCTTCCTGTTACCTTTGTCTGCTCAGGAAACCTACCAGAAAGAAACCTTTATCTCCTCCCGGGGAGATACCTTGCAGTATCGCTTGCTGCAACCGGAGAATATGAAAAAGAGTGAGAAGTATCCTTTGGTGCTCTTTCTGCATGGTGCAGGGGAGCGTGGTAATGATAATGAGAGGCAATTGACCCATGGTGGACAGATGTTTTTGAATCCGGTGAACCGGGAGAAATACCCGGCATTCGTGCTCGCACCACAGTGTCCCGAAACGGGCTATTGGGCATACTCGGCACGTCCTGAATCATTTTTGCCGAATGAGATGCCGTTGAACGAACCGATAACTCCGATTTTTCAGACAGTGAAGGATTTGCTGGATACTTATCTGGCAATGCCTCAGGTTGATAAATCGCGTATTTATATCATTGGACTTTCTATGGGAGGAATGGGAACCTTTGACATGGCTGTCCGTTTCCCGGAGATATTTGCTGCTGCTGTGCCTATTTGCGGTACAGTAAATGTGGCGCGCCTGAAAGCTGCCAAGTCTGTAAAGTTTCGTATTTTCCACGGTGATGCTGACAATGTGGTTACACCTGAAGGTTCGCGTGCGGCATACAGGACTTTGAAGAAGGAAGGTGCTGATGTGGAATACATTGAGTTTCCGGGATGTAATCATGGTAGCTGGAATCCGGCTTTCAATTATCCCGACTTTATGAGTTGGCTGTTCAGTCAGAAGAAATAGTTTAAAGAAAAATGGCAAGTAGATTTATCCTGCTTGCCATTTTTCTTTAAACTATTTTTCTTCATAATCCCCGTTAGCTTTAATCAGCTCAATCAGCTTTTCTACAGCTTCTTCTTCGGGAATATTCTTTTCAATGCATTCTTTCTTCTTATACAGACTGATTTTCCCACGTCCGGCACCTACGTAGCCATAGTCAGCATCAGCCATTTCTCCGGGACCATTGACGATGCAGCCCATAATACCTATTTTCAATCCCTTCAGGTGTGAAGTAGCGGCTTTTACACGTGCTATGGTGCTTTGAAGGTCGAACAGGGTACGTCCGCATCCGGGGCAGGAGATATATTCCGTTTTGCTGGTGCGTATACGTCCTGCTTGCAGAATACCAAAGGCTGTGGCATCTACTACGGCATGAGTGAGATTTCCCTGGTTGAACAGGAAAATACCATCGCAAAGACCGTCGAAGATAAGTGCTCCCATGTCGGCAGCAGATTTTATCTGCAAGTCCTCTGCTTCATTTTCAGCATAGTGCTGGAAGAATACAACCGGATTTTTCAGTCCTTCCTGCATCAACTGGTGAACTAAAGCACGATGTTCCCCAAGTCGGTTAGGATGGTTGCTCTGTGATATAATGACTACTTCAGGATGATATTTCAGACAAGCAATCACTTCTTCCGTTTGTGCCATGTAAGGCATAAACATGAATTTCAAATCGGCTTGGCAATTGCCCATAAGTGGCATCTGCTGGTAATTGAAAGCCGGATAGGTTCCAGGCTCTTCTTCCCATACATCCGCATCCAGGATGTATTCCACTCCTTCTTCACGAGTTTCCGGTAAGGCACGTCCGGCGTAGATATAATCCGGAATGAATTGCGGGTTCGTATCAAATTTTCCGTCCATGCGTTCGGCAATGACTACAGGCAGGTGATTCCCACCTATGTTGCGTACGGCAGTTGTCTCACGTCGTACCGGAGAAAGATAGTTGAAACCTTCTGCTTCCACTCCGGGTATGTAAGGGTGATCCTGGTGCTGCATGATGTAATCCACCAACTTTCGTGCTACAGGTATTTCTGCTTCCGGAGCTTCGCTTAAAGAAACGCGGATGGTATCACCCAGGCCATCAGCTAGCAATGCACCGATGCCCAATGCAGACTTGATACGTCCGTCCTCACCATCCCCGGCTTCTGTAACGCCAAGGTGCAACGGGAATTGCATTCCTTCCTTTTCCATTACAGCAGCTAACAAGCGAACCGTTTTTACCATTACTACTGTATTGGAGGCTTTGATGGAGATAACAACATCTGTAAAGTCTTCTTTTACACAGATGCGCAGGAACTCCATGCATGATTCCACCATACCTTCCGGTGTATCGCCGTAGCGAGACATAATGCGGTCGGACAGTGAGCCATGATTTACACCGATGCGGATAGCTGTATGATTCTCCTTGCAGATATTCAGGAAAGGAACGAATCGGTCATGTATCTTCTGCAACTCTTGTGCATACTCTTCGTCTGTATATTCCAGATGCTTGAAGGTGCGTGCGGCATCTACATAGTTTCCCGGATTGATACGTACTTTCTCGACATACTGTGCTGCTACATCTGCTACCTTTGGGTTGAAGTGGATGTCGGCAACCAGTGGAACCATATATCCGTCCCGGCGCAAACTGGCATTGATGTTCATCAGGTTTTCCGCTTCTTTAATGCCTTGTGCTGTCAGACGTACATATTCACCTCCGGCATCTACAATACGTTTAGCCTGTGCCACGCTGGCTTCTGTATCCTGTGTGGCGGTGTTTGTCATACTCTGTATGCGTATAGGATTGGAGCCGCCCATAGGGGTGGCTCCAATATTTACTTCTGATGTTTCCCGACGGGAATAGTTGAATAAATCCACTAATTACTCCTTTTTAATTCGTTTTATACTCGTACTTTACTTCTTTCAGCTCCTCGTTCGCCTTTACGATTTTCTTTTTCAGCCCTTCTTTGTAGGCTGCAAAAGTTTCAGCGAGATCGGCATCGCTTAAAGCTAGCATTTGTATAGCAAGAATGGCAGCGTTCATGGCGCCATTGATGGCAACTGTGGCTACAGGGATTCCGGGAGGCATCTGAATGATAGAGTAGAGAGCATCTACGCCATCCAGCACAGAACCTTTAACGGGAACTCCGATGACAGGTAGTGTAGTGTTAGCAGCGATGACTCCGGGCAGAGCGGCGGCCATGCCGGCGGCTGCGATTATCACTTTAACGCCGCGTTCGCGGGCGTTCTTTGCAAAATCCTCTACAGCTTCCGGAGTGCGGTGTGCAGAAAGAGCGTTCATTTCGAACGGTACATGTAAATCATTCAGCAGTTGAGCGGCCTTTTCCATAACAGGAAGGTCGGAGGTGCTGCCCATGATGATGCTTACTAATGGAGACATAATTATTTAGTTATTAGTGTTTAGTGATTAGTGATTAGCAAACTTCTCAATATCAATGCTAATCACTAACCACTAATAGTTAATCGTTAATCAACGCTTTGTAGGCAGCAGCATCCAGTAATGAATCGAAATCTGCATCAGCATCCGGTTTCATTTTGATGAGCCAGCCTTCACCGTACGGATCTTTGTTAACCAGTTCCGGTTGGTCAGCAAGAGCCTCGTTTTGCTCCAGGATTTCTCCGCCTACGGGCAAGAAAAGATCAGAAATGGTTTTCACTACTTCAATGGTCCCGAATACTTCGTCGGCTGCCAATGTTTCACCCTCTGCTTGGATATCTACGAATACGATATCGCCTAATTGTGCCTGGGCGTAATCGGTGATACCTACATAAGCTACATCGCCTTCAAGGCGTATCCACTCGTGTTCTTTGGTGTACTTTACATTTTCTGGGAAATTCATGATCATTATTTTTAAAGGTTAATACTTATATAATTACAAATTACTAATTATAAATTGCAATGTGAGCCCTTTTTACTTCTCTTAAAAGAGGAAAATACGGAACAGGATATTACTCAGTGGATGAAGCACTAATAAAGAGCAAATTAATCCTACGGCAAAACCTACCAGTACCTCTCCCAATGTATGATGCTGTAAAATAATACGTGCTGTGCCCAGGACACCTGCAATCAGGATGAACAGGCATAGCCACCATACCGGATTGTATCCGAACAAGGCACTGAAAGATACCAGCCCTCCTACAATAGCCCCTACACCTGCCATGTGCTCGCTTAACTTCCATTTCAGATTGACAACAATGCAGATAACCATCATGATCAATGCAGCAAGAATAATCCCCGTCATGTACCAAGGGATATTCAGGCGGTGCATCATCACCAGGCAGAATACGTATGAAGTAATAGTAAGCAAGAATGGCATAAAGCGCCGCTTACGTTCACCCAAGTCTTCGGGACTGAAACCATTGATTTTACGGAACAGGAAGATGGTGAGCGTAGGCATAAGAATAGTGAAGCAGTACACTACTCCAAGCACAATCAGCTTATACTGTATAGGCATGATGCGCAGGTACGAGAAAAGGAACAGAATCAGAAACGCCAGGAATGGAATGGAAAACGGCGTGAATATAGCCGATATCACCCGGGCTGTCCGGATTAAGGTCCTGTCTGCTACAATATGTTGTTCTTCCATGAATAGAGTTCTCAAATTAATAATTACTTCCTCAGTCTTGCCACCGGTATGTTCAACTGTTGCCTGTACTTGGCTACCGTGCGGCGTGCTATAGGATATCCTTTTTCTTTCAGTATATCCGTCAGTTCATCATCTGTATAAGGTTTCTTTTTATCTTCATTGTCAATGCATTCTTTCAATATCTTACGAATCTCACGTACAGACATTTCCTCACCGTCTTCGGTGACGTATCCATCACTGAAGAAGAATTTCAGTGAATAGATGCCATAGTTGGTTTGCACATATTTGCTGTTGCTGACGCGGGAGATGGTTGAAATGTCTAATCCGGTACGTTCGGCAACATCCTTCAATATCATAGGGCGCAACAATGATTCGTCTCCTTCGAGGAAGAACGGGCGTTGCAGGTCGATAATGGCTTGCATGGTAGTCATTAATGTATTCTGGCGTTGCTTCACGGCATCAATAAAGCCTTGTGCTGCATCCATCTTCTGCTTCAGGAACATCATGGCTTCTTTCGATTCTTTCGACTGGTTAGCCCTGTTTTTGGTATGCTCTTCCACCATCTCGGTGAAATCACGGCTCATACGCAGTTCCGGAACGTTCCGGTTGTTCAGAGCCAGATTGATGGTACCGTCATCGTATGTATCTACAATGAAGTCGGGGATGATCTGTTGCATGTTCCGGCCGATGGCTTCACCCAGAGAGGCACCCGGACGCGGATTGAGTTTGCAGATCTCTTTGATAGCCTGTTCAAAAGCATCTTCTTCCAGTCCGAGCTTCTGCTGTATCTTGTCCCAATGCTTACGGGTAAATTCTTCGTAACATTCGGAGATGATCGCTTCTTCTATATAAAGTAGAGGGCTCGGGGTGAAGTGCTGTTGCTCTATCTTGCGATGAATCTGAATGAGCAGGCATTCTTGCAGGTTGCGTGCACCGAGTCCGGCGGGATCAAAGTCCTGGATGATCTTCAGTGCCTCTTCCAATTCTTCCTGGGTGCATTCGATGCCGGCGTAGATGGCGAGTTCATCACAGATGCTATCCAGAGACTTACGTAACAGGCCGTCGTCATCTAATGATCCGATTAGATATTCCGCCAGTTCACGCTGATGCTCGGTCAGGTCACGTTCGCTTAGTTGCTCCTTTAGGGTTTCGTAAAAAGAAGTGGCGTCGGAGAAAGGTATTTCTTCGGCCTGTTCACCTTTGCTACGGTTGTTTTCCTGCAATTTGTAGTCGGGGATATCGTCTTCGCTCAAATAGTCGCTTAATGAATCATATTCATTGGCTCCGCTGTCTTCTGCGGAACCTTCCGTATCGGAATTTTCAGAAAAGTCGTCACTTGCCGTATCTTCCTTTCCTTCTTCCAGAGCCGGATTTTCCAGAAGTTCCGCATGTATACGGTCTTCCAGTTCTACAGCGGGCAATTCCAATAGCTTCACTACCAGAATCTGCTGGGGCGACAGTGTCTGTACCTGTTGCTGCGCTTGAGTTTGTACTTGTCTGGAACCTTGTGCCATACTTATTCTTTTCTTTTACTCGCCGCAAAGATAATGCAAACGAGACAGAATAAAATGAACTCGTTCATTTTTTATGCCGAGGCGCAACTTATCTTCACACTTTTTGCAAAAATAGTGAATAGTTCGGGAACGCGAAATGTTCTCAGCATAAGTTTTTCATGCAAGCATGAAAGATTGGCGCCTAATTTACATTATCTTTGCTAAAAGTGAAGATAAGCTGTACATCAGCAATAAAAATAGGCAAGCTTATTTTGTGCTGCTTTCGGTTTGCATTATCTTTGTGCGTATCAACTCAAAAAATTGCAACGTTATGTTTGATAAAGAAACTTATGTGCAGCGCAGAGCCCTGCTGAAAAAAAATATTGGCTCCGGAGTGTTACTATTCTTGGGAAATGACGAACAAGGACTGAATTATGAAGATAATGCTTTTCGTTATCGTCAGGATTCTACTTTCCTCTACTATTTCGGCTTGTCGTTTGCCGGACTTTCCGCTATCATTGACATCGATGAGGACAAAGAAATCATTTTCGGAGACGAACTGACTATCGATCATATTGTATGGATGGGTACGCAGCCGACTCTGAAAGAGAAGAGTGAACGGGTAGGCATTCGGGAGACGCTTCCTTCCGCCGCGATTATCAGCTATCTGCACAAAGCTGTACAAAAAGGTCAGACAGTGCATTATCTCCCGCCTTACCGTCCCGAACATAAGCTGAAACTCATGGATTGGCTGGGTATTCCGCCTGCACGTCAGGAAGGTTCCGTGCCGTTTATCCGTGCGGTGGTGGCACAGCGTAATTATAAATCTGCCGAAGAAATTGCAGAAATAGAAAAAGCATGTGATGTGACTGCCGACATGCATATCAAGGCGATGGAAGTGATTCGTCCGGGTATGTACGAATATGAAGTTGTGGCAGAGATGAACCGTGTAGCCGAAATGAATAATTGTGAACTTTCTTTCCCTACAATTGCCACAATCAACGGACAGACTTTGCATAATCATTATCATGGTAATAAAATTAAATCGGGTGACTTGTTTCTGATCGATGCCGGTGCGGAACTTCCATCGGGCTATTGTGGTGATATGTCGTCTACTGTACCTGCCGATAAAACGTTTACTTCGAAGCAACGTGCCGTTTACGAAATTCAGAATGCTATGCATCTGGAATCTGTAAAGGCTCTCCGTCCGGGTATTCCTTATATGGAAGTGTACGACTTATCTGCCCGCGTAATGGTAGAAGGTTTGAAAGGACTGGGTCTGATGAAAGGAAATGCGGATGATGCAGTGCGCGAAGGTGCTCATGCATTGTTCTATCCCCACGGTCTGGGACACATGATGGGACTGGATGTGCATGATTTGGAAAATCTGGGCGAAGTGTGGGTAGGCTATAACGGTCAACCCAAGAGCACACAGTTCGGACGTAAGTCTCAACGTCTTGCCATTCCTTTGGAACCGGGCTTTGTACATACCGTTGAACCGGGTATCTACTTCATTCCCGAATTGATTGACATGTGGAAAGAAGGTAAGAAATTCACTGACTTTATCAATTATGACAAATTGGAAGAATATCGTGACTTCGGTGGTATTCGCAATGAAGAAGATTATCTTATTACAGAAACCGGTGCCCGCCGCTTAGGCAAGAAGATACCATTGACTCCGGAAGAAGTGGAAGCTTTGCGATAGTATCAATTTAAGAATGAGTCTAATGAAAAAACTACTATTCTTATTGTGTCTTTTGTCTTGGAGTGCATTGAATGCACAGAAGACGATTAATCGCCCTCCGTTTATAGCAAAGGCAACGGAAACCATTGAGATAGCTGCCGTTCATTTATCGGATACAGCTACAGTGATTGATGTGGATGCAAAATTTACTCCAAAGTACTGGATACGTATTGCCCCTGCTACTTGTCTGGTGGCAGATAATGGTGAACGTTATCAGGTGCGGCAGGGAGTAGGTATTGAGTTGGGACAGGAATTTTGGATGCCAGAATCCGGAGAGGCCACTTTCTCTTTGATATTTCCACCTTTGCCACCATCTGTAAAATCATTCGATTTTGTGGAAGGGGAAGGTGAGAGAGATTTTAATCTTTTCGGTATCAGCCTGACTGGAAAGTTGCCTAAACTCCAATTGCCTAAAGGTCTAGAGAAGGCAGGAAAAATGACTGCTGTAGCTTTGCCGACTCCTGAAATCAAAGAGGGAACAGCTATCATTAGTGGTCGTATTTTGGATTATAAGTCTTCATTCCGGATGAAAGCTGAATTACATTCTGCTGATTTCTTATCTGCCTATGGACAAAAGAATACAGAGTTAGAGTTGGATGAAGTGGGAAATTTCCATACGGAAATATTAGTTTCACACCCTTCTGTCGCCTATTTAAGTGTGGGTGGATCTGTTGTTTCTTTTTTGTTGTCTCCGGGTGGAGAAACCAAGGTTACCGTAAATCTTCGTGAAATGACGCGTGCTTCCAGTCGTTTACAGAAAGACACGAAGGCTGAAGGGAAGAAGGTTTATTTTGAAGGACTGAATGCAGGATTGAATACGGAAATGAATTCCGGACTGGAAATTCCTCTTTGTTCTGTTGAGTTGAAAGACTTATATGACATGACTCCGGATCAGTATCAAGCATATTGCATGCGGAAATATGAAGAAGCGGACAATGTGATCCGTGCCAATAAGAAAATAAGTGCAGCTTATGCGGAATTGTTGACGGTGCTGAATAAAGATGCATTGTATGGACTGTTATGTGGATATGATTATCAGCTATTGCAGGCTTATGCTCAGCAAAAAGGACTGTCGTTGCGTGATGCTGGTAAGGAGTATCTCTCAAAAAAAACGTCAGATGGCTATTTTGACTTTTTAAGTAAACTGGATTACATCAATTCACCCAAGTCTGTGTATTGCTTCAATTATTCCGGTATGGTAAGAAATACTGCATACATCCATTTGCCGTCTGTTAAGACCGTCGGTATTTTTGATTACCTGCTTGACTCATCCAAGGTAAGTCCGGAGGATAAGGAAGCAATGAAGAAATACCGTGATAATCCTTCGTCGCAGGATGCTTCTATAATGAGGGTGCTGAGAGATAAGTATGACAACCTCTTTCAGGAGTGTGGCAAAGTGGCTTTGGAAGCTAATCAGAAGGCGGTTGGAGAGCTAATAGGAGGTAAAGGTATCTATCATGATGTGCAGACAGCAATGCAATGTGCTTCAAAACTGGAAGATTTTATGCCTTTGTCTGAAGACGATTTTGCTACATTACGCACGATTGAGAATCCCTATTTCCTGAACCAATTGACTGCAATGAATACGGAGCTGCTTCAGAAGATAGAAGAAAATAAGAAGAAGCGCAGTTTTATGGTTCGTACTCTGCCCGAAGATGTGAAGGACGATGCCCTTTTTGAAGCCATTGTCGATCCGTTCAAGGGTAAAGTAGTGCTTGTTGATTTCTGGGCCACCTGGTGCGGACCTTGTAAGATGGCTATGAAGATGATGAAACCCATGAAGGAGGAGCTGATAGATAAAGATATCGTGTATGTCTTTATTGCCGGTGAAAATTCTCCGGAGACAACATGGAACAATATGATACCCGATATTCATGGTGAGCATTACCGGTTGACCAATGCTCAGTGGGCAGCTATTTGTGATAAATTCGAAGTCCGTGGCGTACCTACTTATCTGGTGCTCGACCGTGCTGGGAAACAAACGTACCGGTCAGTAGGTTTTCCGGGAACGGATACGGTGAAAGGTGAGTTATTGAAAGCATTAAATTCTTCCGCTGATTGATCATATACTAACGTCAGTTCTAAAAGATCTCAAGTTGCCCGTCATTGATAAGGTTGACATCAATGGCGGGTATACTTATCAGGGAGTTTCTCATATTGTTTTTGATCTTGGTGATGAGTGGTATACCGAATTTCTGAAATTCACTTTGCCTGTGTTCCTCACGTTCAACCAAGTAAAGGAGGAAGAAGTGAACATTACGAGGGCTTACTTACAGATCAAGGTCAATCACTACCCTTCCTATGTTAAAATAGTGTCTTTATCATAATTGTGTTTTTTATGCGATGATTCCCTGATATTCAATTTGGCATCCAGTACAATTTTTTTATTGAGCAATCTATTTGTACGAATCTTGTCCAGCATGCAGCTTGCTGCAATCTCTCCGATTTCGACACGCGGCTGTTCTATAGACGTCAAATAAGGTTCGACGACAGTGGCCATATCCGATTCTGAAAAGCCGACAAAAGCGACATCATACGGTATCCTCAATCCGTGCCGTTTCAAGGCTTTCATCGCTCCGATAGCAACAGGATCGTTAAATGCAAATATAGCATCCGGTTTTTCACCGTTTCCGGACAGTATATCTTCCATAGTCTGTTCTCCATCACGAATAAAAATACCGGAATGAATGATGGTAGAGTCTGAAATAGGGAGATTGGCATCCTGCATGGCCTCTATATATCCGTTCATACGATCTTTCGTTATATCCAGTTTTTCTGGACCCGCAAAATGAAATATTTTCCGGTATCCCTCACCTATAAGATGAGCCACTGCCGAATAGGCCATTTTCTTATCGTCAATAATAATTTTTGTAGTATCAATGTTGGAAGGCACCCTGTTGAAAAACACAAGTGGAATCCCATTATCCTGTAGGCTTTGATACATATCAGAGTTGACGAAACTGTCAGATGTCGTGGATATTATTATACCGTCTACCATGTGTTGTTCTAAAAGACTCAGATTGGTACGCTCTGTTTCAGCGGATTCGTTGGATTGAGTAATGAGGATCTGATAGCCCTCGTGCATTAGTATTTTTTGTATTCCGGATATAATCATAGGAAAAAAAGATGTGACCAATTCAGGCACAACGATTCCGATAGTATAACTTTTCTTTGTGACCAACCCTTTTGCCTGCGTGTTCGGATGATAGTTCAGTTCTGCAGCAGTCTTGATAACCAGCTCCTTGGTTTCTTTCTTTATTTCCCAACTGTCCGATAAAGCTCTGGAAACTGTGGAGGTGGATAACCCGAGTTTTTTTGCTATGTCTTTTATTGTAATTGGCTTTTCCATAACATGAATGATTGTAGGTTTGTCTGCAAACTTACAACTTTTTAGACATTCTGCAAAATCCAAACGTTCCCGGGAACGTTTCCGTTGATTTTTGAGGCATTATGCTATTAAAATTGATTGTACTTATATAAATTTGCTTGCGTTAAAAGCTATTATAATAGCCCAGATCGAAACATTTCTCAATATATTAATTCTAATCATTTTTATAATGCCAAAGTATGTTAACATTAAATCGTATTCAATCAAGATCAGGAAAACAAATTGTTTTTTTCTGATGTGCCTGCTGGTTTCATTTGCAGGCATCATGCCAGTCCGATCACAGGAAAAAACTAAGATGGTTACCGTTGAAGGAACTGTCGTTGATGAAACCGAAACTCCTGTCATAGGAGCTAACGTCTATATCAAAGGCAGTACCAAAGGTGTATCCACAAATGTAGATGGGAATTTCATTTTTACAGGAGTACCTGTCGGACAGACTGTCACTGTCTCTTTCATTGGTTACAAAGATTATCAGGTGCGGGTTACAAAAGGGGGAGAGAAATTGAGAATCTCTCTTGAACCTGATGCGAAAATGCTCGAGGAAGTGGTGGTGGTTCCATACGGAGGTCCGGTAGCAAGAAAGGATCTTACCGGTTCCGTTGTTTCTGTCAACGTTGAGGATATGAAGGCGCTTCAGGCAGTGACGTTTGAAAATGCTATTGCCGGCAAGGTCGCCGGTGTACAGGTCAATGTCGGGGATGGACAGCCTGGAGGTCTTCCGGACATTCTGATTAGGGGTAGCAATTCTGTAACCCAGAGCAATGCTCCTCTTTATGTGGTAGACGGTATTCCACTAGAGTCTCCCGATAACTCGTCAATTCCTACTCAGAATATTAAAAGTATCGAGATACTTAAAGATGCATCGGCGACAGCCATATATGGTGCACGCGGTGCTAATGGTGTGATTGTTATTACTACCGATTCCGGTTCAAAGGGCGCTCCGAAAATTAATTTCGAGTACCGTTATAGCTTGTCGAAAGACTATAATAGGTATGAAATGATGTCACCTTATGAATTTGTCAGACTTCAGAATGAACTTGATGCGGCTTATGGCTCTATGTATCTCGATGGTAGGGATCCTCATCCGGATGGAACTCCATGGACACTCGATGACTATAAGAATGTGAGACCTATTGACTGGCAAGATGAGATCAGTCAGCTCGGACAGATGCACGAATACAGCGTAAGCGCATCTGGCGGTACTGAGAAGACCACATATATGGCTTCACTCAATTATGCCAATCAGAAGGGTATCATTCTCAATACCGGTATGAAGAACTATGTTGGCAGCATGAACATCACCCAGAAGATAGGCAATCGTATGCAGCTTGTTATGAGAGCGAATTATGCGGAGAAGGAAAGAACTGGTATGCAAGTTAACTATGGACAGGGATCTTCTGCTTATATGTATAAAGTGTGGTCATACAGACCTATTTCCACAAACGGTGTGGACTTGACACATGAACTTGAAGATCCTGAAAGGCCGGAAAGTGGAGTGCCGATGTTCAACCCATTGCTCCAGACGCAAAATACTGATCAGAAATATATCACAAGACAGTTGAGAACCAGTGCCATGTTCAATTGGAATATTCTCAAATGTCTGAAATTTACTACTTCGATTTCTTATACGAGTACTGAATCCCAGACTGATATATTCAATAATTCCAAGACAGAAGCCGGAAGTACACTTCCAGGAAGAAATGACGGAATTAACGGTTCGAGAAGAGTAACAAGAACTAACAATGTCTTGAATGAGAACACTTTGAACTTCAACAAAAAGTTCGATAATATTCATGACCTTGCCGTAACTGTCGGTTGTACTCAGCAGAAAAATGTTTCGGATATCTTCGAAGCAAAAGCTACACAGATTCCTATTACATCAGAATGGAGAGGAATAGAGGCACTTGATGAAGGGCTGTCTCAGAAAATCATGTCCAAGAAGTTGACAGAATGGGCAATACAATCTTTTATTTTTAGGTCGAATTACAACTATGACAGAAAATACTATCTGACGTTTACGATGCGTGCGGACGGTTCTTCAAAATTTGCACGTGACAATAGGTGGGGCAAGTTCTATTCAGGAGCCGTTCGGTGGAGATTCTCAGATGAGAATTTTGTCAAGAACAATATCGGATCATGGTTTAGCGAAGGATCGCTTAACTTGAGCTATGGGTCTACCGGTAATAATGGTATTGGAGAATACGCTTATCTTCCGCAGATGGGATTTTCTTCCGGAGGGACATATTATGACTATTCATTCAATGATGAATATCCTACAACGGGAGCGATTGTCTCATCGATAGGTAATTCTAAATTGAAATGGGAGACCACATATACCTTTAATGCTAGAATGGATTTGGGCTTCTTCGACAATAGAATATACTTGACCGCCGAGTATTATAAGAAAGATACTAAAGATCTTCTGATCAATGCCACTTTGCCTGCCCATATCGGTTATGGTTCAGCATATAGGAATATAGGCCGGGTGGAGAACAAAGGTTTCGAACTGTCTCTAAACACTGTTAATATGAAGAGAAGGCATTTTAACTGGACTACCGATTTCAATATTTCATTCAATAGGAACAAAGTGCTTGCACTTGCCAACAACCAGAGTGTGCTTCCTGCTGATAATCTGAAGATTCCGAATGGGGCTGCATTGTATATTGCGAAGGTGGGCCAGCCTATCGGTATGATGTACGGAGCCCTTACAGACGGTCTTTATCAATATGAAGATTTCCGTAAGGGAAGCGATGGCAGCTGGATATTGAGAGATGATGTAGTTTCACAGTCAACTCATGCAAACAGAAAGGGAGTCTTTCCCGGATATCAGAAATTCAAGGATTTGAATGGCGATCTCCAGATTACTCAAGAAGACTTGACGATTATAGGTAATCCGAATCCTGATTTTACGGGCGGTATAACAAATACTTTCAGATTCTATAATTTTGATATGTCATTGTTCTTTACATTTAGCTACGGCAATGATATCCTTAATATGAACCGTTATTATTTAGAAGAAGGCAGATCATTGAGTTCCAATCAGTTTGCTTCGTATGCCGACAGATGGACCGTGGACAATCCTAACGGAAAACTTCCGCGTGCAAGATCTGCAAACAATACGGCTTGGGGCAGTGACCGTTATGTAGAGGACGGCTCATATTTGAGACTGAAAAATTTGAATATAGGATATACTCTGCCTGTTCAGGTGAGCCAGAGGTTTTTTGTTAGCAACATGAGGATTTATTTCTCTGCCCAGAATTTGTTTACGGTGACGGGATATTCGGGACAGGACCCTACCGTCAGCACGATGTCGAATGCAAGAACTCCAGGTTATGACTATTCGGCATACCCTGTACCACGTACATTCATATTTGGTGCACAAATTTCGTTTTAATGTGATATAATAATTTATATGGATATGAATAAGGTTATTAAAAGTATATTGTTCGGAATTGCATTTTTTCCTCTTACAGGCTGTTTGTCTAATTTGGATTTGCATCCGATAGATTCGGACACTCCGAATACATTTTTCAAAGATAGTGCGGCATGCGCAAAGGTTTTAGTGGGTTGTTATGACGCTCTTAGCGTACCGGGAGGAGGACTTTTTGATGGAAGCATGAACTCTCAGTTCGTCATCTGGAATGTGACGGATGAAATGTATAATGCAGCAGCCGGAACAGGTCCTAAGGTGTATAGCTATACTTCCGGATATGCTCCTAATGCTACTATGTACAAGAATCTTTATGCGGCGATTCAGCGTTGCTGTCAGTTCCTTCATTATCTTCCTGATGCCAAGATGACAACAGAAACAAAGCTCGCCATGGAAGGTGAGGTGCAATTTATAAGGGCATTCTGTTATTTCAATCTTGTACAAAATTATGGAAGGGTTCCTCTTGTAACGGAGGCATCTTCGGATGTTAATAGTACTTCTGCAAAGCAGGCAGAGGAGGCTGATATATACGATTTTGTAATTCGCGAGATGGAAGAGGCAGAGAGTAAGGTCTTTCCGATTACCAAATTTAACTTTGGAGGAAGAATCAACAAGTCTGCTGTCAGGGGAGTGCTGGCAAGGGTCTGCCTTTTCAATGCCGGATTCCCTTGCTACAACACTGAAAGGTACAAAGATGCATACAAATGGGCAAAGATGGTCATCGACGATCCTGCTCACAGCTTGATTCCTAATTTTGCAGAAGCATTCATTCCGCTTATTCAGGACAAGTATGATATACGTGAAAATCTATGGGAGATAGAAGCGTATTGTAAAAGTACGTCTGACGGACTGAAAGAATATTTTCCTTCATTGTCGACCTCGCTTGGTACCAATTGCAGCAAAGCTGTAGCAAATGTGTCCTTTATGGTTAATAATACAATGAAGATCACCAAAAGAATGTTTTCATATTATGAGCAGGATACTGAGGCATTGTTAGGCTCTTATGATGAAAGACGTAACTGGGCTATCGCTCCGTTTACCAATGCCCCTACGAAGCTTGATGGTGCCGATCGTCTTGTTCTTACTTATTTCGGTTCGCATAAGGATCCTGATAATGACAGATTGGTTTATGATCGTCAGGTCAACAAGTTCAACCGTCAATATGCAAAGATTTGGCCTGCATATCAGAGTAATACAGGAACCAACCTCTGTATAGTACGCTATTCCGATGTATTGCTTATGGCAGCCGAAGCATTGTGTCAGATAAATAATGGTTCGACACCTGAGGCTATAGGCTATGTCAACGCGGTGAGAAAAAGGGCATACGGACAGATGGACGGTCGCAAGTTTATTGATCATATTGAACTTACCAATCCGGGAGAAAATTATACCATTGATGAAGTTTGTGTGGAAATTGTAGATGTTACCGACAATACTGCATCTGTCACATGCACAACGGAAGAGAACAAATCTCCCAAGGCATATCGTGTCGGAGACGTTAAAGGTCCTCTTACAATTGCTACTGCCAAGTTGCCTGAGATTCTTGGTTCTGACGGGAAACCGGACACTAAAGCCACCAGACCTATTGAGTCAATAGTATTGCTCGACAGGGGACATGCCTACAGTGAAACTCCGAAGGTGGTGATCAGGTCACTCGAGGGCGGGAAAGGTCCTAAGGGTAGCGGTGCTACGGCAATCGCAGTGATGAAGGATGAGAGTCCGTCTTATGAATTGCCTGCTGAAGCTACAGACTCAAAGGAGGCATTCCTTCAGACTATTATGGATGAAAGAGCAAGGGAGCTATGCTTTGAAGGCTGGAGACGTTTAGACCTCAAACGTTGGCACAATCTTGTGGAGGTGCTTCAGGCTACGAGGGATGATGGCAGGAATGCAAAAGGAGTCAATGGAGCGCAACTTGATTATATCATGACTCCTGGCAACAATGTGTCCGACGTTCATTATTACCTTCCGATCCCTTCCGGAGAAATAATGCTTAATCCTGAATTGAAACAGAATGAAGGCTGGTAATTGTATATTTAACATTATTAAAAGTATGAGACAATGAAAAGAAATATAATTAGAAACCTGTTTCCCGCTTTAGTCGCCGCTTTAGTCGTTGTGTCCTGCCAAGTTGACACCGTGACCGAATCAACTGTTGTGACCAGGCTTGAAAAGAATGTATACGAAGTTGGAGAGAATGTTCGCTTCCACTTCTCAGGAGAAGCTGATTTCGTGACGATTTTTACCGGAGTTGATAATTATAATGGCGGAACGATGGGAGGAACTATAAAAGGGTCGCGTTATATCTATAGAAATCGCGGAAGGGAGAATGGTTCTCCAGTCCTGTCTTTCAATTGTAAAAAAGATGGAGATAACTTGGAGGAGTATGCCGAAATCAAGCTTCTTCTTTCTACTGACTTTGACGGTGACATCACCATGGAGGGAATAAAACGTGCCACTTGGCTGGATATTTCTGAAAAAGCGAAATGGCCTGTTGAGGGGACTAAAAAAGGTGTTAATGTTAATTCCGGAGCAATAGATTTGTCAGAATGGAACGGACGGGATATCTATCTTGCTTTCCGTTATACTTCGAAAAAGGGACAGAAACAGGAAGGATATACAATCTCTTCATTCAATCTTAATAATACAGTTGAAACGGATGCTCTTCCTTATACGATATGGACAAATGCTTCTTTTGCAAAATGTGGTACAACTACGAATAAACTGCAGGAAGATCAGACCGGTGCTATTTTCCCCGCTTATCAGTGGACACTTGGAACATCGCTTACTTGTGCAGGCATGCCTGACGGTAAGGAGGATTTTGAAAGCTGGGTAATTACTTCTCCTGTCGATCCGAGTCAAGTGATTCCTGATTATGGTACGCTTATTAAGTCATACAGCGAGGTTGTTCCGGGGTTCTATGATTACACATATTACAAACCGGGTAAGTTTACGGTGACCGTAGTGTCGCGTAATGCTACCGCTTTTGGAACTGAAGAATCTGTGCAAAATATAGAAATAGAAATAGTTGAAAAATAATTTTCTGAAAAATACATTTATGAAATATTTGTTTTCTACGTTACTCATTGCTTGTGTGAGTGTCTTGATGTCCGCTCAGCCCAAACTGAATCTTAATACGGGCAGTATTGGTTTTGAATGGCAACAGGAGGAGGATGGCTGGCATATCTCGTGTATTAAAATCGACGGGAAGCAGATTCCTGCCCCCAAGGGATATTACACGGTTTTGTATATAGATCGTAATCCGGCAAAGGATTTGGTCGATCAGGATCTTGAGGGAAAGGATTTTACGTTCTATCCGTCAAAAGCAGAAATGCTTCCCGATGGTACTCTGAAATTTTCTCACAGTCTCCGTTTCGGAGACGTTGAAGCAATATGGAGGGTAGATCCATCATTTCCGTCTGATATAAAGGTCGATATGAAGGTCAGACTGTCGACGAACGGTTCCGTATCCATCGCCACCCCTACGATTACCGTCTTCGAAGAGAACAATATATCATGGGCGATGATTCCGGGTAATTGGTATGGCAATGAAATCCAGTATAATCTGAATATGGCAAAAACTTACAGCATGGGCATTCCTTGTGTTCCGATGCTTGCCCAAGAACGTAATACGATGACTCTGTGTCCGCTGTATTCGTCGAAGGATGGCTATACCTTAGCTGTTATTCCAGATCCGGGGACGGAAACCGACCCGATAGCCGGCAAAGCTCCGGATAAGAGTCCTAATTCCTTGGGATTGAGTTTAGCGAACAGGCATAATGAACTTACTCCCGTGGTTTATCATCCGGTACTCGGACAGGTGGGAGCTAAGCACAAAGCCGGAGATGAAGTGGTATTTGGATTCCGTTATACCTTGAAGAACTCGGGCTGGTTCGATGTATTCCAGCATGCAGTGAACGATGTTTTCGCCTTACCATCATCCTTGGATTTGCTTACCAACAAGGTGTCTTTGTCCGAGCGCGTGAGCCGGCTTCAGAAATTCCTGCGTAAAGATAAAGAGTCGAGTTGGAAAACATGGCAGAGCAGAGGTGAGACAATAGGTGCTAACGGCTCCAAGATTGCTGACGCTGGTACTATGTTTATGATTGCACGAAACGGGCAGGATTCCGTAATGAGCAGCCGTCTTCACTATGTGAGGAATTATAAAATGATTCAGCAGCAGACAGAACCGGGATATTTTTGCGGTGCCGCTCTCGGAGAATATGCGGATATAGACGGTGTGGAGTCGGAAAGGGGCAATTGGATAGAACCTTTGCATACGACCTATTATACTATGGTCGATTTCGGAAATATGCTTCTATTCAATCCTGATGACAAGGAATTGCTCGAAAGGTTGAGAATGGCAGGTGACAGATTGCTTGCATGGCAGAAAGATGATGGAAGTTTTGAGGTCGGCTATGACAGATTTTCTATGAAACCGTCTTTCCCGGATCTTAAGGATTACAGGCCAACCTGGTATGGATTGTACATAGCATATAAGCACTTGAAAGACAAGAAATACCTTGACGCAGCCTGCAAAGGTGCAGACTGGCAGCAGGAAAACGGAGTGGATAAAGGATATTATCTCGGAGTATGCGGTGATGGACGCAATATCTGGGATTTCTGTACGGCACAGACATCTCGTGCCTATATGGACTTGTATGAAATAACGGGTAACGAGGCATATAAACAGGCGTCTATAGATGCCGCCATGATTTACGCGACGTCTATATTCACCAATCCGGTAATGACTGATGAAACGAAATACATCGGCGAGCAAGCATATAAAGATTGGGAACTGAATCAGACTGGTCTTGGTGTGGAGCATATACGAGGTACGGCAGTAAACGGACCGATTTTGATATCAAGTTATGCAGGTTTGTTCGTGAAAATGTATGAATGGACGGAGGAACCGGTTTTCCTTACTATGGCAAGAGCAGCGTCAATCGGAAGAAATGCTTTTGTCGATCAGAAAAGCGGATGCGCAGTCTATTACTGGCACGGAATGAATGAGTTGAAAAAATATTCCACAATGTTCCCGTGGCATGCATACTGGCAGATTGGCTGGATTGTGGATTATCTGATTGCGGAGGCTGGTTTGCGTTCGGACAGTAATATTTCGTTTCCATATGGCTACATGACTCCTAAGGTTGGCCCACATGTCACATATGGATTTGCACCCGGTAATATTTACGGTAAGAAAGCGGATCTTCTGTTCAGACCGGATATGGTCGGTTGCGATAACCCGGAGATTGAATTCCTTACCGCTTTGTCAGAGAACGGCACGAAGTTATACTTGATTGCAATGTGTCAGTCTAATGACAGTCAGTCATGCACTGTAACTCTGGATTTGTCGCAGTTAGTTGCGAATAAGACAGGTTTCCGTTCTGCTAAGGCTCTTCAGGGTAAAATTATTAGATCGGCGGGAAAGAAAGGGCAGATCAATCTTGATTTTGCTCCATGGGGTATGAATGTCATTGAAATTTCACTATAAACGATTTTATGGAACGATTTTTTATATTGTTGATTTTAGCGGGGCTGTCCGTTTCGGGAGTTGCCCAAAAGAGTATGTGGCTCATAGCTGGACAGAGTAATGCTTCCGGAATGGGTGATAGAAGAACTTCGATGAAATACTATAGCAAAGAGTGTTTCGACTATGTACAATCCGGAGATTCGTTGAAAATACTGCAGGACCCAGTAGGTGAGAACGGCAAGTATTTCGGCAAGGCGAACAGCGGCAGCATCAGTCCTTCGTTCGCGTGGAACCTTAATAAAATGACAGGTGATTCGGTTGTAGTGGTATCTGCGGCGAGGGGAGGAAGTGCATGCTCCACTACAGGAGAGACAATCTACGGTACTTGGGCGGAAAAGGGTGTCTTGCCTTTGTTCGATGCAGCGATGGCTAAATGTAATTCTGCGATTGCCGTTACAGGATTGAAATTCAGTGGGGTGATCTGGCTTCAAGGAGAACGTGACGCAAATGCTATCAATGATGGGAAAATGGACGGTGAGGATTATGAGGCGGCGCTTCGCAATCTTATACTCCGGTTCAGAAAGCATCTCCATGATGCCGACCTTCCTTTCTATATAGTCCTCACAGGACAATATGTCGACCGTCCGCAAGAGGGCTATCATCAGGTTCGTGCGGCACAACGCAGGCTGTCTGAAAAAATGCATGGAGTTCATCTTGTAGCTGCGGATCCTTGGCTTTTTCCACAGATGAATATGATGACGGATGACATCCATTACAGCCAATACGCATATAATCTTATCGGGGAGACTATAGCCCGCCAGATTTACGAAGCAAGAAGTATTGATTCTAAATAAAATGAGGAAAATGAAGAAAAAAGTAATAGCATCGCTTTTTGCCATGTTTATCGGAGGAATTGCAGTATTTGCACAGGATCCGATGGTGGACAAAAAGAATACTGACAGTAAACCTCCTTATATCTATCCGGAGGAAAGCATTGTAAGGGAAAATATAGCAAAATGGCAGGATATGAAATTCGGTATGTTTATCCATTGGGGAACATACAGCCAATGGGGTATAGTAGAGTCCTGGTCCATTTGTCCGGAAGCATATAAATTTTGTATGGTGAGACCGGAAGGAATGAACTATTTTGACTATGTCCGGAAGTATGAAGATTTGAAAAAGATATTCAATCCTGTAAAATTCAATCCTGAAAAATGGGCTGGAGCGGCGGAGTATGCTGGAATGAAATATGTGGTCTTCACAACTAAGCATCATGACGGATTCAACATGTACGATACTCAGTACAGCGACTATAAAATAACCGATGTCGAATGTCCGTTCCACACAGATGCGAATGCTGACATTGCAAAGAGAATTTTCGATGCATTTCGTGGCAAAGGTATGATGGCAGGTGCTTATTATTCCATAGCGGATTGGAACAATAATGACTATTGGTGGGATTATTTCCCTCCCAAAGACAGGAATATAAATTATCCTCCTGAAATGTTCCCGGAAAAATGGCAGCGCTTAAATGACTTTATCAACAATCAGTTGAATGAACTGACCGGAGGAAAGTACGGTAACCTCGGCATGCTGTGGTTCGACCTGTGCGATGCTTCTCCTGACAGGCATCCGCAGTGGGAAAGATTCGCAAAGACGGTAAGAACCAATCAGCCTGGAATCATGATGGTGGCAAGACATACGAATACCATCTATGAAAATTACAGGACTCCGGAACAGAAAATACCGGATCGTGCCTTGGACTATCCTTGGGAGGCTTGTATGACTATGGCTACTCAATGGTCATACAAACCAGATGATAGTTACAAATCCACGCATGACATTCTGACTACCCTTGTACAGATAGTTTCACGTGGAGGAAACTTTCTGCTGAATGTCGGACCGGGTCCTAACGGAGAGCTTGCTCCGGAGGCATATCAGCGACTTAAGGAAATCGGTGACTGGATGCAGGTTAACTCAGAGGGTATCCATGGAACGAAAGCAATTGCTCCTTACAAAGAGGACAGAATAGCGTTTACTTCAAAAGATAACAACGTATATGCCTTTTACTTGAATGCCAAGGATGAATATATGCCGTCTGTGGTGAAAATCAGATCATTCGTTCCGGTTTCTGCCAAATCGGTATTTCTGATGGGGCATAATCGTCCCCTCAAATGGAAAAAAACTGGAGACGGAATAGAAATAATCATACCGGAGTCTGTCAGAAAGAATCCTCCTTGCGATTTGGTTTGGGGTTTTAAATTGAAGATTAAATAGAGTGTTCCGAATTATTGATTCCATTTTGAGATGAAGCTTTTTTTCTTTGTTATTTTGTTTGCGATGACTTTCTGTCCGGTGTGGCCTAGTGCCGGAAAACTCCCGGATGTTCCGTCCGTGCTGTTTCTTGGAGTGGATTTTCCTGAAGAAAGTGCCACCTATATTGAAAACCAAATTGCTTCCGGGCTGAAAATACTGGATTTGACAGACAGCCCGGAAGTAACATACCGCTGTGTAAGGGGAATAAAGGAAGCCGCGGAGGTCATATCTACGGAAAAAACAGGAAGATATAGAGTATATGTTATACAATGCAGAGATTTGAATACTAATGAGAATACTTTCCGTAAAATCCGCTTAATGGCTGCCAGGCAAAATACCGACATATTATGGATGACATCCGATACGGCTCAAATTGTTTCCTGTAATTGTGATTTTGCTGATTATGAGGGCTTTTGCGCCAATCAGAAAAGTTATGACTGGAAGCGGTGTATATCATATATCGCAGATGCCGTGTCTCAATGGTGGACCGGTATGGCAGAAGGAAATAGAGGTATTGAAAGGCTGCCTGTATGGCAGGGCGAAATTCCCGATTATGAATATTCCGGGCCGGAATATATCAATTCAATAGCGCGTATCGACAGGATTTCCGAACCGGAATTGGAAGTTTTCCTTCCCCGTCAGTCAGAGAAGTCTCCGGTGGTAATCTTTTTCCCGGGAGGAGGATTGAGCTATACCGGCTTTATCAGAAATGCGCGTGAGGCGGCGGAGCTGTTGAGGCCATATGGAGTAGCGGTAATCGGTGTAAAATACAGGGTGAAACGTGGACTTGACGTGGCTTTGGAAGATGCAAGACAAGCCGTAAGGACAGTCAGAGAGAAAGCCTCCGAGTGGAATATAGATGAAAATGCAATCGGAGTAGCAGGACAGTCGGCAGGTGCGCTGATTGTATTGAGGCTGGCTTCAGCCGATTGCCCAGACGCCTCTTCGCGCCCTGACTATGTGATTCCATTAACGAGTTGGTATTACGGGAAACAGAAATGGCCGTTCAGATTTGATGCTGAGACTCCTCCTTTTTTTATGCGTCATGCGACTAATGACAGCGGTTACGGTTTTGCACTTAGTGTCAAGGAAAAACTCTTGGAGGCCGGAGTTTCATTGGATTGGAAGACTGTCGATGATGGGGGACACGGAGCTTTTGAAATCACTGTCGATGGTTATGGACATGACTGGACTGCCGAACTGGTAGAATGGATGAGAAAAAATAAAATATTAAAAACCGATAATCATGAAAAAGAAGTTGATTAGATTGTTTATTGCGGTCGGTCTTGTCTTGGGGGTTGGCTCATGTGCTGATGTGACTGACATTCCTGAATATTATGGAGTATATAAGGAAGCGAATATAGAAAATATAAGGCCGTCCTCGTGGTTAAGAGAAATATTACAGAGACAGAGAGACGGCCTCGGACTTAACCGCAAGGAGTCAGGTTATCCTTATAACACATGTCTGTGGAATGGAATAATCCCGGAGGGAGGGAATCCGATAGCGAAAGGTTGGTGGCCTTATGAACAGTCGGGATATATGATTGACGGTCTGTATAGGTGTGGAATATTCCTGAGAGACAGTGTACTTATGCAGCTCGGTTCCGACAATGTCGGATATGTCTTGTCCCATCCCCGGGCGAACGGAATGCTAGGTCCGGAAACCCTCGGTGAGAACCAGTGGGCATTTTCTGTATTCGCACGAACGCTGCTTGCATATTACGACTATACCGAAGACGACAGGATTCCGGTTCTGCTGAAAAAACATTTTTCTGCCTTGAATGATACTTTGACCAACAGGCAGACTTGTATCATAGAAAGTATGTGCAAAATGTATTCATATACGGGCGACAAGGAAATCTTGCAGAAAGCCGGGCATATTTGGGATCTGTTCAGTATGAACGGGGGAACAAAAGACAATGAAGTGTTCATCCATGGGGATATGGTCTCTTCAAAGCCGATTGACGTACATGGTGTGACGGCTGCTGAAGTTTCCAAACAGCCGTTGATTCTGTATCTTTATACCGGTAGGCAGGAATATCTCGATGCCGCGCTTGGTTTCTATTCTTCCGTGGAACGGGAAAACGAACTTCCTGATGGGATACCGGCTTCATATGAAAGCTTGTTTCCTAAGCATGCGGAAGCGCTGCATGAGACCTGTGATATCAGTGACTTCATATGGAGTTACGGTTACATGCTGATGGCAACCGGAGATGTCAAGTGGGCGGATAAGATGGAATCAGCTGTGTATAATGCAGCCTTGGGAGCTATTAATAAAGATTTCAAGGCTTTGCAGTACTTCTCATCTCCGAATCAGTTATTGGCAACTGAAAAAAGCTCCATGGCTCCGTATGGTGAAGAGGGCTTGTCACGTCAGGCTTACAGACCGGGTTTTGATGTTGAATGTTGTTCCGGCAATGTCCACAGGATGTTTCCGAATTATATTTCAAGGATGTGGATGAATGGTGACGAGCATGAGATAGTTGCCGCTTTGTACGGTCCGTCGGAATATAGGACAGAAATTAATGGCACAAAAGTATGTATAACGGAAGATACTTCTTATCCTTTTTCCGGGAAAATAACATTCAGGTTTGCTCTCGATGGTGCTCCTGTCAGAATACCGTTTACCATGAGGATTCCATCATGGGTAGAGAATGCAAAGTTGACAGTCAATGCAGAACAGCCGAAAGAATATCATGCAGGAGGGTTCAGTACGATAGAAAGACGATTTAAGGATGGGGATGTCGTAGAGTTGGACATCGATATGAAGCCGAGGGCAGAGAAAAGAACTGATGCCGGAATTAATGTATATATGGGGCCATTGCTGTATTCTGTAGATATTGATGAGAATGTTGAGATCATAAAGGACCAGTTCAAGACATCTGTAGCTTTTCCTGCATATAATGTGACCCCTGCTTCTAAGTGGAATTTCGGTCTGCCTGAAAACCCTGAAATAACAGTGGTGAACACAGGGAAGAAAGGATTCCCGTGGACACCAGATTCAACACCTGTCAAGCTTAAAGTAACTGCATTTGAAATTCCTGAATGGCGACTTTTGGGTGATACGACCCCTGGGCTACCTGAAGAGAAAATTCAGGTTTCGTCAGAATGTGAAGAGATAGAAATGGTACCGTCCGGATGTACAAGGATAAGAATGACGACGCTTCCGGTGGTTGAATATTGTAAATGAAATTTAAAATTAAATTAGTTATGAGTAGAATTACGATGACTGTATTGTCTGTCCTTATTTTGATATCCGCGTGTACATCAGGATCCAAAACAGGAACTAACAGACAATTGCCCGTTTATCTTGATGAATCCAAAACGATAGACGAGAGAGTAGAAGATATTATTCCACGTCTTACGCTGGAAGAAAAGGTGGCATTATGTCATGCTCAGTCCAAATTCAGTTCTCCCGGAGTGCAACGACTCGGCATTCCTGAGTTGTGGATGAATGACGGACCGTTCGGTGTAAGAAGCGAAGTCCTTTACAACAGTTGGACAAAAGCGGAAACTACCAATGATTCCTGTACGGCATTTCCGGCTCTTACGGTTCTTGCATCCAGCTGGAATATGGAACTTGCGTCTCAATACGGTCAAGCTCTCAGTGAAGAGGCGAACTATCGGGAGAAAGACGTTCAGCTTGCTCCGGGAGTAAATATCGCAAGGACACCTCTTAACGGAAGAAACTTCGAGTATATGGGTGAAGATCCTTTTTTAGTTTCGAAAATTGCTGTTCCGTATATCAAAGCCATTCAAGATAACGGTATTGCTGTATGTGTGAAGCACTTTGCACTTAATAATCAGGAGTATCAGAGAGATACCGTTAATGTAGAGGTGTCTGAAAGGGCACTGCGAGAGATTTATCTTCCTGCCTTTAAAGCTGCTGTAACAGAGGCTGGGGCATGGTCTGTAATGGGGGCATATAATAAATTCAGAGGACAATACTGCTGCCACAATAACTATCTCATCAATGATATTCTTAAAGGGGAGTGGAAATTTGACGGAGCAGTCATCTCGGACTGGAGTGGAACAAAGAATGCGTATGAGGCTGCAATGAACGGACTTGATATAGAAATGGGAACATTAAAACCATATAATGAGTATTATATGGCTGATTCTCTCCTGTATTTTGTTCGTAATGGCAAAGTACCTATGGAAAAACTTGACGATAAGGTCAGACGTGTTCTTAAACTTAATCTAAGAACGGCAATGAACCGCAATCGCCCTTGGGGAAGTTTTAATACGAAAGAGCATACTGACTTGGCACGCCATATCGCAGAGCAAGGGATAGTATTGTTGAAAAATCGCGATAATATTCTTCCGGTAGATACTAAAAAATGCAGGAAAATAGCTGTAATAGGGGAAAATGCTGTCAGAACTCATGCCAGCAATGGAGGTGCTGCTGCTCTTAAACCAAGATATGAAATTACTCCGCTTGCGGGTATCGAATCGCGTTTTGGAAAAGAAGTGGAAGTGTCTTTTGCAAGGGGATATAGTGCTTATACTCCAATGATAGACGGAAGGATCGCTTCTCCGGCTTATGACAATATGCAGTTGGCGGTAGAAGCGGTAAAACTTGCTAGGGAAAGTGATCTTGTGATATTTGTGGGAGGTCTTAATCATAACTGGAGGCAGGACAGCGAAGGATATGACAGAGAATCGTACAATCTTCCTTATGGACAGCCGGAACTCATACGTAGAATCCTCGAAGTGAACAGCAATGTCGTACTGGTTCTTGTTTCCGGAAATGCCGTGGATTTGCGTTTTGCTGAAGATGTCCCATCCATTGTGCAGGCATGGTACTGCGGTTCCGAGTCTGGACATGCCATAGCTTCCGTGTTGTCCGGAGATGTCAATCCGTCAGGCAAACTACCTATTTCATTTCCTGCAACCCTTGAAGATTGCGGAGCTCATGCGTTTGGACCCGAAACATATCCGGGAGTTAATGAAACCGTGACATATTCAGAAGATATCTATGTCGGATACAGATGGTTCGATTCTAAGAATATTACCCCTATGTATGCTTTCGGACATGGTTTGAGCTATACTTCCTATGAATATTCGGATGCAGGGACCGATAGCTTCGTCTACAGTCCTGGTGACAAGGTAAAGGTGTCGTTCAGTGTGAAGAACACGGGAGCACGTGACGGTGACGAAATATCTCAGGTTTATGTTTCTCAAATCAACCCGTCTTCCGAACGGCCTGTAAAAGAACTTAAAGGGTTTGCACGCACTTCTTTGAAATCAGGTGAGTCCAAAGTGGTTGAAGTGGAACTTCCTGTTGATGACTGGGCATTTTGGGATGAACAGTTGGGTGGATGGAATTTGGAAAAGGGTAGATATGACATAAGTATAGCAGCTGCTTCTGATGATATCAAATATGTAGTTAGTGTTGAAATCAAATAATATGCGAAATTTATTTTTAATCATTTTAATAACGCTGGGTTCTGTGCTTGTCAATGCACAGAACTTAGTTCTACCACTATATGGTAAGGCTGAATTTGAGAAGATTGCTTCCCTTGATGATGAAATGCCTGAATTGCATGTGTACCTTACGGATAAACCGAGTAGTCAAGCAGTCGTGGTTTGTCCCGGTGGTGGATACAAGGGACTCTCTTTCGGCTCGGAGGGAGTCTCTGTGGCAAAATGGCTAAATCAGAACGGCATTGCAGCCTTTGTCGTCAAATACAGGATGCCGGCGGGAAGGCAAGAGGTGCCTGTCGAAGATTTGACAAGGGCTTTTGAAATCGTGATGGCCAATGTGGATAAATGGAATCTTGATTCTTGTAGAATCGGTCTGATGGGATTTTCTGCAGGAGGGCATCTTGCAGCAACGGGGCTTGTGACGTTGAAGGGTGAATTGAAGCCAGATTTCGGTATTTTGGTTTATCCGGTAATATCTATGAAAAAGAATATTACCCACCAGTTCTCAAGATTTAACCTTATGGGGAAAAGTCCATCTGAAGATACTGTAATTAAATTCTCTACGGAAGAGCAAGTTGCTGAGGATACCCCTGCGACCATTCTTTTTCACTGTTCAGATGATCCGGCGGTAAAACCGGAAAATTCCATCGTGTTCTATCAGGCATTACTGAGGAATGCTGTTCCTGCTGAAATGCATGTCTATCCGAAAGGCAGACATGGTTGGGGTTTTATCGAGGGGGCTCCTTTCCCTTATTTCAATGAATTCAAAACTACTGTTCTGCGGTGGATTGCAGAACAGAACAACTAAATTTTATAATATGATTAGAACTCTGTTATTGGCAGTTTGGCTTATGTTTATGCTTGCTCCTGCCAGCCTTGCTGTGGAAAAAGAAAAAATCAAGGTTGCCTGTATTGGCAACAGCATCACTTTCGGTGCAGGTTTATCCAATCAGGCAAGGGACAGCTATCCTGCGGTGCTTGGGCAGATGCTCGGTTCCGGTTATGACGTGAGAAACTTCGGAGTTAGTGGCACCACTGTGCTTTCTTCCGGGGACAGTCCCTATATAAATACTCGTGTGTATAAACAGGTGTTTGATTTTCAACCAGATATAATATTTGTTAAATTCGGTACCAATGATTCAAAAGGTGGTAATTGGAAGCATAAGGATGAATTTAAAGGAGACATGCAGGCTATGATTGACGTGTTCTCGAGTATGGATTCTAAACCTAAAATTTATTTGTGTCTCCCGGCTACATGCTATATTGAAAAAGGTTCGATTAAAGATAGCGTTATAGTTCATGGTGTAATCCCTCGCATTAGGGAGGTTGCAGAGAAAAACCGTCTTGAAATAGTCGACATGCATGCCGCGACTTCCGGAATGCGAGAACATTTCCCTGATAAACTGCATCCGGACAGGGTGGCATCTTTGGAGATGGCAAAATGTGCGTATAGGGCGATGACTGGAAATTCCAAAGAATTCCAGCTTCAGGATTTCCCCGGGGTCAAGACTAAATGGAGGGGTTATGATAAATATGATTTCGAGTTCAACGGGAGAAAGGCTAATATAGTAGCCCCTGCCAAGCCTCTTCCCGGTAAGCCTTGGATTTGGAGGCCTGCTTTTTTCGGGGCTTTTCCTGCTGTAGATATCGCAATGCTAGCATTGGGTTACCATGTAGTGCATTATGACTTGGCATTCCTTTATGGAAGCCCGAGATCTCAGGAACTCGGAACCCTGTTTTACAATGCCATGATTAAGTATTACGGCTTTTCGGAAAAAGTTGTCCTTGAAGGATTTAGTAGAGGCGGACTCTTTGCAGTCGATTGGGCAGCAGCAAATCCGGAGAAAGTATCGTGTATCTATCTTGATGCTCCGGTGTGCGATATTACGAGCTGGCCCAGTCGTGAAAGGACTGACTTATGGCAGGAATTTCTGCAGGAGTGGAATATCAAGGAAGAGGATATGAAAAATTTCAAGGGTAATCCTATCGACAATCTGAAACCTTTGGCAAAAGCGAAGATTCCGATTATAGCTGTAGCAGGGGACAGCGATAAAACTGTGCCTTATGATGAGAATCTTGAAATTTTGGCAACACGTTATAAAAAACTTCGGGGAGAGATTGAGGTAATCATCAAAGAAGGTTGCGATCATCATCCTCACAGTCTTGACGCACCAGCTCCTATTATTAAATTCATATTGAACCACTAAAAAATGTTCCACGTTGAATGCAAGCGGAATCTAGTCGGACACGACTGGATTCCGCTTATTTGTAAATCAACATATTTCTGTTCTTCACGTGTTAAAACGTTCCCGGGAACGTTTGCGATGATTTATACTATAAAATGCTTGTGTGTTGATACTTATGAACATATATTTGTACGTGCTCAGTGAGTGCGAAAGACATAATATATAACCAACCATTAATAATTAAACCCTAAAATGACGTTGATTAGAATTACATGGAAACTGCTTGTTTTGCTCACAGTCTTAATCTTTGTCGGAACTCTGCATGCAGCGGATAAGACCGGACAGGATGAATGGCGATTCGCAAGCTATGGAAAAGCTGCTAAGGGATCTGTTACTATGGATTCCAACACTCTGACAATTAAGACAGAGAACACAAAAAATGCCTTCTTTGAATCTGATGAATACAGTTTTGCATATAAGGAACAGCCGTTTTTGCATGACGATTGTTCAAAGTCTGTGATAACGGTGAAAATTGACGATATTAAGAAAGGTTCTGCCGGTATTATGATGAGATCCACTGATAGTCAAAGTTCGGCGAATGTACATCTTGAAGCGACTGCTACTGGAGATTTATTCGTTTTTTTTAGACAGCAGGAAGGAGGGAGTACCTCTTACAGACGAGTGGGGTATATCGGTTTTCCTGTTGAGATAAGGCTTACGAGACAAGGGAATTCTTTTTTGAGTCATTATAAAAATGCCGCTGATGAGTGGATTAAAGGCCCTGCTGTTTTTGTCGATCTTGGAGAAACGCATTTGTCCGGTTTTTATGCCTGCTCCGGAAATGACAATCAAATAGGCTACGATGTGGATTCTTCTCGTAAAATGCAGGTGACATTCAGGGATTGGACTATTGAAAACAGCGATAATTTTATCCCTGCGGAAGATAATTTTGTCGACAAAGAGCCGATTGCGCCGAATACTCTTTTGAGAGAGAATTTTGCAGATGGTAGTTTATCTAATGTACCTGCAAGTGTTGTGAATCCGGTCTGGAACGGTATCAAATTTGCAGAATTGCCTTATGCAGAAGACGGCAGCAGATATTGGAGAAAACGTGGCGATGGTATATACTATTTAGGCGACAAGAAATGGGCTGATTATGAAGTTGCCGTCCGGCTCTCTTTTCCGGAGCCGGCTATGAGTACTTCTGAATTTTCAGTGCAGATGCGTTACCAGAATATAGCAATGTATTCAAAAATGCTGAAATATTACGGGGTAAGCCTGAAGAACGGTAATGAAATCATTCTGAATAAATACAAGTCGGGTGGGAATACTATAGAGCCGCTCCAAAAGGTGAAAGTAAATTCGTATAACGACGGAAGCATGCACGAACTTAGGATTCGTGTAATGGATAAGGATTACGAAGTCTTGTGGGATGGCGAAAGCGTCATAAAAGGCTCAGATACCAAAGAACCTATAACCTATGGGAATATAGGTTTGAAATTCACGGACTGTGATATTAACTTATACCGTATAGAAGTGACTGAGATAAAAGATGAAATCAATGGAAATCTTGATAACTATTTGTTGGATTATTACGACACGAAAATCCCTGATTATATTATTAAACAATATTTGAAATAATGGAACTGAATAAAATATTTTTATCTGGATTGACCTTTTTATGGGTTTGTTCCGGCAACGGCTATTCTGCCGATAGGCAAGATGGTAAATTCGAACCTAAGTTGTTTCAGGTAACAACTGCAGAGACAAGGCCTAATGATGCAGTACTTATCAGGGGTGAATATCTTGACAAGATAAAGTCGGTAAAAGTTTTTACCCTTGACAATGGAAATGTCGGCAATGCCGAGCCTGCGTATGTTCCGCTCCCTGTAGAGGACAGGCTGCCCGATGTAAATGGTACCAACCTTCGTACCGGGCCGTTGGCGTCCTATAAGGCTAAAGCGGTGGACTTGCTGCAGCAAAAGGAGCAGTCTCTTAAGTTTATTGTACCCGAGGATTTGAAGAACGGGGTTTTCAGTGTGGAAATGACAGATGTCAATAATGAAAAGGCTTATTTTTATCTGAACGTTCCGATTGTCCGTTGGGCTTTGAGCGAGGATGGTGAATGTGCGGTTGCCGGAGATTATCTCAGGGTTCAGGGAAAGAATCTTTTACGGGATAAGGACAAGGCGCATGCTGTACTTGTTCCGCTAAAAGGCGGAAAAAATGTAAGATGCAAGGTTACGGATTTTTTTGACGACTTTTCCGTAAGTGTTGATATTCCGGACAACACGCCATTAGGCACATATTATTTGTATTACCATAACGGAATGGGGGGAAAGACAGCATGGAGTGAACCTTTGCGGATAGATGTGGTGTCCAAATCTCCTGACTGGTGGGGTGTGAAAGTATTCAATGTGATGGACTACGGTGCCGTGGGCGATGGCGTCCATAATGAAACCGCAGCTTTCCGTGCAGCTCTTCATGCTGCCGGACAAAATGGTGGCGGTAAGGTATATGTGCCGAGAGGCAGATATATGCTTACGGGTGAGCTCATTCTTTCTCCAAACACATTGATTGAGGGAGAATCAAAGGAACTGACTCATATTTTCTGGAATCCTCTCAATTGGGATTTGTATGAGTTGCCTAACAGCCTTATTAGCGGAACTCATCATTTCGGTTTGAGAAACTTAGTAATGTGGTCTTCACGTGCATGGGGAGTCATCATGTCTACGGGGCCCGTGGAAGAACAAGGAACGATATTGCTCGAGAATCTGATTGTGCGTCAGACAGGGCAGCTCAGCGGTATGATATATCAGGTGAAGTCGAATAGGGATCAAGTCGAAGCGGAGTTTCACAGCAGATGGAGCAAAACAGGGATAATTCTTCGTGGCAAGAATCTTAAAGTAAGGAATTGCGTCTTCAATTCAGCCGGCATGTACACTTTCTATGCAGCGGGAGGATTTGTCCAAAATTGCCGTTTCGAGAGACATACCACAGGTACTAACCAACCATATATGCTGGTACATCCCAAAGGGTTGATATTCGAAGATTGTTATAAGCAGGGGGACGGTTTTGGGTATGCTTCAAGTATTGACGAAAGCAGGAACCTTTATGAAGCGCGCAATTATATTCCGTTCGATTATACCAATGACCGCGAGTGTATGACTCTTGATGGTGGTAGTGGCGGATATTACGGACCTATAAAATCCGTCGAGGGTAATATAATTACTATCCCAGAAGATGCGGAAACTAATCAATGGACTGAAAACCACTGGAATGGCGGAGGAGTCTATATTATTAACGGGACGGGAGCCGGGCAGTTCAGACGTATCCGCAGCCATACTCTGACAAAAATTGAGTTGGATCAGCCGTTTCTTGTACAACCGGATGCCACATCTGAAATAAGTGTTACCACCGTAAGGCATCATTTGTATTTCATTAATAATGAGGCAGTCGATGTAGGAGCTTATCAGTTGTATGGCTCTGTACAGAATTGTGTGATTTCCGGTATGACGATGACACGGTGTAACGGAATTGTAGGCAGAGGATCGCTGTTGTATCGGGGGAAACAGCCTGAGTGGTATATCGATATCGTCAATTGCCGTCTTAAGGAGGGTAATTACAGTCATTGGTTCGGTATTGATGACAGAGGGCATTCCGGTCACCAAAGTATAAATCTAATCGGCAGCGGAGGAACTGGTATGAGCATAGGCACTGTTATCAGGAGGAATGTGCTTAGTGAATATAGTTATATCCGTACTTCCCCGGGAGCCAATCCGGATGCAGTAACAGACGTTATAATCGAAGACAACTCGTTTGATATCGCAAAGAATGCCATATTGTTGGGTGGAAATGCCACTAATACGTCTGGTGTTCTGATTCATAACAACAGATACAATGAGGTAGACAAAAGATTGGAAACCAATGTTAATAAAGATAGTTACCTTGTCATCGATGACAACCTTTGAGGATATTTTTCCGATGCGGACGACCTTTGAGGATAACAAAGTTTCTAATCGGGGTCCGATAATACGAAAACGATTATGATAATAAAGAATATAGCGAAAAACAGAACTTTTACAAATGTAGTATTGAATGCGGACTATGTGGTAGCTGGAGGTGGACTTACGGGGGTGTGCAGTGCAATTGCCGCCGCCCGTGAAGGACTTCGGGTTGTCCTTATACAGGATCGTCCCGTACTTGGAGGCAATGCTTCCAGTGAAGTTCGCCTTTGGGCACTAGGTGCCACTTCACACATGGGTAACAACAACCGGTGGTCACGTGAAGGAGGTATCATCGACGAAATCCTTGTAGAAAATGTATACCGCAATAAGGAGGGGAATCCTGTGCTTTTTGACATGGTGCTGATGGATAAGGTATTGACAGAAAAGAATATCACCTTGCTTCTTAACACAACCTTATATAAGGTTGATAAGAGCAATGATCGGAACATATCTTCTGTCACAGCTATAAATTCGCAGAACGGGACAGAATACTCTATTTCAGGACAGATGTTTGCAGACTGTACCGGAGATGGTACGTTAGGTTATCTTGCCGGAGCATCATTCAGAATGGGGGCGGAAGACAGAACTGTGTATGGTGAAGAATTTGCACCAGACAAGCAAGAGTATGGAGAATTGCTCGGGCACAGCATATTGTTCTATATCAAGGACATTGGCAAACCGGTGGAATATACCGCTCCAAACTTTGCGTTAAAGGATGTCGAAACATTGATACCGAAGTTACAGAATCCAAATTATTTCAATGTAAATCAATTGGGCTGTAAATATTGGTGGCTTGAGTATGGCGGACGCCTCGATACTATTCTGGACACGGAGGAAATCAAATATGAATTATGGAAAGTTGTCTATGGTGTCTGGGATTATATAAAGAATTCAGGAAAATTTCCTCAGGCAAAGACCCTGACGCTTGAATGGGTGGGGCTTTTCCCGGGTAAACGTGAAAGTCGCAGGTTCAACGGTCTTTATACTCTGACGCAGCAGGATGTTATCAACCAGTCAACCCACTATGATGCGGTGGCATATGGTGGATGGGCAATTGATCTTCATCCTGCGGATGGTGTGTATGCTGGAGGAAATGGCTGTCATCAGTGGCACAGTAAAGGTGTCTATCAGATTCCTTACCGTTGCTATGTAACTCCGGACCTTGATAACCTTTTCGTGGGTGGACGCATCATTTCCTCAAGCCACGTGGCAAACGGTACTACTCGTGTCATGTGTACGTCGGCTCTCGGTGGAGAAGTCATTGGGCGTGCCGCGTCAATTTGTCTTTCAAAAGGATATAAGCCAATAGACCTTGTTGATAGGGACAGGATAGGTTTGTTGCAGTCACTCCTTGTTAAAAACGGGAACTTTATACCGGGTATTGCTGTGGCGGTTGAGGACAATCTTGCCGACTCTGCGGAAATATCGGTGTCATCTGTGCTTGAACTTGACGATTTGCCAGCCGATGGTACCTGGTTTGGATTAGATTATCCTATAGCTCAACTCATACCGGTGAATGGTAAAGTGCCGGTGGTCAGGATGAATGTAAAGGCAGATAATGCAACAAGGCTTGTTATGGAGTTGAGAAGTTCATCCAAGAGTGAGAACTACACTCCGGATACTATTGATGCAGTTCTAGAATTCGATTTGAAAAAAGATGAGAATGAGATTGTTGCAGACTTTTCCTATTCATACGCGACTCCGCGTTATGCTTTTATCTGCCTGATGAAAAATCCTGAGATTTCAGTACCGATGAGCGGGCGGTTAGTCACAGGATTGACTGCCGTATATAACTACATAAACCCTGCCGTGTCGAATTTCGGAAAGCAGGTTCCACCTGAAGGAATAGGGGTGGAGGAATTTGAATTCTGGTGTCCGAAACGTCGTCCGGAGAGCAAGAATATAGCGATGTCGTTTGCCCCGCCTCTTGCGTCTTTCAACTCGGAAAATTTGAGGAATTCTTATTACCGTCCGTATATAGGTACTAATGCCTGGGTAGCAGCTTTCGATGATGCAAGACCTGAAGTATGTTTCAAGTGGAATGGGAGGAAACAAATTAAAACCATTATCTTGTACTTCGATACCGATACGGATCAGGCAATGGAGACCGTCCAGATGGGGCATTTCGATGCTTGTGTCCCGACTTGTTACAGGGAGTACATAGTCCGGGATTCAGTGGGTAAGGAACTTTATCATATTACTGGCAATCATCAGACACTCAATGTGCTTGAACTTGATCAGCCGGTGACGACCGACGCCATTTATGTCAACTTTGTCCGTCCTTGCGGTGATGTCTGCCCGGGGCTTATGGGAGTGTATGTGTGTTAAGGTAACATTGATAATAAATAAACTGAAATGAATATACTTGATTACATAACCATTATCCTATTTTCGATAGGAGTGTTGATTACAGGAGTGTCTTTTTCCAAGACGGGAAAGGATATGAAAAGTTTTTTCTCAGGTGGCGGCAACGTACCGTGGGGAATGAGTGGACTTTCATTGTTCATGGGATTTTTCTCGGCAGGAACTTTCGTCGTGTGGGGGTCGATAGCCTATTCGTATGGAATGGTATCAATCATTATCCAGCTTACAATGGCTGTTGCCGGGTATGCCGTAGGCACATGGATTGCTCCCCGATGGCATCGTACCCACAGTCTCACGGCTGCCGAATACATAACGGGCCGTCTTGGTGTCAAGACGCAGAAGACATATACCTATATTTTTTTGGCCGTGTCGGTTTTTACTACGGGGTCGTTTCTTTATCCCGTAGCTAAAATAGTCGAAGTTACTACGGGTATTCCTCTGACCACAGCTATCTTCGCTTTAGGGGCATTCAGCATGGTTTATGTTGCTCTCGGAGGTTTGCGAGGAGTGGTTGTGACTGATGTTCTTCAGTTCGTAATTCTTTTTGCGGCAGTAGTGATAGCTGTTCCGCTTGCTTTCGACAAGATTGGTGGAGTCGGTACATTTTTCGAAAAGGTTCCGGAAGGATTTTTCGAACTCTTTGAAGGTGAGTACACTCCCGGGTTCGTGATAGCCTTTGCTATCTATAATATGTTTTTCCTTGGAGGCAACTGGGCTTATGTTCAGAGGTATACTTCAGTAAAAACGGAAAGGGATTCACGGAAAACAGGTTGGCTTTTCGGGGTGCTCTATACAATCAGTCCGATTCTGTGGATGTTGATACCCATGATTTACCGAGTTTATAATCCGTCATTGTCGGGTCTTGAAAACGAAGGGGCATATCTTCTGATGTGCAAGGAAGCCATGCCCGACGGATTGCTTGGTTTAATGCTCGGAGGAATGATTTTCGCAACGGCGAGCTCTCTCAATGCCACTCTGAATATATCGGCAGGTGTGGTTACCAACGATATATTCAAGAGAATGCGTCCTGATGCTTCTGAAAAGACATTAATGAATGTGGCGAGGATTTCCACATGGGGATTCGGAATAATGGCTATTATTATAGCGCTTCTGATACGCTCTATGGGAGGTATTGTAAACGTTGTAATCAGCGTGGCGGCATTGACGGGAGTTCCGGTTTACCTTCCTGTAATATGGTCTTTGTTCTCAAAACGGCAAACTGCGCGTACGATACTCTCAGCGACATTTATAAGCCTTACCATTAACTTGATATTCAAATTTGTGACTCCGCATTTCGGCTTGGCTCTCGATAGGACATGGGAAATGATAGTCGGTACCGCGGTTCCTGTGATACTGCTTGCCGGGATTGAGGTGGTGCTGAAGGCAAAAGAATTCATCGCTCCGGAATATATGGCCTATATTTCAGGACGGAATGTAAGGATGCGTCAGGAAAACGCAGGCGATACTGAAGAGTCTAAACGGACTAACAGGTTTACACAGAAAGTGTTGGGCATTGGTCTCGGACTGTCCGGTGTGCTTATTACAGTTCTCGGTTTCATTGCGGAGGAAAACATTGTCGTACCTGTCGCTGTTGGCTTAGTTGTGACATTGACAGGAATATATTTGCTTATTTTATCATTGCGCCGTCCGCTTTAGAAGCCTTTTAATTTTTCTTCCTATTGATAGCGTGGGCTCGATATGAGCATTATATTTATTCGATTGAATAATAGAACATAGCGATAAAAATCTTAAGTTTATAATAGCAAATTATAACTTTTGATCGATTATCGCTATGTTCACAGAACCTAAAGTTATGATTCAAGCTGTATCTGATTATCATCGATTAAATAAACTCCCCGTTTTCGTTGATCTTTACTTTCACTTCCTTTTCGCCTTGCTCCAATTCTATCCAGTAGTAGTTTCCGGTAGGAGTTTCAACATATTCGGCATCATCCACTACATAACCGCTATATTGTGAGGCATTAATGGCCTCTGTCACTTTAATCGGGAGTACATATACATCCCATGAGGTTGAAATCCATTCATAGCTTGTGTTGAACAATACTTCTTTGCTTTGGTTTTCATGTACGATGTCCACTTCGATCATACCTTTTTCCTGTTCAATCTCAATAATGCGGGCATTGGGATAATTCTTCTGTATGAATTCCGTTACGGCAGTAACCGTACTCGACGGGGCATCCGGTAGCAATGATTCGTTATTGCCATCACCGTCATCATTCACGGCTTTAATGAGGATGCCGTCTGCTGAATAATGCAGATCCATATCTACATCCTGTGCCGATTCCACTTCTATGATGTAGATGATCTCTTTCTCAGTTCCGGCACGTTCAATACGCTCCACTTCGTTATCTCTCTTCCAGGAGGCGTATTCGCTGCTTTCAAAAGAGGTCTTTATTGCTTGCGGAATATCGCTATATGGCATTTCAGTTTCAGTCATGTACCATGAACCATCTGCCGTATACCAGGCTTCCGTTTTATACCCGTTGTCGCTCTTGTTGTTGAATTCCGCTTTGTAGTATTGTCCTTGTGAGACAGTTTTTGTTTCCCAACTCAGATTAGCGGTGTTGGAGAAACTGCTGTCGAATGCATTGCGTACGGCTTCAGGAACTTTAGAGTTTGGAAGATCGTCATCATCATCGTTGCAACTTTGCAGGCTTAACATGCCCATCGCCAATAGAGCTAGATACATTTTCAGTTTCATAGTTACTTGTTTTTTTAGAGTTTACTAATATTATTGTTTTCTTTGACTATTGCTGATTGTATTGCAAAGATGGCGGGCAATTCTGGAAGAAATTGGGAATTTGACTCCAAAAGTGGATAATAAATTCTATATTTGCGATTTTAACATTAAAAAGAGCAGATTACTAATGAACTTATACTAATATGGTACAGGAATTGGAAAAACGCACCCGTATTGACGTAGCCGATGTGCTGCGCGGACTCGCCGTTATGGGCATCATTGTATTACATTCCATTGAACACTTTAATTTCTATTCATTTCCCGATACGAGCACTCAGAGCGCGTGGCTTAACTTTTCAGATAAAGCCATTTGGGACGGACTCTTTTTCATGTTCGGAGGAAAGGCTTATGCTGTGTTTGCCCTGCTTTTTGGGTTTAGTTTCTTTATTCAGGATAATAATCAGCGTATGCGTGGCAATGATTTTCGTTTGCGTTTCTGCTGGCGATTGATATTATTATTCATTCTTGGTAATATAAATGCGGCCTTTTTCACGGCTGAAGTATTGGTGCTCTATTCTTTAGTCGGATTCATTTTACCACTTACCTGCCGACTGAAAGATAAATGGCTGTTTATTCTGGCATGTGTGCTTCTGATACAGCCATTGCCACTTTATTATGTGATACATGCCTGTGTAGATCCTTCTTTTGTGACTCCTTCTATTCCGACAGGTAGTTACTGGGGAGCGGCTTTCCAGGTGCAGAGTCACGGTACATTTCTTGAAACCCTGCGTGTGAATTTGTGGGAAGGGCAGATTGCCAGTCTTGCATGGGCTTGGGACCATGGACGTGTGTTTCAGACTGCTGCTCTTTTCCTGTTCGGCTTGTTGATAGGACGTCGGGGACTTTTCCTGAAGGAGAATCTGAAGTTCTGGAATAAGGTACTTTGTGGTGCTCTTATCGCTTTTTTCCCTCTGTATGGATTGGGCAATATGTTACCGGATTTCATTGCTAATAAGTCTATTCTCACCCCCTTGTTACTTATCATAACTTCCCTGTCCAAGTTTGCATTTATGCTGATATTGGTGTCGGGTGTTATCTTTGCTTTCTATCGGACAAACCTGCACGACTGGTTGATGAAGATTACTCCTTACGGTAAGATGAGCCTTACAAATTATATTACCCAGAGTATCATTGGTTCGTTGTTGTTCTATAATTGGGGACTTGCGCTTCACTCTCAGTTGGGTATAACAGCCAGCTTCCTGGTAGGAGTAGTGCTCTTCATCGTGCAGCTCGCTTTCTGCCGGTGGTGGATGAGCCGTCATGCGCACGGGCCGCTGGAATATTTGTGGAAGCGGGCGACTTGGTTGAAATAAAGTATCATTTTACACCCGCTATTTTTGAGAAAATGTTCTTTCCGTTCTTTCAGATCTCTCTGAATTCCCTGTTCATCGGCATTACGGCTGAAACTTCCAACCTTATAGTTGCTTCAGGTATCTTTCAGCTGAAACACCGATGAACAGGGGGACCGGGGGGAAACTGAAGGCTGAAAGAGGAAAAAGAACACTTAAATGTATTGAATAGTATCTGAAAACAAGTAATGATGTGATCCGGAACAAGTAATGTTGAGAATGATTACATTGCTTGTTCTTATCCACAACAAGCAATGTAATTTCAGACAAGTCCGATTCCGTGACTTTTAACGTCTATATATCGGTGGTGTTGGATATATAGATACTGCACGTTCGATATATAGATGCGACACGTCCGATATACAGATGCAACACATCCGATATATAGATGTGTCATGTCCGAATTTGTGCCAGAGTTTTGACCTCTTTTAGGCAAAAATGCTGTTTGTAAACAGCAAATAGGCTATGCTTATTGGAGAACAACTGGATTATTCTCTCAGGGAAACTTCTATTTGCTTCTTATCGGTTATCCGAGGATACTAATAAATACTTCAGTTCTTCCAATTGATAAACACTTGGCATATAATGCCCGTTGATGACAACTGCCGGAGTATGGCTGATGTTATTCCGTTCGCAATACTCCTGCTGTTGCCTCCAGAGCAACTGTGCCGTATCGTTGAGTTCGTATTTCTCCACGTCCGGTATCTCCTGAACTTCAAACCATACTTCTAGCAAGTAAATAGCCCTATCCCAGCCTTCCGAGAGGTATGCGGAGAGGATGGTTTGTGCTATGTGTACGCTGAGCCGGTCATTGGTATATATGACTAAAGAGATGGATATGTCTGCTGATATTTCCCGGATATGGCGATGTACTTTGGCGCATGCTTTACAATTGGGGTTTACCACTACCATTAACCTGTCTTTTGTGCTATCGGCAGAGTTATGCAGAGCTATATCCGGGTGAATCATCGCTCTGACTTTAGGTTTCAAAGCCAGGAGTTTCTGAAAAGTGATCGGATTGAGCAGACCGGATAGCTTGTTTTTTAGAAAGTGTTTCTCTTTGTCCGAAGAAACAAGTGCTTTAGCCTGTATCCAGAAAATCACGCAGATAGTGCTGACTGCAATCATTGAGAAAAGAATTCGGATTGAAAACCTCCATTCGAAATTATTCCTTATGATATAAAGTGCTACGGCAGTCAGCCAGACCGAGAAGGTGGTGAGCATACAAAACAGGCACGCTTTACGAATAAAGAATATCTGATATATGACGGAGTACAAGGTGAATGCAATTGCAATGAAAACAGACAGGGCTGCCAGAAGATGGAATTCCTTTGGGCAGACAGCAGTGAAAAAGAACATGGTTGTGAAATACATCCACGATAATTCTCCAATACCTATTCCTGCAATATTTGCGCCTTTGGATTTGAGTACCTCATTACAATCTATCACTTTCCCTATGTGGCAGAAGCGGTGTAGAAAGTGATTATCCACCATTTCTCTGTATAGAATGATAGTAGAAATGAGAATACCACAGACCAGCGCGGAAAGATAAAGTGGTAATCCTGTGGGGTAGTTTCTACTCCAGATTGAAGAAAAAACTAAGAGGACGGATATGATTCCCGCAATCAGTATCCTATGTTGCCGGCACATATAATGAATATTGCTGAGCAAGCAGTGAGATTCACAGACTGTTTTCGAAGTTGTTTCACCAAACAGGACAGTTCCTGTCCACTGGTGCGCAAATAGCTTTCTGCTTATGGGCATGTGGCTAACTTCGGCAGTCGTGATGATGAGCCGGTCCGGTTCTATCTTTTCGACAAGGCAGAATGTGGAATGGCTTGTTTCCAATTGGGTGATAAACGGACCGTGTAACTTCTCCAGATACTTCGGTTGAAGTTGGTAAACTACGTTATTTACATGAAGTGCGTTTAAGGCATCGCTGATACCTTGCATCGTGTTGCCCAACGGACTGTCGAGCAAACGGCATACGGTAGTCCTGCTCACTTTTACGGTCAGTGACCGTAAAAAGTGATGGACTACTTCACTGGTGGCATTGTCAACTCCCAGCATAGTCTTGATTTATAGTTAAAGTTTAGGTTAGGTTCTTTGTTAAAGTGTAAAGTATCCGCTCAACCGGGCTTCTCCCAGTTCAATTTCCAGATAGTATTCTCCCGGCTCTGTTGCGTTTAATTCAATAGTGATTAGCGTAGGATTGATACTTGTTCCGGAATAAACATTTACTCCGGAAGCATCTGTGATTGTAATACTTGCAGTAGGTGCATCACAGTTGAAAACTACAGTGACTATATCATTATTAATATAGGCACTGGCGGGTTGAATAATGATGCTCCTGGCTACAGGACCCCCTTCTTCTGAACCAGATGGGAATAGAGGAATCTCTCTTTCATCATCATCGGTCAGAAAAAAATTCTGGGCGTGCAAAGATGTGCTACCCATAACTACTGCTAATACGAAAAATACAAATAATAACTTTTTCATAAGATATACTTTTAATTTGTTATGACGGTGGCAAATTTAGAGAGAATTTATCCAATAAAAGTGTATAAAAAGTGTAGAAATGTAGGGGAACATCTTGTTATCGGACCATTTTCCCTTATTTTTATAGAAATTGTTCTAGGAATTCTCGGAGTGAGATTGATTTATCAGTGCATTTCATCTTTTGTTCCAGTATTCTTTTGCCTTTTTTATATATGGCATCTCTACTGCATTCCATTAGATATCTGAAATGGCTGGTGGGTATGTCTGTTAAATGCAGACAACAAAGGTATATCTCGTCCTGAGACAAAGGATACTTTGCAGCCAAGCGGATGGTAATGTCATTCCAGCGTATATCAGTTTCTGCTATCAACTGTTTCCAGTCTTCTTCATCAAAACGCTCATTCGATTTATCGGTTTTTTTATATGATTGGATGATACGTTTCATTTTCACACACACTTCAGAATGCTCATAAGATTCTTTCAATAATGCTTGCCGTTCTGTTTTTAAGATGTGTAATTCTTCCTTTAAAGTTTGCTTTTCAGTTTGACTATAGTGGTGTAGTGCTATCTCCTTTTGTAGAAAACTGATTTGCTCATTTTTCTGTCGGAGCACTTCTTCTAACTTTTTGCCCATTTCTATTTCTTTTTGTTTGTAATAGATCACTTTTTTCTTGTAGCACTTTAATAATACAAGAAATAATGCAAGAAAAAACGCTGTTCCTGTGGTTATATAATAATAAAGTTGTCCTAAGTTTGTTTTGAACTCCGACTGTTTGCGCTGTATTAATATATTTTTCTCTGTTGTGACGATTGCAGCACCTTGTTGCTTTTGTTGAGCACTGTCCAGGTAGGCGGAATATTTTCTTTCCATTTCGAGTGCTTGTTCTAATTTTCCTTGCTTTTGGGCAATATCGGCCAAACGCATATAAATGCCTGCTTTAGTGGAGTGGTCTCTGCTGTATAGTGCTTTATTGAGATAAATCAAGGCGGAATCATATTGAACGGTTTTGTAATAAGCATCTCCCAGAAGTAAATATCCCCTATACAACATTTTTACATTATCTTGGTTGTTAAGACTCAATTTAGCAAATTCTACGGCTTCTTTTCCCATATTCATGCGCCCATATAGCAGACTTAATGAATAAGCTGTTTTGGCCATCAAGTTTCTTTGAGCAATGTGGCGTGATATTTTGAATGCAAGGAGTATCTTTTGTTCTGCTTCACTATAGTATTCTTTCCCTCTGTTAATGTCAATCATGCCTCGTTGTGATAAAACATCTGCCAAAAGATTCGAATCTTTTTCTTGAATGGCTAATCTTTCTGTAATTTGATAGATTGAATCGGCTTGTTCGTTCAATCTTTGTAATAAATATAAATTAGCAATATTGTTGTATATGTATCCAGCTAATTTATTGTCAGAAATGCTTTGGGCATGAGTAATGGCTGTGAAAAATTTCTTTAAAGCTTCCGGATGATTGTTTTGATCTCTTCGAATACATCCCCAATAATAATATGATTTTGCCTGCATAGGTATATTTTTAATGGAGTCATAGTATTGTACTGCAATACGTATCTGTGAGTCTTCCGTTTGCTGTATGAAATTCTTGTCTTTGACTTCTGTCAACAGTAGTGCATGATATGCTCGATCTTCTAATGAGTTAAGTTCTTCCGGTCGAATTTTTTGTAAAAAACGTAAAGCGCTGTCCGGAAACTTTTGCATGAGAGAATCGGCTTGTACAAGTTGGGCGTTCGGACTGGTACGAGTACAAGCCACTAATATGCAATATGCGAGTATTAGTATGGCTAAGGTGTTGGATTTCATTGATTTATCATTTGTTGTTGCAGCCTGCAAAAGTACCCGTTTCTAATGATAAAACAATGTAATGTCAGTCTGTAAAATAAGTACCCCCCTATTTATGAACTTGAGTTCATAAATAGGGGGGTATTGAATTAAAGTATGTTTTTTTGTCAGGTATGTAACTCCAGCACGAAGCGGCAGCCCTTGGTATAGCTACTGTCCAATGTCAGGCTACCATTCATTTTTGTGGCAATCAGAGAGCAAATGGGCAATCCTAAACCATCCCCTTCTGTAAGGTCTTTCACTTTAGTGAAAGGTTTGAACAAGTCTGCTTGTTCCTCCTCGGCAATACCACTTCCTGTATCACTGACAATGAATTGGTGGGTGTGTGCTCCGCGCTTTTTAAAGTCTAACCAGATTTTACCACCTTCAGGGGTAAACTCGGCTGCATTATTCAGCAAATGGAGAAGAATACGTTCAAGTTGCTCCGGATTGGTCTTGACACTGAGTTTCGGAGCATTCACGGCAGTGGCTATGTCTGGCTTCAGACCGCTTTTTATCTTATCCATAACACTTTCACAGAAAGTGTTGATATTGATTTCACGCATTTCGTATGCTTCAGAGAGCGTGCTTTCTAAATCGGACAACTCTTGAATGTGCTCAGCAAAGCCTTTCAGTGCACGGACGCCCGGTAAGGTAGTATCTAGAGTATTCAGTGTCGGCTCCATTTGTGAGGAGATATTCTGGATAAACTTAGTTTTCAGTTCATTGTGCTCATTGGCTATCTGTATGGCTTTCTTTTGTTTCCGGGTAAGAAGGACAAAACGAAGCAATACGATACCGGCTAATACCAGTGCGGTGGCCAGTAGTCCGGCAAGGATGCAAAGTCCGATGATAATGTACTGCTTGGCGGATAGTGAACTGTCTTTTTCCTCAATAGTTTTCAGGCTATCATCATATTTACGTTTCAGCACGTTTAGTTCATCTTGGGCGGTAAGGGCTTTTACCGAGTCGCTCCAAAGAATGTATTTGTCGTACGTACGGGCTACCAGTCCGGCATTGTTTGCCTTGCGGGCAATATCGATCAAGGTTTTGTATGACTCGTCTACCTTTGCATAATTCTTCTGTTCCTTATATTGGCTGATCAGACGGTTGATATAAGCATCTCCTTGTGAGTTCATCCCAAAGGTATAGTAGTAATTGGCTTGGGTGTAAAGCAAATCATTGTTGAGTGAATCATTTTTGGCTGCTTTGGCTGTCTCTTCCAATTTGACCAGTTGTTCTTTGGCACGGGCAGGATTCTTGAGGTTGATATACATTTGCAGGCGTTCCTTATTGATACGGAAACGCAGGTCGGGCATCGTCTTGCCACTTTTCTGCTCACCGTCTGTAACCAATAGTTCGGCACCGCGTAACAGTTCAAAAGCTTCTTTATAATAGTTTTCCCGATGGTAGAGAGCACTGGCGTTGACACCACATTCTACTGCTTTATCATACTTTGCCTGAGAGGAAAAAGCATTGTAAGCCTGGAGGAAAAGATAGCGGGCTTTGATATATTCTTTTTTTGCGAGACTTTCCTGTGCTTGTTTCATTAGTTCATCGGCACGGTTCTGTGAATAGGCTTGGCTGCAAATGCAGAAAGCGGCTAAGAAGAGTAGGGTAATTATCTTTCTCATATATGATTCATTTTATTTGCTTACAAAGTTAAGACATTCTTCTGTAGGTTGTACAAGAAAAGCGCTTAAAAACTTGACTTATCTCATTTTTCTGATGATTAGGGTACATGGAATTATATACTGTTCCGTATGATCTCCGTATCTTCTCCGTGTTATCTCCATATCTTCTCCGTACTCGCTCCGTACCTCCTTCGTATCTATAGAGTACGGAGCAACTACGGAGCGGGTACGGTGCAGGTACGGCTCGGGTAGGACAGATGGCAAGGATTAGTATTTGAAACTGCTCCCTCCCAGGAACTCACGCAGAAGTGATGTTGGCGGGATTTCCTTATCTTGTACCGGAGTAAAGTATTTGATGAATTTCAGCAACCGGTATGCTTCGGCATACTCCGGACAATTGCGTGGGACGCTGGTCAGTATCGGTTCTGCGTGGCAACGCAATACGGCAAATTCAAACAGTAGTGCGGAGTTGAACATCACATCGGCGTTCTCCTGGTAAGGGAAGATCCATTTGTCTTCTCCGGCACGCACGCTGGGCCAGCGGGAGATGGTTTCGCGTGCCGAATATCCCCGATAGTTGAAGTCGCGGATGATACGGCGCAACAGGCGGTTATCCGTTGTGGGTATCCAGTTGTGGTCGTCCAGAGAAATGGTAGTCAGGGCAGATACATAGATCTTATATTTGTTTTCTGCCGGTATCTGCGGAGTGAGTTCCGGGTTCAATGCATGAATACCTTCCAGAATGAGGATGGTATGTTCGTCAATCCGTAACTTGTCCCCTTTGTATTCCCGTTGTCCGGTAGAGAAGTTGAAACTCGGTAGATCAATTTCTTCGCCTCGTAACAAAGCTTTCAGGTCTTCCTCGAACTTTTTGAGATCGAGTGCATACAACGATTCGTAGTCATAATCTCCGTTAGCGTCTCTCGGAGTGTCTTCGCGGTTCACAAAATAATTGTCCAGGGCGATGGGGTATGGGCGAAGACCATTTGTCATAAGTTGTACGGAAAGACGCTTGCTGAAGGTGGTCTTACCTGAAGAGGACGGGCCGGAGATAAGTACCAGTTTTACGCGGTTGCCATTTTCGCCCCGATTATAGATATCATCGGCAATCTGAGCTATCTTTTTTTCTTGCAGTGCTTCTGCTACGTTGATTAAATCAGTGGCATGTCCTTCTTCACAGGCGAGGTTAAAGTCACCGACATTGCTTAATCCCATGATATAATTCCAACGCAGATGTTCCTTAAATACATCCAGCATTTTTTCCTGCTTGACGACCTCTTCCAATACATTAGGATTTTGCCTGTTGGGAATGCGAAGCAACAGCCCATCGTAATATTTCACAATGTCGAACAGCCAGATAAAGCCGGTGCTGGGCAGTAGATTACCATAATAATAATCAATCGTATCTTCTAATGAATAATAATAGGTATAGATAGAGCCGGAAGTTTCCAGCAACTTTACTTTGTCTGTCATCCCCCGTTCATTAAAGATGCGCACAGCTTCAGTTGTGTGACATTCCGTGCGGCGGTATGTGATGTTTTTGTCTATGATTTCCTGCATGCGCTTTTTAATGGCGGATACATCTTCCAGCGTAATTGTGCGCCCAATGCGCAAGTTGCAGAAGTAGCCTTTGGATACAGGGTGTTCTACAAATAGTTTGCCGTCCGGAAACAATTCGTTGACAGCTTTGTACAGTACAAAGCAAAGACTGCGCACATACGTCCGCAAACCGGAAGAGTCACGTATATCGAGGAATTCTACATCTTTATTATTGTATACCCGGAAGTTCAGCCCTTCGGATCGATTATTAACTTTTGCACTGACAACCTGATAGGGGAAATTAAGATTAAAACCGTAATAAATATCCAAAAGTGAACTCCCGATGGGGAATTCTTTAGAAATATTATTATTTTTGCAACAAATTTGTAACATGTGTTTCA